>Ga0209097_10000022_pt1:0-155000 | contig 209665 bp, 147 predicted proteins | sample AD_UKC052_MetaG_FD_184419 | JGI IMG/M metagenome (GOLD analysis project Ga0209097, IMG submission 184419) | Active sludge microbial communities of municipal wastewater-treating anaerobic digesters from USA - AD_UKC052_MetaG (SPAdes) (version 2) | ecosystem: Engineered > Bioreactor >...
AGGATTAGAACATATTCGCGTCGGTATGTCAAGCACAAATTACTAGACCGACTTAGCCCAACCCCAGACGGGGACGTCTCGATGACGATGGCCATTGGTTAACAGGCTAAAAAGGGAGAAACTCCAGGGTTCTTTCTTCTTTTCCAAGAAGAAAGAACAGCCGCCGGAAAGGATGGCACCAATCGCCATGCTGATCTGTGCGGCGAGCTTCCGTGCGGGGGAGACACACGGGAATTCAGCACATGATGCCGGCTCTCGTTCTGGGGATTCGAATCGTGGCTTGATGAGGTGATATGGTTTGGGAATCGGGTACGAGGAGGATGGTTCCGTGGCGGAGAAGGGCCTGTTTCTGCAGAATGTCATTGCGGTGATCTGGGATTTCGACAAGACGTTGTCGCCGCACTACATGCAGAGGCCGCTGTTTGAGGCGTACGGCATCGATGAGCCGGCGTTCTGGGCCGAGGTGCACGCGCTGCCGGGGTATTACGCGAAGGCCGGCATCAAGGTGCAGCATGACACGTGCTATCTTGGCCACCTGCTTTCGTACGTGAAGGCGGGCCGGATGCCGGGCCTCACCAACGCGAAACTACGCGAGTTGGGCGCGCACATTGAATTCTTCGCGGGGGTTCCGGAGCTGTTTGCGCGCCTCAATGCCATCCTCGATACGCCGGCGTTTCGTGAGGGCGATCTGCGGCTCGAGCATTACGTGGTGAGCACGGGCCTAGCCGAGGTGATCCGCGGCTCCGCGGTGGCCGAGTACCTCGAGGGCGTGTGGGCGTCGGAGTTCATCGAGTGTCCGGCCGGGCCGGGCACGGATCTCTCCCGTGTGCCGGAGCGGGGACCGATCAGCCAGATCGCCGGGTTTCTCGACAACACGACGAAAACGCGCGCGCTGTTCGAGATCAACAAGGGCGTGAACAAGTTGCCGTCAATGACGGTGAATTCGACGGTTCCCGAGGAGGAGCGTCGGGTGCCGTTCAAGAATATGATCTACATCGCCGACGGCCCGAGCGATATCCCCTCGTTCTCGGTTGTCCGCAGAAGCGGCGGCCTGACGTACGCGGTGTACGCGCCGGAGTCCGAGGAGCAGTTCGAGCAAGTGACGCGTCTGCACGAGTCGCGCCGCGTGGATATGGTGGGGCCGGCGGATTACCGTGAAGGTACGGCGACGGATCGCTGGCTGCGGTTCCAGATCCGGCGTTTGGCGCAGCGGATCATGGATGAGCGGCGCGCGGCGCTCGAGAAACGCGTGGATCGCGAACCGGTTCACCTCGATGATGGTGAGAAGGCGTAGCCCGGGAGTCTGGCACGCGATGGGTATCGGCTTGGACCGTATTGACCCGATTGACCATGTTGACCGGGTGGCGGTTGGGCGACCTGGAGTCAGATTGTCTTGCCGGGCCAGTCGTTGGACTTGCCGGTGTAGACGTTGAAGTGGGCGCGGGGAACGGCGAGGAGGGGTTTGGCCTCGGCCAGTTCACCCAGGCCGCTGTAGCGCGCGTTGACGCCGGCCACGACGCTCGCGCAGGCCAGGGCCGTCGCCGGGTCGTCGTGATCGAGCATGCCTTTGACGAATCCCGCCGAGAAACTGTCGCCGCAGCCGGTGGTGTCTTTGGCCTCGACGGGCGGCAGGACGCCGATGTCGACGGTGTAGTAGTCACTGTCGCGGCGGTAGACCATGACGGCGCCTTCCGGGCCGAGGGTGATGGTCGCGACGCGCGGGCCTGCGCCGCAGACGGCCTTGGCGGCCACGGCGAAATCGGCGCGCGTCGAGACATCGTGGTCGAACATGGTGTTGATCTCGTGCTCGTTGCACTGAAACACGTCGACGTGGGGCGCCCACGCGCGCCATTGCTTGAATCCGACGATCTCGCGTTTGCCGCTGGCGGTGTAATCGAACTTCGAGATCTTGTTGTGCACGTCGAACGACACGAGGCCGTCGAAGCGCCGGCGGAATGCCTCGAGCGTATCGGCCTCGATCTCGGTGCCGGTGATGGGATTGACGTGGACGGCGTCGCATCCGAAGGCGTACTCCAGCGACGGCAAGTCGAAAGGCGGCATCCGGTTGAGCATGGCTTCCGAGCGCGTGGCGGCCGTGGCGTAGCGGAGGGTGACGTTAGTCATGGGCTCGTCGCACCGCGTCAGGCCGCCGACGTCGATATGCGGAAACCGCGCGAACTGCTCGATCACGGCGTCGTAGCGATCCGCGCCGACGCGCGATACCGGCGCGACGTAATCGCCATCGTCCAGGATGCTCGACAGCGCCGCGACGGTGTAGAGGATCCCGCCGAAACTCTCGCGCCGGCCGCCGTCGATCCAGATGATTTCGTCGTGCACAATGGCACCAAGGACTGCGATTCTCATGGTGAGAGTGTATGCCAACACGGCGCTGGATTCCAACCGGATCGATTGGTAGGCTGGGGTCCGCACCACAGGGGTTATGGTGGCGGAGGTGGCAACGGTGTCCTTGGGTGTCCTATGCTCAAGGCGGCGGGTACACAACGAATGGGAGGCCGTACATGCTGCTTTCACCACTATTCCTGATGTTTCTCGCGGAACCGGCGCTCGAGGGCCTGCCGACGGCCGAGCACGGACTCCATTTCAACACGCCGGTTACGGTATGGGACGAGGCGCTGCCGCTCGGTAACGGCCGGTTGGGCGGCCTCGTGTGGGGCGATGGCCAGCCATTGCGGATCTCGCTGGATCGCACCGACCTCTGGGACTTGCGGCCGGTGCCGGAGTACCACTCGGCAGATTACTCGTACGCGACGATGCGCGAGTGGGAGAAGGCGGGCCGCATCGAGGATCTGCTGAACACCTATGATCGCCCGTATCACCGGCCGGCGCCGACGAAGATTCCGGCCGGGCGCATCGAGTTGACGCTGGACAATGGCCGGGCGTTCCGCGCGTGCGACCTATCGCTCGCCGACGCCACCGCGCAGGTATCCTTTGACGGCGGCGCCGATGTCCGCGTCTGGATTCACGCCGACGAGCCCGTCGGTATCATCGAAGTCCGTGGCGCAACCGGCGTGACGCCGGTCTTGGTCGTACCGGCCTTCGCTGGCAAGGAGGCGGGGCCGTCCGCGCCGGCGATCTCGGCAGGCGAACTGGCCAATCTCGGCTATCCGCCGCCCGCCACGCAGCACGGCGACGGGTGGTCGGCCTACGAGCAGGAAGGCTGGGGCGGTTTCCGTTTTGCGGTGTATCTCGAGTGGCGCGAGAGTGGCGGCGAATGGTTTGCGGCGTGGTCCGTGTCGACGAATCGCGAAGGCGACGCGCCACTCGATCTCGCCAAGGAACGCGTGCAGCGCGTCTTGAATGGCGATCTCGCGGCGTTCCGCGCGTCGCACGAGGCGTGGTGGCGCGCGTACTGGGCGAAATCCTGGATCGACGTGCCGAACGCCGTCATCGAGCGGCAATGGTACCTGGACACGTACAAGTTCGGCGCGGCGAGCCGGCGCGGGGCGCCGCCGATCACGCTGCAAGGGCCTTGGACGGCGGATGACGGCAAGCTACCGCCGTGGAAAGGCGATTACCACCACGATCTCAACACGCAGCTCAGCTACTGGCCGTGTTACAGCGGCAACCGGCTTGACGAAGGCCTGGCCTACCTCGATTGGCTGTGGGCGACGCGCGACACCTGCAAGGACTGGACGCAGCGGTTCTTCGGTATGCCGGGCATGAACGTGCCGATGACGGCCGACTTGAACAACAGCCAGATCGGCGGTTGGCGTCAGTACACGCACTCGTCGACGACGGGCGCGTGGCTCGCGCAGCATTTCTATCTCCATTGGAAATACAGCGCGGATCGCACGTTCCTCGCCGAGCGCGCCTATCCGTACCTGCGCGACTGCGCGGTCTTCATCGAGGCCGTCACCGCCGAGCGCGATGCCGACGGCAAGCGCACGCTACCGCTCAGCTCATCGCCCGAGATCAACGACAACAAGCCCGAGGCGTGGTTCCCATCGATGACGAACTACGATCTCGCCTTGATCCGGTGGCTGTTCGCGGCCACGTCGGAACTCGCGGCGGAACTCGATCTCGAGGATGACGCCAAGTACTGGCAGGATCGGCTCGCCGAGATGCCCGAGTTCAGTCGCGGCGACGATGGACGTCTGCTGATCGCGAAGGATTACCCACTAGCGGCCTCGCATCGCCATTTCTCACACCTGATGGCTATCCACCCGCTGGGCCTCATCGATACTTCGCAAGGTGCGGAGGCCGAACGGACGGTGACGGCGTCGCTGGCTGAACTCGATCGCCTCGGCACGGACTGGTGGTGCGGCTACAGTTTCGCGTGGCTGGGCAATCTGGCCGCGCGCGCCGGCGATGGCGTCAAGGCCGAGCACGCGCTCGAGACCTTCGCGCGTGCCTTCGTGCTGCGCAACAGCTTCCACTGCAACGGCGACCAATCCGGCAGAGGTCTCAGCCAGTTCACGTACCGTCCCTTCACGCTCGAGGGCAATTTCGCGGCGGCCGCCGGCGTGCAGGAGATGCTTCTCCAGAGTCACACCGGCGAGATCGTCGTGTTTCCGGCCGTGCCGGATTCGTGGAAGGAAGCATCATTCGGCGCCCTGCGCGCGCAGGGGGCGTTTCTCGTTTCGGCGGAGCGCAAAGGCGGCGTGGTTGAGGGTGTCGAGATCGTGTCCGAGCGGGGCGGGGTGTGCCGGCTGAAATCGCCGTTCAGTGGCCGCTCGATTCGCGTGACGATGGAGCCGGGCGAGCAGGTCGTGTTAACCGAAGATCCGCCAGCGGTTGAGTAGCAGGAGGGGTTGAGTCATGAGGCGTCTTGCCGCATGTGGGGTCGTGTTCGTCGCGTTGTCGTGGAGTGCGGCCGGGTTCGAGTTCTTTCAGCCGGTGGATCCGTCGCGGGCGTTTCAGGTGATGGCGCATCGCGGCGCATCCGGCCAGGCTCCGGAGAACACACGACCTGCGCTGAAGCGCGCTGCGGATGAGGGCTTCGAGTGGGCGGAAGTGGACGTCCGGCTGACCAAGGATGGCCATCACGTCATCTTCCACGACTCGGAAGTCGACGGCAAGACCGATGGCCACGGCCGCGTCGAGGATTTCAGCATCGATGAGATTCGGGAGCTGGACGCCGGGTCGTGGTTCTCGAAGCGGTTTCGCGGCGAGCGCATTCTGACGCTCAAGGAGTGTATGGCCATTGCGCGTGGCCGGCTCAATCTCTACCTCGACTGCAAGCATGTGGATCCGGTGCTGCTTGCGGACGAGATTCTGGACGCGGAGATGGAGAAGCAGGTGGTCGTGTTCGATGATCCGCCCGTGTTGGCGAAGGTCCAGAAGCGATCCAAAGGGCGCATCGCGATCATGCCGAAGTGGCGGCCGGCTTTTGGCACGGAGTCATGGGTGGCCAAGTGGCGGCCGGACGCTATCGAGATCGACGCGGCCGACGTCACGCCGGAGATCTGCCGCTGGTTTCACGACAACGGCATCACGGTTCAGGCGAAGGTGCTTGGCGAGGATGATCGGCCCGAGGTCTGGGATCGCGTGCTCGCGGCGGGCGTGGATTGGCTCCAAACTGACCTTGCCGAGGACATCATCGCGCACCGGTCGTGGAAGCTGCTGGCCGAGCGGCCGGTGCAGATCTCGTGCCATCGCGGCGCGTGCCGCTATGCGCCGGAGAACACGATGCCGGCCTTCGAGAAGGCGATCCGTCTGGGTGTGGATTACGTCGAGTTCGATATCCATCCGTCCAAGGATGGCGACTATTTCATCTTGCACGACGACACCCTGGACAGGACGACGAACGGCCAGGGCGCCATCGCCGAGACCAGTTCCGATGCGATACGCGGCCTGGATGCCGGTGGACGGTTTGGCAAGCCATATCAAGGTCTGAAGGTTCCCGAACTGGACGAGGTCTTCGCCCTCTTGCGCGGACGTGTGATGGTGTATGTGGACGCGAAGGAGATTCCAGCGGAGACCCTTGCGCGCAAGCTCGAGGAGCACGACCTGGTGGGCGCCGCCGTGGTCTATCAGGGGCTAGCGTACTTGCAGGAGCTGCACGCTCTCAACCCTGATATTCGCGCGCTCTGTCCGCTCGGCGATCCGGCGCAGGTAGATGCCTTGTACGAATCCGTCCATCCCTATGGTTTCGACGCGTCGTGGGACATCCTCTCGCCGGAGCTGATCCAGCGGTGTCACGCGCTGAACGTGAAGGTCTTCTCCGACGCCATGGGGAAACACGAGCGCATCGAAGATTACATGCAGGCCATGGACTGGGGCATTGACGTGATTCAGACGGACTATCCGCTGCGCGTGATGCGGGCCGTCGAGATCCGAGAGGCGGGGCGCCCAGGCAATTCGTCCGACGACGCCACCGCCCAACACCGATAGAGGGCGAGACTATGGACGGATTCGCGATGCTGGCCGCGTGTGCCGCGGTGTTGCTGTCCGGAGGAACGCCGCCCGTGTTCACCACCTCGCTGCCGGAGGTGTACCTGATCGACTATGCGGCGGATCATGTCGACAATCCTGCCTACCTGGAAACCGTCGCTGCCGCGCCGCCCGGTATTCTCCATGTCGGCCACGACGTTGTGTTCAAGAGTCATCTGGGACCATGCCGAGGATTCAGCGCGTTTCCCGAGATGTATGAACGGTTGTCGCCGGCGGAGTGTGAGGCGGAGATCGCGCGGTTGAAGGGCTACGTGGACTCGCTCCATGGGGCGGGTGTCAAGACGGTGATTCCGTATATCTGCGACGTGCTCGTTTTCGGCGATCACGTGAAGCGGACGGGATTCTGGGAGTTCTACGACCATTGGGATGAGTATGAGTCGCTGGGTCTTGGCAGCAAGCCAAACGCAGATCCTATCGAGTGGATGCAGAATGATGAGCGTGAGCCCCTTGACCAGCGCGAGTGGTATGTGTACAAGCCGTGTGTCAATCATCCGGACTGGCAGCGCTACCTGGGCGCGGTTGTCCGGATCGTGGCTCGGTGCGGCTATGACGGCGTGTTCGTCGATGTGAACTCATTCCGCTGCAAGCACGAGTGTTGTCGTTCGATGTTCGTGAAGTACCTGGAGAATCGGTACTCGAAAGACGCCCTCAAGGATCGGTTCGGATTCGATTCGGCTGAGTCTGTTCGACTGGCCGAAGAGACTGACCGCAGCCTGCTCGGCGTCGAGATGCGGCGGTTCCGTGCGTCGAGCATGACCGATCTCTTCACCGTGTTGCGGAACGAAGGCGAGGCGTTGCGGCCTGGTTTCATGGTGCTGCCGAACCTGTCGCCCATGGCGCATATCGACGGTGTCCGAAAGCGCGTGGGGAACGGCCAGGACGTGGGGCGCTGGGCAGCGTCGTGTTCCTGGCTGATGTTCGAGGAAATGCAGCAGTCCGGCCGCTTCGGCCCAGACACGATCTCGGACTGTATCCTTCCGTACAAACTGGCCTTCGCCAGCGGCATCCGAGGCGGCATGCTCCTGTATCATGCCCGTGATCGCGATGGCGTCGCGCTGGCCATGGCCGAGGCAGGGGCGGGCGGCGGCGGAGGCCTAATCCAACCGGCGTATGAGTGTCCGGAGGTGCGTACGCAATACGCCCGCTTCTGGCGCGAGAACCGGGCAATCTTCGAGGGACTCGATCCCTGGTCCGAAGTGGGTGTCTTCTACTTCCGAGATGAATTGTACTGGCACAATTTCAAGCATATGCGCGACGTCTACCGCCTCCGGCGCGATCTCTCCGACGAGCATGTCCTGTTCGATTTCATCGTCGAGCAGAACGTCAGCGCGACGACACTGCGGCGGTACCAGGCCGTCATCCTGCCCGAGGCGCGGCACTTGAGCGACGAGCAGGTCAACGATCTTCGGGAGTATGTGTCCGAAGGCGGCATCCTCGTCGCGATCGGATCGTGCGGGGGAGTCACCGAGCTCGGCCGGGCCCGCTCGCCCAAGCCCTTTGCCGCACAATCCTCGGCCGCAAAACCGGACGACAAGACGCCCATTCCCACGGCAGGCAAAGGGCACATCGTTCTGGCGCACGATCTCGATGCGCTTGTTCCGCCGCGCCCGCTCGAACTCTTCGACTTCACCGAAGATGAAGCCAGCGAGATCGGCGTGGTGCTGGAGCGGACGCACGATGTGGCGGCGGGCGACACAGGGCCGAGTGTGCTGCTATCCTTGCTAAGGTCGATTGCGAAGACGGAGTTGGCCGTGGTTGGCGCGGAAACGCCGGCCACCATCCGGTTCAGCGCCTTTGTGAAAGAGGAAGGGGAGAAACGCTCGCTCGTGGTCCACGTGGTCAACTACGATGTGCCGATTCACGCCGTGGCGAAGTCGGGGCCGCCGGTCGTTGTCCGCGACCTTGATGTGCGTATTCCGCTGCCCGCGGAGTGGCACGCGGCGTCTGTCGAGGCGCTCGAACCGGGTGCCGGGCCGGTGGCCTTGCCATTTTCCGAGGGCGAGCAGCGGCTTTGCGTGACCGTGCCGCGTGTGTCCATCTACACGGTCTTGCACGTCCGCTGCGATCGGGCGAGTGCATCATAGGCGCGTGTTTGCTGTCTTCGGTATAATGGCGCCCATCGCTCCATCGGGAACGAGATAGATGGACCACCAAGAGGTACCGATGAAGGCCTGTGTACTCCATGCCGTCGGCGATCTCCGCTGTGAAGCAGTTGCGACACCGGCGCCGAAAGCGGGCGAGGCGCTCATCCGCGTCGCCGCGTGCGGCGTGTGCGGTTCGGATATTCCGCGCGTCTTCTCGAAGGGAACGTATCGCTTTCCGACGATTCCAGGCCACGAGTTCGCGGGCGAAGTCGTGGGCGTCGGCGAAGACGTCGACGAGGCGCTGGTGGGGCGGCGCGTGGCGGTGTTTCCCCTGATTCCGTGCCATGCGTGTTCGTCGTGCGAGATTGGTGCGCACGCCCAGTGCGAGGACTATGATTACCTCGGTTCGCGGAGTGACGGCGCCTTCGCCGAGTACGTCCGCGCGCCGGTGTGGAACCTGCTCGAGGTGCCGGACGGCGTGTCGCTTATCGAAGCGGCGATGTGTGAGCCGGCGGCGGTGGCGGCGCACGCCGTGCGGCGGTCGGAGATGGCGGTGGGCGATACGGTGCTGGTGTTTGGCGCGGGGCCGATAGGGCTCTTGCTGGGTCAATGGGCGCGGATCTCGGGTGCGGGCGACGTAATGCTCGTCGATATCGACGAGGCCCGGCTCGAGTTTGCGCGCGGCCTTGGCTTTGAGTTCGTGTTCAACGCGCGCGACGGTGGCGCCGTCGCGTGGGTGATGGCGCGAACCGGCCGAGGGGCAGCCGTCGTCATCGAGGGATCGGGGAGTTCGGCGGCCTTCGAGCAGTGTATGAAGGCGGCGCGGCCATTCGGCACCGTCGTGCTCATGGGCAACCCGGCGGGCGAGATGCGGCTGTCGCAGGAGGCGTACTGGGCGGTTCTCCGCAAGGAACTGACGGTGCGCGGCACGTGGAACTCGTCGTTTGCATCGACGCCGCACAACGAGTGGCGACTTGCCCTCGACGCGATGGCCGGCAAGCGGCTGAACGTGATGCCGCTGATCACGCATCGGGTGGGTCTCGACGAGCTGTGGGACGCGCTGGTGATGATGCGCGATCGCACGGCGTTCAGCAACAAAGTGATGTACGTGAACGACGAAGGAGCGTAGCAGGATGAAGGCTGCCGTTCTCGAGGGCCTGGAGAAGCTTGTGGTTCGTGAAGTACCGACGCCTGAGCCGGACGATGATGGTGTGCTCGTGCGCGTGCACGCGTGCGCCGTGTGCGGATCGGATATCCGCATGTTCCACCACGGCAATCCGAGACTCAGACCGCCGGCGATCATGGGCCACGAATCGGCGGGCGAGGTGGTGGCAGTCGGCAAGAACGTGACGCGCTTCGTGCTGGGTGACCGCGTGGCCATCGGCGCCGACGTGCCGTGCGGCGAGTGCGCCTTCTGTGAGGCCGGCATCGGCAACAACTGCCAGATCAACTACGCCATGGGATATCAGTTCCCCGGTAGCTTCGCCGAATACGTCCTGCTCAACCGAATCGTCGTGAACCATGGGCCGGTGCACGAGCTACCGGATCGCGTGACGTACGACGAAGCGGCCCTCGCCGAGCCGCTCGGCTGCGTGATCAACGCCCTCGAGTTGTCGAGCGTCCGGCTCGGCGACACGGTGGTCATCCTTGGGGCCGGTCCCATCGGATGCATGATCATCGAGGTCGCGCGGCATATGGGCGCGGCGCGCGTGATCGTGGTGCAGCGATCGCGGCCTCGGCTCGAGATGGCGCGGCGTTTCAACGCGGATTTGTACTTCTGCTCGTCCGAGGAGGACGCGGTGGCCGGCGTGCTCGAGGCCACGGGCGGTTTGGGCGCAGACGTAATCCTGACGGCCTGTCCATCGCCCGAGGCGCAGGTCGACGCGCTGGCCATGGCCAAGAATCGAGCGCGTGTGAACTTCTTCGGCGGCCTTCCCAAGGATCGCGCGCAGGTGACGCTGGACACGAACGTGATCCACTACAAGGAGCTGTTCGTCATGGGCGCGCATGGTCAGGTACCGCGCCATCACCAACTGGCCGTGGATCTGATCGCGTCGGGCACGATCGATATGAAACCGTACATCTCGCATCGATTTCCCCTGGCCCAGGTGGTCGAGGCGTTTGCCGTGGCCGAGAGCCATGCCGGCATGCGCGTTGTGGTGAACCCCTAGCGCGCTTGGGCCGTGTTTCAGAGAGGCGCGGATGTCCAAGAAGAACAAGGCAGCGCGGTCAGTTCACGTCGCGCGCGATCCCGGTCTTCAGGCCGCCGTCGTGTTGATGGAGGAGTATGATCCGGAGCCCGAACACGCCCGGCAGGTCTGCGCGGTGAGCGTGGCCCTGTTCAGTGCCTTTGAGGCAACACACGGACTTGGTGCCCGCGAGAGGCGCTTGCTTGTTGCGGCCGCGTTGCTTCACGACATCGGCTATTCCGTTGCGATGCGCGCCCACCACAAGCACGCCCAGGACATCATTGCGCGGAGCGAGCTGGACGGGTTTTCGGCGCGCGAGCGCTCTATGATCGCCTGCATCGCGCGATATCACCGCAAAGCCCATCCTTCTACCTCGCATGCCATGTTTGCCGCACTGGGCGGCGATGATCGGCGCGTGGTATCGCGCCTTGCGGCGCTCCTTCGGCTGGCGGACGGCCTGGATCGCAGCCACATGGCCAGCGTCTTGACGGTACGCGCTGCCAAGCAGGGCGACGGCGTTCGCCTCGAAGTCGAGCAGCGGCAACCGAACGCGACGGACCTTGGGGGCGGCGAACGCAAGAAGGGCTTGTTCGAAGCAGTCTACGGAACGCGCCTTGAGATTGTCTCAGTGAGACGTTAGGATAGAAATCCTCTGTCCGAGGCATAGCGGCTGGCTGGCTGGCAGTACGGGGGCCAGCTTTGGGAGGTTCGTGCGTGGCAAAGCCCTGTATGTTGGCGCCGGAGGCGGCCGCGAGACTGCTCAAGAGTCGAGTGCGTGCGCTGCGCAATCCCATCGAGGCGACGCGGACGCAGGATCCCGACGGGATCCACGACGCGCGGGTGGCCTCACGCCGCCTGCGGGCCGCGCTTGGCGAGCATGAAGCCGTCTTTGCACGAAGCGCATTCAGACCTTTCTACAAAGATGTCCGCAATATCACGCGTCTGCTGGGCGTTGCCCGGGAACTCGACGTGACGTTGGGCTTACTCGAGAGTGCGCGGCGCACATTGCACGGCGCGCCGCGGTGGGCGCTGGGCTACGTTGTCCGCCGGCTCCGCGCCATGCGCGCGGATGAAACGGCGCATGTGATCGAGGGCGTGGATCTCGCGACCTCGCCCAACTTCGATCGCGCGCTCATGGCGCTGTTCGAAGGCCTGCGGCCGCAGAGCGCGTGTTACGTGAAGAATGCGGTTGTCAATCTCCAGGGAGACTACCAATCCCTGTACCGCATCTACGGCCTTTGGGAGACCGTATCCTCGGAGGACATCCTCCATCGTATTCGGATCGGTTTCAAGAAGCTCCGCTACACGTGCGAGTTGTACGCGCCGCTCTACGGCGAGCCGATGGAGCTCTTTCTCCGCGACCTCAAACAGGCGCAAGAGGAACTCGGCACGTGGAACGATTACCGCGTGCTCCGCAACTACGTAGCCGCGCAGCGGGCGGATGCGACGCCGCGCGCCAAGGAAGGCATGCCGGCGCTGCTGGCTCTTATCGAGGGCGATGTGCGCCGGCATCTCGATGCGTTCGCGGCCTCCTCGCAGGCGTTCTTTTCACATCAGCGAGCCCGCGAGATCCTCAACCTCCTTGGTAAGCCGCAAATGGCGTGTTGCCGCACGAAGATGCCCGATCCCGAGGCGCTCGACCTCCTCTACTGAGATCGGGTGTGCCGCTACGTCGCCAACACGGCCTTGACGGTGAGGATCTTTTTCGGCCCGACACTAACGCGGAGGCTCTTGCCGTGCAGCTCGAGCGTTTCCTGATGCATTTCCTCGAGGGAAACCACCGTTGCGGACTGGATCTTGGCCGGCAAGTGGATTGTGCCGTGGGTAGCCTTGGTGCCTGGGTTGAAGACCCGAAGGACCAGGCCTTCGCCATCTTCGGACTGTTTGAGCGCCGTCAAAACAAGGCCGTCCGGCTCGATGGCCAGCAACCCCTGTTTCGTGGGCCAATGGCCGCCATGGGGGCCGACCTGTGCCGGCTCGAGGGGGGCCGTCAGCGCGTCGGCCTGAGCGAACACGTCCCCCTCGGCCCATGTTCCCGCATGCGGATAGATGCGGTAATGGAACTCGTGCGCGCCGGGGCACTGTGATAGCTCCATTTCGGGATGGCGTTCCCACCGCTTGCTGACGGTGGCCAGAGCGATCTCGTAGGCGCGCATGAGCGTTACGGCGATGGCGCGATCCGCATCATTGGTGATCTGGTACTCGCGGATTCCATCGTTGACGACGGCGAGGCCCACGGCGCCGTCGCTGACGTCGACGAACCGGTGCATGGGGAAGGTCGGGTTGACGGCGCGCGCCCAGGGGTCGTTTGGCCCGTACTCGATGGGGCGCTCGACGACGTCGAAGGCGTTCTCCACGTGACACGTCTTGGCGGCGAGCCGCGTCGGAAACAGCACACGAAGCCGGTGATCCTTGCACGGATTATCGAATCGCGTGACGACATCGACGGCGCGCGCGCCCTTGGTCAGGGTGATCTCGGAGACGATCTTCATGGTGCGTGTCTCGGGACTGCGGCGGGCGCTGTTGTTGAATCCGTCCAGGCGTTTCCAGTCGTCGTCACCGGCCTCCTCGATATGCACCGGCACGTCGATCCGGTACTCGATGCGGTAGCGCGCCAAGAGCGGCCCGGACTCGACCAGCGCGACCACGGCCGGCCAAGACAGACTGGTTAGGACCTGGTCGAACTGCGGCTCGACGTGCATCCACGCGACGCCGCCTTCGCCCGAGTCCTCGAAGTAGTGGAGACCCGAGAAGACCTGGCCTGACGCCTTGTCGGTAATGTCGAGCGTGCCATCGGCATTGATGTGCACCGAGAGGTGTTCGTTTTCCATGGTGTTCCGGCCGGCGACAAGCGTGCCGCGCGCGTCCACGGCTTCGCGGCGGAGGTAGTAGGTGGCGTAACCGAAGGCCGGCACGTTCTCGGCGGCGAAATGGAACCGCACGCGCTCGCAGGCCATCATTTCCGGCGCGTTTCCGAGATGATTGACCACGGTCTGATGCGGCCTGCGGCCGCAGACCTGAACCGGGATCGGCCGCTGGTGGCCCGGCTCGATGAGTGAGAGGTCCGGCCCGTATCCGCTCGTCGACGGGAGATCGGCCACGACGGTGACGACCTCCGAGCGCGTTCGGGGCGCTGCGTTGAACACGGTGAACAAGACGTCGTCGCGCGCGGCGGCCGAGTTGTCGATCCGGCCCTGAATGAACTCGAGACTTCGCCGCGTGAGGCCCTCGGAAACATTGATCACCTGGCGAAGGCGGTAATTCATGTCGCGTTCGATCTCGTCCACGCCGCTGCCGGCGATGCTGTCGTGAGCGTGGCACTTGAGGAGCGTTTTCCAGGCGAGATCGAGGGCCGATTTCGGATAGGCGGCGCCGAGTGCCCATGTGAGCGCCGCGTACGGCTCGGCCCACCGCTGGAGGGCCGTTTCGGCGCGCGCGTTGAGGCGTTTCATGCGCGTGCGGCTCGAGAGAACGTCGCTGTAAAGGTGGATGCGGCCGCCCATGGGTTTGGGTACGCGCCGCTCGCCCTTGAGCACCTCGAGATCTTTCGCGGCGCCTTTGACCTTCTCCATGAGCGCGGGCAAGTTACTGTGGAACATCTTGTCGCGTCCGAGGTACTGCTGGGCGTCGTCGATGATGCGGAGCGTGAGCGTGTCGCCTACGCTGCTGTCGTGGCCTTGCATGAACGCGATGAACCGCGTGGTGGCCGCGTCCTTCTCCTCGGCGAGGAGTGCCTCGAGGGCGGGCTTGAGCTTGGCGCGGTAGTAGTGGCGCTCGGCGTCGAGCAGGTCGTGATGCTCCATACAGTGGGCCTCGCTGCAGCGGTGGAATGGCAAGCCGCCGCGCGTCCACGTAGTGACACGATCGTCGATGTATTCGCCGTAGAGCACCGGCCGGTATAGGCCGAAGTAGAAGTTGTAGCGGGCGTGGGCGCTCATCTGCGAACCGAGGATCTGCGTGCCGTCCGCGCCCTCGAAGATGAATTCGTTGGCGGTGTCGTCGTGCGAGACGCCGTGGTAGAAGAGGATGGTGTCGATGCCGAAACCGGCGTAGATCTGCGGCATCTGCGAGTTCTGGCCATAGGAGAACGGCGTGTGGCCGACCTTCATCACGCCGCCAAACGCGCGTGCCACGCGATGGCCGTACAGCAGGTTGCGGACAAGCGATTCGCCGTTTACGCAGAACCCTTCGGGACACGTGTACCAGGGGCCGACCATGAGCCGTCCGGCGGCAACATGTTTTTCGACGCGGGCCCGGTTCTCGGGCCGCAGCTCGAGGTAGTCTTCGAGGGGCACGGCCTGCGAATCGAGCAAGAACGAGTCGTATCTCGGCTCATTGTCGAGGATGTCCAACAGGCTATCGAGAAACTCGACGAGCAGCAACCGTGTCTCCTGGAAGTCGAACAGCCACTCGCGGTCCCAGTGCGTGTTCGAGATGACGTGGATTTCATAGGGTTGGCTCATAGCGGCATCCTCGTTCGTGGCCCCAGGCGTTTGTATCCGATGGAGATGATTTAAGCAGAATCTTGCGCGGAACACAATTGCGGCGTGGCAGGTTGCACTGGGAGACCCAAACTTGTAGCCTTGGCGGACAGGCCGAATGGCGCAGAACCAAGGAGGACTTGTCGCATGTCGATTCGAATGATGGTGATGGCCTTGTTGGGTGCGGCGGCCTTGGGCGCGCAGGCGGCGGACTACCGCACTATCGATGAGTTCCAATATCCGAGTGCCGAGGCGCTCCGGGCGGCCTATGTTCCCATGGCAGGAAGCCTGGACGTGTCCGTGGTGGAGCTGGACGGACGGCCGGCGTTGCGGATGCCCGTGCGCTTCCAGGGCACGGAGACGGCGCGCGCGTCATGGGATCACAAGGTCTCGCTCGATTTGGCGGCGGCGCAGGGTGTCCGTTTCGAGTTCCTATGCCGAGACGCAGCACCCGTCTCGCACTTCAACATCTATTTCCACAGCGGCTCCGGCTGGTATGGCGCCACCATTGCCGACACGACGCCCGGCCGGTGGAGCACGGTGGTCGTGAAGAAGACCGGCACGTGGGTGGAAGACCAGCCGGCGGGATGGGGCCGTGTCGATTGTATCCGGCTTTCGGCGTGGCGGCTGTGCGATGGCCACACCGAGTTCTACATTGCCGGTCTTGGCGTGGTCGGTGAGAACGCCTCCATCGCGGTGATTCGCGCGGATTCGGCGGCCTCGGCGGCGCCCGGCGAGTCGCGCACGGCGGTTCGTTGCGCCGAAACGATAGGCCAGTATCTCGACGATCTCGGCCTCGACTACACGCTTCTCAGTGACGCCGACGTAAACGCGAAGCGGCTTGAGAAGACGCAGATCGCGATTCTTCCGTACAGCCCGTCGGCGCCGGACGCGATGGTCAAGGCGTTGGATGAGTTCATCGCGGGCGGCGGCAAGTTTGTGTCGTTCTACACGATTCCGACTGTGCTCCGCGCGCGCGCCGGCATCGATCCCGGATCGTATCTTCGCGAAGAACGCCCCGGCCAGTTCTCGTCGATCCGGCCGGCGGCGGACGGCCTCGGCGGCATGCCGGCGGCCGTGGGCCAGGTATCCGGCAACATCACCGTGGCGAAGCCCATCGGCGCGTCGGCGCGCGTGGTGGCCTATTGGCACGATCCGGAAGGTCAGTCTACGGGCAAGCCGGCCCTGATCGTCTCGGAAACCTGTGCGTTCATGACGCACATTGTCATGCCCGGCGATGACGCCAACAAACGCCGGATGCTCATGGCGATGCTCGGGCATTTCGCGCCCGGCTGCTGGGAGGAGGCGGTGGCGTGGCGCTTGGATCGGATGGGTCGACTAGCCTCGTTCCAGACATTCGACGAGGTCCGATGGGCCATCGAGTCCAGCGCCGAGACGCGCGAGGCGAAGCAGGCGCTCGAAAAAGCGGTTAGCATTCGAGCGCGGGCCGCGGCACTCGTCGAGCAAAAGAAGTATCCGGAGGCCATGGCCGCGGCCGAGGAGGCCGGCGAGGCCTTGAAGCGCGCCTACGCCGCCGCGCAACGGCCTGAGAAGGGCGAGCACCGGGCCTTCTGGTGTCACAACGCCTTCGGTGTGGAAGGGCTGACATGGAACGAGGCCATCCGGATTCTGGCGGAGAACGGTTTCACGGCGATCTTGCCAAACATGTGCTGGGGCGGCACGGCCTACTACCGAAGCGAGGTGCTGCCGGTAGCGCCTGAGGTCCAGGAGAAGGGCGATCAGATCGAGGCCTGCCTGGCGGCCTGCAAAAAGTACGGCGTCGAGTGCCACGTCTGGAAGGTGAACTGGAACACGGGCGGGCGCGCGCCATCGGCTTTCATCGAGAAGATCAAGCGCGAAGGCCGCACGCAAGTCACTTTCGACGGCAAGGCCGAGGATCGCTGGCTGTGCCCCTCGAGTCCAGCCAACCAGCAACTCGAGATCGACGCCATGGTCGAGGTAGCGACGAAATACGACGTCGACGGCGTGCATTTCGATTACATTCGTTATCCGGACAGCAACTCGTGTTTCTGCACCGGTTGCCGCAAACGGTTCGAGCAATACCTCGGCGCGAAGGTGGCCAACTGGCCCGCCGACGTGCGTGCCAAGCCGGATCTCCAGCAGGCATGGTTCGAGTTTCGGCGGCGTCAGATCACCGCTGTGGTCAAAGGCGTTCACGACAAACTCGATAAGGCCAAGCCCGACGTCGAGATTTCGGCGGCGGTGTTCAACGATTGGCCGACGCATCGCGACACTATCGGCCAGGACACGAAGCTGTGGTGTGACGAAGGCTATCTCGATTTCGTGTGTCCCATGGACTACACGGCGGACTCCGGGAACTTCAAGCGGCTCGTGCAGGAGCAGAAAGCCTGGTTCGGCAAGGTGCCGTGTTATCCGGGCATCGGCTTGAGCGTGTGGCCGGATCCCAGCGACATCGCCCGGCTGATCGAGCAGATTGACATCACGCGCAAGTTGAATATGGGTGGGTTCACGGTTTTCAATTACGGCGTCAACGAGTTGAGCCAAATGGTTCCGCTGTGCGGATTGGGTATCACGCGTCGGGCGCAGGGAGATCGCCGATGAGCACAGAATGGGTCACCATCGCCACGTTTCCCCTCTTGGCCCCCGCCGATGTGTGTCGAAGCGTGCTCGAAGCGGCCGGCATTCCCGTTTTCGTCAAGGGCGAGAACACCTCGGCGTGGCTGTCAGGATTCTCTGCGTTTGGTACGAGCGTCGAGCTCCAGGTGCCGGCGGACGAGGCTGATCGCGCCGTGGCTATCCTCGAACAGGAAGTGACGCAGAACGAATACGCCGCCGATGGTGAGGAAGACCCGAGCGTCGAGCATTGGGCAGAGGAAACGGCGCTCACGCCGGAGCCCTATGTGATCAAGCGTCTCGAAGATACGCCGGAGACGGCGTGTCCGTGTGGCATCAGCCGCCGAATCCTCACCGGTGAGGACAATGACCTGGTGAGCATCCATCACGTGACAATTGACCAGGAGGCGCGCAAGCATTACCACGAGCGTTTGACCGAGTACTACGTCATTCTCGATGGCGAAGGCGAGATCGAGTTGAATGATGATCGAGTGGCCGTATCGCCGGGCGATGTCGTGATGATCCCGCCGGGCACGGCGCATGTCGCCCGCGGCCGCTTCGAGATCATCAACATCGTGTGTCCGCCGTTCGATTCCGACGACGAATTCACCGTCGAATAGCGCAAGACGGCAACCAGGAGATCGTTCATGAAAGTGCTCATGTGTACGGATCAGGAAGGCGTGGCCGGCGTCGTTTCCTTCGAGCCGCAGTCCTATCCCGACGGGCGGTTCAACAATGAGGCGCGGCACTTGCTCACGGCTGAGGTGAATGCCGCCATTGAGGGTATGATCGACGAAGGCGTCGACGAGGTGCTCGTGGTCGACGGACACGGCCCCGGTGCGATCTGGTTCGAGGACTTGCATCCCAAGGCCAAGCTGATGCACGGCCGCCCGTGCGGTCACCGTGCCGCCCGCGACGAAGTGTTCCGCGAATACGACGCCACCATTATGGTCGGCCAGCACGCCATGGCCGGCGTCCGGACGGGCAACCAGAACCACACCCAGTCCAGCCGCGCCATCGATTACATCAAGCTCAACGGCGAACCCATCGGCGAGATCGCGCAATGGGCGCTCTACCAGGGCGCCTTCGGCCTGCCTCTGATCTTCCTGAGTGGCGACGAAGCCGCGTGCCGCGAGGCCGAGGCGCTTGTGCCGGGCATCGTGACGGCTGCCGTCAAGCGCGGTATTGGGCGCAACGCGGCTGTGTCGCTGTCGGCTACTGCGGCGCGTGCGCTTATCCGCGAACGCATGGCCGAGGCCGTGCGACGTCATCGCGAATCGCCGCTGGCGCCCGTGGTGCGGCAAGGCCCCTTCGTGATCGAGAAACGGTTCTTCCACACGGACGTGGCCGACGGGGCGGCCGGGGCTCCGGACATCGAGCGTGTCGATAGCCAGACGATCCGGTTCCGAGGCGAGAAGATCCAGGACGTCATCTTCCGGTAGCACTCACTCCGGCCGGAGACCGCGCTGGCGGAATACATCGAGTAACTGGTTCAGGTTGGCATCGATGGCGTGAAGTTGGGCGTCGTGGCGCAGGAGAACGGCTGCCCAGATCACCACGAGCACGAGCAGCGCTATGGCCAGGAGGATGACGTAGAACCGGAGGCGCGGGTCGCGTCGGGTGACGTCGTGCGCGGGCGGCGTGGCATCGAGCAAGTGGTTGAGTTCGGCGAGGCGTTGCTGCAACTCGGACCGCTTGTCGACGACAGCCGGGTTCGACGGTAGGCCATCGTGTTCATTGCGGGCGCGCTTCCGCTCCGCCTCGAGCAACGAGCGCAACTCCGGATCGTGAATCATGGCGCCAATACCCTCCGGGTATCAGTATATGCCCTCGACGGCGATCCCGGTGAGCGAGAATGTGCGTTTACCGTATCCGGCGCCCCGCCAAGGATATCCAGCAGGGCCGTCTTGTCATACCACGACTCCGCGATGGACCTCTCGTGGCCCACGCCTCCGGCCCGGCTCCGCCTTGAGCCAATACCCCTGATGCAAGCGGCCATCGAGGATCTCGCCGGAAACTGCCTCTCGATTGGGCTCGGCTTGACAGACCTTCATGATTCTCCGTATAGTCTAGGCGACAGGCATGGGTGTCCGAGTCCGCGAAGCTCACGGGTGTCCGGATATGGGTGTCGCGGAGGTGCGGGGATTGGTCTGCCCCTTGCGCGTATGGCCGTTGAGATTGCTGGCATAGCTGGAAGCGGCTCTTGCCTTCTGAGTTCGGTGCGTGGGTATTCCGCTTTGTCCGGCCTTCATATGGGATTGTACTCTGTTTCGGACAGAACGCAAACCGAAGGAATCCAAAGAGGAAAGAACTATGTCTATATGTAGTTTGTGTCGTGGAGCCTCGGCGGTGAAGCATGCGCGTCTCTTGGGCGTGGTCGGATTGGTCTCGGTCGTTCTGAGCGCAGGTTGGGCGGGTGCCGAGCCGATTGTGGATGTCTCGTCGCGAGGCGTCGAACGGGTGTGGGATTCGTCGGACGCAGTCGAACTGAGCGCGTCGCCGCTGGTGTCCGAGGTGTTCGAGACGCCCAACATCACGTTCAACATCACGTATCAGGATCTGGAGAACCAAGGATTCAAGGATCCCACGCTGGGTGCCGCACGCAAGGGCGTTCTCGAAGATGTGCTTGATTACGTGGCTGGTTTCATCAACGAGACGGGCACGCTGGACGTGCTCGTGTTCCAGTCGTGGTTCCTGGGAACGGGCGAGCCCGTGGCAGGCGGGACAAGCTGCCGAGGTACGCCCGGTTGGCACAACGGCTTCGTGTACGAACGCCTCACAACGGGCGTGAAGCCCCTGGAAGGCACGGCGGAGATTCGGCTGCGCGTGGACTGGGCCTATAGTTGGTATCTGGGGAGTGGTACGCCGGGACCGGCGGAGTATGACCTGTTCACGGTGTTGCTGAAGGAAGTCACCCACACGTTGGGTATCTTCTCGTTATCCAATTCGAACGGGACGAGTGGCGCCGGGAAAAACGCGTATTCGCGTTGGGACAACATGCTGGAAACGGGCACCGGCATCGATCTCTTCGTCGAGATTGACGAAGAGCCTCAGTTCAATGAGTATGCTTCGCCGAGCGACTTGCTGGGCGCGAGTAATGGCGTCGTCGTGGTGGGCCCTCAGATCGAAGCGGTGTTGGGCGGCCCGGCCCAGGTGTACGCACCGAGTACCTGGCGCGCCACGGACAGCCTGGGGCATTTCGCGACCGGCAGCATACCGGGCGGCGCTGTACTGGAGTATGGCCTGACATTGGGCCTCGCCAAGCGTACCTATTCCGCAGCAGACGAAGCGGCATTGCTCGACATCGGCTATCTGAAATGCGGAAAGGACATCGCGGTTCTGGGCCCGATCGGCGGTGAGGAATGGACCATACGCGATTTCCATACGATCACGTGGGCGAGTCCGAATCCGGCCGTGGGTGCCAATGTGCGCATCGGTCTCGAAAGCGGCGGCACTTTGCTTTTCTGGATCGTCCGCAAGACGGCCAACGACGGGGCCTATACCTGGAAGGTCCCGGATACAGTGGTGCTGGGCTCTGACTACCGGATCCGCGTCCAGTCATACACCGAGAATAACCTGCGCGATTCAAGCCCTCAGCCGTTCTCGATTGTCGCAGCGCCAATCTACGTATCGAGTCCGACGAGCGGCCTCACGTGGGCAGCGGGAGCCACCTATCCGATAACGTGGGAAACCAACGATGCTGGAGTCGGAACGCTGGTACGCATCGCGCTGCACAAAGGCGGCGGTTTCCTCTTCTGGATCAACCGCAAGACCGATAACGACGGCGAATACAACTGGGTGATTCCCGACTACGTCACCGCCGGCAACAAGTACAAGATTCGGGTCCAATCGTATGGCGATGCGGACCTTCGCGGTTACAGCGATGGCCGGTTCTCGATCGAACCGGTCCCGGTGCGCGTCATCTCGCCCAACGGTGGTGAGCTGTGGATGCAGGGAGAGGTTCGTGACATCACCTGGCAGACCAACGATCCGGCCGTCGGCGATTTTGTGCGGGTAGGCCTGCACGCCGGGGGCGTGCTGGATCGGTGGCTGGCGCTCAAGACGGACAACGATGGCGTGTTCTCGTGGGCAATCCCTGTGGACTTGGGCGCCCGTCCGGACTACAAGATCCGTGTGCAGTCGTACACGGAAAATGAGCTCCGGGACTTCAGCAATGCCGATTTTGTCGTCGGCGTTGTGAAGTAGGAGGATACCGGCGGCGGGCATTCCTAAGCCCATCCCGCGTGCGTGTGGCGGGCAGAGACAACGTGGTGTGCTTCGGTGTCTGCTTTCAGCGGAAGGGGAGGTGGATCATGCGTCGACGGAGCTCCATTCGCGTGGTGGTGGCCACATGTCTTGTCGCCTGGGCCGTGGGGGGCTGTGGGGCCGAAAAGGCGTCGCAAGGCGGCACACCGGCGGCCGATAAGCCCCGGATCGCGTTGATCATGAAGTCGTTGGCGAACGAGTTCTTCGCCACGATGGAAGCAGGCGCCCGGGATCATCAGCAAGCCCATGCCGACGAATACGATCTCCTAGCGGAAGGAATCAAGGACGAGTTGGACGTAAACCGGCAAGTTCAACTGGTCGAGCAGATGATAGGCCAGCGGGTGGACGCCATCGTCATTGCGCCGGCCGATTCGAAGGCATTGGTTCCGGTATGCAAGAAGGCGATGGATGCCGGAATCACCGTGGTCAATATCGACAACAAGTTCGATGATGCGGTGTTGCAGGACAAGGGCGTTCGGATTCCCTTTGTGGGCCCGGACAATCGCAAGGGCGCGCGGGCCGTGGCTGAGCATCTGGCCGGACGTTTGAGGCCGGGCGACAATGTGGCGATCATCGAGGGCGTGCCGTCGGCCTACAACGCGATTCAGCGGAAGCTCGGTTTCGAGGATGCGATGAACGCGGCGGGCATGGTCATCGCGACCTCTCAGTCGGCGGGCTGGGAGATGGCCAAAGCGGACAAGGTGGTCTCGGCGATGATTACCGAAGCGCCGGATTTGAAGGCCGTATTGTGCGCCAACGACAGCATGGCCCTAGGGGCCGTATCGGCGTTGCGCGCGGCCGGCCGGTTGGGGGACGTGATGGTAGTGGGCTTCGACAACATCTCGGCCGTTCAGGAGTTGCTCAAGAAAGAGGAGATCCTGGCCACCGCCGATCAGCACGCAGACCAGTTGGCGGTCTTCGGCATCGAGTACGCGCTCGAGATGATACGGAGCAAGATTGCACCCGCCGACAAGGAGACGCCGGTGGACCTCATCACCGCCGAGGCCATGCAATAAGCCTTGGTGTGCCCAAGCGATGTCGCGGTGGCGCGTTTCCCCGGCTTCATGCTACCGTACCGGCGATGAATCGAAGAAGAACGTATAGTCGGCTCCTCGACTACGCAGGCCTCACGTTGGTGCTGGTGGCGCTCGTGAGCGTGTTCGGGCTGACCACCGAGCATTTCTTGACGCTGGCTACGTTCCGGACCATCGCCAACTCGATTCCGGACGCCGTGATTATCGCGGTCGGCATGACGTTCGTCCTGATCATCGCTGGCATCGACCTTTCCGTGGGGGCGGTTCTCGCGTTGAGCAGCGCCGTGCTCGGCGTGTGTCTGGTAGACGCTGGTCTACCGTTGGCTATTGCCATCGCGGCGTGCCTCGTCGTGGGCCTGGCGTGCGGGACCCTCAACGGACTGCTGGTGATCGGCTGGGGCCTACCGTCGTTCATTGTTACGCTCGGCATGATGGAAGCGGCGCGCGGCGGCGCCTATCTCGTCACGAGATCGAGGACGCAGTATGTCGGCGCGGCCATCGAGCGAGTCTCCGACGCGAACCTGTTCGGGCTGTCGTTTCCGTTCTTGCTCGCGCTGGCCGTGGTGGTGTCGGGCCAGATCATCCTCTCGGGCACGGTGTTTGGCCGACACATGTTTGCCGTTGGCGCCAACGAGGAGACGGCGCGCTTGTCCGGCATTGCGGTGCGCCGAACGAAGCTGGCCGTATTCGTTATCAGCGGTCTGCTGGCCGCGCTCGCGTCCGTCATCCACTGTTCGCGTTTGACGGCGGCCGATCCGAATGCCGGTATCGGCTACGAGCTTCAGGCTATTGCGGCCGTGGTCATTGGCGGTACCAGTCTCATGGGCGGTCGTGGTTCCGTTGTCAACTCCTTCTTCGGCGTACTCATCATTGCCGTACTCGAGAGCGGCCTGGTCCAGGTGGGAGCGCAGGAGCCAATCAAGCGTCTTGTGACGGGCCTCGTGATCGTGGTGGCCGTCGTTGCCGACTACTACCGGCATCGGCTCCGGAGCCCGAAGACGTAATACCGCTATGGCAGGCACTCGGCCGGACCCACGGTCACGAGGGGCCGAATCTGCTCGAGCCGCGTCGGGCCGATTCCGTTCACGTTGCGCACGTCGTCCACCACGCCGAAAGGCTGCCGCTGTCGGTACTCGATGATTCGGCCGGCGAGGGCTGGCCCAATGCCGGGCAGGGCCTCGATCTGTTCGAGGGAAGCGCGATTCAGGTCGAGCAGTCCTTCCTGGTGCGGTGCCGTGGAAGCGGTGGGGGTGGCTGCGGTGATCGGAGCCGATTCCGGGGCCTGCCATCCGGAGATCGTGTACGGCCGAGGATTGCGCAGCTCCGCGCGTCGGCGCAAGACCAGCACGCTGCCGTCGATAACCGAGTCCTGGCGGCGCGGCACGGTGAGCGTGGATCCGTCAATCAATCGGGCGGCCAGGTTGATGTCCGCAAGGTCGGCACTATCCGAGACGCCGCCAGCCTCGTCGATGAGGTTGGCCACACGCGCGCCCTCCTCGAACGTGTACAAGCCGGGAAACCTCACCTCGCCGGCCACGCCCACCTGGATCGGTTCCGGCATCTCCAACTCGCGTTCGAGCGGGAGACTCATGGGGGCGGGCGTGGGTTCGGCCGTGGGCAGCGGCTTGGCGACGGGGGGCGCGGGCGCCGTCCCGGTGGGCCCCTGCGTTCGGTCGTGAAGGTACAGTGACACCGCGCCCAGTCCGGCCGCGCCGACCAAGGCCAGAATGAGCAGTTGTTCGCGCACCGTCAAGAACCGACTCAGCATCGGCGTATCCCCGCTGTTCTGGATGCAGAGTACGATTGGTTATAGCATTAATCGTGATGATATGCAATCTTGGGGGGGCCATTGTGCCAGCGGTGCGAAATGGAGACACGTGGAACGGCGTTGTGGGAGAGGCCAGGTGTTCTTGGGGTGCGACAGGCGTGGGGATGCCTTGGATTCGAAACGCGGTTTGTCGTGTTGGCCGTCCTCGGGGTTCAACGGGGGTTCGGTCAGCACTGACAGCGCCCAGCCGTTTCAGGTGATGACTTTGGTTTCCAGAACGTGGCGCCTATAGGCTACCGAGCCGTCCACATGCTTCTGGGTCAGGCACCGGGGACCGTGAAACATCGGCCTCCTGGCCCCGGCGTGCAGCCCGTTTGTTCGGCACGTGGTATTGGATGATAGCGATTCTCATCGTCGATATGTCCGCCATTACCTGTTTGAGCCGGCGACCAACGGCTCGTTCTGTCCCAATGGCCCGAGTTCTCGCAGCCTCTTGTGCTCCAAGGACTCCATGGCTCAGTCCTCCGTAAACTACGTATGCCTACGTAGATTCTAGAAATCAAGAGGATTCCTGCCTCGCGTCTTGGATTGGTTTGGCGCGATCCCCTCGTCAGCATGCCCCTATGCACAACGCGAAAGATCCCCATTTTGCACCGCAATCGCGGGGGTTGCATTTCCGGGCGTTGCTCGGTACACTGAGGGTGTCGGTTCGCACGAGAGATGACCGTCTCTCGGCGCTAAGAGGGAATCCGGTGAGAAGCCGGGACTGTCCCGCAGCGGTGATCAGGAACGAAAGGCGCGACTCATTCGCACTGGCCTCGCGGTAACAGAGGCTGGGAAGCGGCGCCCGGTAGGTGGCCCCAGCGGCCAGAGCCTGTAAGTCCGAAGACCTGCCGACGACATATCGTGAGGAGTGCACTGCAGGACGAGGGCCTTCGAGGGTAAGGCTGCTGGTCGTACGACACCGAAGGTCACATCGCAGCAGACGTCTCGAGGTGCATCGGGCATCCGTGCGGATTCCCGATGCCGGCCGGGACTCGTCGCAGGACGCGCCTCTTGAAGGAACCGAATCATGCGGCGACGAACGCGGATGCCTCGAATGCTCTCCTTCCTGGCGATGGCCTGCCTGACCGGGGCCGCACAAGGCGCCTGCGCGGAAGACCCTTGGGCAGACGCCGTGGTTGCCTACCATGCCATCCAACCCAACACCGGATTCGATACCCCTCACAAGACCCTTGGCAAACCGGTGGGCGGAGGCACCAGCATACCCAACAACTCGAGCCTGCATTCCATCGGGCGACCCGGGGCCGATCCCGGGAGCTATATCGTCCTCGGATTCAACACCCCCGTCACCGACGATCCCGCCAATCCCATGGGCCTGGACTGCATCGTCTACAGCAACGCCTTTTGGGTCGGCGGTCTCCCGGATCGCAAGATGGTCGAGCCGGCACTTATCGAGATCAGCGAGGATACGAACGGGAACGGCTTGGCCGACGATCCATGGTACGTCATTCCCGGCAGTCGAAACCTCGGCATCTGGGTGTTGCCGGAGGGCATGCCGAACCCCAATCCGCCCCTGGCCGGGAATGTACCCAATCCGAACAGTGATGGCACGGAGTACGACTGGGGTTACGCGGAGTTGACGCCGACGCAGCGGGAGTATCTCGACAACTACGTCCGGCCGGACGATCCCTACGAGGTGGGGCTAACGCCCCGGAGCGGTGGTGGCGATGCTTTCGACATCGCGTGGGCCGTGGATGCCGGTGGTCACCCGGTGGGTCTCTCGCGGTTCCATTTCATCCGACTGTCGGCATTCCTCAACGTGACAGACGCAACCCTCGGCACCGTTACGCCCGAGATCGACGCCGTAGCAGACGTGGCGCCGGACATGGACACGGATGGCGACGGAATCCTCGACGAGTATGAGACGCGCGTGGCCGGCACGGACCCAGCGCGGCCCGAGAGTACGGTGCTCGCGCTCGAAGCCCCTCTCGAGGAAGGCGGCAGTCCGGCGGGCGCTGAACTCGGAGGGGCCCACGACGCCGCCGGAAACGGGATTCGGCTCTACTCGTCCGGCACGCGCACCGGTACGCGCGCGTACAACGGCGTTGTCGATATCGCCGTCGCCGCCGATCCCGCGCCGGGCGTGGCCATCCCGGGTCTCATCAAGAGCAGCGCTGCGCGATCGTTCGATTGCAGCGAATCGGACTTCACAGTAGCCCAAGTTCAGGATGCGGAGTTCTCCATCATATATACATCAGCCGAGATCGCCGGTCTGCATGAGCCCGGACTCGGGCCGTATCGCTGGGAGGGCGACGCCTTCACGCAGGAAGGCATCGCGAATGTCACGCAGGACACCGCGGAGAACCGCCTCACCTTCCGAAGCCGGTACACGGGCGTGTTCGTGCTGGCCTCCGTGGCCGGCGAAGGAGACATCGATACCGGCGCGCCGCCCATCGTACTGCACGCCACGCCGGAACGCGGCAGCGTTGGTGAACCGGGTACCACGGCGATGTTCAGCAGCGATCCCATCCGACAACTCGACGACACCATCGTGGCCGACGGCACGCTATTCACCGTGGCCACGACCTTGGGCTCAATCGCTTCGCCCGACGCCGATGCCGGTGCCTCCGGCATTCAGGTGACCTCAACGGGCGGAGCGATTGCCTTCACCGTGGTCGGAATGACACAGGCCGGCACGGCCATCGTCACCGCCGCATCGCTGGACGGCGTCCTGCACGGCCAGCTCCGATACGATTTCCTCGCCGGCGCGCCGGCGGGTCCCATCCAGATCGAGCCCATGGATCCCAATGCCATCGCGCCCGGACGGGTGGCGTTCATGACGAGCGAGATCCGCGATGCATACGGCAACCTGCTGGACGGGGCGCCCGTGACCGTATTGGTCGATGGTGCCAGCCTCCAGACGCCGGATGCCGATCCGGCAGACCCCGGGCATCAGGTGACGCTGATTGCCGGCAGGGCCACGTTCACCGTGTACGCCCCGGCGGCGGGCGACGACGGGATGGTACCGGTGAGCGTCGAGGTGTACGCGGATAGCGGCGAGACCCAACTACTCGGGCATCGCGTGTTCGCGCTGCCCATTGTGCGGATGCCGCTCAACGTCGTCGGGATTCTCATGATCGCGTTGGTGTTGGTTGCATTTCGCCCGGCGTTGCGGCGCCGGAACCACGGGCGGTGACACGCCATGCGGGCTTCCGCCGCCAGAGGAGGTCGATTCACGGCGGGCTTCACGCTCATCGAGTTGCTCGTCGTCATTGGCATCATCGGCATTCTGGCGGCTCTGCTGTTGCCGGCCCTCGCACGCGCCCGGGCCCAGGCGCGTTCCGTCCAGTGCGCAAACAACCTGCGCCAGCTCTTCCTCGCCAATACCATGTACGCCTCCGAACACAACGGCCACTACGCGCCCGCCGCCGCCGACATGTATGACTTCCTGCTGCCCGATGCCGAGCCGGATCACTTCGGTGGCCGCTGTCGATGGCATGGCGTCCGCGAGACGCCCAATCCGGACAGCGTGTTCGACCCGCGCCAGGGGCCTCTGTTCGAATACTTGCCGGACGGCCGCGTCAAGCAGTGCCCCGAGTTCTTCGAGTACGAGGAACAAGGCAGTGTCCCGAATGTCTTCGAGGCCGGTTCCGGCGGTTACGGTTACAACATGGCCTATGTCGGATCGCAGCTCTCCATAATGGCCGATCCGGTGGCGGCGTGCCGTGAAGGCATCTGCGACGCGCTGCTGGCCGCACCCGCCGAGACGATCATGTTCGCCGACGCGGCCATGCCGCAACGCAACGCCATCATCGAGTACGGGTTCATCGAACCGCCTCGGTATGTTTCGTGCGCCTTTCCCCGGGGCGATCCCGACGCCGAGTGCCTGTCGCCGTCCCTGCATTTCCGTCACTACAACCGCGTCAACGTCATGTGGTGCGACGGCCATCTGTCGAGCGAACGCCTCGAGTGGACGCCTGAAGAGAACGCCTACGGCGCCAACAACCGACGCTGGTCCGTCGGCTGGTTTGGGCCAAGGGACAACCAGTACTTCGATTATGCCGGCAGGGAAGTTTACAATTCTCCCATACGCAACGCGCGCTAGCGCAGGGAGGATGGCCCGGGCGCGCGCGGCCATGGGGAGGAATACAGCGGAGGCCCACCAAGCATGGCAAGCAGGCGGAAGGTCCTCGGGTGGAGCGCGACGGTTCTCATGGTTGGTATCGTGCTGAAGGGGACGGGAGAAGACGCAATGAGCACGGCCAAGCCTTGGTACGCTCGGTGTTTGGTTGGTATGGAAGTAGGGCCGACGGGCGCTCAATTCGGAAGCGATCCAACGGATGTTGGTTATGCGGCTCGTTTCTCCGGAACGGACATAGCCCGGAAGCAGTTCGATGTCGGCTCGGAGTACGTCGTCATCTGGGCCAAGGACAGCGAGTACGCGTACTACGATTCGAAGGTGGCACCCAAATGTCCCGGCCTGGGCGCACGGGACGTGCTTCGCGAGACCATTGACGCGGCCAAGCCGCACGGCCTCCCCGTGATCGCCTACTGCGTCGTCCAGGGAAACGGCTATCCGCTCCGTGAACATCCTGAGTTCCGGATGATCGGTGCCGATGGGCAACCGATCGACCGCATCTGCTTCAACTCAGGATATGTCGAGCACGCCAAGGCCGTCGCCGCCGAAATGCTGGCCTACGGTATCGACGGATTCCACATGGATATGCTGGACCAAGGCTTCGGCCCGCCGTACGGATGCTGGTGCGAGGCCTGCAAGACACGGTTTGAGGCCCAGTACGGCAAGCCGATGCCGGGCGGCGCTACCTGGGATGATGACTGGGACCGGATGCTTGAGTTCCGCTACGAGACCGGCGTCCGCTTCGAGCGCGAACTCCGCGAGTACATACGAGGCCTTGCGCCGGACGTAACGGTGGACTTCAACTACCACGGTTCCCCGCCGTTCTCGTGGGAGGTGGGTCAACGGCCGGTGCAGCACGCGGTGATTGGCGATTTCGTCACGGGCGAGACGGGTGCCTGGGGGTTCAGCGCGCTGGGCGTAGGACTGACCGCCTCGTTTCTCGCGGCCGCCACGCCGGGCCGGCCCTACCAGATCGCCATGCAGCGTGGCGTCCGCATGTACCACGACATGACCACGCGGCCGCTGAACGACCTTCGCTGGGAGGCGCTCACGCTCTTGGCCCATGGCGCTCAGGTGACCATGGTTGACAAGACGCCGTATGACGGCGTGTTGGATCCTGTCGCCTACAAACGCATAGCCGTCCTCTTTGACGAGGTGCACGCCAAACGGGCGCATTTTGGCCAAGCGCCGCTCTGCGAGGTTGGCCTCTACTACTCGGCACGCACGCGCGACTGGTACGGCCGCGAGAAGCCGGCCCGCTACCAACAGGGCTTCAACGGCGCGCACAAAGCCCTCACGTACGAACACATCCCGACAGGCATTCTGCTCGACGAAAACGTAGATCTCGATACGCTACGGCGCTTCCCCGTGGTGTATCTCCCCCATGCGGCGATCCTGTCCGAAGACGAAATCGGCCTGTTTCAGACCTACGTCGAGGAAGGCGGCCGGCTACTCGCCACAGGCATCACTGGACTCCTCGACCGCCTGGGCCGGCCACGCGACACGTGCGCCTTGGCCGCGCTGATCGGCGCCGAGCTCGTTGAGATCCTGCCTTCGACAGACAACCATGTACGCGTTGCGGCCAGCGACGCGTCGATTGGCTTGACCGAGGGCATCGACATGGATGGACCGTTCTTGGTCGAGGGGCCGGCCGCCGCGTTCAGGCCGACCACGGCCACGGCGTTCGGAACGCTGATGAAACCCCACAGAACCGTACGACAACAGAAAGGACTCGAAGGCACCGGCTGGCCCATGTCGGCCGACGCGCCGGTCGGACCGGCCGTTCTGGTCAACACGGTGGGCCAAGGCACGGTGGTATACGTGCCTTGTTCACCAGACGCCGCGACGGCAGGCGAACATCCCGTCACTGAGGCGCGACGGTTCGTGCGAAATCTCGTCCGGTTTCTTGATCAGGATCCCCTTGTGCAAATCGAGGCGCCGTTGAATGTGCAGACTGTCGTTACGCGCGAGAAGGACATACTCCGGGTGCACCTACTCGGCTATCTGGCGCCGCCCGGCTGTACACCTGCCGAGAACCGGCCTTACGCGCTACCGAATCTCATCGAGGACGCGCCGCAGTATCGCGCCCGGATCACCATGAACGCGCCGATCCGCGAGGCGCACGCCCTATGTGCCGCCACGGAACTGACGTTGAACGACAGTACTATCGACACATTCGTCAACGACATTCATGAGATAATCGTCATTCAATGCGGCTCATGAGCTCCGATACGCGTGGGTGTGTCTCGGAACACGGCCGATGATAACAGGAGATCATGCGGTGAAGATTGCCTTCTTTGTGGCTGTGGGCGTCGGTATTGCGTTGCCCCTCTGCGCCGCCGCCGAGTCGGTTTGGACCGGGACCCCGTGGCAACGTGTGATCGAGGAAGCCCCGTTCAGTCCGCGCGATACGGCCGAGGACCTCGTGTTTGGCGGCAAGATGTGGCTGAGCAATGGCTACGCCCACGGGAATGTTCTGAGTCGCGATCTATGGTGTTCGGCCGACGGCCGGACGTGGACGTTGGTCAACGGGGCGACACCTTACGACGGCTACAGCGAGATGGTGGCCTTTCACGACAAGATGTGGGCCATCAAGGGCAGCGCGTGGTGTTCGGAGGACGGCGTGACCTGGACGCAGATGGCCGAAAAGACCCCCTTTGGCGCGCGCGGCTACGGCGAGACACTCATACACAACGACGCGATCTGGCAACTCGGCAGCGGCGCAGACGTCTGGACTTCGGCCGATGGCATCTCGTGGGCGTGTGAGATCGAACAAGCCGCGTACGGCGCGCGATATGGCTCCGCCGTCGAAACCTTCGGCGGCAAGCTGTGGCTCATGGGCGGCGCCATTTCCAAAGAGAACACACCGCCCGAGAAGCATTATCCCGGCTTCACCACGTTCAACGACGTTTGGTCCTCGACCGACGGCCGGGCGTGGGATTGCGTACTCGAGCACGGGCCATGGCCGCCCCGAATGTGGTTTGTCGCAAAGGTCTACGCCGACAGGCTGTGGATCATCGGTGGTTTCGACAACGTCCACGGCGCGAACTTGGGCGACGTGTGGTATACGGCCGATGGCCGGACGTGGCACGAATACCGCGCGGCCACGGGTTTCACCGCGCGCCACGAGCCCACCTGCTACGTCCATGATGGCAGTCTCTGGGTCGTCGCCGGCAACACATGGCCCGTCGTCAATGACGCATGGCGGCTGACGCTGAAGTAGAGTCGAGGCGAAGAAGAGAGTATGGCGGAGGGTGGGAGACTCGAACTCCCAAGCCCGAAGGCGCCGGTTTTCAAGACCGGTGGATTACCAATTATCCTAACCCTCCGCAGAAAGGCTTGATGGCGCGGGTATTCTAGTCGCTTGCCGCGCGGGTTTTCCATTTCCCAATCGGGGCGAATTGCCGAGCCGGACACACTTCGTGCTATCGTGTCTGCAGCGGCGTCGGCGGGGCCGGAGCCGTGAGGGAGGTCATGGGATGAAGCTGATCGTCATAATGCTCTTTGCGTGCGTGTTTGGCGCGGCGGCATTGGCGCAGAAGCCTGTGCCGGATTGGGTGCGGGTTGCGGAGACGGCGGGTTGGACGCCACGCGATTCGGCAGGCGAACTGGTCTATCACGACCAGATGTGGCTTTTCGGCGGCTGGTTTCAATCGTTCGAGGCGCCGCCGCGCGATGTCTGGCGTTCGCCGGACGGGAAGACATGGACGCGCGTCACCGAGGCGGCGCCATGGATCCACAGCGACCTGCCGATGACGCTCGTGTTTGACGACAGGATGTGGATCATGGGCGGTTGGTACAACGGCCGGCTTCCGGGCTGCTCGGCGTCGAACCAGGTGTGGTGGTCGACGGATGGCGCGGCGTGGCAGCAGGCGACGCCGGCCGCGGGGTGGTCGCCGAGGCTGGCATCGGCCATCGTCGAGTTCAAAGGCAAGATGTGGATCCTTGGCGGCACCGAGAACTACTACTTCGGCGACCTGTCGAGCCTGAAGAACGACGTCTGGTGTTCGGCGGACGGCGCGAACTGGGAATTGGTCACGGCCGATGCCGGGTGGGCGCCGCGCGCATATCATCAGGCGGCGGTCCTTGGCGACACGATGTACGTGTTCGGCGGCGGAAACTATGTGCCGGAGTACTTCGCATTCAATGATGTCTGGGCGTCCGAGGACGGCGCTCACTGGCGGCGCGTGACCGAGGCGGCTCCGTGGTCGCCGCGTCTATGGTTCTCGGCGGCGGTGTACCGCGACCGGATGTGGGTGATCGGTGGCTGGTCGAACAATCCCTCGCAGAACTGGGGCGATGTGTGGTACTCGAGGGATGGCGCCGCGTGGCGCCGGCTCGAATCGAAGGTCATCTGGAAGGAGCGCCACGAGCATTCGGTGTTCGTGTTTCAGGACAAGCTATGGGTGGCCGCCGGTCATGCGCAACCGCTCAGCAGCGAAGTCTGGTCACTTGACCTTCCCGCCGACTGGTTTGCCGACGAGTAGCGGCACGTCGCCAACCGCTAGTAGATGCACGCGTCCAGGATGGACAGCACCTCGTCGAGCGCGGCACTCGAAGCCTTGCCGATGCGTTTGGCGTCGCGCGCGTGAAAATCGATGGAGCCTTGAGCGCTGCCCCAATCGACTTCCTCGGCCTGGTAACCCTCGGGAATCTGCGCCAGGAGTTCTCCCAGGTTCCGCCGGCCGCGGACACGCTTCACCGGTGTGATGGTGCCGTCTCGTGCGGCGACCTCGACCTCGTCGCCGAGACCTACTTGGGCGCTCTCAAGCACATCGCGCGCGATGCGGAGGCCCTGGCTATTGCCCCATTTCTGAATCCTGGTGACCATGGTGCCTCCCTTTGTATAGCCGAAGCATATCCCGTTTGGATCGGTTTGGTCAGGGCCGACTAGACAGGCCGGACGGGATTGCGGTATAATTTCATATGGATACATGGAATTGAAGTATGTACAACATCGGAGAACCTACCAATGAAAGCGGTGGTAGCAGATAGAGGTCAGGTGACCATACCGAAGGCGCTACGGCAGCGTCTCGGGATCGGGCCCAGGACGGTGCTTGATTTCCGCGAGGAGAATGGCAAGCTGGTGGCAGAGAAGGCCGTCGAAATCGATCCGGTTGCCGCGGTATTAGGCTGCCTCGATCTTGATCGTCCCACGGATGAGATTCTGGCGGATTTGAGGGACACCCCGTGATCACGGCCGTGGATACCAACCTGTTGATCGATGTCTTCCGGGAGGATCCGCGATTTGGCGTGGCGTCGGCCAGAGCCCTCCGTCGGTGCATTCACGAGGGCCAAATCGTGTTGTGCGAGGTCGTCTTGGCGGAACTTGCCGCCGTCTTTCCATCGGCGAGTCAGCTCGATGAGGCCACCGGCACACTGGGCATCCATTTTCTGGCGACGGAACGTGAGTCTGCCGTGCTTGCCGGGGAAATGTGGCGGCGATATCGTGCCCGGGGCGGAGAGCGTACGCGTGTGATTGCGGACTTCCTTGTGGCAGCCCACGCCCAGCGGCAGTGTGACCGGTTGCTCACGCGAGATCGTGGTTTCTATCGAGAGTGCTTCACGGAGCTTCGCGTGCTCGATCCATCCGACTGAACGACGCTGGAAGAACGACGAGTATTGAGTCAGCAACTGAAGCGAAAAGGCGTCCGGAACCGACGTCGAAGCCGGTTCCGGACGCGTGTGATGGGCACGTGGTTCGCGCCCTAGGAGCGGGAATGGGCGCGAATCTGCTTGATTTCTTCGGCGTCGATGCCGAGGGACTCGAGGAATTCCTGATGGGCCTCGCCTGACATCTTCTCGAATTCCTGGTGCCAGCGGTACATGTCTTCATCGCTGAGGCCCGTGGCCCGCAGCAGGGCAATCCATTGTTCTTTGTTGAGCATGGTACTCTCCTGATCCGTCTCGTGGCGGCCCAAGAGCCGCACGATCAGTTGCTGTTGTCGTTTCAACGTGACGATCTCTTCGTTGAGCGTGGCGAGCCGGCGCCGCAGGACCTCGGTATATCCCTTTGGCTCGGGCGCATCCAGCATCTCCCTGATATCCGCCAGGGCCACACCTGCCGATCGATACAGGCAGATCCGCCGCAAGCGCTCCTCGTCCGTCGCGGTGTAGATGCGGTATCCCGAGTCGCTTCTCGCCGAGGGCCTGAGCAGGCCGATGGCATCGTAATGCAACAACGTGCCACGGCTCAGTCCGCACTTGCGTGCCAACGCGCCAATCGTCATCCTATCTCGCTTTCGATTCGCCGATATCCGGCCGGATACATCCGTGAATCGCCGACGCCCGCCGCCGGAACCGGATCCGTGCTGCACATTCCGACTGCGTACGCCGAACCCGACTATAAACTGTATGGTTGTGATCAGGTCAAGGGGAAGATCGGGAGGATTCCCGGCGGTCGGGAGTGATAGGCTACCGGTGTGAGCCGGCTTCCCAAGGGAAATTGGCGGAAAGGCGCGGGAGGGACACACGCCATGGCATGGGATCACGTATCGGGCGCAAGAAACGGTTGTTCCTGGAAAGCTTGGGGATACGGGTGTGTGGCAGCGTGTGTCCTGCTGCTCTCGCTACCGGTGGGCGCGGAACAAGACGCCCAGACCGTGGCCACGGCGCTGTCCGGGATGGATGCGTGGATCCTGGCGCCGCCGAAATCGGTCGAGCCGTTGCCGGGCGTGTCGTTCGACCTCGCGGACTGCAAAGGGATCGTATGCGTGGGTGAGGGGGCGCGGGAGCTACGGCCATGGGCAGCCGCGCGCTTGGCAGCGATGAGCGGCGTCACACGGTCCCTTCTCGAGTCGGCGGACGGACCGGCTGTTGCCCTCGTGCTGGTTGACGAACCGACGGCATCCCCACCGGTGGCCGGGATCGATGACGCGACGCTGGCGCAGTTGGGCGACCAGGGCTATGTACTCATCATCGATGCCAACGGTGTGATGTTGGCCGCGCGGGGTATCGCCGGATTGCGGTATGCCGTCACGACGCTGGCGCAGATCGCGGCGGACAGAACCGTCTTGCCGGGCATGATCGTCCGCGATTGGCCGGCGCTCAAGTATCGCGGCGTGCAGCAGGACGTCTCGCGCGGACAAGTTCCGACGCCGGATACGATGAAGCGGCTCGCGGATGTGCTGGCGGAAGGCAAGATGAACGAGCTCGAGTTCTATCTCGAGCACGTGTACAAGTACAAGGCGTTTCCGGATATCTCGCCGCCGGAAGGCTATACGCCGGAGGAAGCCAGGGACTTTGCGGCGCACGCGGCGCGGGCGGGCGTCGAAGTGCATCCGCTCCTGCAAGGGCTTGGCCATGCGTATCACATTCTGAGCAAGCCGCAGTACGAGCATTTGCGGATCGGCCCGTGCGAGAAGATGCCGTGGATTATGACCTTCGACATCCGGAAGCCCGAGGCCGTGCAGATGGTCACAACGATGATCGATGAACTGTGCGAGACATTTCCGGGCGAGTTGTTCAACATCGACATTACGGAGATCGACATCGACGGGCTTCAGGCGGATGGGACGCCGCTTGATCAAGTCACGGACCTCGTTTTCGGTTACGTGCTCAAACTGAACGAGGCGGTTAGTAGGCACGGCAGGCGGCTGATGATCACGCAGGGCCCGCTCGACAGCCAAGGCCATCTCGCCGGCATGGGCCCGAAACTCGATGCGCTGCCCAAAGACATCATCATTGGCAGCTACTACTGCGCCGGCGGGCCATATCAGCCGGCTTGGGAAAAGGACTTCCCGAGGCTGCGCGAGAAGGGCTTCGACTTCTTTGCGCAGGCGTGGATCTACAGCCACCTGTGGCTGACGCCGTGGGTGAACCGCGCCGCCGAGTTTTCGGACCTCGAGGTCGCGCGCGGACTCCAGCACGGCGCCATCGGCAGCATCACGTGCGACTGGGGCGACGCCGGCCATTTCCATTTCGTCGGCGAGGAGTGGCTGTCGTACCTCTATCATGGCGCGTGCGCGTGGTCCGGCGCGCAGATGGATCGTGACTATTTCCGGAAAGCTTGCGCGCGCGTTCTGTACGGACTCGACACCGACGCGGCCATCCGCGCCATCGAGGCCGCAAGCGACGTGAACGCGAAGACCGTCCGCGTCCGCGACAAGGACGGCAACGAAACCGATGCTTCGACCAATTACATCTGGGAGTTTGTCCACGACCCGTTCACGCATGCGGACATCACGCGGATTGCCGATCCGGTGGGCGCAGGGCAGGCGATTCTCGAGGTTGCCACGCCGGCGCTCGCAACGTTGTCCGAGGAATGGCCGAAGGCCAAGCGCAACCGGGACAACCTCGAGCAGTGGCTCTTCGGCGTGCGCTGCTATGCCGCCCTCGGCCACAAACTCGTCGCCCTCGGCCACTACAACGACGTAGCCGTGCCGAGAAAGCAGGTTGCCGACGAACTCGAAGCCGTGGCTAAGGAGTTCGAGACGCTGCAAACCGGTTTCCAGCGACTCTGGCTTGCCGAGGATCGCAACAACGACGGATTCCAGGAACTCGTCCGGCGTTTCACCTACACGATCGTCCCATGCCGCGAGAAAGCAGCAGCACTCCGGGCGCCCTAGAGCGGCTCCGGTGAAACACTCCAATCGCACGAGGATGCTCGCCTTGGCCTGAACGCCGGCCAGCGTCTCCTCGCCCGTGGAGGCGTCACGCGGCCCTGGCTCATGGCGCAGTGCGGTGCGGGGCATTGCGCTTCACCACAATGGTCAGCGTTCTGTGAAGAGCCAGGCGCTGCGCTGAACGGGTGCCGATCCGAGTCCATCGATGGTATCCGCTCCCGACTGCACCTCAGGAGTTGTACCATTCGGGGCGCCGAAGGTTTTGCACGCCGGCGAAACCCTCGAACTGCTTCTTGCCCATGATCGACGCCACGAAATCGCGGGCGATGAGCCAGGCAACCGTGCCCGCAATCCACCAGTGAAGCCTTCTTCGCAGTCGGTATCGCGAGAACATTCCCCTCAGGTACCTCAACGGCTGCTTGCGAATGAAATCAAGACTGATCTCGTGAGACCAGTGCGCAATTTGCGCCCTAGACATATCCTTGGCCGGCATTACGGGGAAAAACATGTCCCATTTGGAGTAATCCCATTCTTCCACGATGTCTTTGTACTTGTTGTAGGCGGGCGTGCCGGGATAGGGCATGATCCCGTGCACGCCGAGGAAATCCACATGGAGATCGCGGACATAGCGCGAGAGGTTCTTCAGCTTCTTGGGTGTTTCATCGGGAATGCCGATCAAGACGGTGGTCTGCCGGACCACATGGGGATACTTCCGCTCGAGCATATGGCAGCACCGCGTCAAGGTGTCCGGAGAGATGCCTTTCTTACCCAAGATATCGAGGTCGGTCTGTTCGCCGCGCTCGGCCCCGAAGAAGCAGTGCGTCACAAAAGCCTGCACCATCTTCTCGAGCACGCCGGCCTCCTCTTGATCGAGCATCAAGTCGGCGCGGTAGAATCCCCACGAGGTAAGCTTGTACTTGCGCCGCAGGATCTCGGAACTGAACTCGTCTTGCCATTGCGTATCCGAGTTGAATGTACCGTCTACCCATACCAGATGCCGAACCCCGTACTTCTCGTAGAGCACAGCGATTTCCTCGATCATCCGTTGCGGGCTCTTACGGCGAATGCGCGGCGTGAAGACCACCTGCCCATCAGGACCTAACGTGCGCTCGCCTTCTGTATAGGACCAGGTGCAGAACTCGCATCCGAAGGGGCATCCGCGGCTGGCCTGGATCGTCATCGAATTCCGAAACATGACGCCGCGCGGGGAATACTTATCCACGGGAATCAGGTCGTAGGCCGGGATCGGCAAGTCGTCAAGGTTCTCGATGAGCGGGCGAGGCGGCGTAACGCATACCCGGTCCCCGTCGCGATACGCAATCCCCTTCACATCGGCCGGATCATTGCCCGCCCGAAGGGTCTCAATGAGATCGCGGAGGGTTTCCTCTCCTTCATAGCGAACGATGTAGTCGAGCTCGGGGAAATTCCCCAAGACGAACTCGACGGTGTGCGAGAAGAAGGTACCTCCCGCGATGGTCACGCAATTCGGATTGGCCTGTTTGGCCAGTTCCACCACGCGCATCCCTTCTTTGTAGTAGCAGATCATATCGCCCACGCCGACGATATCCGCCTGCTCTTCTTCCAAAATGCGCGCAAGTGTCCCGAAGCCAATCCTGCGGTGCATGCAGTCGATGATCTTCTGCTCGACATTCGGGACATGCTCTCGCACATAAGCCGCCAAACAAAGGAAATTCAGCGGCGCAAGGCAATTGTCGGATTGGTTGACCAGCGGCCAATAGGAATAGGGCGGGCGGATGTAGAGTATCTTAATCCGTTGCTTGCCCTCGATGCTACCGATCTTGTTCATTCGTACTCCTCAATCTGCGCGGCGAGCCCGACATCCGGATTCCGTTGTCATGCCTGCAAGACGCCGCTTCTCTCGTCCCTGTGCCTCGAATTGCTTCTCAAGACGCCCAAAGGGAAAGGGTGATGGCATAGGTGCCGCTCATGACCTCGGCCCAGTTCTCGGACACCGGGAACCGACCTTTCCACTTGACGAACTCGACGTGCGCGTCCATGTACAGCACGTTGCATCCGCCAGGCACATGGTTGAACTCGACGCCACTGCTAACAAAGCCTAACTGGTCCCACATCACGGCGATTTCGCTCTGGGCCGAGCTGCTGGCCCCGGCATTGGCCACATCCGCGATGCAGAATCGCTCGACGCCTTCGCGGAAGCGGTGCACCGTATCGCCACCGCCGTTGCCGTATGGCACGCCGACGTACGCGTCCCTGTCAAATGCGTCGTCGTTCGGCAGCTTGTCGGTAAAGGCGTTCACCGGATCGGGACCGAGAATCGCGCCCAGGCACCGTACCACCTGCTGCGGCCCGGACACGCCGAAGGGGGCCATTTCGGTGGGATCCGTGTCTTCAGAACGATCGAAGACATACCCGAGATAGAAGTAATAACGGTCGGCGCCCGAGATGAAACCAACGTACTGGCACGTCCCGCTGCCGTCATCCTCCACGATGTGCAGCTCATCCGGATCGGGCGAGGACGGACAGCTCAACACATTCGGATCGGTGAGGTACTCCGGGTAGATCATGGCGGTGTTGACGCCGTGCTGATAACGCGTGACCGCATTGGTGCATCCCGGCGGTTGTTCGGCCGGGCTCCACGGCTGGTCGCAGTGTTGGCGGGGGAACATTCCTCCTTCGGTCTCGTTGGCGTACATCTTGAAGACCACGCCCATCTGTTTGAGGTTGTTCGCGCAACTGGCCCGGCGGGCGGCCTCGCGCGCCCGGGCTAGCGCGGGCAGCAGTATGGCGGCCAAGATGCCGATGATCGCTATGACCACGAGCAGCTCGATGAGAGTGAACCCAGGCGTTCGCATACGGTTTTTGCCCTTCTGGATGTCAGCCCCTGGAGGCTGTCAGGCATTCCGCCAGATTGTGCGGTGTTGACACCGGCAGTTTCTCATAGCTTCTTCGATAAGGCAAGTTACCATTTGGTAACGTTACGATTATGTAATGAAGCCCTTTCGCGCATTGGCTTCTCGGCCCCGCGCAGCCTGTGTTATGATCTCGGCGGCATGAAAGGCAGGTGAGGGCATGCGGCTGCTGGTGGTTGAAGACGATGAGAACGTGGGGCAATTCATCAAGAGCGGCCTCGAGAAAACGGGATTCTCCGTCGATCTCGTTGGCGATGGCCAAGCCGGTCTTGAGAAGACCTTGGCGTTGCAGTACGACGTGGCCATTGTCGATATTATGCTGCCGGGTCTGGACGGCCTGTCGCTCATCGAAGAAGCCCGGCGTAATCAGATCCGCACGCCCATGTTGATCCTGAGCGCTAAGCGTACCGTCGACGAACGCGTGCGCGGCCTGCAGGCGGGCGGCGACGACTATCTCGTCAAGCCCTTTGCGTTCGCTGAGTTGGTCGCGCGCGTGCAAGCCCTCGCCCGACGTTCGCAGGATCAAGCCGAGCCGACGGTGTTTCGCGTGGGCGATTTGACCATCGACCTGGTGACGCGCAGGGCCAGTCGAGGCGCCACGGAGATCGAGCTGCAGACGCGCGAGTTCGCGCTTCTCGAATACCTGATGCGGAATGCCGGCCGTGTCGTAGCGCGCTCGATGATCATGAAGGACGTATGGGGGTACAACTACTTCCCTGAAACGAACGTTATCGAAGTGGCGGTGTGTCGACTCAGGGACAAAGTTGACAAAGGCCACGACAAGACGTTGATCCACACCATTCGCGGAGTCGGTTATGTTATGGAGGAGCGTGATTAGGCCGCCGAAGACCCTTGCCGTCAAACTCGGGATATGTATCTTCGTTCTCTTGGCGGGGGCTTCGCTGACCAGCGTGGCGTTCACTTACGGCGCCATCTATCTGCACCTCCATCAGATGCTTGATCGGCAGTTGCTACAGCAATTGGGCATGTGCCGCGATGTCTATCAATCAGATGGCCTTGAGGCGGTTCGAACGGTGTTGGCCCCGGGCGTCTACGAAGATGAGGCCGGCGGCACGTTCTTCCGGATCCTTGATGTGTCGGGGCGAGAACTGGCCTCTTCCAGTCCTTCCTTGAGTGAAGACCTGAACCGCGCCACGGAACGGCCGGACTTCGCCGACGTCCGCGAACCACGGTTTCAGTCCGCGCCGTTGCCATCGCGCGGTACGTCGGCCAGGATCGTCTACGTTGCCCTTGGCGACGGGGCCATTCTCCAGCGTGGTGTGTGGCTGACCGACACCTCCCTGATGATGGGCGTTTGGACACGGCTTCTTGCACCGTTGGTGGCGCTCGTTTTTTTCGGCGTCGTCGTTAGCCTGGTGCTGGCGTGGCGGGCAATGTCAGGGGTGAGAGCGGTTACCGAAACGGCTGCGGCCATCACGCACGGCGATTTCAGTCAGCGCGTCAACATCTTCGGGCGGGGCGAGGAAGTCGACAAGCTGGCCACCACGTTCAACGCCATGCTCGATCAGATCGAGGCGCTCCTCATCGGCCTTAAGGAGGTTACCGACGATCTTGCCCACGACCTACGAAGCCCCATCACACTCATGCGGGGACTGGCGGAGCGGTTCGCGTTGACCACCGCTTCCGATGAAGAGCATGCGCAGCTCAGCGGAACCCTTGTCGAGAGCTGCGACAAACTGCTCAACCTGATCAACACCATGCTCGATATCTCGGAGATGAATGCCGGCGTGGCCACGATGGAGAAATGCGATTTCGACTTGGCCGACATGGTGCGCGACACATGCGCCCTGTTCCAGCCTCTGGCGGAAGAGTCCGCCATCGCCCTTCACGTCGGCTTGTGTCCTTCGATTCACTTCTGGGGCGACAAGGGCCGGCTGCATCGGGCCGTGGCCAACCTGATGGACAATGCCATCAAGTACACGCAGCCAGGGGGTCACGTGACGGTGTCCGTGGATCGGGAGCACGAGCATATCGCCATCACGGTGGAAGACGATGGCCTCGGCATCGCCGCGGAGGATCTACCGAGGATCTTCGAGCGCTTCTATCGTCCGGACCACAGCCGGAGTCTGCCGGGCAATGGCCTGGGCCTGAGCCTCTCCATGGCCATCGCCAAGGCCCACGAGGGGACGATCACGGTCCAGAGCGAAGTAGACGGAGGGAGTTCGTTCACGCTTCGCTTGCCGGACGGTCCACGTGCGAATCGATCCTGAGGATGTCAGCGGTCGCAACAGATGAATGGGCACGCGTCGGCGCGGCCGTGGCGCACCGCCCATAGGTCGAGCAGGGCCATCATGAGGGTGTCGGCGCGGGTGATGGCCTCGTAATGGTCGTTCATGGTCGAGGCACGCGGCAGCGGTCCTTTGTCCAAGAAGAGGTCAAGGGCGCGTCGAGCGAAGAAGTCGGCGCGATCCAGGTACCGGACCTCGCCGGTGAGGTCGTTGGCGGCCAGCATGAGGAAGATCACATCGCCGAAAGCTCCGGGGAACAAGGGTACCGAGGCGTCCGGTTCGGTGTCGAGGTAGCGCTGGGCCGCGCCGAGGATCAGGGCGCGATATCCGGCGAGCCGGACCTGCCGATACCGCAGGTGGCAGAGCATGGCCTCCTGAGCATCGGTCACCTTGCCGTAGCTCGTAGCCCAAAGCTGCGTATGCGTCCAGTGGCCCTCCTCGAGAGGCCCGAGGGTATCGATGTGGGCACCGGAAACGAACCCAATACCATTCGGGCTGAAATCGTGGCTCAGTTTCAGGAATACCGCGTCCGTCTTGTTCGCGCGCTCACGCATCTTCGCGCCGATCGCCTCAGGCACGAGGGGCGCGTGGTCCCACAAGTCCACGGCCAGCGACAAATTGCTTTCCGGCCACATGATGGCCGCCCGATCCGGATTCGACGAACAAGGAATCGCGCCGGTTGTGCGGCTGCTCGATGCGTTGTAGTAGTCGACCAGCGTCTCGATCGCCGTCAGGAAGACCGCGTCGTGCGTGTGTTCGTAGGCTTCGGCCCACGCGGCGATGAAGAATCCGCCGTGGCGTGGATACTCGTTGTCGCCGCCGGTGCCGTGAGATGACCAGTGGGCGTGGCGCGAGAACTCGCCGGTCGTTCGATCGTCGATCTGGTGATCCCAGAGGCCGTGGGCAAACCGGGCACACGCATCGGGAGCCAAGGCATAGCTCCGCTTCCACAGCACCCAGGGCCGAAAGAATTCGTGAGTGTCTCCTTGGGGTTTGTCGATTGGACGCTCTGTGTAGAAATCCCAGCCGATGTGTTCGCCCCAGGCCAAAAGGCCTGTCGCGGGACTCTGGCAGTGTTCGAAGAACCACGTGAGGGTCCGGTCGGCCTCACGGGCGTAAGCGTCGTCGCCGGTAAGCGTGGAGAGGGCATAGAGAATCTGGTACAGATTCTCGTCGTGCATGGGATTGGCGCCGGTGGCCATCCGATCATTCGGCCGGATGCCCTCGATGGGCGCGTTGAGTCCCGGGAGTCCTGTTTCGCGATCCAGCGAAACGGCAAACAGGGGCGAGTGGGTGGGACCGTAAGTGTCGCGGCCTTTGGCCAACAGGGCATCGGCGTAGGCGCGAACAACACGGAGATAGTCGGTGTCGGCCGGTACAGGGCGCTCCTGTCCCAACGCGCACAGCGTCGCCATGATGGCCGTCGTGAGAACACCCAATCGTCTCAACATCGCCTCCTCGACATCGCCCGGGCTGGTTTGGCGTCCGCCCGACGCTCAGCGTTCCCATTTCGGGATGATCTGTCCTCTTGACGCCGCATCTTCTGAAAGGACCCGTGGATCCACCTCGATCGCACCATGGGGATCCGGCCGGACCTCGACATAGGCGCCCTGCAGGCTTGGGAACTGCTCGACGATTTGCTTGGTGATGTCCAGTGCATAGATTGGACTGGTCATGGCCAGCATCTCGAGGGGGCCGAAGCCGTCGTTCTGGGCCGTATCGACCACGCGCGCGCGGAATACGGAGAGATACTCGGGTTCCACGGGTACCAGGTGGGTGAAGGTATTGCTCTCGATGGTCTTGGTTACAATGGGATATCCATTTCGGAGGATCTCGAGCTTCGCCCCGAGCCCCCCCTCGACACTCACGTGCAGGCGGCTCTGCGCGTAAAGCGGAATCGCCCCGCCGACGTTCACATCGATCGTGCCATTGTCCAGCGCGTCGGCCATCATGCTGAGGCGGGGCCCCGAAATCCCGGATGAGACAACGGTGCGCCCCTGTCGCAGTCCGTCCAGGATGCCGCGCACCGATTTCTCTTCGGCGTACACATACGTGACAGGCTGGGCCATGGGCACGCTGGGCGAGCGTGTGTTGCTGCCCCCGATAGCACAAGCGTGCAGTCCCTTCATCAGCTCATGGTCCCAGAAGACCGCCGCCTGCCCGTTGGCGGAAAGCCCCGTGGTGGCCGCGGCGGCCGCTATCGAGAGCACCAGCTTGCCTTCCTCGCGCGCCTGCAAGTCCTCGTCGAGAAGGCCCAGCCACATGGGGGGAACGTCCCGCCACCCACGACACCACACTTCAATAGCGTTAACATACCCAAGTCCCCACCGCCAAGACGCGTTCGGGAAACAGGGATGGGCCACGGCGAAAACGCCGCCCTGGGCTTGAACGCGATTGCACACGGCCTGGGCCTGGGGAATGTTCTTCGCCGCCCGAGGCATTGTGGCCGGCCCGAAGATCAGCGCGACGCCGCGCTCATCGTCACCCCACTCCATGGCCGGGATGAGCACGACCGAACCCGATCGGAATCCGGGATCGCTCGCCGCCGCGAGGGTGTTACGATCGGTGATCGCAAGGAAATCCAGACCGGCCTTCTCGGCCCGGGCCACCAGTTTCGCCACGGTCTCCGTTCCGTCGCCATACACCGAATGAGCGTGCAACTCGCCACGATACCAGCCGGCCTTCTCGGAGAGCGCCGGGGTGTCGAACGGCCGTTGGGCTTCGCCCGGTACGCTCCGTCCGTCCTCGGGATCGGTGCCACACTGGACCTCCACCCGGTCGATGGCGCCATCACAGTCCCTGTCAAAGGCCGGCAAGAACCGATTCCCGCTGGCTCCTTCCAGTAACTGCACCAGGACATAAGACGTGTCTCCTTCCCGGACTTCCACGGGTTGCGCGTCGACCATCACGCACGTGCCAACGGTATAGATGTACACGTAGGCCGTATACGAACCCACCGGCACGGCTTCGACCGACCGCCCGGATGGCACGTCGACCACAAACGGCGTGGGGAGGGCGTCCCCAACCGCATGAAATTCGACATAGGCCGGCGCGTCGTTGCCAAGAACATCCGTGACATCGATCTGCACATTGCCCTTCGGGCCCTCGGGAACACGTCCCGGCTCAGTCTTTCCGACGGAATCCGCCGCCGCGGCCGTGTTCGTGACAACCGGGTCGGCCGTCGGCGCGGGCCGTCCGGTCTGGCCCGCGCAACCGGCCAAGAGGAAACCCACCGAGACCCCCGCGAGGATCGCTGCCCGAGCCCATCTCTGAATCGCCACGACACTCCTCCCTTCTCGGATGGTTTACCCGCCGCCGGGCTTCATGCGCGTCTATTCTCGGAGGGCAGCTCGCCCAAGTCAAGGTCGCTCTCTGGAGAACGTGAGTGGCACACGGAGACCCGATCACCCGGTATCATGTGCCAGGTCCTCCGAGCAGGTGATCTAGGTCCTCGTGCGATCGCGATTGGCCCATGAAGTGGGACTCTTGACGCTTGTGATACACTTTGTGTACACTTCGTCGGCGGCCTGGGAGATCGTCGAGGTGGTCTTTTCCGCGTTGGTTACGCTACTTGGCTTGTTCGGGTGGAGTACGTTGATCCAGGTCCTGATGAGGTCCAGGCGAAATGAGTGAGGAGAAAGCATATGCTGACGAGCGTTGACATCATGAGCAGCGTTGCGGTGTATCTTCAGATCGAGAATCACGTTCAGTTTGCCATTGCGTCGGGGCGCCTGAAGTCGATGGATCGACTGCCATCGGTTCGGGAAGTCTCGCAGCGACTCGGGGTGAACCCAAACACGGTGGCCAAGGCCTATCGCGACCTCGAGGTCATGGGGTTGCTTCGCACGCGTCGCGGGATGGGCGCGTTCATAAGCAAGGGTGTCGAAGCGAAGTGCCGAGAAGACTGCCGCAGGCGGATCATCTCGCGATTTCGCCAGGTTGCCGCAGAGGCCAAGGCCGCCGGCATGGATCCCATAGAGTTCATGGAGATCACCCAAGCGTGTCTCCAACACGACGGAAACCCTTACGGACCGACACCGAGCGCTCTCCTCAGCCTAGTTGAGGAGGAGTAGCTTCGCATGCCCTAGGGCACCCGCCGTGGCAAACGGTTCCGCGGCACCGAGGGGATGTCAGGTTACTCGTGCAAACGGGGGGCGTACCCTCTACGCAACTCGCTTCTTGTAGGATTCCGTCATAAACGCACAATGCCGTGGGGGGAAGCCTGCGCGGTGGGATTGGTTTACTATTGACTTCTTGCTCGTCATCCGCATCTTCAGAGGCGATCCAGGTGCCTCTTGACAGGTTGCGGTGGCACACCAATCTCGCGGAGTTGGCAATCTCCTGAGGTGAACGCATGTGCTAAGAGGGAAAAAGACACCGAAAAGAGCGAGAAACTGTTGACATCCGAGGTGAATTGCCGTACACTACGCATAAAGGCTTGGGTTTGCGGCCGCGGGCACCGGGGGGGTTCCTCGGGCCGGGCAGTGCGGTAGGTTGTCTTAAGCGTGTCAACATTTGTCCCAAGCGGCAAGGATTTCTATCAATAGCGGGTGCGTGGTTGCGGATGGCTAGAGAAAGCACAAGCGAAAGCTACACCGAAGTCAAGAGAGAGGCGTCGCAGGCGATGGAGCCATCGGGGAAGCTCTCCCACGGGGCGAAAGTGAAGCGAGGCCAGTTGAGTGCGGTGCAACAGGGCCGCTACGGCACGGGGCCTGCGCCTTACGGGTATCGGCGTGGCGGAGAGAGTGAAGAGTCCCTCATGGTCGATGATCGCGAGGCCGAAGTGGTTCGCATGATCTTCCGTGAGTACCTTCGGCATCGCAGCACGGGCAAGGTCGTCAACTATCTCCACTCCCATGGCGTTCTCACGCGCAAGGGGAACAGGTGGTCGCGGCAGGCCATCGCGATCATCTTGTCGAATCGAACGTACCGGGGCCGTGTTCGGTATGGCGAGGTGGAAACGCAGGGCCTCCATGAGCCCATCATCGAGCCCGCGTTATTCTACAAGGCCAACGCCCTGCGCGAGCGGAAGCGGCGCCAACGCCATACGCGCAAGCCGGGGGGCTCGGAATCGCGGCCGCGCGATTGAGCGCACCGCTGTTCAGGGCAAGACGGTGGCACCGTTGGTGGCAACGGACAGGGCTTCCCGAGAGATGTCCCTTCAAGCGTCAGGGATGACGATGCCGGAGACGCAACGCACATGATGAACCGAGAAGAGACCGCCCTGGTGGTCATCGATTTTCAGGAGAAGCTCCTTCCCAGGATTTTCAATGCTGACACAATTGTCGAGGAAGCCATTCGGTTGATCCGATTCGCCCACCTCACGCGAATCCCCCTGATTTTGACCGAACAGTATCCCAACGGTTTGGGGCGAACGGTTTCGCCGGTGGCGGATGCGGTGGGCACCATCTCGCCCATCGAGAAGACGTCGTTCGGTTGTTTCGGCGAAGACGGATTTGTGCGGGCCGTGACGGTGTCCCGATGCCGCCAACTACTCGTAGTGGGTATCGAGACCCACGTGTGCGTCATGCAGACCGTGATCGAGGGGCTTGCGCGGGATCTATGCGTGTTTGCGGTGCAGGACGCGATGGGTTCGCGGCGGCCCAGCGATCACAGCGCGGGACTGACGCGGATGGCCGGCGCCGGGGCGCAACTTGTCACGGCCGAGATGGCCATCTTCGAATTGCTGCGCGACGCCGCAAGCCCCGAGTTCAAGAAGGTTCTTCCTCTGGTGAAGTGACGCGTCCCCGGTAGGCGCGCGTCGGCAGAAAAGGAGTTGAAGTCCATGGCTGCTGTCTACTCATCCGCCGCGCTGGTTGTGCTGCTGGGAGTAACCGTCTCTGCCTCGGCTTCCCCCTTGTCTCTTCGGTACGATGACGACGGCATGATTCTGGTCAATGGCACGCGCACGCTCATCATCGGTTCGTACTACGCTGCGGCTTCGGATCGCCCCTATGCGGAGTTGGCAGAGGCCGGATTCAACCTCGTGCACACCGGTAGTCAGTCCGAGGAAATGGATCAGGCTCTCGCCGCGGGACTCATGACTTGGACCAGTATCGGCACGATCGATCTGGACAATCGAGAGGCCAGCGCCTTACAGCTTGTCGAGCGGGTGAACGCCATCAAGGATCACGCGGCCCTGGCGTTTATCGAGACCGTGGACGAACCGGCTTGGACCTGGATGAAGGCGGAATCGCGCGTTCCGGCCCACGCCTTTGCCGAAGCCTATCCGCTGATTCGCGAGGCTGATCCCAACCATTTGCTGTACATGAACCACGCCCCGACGAACCTCGTCAAGACGATGCAGGCCTACAATGCGGGTACGGATATCGTGGCCATGGATATCTACCCAGTGAATCCGGGCGGGCTCAAGCAGATGTATGCACTGTTTCCCGATGGGCATCAGGGCGATCTCAACAATGAGCAGATTAGTCAGGTCGGGGAGTACGTCGACAAAATGCGCCGCGTCACCGGCCCGAACCGCCCGCTTTTCATGGTCTTGCAGGGATTCGCTTGGGAGAATCTTGTCGACGAGGCCGAGCGCCGCGAGGAGAAGATCCTCTATCCGACATATGGCCAGAGCCGATTTATGGCGTTTCAGTCACTGATCAAGGGCGCCAACGGCATCATCTACTGGGGCACGTACACGACGCCTCAACCATCGCCGTTCTGGGCGGACCTCAAGCGCGTCACGCGCGAAGTCGCCGATCTCGCCGGACCGCTGGCCCAACGCACCGCCGATGCTCCGGTCGTGGTGGATTACCACGAGATGGGCTATTCGGTGGATGACGGTGTGCAGGTGCTTGTGAAGGATTTCGAGGGCAAGCGCTACGTGTTTACGTGTAACGCGGACAAGAACATCTGCAGGGCCACGTTGTCGGGACTGGGGGCGTGGCAGCACGGCACAGTACTGAGTGAAGACGGCCGCGCGGTGGCCGTTGAGAATGGCGGTATCACGGACGTGTGGAAGCGTTTCGAGGTGCACGTGTACGCGCTGTCGAACTGAGTAGCTGCCCGCGGTGCTTGGCTCCTAACCGTCCAGTCGCTCCGGGGTGTCGGATTCCGAAGAGGACTCCTCCGCTTCCCGTGGGTGTGACTCGGAATCGCCCGTATCGTAGTAGGGGTCGGGGGCGCCTTCCTGGGCCGATACGGTCTGTTCGTCCGCAGCGTCCGATTCCCCAGCCGTGGCCTGCGGTTCGGTGTTCTCGTAAGGTTTGTACTCGCCATCGAGATCATCCTGAGCACGACCATAGGGATCCGTTCCCGTGGCCGTATCGAGCGCCTCGGAATGGGCCGCCTTCTGGGCGTCGCTCTTCTTGTCGTCGCCTGTTACGGCACCGGTGAGCGAGTCGATGTAGTCCTCGGGATTGTAGCGCGAGAGTTTCTCGATTTCCTTCTGAACGGGCTTGAGTTCCTTCGAGATGTCGCGTTTGGCCTCGTCCACGTAGCCGCGAAGGTCGCGAACGGTGCGCAACACGATCTTGGCGAATTCGGGAAACCGCTCGGGGCCGATCACCACAAGCGCTACGCCGGCGATGATGACCATCTCGCCCATGCCTACGCCAAGCATATGGGTATCTTCCTTCCTCCGTCTAACCGGTTTGCTTGTCGGCGGGATCCGGCAATGCCTTCTTCTTCCGAACGACCAGGTAGGAGGCCCAGATGCTGCCTTCGTACAGCAGCAGCAAGGGAATCAGCATGATAATCATCGAGCCCGGATCCGGAGGCGTGAGCACCGCAGATGCCACCGCTAACCCTACAATAGCAACCCGGCGGTATCGCTTCAACGTGTCCGGCGTCAGCAAGTCCATGTACACAAGGACGAGGACGGCCATGGGGAACTGGAACGCAATCGCGAAACCGGCGAGCACCTTCACAATGAAAGAGAGGGTTTCGTTGAGGCGTAGTTGGTTGACGACGCCGTCCGGAGTCAACTTCTCGATGAGATAGGGGAGCACCAACGGAAGGATGCCCCAGTAGGCCACCGCAACCCCTAAGACGGAAAGGGCCGCCCCACCGAAGAGAAGAACGCGCACCACGCTGCGTTCCTTTCTCGTGAGGCCTGGGAACACGAAGGCACACGCTTGGTACAAGATGTAAGGAGACATGAGCAGGGCGCCGCCGTAACCGGCGATCTTGAGTTTCACGAGGACAGGCTCGATGGGACTCAAAGCGACCCAGGCGTCTTCGAGGGCGCGGAGCGGCCAGCGGACGTAGGCGAAGATCTGGTTTGACAGGGCATAGCACACGACGAAACCGATCACGAGCGCGACGCCGGCGCGCACGATGCGCGTCCGCAACTCACCCAAGTGCTCGGTGAAGGTCATACGGGCTTCGTCGTCCGACACTTTCGAGATCCTCACTGTCGCGTCCCGAAGAACACCCATCGCCGTCGGGCAACCCATGTACCCATCAGAAGGTCTTGAAGGACGCCAGGCTTGGCGATGATGATGGCTCACATCGACTTGTGGTTCACGATGCTGGCCACTGGCCGAGGCAACCCGGCCCGCGGCTCACTACGACCGGTTCCCTAGAACGGACCCACGCCGGCCTCGGGGGAGACCCCGGGATTCGAAGACGGGCCAACCTCGGGCAGGTCGGACGCAGCGATATCGTCGCCGCCTTGCTCGACGGTCTCCTTGAGCGCCTTACCGGCCTTGAAGGTTGCCACGCGCTTTTCGGAGATGGGTACTTCATCGCCGGTGCGCGGATTCCTGCCGATACGCGCATCGCGCACCTTCACCTCGAACACGCCGAAATTGCGGATCTCGATTCGTTGGCCCTGCGCGAGAGACTCCGTAATCGCCTCCAATGTTGCCTGAACGACGTTCGCCACTTCATTCTGCGTGTAGCCGAGCCGTTCTGCCACATCAATGACGAGTTCTCGTTTAGTCACGAACGTCTCCTTTCACATCCCGACATCTCGTATGCACCCCCTCGTTCTCCGGGCGTCTGCACCGCGCCCCGATCTTCGGCTCACAACATAGGGTTCTTGCCCGATCCGGGCCCGATTCCCAGGTCGTGCAATGCATCGAGGTATATGTCTCGTATCGGCGAAGGGATGACAAACAAGGCCGCGATGATGGCGACGACGATGACGATAATGATGAGGTTCTTCTTCGTCTTGTCCGACATGCCGCCGCTCTTGGCCACGGCGCCTGTTCCCGCTTCGGTGATGAAGATCTTCTCGCCCGCTTCGGCACGAGCCTTCTTGTCCTCGATGCCTCCCAGGGTCTCGTTAATCGAGATAAACGCCCGATGCCACTCGCTTTGCAGCTTCTTGATGGCCACGTCCGACTGCACGTAGATGGCCTCGAGACTCGTGGCCCCGGCCACGATGTTCATCGCGTCCGCGTCGATGGTGTAGTCCAGTCCGAGCGTGTCCTTCAGAACGCGGAACTCGCGGGCCAACTTGCTCTTGATCTTGAGAAACTGATTCTCCAGTTGGGCCTTGTTCACGCCTTGGCGCGGATAGGCGCTCATGATCTCATTGAACAGGAGCCAATCATTCATGAACTCCCGCGTCATCTCGACGCGGCGCTCAAGCTCGGCGACGACACGAAGCTGCTTCTTACTCAGACTCATGATGGCGTGTTTCTCCCGGCGGCCAGATGCCGCGAACCGTGAAGTTACTCTATCACAAGCCATACGTCATGTCAAACGTCGTACCGCGTTAAGTCTTAGGAATCTGGGCCTTTAGCCTTGATCGTTGGAGTGGCTCTTCGGGCGTGGCCGGCCGCGGCGTCCAGGAAGTTCTCGATGATACGCATGCCGCACGGCGTCAGGAAACTCTCCGGGTGAAACTGGACGCCCCAGATCGGGTACTCGCGATGGGCAACGCCCATGATCTCGCCGATATCGGTCTCCGCCGTAATCTGCAACACGTCCGGGCACGTCTCTCGTTTGATGATCAGGGAATGGTAACGCGTGGCCGTAAAGGGGGACTCGATGCCCTGAAACAGAACGTTGCCGTGGTGCCGAATCGCGCTCACTTTGCCGTGCATGATGCGGTCGGCCCGCACCACGTCGCCGCCAAAGACGTCGCCGATGCATTGATGCCCAAGGCACACCCCGAGGGTAGGGATCCGGGGACCCAACGCTCGGATGACGTCGCACGAGATGCCGGCCTCCTTGGGCGTGCACGGCCCCGGCGAGACGACGATATGGTCGGGCTCGAGCCGGCGGATGCCGACAACATCGATGGCGTCGTTCCGGAAGACACGCACGTCGGCCCCGCATTGGCCGAAGTACTGCACGAGGTTGTAGGTGAATGAATCGTAGTTATCGATGAGCACGATCATAGTTCGAGCCCTTTCTCAGCCAGTTCAACGGCCCGGAACAGGGCCTTGGCCTTGTTGACGGTCTCTTGAAACTCGCGTTCGGGGTCGGAGTCGTACACAATGCCTGCGCCGGCCTGGAGGTAAGCGGTGTTATTCTTGATGACCATCGTGCGGATGATGATGCACGTATCCATCTCGCCCGAGAAGCTGATGTAGCCGCAGCCGCCCGCGTAGGGTCCGCGTCGGATCGGTTCGAGTTCGTCGATGATCTCCATGGCACGGATCTTGGGCGCCCCGCTGACGGTGCCCATGGGAAACGTCGCCCGCAAGGCCGAGTAGGCGTTCTCGCTGGCCTTGAGGCGCCCGGCGACCTCGGTGACGATGTGCATGACGTGCGAGTACCGCTCGACGACCATGTTCCGCGACGCGACGGGCGCCACGGTGCCGGGCGCGCTGACGCGCCCCACGTCGTTGCGGCCGAGGTCGACCAGCATCACATGCTCGGCGATTTCCTTCTCATCGCTGAGGAGATCTTTCTCGAGGGCGAGATCCTCCTCCGGCGTGGCGCCGCGGGGTCGTGTGCCGGCAATGGGACGCACCATGCACTGGCGTGCGGCACCCGGCTCGGCGCCGATTCGTTTGACCTGGGTCATGACTTCCGGACTCGATCCGACCAAGGTCAGATCGGGGAACTTGACCAGTGTCATGTAGGGCGACGGATTGATACAACGCAATGCCCGATATAGGTTGACGGGGCTGGCATACACGCGCCGTTTGAACCGTTGCGAGAGCACTACCTGGAATATGTCGCCGGCGCAGATGTACTCCTTGGCTCGGATCACGGCCTCGCAGAAGGCCTCGCGCGAGAAGTTCGACTCGATGGCGGCCTGCGCATCGCCCGACCGGACCCGCTGTGTTTCCTCGACCAGCGGCTCGCGCAATACGCGCTCGAGTTGGTCGATCTTGCGGACCGCCTCGTTGTAGGCGGCGTCCGCATCGTTCTGAACGTGGGCATTCGACACCACTTTGATGCGATTGTTGACGTGGTCGAAGATCAACATGGTGTCCGTGATCATGAAATAGAGGTCGGGGGCATCCAACTCGTCGGGATTGGTGTCCGGAAGCTGTTCGAAGAAGCGAACCTGATCGTAGCCGATGTAACCGACGGCACCGCCGTGGAAGGCCGGTAGCCCCTCGACGCGTACGGGGTCGTAGTCGGCCATGAGCGCGCGCAACTCGGCCAACGGGTCGTCGGATTCATACGTTTCGCACTGCGTTCCTCGGATGATCGAGACGGACCGCCCTTTCGAACGGAACACAATCGTTGGATTGGCGCCCAGAAAGGAATAGCGACCGAGCGTGTCCGCTTGTTCGACACTCTCGAGCAGGAACGCATAGTCGGCGCCCTGTGCAATGCGCAAGTACGCCGACACGGGCGTCTCCAGATCGGCCAGGATTTCCCGGTACACCGGCACCAAGGCCTGAGGCCGGGCCAAGGCTCGGAACTCGTCTAGGCTTGGATGGAGCATGATCTCACCTCGCTGGTCGGGCCTTTCGGGCCGCGATTAGGGTTGTGTCGGTCATTCGGTAGCCACGCCATCGCCGTCCAGAACGACGACGCCGCTCGGCTCGACTCGACGGTAGAAGCAACTGGTCTCATTGGTGTGGCAGGTAGGGCCGATGGGCTCGCACCGGAGCAGGAGCGCATCGCCGTCGCAATCAATGCGGATCTCTTTCACGGTCAGGAAATGGCCCGAGGTTTCCCCTTTGATCCAAAGCTTGCCTCGCGAGCGCGACCAGAACGTGGCCTTGCCAGTCTGCAATGTTCGCGTCAGCGCTTCGACGTTCATGTAGCCGACCATGAGCACATGGCCCGTGGCGTAGTCCTGAACCACGGCGCAGACAAGGCCCTTGGGGTCGAATTTGACTAGGTTCTCAAGGTCCATGGGAATCTCTCCTTCACGTAGATCATGAGCGGGCGTACGCCGGATTGATGAGAAAAGTTATTCAGCGCGAGACAGGGAAGAAACGATGGTCCGGCGTCAGCAGGCGCTGGGGCGAGGCCATCGGCGGGAGCGGCGGTGATGCGGACTTCCCGTGCACACGCAAGCACTCACGCTGTAACCGTGCATGGGACTCTCTCCTCGTATTGGTTCCCCGGCTATTCGAGGAACCGCCATCACCAGATCCTATAATCGCACAGGCACGCCGTGCTTTGCAAGGTAGTCCTTCGCCTCGCGAATCGTGTGTTCGCGGAAGTGGAAGATGGATGCGGCGAGGGCGGCGTCCGCGCCCCCCTCTTGCAGAGCGGCCCGGAGATGCTCGAGTGTGCCGGCGCCGCCGCTGGCAATCACGGGAACGCCGACGGCCTCGGCAATGGCGCGCGTCAGTTCGATGTCATAGCCGTCTTTGGTGCCATCACGATCCATTGAGGTGAGGAGGATCTCACCGGCCCCGCGGCGCTCGACCTCGACCGCCCATGCGATGGGATCCAGCGGCGTGGGGCGGCCACCGTCGCGCCCGCCGTGACTGTGGACGACATAGGAACCTTGCGCATCGCGTTTGGCGTCGATTGCCACAACGATGCACTGCGCACCGAACCGCGCCGAGGCGCGATTGACGAAATCCGGATTTTCGATGGCCGGCGTGTTGATCGAGACCTTGTCGGCACCCGCGGCCAGGAGGCGGCGGATATCCTCGATGGTGCGAATACCGCCGCCGACACAGAGCGGCATGAACACTTGCTCAGCGGTGCGCCGCACGACATCCAGCATCGTCTCGCGGGCATCCGTCGAGGCACGAATATCAAGGAAGACGATCTCGTCGGCCTCTTCCTCGTCGTACCGCTTGGCGATCTCGACGGGATCGCCGGCGTCGCGCAGGCCGAGGAAATTCACGCCTTTGACGACACGGCCGTCGGCTACGTCCAGGCAGGGAATGATGCGTTTGGCTAGCATAGCTCTGTGTTGATGGAAATCGACGAACGTTGGCCCGGCGACCTCAAGGCATCGGTGCGCTTCGGCCGATCACACGTCGTCCCGTCTCTCCTCGGTTTCGCCTTCAGACTCGCCGTGTGACCGGGCGCCTCCCCATGGGCTTTGGAGGGAGGTGCCGCCGTCTCTTCCAGGATCCTTCTCGTCGGAGGAATCGGAACGCTTCCCGGCTTCATCGGCATTTGCCCCTGCCGGCTTCGCCGACGAACCCATCACGCTGATGCCCTTGACGATCAGGTCGACCCGGGTAACATCCTCGACGCCGAGCAAGTTGGCGGCCGTTTCGGACAGGCAGTCGGACACGCGGTTGGCGGCCTCGCGGGCGGTTTCGTCGGCCTTCTTGACCAGCTTGATGTCGGCGGAGATCCGTGCCTTGCTGTGATCCTCATCCGGGAAGACACTGACCGAGATCCACTTCACCTCGGCCATCTTACCAATCACGCGATTCAGGTTTGCCTCGACGCTATCAAGCTCGATGATAACATCGCCGCACGTTCCGGGATACGAGATGGTCTTGACCTGCCCGTCTTTGAGCCGCCGAGGGAGGATGCCGAGGAGCCCGAGCAGCGTGAGGAGACCGCCCACGCCTAGCAGGAGCAGCGCGATGTTCTGACGCACGGCATCCGAGATGATCGACACCACAAAGGGCAGTTGATCTTCACGCACCCATAGCACAATAAGCGCGACACCGCTGCACAGCACCACCAGGCTCAACAGTTTCGAGAGAAGCAGGTTCAGGACTTTCATGGGCGCCTACCTTCTTGGACAGTTTCCCTCGGGCCTCGAGTCAAGCCGCACGTCCTTCGAAACCGGCAGCCCGACCGGCTCCGTTCGCGGCGTCACAAAAAGACCACACTGCACCACGATACGCCACCGGCGCAGGAATGGCAAATCGCCGTTACCGGTTGACGCGCTCGATGTAAGCGCTGGTGCGTGTGTCAACTTTCAGCACATCGCCTTCTTCAATGAAAAGCGGCACCTGGATCGTGGCGCCGGTCTCCAGCGTCGCGGGCTTGGTTGCACCGGACGCCCGATCGCCCTGAATGCCGGGATCGGATCGGGTCACTTTCAGTTCCACGAAGATCGCCGGCTCGAAGCGGATGACTTTGTGTTGGTAGAAGATGAGCTTCGCGGTGGCATTCTCTTTGAGCCACTTGGCGCCGTCGCCGACAATGGCCTGGCCCACCTCGAGCTGCTCGTAGGTCTCGGGATGCATGAAATGGAAGAAGTCGCCGTCGCTGTAGAGGAACTGCCATACCTGTTCCTCGATGCGGGCCTCCTCCATACGTTCGCCGCTGCGAAACGTCTTTTCGAGCACGCGGGCGGTCAACACGTTCTTGAGTTTCGTGCGCACGAAGGCGCCACCCTTGCCGGGCTTGACATGCTGGAAATCGACGATTTCCCAGAGGTCGTTGTCCAAGACGATAACCATGCCATTACGAAAGTCGGCTGTCGAGATCATCCTTCCAGAACCCTCAGCGATTTGGGCGCAGTGCTCAGGCATTCGCACCCGTTTTCGGTGACCACCACGAGATCCTCGATACGAACGCCCCCCTGTCCCGGCAGATAAATGCCGGGCTCGACCGTGACCACCATTCCCACCTGGAGAACGGTATCCGACTGCCTCCCGAGCCGAGGTTGCTCATGGACATCGATTCCGACACCGTGGCCCAGGCCGTGGCCGAACCGCTCGCCGTATCCGGCCTCGCGAATCACATCCCGTGCTACGGCGTCGACCTCTCGGCACGTCATTCCCGGCCGAATCGATTCAAGGGCGCGTTGTTGGGCCGCGAGGGTAAGGTGGTAAACCTCCTCAAACCAAGCCCCCGGAATTTTACTGTAAACGTACGTTCGAGTCAAATCGCTACAGTATCCATCGAGGCGACAGCCGAAGTCCACGAGCACCGCATGGCCCTTCTCGAGGGGGCGACCGTCGGGCTCACCGTGCACGACCGATGTGTGGGCGCCGAACAGGGCGATGGTCTTGAAGGCCGCTTCGGACGCGCCGCGCATTTTGAATCCGTATTCGAACCGGGCGGCCAGTTCACGCTCGGTCAACCCCTCCTTGAATGACTGGACCTCTTCGGTCAGGACCGCCTCCGCCAGCTTCACGGCCGCGCGGATGCGTTCGATCTCGTCGGCTGACTTGATGACCCGTAGCGACGCCACCATGTCTGCATCCGGAATGAGCGCGCCGATGAAGGTCTCCTCGATGTGGTCGAAACCGGCAACGGTCATGGCGGTTGGGTCAAACACGACACGCCGGGCGCCGTGCGCCGTCAGCCGCCGGCCGGCTTCACTTTCCGAGGCCTCGGTCACCTGATGGATTGAGAATCCCGTCACCTGATGCGCGGCCTGCTCGGTGTATCGAAAGTCACAGAGGAACAACGCCTCGTCCTCGGTGACGATGACCACCGAGGCCGTTCCGGTGAACCCGGCAAGGTATTGGTTGGCCGCGGGCGACAAGCTGACGAAACCGTCGCATTCGGCCGCCGCCATGCGCGCGCGTAGTCTCTCGAGGCGTTCGTGCATCGGAGGTTCCTTCGTTTGGGGCCGGGCCTAGCGCTTGAGCCGGGCGGCGGCCTGCAGGGCCAACCAGTAACTGTCCGCACCGAATCCCGCGATCTGGCCGAGCACGACCGGCGCCATGTACGAGTGGCTGCGGAATTCCTCGCGGGCGTGGACGTTGGAAAGGTGCACCTCGATGGTGGGGACCCCGACCGCGGCGATGGCATCGCGGAGCGCCACACTGGTGTGGGTGTAGGCCGCCGCGTTGATAATGATCGCGTCGGCCCACTCGGCCGCCTCGTGGATGGCGGTAACGAGGGCGCCCTCGCTGTTGGACTGGATGGCCTTCAGTTCGATACCGAGGCGTCCGGCCTCCTCGGCCAGCATCGCGTTGATGTCGGCGAGGCTCATGCGGCCGTAAATTTCGGGCTCGCGCGTGCCCAGCAGGTTCAGATTGGGACCGTGTAAGACGAGTATATTCATGTTCCGTTTCTCCGTGTGACCGAGTCCTTCCATCTCGTGCGCCTACGCCGGCCGGTAGTCTGCGAGTTCCTTGCTTCGTGCTAGCGCCTCTTCGCTCTGCCGGATGAACTCGCGGCCCTCCGCCTCGCGATCGGTCTTGATGAGGTAGTTGCCAAACTTGCCGAGCGCGTCGCCATATTCCCACATCGAGGACGGCGATGTGGGATAGAGCTCCGTGGCCCGGCGAAACTCGTCCAGCCCCTGACGAAGGAACTCGTCCTTCGCGGCGCCATGCTCGAGATTGGCTCGCAGCCACAAACCTTTCGCGTACCATTGGTGATGCCAGGCCTGCATGGGACTTCGCTTGACGCCTTCGGCGGCCCATTCGAGGTAGGCCAGAGTGTACTCGCGTTTCTCTTCGGGATCGTCGGTTGTGGTGAGCAACAGATCGTACCACGCCACAAGGTGCGCAGCCGTCTCGGGATCGTACGGGAAGATGCCGTCGGCCTCTTTGATGGCCTGGAGCCAGCGTGTGATGGCCTGCACCGCCACCTGGCGCGCGAGCGTCGGCTGCGTCACGACGAGGAACGCGCCCGGCGGCACGGGTTCCCCGGAGGCAATGCGCCGATTGCGGCCGCCCGGGACGCTCGATGGTACCCAGATCTGGCCGAAGGACTCGAGCTGGCTGCGCAGCGGAATGAGATTGGCCAAGGCATCGATCGCCTCAGCCGCGGGCTTGCCGGAGGTCTGGCTATCCCGGACATCCTTCAGGAAGAACTCACCCACGCGGTATTTCATCATACGGGCCTTGTCGTCGCCCACATTCACGATCTGGCGTCCCCCCAGGATGTAGTCCGGCAAGAACACGCGCAGGGCCATGCCTGCCGCGAGTGCCGCCGCCACGAGAAACGGCACGGCCAGCAGTTGGTGGCTCAGGCGTCCGGGCCTCGGCTCGGGGCGCGGCGAGACCATCACGTAGAACAAAGCTGCCAGCAGGTAGAGATAGAAGACCAGGGATGGATTGTAAAAGTTGAAATCGACGCCGGAATGGATCAGGAAGGCCAGCGCCCCGGCGTACAATCCCGCCAGGATGGCCCGGCGTTGCCCGTCGGCCTCGGCCACGATGCGCGCAGCGCCCCAAAACGCGAAGTACGCCCAGAACGCCAGCAGGGCGATGAGTCCGAATAGGCCTGTTTCGCATAGGGTTTGGAGGTAGTCGTTGTGGGCCATCCGGACGTCCATGGCGCCTAGGGGTTGGTAGACGGGATAGGCTGCTCGGAAGTTGCCTAGACCGACGCCGGTCCAGAAGTGGGCTTTGGCCATGTTCAGGCCCGTCCGCCAGTACGAGATCCGGTTCCGCAGCGAACCGAGGTTTGTCAGGTCGCTCACGCCAAGACGTCGACCCTCAATCACCAGCGTGCCGCCGCCAGGGATATTGTCCGCGACCGGCTCACCGACCTCAGCGTCTTCGGTGGGGAGTTCTGTGGACACCTGCGGCAGTCCGACCTCGACGGGCGCGGGCTGTGCGCTCTCTTCCACGGCCTGAGCCCATCCCTTCGGATTCGAGAGTAGCAGTCCGGCAACGAGTAGGGCCGAAGCCACGGCCGCGCTCTTCGCGGCGCCGTGTGCCGCGCGGTGCCGGCCCTGGGCGATGAGCAGCAAGAGGCCCGTGAAGAGGCCGGCCAACGTCAAGCCCATCATGGCGCCGCGTGAATAGCTGAACCACAGTCCCAGCGGCGCCAGCACGAACGACACACAGAAGACCACGGCCCGAACCACTAGGCCGCAGAATCGCGGGCCGCGAAACCGGGCCACGAGCAGAGGAATCAGGGCCAAGACCAGCGGTAACACGATTACGTAGAGGCCGAAGGCCACGGGATGCTCCGTCCATGAATCGCCCTCGTAGGCGAAGAAGGCGAGGAAGGTGAACAGGAAGAACGCCGTCGCCACCGCGACAACGAAGGTCGCCAGGCCCGCCAGCACGGCTTGGCCTACCGATCCTTCGGCCCGCGGGCCCCGGCGGCTCTCGTCGCGCAACGCGACCAGGCTGCTGTACAAACCGGCCACGACGTAGGGAAGCCCAACGACCAAGAACGCGCCGAGGGCGTTCGGGAACAGGAGCGATCCGAACGCTCGATTCGAATTGAGGCGATGGGCGAGCTCGGGTGTCAATTCCTCCGTGCCGAAGTACTGCACGAGCAGGCGGGGATCCTTCTGTACCATGTCGCGGACGAAGGGGAGCACATACCGGAGATGCAATAGGCTCCAAAGGCTTTCTGCCAGAAAGGTGACGACCACGGCGCCAAGGACAATACCCACGCCCAGCTCGGTTTCGATGCCGTTCGTCACCACGACGAAGAGGAAGAAGTAGCTGGCCCAGAGGAGCATCATGCGGTAGGTGGTGCTCACCTGGATGGTGCCGAGTCCAGTCAGGATGGCGACGGCGAGGAAGGCCGCGAGCATTGCGACGAAGGCGCCGGCCCGTAACCGCCCGCCGCGCAGGAGCAACTGCACCGCCCACACGGCGAACAGCGCCGTGAGGTACCAGACGAAGTAGAAGTTATCCGTCGGATAGGTGATGCCGTCCAGCCACGGCCTGAGCACCACGGGCACCGTCAGACACAGGGCCACCGGCTCTCGTAGGATGCGTTGCCACAGAGGCATCGGCTCCGCGCTCTCCACTCGGACGGACACCGGTTTCGCAGCATGTGGCTTGTTAGTCATTCTTTCGGTTCTCCCGATCGTTTTCCGGCGTTCATGAGCAAGACAATCAGTAGGAACACCCCGGCAGTCTGCGCCAAGATGATCGCCGTGCCGGTCGGCCCGACTTGCGGCAACAACGCGCCGCCTAGCCCCGTGACGACGGCCACCAGCAGGATGAACTCGACCGCTTGTCGCGCCGACATGCCCAGGTCGACCAGCCGGTGCGAGAAGTGGCGCTTGTCCCCCTTCATGATGGACTCGCCTCGGCGCCAACGGATGAAGATGACGCTCAGCGTGTCGAAGATGGGCACTGCCAGCGCAAGGATCGGCGCGGCCACGGCGGCGCGTGACGGCGTGGCCTCCGTATGGAATGTGCCAAGCACGGCCACGGTAGACAGTACATAGCCGCAGAACATGGCCCCCGCGTCGCCCATGAAGATCCGGGCGGGATTAAGGTTGTGGTACAGGAATCCGGCCACCGAGCCGGCGAATACCATCAGCAACACGCACACGAAGGCGTCGCCATGTGGCCATATGCATAGAAAAAAGGAGAACGCGGAGATCACGGCCACGCCGCCACTCAGCCCGTCCATATTGTCGAGCAGATTCATGGCGTTGGTCATCATCACCACCCAGCCCAGGGTGACGAGCATCGAGATCCATTCGTTGGGAATGAAGAGATCCACGCGGATCCCGCTCAACACCAAGATGAGCGCGGCCAAGATCTGGCCGGCCAGTTTGATCTCCGGCTTGAGCGCCTTGAGGTCGTCGACCAGGCCCAACACGAAGATGACCGCGCCGCCAAGGAATATGCCCGCCAGTTTGAGCCACACGTGAGTGCCCAGGAACGACAGGATGTTCTCATTGAGCCAGTCATCGCCCAGTCGTTGCGCCGACAGAAGGCCCAGCAAGTGGACAATGATGACGGCGTAGAAGGTCAGGACAATGGCCACGCCGCCCATGAGCGGCATGGGCGCCTGGTGCACCTTGCGCTCGCCGGGATAGTCGAGCACGTCCCACCGGATGGCCAGACGCCGGATCAGGTCCGTCAGGATAATCGATACCAGAAAGGACACGCCGAGCGCGTAGGCGAAAATGAGATACCAATTCTGTTGCGTACTCATCCAAGCACTTCCTGGTATGCGTCGAACTCGGCGCGCGCGATCCGCTCGGCGTGGAACTCGCCCTCCACGCGCGCCCGGGCGAACCGTCCCATCGCATCGCGCCGTGCCTCGTCCTCTAGCAGGGCATTCACGGCATCGGCCAAGGCCTCCGGATCCCGCGGCGGCACATTGAGACCGGTCTGGCCGTGTAGATTCACCAACTCGACGCCCGTGCCGAGCGTCGTGGCAACGACGGGCTTGCCACACGCCTGGGCCTCGAGCATGGAGAGGCCAAATGCCTCACTCCGGGCCACGGAGGGGAACACAAACACGTCGCACGCATGGAGATGGGCCACGAGATCCTCCTGATCTAGCGGGCCCGGGAACTCGATTCGCACGTTCAATGCGCGCGCCAAGGCCATACAGCGCGCACGCTCGGGCCCTGCGCCGGCCACGACCACGGGCGCCTCGATGCGCGGGGCCGCGCGGACAAGAAACTCGAGACCCTTATAGTAGCGATGCCGTCCGGAAAACAAGACAAACCCACCCCCGTACGCCGCTCGAAGCGCCTCAACGCGCGCCGGATCTCGGAGGGCGAATTCCTTGGGAAGAATCCCGAGTGGAATCACGCGACATCGATCTCGCACGCGCTGGAGGCTCGGGGACGTATCGAGATACTGCTGAGATGATGGGAGAATCATAGCAGCTTTCCGGAGGAATGTCATTTGGAGCGGCGCGTACACTTTCATCGCCGTGGCCTGACGGACCACATCGCTCTGGTAGCGCACGATCAGTCGCCCGGAGGGACGCGCCATGAGCCACCCGATCTCGGCCGTAGGATTGGGGGCATGAACGACCACGACATCCGCCTTCACTTGGCGCATGTACCACGGGAATAGGGGCGACACCGGTGCGCTCTGGAATCGCCCAAACTCGCCGACTTCCGTGACGCGGGTGCCGTCCCGCTCCGTGACGCGGGTGCCCAGCGAGCGGCTGCACGTCAGCGCCTCGACGTGGGCCCACTGCCGCTGGAAGCGACACATGAGCGCCATGTGCCGCTCCATGCCGCCGTGCACCGGCGGGTCGAAATCCTTGTACACGTGCAGGATCTTCAATCGTCACCTCGGTCGGGTGTCACACCGGGCATGCCTTGCGGTAGGCATCCACCGTCAACTCGGCTGTCCGGCACCAGGAGAACAAGGCCGCGCGTTGCAGGCCCCGCTGACGGAGAGTATCGCGCATCGCCCTGTCCTGGGCCAACTGTGCCATGGCCTGCGCCAGGGCCTCGACATCGTAGGGATCCACCGTGATGGCCGCATCGGCAACCACCTCGGGCAGGCTCGATGTGTTGGAGGTGATTACGGGAACGCCGCAAGCCATCGCTTCGAGGGGCGGCAAGCCGAATCCTTCGTACAGACTCGGCCAGACGAAGATCTGGGCCGCGCCCAACATGCCGGGCAGGTCTTCATGACGCACGAAACCGGGAAGATGGATCCGGTTGCGGCGTGGGCTGCGGGCCATCGCTTCGCGCAGGGCCGCCATGCGCCATCCCTCGCGCCCCGCCAACACCAAGTCGGCGTCGCAGGACTCGGCGATCCGCGACCAGGCGTCGACGAGACGCGCCAAGTTCTTGCGGGGCTCGATGGTGCCTACATACAAGAAGAACCGGGCCGGCAATGCGTACCGAGCGCGGACGCGATCGCACTCCGCCAAATCGGCCGGTCGATAGGCCGCGTCCACGCCCAGAGGGACCACGTCTATTCGGTCTCGCGAGACACCTGCCAGCTCCATGAGATCGCGCGCCGTGGCCTCGGAATCGGCTATCACGCGCGACGCGAGCCCCACGCTGCGACGAACGGCGAGGCGGTAGTAGGCGGCGCGTCCCGGGCGGAACCACTCGGCATGGCGCAGGAAACTCACGTCATGCACGGTGACAATCGAGCCACGGGCGGCGAGAAGGCCCGCAACGGACGCTGGAAAGTGAACAAGGTCCGCGCGCAGTTCCCGTTGAAGGGCTCGTATGCCGATGTGCTCCGTGTAGAGCCGCCGCGCCGGCGTACCCGCCGCACACCGCATGAACACGCCCTCGCTCGCCGGGCCGATGTCGGGACACGGCTGCGTGTCGGGCCAGAGAATTCTCAGGTCGAGATCGCCCGCGACGTGAGGCAACCGACGCGCGAGTTCTGTGGTGTACCGTCCGGTTCCGCTACGATTGCCGGCCTGCAATCCGTCGAGAAGCACTAGCACCGCGCCACCCTCCGGTAGATGCCCATCGTGGTCTCCGCGCACCGACGCCACGAGAATTGCCGCGCCTGAACGAGACCCCTCTCACTCAGCGATTGCCGCAATCCATCGTCCTCCGCTATCCGAAGGATGCCATCGGCGATGCTGTCGACGTCCTCAGGATCCACATACACGGCCGCATCGCCGGCAACTTCCGGCAGCGAGGAAACCTTGGATGTGACCACGGGGCATCCGCAGGTGAGCGCCTCGAGCACGGGCAGGCCGAAGCCTTCGTAGAAGGACGGGAACACGAAAGCACGGGCAGCCGCATAGAGCCATGCCAACTCCTCATGGCCTCGAAGGTAGCCAATGCGCACAACCCGCCCTTGCGCTTCGAGCGGCCGCAGGGCTTTCATGATGGGCCCGGTGCCCCATCCCGAAGGACCAACCAGCGCCAGCGTGTGGGGAATCCGATGGGACACGGCGGCGAAAGCCTTCAACAGCCCCACGACATTCTTGCGCGGCTCGAGGGTGCCGACAAAGAGAAGGAAAGGCGCCTCGAGTCCGTAGCGCGCTGTCACCGCGCCCCGCACCTGCTCAGGATCCAGAGGCCCAAACCCGTCGGCCACCGCGCCATAGGTCACCGTCACCTTGTCGGGGGCAATGCCGAGGCGCTCGACGATGTCGCGCTTGGTCGCTTCCGAACAGGCCGCGATGGCGTCGGCCGCTTGGGCGAAACGGGGCACACCGCGCGAGAAGGGGCCGACGATCTTCGGGCTGCACAGCGCGGGGCGCACCAGGAACGATAGGTCGTATAGGGACAGTACTCGGGGGGCGGATGCGGTGGGCGGCAGAAAGAAGTTCGTCGCGTGGTACACGTCGACGCCGCCCAGCCAACGGTCAACGCGCGGGCGACCGACGGCACTCCACACGCGGTAGAGCACACGCGTGGGCACGGGCATATGGTAACCCGAGACGTGCGGGCGCAGGTCCGAGAGATCGGGTCGCGAACGTCCGGAGGAGAAACCGAAGAATTCATCGCCGGACTCGAGATCCATCAGTCCTTTGAGAAGGTAATAGCAGAACTGGCCTATCCCTGTGCGGCCGGGCGCAATGGGGCTGATGTCGAAGCCGATTCGCATGGAACGCGGCCAATCTCCGCGGTGTCTAGGCGGGCCTCCGGAGCCAGTCGGGAACGGGTCTTCCGCCGATTCATCTAACATCCTGAAGAGTATCAGGTTACGAGAGTTGTGTCAACCGTTGTCCGCAAGTCGCGCCGCGGGCACGGGCGCCTTGACAGTTGCTGGCGGGTATGGTACACTCGGCGCAGCTGTTAGCACTCCATGATGTCGAGTGCTAACGAGCGGGTGTGCCCATGAGTCCCGAATCACAACTCAACGACCGGGAGAAACTCATTCTCCGCGCCGTGGTGCACAGTTACATCACGACGGCGGAACCGGTGGGCTCTCGGACGATCGTGAAGCGGTTTCAGTTGGATCTGAGTCCGGCGACCGTGCGCAACACGATGGCGGACTTGGAGGAGACCGGTTTCCTGAAGCAACTTCACACGAGCTCGGGGCGGGTCCCCACGGACCTGGGGTACCGTTACTATGTCGATTACCTGATGCGGGTGCAGGAGTTGACGCTGAGCGAGCGGCAGCGCATCGAGCGCGAGCTGTCGGAGAAGTTGAATGATGTGGATGACCTCATGCGCCAAACGAGTCACTTGCTGGCCTTGGTTACGCATCAGACCGGCATTGTGGAGGCGCCGGCTCCGGAGAGCGCCGAGGTGCGCCGCATCGATCTCATTCCGGTGTCGGACAACCGGGCGGCGGTTCTGATTGCCGATAGTCTGGGCCGCGTGCGGACGACGCTGGTGGCCTTGGAGGAACCGATTCCCGCGATGGAACTGACCCGGCTATCCGGGTTCTTGAATGACGAACTCGCCGGCATTCCAACGAGTGGCTTGACGATGTCGCTGCGGGCGCACATGCAGGAGTGGTTGTACGAGCAGCGACGTTTGGCGGAACAGGCCCTGCGTGTGCTGGACTTGTTGCCGGCGGGCCGTCCCGAGCCTCTGTTTCTGGAGGGTACGGCGCAGCTGATGGAACAGCCCGAGTTCAATGATATGGCGAAGGCGCGCGAGGTGCTCGGCCTACTGGACGAGCGCGAACGGCTTGTCGAGCTGTTGCGGGCCGGTGTGACGCGCGCGGAGTCCGGGGCGCATTCGTCGGTTGTGATCGGCCTCGAGGCCGCCGAGATGGGTCATGAAGATATCAGTGTGGTGACATCCCCGTATCGGGTTCAGGGCAAGGCCGTAGGCCGACTTGGCGTTCTGGGCCCGAGGCGGATGCCCTATCCGCGGTTGACGTCGGTCGTGGACTACACCGCCGCCATGTTGAGTCGGTTGCTGGATCGACTTACCGGGTAGGGTGTCCTAGGGTGCGCAAGTGAGTTGGCACGTGTGGTGCCTAAGCGCGATGACTCGCGCGGAGCAGGCGAAGCGGTGGTAAGTGGCATGGGTAAGAAGCAGCCAGAGAAGACGGAACTTGAGAAACGATGGGAGGCGGAATTGTCTGCGGCGGAAGCATCACAGACAGACGACACGGAAACCGCGGTAGGCAAGGTCGAAGCGACCGACGAAACGAAGGCGGCCGAAGCGGATATCGATGCGCTTGCGGCGGAACGGGACGCGCTGAAGGATCAGTTGCTCCGGGCGCGTGCGGAGTTCGACAACTACCGCAAGCGGACGGCCCGTGAGAATGAGCAAATGCGCGCGCGCGCCGCACAAGATCTGATCGGCGATCTGCTGCCGGTGCTGGATAATCTCGAGCGGGCCGTGGCCCATGCCGATGGCGCCTCGGGCGGTTTGGCCGAGGGCGTGGAAATGGTGTTACGGCAACTGAGCGACGCGCTCGGGCGCCACGGCGTGAAGGCGATCGAGGCCGTGGGCGAACCGTTCGATCCGAGCGTGCACGAAGCGGTGATGCGGAAGGCGTCGGAGACGCATCCGGCCGATGTGGTTGTCGAGGAGTTTCAGAGAGGATACCGGCTGGGCACTTTTGTGTTGCGGCCGTCTAAGGTTGTGGTGAGCGGAGGTCCCTCGGTATCGCTCGACCGTGAGCAGAACGTGGCGGATTGCACCGGGGCCGCCGAAGGCGCAGACGACTAGAGGAACCTTGACGGTTCCTGTGGAGGATAACACGCAATGAGTAAGGTCATCGGAATCGACCTAGGCACGACGAACTCGTGTGTCGCGGTAATGGAAGGCGGCGAAGCGACGGTCATTGCCAACGCCGAGGGCGGCCGCACGACGCCGTCAGTCGTCGCGTTCACGAAGGGCGGTGAACGGCTCGTGGGCGCCGTCGCAAAACGTCAAGCGGTGACGAATCCGCAGAACACGGTCTTCTCGATCAAGCGGTTCATGGGACGTCGACACAACGAGGTGACGGAAGAAGAGCGCCTTGTGCCGTACCGGGTGACAGCCTCGAATACGGGCGATTGCCAGGTCGAGATCCAGGGAACCACCCATCGGCCTCCCGAGATCTCGGCCATGATTCTTCAAAAGATGAAGGAGACGGCGGAAGCCTACCTGGGCCAGAAGGTGGCGCAGGCGGTGGTCACGGTACCGGCCTATTTCAACGATTCGCAACGACAGGCCACCAAGGACGCCGGTCGAATTGCGGGGCTTGAGGTGCTGCGTATCATCAACGAGCCGACGGCCGCCGCGCTCGCCTATGGCCTCGACAAGAAGAAGGATGAGAAGGTGGCCGTGTACGACCTGGGCGGCGGCACTTTCGACGTCTCGGTGCTCGCCATCGGTGACGACAGTTTCGAGGTGCTGAGCACGAACGGCGACACTCATCTGGGCGGCGACGACTTCGACCAGCGCGTCATCGACTGGCTTGCCGAGGAATTCCTTCGAGAGCAGGGGATCGACCTGCGCAAGGATCCGATGGCCCTTCAGCGACTGAAGGAGGCCGCCGAGAAGGCCAAATGCGAGCTCTCGTCGGCGATGTCGACGGATGTCAACCTGCCGTTCATCACGGCGGACGCTTCGGGGCCGAAGCATCTCAACTACACATTGACCCGGTCGAAACTGGAGCAACTCTGCGACGCCCTGCTGCAACGCACGAAGAATCCGTGCCATCGGGCCATCGAGGATGCAGGGTTGAGCCCCAGTGATATCGACGAGGTCATCCTGGTCGGTGGCATGACGCGGATGCCGGCCGTCGGCGCCATCGTGAAGAGCATCTTCGGCAAGGAACCGCATCGGGGCGTGAATCCAGATGAGGTGGTCGCCGTCGGCGCCGCGATCCAGGGCGGCGTCCTCTCGGGCGACGTGAAGGATGTGTTGCTGCTCGATGTGACGCCGCTGTCGCTCGGTATCGAGACCCTGGGCGGTATTTGTACCAAGCTCATCGATCGGAACACGACGATTCCGGTCACGAAGCGTCAGATCTTCTCGACGGCCTCGGACAGCCAGACCGCGGTCACGATTCATGTGCTCCAGGGCGAGCGTGAGCTGGCCCGCGACAATCGGACGCTCGGCCGGTTCGACCTGATCGGTATTCCCCCGGCCCCCCGGGGCATACCCCAGATCGAGGTGTCGTTCGACATCGACGCGAACGGCATCGTTCACGTGTCCGCGAAGGATCTCGGTACCGGCCGTGAGCAGAAGATCCGGATCGAGTCGTCGAGCGGGCTCTCGGAGAGCGAAATCGAGCGCATGGTGAAGGACGCCGAGTCTCACGCGAGCGAGGATCAGGCGCGCAAAAAGGAAGTCGAGATCCGCAACAACGCCGATGCCCTGTGCTACTCGGCCGAGAAGACGCTCCGCGAGCATGGCGACAAGGTCGGACCGAGCGAGCGGGCCGCGATCGAGTCGGCTATCGCCGATGTGCGCAAAGCCCTTGACGGAAGCGACCTTTCTGCCATCGAGTCGGCCACCGAGCGGCTGACGCAGGCCTCGCACAAGCTGGCCGAGGTCCTGTACGCAGCCTCGGCTCAGGCCCAGCAGGCCGGGCCCCAACCGGGTCCCGAGCCAGAAGGACCGTCGCCGAAGACGGGCGGCACCGGCAGCACGATGGATGCGGACTTTCGCGTTGTAGACGATGAAGAAACGAGCAACTGAGGGCGATGTGCGGCCGTGTGTGCATTATCCAGCCCTAGGAACGAAACCAAGAAGCGGCGCCGGTCTCCGCGAGCCAGTCTGCGCGCGACCGGACGACGCCCTGGCGCAGCAAGAAGCGTCCAGTTGACCTATGCCCGAACACTGGGACCCTTATGAAATACTCGGCGTGAGCCGTGACGTCTCGGAGACCGATCTTCGAAAGGCGTATCTCAAGCTTGCCCACCAGTACCATCCGGACAAGACCGGTGGGGACAAGGAGGCCGAGAATCACCTCAAGGAGATCAACGCGGCCTACGATGTCCTAAAGAATCCGGAGAAGCGCGCCCAGTATGATCGCTTTGGGGCGAGCGGCGCAGGATTCTCGGGTACCGATCCGTTCAGCGGGTTCGGCGGCGGTGGATTTGACGCCCCCTTCGAGGATCTGTTCGACATGCTGTTTGGCGGCCGTCGTCCTGGTGGACGCGGGTCCGGACGGCGCGCCGCCCAGCCGGGAAACGACATCGAGACCTGCTTGTCGATCACCCTACGCGAAGCCGCTTTGGGGTGCAAAAAGCACCTCCGGTTCGACCGCATGGAGACCTGTGGTGAGTGCCACGGCACCGGCGCGGCGGGCGGCAAGCAGGCGGAGCCCTGCCCCGAATGCCATGGCACGGGCCAGGTGCGCGTATCGCAGGGGTTCTTCAGTGTGACGCGCACGTGCACGCGCTGTCGAGGCACGGGCGCCCACATCGCCAATCCCTGTCGCCGATGTAGCGGCGGCGGACATGTACGAAGCACGCGCGAGCTGTCCGTCGACGTGCCGGCCGGGATCGACACGGGCCAGCGGCTGAGACTGTCCGGCGAGGGGGAGCCTGGACTCGGTGGCGGCCCGCGCGGCGATCTCTACGTTCGAATCGAGATCGAGCCGGACGACATCTTCGAGCGAGATGGGAACACGATTCTGTGCGAGGTCCCGATCAGTTTCCCGGAGGCCGCGCTGGGCGCGACGCTCCGCGTTCCGACGCTCACCGGCGAGGCCGAGCTCCGCGTCGCGCCCGGCACCCAGTCGGGCGCCCTGCTGCGGCTCCGCGGCCTTGGCATGCCGGACGTACGCGGCTATCGCCAAGGGGATCAGATCGTCCGGATCCAGGTCGAGACCCCATCGAGACTCTCGAAGCGCCAGCGGGAACTCCTCGATGAGTTCGAGCGCGAGAGCAACAGCAAGACCTATCCGATCCACCTCCGCTTCCTCGACAAGCTCAAGGGCTTTCAGCAGCGGTCGTAACGCCCCCGGGACGCCATCAGGAACCGGACATGTCGTACGCGAAGGTCATGATGAAGGCCCAGGTCGTGCTGCACGGGTACTTCGATGGGTACTTCACGAACTCGACGTGACCGTCCATGTAGAGCACATTGGCGCCGCCGGGTACGTGATTGAACGTCGTGAAGCCGTAGGCGCCGCCCGTGATCGGCTTGGACGTAATCGAGTCGTACATGGTGACGATTTCGGATTGACCTACCGAGGTGGCGGACGCATCGGCCACGTCCTCAACCAGGAACCGCTCGACGCCTTCCTTGAGTCGCTGGATCACCACATTGCCGCGCTCTTCATGGTAGAACTCCACCGGGTTGGTGTACAGATCCACCAGGCGCTGGATGGCCTCCGGCGGGCTCGAGAACGTCACGGTGGTGGCGAAAGCCAGTACCTCCGCCACGGCCGTGATCAGGTTGGGCGAAATGTCGCGGCCGATCTGCGGATCCTGGGCATTGTCGCCGCCGGTGCCGATCAGATAGTCCTCCGGGCGGAACGCCCAACTCATGTAGTTGTAGGAATCCGGGTCGATCGAGCAGGGATCGAAAGTGCCGTCGCCGGGCCCGTAGAACCAGTTGTCGCGGGCGCGGTCTTCTCCGTCGGGATCGGAAGGACACCAGAGAATGCTGACGTCGGTCAGGTATTCCGGATAGACCTGTGGGCCATCGCAAATCGTGCCGACCTGGAAACGATTGCACCGGGTCGACTCCACTTCGTTGTCGCTGCTCGTGATGATCCGTAGCGTCGGAAACTCATCCGCGTTCTCGCCGGCGTACATCTTGAACACGATACCCATCTGCTTGAGATTGTTGGCGCAACTCGAGCGTCGTGCGGCCTCGCGCGCACGCGCCAGGGCCGGCAACAGAATGGCCGCGAGAATGCCAATGATGGCGATGACGACCAACAGCTCAATCAGCGTAAAGCCCATGCTTTTCTTCATCACACCCGAATCCTCTCCTTTTGGCGTCACGGCTTCGACGCGGTCTTGCTGTGATCGCGCCAGATTGGCCGGCCGGACATCGCGCCGCTGAGTTCGCGGTCGCGGCCTGAGGCCAAGGCCGCCACCGGCGCAAGGCGTCGCTGCTCCGCCGCTGTATCCATACCTTCGATGCGACGGAGAAGGATTTCCGTCGCCTGATAACCAATCTCGAAACTCGGTTGGCACAATGTGAAGGCCGGAACACCAATAGCCACGGCATTGCGCTCATCCCCCACCATGGCCAGTTCGATGTCCTCCGGTATGCGATACTCGATCTGCTTGAGCGCCTCGACAAGCTGACGGACAAATAGGTCGTGAATGCACACGAAAGCCGTCGGCGCAGACTTGAAGGACATAATGCTCTTGACGGTGTCGGCAGCGGCAACGTAGTCGGTGTGGATGTGGCCGAAGAAGCCTTGGTGGAATCCAAGTCCGGCCTCTCTCAGCGCGCGTCGATACCCCTGGAACCGCAAGGCGCCGCTCGAGGCCCCGTCATGCGTTCCGATGAAGCCGATTCGTTCGTGGCCGCGCTGGATGAGGTGCTGGGTCAAACGGTAGCCGATCATCTCATTGTCCGTCACCACATAGTCCGTCTCGAGACCCGGCAAGAACCGATCCACCAGCACCACTGGAAAATGCGAGCCGAGGCAGGCCTCGAGCGACCTCCGAATCTCCACACGGTCATTATGGATCCAGGCAATAAGACCCGCGAATCCCGCCCCGTGAACCCGCCGCAGAAAGTCGAGCTCCTCCTCCGGCTCGAACCGAAGGCTGTACAGGACATATTGCACGTCGTGGAGAGCGGCCTGAGCCACGAACCCCTCGAAGATCCGGCGCACGTGAGTCGTGTCAAGCTGCTGGAGCGCGACGGCCACCGTGCCGGGCCCGGGCACCGAAACGGCCCGAGCCCTCCGGCTCGCCGGCGCCACCACCGAGCGACGGCCCTGCGAACGGAGAATGTACCCTTCGAGTTCAAGTTCGCGCAAGGCTTGGCGCGTCTGGTGTCTGCTGACGGCCAACTGCTCGGCGAGCTGGTATTCCGAAGGCACCGAGGCGCCTTCGGCTAACTCACCGGAGTCGATCCTGTCACGCAGATCTTGCTTGATACACTCGTAGATAGGGGTTGGCTTTCCCATGACCACCACGCTCACCACTGCCTCTCACGAAAGCGACCCGCAGCGGCCATAGTCTACGCGATCCGCCATTGCTTGTCAACGAGTGAATAACTTGTGCGTACAAGCTTCCCGCCTCAACCCCGCAGCGTTTTGCCAAATCCAACTCGGTCGAGTATGATGCAGATAGCGTTCCGAAGCGATAGGATAAACCAGGCCTATGGCCATCGTCACCCAATCGCGCCGCGCCGCGTGCTGGAATCCTTCCGATGCCCTCTCGAATCGGATCCTACGCCTGCGCGATGAGTACTTCTCGTTCGAGACACGGCCATTCCGGAACGAGGTGATGCCGTTCACGACCGGTACTCCTTGGGACACGGTGTACCGGTATGCGAGCTGGACGATCGTGCCGGAGATACTGCCGTTTCTGAAGGCCTACGAGGATTCGCTATGTGCCGCCGCGCGCGTGGTTCCGTTGCCGAACGGTTTCTGGGAACGGCCCCTGCCGGTGCGCGTGGCGCTGTTCTTTGCCGAGGTGCTCGCGCACCACTTGCCCGTGGACATTCTGGAAGGCGAGCTCATCGTCGGCGGGCAGTTCAACTCGGCCTTGTCCTTGTGCCTGACACGATCGGAAGCCAGACAACGCGCGAAAGCCGCTGAAGCGTTCCGGATGGCCGCTTCGGATACGTCGAATCTCGGACTCGGCAACTGCGGCGCGGTGCCGGGCCATCTGATTCCGGATTATCCGAAGGTGCTCCGGATCGGATTCGGCGGCATCGTCGAAGCGATACGCCGCGCCCAGGACTCCGAGCCGGATCCCGCCCGGCGGGACGTGTTGGAGTCCTTTTCCATCGCGTGTCGTGCGGCCGGCGCGCTGGCAGACCGGTACGCCTCGGAGGCCGAACGGCAGGCGTTGGGCGCGGCGCCGGCTCGCGCCGCCGAACTCCGCGAGATCGCCGCCGTCTGCCGGAAGGTACCGTGGGCGCCGGCGGAAACATTCCACGAGGCACTTCAGGCGCTGTGGCTGACGCACATGCTCGTGCTCACAAGCGAGTCGTATCCGGGGGCCGGCGTGTCCTTCGGACGAATCGATCAGTACCTGTGGCCCTACTACCAGCGCGATGTTGCCGAGGGCCGGCTCACACGCGACGACGCCCGCGAGTTTGTCCGGTGCTTCTTCATCAAACCAAACTACGCCTACGACTACCAAGGCCGTGTCGGCCGCCATCAGGGCATCAACTCGTCGTTCGGTCAACTCATCACCTTGGCGGGCTGTGGCCCCGATGGCGAGGACCGGGCGAACGACCTCACCTACCTTTTGCTCGACGTCATCGAGGAGCTCAACCTCCTTGAGCCCAAGCCGAACGTCCGCCTGCATGCGCGCACACCGGATCGCCTGCTGACGCGCGTGTGCCAGTTGTTGTCTCGGGCGCAGGGCGCGCCGTTTCTGCTCAATTTCGACGAAACATCCATGCGCGGCCTGCGCTGGCAGGGCCTGCCGGAGGTCGACCTCTGGGACTACGCGCCGGTCGGATGCCTCGAAAACACGCGTCAGGGCGATGATCGGTCCGGCACGGTGGACGTGAACCTAAACCTGGCCAAGGCGGTCGAGTTGGCGCTTTTCGAAGGGTGCGATCAGGCCTCCGGAAAGCAGATCGGCCCTCGGACACCCGATCCGCGCGCCATGCGCACGTGGCCGGAGTTCGAGGCCGCATTCCGCACGCAGTTGTCGTTCTGCCTGCGGCGGCTCGTCGAGCTCAACAATCAAGCGGACACGACGCGCGCGCGGTTCGAGCCTACGCCCTATCTGTCGGCGCTGGTCGGCGGGTGTATCGAGGGATGCCGTGATGTCACGGCGGGGGGCGCACGGTTCAGCTACATCACCGTGGAGGGCGTCGCCCTCGCGACGGCCGCCGACTCCCTGTCGGCCGTGAAGACGCTCGTCTTCGAGGCGAAGCGCGTGTCCATGGAGGCACTCCTCCGCGCCGTCGATCGCAACTTCGACGGCGACGAGTTTCTCCGGCAGGTCTTGCTTAACAAAGCGCCCAAGTACGGTAACGATGATCCGGAAGCCGACAACATGGCGCACAACTTGACGCACTGGTGGGCGGAGGAGGCCGCCACGCTGGAGACACCGTTGACGAAGCGACGCTATCGGGGCGGCTATCTTTCGTGGAACTATGGCATCGCCTATGCGCCGCTCACCTCGGCAACACCGGATGGCCGCACGCGCGGCACGTACCTCTCGAATGGTGTCGCGGCGGTGCCGGGCATGGACAGAGCCGGCCCAACGGCCGCCGCCCGCGCCGTGGGCGACCTCGGCCTCGAAGTCATCCCGAATGGCGCGTCGCATACGATCTCGCTGCCGCCGTCGCTGGTGCGCGACACCGAACACGTCGAGAAGCTGGCCGGTTTCCTGCGCGGCTATTGCGTCGAGGGCGGTTCGGCATTGCAGATCAACATGATCGATGCCGCGACCTTGCGCGAGGCCCAGCGGAATCCCGACGAGTTTCGAAATCTTATCATTCGCGTCACCGGCTACAACGCATACTTCGTGAATCTCGGCCGCGAGATCCAGGAGGAAATCATCGCTCGGGAGGCACCGTGTCGGTGACGGCCACGTCCATCGAAGCGACCCTCTTCAACATCCAGCGGTTTTCGACCGAGGACGGGCCGGGCATTCGCACGACGGTGTTCTTCAAGGCGTGTCCTATGCGATGCCCCTGGTGCCACAATCCGGAATCCATCCGGCCCGAGCCTGAGGTCGTCTGGCATGCCGGCCGGTGCCTGGGCGATCGCGGCTGCGTCGACGTGTGCCCGGAGGGGGCGTTGCGCGCCGAACCGAGTGGAATCGCGATCGACCGGAGCCGGTGCCGAGGTTGCGGCACATGCGTCGATTTCTGTCCGTCCGCCGCCCTCGAAATCCACGGCCACCGGATGGGCGTGGACGATCTCGTCGAGACGTTACTCAAGGACGCGGCGTTCTACGCCAAGTCCGGTGGCGGCGTAACGTTGTCGGGCGGCGAGCCGCTACTCCAGCCGAAGGCCGCTACGGCCGTGCTGCGGGCGCTACGCGAACGCGGCGTTCATACGGCCCTCGACACCTGCGGCGTGGCCACGGAGAATACGTTGAAAGCGGCGCTGCAATGGACCGACCTCGTGCTCATCGATATCAAGACGGTGGATCCGGAACGACATCGCGCCTTCACCGGCGTGGCCTTCGACCGCGTGCGCGACGCCGCGCGAACCATGGATGAATCCGGCGTCGAGGTCTGGGTGCGCACACCGATCATACCAGGCTACACGGCCGATGAGGAGTCCGTACGCCGCGTCGCGCGATTCGTCGCCGAGACGTTCCGCCACTGCACGCGGCACGATCTCCTGGCGTTCTCGAATCTGTGCACGGCGAAGTACGCGCAACTGGACAGGCCTTTCGCCTTGGCGGACACGCCGCTGCTTGATGCCAACGACATGGAGCGCCTGTGTCGCGTCGCGCGCGACGCGGGCTCGCCGCACGCGCGCTGGAGCGGCCCCACACGCGTTGCGGATCCGGAGAGCTGACGCGGAATGCTAACGCCTGATCTCAGAGACGTTCTGGCTGGCGAGATGACGCCAAAGTTCCTCGCTACGCTCGATGGCGAAGGGCGTCCCAACTGCGTTCCGGTGATCAGTATTGCCCCGTGGGACGATACCACGCTGGTGTTCGGCGAGTTCTTCATGAACAAGAGCCGCAAGAACCTCGCCGTCAACGAGAACGTCGGCGTCGTGGTGCTTAATGACCGTCTTGATGCATGGAGCCTTAAGGGAACCTTTAGAGGTTTCGAGACCACCGGGCCGCACATCGATTGGATCAACCAACAGCCCCTGTTCCGGTACAACGCCTATACCAGCGTACGCAGCGCCGGAACGATCGCGATCGAGGAAATCTCCAAGAAATCGACGCTATCGCCAACAGCGCTCCTCGCCGGCTACGCATGCGCACGATGCGCGGCACGGGCGTTTGGACGCTCGGCATCGCCGATCATGCCGCCGCGCGTGCTCGAGAAGTTCAGGCGCCTTAGAGCCGTGCGCGCCATCGCCTTCCGCGACGCGGATGGTTTCCCGCGCGCCGTGGCCGTCATGGCCTGTGTTGCCGCCGGGCCGAGCCGCTTGCTGGCGCGCGGACCGATGCTCGACGCCTATCGCGCCGGCCTCTCGGTAGGCACCGGCGTAGCCGTGGCCATCATCACGATGGATCCCGTCGCCTACCAGGTGAAGGGCGTCTACCAAGGCCGGCGCGCCGGCTGCCACATGATCGATCTCGAGGAGTGCTACAGCGCGTCGCCGCCGCTGCTCGGCGAACGCCTGGACGGAGTCCAACCATGACCAAGTCATCCAAGGATTTGCATGAACGGCTACAGAGGGTTGTCGACACGATTGCCATGGTCGACACGCACGAGCACATTCCGCCCGAGGAAACGGTCTGCGGCCGCGAGTCGAGTTTCTTCGATTTCTTCGAACACTACGTGTCATCGGATCTCGTGTCGGCCGGCATGTCGCGAGAATCCCTCGAGCGGATGCGCAATAGGACGAACGGCCTATCGCTCGACGAGCGTTGGGCGCTCATGGCACCGTACTGGCCGTATGCGCGCACGACAGGCTACGGCCGCGCCATGCTCGAATACATGCACGACCTCTTCGGCATCGACGACGTCAACGAACACACCTATCGCGAGATCTCCGCGCGCATTCGCGAGGCGCACCAGCCCGGCTGGTACCGCCATGTCCTCAAGGACAAGGCGAACATCGACACCGCGCTTACCATCACGTGGCCGGGCCAATCCGTCGTCGTGGATCGCGATCTGTTTCGCGCGGTGCCCATCCTCGATCACTACGCCATGGCGTCAACGCGTGCCGAACTCGAGGCGCTCGAGGCCGAGTCCGACTGCGCGATCCAGACCCTCGACCAATTGCTGGCAGCACTTGAAACCCAACTTGATGCGTTCGTCGAGCAAGGCATCGCCGCCGTCAAGATCTTTCTGGCGTATCGGCGAACACTCCGCTTCGAGGCTGCGGCCCGAGCTACCGCCGCGCGCTGTTTCGATCGCATCTGGTTGTCTCAGGTGCAGGATCTCCGGTTCGAAGATATGAAACCGCTGCAGGACTTCGTGATACGCCACCTCATCGGCCTTGCCACCGACCGCGGCTTACCAATCCAAATCCACACGGGACTCCAGGAAGGAAACGGCAACTACCTCGAGAACTCGAAACCGACGCTCTTGACGAACCTGTTCATGGAATTCGGCGACACGCGGTTCGACGTGTTCCATGCGGGATATCCCTACGTGGGCGAGGTGACCGCCCTCGCGAAGAACTTCCCGAACGTGTGCGCCGACCTGTGCTGGATTCACGCCATCTCGCCCACGGTTGCGGAACAGACGCTTGATCAGTGGCTCGAGACGATTCCGCTCAACAAGATCCTCGGTTTCGGTGGCGACTCTAACTACGTCGAGGGCGCTTACGGTCACGGCAAGATCGCGCGGCGCAGCACGGTACACGTCCTCGCGCAAAAGGTCGAGGCCGGATACTTGACGGAGGAGGAAGCGTCCTGGGTGGCCCGCCGAATCTTGCGCGAGAACGCCCTCGAATTCTTCGCGCTGGACGCGAGATAACGCGGACGACGGATATGATACAAGGCGCCCTCTATGAAACGCGGAAGCGAGGGATCGGTCTATTCATTCTGCTCGCTGCCAGGAGCGCCATCGCTACGGTGCCCATGAGAAGGGCTTCCCAGGGCCGGGGATCGCGCCGCTTCCTTTCAGACCGCTCGTCATGCCGCCGAAACAATTGGATGGACGTGCCTCAGATCCCTTGGCCACAACTGGAGGTCACAGGGCCAGTAGGCGTTCTTCCATGGAGCGGTCCTCCTATCCGGCCTGTCGGCGTTTGGCCTATCGATACGTTCGCTCGAACGGCCTCTTGGCATGCTTGCTGCTGTGCCGCAAACCGTGCCCAGCGGCGCGACGAGAACGGACCGACGACAACCATCTCTGTGCGAGCCGCTATGTGGAGTGCGCAGGCTGGCTCGCGCTTCGGCTGCCAGTGGAGCGTGAAGCGCGGTCAAACCGTCCGGTGCCCGGTGTCAGCGGGAAAGCAAGCTGCCCCGAAGAAGAGCGGTAGCAAGCTACCGCAGTCCACATGGCTTCCGTGTTCCTCACGAGGGCCTTCTTCAAATCGTTTCGACAAGGCCGTCATCCTCACCGGCGAGCGCTCAGGGATTGGCTTCCGGCTTCTCATCGTGCCCCGGAGAAACGCCGCGTTGTGCACATCACTCGATACTGAACGCGCTCAACTCGACGGGCAGCGTCGTGGCCTGGTCAAAGGCCAGCCCAAAGGTATTCGCCGAGTCGTCGGCTCCGGTACCGATGACTAATACCAAGGGCTCGGCGAGAGAGAGCAGCTGGAAATTGCCTAGGCTATCGAAGAAACAACATGCGTTTGCGTAACGGTTGTACACGAGACCTTTGGGGCCGGTGGCCGTGCCAACAACCGTCAGCGGGGTTCTGGCCCACGTGCCTATCTGGATCTTCTCGAAGGCATTCCCACCGTAGAAGTGGTAGAGGTAGGTCGGATCAAGAGGATTGTAGGCCAGTCCGTTGTCTTCGCCGTCGAGGTCCGCGAGGTCCGTTGTGGCGCCGGTGGCCTTGTCGATCTGGACGAGCCAATTGTCCGAGAGGGCGTCCGTTATGCCGTACAAGTTGCCGGCGGAATCGCAGGTGAGGTCGAGCATCATGTTGCGCGGCGGAAATGACCCCACCAGCGTTGACATACCAGTGGCCAGATTCACCGTGAATAGAGTGACTGCGTTGGCGAGGTACATGATGCCGGTCGTTGGATCCATCGCCATACCAACGGCATGCGGTACCATGGTCGGGCCGATGATCATAATGTCCGAGCCACTCCCTGCATCCATGAGGCGCAGCATGCCGATGTTGCTGCTGTCCACAGCATATAGCGGTTGCCCCACAGCCGCGGTGACCGCGATTCCCACGCACAACACCGTCAGCAGAACGATTCGTTTTGTGTTTCGCATTCTTGGTTCCTCCCCTGGCCTCCCTCTTCCGATAGGCGAGCGGCCTATCCACACCATCACTCCGACTCAGAACCGATGAAGCGCATTCTGCCAGCACACGGACATTTCGTCAAATGCTCATTTCAGCCGCCCGCGCGGTAAGGCATTCTGGCATACTACCAGCCACGCCTTCCGACGGTTGAGTATCATACACGAAGGCAACGGGAGGACATCGCATGCAGGCCAAGATCGCATTGACCGCCATGATTCTTTCCTTACTCCTCGTGCCAATGGCCGCCGCGACTCCGCGAGCCGTGGTGTCGCTCGATGGCGCGTGGCGCATGGTCAAGGTCGAGTCGCTGGACGTTCCGCCGCCTACGGACGGCTGGGTTGAGTTCGAGGTGCCCGGCACGCTTCGAGGCCATGACTACGAGCGTGCCTGGTTCCGACGCGCGTTCGAAGTGCCTGCGGACTGGGCGGGCCGACGCGTGGTGGTCCGCTTCGGCGGCGTCAAGTACGCGAGTCGCGTCATGGTAAACGGAGATCGCGTCGGCGAGTGCTTCAACGGCTACGACGCCTTCGAGGTGGACGCGACGGCGGCGATTCGGCCAGGCGAAACCAACGAGCTGTCGGTGGGCGTCCACGATTGGACGGGCGTGTTCGACGAGGGCGAGCGGATCGATGTCCGCGCGGCCACCAATCGTAGCGAACTGCGCGCCCTACCGCGCGATCGCGTTCTCGCGCCCATCGGCGGCTACGTGGACCTCTACGGCATTTGGGATTCCGTCGAACTCGAGGCCATGCCGGCGGCCCATCTCGACGACCTCTCCTTCCGCCCATCGATACGCGGGAATCGCGCCGAGATAGACGTCGCGGTCGTCAACGACTCTACCGACGCGCTCGCAGCCGACGTCCAGGCGCGAGTCTATGCCTACGATGGATCGCCGCGCGAGTCCTCGGGCGTGTGGGCGGTAACGGGGGAGCCGGTGGGCGTTGCGTCGGTTCCGGTCGGTACCGTTGCGGCCGGAATGAACAGCCGCGTCACACTCACACTGTCCGAGCCCCAGGTCGATCTGTGGTGGCCGCACGACCCCAAGCTGTACATTCTCGAAGTGCGATTGAACGATGGCGCCGATGTGCTCCGCGAACGCGTCGGGTTTCGCGAATTATGGTGCGAGGGTGGCGACTTTGTCTTCAATGGACGCAGGGTTCATCTCTTGGCCTCGTCGTGGTGGCCGCCGTCGACGCCGCCGCGTCGAGACGAGGTGGAGGCCCGGCTACGCGGCATCAAGGCGATGAACGCCTTCTGTTTTCGGACACACACGCAGCCGTGGCACCGCCTCTGGTATGAGGTTGCCGACGAACTCGGCGTAATGATGATCCCGGAGGCGGCCATCTGGAACGACGATAGCGTATACCGCTTGGGCGATGCGGTTTTTTGGTCAAACTACGCCGACCACGTGCGCGCCATGGTGCGGCATCTCCGCAACCACGCGTCTGTCGTTATGTGGAGTCTTGAGAACGAGTTTCAGGGCGGTCTGGCCAAAGACGGCTCGCCCGCCGAAGATGCCCTCGCCCAGCTCGGCCGCCTGGTTAAGGAATTCGATCCGACGCGGCCCATCACTTTCGAGTCCGATGGCGATCCGGGCGGGGTGGCGGATGTGATTGGACTACACTATCCCAACGAGTATCCCGAACGCCGCTGCTGGCCGAACGATGCCTATTGGATGGACGAGCCGTCGACCACGTGGCGTGGCAACATGTTCTGGCACGACGATACCTTCTTCTGGAATCGCGAGAAACCACTGTACATCGGCGAATTCCTGTGGGCGCCGGCCTGCGACCCGGCGCCGGATACCATCTTCTTCGGTGACCAGGCCTATGCCGACTTCCGCGCGTATCATGACCGTGCCAAGGCCGAGAGTTGGCGCATGCAGATCCTCGCGTACCGGCACTATGGCGTGAGCGGCATCTCTCCTTGGACGGTTAGGGAGCATGGCGATCTCGACGAGACCAATCCGTGTTGGCGTGCCCAGCGCGACCTGTACCGTCCCGTGGCGGCCTTCCTTCGCGAGTCGGACGCGCGGTTCTTGAGCGAAGAGCGCCTTGCCCGCACGCTGTGGGTGTTCAACGATAGCTTGCGCGACTGGCCGGAGACGCAGCTCTCCTGGAGTCTTGAGTCGGAGCGCGGAACGCTGTCCCGCGATCGGCAGACGCTCGATCTTGCGTCCGGGGCGCAGCGCGAGATCCCGCTGACCATCCCACTGCCTTCCGTCGACGTGCGTACGACGCTGCGGATCGAGATCGGGCTCGCGGCCGGCGAAGAGGCCCTGTTCTCCGAGACATGGCCCATCGAGGTCTTTCCCCGTCGTGTTGGCTGGACGCTTCCAGGCGTGACTCTCTACGTGCACGATCCGCGGCGTGCGCTCGAAGAGGCGTGGCGCAAAGCCGGCGTGGCCTTCGTTCGCATCGATGCCCTCGATGCGTGGCCGGGCGACGGCGTACTGATTCTTGGCCCGGGCGCCCTGGAGACCCCGGCCGCTGCGGGTGATGTGCCGGTCATCGGCGCGGTGAACGCGGCCGGCGCGGCGCTTTACGAGCGGGTGGGCGCCGGCGGCCGTGTCCTGGCGATTGGGCAGGCGCCGGCCGCGGGTGCGTGGCTTCCGGCCCGCGCGACGCCGCAGCAGTCAACCATGGCGTTTGTCCAGGAGCCCGGGCACCCGGTGCTCGAAGGCCTGTCGGATGCCGACCTGCGTTGGTGGCGCGGCGACAACATGGTGACCGTACATGAGTACCAACGGCCGGTCGGCGGCCCCGGCCATGCCCTGGTCGTGACGGGCTCGGCTCAAGGCATTGCCCACGCGCCGCTCGTCGAGGTGCCGCACGGCGACGGCGTGTGGATGCTGTGCCAGTTCCAGGTTGTTGAGAAACTCGGTTTCGAGCCGCTGGCGCAGATCCTGCTCGAGCGGATGATTCAGTATCTCGCGGACTATGCGCCGCCGGCCGGCCGGACGCGGTGCATCGGCGCGCCGCCACTCGCCGATCGTTTGCAGAGCCTGCACGTGGATGCCGCAGCCCTTGATAATTGGACCGAGCTGCGCTATCCGGAAACCGGCCTGCTGATTCTCGACGAGAATTGCGGCGGCTCACTGGACACGGACCGCTTGCGCACCTTCGTCGACGCGGGCGGCGCTGTGTTATGGAATCGGCCCCGGCCTGAAGTGTTCGCAACGGTGCGAGACGCCCTAAACTGGCGGCTGTCGATGACGCGTTACCGAGGAGCGGTGACGCGCGAGGAAGGCACGAGCGCTCTCGTCAACGCCATTGCCCGCGAAGACCTTTACTGGTTGGGCGAACACAGCGGTTGGCACTGGAGTCCGACGCCGCGCGCACTGAATATGGCTCGGTACGTCTTTGCGCCAAGCATCGAACCGTCTCCCGAGGCCTGGCGCGAAGCCGAGAATGACGTCACGCTCGAAGGTACGCATGTCCGCCGCGACGAAGACCAGGTCGTGTTGGCCACCGTAGGCACGGCCACCTGGAATGTCAGCCTCCCTCGAACGGGCCGGTACATCCTGAGTGTGCGTGCATCCGGAACGCCTTTCGACGACGTTTATCCCGTGGTCGAGGCCCGCCTGGACAGACGGCCCCTTGGCACGATCTATGTGGACGGCCGCATAACAGGAGTTTTCTCGGTCGCCTTCGAGGCCGAGAAGGGGCCGCACGCGCTTGGCCTCGCCTTTGCGAACGATGCGAACTCGGAGACCCAAGACCGTAACCTCGAGATCGACGGATTCGCGATCACGCCGTGGCCGGACGGACTCGCTTTCGAGCCGGTCACCTCGCCACCGGCTGTGCTCGAGTTGCCCATGGGCGCCGGGCGCGTGGTGCTCAACGGTTTGATAACCGACAACGTAGGACGAAACATTACGCGCGCGGATCGGTTCTACAGCGCGCTCTTACACGGCCTCGGCGCTCGGTTCAGCGCTCGCCGGCCCGCGGACGTTGTCGAGGCCGAAACGCTCGAACCTCAACCGAACCTCAACAACTGCCGGCGCGACGCCGATCACATTTATCTCGGCTCGACGGGTGTCATCGAAGGTCCCGTCGTGTGCGCGACCGCCGGGCGATATCGTGTCACGATCCGGACCAAAGGCACGGAGGCGGGCGGCGAGTGGCCGCGCGTAGTGGTGGCACTGGGCGAGCAGCCGCTTGGCCAAGTCGAGTGCGTGTCCGAACAATGGCACGTGCAAACCTTCGTGACACTGCTGCCGGAAGGAGAACACGTGTTGCGCGTCGCGTTTATGAACGATCTCTACGCGCCGCCCGAGGATCGGAACGTCTGGATCGATCGAATCGAGTTCGAGTTGCTCGACGAGCAACCCTAGCGTATCTCGGCTCGACGGTGCGGTGTGGGATTGTCTCGGGGTAATGCGGTAGAATGATGCTGCGTTCCGGGCGGGGATTCTGGGAAACGCGAGGTGTGCAAACCAGGTGATGTCGGAGGAAGGCGGCAAAACAGAGGGGTCCTCGACGGTATCGAGACCGTTCGACGAACCGTTCGAGCTTCTAGAGACTGCCGATGGCAGCGGCATGCCGTGGCGGAAGGTCTCGCGGGCGCGGAACGTCCTTGAGATTGCGATCTTCGCCTCACTCTACTTTTCCGCCGCGCGGCTGGGTCTTGTGGTGAGCATCGGAAACGAGGGCACACCGCCCGTGTGGTGCGCTGCCGGTGTGGCCTTTGCGGGCGTACTGCTGCGAGGCTACCGAGTCAGTCCGGGCATCATGATCGGCATGTTCCTGGCGGGGATCATGGCGTTCCTCGATCGCGGTTTCGGGCTGGGGGCGACGATTGTAGCGTCCGGCGCCATCGCGGTGGGGAACACCCTCGAGGCGGTGCTGGGCGTGTATCTGGTCCGTCGACTCATCGGCCCGGGCCGTCTGTTCCAGACCGCGAAGAATGTGTTCAAGTACGTCGCGTACGCGGCCCTCTTCCCAACGGTTTTGGGCGCTATGGCCGGCGTGGGCGTGCTTGCTGTGCTGGACGAAGCGTTCCGCCCGGACTGGCGTCAGCTCTGGCTGAGTTGGTGGACGGGTAACGCGCTGCAAGTGCTGCTCAGTGCGCCCTTCGTCTTGATCTGGGTGGCCCAGTGGCGAATCTCCTGGACGTTCAGGCGGGCCGTGGAATGGACGGTGGTCTTTGGGGCGGCCGTGGGCGTGAGCTGGTTCACGTTCCGGGCGCCCGAGCTACTGCCGGCCGGGCTTACGTATCGCCTCGAATACCTGGGATTCCCGCTGGTCGGGTACGCCGCGTTCCGGTTTGGCCACCGCGGCGCGGTCTCGACTACCGCCTTCGTCGCGGCTATTGCCGGTTACTACACCGTGCGCGGCATCGGGCCGTTTGTGATCGGGTCTCCCGCCACTTCGCTGGTGCTCCTGCAAGTGTACCAGGCGCTCATTGCCGTGACCTCCCTCACGTTCTCCGCGGCGTTGGCCGAGCGCAAGCGGGCCGAAGCCCAAGTGCAGAGCAGCGAACGTCGCTTCCGGACGCTGTTCGAGTCTTCGAACGACGCCATCGTGGTGTGCGATTACGGCGGCCGGATCCGCGATGTGAATGCCCGGATGGTCGAGATGGTGGCTGTGCCGCGCGCGGCGATTCTGGACACGTACGTGATTGAGTGGCATCCGGAAGCCTATCGGGCCGATCAGCGCGCGCATTTCACCGAACTCGTGCAACAGGGCCACTGCCGGTTCGAGTCCGTGCTTCGGCGCGGCGACGGGAGCCTCGTGGATGTTGAGATCAGCGCTCGGGCCGCCGGCCTGGGTTCGGGGCTAATCCAAGGCCTGATACGCGATATCACCGAGCGCAAGTGCGCCGAACAGGTGCTGCAACGGCGTGAGGCTATCTTGAGTGCGGTGAGCTTCGCCGCCGAACGCTACCTGCGCACGGCTTCGTGGCGCGATCAGATGGCCGAGGTCTTGGCCCGGTTGGGTGCGGCGGCCAAGGTGAGCCGCGTCTGCATTTTCGAGAGGCATAACGCGCCCGACGGCACCTCTCTCATCAGCCTTCGGATCGAGTGGAATGTCTGGGCGGATACGACTGTGGCGCCAGAGGAGCTTGTACACCAGAATGTGCCGTGGGAACACAGTGCCTTGTCAACCTTGGCCGAGGGCCGGCCGCTGTATGGCGCAGTGCGAGACTTTGCCGGCGCGGATCGCGAAGTGCTGTCGAGTCGCGGAATCAAGTCTATTGCCATGGTGCCGATATTCGCCGGCGACACCTGGTGGGGTTTCATGGGCTACGACGACTGCGTTGCCGAGCGCGAGTGGTCGGTAGCCGAGATCGAGGCACTGCAAGCGGCAGCCAACACCTTGGGGGCCGCCGTCGAGCGCGAGCGTTCTCAAGAGCAGCGTCGCTTATTGGCAGCGGCCATCGAGCAGGCCGAGGAAACCGTCATGATCACCGACCTTGACGAGACCATCCTCTATGTCAATCCTGCATTCGCCCGCGTGTCCGGCTACGCCATAGGCGAGGCCCTCGGCCGCAAACCGTACTTTCTCGAGAGCGGTGAGCATGACGAGGCCTTCTTCGAGGATTTCTACGCCACGATCCGCCGCGGCGACGTGTGGCACGGCCGTTTCATCAACCGTCATAAGGACGGCCACCTCTTCGAGGAAGACACCACCGTGTCCGGCGTGCGTGATGCCGGTGGCGCGATCACGCACTACGTGGCCGTCAAACGCGACGTTACCAATGAAATCCATCTCGAACGCCGGCTGCAGCAGGCGCAGAAAATGGAGGCCATTGGCACCTTGGCCGGCGGTATCGCGCACGATCTCAACAACATCTTGGCAGTGATTTTCGCCTACACCGACATGGCCCAGAACGATTTGCAGCCCGGCACCTTTGCCCATGACCACTTTGGCCGGTTTCTCCGGGCCGGGCGGCGCGCCCAGGACCTCGTCAAGCAGATCCTCACGTTCAGTCGTCAGGGCGATTCCGAGAGGAAACCCATTCGGATGGACCTCATCGTGCGCGAGGCGCTGCAGATGCTCCGCTCGACCATGCCCTCCACCATCCGAATTATGCGTGCCATCGAGCGCGATTCCTGCCATGTGTTCGCCGATCCCACGCAGATTCACCAAGTCGTTATGAACCTATGCACGAACGCCTACCAATCGATGCTGCATTCCGGCGGAACAATCGAGGTTCGACTCAATCCTTTCCGGGTCGATGCGGCCTTTGCCTCAGCCCATCCTCGGCTTCACGAAGGGGACTACGTCGAGTTCGTTGTGAGGGATACGGGATGCGGCATGGACGCCGCCACGCAGGAACGGGTCTTCGATCCGTTCTTCACCACCAAGCCGGTGGGCCAAGGCACGGGATTGGGCCTGTCGACGGTGCACGGAATCGTGACGGGCTTGAACGGCGACATCACCGTATCAAGCGTTCCGGGCGAAGGCACCACGTTTCGCGTCTATCTGCCGCAATACGCCGGCGCCGATGCGGACGCCATCGAGGACGTGGGCCCGCCGCCGTCCGGCCACGGCGAGCGCGTGCTGCTCGTTGACGATGAACCGGACATCGTCGATCTGGGCGAGATGATGCTGCGCAACCTTGGCTATGATGTGCGGGCGTTTGCGGATTCCGAGAAGGCCCTCGAGGCGCTTCAGGCTACGCCGTATCAGTTCGATCTGTTGCTCACCGATCACCTGATGCCGAAAGTTACGGGCGCGGAACTGGCTCGGCACGCCCTGATGCTGCGGCCCAACATGCCCGTCATCGTTGCCACCGGTTTCGCCGAGTTGTTGCCGATGGAACAGGCCAAGGCCATGGGCGTTCGCGAGCACATCACCAAGCCGTTCAGCGTCAGCGAACTCGGCCACTTGATCCACCGAGCCCTCGACCGTGTCGATCATCAAGATCCGGAGCGTTGATCGGCCCGGCCATCAGTCGAGGCCGGACGACAAGCGAATGAGGGCCTTCACCGTTTCGCGCCGCGCCAGCGCATCGAATGCCTCCTTAATGGCCTCGAGGGGATAGGCGCGCTTCGAGTCGAACCAGGCGGATGCTTCCAGCACCCCGGCCTGAACGAAACCGACGACACGCGCATGGGCCTCTTCCTCGTCATATCCCTTCTCGATGAATGTGAAGGAGCCCCTGGCACGACGCGGATTGATGGCGACATGATGGAAGTCGTCTACGCCGTAAATACCGATGGCGCCGCCCGGCTTGAGCGTCGGCAACACACGATCCACTTGGCCGCGTTTGCCCACGGCGTCAATGAGGTAATCGAATCCGTCGGGATAGGCCTCGGCGATGCCTCCGGCGGGATCGGCGTCTCGATAATCGAACAACGCGTCTGCGCCGACGGCCTTGGCGTTGGGCTCGCGGCCCGGCTGGCCTGCCATGACCACTGGCCCGGCGCCGAGATTGTGCGCGTGCGCGGCAAAGGCGAGGGCGTTGCCGCCCGATCCAATCACGAGGACGGCATGTCCGGCGCCGACGCCGAGGCGCGTGATGTAGCTGAAGGTCTCGCGCCACGTGATGATCATGGTCGCCGTGGCCGGCGCGATGCCGTCCGGCACGCGCTGGTTCACGCGAGAGCCGTGCCAGCGCTCGGGCGGCAGTCCGTCTTCGCGCATGGCACGGTGGTCCTGTGCGAGGCCGTACTCCGCGTAGCCGCCCCAGGCGATGCCATAGCGGCCGTCGGCGTCAGGCGGCGCGCCGACGCGCGTGATGAGATCGCCCGGCCGGAAGTGGCGGACGCGCGGGCCGACCTCGACGGCCACGCCGACGCTCTCGTGGCCGAGCACGCAGGGATACGGAATGGGAAAGTGCATTTCGCCGGCAATGATGTGTCGATCCGTACCGGTGCACGTCGCACCATAGAGAAGCCGGCACAGCACGCCGTACTCGCCCACCTCGGGCACCGGAACGTCTCGAACCACCAGCTCACCGGGACGCTCGACAATCGCCGCTTTCATACCGTTCGCTCCGAAATGGCCATCCGCCCACCGGCCCTCGCCGGGGCGCTGACGAGTGTAGCATAAGCGGCCATCGGTTTCGCCCGGCTCGGCGCGCCTTGCTACAATGACTCGCAGCACACAGGAAAGGAGCGTGGCCCGTGAACGAATCATCGTATGTGGACGGTTGCGCACCCTCCTTGGCTTGGCAGCGGCTGGCGAATCCGGTGGCCGTGTTACCGGTCGGTTCTTTCGAACAGCACGGGCCGCATCTCCCGCTGGCCACGGACACGCTCAAAGCCGAGTTCTTCGCCCGGCTACTCGCCGAGGATCTCGACGTGGCGCTGTTGCCGGCGTTGCCCATCGGCCAGAGCTACGAACACGAAGGATTCCGAGGCGGCGTCTCGTTCCGGCCCGAAACCTTCATGGCCATCTTCCGCGACATCGCCGACGAACTCGAACGCCAGCATTTCACGCGCCTCATCGTCTTGAACGGCCATGGCGGCAACTACGCGTTGCCGACGGTCGTGCGCGACATCAACCGGGCCGAGCGACCGCTCCGGATCGTCTTGCTGAACTACTGGGAATACGACCGATCCGAGGAAGGCCAGCGGTTGCGTGTCGGCGAAGTCCACGCCGGCGCCTGGGAAACGTCGATCATGCTCGCTCAGTTTCCTCAGTTCGTGGGCGACTGCGGGGCGGTCATTCCTGAAGTGGCCATCGAGTCCGCCCGACAGAACGATCTCAACCACCTCGGCCTCGGCCACCTCCGGCCGAACGGCGTCTGGGGCGATCCGCGCGGCGCCTCGGCCGAGGCCGGCCACGCTATCACGGCTTCCATTCGCGAGAACCTGGCCGCCGCTGCGCGCGAGCGCATCGAGTGGTTCGACAAGAATGCCACGTATGCGGCCCAGCCTCCCGCGATTCTCCGGCCGATGACCGAACGCGACCTCGTCGCCGGCGAACGGCTCTCGCGGGCGGTCGACTGGAACCAGCGGATCGAGGACTGGCGGTTGTTCTATGCGGTCAACCACGGGGGCTGCTTCGTCGCCCAGGAACAGGGAAAGGTCGTGGGCACGGTGGCCACGCTCACGTACGGGACGGAAGTCGGTTGGGTGGCTATGCTGATCGTCGATCCGGCCCACCGTCGGCGCGGCATCGCGGGTAGGCTGCTGGCCCAGGCCGAGGCGGCCTGTGCGGGATGCCGCGTCGTCAAGCTAGACGCAACCCCTGCCGGGCAAAAGGTTTACGAGCAGGTGGGCTTCCGGCCCGAGTTCCCCCTCGTCCGGATGACCACGCCGTGCATGCCCGTGATCACACTACCGCAGGGGGATCGTGTCCGCGCCATGACGGAAGCCGATATCGAGGCGGTGGCGGCCACCGACGAGGAAGCGTTCGGCGCGCCGCGTCGCGAACTCATCGACGCGTTGTTCTGCATGGCCCCCGAGTACGCGTTCGTGGCCGAGGCCGCGTCCGGCGACGTCGCCGGCTATGCCCTGGGCCGCCACGGTCACCACTTCGAGTTGGCCGGGCCGATCATCGCTCGCGATGGCGTCACGGCTCGCGCGCTGGCCTCGCGGCTCTTCGCGGCACTCGAGGGGCGGACCGCTGGTATCGACGCGCCCGCGCGAGCCGGGGCCTGGATCGAATGGCTTCGGTCGCTGGGCCTGTCGCCGCAGCGGCCGTTCATGCGGATGTTCAAGGGGGGAGATGCCGGCTCGGGCGATGTGGGCCGGATCTTCGCCAGCGCCGGCCCGGAGTTGGGATAGGGAACGCGGGTCAGCGCGGCTGACGCGCCGCCGCGAGGAATTCGTCGGTGAGCTCGACCAGGTAGACTTGCCCGACGCCGGTGAGATCCGAGTTGAATGAGACGTACCGCAAGCCGGGCGACAGCGACGGGTGGGGATGCGTCCACTGAGGATGGCAACACGACGACCGCGGATCGCACACGTAGGTCACGCGGCCGGTCGGCACGTGGAGTAAGAACAGCCCTTCCTGAGGCCAGTTCGTGTCGCTGACGATCCATTCGGCGTCGGCGCTGCACGACGAGTGCCAGTAGTAGCGCCCTTCGACGAGGATCTCCGGTTCCGGATCGCGTTCGCCTCGGATGGCGAGGGCTTTTCCCGGCGGCAGGAGCGTGCCCTGCATCTTGCCGGTCGTGCCGAACCATGTGTGATGGGCAAACCGCTCGAAACCGGATTGCCGCACCCGGCCGCCGTCCGTATCCATGAGGTACGCCCGGCCCTCGTAGCCGTTCAACATGTTGAAATGCAATGTCTTACACTCGGGATCGACGTGCAGATGGTTCACGGCCTCCGCGTGAAGCAGCGGGTCGACACCGCCCGAGGCCGTGTCGACCTTGAAGATGACTTCGCCGCCCTTAGGGTCGAGGCAATTCCCGAAATAGGTTGTTCCGGCACGGTCGATGGTGGCCAGCGAATATCCGTGGGTGCGGCAAACCACGCCAGGAATCTCCGCGATGGATTCCTCTTCGAGCGAAAGCATGTCCATCCCGAACAATGCGCCTTCCGACTGGAAGAGGACCTTGCCGATCGCCGGGCAGACCACGATGCCCCGGAGGTCGTCGCGTTCGGTCATCTGCACGAGCGCCATCCCATCGGTCTGAACGCGAAACAGGTCCCACGGCGCGTCGCGTCCGGCGCCGCGTTGGGAGATGAAGACGACATGGGCATCGTCTTCCGTGAATGAGGTCATCTCGAAGTAGAGGTTGGTCGAGATGCAGGCATAGTGAGACAGGCGCGTCACGCGGAGTCCGGAGACCGAATCCGTGAAGAACGCTCGTTCGGACGTGTAGTTCGAGCCCTTGGCCATAGCGCGTGCCTCAACCGGTTCAACGGCCGTTCTTGAGCACGGCCCCGTTCTTCTGCGCGTACTGCGCCACGATCGCCAGCCCGGCCGCAACGCTTGTGAAGGTGTCACGCTGGATCACCCGGTCCAGACCGAAACGCCCGCCGATCATATCCAGAATGGCGGGAACAAGACTCGTTCCACCGGTGGTGAGCACATAGTCGATATCGTCGGAACTGAGTTGCGCGGCGGACAGGGCCTCTTCAATGGTGGTTGCCATTTTGTCGATAGTGTGCTCGATGATATGGGCGAACTCCGCGCGCTCGAGGTGCTCATGGATCTGGATGGCTTCTTTGTAGATGTCGATATCCGTCTCGAGGCCGTAGGAAAGGCGTTTCTTGGCGGCCTCGACCTCCCGCGCCACGGGATACCCGTAGTTGCGCTGGATCAGGCAGCGCAGCGCGCGCATGGTCTCCGGCTGATCCGAGCTGACTTCGGCCGCGATCAACCAGTTGATCGTCTCCTCGGTATTCAGTCGGTACAGGTTCTGCCAATCGAGAATCTGATTGTAGAGATACTGCGGCATCGGCAGGTTCGACGGGCCGTAACGCGCGCAACTACCGAACCTCGGAAACAGCTTCTCGCGGATGATCTCGCGGTCGATGGCATCGCCGGCCACCGGCAAACCGGCCACACCGAGGATGCGGCTCTCCGCAAGCCGCTCGGCAATGCCGTGTGCGCCCCCAAATTCCATCACACACACGTCGCATGTTCCGCCCCCGATATCGACGACCATGAGCCGCTGCTTGCGATCCGTCGCGATGGCGTACTCGACACAGGCCGCCACCGGCTCGTAGAAGAAGCCTACCTCCTCGAAACCGGCCAATTGGGCCGCCACCAGGAGCCGTTGCTCCGCGGCAATATCCTCGCCCGGATCGGTCGAGAAACATACCGGCCGACCGAAAACGGCCGAGTTTACCGGTTGGCCGGCAACGCGATCCACGGCTTCCTTGATGGGCCGGAGGATCATCGCGGTGAGCTGCTCGATCTGATACTGCTCGCCGAATACCTCGGTGCTCCGGAAGGACCGCAGCCGCAACATGCTTTTCAGCGATTGGAACAGACGGCCGGGCGAGTTGACCTCCACCATGGCGCGGGCGCGCACTGCTTCGGTCGGCGTGTCCTGGTCGGGATCCGGCGGGCGGTACGACTCGCTCTTGTCTGGCTCGGAAGCCACATAGCCCTGGATATTGATACCGAGGTCGACCTGGCGCAGGATAATCTCGCGGTCGATGTTCCGCTCGATGAAGGCATTGGCGGCCGCGCGCCCAACGATGGTTTCGCCCTTGCGCGTAATGTACAGCAACGAGGGCAATGAGGTCGGCGTATCATTGACTGGATCGAGTTCGAGAACCCGAGTCGCGTCACCGTCGGAAAGCGCTACGCTCGAGTTCGTCGTGCCGAAGTCCAGCCCACAGGAGAGTCTGTGCACTTCCTGTTCCTCTCCGCGCCAACCGGCGCAGTGATCTCTCGTCTTGATGGTTTGGAGCGGTGCGGTTTAGCGCCTCCGACCGCACAGAATAGCGGAGTATATCATGCGACTCAGGTCGTTTCAAGAAGGACGCCGCACAGGATCGCCCATGGGAAGTCGCCGACCGCAAAGGACGAGACTACTCCGCGTGAGCCGTTGCCGCGATCCGCGCTACCACTCGTAGGGATCCGTGCCGTGCAGCAACTGTTGCATGCGGCGATCGATAATCAGCTCGCGGTTCTCGCGGCGTCTCTCGAGTAGGTTCGAGATCTCGTCGAGTTCTCCCTGGATAGCCTTCGCCTCGAGCTCGCGAAGCTCCTGCGAAACGACAAAGCCCCGATCTAGGACCTCGCGGATCTTCTGCTGGAGCTGTTCGCGTGCTTCCGCTTCCGGTTGGCGATGGTACTCCTCGGCCAGCAGCATCGATTGAAGCTCGAGTTGCTTGAACTCCTTCATCTTCATGAACGCCTCGGGCCGGTGCTCTCTTGCATCGCGTAATTCCTCGACGGTGCGCGCCAGGTGGCGTGCCATCTCGCACACTTCGAACTTCGACTCGATGGGCGCGCCCGGCCTCTCCGACTCGGCCGTCTTGCGCTCGAGGAGTTCCATGGCCTCCGGCAATTCCTCTCGGAGGAAAGCCCTCATGTCATCATTGAGCACATGCCGTGCTTCTTCCTGGGCCCGCCTCAACTCGCCCCGTTCGCCTTCCGGCCTCGGCTCGATCCGCATGTCGGGATCGCGCGGTACTATCTCGCGAGGAATCCGTTCCATGTCCGGCCCGCGCTCCCGCAGTTCTCGATCCATTTCCGGCCCGCGCGGCGGCAGTTCTCTCGGTTCTCGGTTCATTTCCGGCTCACGCGGCGGCGCTTCGCGAGGCGGTTCCTGCGCCCATACCGGCAATAGACATGCGGCCACCAACAGCAGTCCAAACCAAAGTGCGACTCCGAATCGACTAAACATGCTTCATCTCCTTCCGTTGAGGCGTCTATTCGACATCCTGCGCCAGACTTCCCTTCAATCGCTGCGTTCTTGTGAACAACTGCCGGGTGTCCATCTTCCAAGTACTGAGCGCGAAGGCAGTACTTGCGCCGACGCTCTCGATTCGGGCCTCGACGGCGGCCAGCCGCGTGTCGGCCAGCGCCAGCGTCGCATCTTCCGCAAAGAGCGTACGCGAACTCACGGCGGGGGTCGTTGTGGCCTCTGTCGCCGTCTCGGGCGGCGCGCCAAACCACACGGAAATACCTACGATGATGCAAACCGCCGCGGCCAAGGCGCCGAGTGCCGGTGTCGGGCGCCCGAACCGACCGCGCCGTGTCGACACCTGCCTTCGCGCCGCCGCCGTCACGCGCCGCCGCACGTGCCGGTTCGATGGCGGCATAGGACGCGCCTCGAAGATCGCCTTAAGCGCTTGTTCGTCTTCGGTAAATGGCTCGTCGACTCTCACTTCTCTGCTCCCAGGGCGTCCTTCAGCCGCCGCTCGGCCTCGTGGGCGCGCCACAACGCCGTGCCGAGCGGACAATCCATCGCCTCAGCAATCTCCGCAAACGTCATCTCCGCATCGATCCGCAACAGGACCGTCTGACGCAACGCGCACGGTAAACCGGCCAACGCATCATAGAGTTGATCGCGCTCTTCGCGGGCCGCTGCGGCGTCGGCTGGCGAGATCGCCGCGCCAAAGGCCGTGCGGTCGATAGGCAGGCCCTCGAAATCGGACTCGTTCCCTTCGCCGACTAGGATGCGCCGCCGTTGCCACGCGCCGCGCACGTGATCGAGCCATGCCCGATGCGCGATCCGGAACAACCACGGGCGAAAGCGCCCGCGGGCCTCATAGGCGCCCAGACCCTCAACCACCTTCAGCCACGTCGTCTGCGCCGCGTCCTGGGCCTGCTCGCGCGAACCGCCCAGCGACACGATGAATCGCAGCACAGGCCGTTCATATCGGCCGAAAAGCGATTCAAAGGCCGGCATGCTACCTTTGAGGTACGCCGCAATCAGGGCGTCATCCGTTTGGTTCATGGCCCTCTCACCAATACAAACGGCGGCAGTTCGGGCTTTATTGGCTCCAAGAATAGGGACGTCACTCTATTCCCGGAACAAGCGGAGGATTTCGGCCTCGTACACTCGGCGGAGGATCTCGTTGCCAGCCGGATTCAGGTGACAGTGGTCGCTGAAAAGCGTCTCGCCGGGCACGTGGTGCGGCTCGGCCTCGACAACGGCGGCCTCGACATCGGCCAGTGGCACGCCGTATTCGCTGGCCACTGCGCGAATTACGGCGTTCTCCTCGTCGGAGGACTGATGGCGCGGGGAAGAGGTCCGCAAGACCTCGCGTGCGATGGCGAGCCCACGCTCGAACTCCCCCCGGCCGAAGAGGTCCTCCGCTTCCTGATAGCGGTGTCCGTCCTTTCCCGGAAGGCTGGGCTTGATCAGGTTCGAGGGTACCGTGCCGATGATGACGGGCACGTGGTGCTCCCGGCATAGCTCGATGATCCGGCCTAGGTTGGTCCTGAACGCCGTCATGCGTTCCGTGATTTCCTCTTCGGAAAACCGATACATCCACGCCTTCGAGGCGTCGGGCACGGACGTTGCCAGGTTCCGCTGATCGCGATCCTCCTCCAGTTCGGCAATGCGTCGGTCGGCGAATTGGTCGCGAATGAAGCGGAACAGGGCCGAGTGGGAGAGGGCGCGCTGGATGGGCACGGCGCGCAGGTCGGCCAACTCGAGCTGCTGGATTTCCTCGAACTCGTTGTGGCCCGAGTAGATGAGCACCAGGTCGGGTTCGTACGCAATGACCTCGGCGGCGAGAATCACGAGGCGATGGCTACCGTACGAGAGTCCGCCGCAATTGATGATCTCGACGTTCGTGAACCGGGGTGCTAGTGCGGCCTCGAGGCGTTCCTTGAGCACCGAAAACTCGTAGTCGAGGTAGTTCACGGACGATCCGCCTAAGGCGACGACACGCATGGTCCCCTGCGGCTTCCGACGTTCGAAGGCCTGGTTGCGAAACGCGAGGGTCTTGTCGGGATGGGTGACCATGGTCGCGGGATGGCCTTGCTTGGGCACGAAGAGCCGGCTTTCGGGGCCGAACCCTTGGCCGAGGTCGACCGTTATGGGCGGTCTCCAGATCTCAACGATGCGCGCCGCCGCCTCCAGCACGGCAAAGGCAAGGATCACCGGCAACAGGGCGTAGACGAGGGATTGCTTCCATCCCATAGGCGGCCGTTGTGGCGGATTGGCATCGACCATGGCATCTCCAGGCATGCTGCAGGGCCTCAGCGCATCGGCGCGTGTTTCCGGATCCGTTCGAGGAGAAGCGGGGCCAGCGACTCGGCATACAGGCGGTGTCCTTCGGCGGTCAGATGGCCGTCGAGCTCGAAAAACAGGCCAGGATTGTCTCGGCGTTGTCTGAATGCAGGGGTGACGGTGAGGAACGGCACACCGGCATGGCCGCAGGCCTCGCGGATGGCCGTGTCCGGCGCGTCGGAGTCCACAATGTTGTCCGGCACCTCGTAACCGACCCGGCGAATGTTGCGGACGGCGGCGGCGTTCACGTATGGGCCATCCGGAATGGACAGCACGAGCACCTCGGCCTCGTATGAATCGGCCACTCGCTTGATCCGGGCCAGGTGGTGTCCCATTCGCTCAAGACAGGTCTGGGTCCAGGGATCGTCGAGGTTCAAGGTGCCGCAATAGAAACGGGCATTCTGCATGGCCAGGTCGACCATGTACGGATTGAGCCGTCCTGCCAGGAACGCCTCCTTGACCGTATCGTCGAAGGCGTCGAACCGCGCGCGATGCTCGGGCGTCATTCCGTCGAGGAACTCCTTGGCCGTGTTCGCCGTCCAACGGCGGTTATCCTCGGCCGAACTCTTCTGAGGAGGGCGCATCTCCTGCGTGCGCGAGGCGTAATCGCGGCTCAGACGCATGTCCTCGATGAGTCGGATCGAATGGGGATAGAGCCCACGGACCTTATCGAGGAATGTCTCGGCGGCCTCCTCGATCACTTCGGGACCGGCCGCGGCGAGGTCATTCCCTTGCAGCATGCCGACGAGGACGAGATCCGGGCGGAACAGGGGAACGACTTCCTCCGCCAGATCGGCGTAGTCGGGAGGACCAGCCCCGGGCTTGCCCATGTTAATGGTCTCGACGTTGAGTCCTGCGCCGCGAAGGCTCTCTTCGATCAGGCGAAGCCAGGTCTGTTCGCTTTCGACGCCCCATCCGTACGTGTAGGAATCGCCGATGGCGATGATGCGGTATGCCTCTGTTCGCTCTTTGCCGATCTCGCGCTCGCGCAGGCCGAGTGAGTTGATGTGGGCCGTGTAGGAGAAATCAAGGCTCTCGTAAGACTGATCGGCGTTGGGCGGAAACAGGAGTTCCATGCTTCCGGGGAGGGTGGGTGTGGGGGCAAAGGCGCCCACCACGTGATCAGCGGCCAGTGTTAATACAAACGCCAGCAGGACCGAGCCTACGGCCAGCGTCGCATTTCTGAGAGCACCAGACAATCTACGTATGCACTCCAAATCGTGTGGGATACTTGGCCGCGGAAGACACGTCTTGTTGCATCGCCATTATTCCAAATGCGATCATTCCTTTCAAGGAATAGGTTGGTAGAATGGCTCGGCCGTAGCGGCAGGTCCGACCTGGGGCTGCCGTTCTTGTGTCCTGTAGGCGTAGCGTCACCGGAGGCCTCTGTGTCGGAACCCACGGACAGCGCACCGACGAAATCGCCATCGCCACGACGCGTCTGGATTGTCCGCGTCGCGTTGGGCCTCATTCTTCTGCTTGGACTGGTCGTCAGGGTTCACGGAATCGCGGACGAGTCGGTGTGGTGGGACGAGTTCAGCAGTATGATTCACCTCGATCCGCCCCAAACCTGGAAGGAATCCCCGCACTACGACCTATGGAACCAGACCGTCCGTCGCGAGACCGCGCCCTCCTTGCTCGGCTTCCTCAAACAGAATCGGAGCATGGATCCCGCGACCATGCCGCTCTACTACGTTCTCGAGTACGTGTGGCACGAGCACGTCGATCCATCCACCACGGGACTGCGCATGCTCTCCATCCTCATCGGCCTGTGCCTTGTCCCGGTGGTCTACGTTACCGGCCGATACCTGTATGGCGTCCACGCCGGACTCATCGCAGCGTTTCTTGTGGCTGCGTCGCCCATTCACGCCCATTTCGCCGCCGAAATCCGAATGTACGGGCTAATGACACTGTGCTCGGCACTGTCGATGTACACCTTTATTCGGCTCGTCGAGGGCGGAACGAAGCGGTGGTGGGCGCTTCACGGCCTGGCCAGTTTGTCCCTCTTCTGGACGCATCCCTTCGCCCTGTTCGTGCCGTTCGTGGAGGGGCTGTTCTTCCTCCTGTTCCGACCTCGCGATTTCCGAAGACTGGTTGCCTGGATTGGCCTGCTCACGGTCATCATGATCCCCACGCTCGTCTACGTGGCCACGATACGCTTCTGGTCCGTCGAATCTACCGAGTCATGGATGCGGCTCCCCACGCCTACCGAGTTCATCGCGGACGTTGTCGCGGATGATTGCGTCGGCCTTACCTACCAGCTCCAGGCAACGCCGCAGGCCTGGGAGCGCGTCTTTCCGCCGGAGCGCGCCGCGGCCATGGTAGCCGGTCGCAAACTGATCGGGAAATGGATCGCCCTTGGATTCGCCGTCGCCGCGCTGGGTCTCTGTTTGGTGAGCATTCGAGACGCGTTGCGCAAGCGCGAGGGCCAGCGTCCCGATGGCCGATGGCCGTGGACGTTCTTCCTGGTGCTCTGGTGGGTGGTGCCGCCCGTGATCCTCTACGGGGTGTCGCGCGTGTGGCGCCCATGCGTCATGCCGCGCTACACGCTCCAGTGTTCGCTGGCGCTGTACCTGCTTCTCGCTGCCGGGGTTATGCGGATCCCCGGCCGGCCCTTCAAGGTCGTCGCCGTGGCTGTCTTGGCCGCGGTCTACGGTTACCAACAGATGCTCGTATTCGACGGGCCCCAGCACACGGATTGGAAGTCCGCGGCGGCGTTCATCAGAGCGGAGGCCAGGCCCGACGACTTGCTCCTCGTGCACGACGAGCTCTGCAAGCGCATCTTCACCTTCAACATGGGGCCCGCGCCGAACGTCATCGGTTACGCGACGTCGTTTGACGTCCTCGCGGACCAGTGTGCCTTCTACGTGGGTCTTAACAAGCCGTCGACATCCGAGGAGGGAGGCCCCTGCACGGCCTGGGCCATCATCCGTACCGAATACTTCGAGGCCGGACCGAACCGTTCGTTTGAACAGGCCCTTCGTGACCGAGCCATGACCTTCCAGTTCCGCGAGTTCGGCGGAATCCAGCACGTGCTGGTCTACGAAGTGATGCGCGACCCCGATGGAATCGTACTGGCCAAGCCGGGCGACTTAGCCGAGAATGGCCCCTGGGAATTCTGTGAACTGGCGCTGGCCTTCTGGCGTTGGCAGCGTTTCGAGGATGCCATCGCGGCGTGTGAACGGGCGCTCGATATCGATCCCGAGTACTCGAGGGCATATTCGTACATTGGCATGTCGTGGCGCGAGATGCACAACGACGAGGCCGCGTTGCCTGCCTTCGAGAAGGCCGTCGCCCTGGATCCCCACGACTATCCCTGGTCGCTCGTGAACCTCGCCATGCTACTCACCGATCGCGGCCGGTACGACGAGGCCATTCCCTTCCTCGAGCAATCGCTTGTCGAAATCCCCGGCAACGCATGGTCTCACACGTGCCTGGGAGTGGCCTACATGGAGAAAGGCGAGTTCGACACGGCGATCGAGCACTTCCGCAAGGCCATCGAGTGGGATCCCGGCGACATTCGTGGCCAGGAGGGGCTTCAGGAAGCCCTGGCGCGCAAAGAGACCGCCTCTTCAGGAAAGCGATGAGAAGGGCGGCCCGTATAGCGTTTGTCTTGTCGTTGGCCCTCCTGTGGACGCTGATCCTCTTCCTCGGACTGGAGTGCTATCACGCGTTCCGATGGCATGCCATACAGCGCTCGAATCCCCTGGTGCTCGAACGTGGCGACGCCGTGATGTGGACCTCGGGCGAGGATATCGAAGGATCCCCGCCACCCCGGGACGCCTTGCCCACACCGCCGGCCTTCGCGGACCGGTTGACCGTGCAATCGCGCCGGCTCAGCGTCTTCGAAGGGCTCACCGATCTTGAACGACGCATGTTCGCGGATTCGTACGGCGTTCGCGTCGTCGTTGCCGATGCGTCGGCGAACCTGCGTTCCGTGTATGCCCGGGGGTGGAGCACCGATGCGCCGGCAGAACTCAAGGAGATCGTGGGTGCCTACACGGACATCATTGTCCGGCGAAACTTGGCTCAGGCCATCGAAAGCGGCCGGCCCGAGATCCTCGCCCGCGATGCGCAATCCGTGGGCGGCGAGGCCGATTCCGTCCTAATTTACCCGCTCCACGATGGCGAGACGGCGGCCGTGTTGGTGGCAGAGCCGGCCGGCCCCGGTGCCACGACGTCGGAGCGTTTGGTGTGGGAAGCGCCCTTCTTCGTGTACAAACCGTGCGTGAGCCGAGAAGGCAAGGACTTCTGGACGAATAACGTGGGATTCCGCGATGACGATGTCGTGCTGCCCAAACCTCCCGGGGTGTTCCGCGTGGTCTGTATCGGTGGCTCGACAACCGAAGAAGGCCCCACGCACGCGGACACCTATCCGAATCTCCTCGAGCGCAGACTCCGCGAGTCCTTTGAGACGGAATCCATTGAGGTGATCAACTGTGGAATCGCCGGTATGAGCGTCTTCAAGGAGTGGTTGCGATTGCCGGATTTCCTGGCGCTCGACCCCGACCTGCTCGTGGCCTACAATGCCGTCAACGATCTCTGTCATGGCGTGTTCCCGGTGTACCTGAATGAAGCTACGCCTTTGCGTCGACTGGTGCGGCGGTCGGCGGCGCTGAACGACTACCTCAACGCGTGGTTGGTGCCCCTCGAGGATGTGACGCGCTTGACGAAGACTACAACGTTGGCGCATATGGCCGCGATCGCGAACGCGGCACAGCAGTCCGGCGTCGGAATGGTCCTGTGCAGTTTCGCGGTCCCCGCCAAGACCGGCCTGTCGCGCGCCGAACGAGACTACTTCGAGTACACGTTTATGCGCGATTGGGGCGGCCGGTATGTTACCTTTGCGACATATCGCCGCGCGCTCGATCAACTCAATCGCGAAATCAAGAAACTTTGCGATGAGGTCGGGGCCGTCTACGCCCCGGTGGCCGAGCGGTTAAGTGGAGGATCGGAGTGTTTCGACGATATCTGTCACATGACCAACGCCGGCATCGAGCGGAAGGCGGAGATCGTGTTCGAGTCCATCCGAGATATCGTGGCTGATAGGATCGGCGCGACGCCGCGCACGACGGAGGCGACCGAATGAGGAAGCTGGCTCGGACCGCTTTTCTCTTGGCCGTCGCCCTCTTTTGGATCGCGGCTACCATCGGCGCGCTCGAGGTGTTCTTCGCCGTCAAGTGGCGAAACATCGAGCGCCGGAATCCCTATGTCCTCGCGCGAGACGGCACGGTGCCTTGGCCGGACGGTAGCAACGCCGAGTTCCGCGAGGACTACCTCGCCACGGCCCCAGCCGCCGGGCCGCAGCTTGCCACCTGGACGCCCCTCGATGAGGCTGGCCGGCGCGCCGCGTTTTTCGCCCGGCTTTCCGAGGATGATCGGGCCACCTTCGCCGAGATGTACCTCCAGGATATCCTCGTCTTCGACGCTCGCGGCGAAGCCGTGCAGTTCTACTCGTTGCGAGAGGAGGCCGCCGACGCCGGTTCGCTCTTGGCCGTGTATGGCGACGCCGTGGCTCACGTCCTACGCGACGCGCTGGCGAAGGGCGAGTCGGCCTTGCTCGACGTACCGGCCGGCCAAGGCACCCGCATCATTACCAAGCTGTTCGTGTATCCCTTGGCCGGCGAAGGCCGCGAGGGCGAGGCGGCGGCCGCGTTTCTCGAACATGCCGATACCGCCGATCCGGGCCATCCCATGTGGGAGAAGCCCTTCTTCATCTACAAGAAACACGCCTACCGCGAGGATCAGGAGTTCCACACGAACAACGTCGGGTTCCGCGACGACGACGTGGTGCTACCGAAGCCGGAGGGCGTGTTCCGAATCGTCTGCATCGGCGGATCGACCACCGAAGAAGGGGATGCCAACGCCGTCACCTATCCGAACTTGCTCGAGCGGAAGCTCAAGCAGCGCTTCGATGCTCCGTCCATTGATGTCATCAACTGCGGCCTAACGGGCGTCAACACACTCAAAGAGAAGATGCGGCTACCGGACTACCTGGCGCTCGAGCCGGATCTGATCGTCTACTACAACGCCGTCAACGATATTTGCCACTACCATTTCCCTCGATGGGTGGCGGATGCGCGCCTGTGGCAACGCGTCGTGCGCCAATCACGGTTCCTCAACTTCTACCTGAACCGGTGGCTCTTGCCTGACGAGGCGCGCATGATGCGCGATCTCGACGCCGTCACCTTCGCCAATCTCAAGTTTATGCACGATTACGCCGCCGAGCGCGGTGTCGATATGGCGTTTTGCAGTTTCGCCCATCCGGATATCGAGCATCTTTCGAGCAACGAACGCGCCTACTACGACTTCTACAACGACCTCGAATGGGGCGGCCGCTACGTCAGTTTCGCCACATACTGCCGCGCGATCCGACTCTACAACCGGCTCCTGGTCGACTGCTGCAAGCGCAACGACTTCGGATACATTCCCGTTGCCGAGAACATCCAGGGCGGGGGGAAATACTTCGGCGACGTGTGCCACATGAAGAACGCCGGCATCGACCTCAAGGCATCCATCGTGGCCGACTATGTGGCCGAGTACCTCCAAACGCTAAATAGGCGTTAAATAGGGACAGTAACCCTTTATTCCATCACCGCATTCCGCAGCCACTCCAACTCGACGACAAGTAACGACGAAATAAAGGGTTACTGTCCCCATTTAACCATTTAACGATTAGCCATTTAAGGAGATAGGGTGGCATCCCTATTTTGGGCCGCGATCTCGGTGGGGCTTCACGAAGACGAAGTAGCGGCTCGCGAAGTAGTTGAAGAGGAGGCCGGCGAGGATGCCTACCATCGAGGCGATCTGCGGAATCCGCTCGAGCGCCGGCCACGCGCGCAGCACGGCCATGACGGTCGCGTAATTCACGACTGCGCCGATGGAACTCGCGCCGAGGAACCCGACGAGCTGAAGCCAAAACGAGCCGCCGCGCGCGTACGAGAAGGTGATACGCCGGTTCAGGCCGAAGTTCGAGAGCATCGAGATGAAAATCGCGAGTGCAACCGCCACCTCGATGGGCACACCGATCCAGAGGAGGATTGTCAGCACGGCCAGGTTGACGATGGTGCCCGAGAAGCCGACGGCGGCGAACTGGACGAAATGCGCCCAATTGCCGTACTTGAACACGGCCAGCCGCCGGAGATGTTGCAGGTAGCGCAGTTGCTCTTGCAACGAAAGCTTGCTCTTGCCGTGGCGGCGCTTGCTGAAGTGGATCGGCACCTCGCAGGCGTTGCGGCAATTGCATTTCACGAGGATCTCGAGACCGATCTTATAGCCGATGGGATTCAGCGGCGCGGCGGTCTCGAGACTTGAGCGCTGGAAGGCGAAGAAACCGCTCATCGGATCCTTGACGGAGGTAAACGGCCGCGCGAGGAGCGTGGCGATCCGACTGTTAATGGCTCGGAACAGGCCCCAGCCCTCATCCGTCGAGCCGCCGGCCGTGTAGCGCGAGCCGAGGACGAAATCGTGGCCCTGCGCCAAGGCATCGAGCATTTCCGGAATCTTCTCGGGGGGATGGCTGAGGTCGGCGTCCATGACGATCAGGACGTCGTTCTTGGCCAGGCGGAATCCGTCGACGACCGCCGCGCTCAGGCCGCGATTCTCCGTGCGCGTGACGACGCGCGCCCATGGCCGGGCGAGCTTGGCTACGGCCTCCTCGGTGCCGTCCCGACTGTTGTCGTCCATGATGAGGACTTCGATATCGAGGCCGTTCGCATCGCGCACGCCCTCGATCCGCTCGATAAGCTCAGGCAGGTTCTCGGCCTCATGGTACGTAGGTACGATGAGCGAAACCGTGGGCCTATCCTTGGGCGCCGAAGACTCGTCCATGCCGGTTGGTTACACCTTCCCTCGGAACACTCGAACACAGCGGGCCTCGGGCTCTCCGCGCCTGAAGCGCGCCCGCGGCCTCTGCGCCGAGTATAGCAGACCAGACGCCGCGTAAGGGAAGCCCCATCGCCCGGAACGCAGGTGTTTGCAAAGGACCTAGGCCTGTCGGCAGGATAGCGAGCGGCGAGTGTGGCCCACCGAAGAGCGCGTAGCGTGGTTGATACCAACAGCGAGAAGCCCCAGGAAACCGTCCGTGTGGCAAGGCGTGGACTCCGTCCATGGCTGATCTTGGTGATCATCCTGGTGGCAGGGCTGTGTCTGCGCGCCCTGTACCTCGCCGAGATCGCCCGCGAACCCACGTTCTCGCATCCGCTGTACGATCCGCAGTACAACGATTATTGGGCGCGCGGCCTGGTGACGGGCGACTGGACGCTGCCGCCGGATGTCAATGATCCGGAGATCCGCACGACGCCCCACGGGCGGCCGCCGGGCTATCCGTGGTTTCTCGCCGCTGTCTATTCGGTGTTCGGCGTCAACGATTGGTCGCCGCGTCTCGTGCAGACGGCCCTTGGACTCGGCAGTGGCGTGCTGATCTTCCTCCTAGGCCGGGCGCTTTTCGGCGGCACGGTGGGACTTGTGGCGGCGGCCTTGATGATGTCCTATTGGGCGTTCATCTATTTCGAGGGGCTGCTGACGTATCCGGCCGTCGTCGTCTTCCTTTTGCTGGCGCTGGCGCTGGCGGTGCGCTGGTGGGCGGCGGGCCGTGGCGTATGGCGGGCGCTCGCAGTCGGACTCCTGCTCGGGCTCTTCGGCCTATTCCGGCCGAACGGCCTTCTCTATGCGCCGGTGCTCGTCGCTTGGATGGCCTGGGTGGCCCATCGCCACGGCGAGGGGCGGCGGTGGTGGCGCAGTGCCGTGGCCGTGACCATCGGCGTGGTGGCGGTACTGACGCCGGGGGCCGTGCGCAACTTCGCCGTGGCGCGCGATTTCGTCTTCGTATCCTCGTACGGCGGCCTGAACTTCTACGTGGGCAACAATGCCGAGGCCTCGTGCGTCGAGCCGCGCATACCCGAGCTCAAGGATCTCGTCGGCATCGACAACTGGTGCTGCTTCGACTATGCGGCCATCGTGCGCGGACTGGCCAACAAACTAGGCCGCGAGCGGATGACGTTCTCTGAAGCGAATGCGTACTTCTATCGACAAGGCCTGGATTTCGTGGCCCATCATCCCGCCGAGTTCGTGAAGAAGACGGCCAAGAAGGCGTTGCTCTTCTGGGGGCCGCGCGAGGTCACGAACGACACGGTGATGGCCTACGACAAGCGTTTCTCGCGCGTCTTGCAGTTGTTGCCGGGATTCCCATTCGTGGTGGCGTTGTTTGCCTTGGGCCTGGCGCTGTGGCTTCGAGATCGGCGGGCCGAGAAAGCGGCGGCGGCAACCGATGCGGTGGCCTACGAAACGTCCGTGGCGATTCTGCTCTTTATCGTGGCGTATTTCCTCTCGGTGATTCCATTCTTCATCGCGGGCCGTTACCGCGTGCCGATCATTCCGTTTCTGCTGCTGTTCGGCGCCTATGGCCTCGTGCGTTTGGGCCGGTTCGCCGCCGCTCGGGACGGGCGGCGCTTCGCGCTGTGGGGATTGTTCGCGCTGGCCGCCCTTCGGCTGGCGTACTGGAATCCCACCGGCTACGAGCCGTCGCGGCAAACATGGTACCTCAGGCAGGCCTTGGCGTGGACGGCGCACGGCGATCCGGACGAGGCGATTCGCACGTACGGAGAGGCCGAACGCGCTGGCCCGCCATCGGCGCCGGTCGAAGCGAATCTGGGCCGGCTCCTGCTCGAGCGCGGGCGGATCGACGAGAGCATCGAGCATCTGAGAAAGGCCCTCGAGATTGCCCCGGACGACGCGGTGGCCCACAACAACCTTGGCTATGCGCTGGCCGGGCTCGGGCGGGCCAACGAGGCTATCCAACACTATCAGGCGGCTCTGGAAGCGCAACCTGGGCTCTCGATCACGCGTATGAATCTCGGCAACACGCTCGCGGGCGAAGGCCGGTATGCCGAGGCCCTCGAGCAGTACGGCGAGGTGGCCCGCCGCGAGCCCGAGAACGCCGTCGCTTTGCGAAACATGGCGCGCGTGCACGAGATCGAGGGGCGATGGGACGAGGCCGAGGCGTTGTATAGGAAGACGTTGGAGCTCGCTCCAGATTCGCCGGAGGCGCACAACGGTCTCGGCTATCTTTTCGAGCGGCAAGGGCGGCTGGACGAGGCCGCGGCCGAGTATGAGAAGGCGCTGGCGTTGAATCCCGGTTTCGCCCTGGCCCTCAACAACCTCGTCAACGTCTACACCGCCCAGGGCGATCTCGATAAGGCCGCCGACATCCAGCGGCGCATCGAGGCGATCTCGCCGGCATCCGATCGCGTAGAATGACGCCTATGAATCGGTTTGTCTACATCGCCGGCGGCATGCTCGTGATCCTCGCCGCCTTCTTGGCCTTGCGGTACTGGCCGTCGTCGCGCGGGTCGGCGCCTGGACTCTCGGCCTCGTTCACGCAATCCGGCCTGCTCCGCGTCGAACACGATGGCCGCGCGGCCGAGGTCGAGGTACTGGACGCGCGCGGCCACGTGGTGGCTCGGGCGAAGACGCACGGCGGCACCGCGCTCGAGGTGCCGCTCTCGTGGACGCCGGGCGAGATCTACGAGGTGGTCGCGGGCGACGCGCGAACGAGCGTCCGCGGGCCGGCCAATCCGCCGGCCGTCGCGGTACGCCTGCACGCGCCCCTCGGTCAGCCGCCGCATGAGTTCTTCCTGGCGCGGCCGTTCCCGCCCTCGGAGCAGCATAGTGTGGCTCTGCCGCTCGCGCCGGGTGAGCACGTAGACGTACTGCTCGAGGTCGAGAAGATCATCGACGACGACGACCCCATTCCGGTGGCGGTTCACTCGGAATTTGCCGCCGGGAATGACGCGAATGCGCTCGACATCGAGCCGGCGTGGCAGGACGAGAAGGAGACGCTGAGCTTCGAACTCGACAAAGCAATGCTGACCACGCGGATTGGCGTCGGTGAACGGCTACCGCAAGGCCCATGGCGTGTCGCGGTGGACGTGGCGGAATGCCGTGTCGACCTCGATGTCCATTGCGTGCCGCCGACGCTGGATGCGGCGGCCGTCGAGGTGGCGGCGTGGCGCATGCCGACCGATGCCACCGGCCATTCCGAGGCCGGTCGGCCGTCGAACCAGATTGTCATGCCAAACGCCCTTTGGGATCGCCTGGCCACGCAACTTGGCGTTCGCCCGCCGCGATTCGATCCGGCGCGGCCGTTCACTTTCCAGACGCTTGACCTCGTCAATCGCACGGAGCAGCCGATCAGCCTCCTGTTACTCAGCGAGATCGGGGATGCGCGGACGGGCGAGCGCGTGCCGTTCTTCGACGCGCCGAGCTGGCAATCGGGCAGCGGCACGAACACGACGATGGCGTTTGTCCAGCTCGCGCCCGGTGCTACCGCGCCGTGTGTGTTGCCGATCCACGTCAGTCCGGGCGCACCGGCGGGCCGGTACATGCGGCGCGTCACAATCACTCCCCTCGGATCGGATCGCGTGTTGGCTGCCCTTACACAGCCGCTGGGCATTGTCCGCGCGAAACCGTTCTTCTCGCTCTGGGTGGCTCTCGTTGCCGCCGTAACGCTCGTATGGCTGGGCGGCATCCTCGTGTTCTACCGCCGGCTCATTCGAAGCATGGGCGTTCGCGCCTTGGTGCTCTTGTCGCTCCTCGGCTCGCTCCAGTTCTGTCTGACCTTCGCCGGCGGATGGGTCTCGAGTGCGCTCTATGCCATTCTCGGGCCGTTCAACTGCCTTGTGGGCGGCTTCCTCACCGAGATGTTGACGTACCTCCTCGTGACCGCCATTCTCTATCAACTGCCCCGCGTCGGCGCGATGACCATCGCCGGACTCGTCTCATACCTGATGGGCGGCATCCTTTTCGGCGCCTTTGGCCTCACCGATCTGCTCTTCGTCGGCTCGGCCATCGCGTTCCGCGAGGTATTCCTCGTCCTCTTCCGCGTCACGAGTTTCTCGAAGCAAAGCCGTACGCCGGCGTTGGCTCCGATGATGCTGGCCTTGGGCCTCGCCGACGCCGCCTCAACCTTCACGAGCCTGGCCTTGTTCGCCGTGTTGTATCGCCTGTATTACGCCGACTGGTACATCGCGATGAACGTGGTCGTCACCGGTTTCCTTTACACGATCATCGGTGTGTATCTCGGACGCGGTCTTGGCCAAGGACTCCGGAGGGTGAGGCCATGATCCGTGCCGCCCACCTCACCGTAACCTATGCCGGTCGCGAGCGGCCGACCGTTATGGACGCCTCGCTCGCCGTCGCCGCCGGTGAGATGGTGTTGATCACCGGGCCGACCGGCTGCGGCAAATCGACACTGCTCAATTGCCTCAACGGCATCCTATTTCACGAGAGCGAAGCCACCGTCCTCGGACGCGTCGAGGTCTGTGGCCGCGATGTGCGTACGACGCCGCTCGTCGATCTCTGCCGCGTGGTCGGCTCGGTGTTCCAGAATCCGGACTCGCAGCTCTGCACCGCTACCGTCGAGTCCGAGGTCGCTTTCGGACTCGAGAACCTGGCCGTCGATCGCGTAACCATGATCGAGCGCATTCGCGAGGCGCTCGACATCGTCGGCCTGACACATCTCGCCTCCGCGCGAACGGCTACGCTGTCCGGCGGCCAGAAGCAACGGCTGGCCATCGCGTGCGCCCTGGCCCTCGAACCGGAGGTGTTGCTCCTCGATGAGCCGATCAGCCAACTCGACCCGGAAGGCGCGGAGGAGATCCTCGGCGTGATCGCCCGTCTGCGGCGCGAGCACAACCGCGCCGTGGTTGTCGTCGAGCACCGAATCGAGGATGTCGCCGCCTTGGCCGATCGCATCGTGTTGATGGATCAAGGCCGAATCGTGTGCGATCAGGTGCGATCGAACGCGTTCGTCGATCTGACGCCGCTCCAGCGCCTCGGACTGGCCGTCCCGCAGTTGGCCGAGTTGTTCTCGCGCTTGGGGCGTAGCGAGCGGCCTCTGCACGCCGACGAGGCGCCTGTTCTCGACCTTCGCTCGAGGCCGGCCGAGGCTGAACCTCGAGCGGGCGACGCGGCGCCGGTACTCGCGCGACTCGACGGACTCCGCTTTCGGTACGCGAAAGGCGGGCCCGAGGTAATCCCGCCGCTCGATATGGATCTTCGCTGGGGCGAGCGCGTGGCGCTCATGGGCGCGAACGGCTCCGGCAAATCGACGCTGCTTCATCTGCTGGCCGGCGCGCTCAAGCCGGTAGCCGGCCATGTGCAATGGCGGGCCGATGCCACGCCGGAGATCGGACTCGTGCTGCAGCAGCCGGATCTCATGCTCTTCCAGGAAACCGTGCGCGACGAGGTCGCCTTTGCGCCGAAACACAAGGGAATCGACCGCCACCACCGCGAGGATACAGTGGACGCGGCGATCAGGCGCATGGGCCTCGACGATCTGGCGGGCGACGCGCCGTTTGCGCTATCGCGCGGCCAGCGGCTACGGACGGCCGTGGCGTCCGTGCTGTCGATACGGCCGCGCGTCATGCTGTTGGACGAACCGACGACGGGCCAGGATCGCGACCAGATCGAGCGCATGATGGACGGGCTCGCCGAGGATGTCGACTTGCTGGTCTTCTGCACGCACGATGTCGAGACGGCCGCGCGCCATGCCAACCGCGTGATCGTGCTCGCCAACGGACGCGTAGCAGCCGATGGTTCGCCGAGGCAGGTACTGCTGGATGAAGACAAGCTTGTCGGTTCGCGCATTCGACCCACCCGGCTTCAAGAATACGGGCGGAGGTTGGGCGTGAAGACGCTCGGTATCGAGGAGTTGATGGCATGGCTCGCGTGACGGATTGGTTTGAGCCTGGACGCTCGCCGCTGGGGCGGCTCGACGTGCGCGTCAAGCTCGCCCTGGGCTTCTTCATATCGGTCCAGGTCGTCCTGGCGGGCAGTCCGCCGTGTCTCGCCATCCTCGCGCTGATGGGCTTGACGATCTTTGCGTTGGCGTGGCCGACGCGGGCGCAACTCGGCTTGACGGCGGCGTCGCTCGGCCTACTCATCTGGGGCACCGTCCTCAGCCAAGGCTTTTTCTACAGCGAGTACCCGCGAACCGTTCTGGTCCAACTCGTGCCGTCGAACGGCCTGTTCCGCGACGGCCTCAATATCTATCGCGAAGGACTGCGCTATGGCCTCATCCAATCGTTGCGCCTGGCCGCGGTCATGCTCACCGGATATGCCATCTGCTTCACCACGGATCCCGATCGCTTCCTACGCGGCCTCCTCGCTATGCGGTTTCCCTTCTCGTTTGCCTTCATGGCCGTCACGGCCATCCGGTTCATCCCGATGGCCGCCCACGAGTTCGGCACGGTGCGCACGGCGATGCGGCTTAAAGGATACCGGCCCTTCCAGCTTGGCCTGCGCGATACCGTCGCCACCGAGATCGCCGGACTGCGGCCCGTGCTGGCCGGGGCGATCCGGCGCTCCGAGGAAGTCGCCTTGAGCATTGTCACGCGCGGTTTCGCCTTCGGTCGCGCCCGGACGGCGCTGCACGAGGAGCGGCTCAAGCCGTGGCACTGGGGTATCTTGGCCGTCATGGGCGGAATGCTCGTCGGCGTAGCCGCGTGTAAAGTGCTCTTCTGGCTTTACCTCTCGCAGATCTACTACACTTCCGATCTTCGTGATCTCTACAATTTCACGCGTCAATGGCTCTGAGACTCGGCAAGGTATGCGATCGACTCTACTCCCAATTCTCATGGTGTGTTGCCTTGGCGTTGCCGGCGCAGATGATGCCGGGTGGCCGATGCCGCAAGGCATGGCCGAAGCGCCACCCACGTTGCGCTGCCCTCAGAGCGCCAAGGGCGACACAATCACGCCCTACGTAATCCGCCGCGTGCCCCTCGACGACGTGGCCTTCTTCGCGAAGGCCGGTGCACTGCCGGATACGGTAGTGCGATTCGCGCCGAACGGACGCGACCTCGCCATCGGCACCTTCCTCGGCCGCGTCAAGGTGATTGACGTCTACTCCGGCGACGAGCGGTGGAACCAGAAAGTGGCCGAAGGCATCGTGAAGACCGTCGACTTCTCGCCGGACGGCGCGACGCTCTTCTACGGCGAGCAGAGCGTCGACGGATTTGTCTACGCCGCCGACGCGCGCTCGGGCGAGGTCAAGTGGCGGTTCCGATTGGCCGACGAACTCGACTCAAGCCCACCGCCCGAAAAAGGCGATCCCTGGGGCGTCTACCAACTTCCCGCATGCTTTCGGGTCAAGGCGCTCCAAGACGGCGGTGCGCTCGTCCTCGGCCTCCACGCGTGGAGCGGCGACTACATGAAGCCGGAAACGCAGACGCGGTGGTCGCGCCTCTACCGGCTGGATCGCGACGGGAACGTCGTCTGGGCTTTTCCGAAAGACGGCCCAATGCCGATCACCCTCATTTACTTCGACGCTGACAGCGCGGCACGACGCGTGGCCGTGTTGGCGTCGGACAAGGGTGCCAACGCGCCGGCCGACTGCCCGTATCCCGAGCGCGCGTTGCACGTTCTCGACGGCGCCTCGGGAGTGCCCATCGGCACCCACCGTTTTGTGCCGCTCGTGCCGTATTTCGAGACGGTATGGTTCTGGCACTCGGTATCCGTGAGTGCCGACGCACAATACGCGTCCGTCGGGCTTCAGGATGGCCGCTCGTACGTGTTCGATCTTGGTATTGTCAAGCCGATACGTGAATTCACCTTCGGCGCGCCGGTGATGATGGGCGATGTGCCCGTGGCCGCCGAGGCCACGTACACACGCTGTAGCCCCGATGGCATGGTCTACTTCCAGACCGGCAACTCAAGCGTCCCGGCCGCCATCCGCAGGCTCAAGGTCACGGCGCCGCCCGGTCCGCATCCCAATGCCAACACTATCAACGCCGTCGATGCCGAAGGCAAGGTCGTCTGGCGCTATCGGAGCGGACACCATTACCAGAACTTCTGGACGAGTGCCGACGGCCGCTGGCTCATCTCGAGCGTCGAGAAGGAGAGCGACGAGGCCGGGCGCGATGCCGGCGTCATCCTCTTCGACACACACCGGCACGGCGGCGGATCCTCAAAGTTCGTCTACTACTACCAAGTGGCCGGGCGCTGCTTTTTCAACGCCGATATCAGTCCTGACGGTGCCGCCATCGCCCTCGTTGAGGTGCCGTACGTCGATCCCCAGTCCAACATGCTCGCCGGTACCTACCAAGTCCACGTGGTCCGGTGATGCCGTGGGCCGTGAGCATCGATCCCTTGCGGCGAGCCTTATTAAGATGTAATACTGGCCGCTGACGATGAAAGGGCCTGCCATGGGAAAGCCGAAACCGGAAATCATCACGTTCAAGGTCGACAACGAGCTGTCCGAGGCCATGCGCGGCATTCCGAATCGATCGCAGTTCATCCGGAGCGCGGTGCTGGCCGCTCTCGACAATACGTGTCCGCTGTGCCGAGGGGTCGGCGTGCTCACGCCGAAGCAGCGCGAGCACTGGAACGAGTTCGCGCGGACGCATAGCGTCACCGAGTGCGCGGAATGCCACGAGTACTACTTGCAGTGCTCCGCGGAGGGATAGGGCCGCGCGGGTTCCTAGGCTTGGGCGCACCGGGCGATGGCGCACGGGCTACCGCGCGTTGAGGCGTCGTGCGGCCATGGCCACCAGGTATGCAAGGCCGCCGACCAGGATGATGGTAGGGCCACTAGGCAAGTCATAGACATAGCTCACGCCAAGTCCGGTGGTAGTGAAGGCCGCGCATAGGATCGCGGACAGAAGCATCATCTGCCAGACGCGCTTCGAGCACTGACCGGCCACGGCGGGCGGCAACGTCAGTAGTGCGATCACCATCACGATTCCCACCACCAGAACGAGGAGCACCACGGTGAGCGCCGTCAGGCACAGGAGAAGGTAGTAGTACGCCTCGACATGGACGCCGCGCAGCCGCGCAAACTCCTCGTCGAAACACACCGCGAGGAGCTTGTTGTAGCACACGAGCGCGACAATGACGACCATGGCGTCGATGGCCACGACCCATCCGAGTTCGCTCCTCGAGATCATCAGAATGTCGCCGAACAGATAGCTCATGGGCTGGATGTATCCCGGCGTCTTCGCGATAAAGAGAAGCCCGGTGGCCATGCCGATGGCCCACACGGCGCCGATGACGGTGTCTTCGCGTTGGCGCGTGTGGAAGCCCACGACTCCGATGATGAGGGCGGACAGGATCGCGGCCGCCACGGCGCCCATCATCGGTGTGAACCACGCGAGGCCGCAGGCCTGACGGAGGTACAGAGCCGCCCCAATGCCAGCCAGCACGGAATGGGCGATGGCCCCGGCGATATACGTGATGCGCCGCGTGACGACGTAGGTGCCGATGATCCCGAAGGCGACGCTGGCCATGATTCCGGTGAGCAACGCATACCGGAGGAACGGGATGTCCGGATTCGCGAGGGCGCGCACGAACTCACCCATGGTGGTGGCCCTCGGCCGCGCAGCGGTGGTCGTGACGAACCATGCGCAAGTCCATGCCGTAGATGTCGCGGATGATCTCGCCGGTGATGTCGCTCGTGGGATGGACGACCACTTTCCGATTCACGCAGATCACACTCCGGACCACGCTCGACACGAAGCCCAGGTCGTGAGACACCATCAGAATGGTCATCCGCTCGTTGAGGCGCTGAAGGATATCGAGCAGCTTCGTCTCCGAGGCCGGATCCACGTTGGCCGTCGGCTCGTCGAGCAGTAGCAGCTCCGGACGCCCAACGAGCGCGCGCGCGATGAGTGCCCGTTGCCGCTGGCCGCCAGACAACTCGGCGAACGACCGGGCCGCCGTGTCCGCCAACTCCACCTCGTTGAGGGCATCGAGGGCCGCGGCCTTGTCCTTCGCGGTGTACCGGCCCTTGCGGAGCGTGTCGAGCCGGCCCATAAGCACGACGTCCCGCACGGAAACCGGGAACAGGGGATCGTGCTGCGTGTGCTGAGGCGTGTAGCCGATCCGAGTCCGAGCGGCCCGTGGCGGGCCGCCGAACAAGCGCACCTGGCCCTGTTGCGGTCGTTCGATGCCCAAGATGATCTTCAGCAGTGTCGTCTTGCCGCCCCCGTTCGGGCCGACGATGCTGGCGAATTCGCTTGCGTCCACCTTCAGCGAGACATGCTCGAGCACGGAGACGGCCCCGTAACGGAACGACACGTCTTCGAGATTCACCACGGCTTCCTGGCTCATCCGGCGAAAGCCTCCACAATGGTCGTGGCCATCTTCTCAATGGTCGCCACGATGTCCGGCGCGAGCGGATCGAGCGGCACCACTTCGCCGCCCAGCGCGTTGGCGATGGCCTCGGCGGTGCTTGCGTCGCACTGCGGCTGCACGAAGACCACGCGGACTCCATCGGCGCGCGCCTGCTCGATGAAGGTCTGCAACTGCGCCGGGGCCGGGCTCTTCCCACCGATCTCGATAGGCCTTTGTTCGAGGCCGAAAGCGTCGGCAAAGTAGCCGTAGGCCGGGTGGAATACATAGAACGCCCGGCCGCGATAGGGCGCCAACGCAGCCGACACTGCGCGCTGCACGGTGTCGAGCGTGGCGATGAACGCCTCGGCGCGCTCCGCGTACGCGCGCGCATGCGCCGGATCCACGCTGGCCAAAGCATCGGCCACGGTGCGCGCTTGGATCTGGACCAGTTCCGGCGCCAACCAGATGTGCGGATCCTCACCCTCGGCGCGCTCGTGGTCGTCGTGGCCATGATCCTCGATCGCACGCAGTGGGATGCCTTGGCGCGTGTCCACAACCTTGATGACTGTCCCCAGACCGGTGATTCGACGAAGCAGGCTCTCCTCGAAAGGCAGGCCTACGCCGAAAAAAAGCCCCGCCTCGGATAGGGCAGTGACTTGTTTGGGCGTCGGCGTATACGTCTCGGGACTCTGCCCCGGCTGCACGAGAACGTTCACTTCCACCCGATCGCCGCCGACTCGCTCCACGATGTCGCGTTGCGGCAGGACGCTGACCGTCACCTTGATACGGCCTTCCGTGTCCGTGGCCGGGCCTGCGGTGTCTGGGCGTCCGCAGGCAGACAACACGACCAGAGCGACCACGGCCGCTACCGAGGCGAGGTATCGTGTCGTAACCATTGGGATCGCGCATCTCCTTACCACCCGACTTATTACCACGTATTACGAGCCCCTGTCAACCAGGCCTTTCTCCCGGCACCACTCAAGACCCCCGCGCACGGAACCGCGGTTCCGCCGCCCATTCCCTTGTATTGATCTCACCGAGTGGATACTATGAGCCTCCAGGCGCGCAGGAAGACCGATGCGCTGGGAGGAATACGGACGAGGCCATGGCGAAGAAAAAACTCTGGGGCGGCCGATTTGAGGCGAATGCCGATGCGCTGGTCGAAACCCTCGGACAATCCATTTCGTTTGACGCGCGACTGGCGCCCTGGGACATCCGAGCTAGTATCGCTCACGCACGCATGCTCGGTGACCAAGGCATCATCGCCCAGGGTGACGCCGCGAAAATCGTCCGCGGGCTCACGGCCATCGGTAAAGACATCGAAGCAGGCCGGTTCACGTGGGATCCCGCGCTCGAGGATGTGCATACCAACATCGAGGCCGCCCTCGTGGAGCGGATCGGCGATGCCGGAAAGCGCCTTCACACCGCCCGAAGCCGCAACGATCAAGTGGCCACGGACACGCGGCTGTGGGCCCGCGATCAGGTAGAGGTCATGGTCGACCTTATCTCGGGCCTGCAACGGGCGCTCGTGGGCTTCGCCGAGGCCCATCTCGATGTTGTGTTGCCGGGCTACACCCATCTCCAGCACGCCCAGCCGGTCTTGCTGGCCCACCACATCTTGGCCTTCTTCGAGATGTTCGAGCGGGATCGCACCCGATTGTTGGAGGCGCGCGCCCGGATCAATGTGATGCCGCTCGGCGCGGCCGCGCTCGCCGGAACACCCTATCCTATCGACCGGCGCCACGTCGCCAAGGCGCTCGGATTCGACTCGATCGCCGACAACAGCATGGACGCCGTGTCCGATCGGGACTTCCTCATCGAGCTGCTCGCCGATATCGCTCTGGCCATGATGCATTTGTCGAGGCTCTGCGACGAGTTGATCCTGTGGTCCACGCCGGAGTTCGGGTTCATTGAGATCGGCGACGCGTTCACGACCGGGTCGAGCATCATGCCGCAGAAGAAGAACCCCGATGTGGCCGAGCTGATTCGCGGCAAGACGGGCCGCGTCTACGGCGATCTGATGGCCTTGCTCACGACGATGAAGGGCTTGCCGCTCACCTACAACCGTGATTTGCAGGAAGACAAAGAACGCGCCTTCGACGCCGTCGACACCCTCCAACTCGCGCTCGCCGTGATGACGCGCATGCTGCCCTCGATATGCGTGAATCGCGAGGCCATGGCCGAGGCGGCGCGTGAGGGTTTCATGGAGGCCACAGACTTGGCCGACTACCTCGTGACCCAAGGGCTTCCCTTCCGCGAAGCCCATGAAATCGTCGGGAAGATTGTGCTACAGTGTATCCGAGAGGCGCGCCGCCTGGGCGATTTGAGCATCGAGGAGCTGCAGCGGTTCTCTCCGTTGTTTGGTGGGTCCGTTTGCGCAAGGCTTAGTCCCGATGCGGTGATTCGCAAACGCGCGACGCACGGGGGAACGGCTCCGCGCCAAGTGCGGAGGGCCTTGCGTCGGGCGCAGCGACTGCTCGAGCTGCGCAAGCGTCCGTAGTAGAAGGCTTACTGTATGGCCGACAAAGAGCGGATACTCGTGGCCGATGATGAGGCGGTCATCCGAGAGTTGATGACCGATGTCCTCGAGGATGAAGGTTACGTCGTGGACACGGCCGAGAACGGCCGTCAAGCGCTTGAGATTCTCCGGGGGGACGGCGAGTACATCATTCTGCTGACCGATATCATGATGCCCGAGATGGATGGCATTGAGCTCATCCGCGAGGCGCACCAGATCCGACCCATGCTGATCCCGATCGTCATGACCGGATTTGCCACCCTGGACACCGCCCGGGCCGCCGTTAAAGAGGGCGCCTATGACTACGTGCTCAAACCCTTCAGCCTCACCGAGATCAAGCTCGCCGTCAGCAATGCCCTCGAGCGGTACCGACTCGCTAACGATAATGCCCGCCTGCGCGAGATCACCGAACTCTTCAATATCAGCGAGACGATCGCCGGCATCCACGACGAGCGTCAACTGCTCGAATTCGTCCTGAACGCCGCCCTCGAACACGTCAGCGCGAAGCGCGGATCGCTGATGATCACCACCGAAGACGGGCGGTCACTCGAAGTCGCAACGAGCGTGGGCCTGCCTGAGGAGGCCCGAGGCTCGATGGTCAAGATGGGGGAGGGGATCTCCGGCCTCGTTGCCCAGCGGGTTCAGCCGATGTTCGTCACAGACATCCGGGAGTGTCCGGACATCGCCGAACGGAGCCGGCGGCTCCATGATGCCTCGTTCATCTCCGTGCCCCTCGAGCGCAAGATGGTGTCCGAAACCGGCGCCGTCAGGAACTCGCCTCGGGTCATCGCCGTGCTCAACGTCAACGAGAAGCGGGACGGCACCTCATTCAACGAAGGCGACCTGAAAGTCCTCAGCATTGTGGCGAACCACGCTTCGGCCGCCATCGAGAACGTGCGACTCATCCGCGATATCGAGGAGGCCCACCTCGGCACCCTCAAGTCCATGGCGCTCATGCTCGAAGCGAAAGACCCCTACACCCATGGCCACAGCCAGCGCGTGCGCGACTACGCCGTCTTGGCCGCCGAGAGATTGGGCCTCTCCCGTGAGGATATCGAGGTGCTCAAGCTCGGCGCCGCCCTACACGACCTCGGCAAAGTCGGCGTGCCGGACACCGTCCTGAACAAGAACGGGCGCCCGACCGACGAGGAATGGGAGTTGATCAAACAGCATCCCGTCATCGGACACGAGGTGCTTTCGCCCGTGCGCTTTCTCAAGCACGAACACCTCGAGCTTGTCCGCAACCACCACGAGCGAGTCGATGGCCGAGGCTACCCCGACGGACTGGCCGTCAGTGACCTTTCCTTGCTCGTGCGAATCATCGTTGCGGCCGACTCCTACGACGCCATGGCCAGCAACCGCGCGTACCGCATGGCCCGCGATCCGCATTACATCATCGGCGAGTTCAAGAAGAACGCCGGCGCCCAGTTCGACCAGAAGGTGGCCCAGCTCTTCATCGAGATGATTGAGGCCGGTGAAATCGCCAGCTAACTCAGGGCGTGCTTACGAGCAACTCGCTTATCTCACCCCGGCGGTCGGCACGACTGTTCACCAGGCGCTTCGCGTGCACCTGCTCCACGCGAAATACGTCGGCCGGATACAGTTCCCGGATCAACGCCGTGTCCGAGTTCGAAAGCAATGCGCGCACGCCCTTTGCCGCCAGTTCGGCGAAGACTCCGGCCAGTCGCCGTTGCTCGGCTTCGCCGAATCCGCCCCGCTCGTACGCGGTGAAGGACGCCGTCTTGGAAACCGGATGGTACGGCGGATCGAAGTAGACGAAATCGCCCGGCTCGGCCTTCTTGAGCACGCTCTCAAAAGGACGACTCTCGATATGGGCCCGTTTCAGGGCCTCTGCCACGGCCCGAAGATTCGCCTCGTCGCAGATGAGAGGGTTCTTGTAACGGCCGAAGGGCACGTTGAACAACCCCCTGCTATTCTCGCGGAATAACCCATTGAAGCACGTCTTGTTCAGGTAGATGATCCGCGCGCCGCGTTTCGGAAGCGATTCGGGGACCTCGGCGCGCACGGCGTAGTAATACTTCTCCGAATGGCGGGCCTTGTGTTCCTGGAGCAGGGCAATCACCTCGTCCACGTGGTCGCGCACGGCCTCGTAGGCTTCCACGAGTCGAGGGTTGCTATCGGATAGATAGGCCTTCCTCGCGCCCAGACACTCGCCACGCGCCAGCTCGAAAAAAAGCGCTCCCCCGCCGACGAAAGGCTCGTGGTAGCGGCCAAACGACGGGACCCGCGCCAGAAGCTCGTCCAGCAACTGACCCTTGCCGCCAACCCACTTCAGGAAGGGGCGCGGAACAACATCTCGCTTCTCCGAACGCTTCATAATCCGAAATACAACTCCAACCACTTCTGGAGGTCGCCCAGCTCGACCGCCATGCCCGTCGACACGAGATACGACTGCATATTGGCCGTGAAACCATCGCCCGCGTAGACCACGATGCCCCGGATGGGCCAGGCGCGGATATCCTCAATGGTGGCCGGAATCTTCTCCTCGGCGCTGCCGCGGCCGCCCTGGTACTTGCACTCGACGCCGAGGCTCACCCGTGTCTCGGGATGCTTCAGCACCACGTCGATGCGGCGGCGCGCCCCCCACACACGCCGACCTACTTCGACCTCCTGTTCGGCCGTCAAGCCGAGACCGCGGCCGATATGGGCGACCTGCACCTGCAGGTCTTTGCCCGAGTCGACCGCTTTCACTCTTCCAGGCATGGGGGATCCTCGCCGAGGGTTGGTTTGTGGAACCTGCGTCGCGCACATGAGTATGATTCACTCAGCGCCGGGTTTCAAGGGCGGACCGCGACCGTTCCCAATCGCCCGAGGCCACCGAAATGTAGCTTCTGGCACGCTTCGACGACAGAAATGTAGACTCTCCGAGGACTACGACGACCTCGAGGCGGGAGTACCGAATCGCATCGCCGCGCCATTGGGGGGCCGATCTGCCGTCGGCCAGATCGCCCCGGTACTCCGTTGAATCAAGGCATTTGAGCGCAGAATCCGAACGATGAGGCCTATCCGGCTTCACCGGATGACGCGCCCTGCCGCTCGTGAGGAAACCGAGATTCGGTGCGCGGCAAGGCTGTTGGCACGCGCATTGCTAAATGAAAAAGTCAGTATACGCGGGTTGGCTGGCAGGTCGCCGGCCACGTAAGGTCAACGACCGCTCTTCCGATGGAGGAAACCATGCAGAAGAATCTCAGTCCCTCAGACATCGTGGCTCTATGCAAAGAGCAAGGTGTCCAATTCATCGACTTACGGTTTATGGACTTCCCGGGGCTCATGCAGCATTTCACGGTGCCCGTTTCGGAGCTTTCCGAGGATACGTTCGAGGAAGGACTCGGCTTCGACGGATCCAGCCTTCGCGGCTGGCAAGCCATCCATGAGAGCGATATGCTGGTCATGCCCGATCCGCGTACGGCCACGATGGATCCTTTCGCGGCGCTCCCGACGCTCATCCTCTACTCGAATATTCTCGACCCGATCACCAAGGAACGGTATTCGCGGTGTCCGCGCAACGTCGCGCAGAAGGCCGAGAACTACATGATCTCAACCGGTCTTGCCGACACGGCCATGTACGGGCCCGAGGCCGAGTTCTTCATCTTCGACGACATCCGCTTTGACCAGCGGCCCGAGTGCGGGTATTACTACATCGACAGCTCGGAAGGCATCTGGAACAGCGGCCGTCAAGAGAATCCAAACCAAGGATACAAGCTGCGGTACAAAGAGGGCTACTTCCCCGTGCCGCCGGCCGATTCGCAGTCGGACCTCAGGGCTGCTATGGTCACCACCATGATTCAGTGCGGCCTGCACGTCGAGTGTCACCATCACGAGGTGGCCACGGCCGGCCAGGCCGAGATCGACCTGCGGTTCGATAGCCTCACCACCATGGCCGACAAACTGACCCTCTTCAAGTACATCATCAAGAACACCGCCAAACGCGCCGGAAAGACCGTCACCTTCATGCCCAAGCCGCTCTTTGGCGATAACGGTTCCGGCATGCACACACACATCAGCCTGTGGAAGGGCGGCAGTCCCCTATTCGCCGGCGACAAGTACGCCGGACTCAGTCAGGAGGCCCTGTGGGCCATCGGCGGCCTCTTGCACCACGCCGACGCGTTGATCGCCTTCACCAATCCCACGACCAACTCGTTCAAGCGCCTCGTGCCCGGCTTCGAGGCCCCGGTGAACCTGGCCTACTCGAGCCGCAACCGGAGCGCCTGCTGCCGCATCCCCATGTATTCGCCCAGTCCCAAGGCCAAGCGCATCGAGTACCGCGTGCCCGATCCTTCGTGCAATCCCTACCTCGCGTTCTCGGCCTTGCTCATGGCGGTCTTGGACGGCATTCAGAACAAGATCGATCCCGGCGAACCCCTCGACAAGGACCTCTACGATCTGCCTCCCGAAGAAAAGGCCAAGGTCCCGCAAGTCGTCGGGAGTCTGGATCAGGCCCTAGACGCCCTCGAGGCTGACCACGAGTTCCTCCTCAAAGGCGACGTGTTCACCTCCGACGTCATCGAGACATGGATTCAGTACAAGCGTGAGAAGGAAGTGCTGGCCATGAGCCTTCGGCCACACCCGTACGAATTCTATCTCTACTATGACATTTAGGCGGCACTCGGGCCTGACCTAGGCCCGACCCCACCCAAGGTTTCAACCCGCGGCGTGGGCTCTTCGCAGCGTTCTCGTCAATGCTGACCCCCCGGAGAGCCCACGCTACGCTTTCCCGGGCATGCGCCCCCAGGCCGGGAAACGTAGACCGGATCCTTGACTCCTCACACTCCCGCTCCCGGCCCCCCATCCTTTCGCTTTATTCTTTATATTGGGCGTATTGACACCCAACAAGGAATGAAGTACCATGTGAAGAGGGTTTTTATTGTTTTCCGCAAAACAGGGAGAGCGAAATCATGAAGAAGAACGCCTTCACATTGATTGAGCTTCTCGTCGTGATTGCCATCATTGGCATCCTGGCGGCCATCCTGCTTCCCGCCCTCGCCCGGGCGCGCGAGGCCGCACGACGGGCAAGCTGCGCGAACAACCTCAAGCAGTTTGGTATCGTTTTCAAGATGTACTCGGGAGAGTCGGAGGGCGGCCTGTTTCCAGCCATGCAATTCGAGGGCGACATCCTGGGCGGCGAGGACTACGTTGCGGCGGCGCCGATGGTCAACTCGATCTATCCCGAGTATTTGACCGATCCCAGTATCTTCATCTGCCCGTCCGACCCCGACAACGACGTCGAGAACTTCAAGTGGGATGAAGGCCAGACCGGGTACGACTCCTTCGACGCGGCCACGATGAACGTGGGCGACTGGAATATTGCGGTGTATGAACCTGACCACGACATCGGCGTGAAGGATGCGGACGCCAGCTATGCGTATTTTGGGTGGGTTTTCGATCGGCTCGATCCCTACGAGGAGCGTCCGGACTACTACATGCCGGCCTCGGCCGCCGAGGTGCAGACCTTGCTCACGGCCATCAGTCAGACGATGCCGGAAGGTCTCAGTGAACTCCATGTGCCCACGCAGTTGCTCCAGAGCCTGCTGTATGCAGCCACGCGTTATCTCGGGCTGGATGGCCCCGCCGATACGGCGATCGTCCACCACGACGTGCAGTGTAGTTACCACGGTGTGAACTGCGGCAATGGCGGCGGCCCCATCGTCTACCACTTGGCCGAAGGCGTCGAGCGCTATGCCATTCACAACGTAGCGGACGCGGGGGCAACTTCGTTGGCCCAGAGCGACATCTTTGTGATGCTGGACTGCCTAGACTCGAAGGGCGCCATCTTCAACCACACGCCCGGCGGCTGCAATGTACTCTTCATGGATGCCCACGTGGACTTCATCAAGTACCCAGGCCGTGCCCCTGTAACGCGGCCGGTGGCCCTCATCGTCGGGGCCTTCCAATAGGTTTCCCGGGGCGCAGCATTCGATCACGGGACCGCCGGCTAACGACGGGCGGCGATTCCTGACCCGCAAAGGCTACCCCTTGATCCCGGTCATGACAATGCCCTTGACGAAGTACTGCTGGGCGGAGAAGAAGATCACGAGGACGGGCAATACGGCGACGAGACTGGCCGCCATGACGTAGTTGGCAAACATGAACTCGGCGCTCTTGAACATGTAGATGCCCAGCGATATCGGGTACCTCAGGTAGTCGGAAAGGTAAATCAGCGGCCCCTCGAAATCGTTCCAGCAGCCGATGAATCCCAGGACGCAGATCGTGGCGATGGCCGGCTTGGCCAGCGGCATCATGATGGTGAGGAAGATGCGCGGCGTCGAGCAGCCGTCGATTTTGGCGGCGTCTTCGAGACTCGTCGGAATCGTCTTGAAGAACTGCCGCATCAAGAAGATGTTGAACACGCCGCCGCCGAAGTAGGCCGGCACAATCAGTGGCAGCCACGTGTTCACCCAGCCAATCTTGTTGAAGAGAATGAATACGGGAATCATCGTGATCTGCGGCGGCAACATGATCGTGCACAGCAAGACCACAAAGAAGAAGTCGCGGAAGGGCCAGCGCAACCGCGCGAAGCTGTAGCCGACGATACATCCGCTCAGGACGCGCCCGAACAACGCGAGCCCGGTAATGATGACCGTATTCGCGATGAACCGGTGGAAGGGCAACATGTGGAAGATCTGAACGAAGTTGGAGAATCGTGGCGGGTCGGGAATCCAGACGCGGGGCATCTCGTAGACTTCGTGAAAGCTCTTGAGGCTATCGCTCACCGTGATAATCAGCGGCACGGCGAACAGACACGAGAGGGCGATCAATGCGAACAGGCCGAAGGCCCGCTCAACGCGGCGCGACAGCTTGATACTGCCCCTGATCTCGATGTGCTCCCGCACCATCAGCCTTTCTGCTCTCCTTCGTAGTAGACCCAAACCGCGCTCGACCGAATGACCATGAGGGTCAGGGCCAGGATGATCACGAACAGAATCCATGCCAGGGCCGACGCATATCCCATCTCGTATTCGACGAAGGCCTTGTTGAATAGGTGCAACACGAAAAACAGGAGCGACTTGTCTGCCCCGCCATTGCCTTCGGTCATGATGTAGGCCTGCATGAACACCTTGAGGGCGCCGATGATCCCCATGATTAGGTTGAAGTAGATCGTGGGCGTCAGCATGGGCAAGGTGATGCTCCAGAACTTGCGGAGCCGCCCCGCGCCATCCAGCTCCGCCACTTCGTAGAGCTGGTCGGGCACCCCCTGCAGGCCGGCGAGGAAGATCAGCATGGCCGCGCCGCCGGCTCCCCACAGGCTCATGAGGATCAGGGCCGGCTTCGACCAATGGGGATCGGCCAGCCATTTCGGCTCGGGCAGGTCAATGAACGACAGGATAACGGTCTTGTCGAGAACTTGGTTGATCGAGCGCAAGGCCGCATTCAGCGGGCCGAACGTCGGGTTGAAGATGTACTGCCAGAGGATCACGGTGGCCACGCCGGCTACAATGCTCGGCAGGTAGAACGTGGTCCGGAACAACGTGATGCCGCGGACCTTCTGGTTCAGCAGGATGGCCAGGCCGAGGGAGAGGGCCAAACCGAGCGGAACCGCAAATACGGCATAAAAGAACGTGTTGTAGAGGGCCTTGAGGACGAGGGGATCGCCGGTGACCGGGTCTTGTGAGAGTGCCCGGCGGTAGTTGGCGAATCCGACAAACTGCATCTTGTCAATGGTCTCATAGGGATCCCATTCGCAGAAGCTGAGCACAATGCTGAACACGATGGGAAACGCCGTGAACAGGCAAAGGCCCAAGAGCCAGGGTGACGCGAACAGCATCCCCTCGAGCGCATCCAGCCGCGACCGCTTGCCCTCGAACATGTGCCGCGCATCGTGCATCGCGTGCACAAAAGAACGGCGGATCGGCGGAATCAACAGGGCGGCCCCGAACACCCCCAGCACGAAGGCCACGGCTACGCCGATCGCCTTCGGCACCGAGCGTGGATCGATGACCTTCTTCTTCGCGTGCCATTCCGCGATCTCCTTCTCGAGCACCTGATTGACTCTCGACTCGATGAGGTCCAGTGATTCCTTTGGCGTTGCCCCGGATACATCGGCGATCTCGAGGCGGTCGAGTTCGCTCGTTATGGCATCGCGCAATTCCTGGTAGCGCGGCGTGATGGGGGTCAGTCGGGCATATTCCGCGGCGTCCAGGGCGATTTCCTCGCTTGCCGGCGTTTCCGGATCCACATAGTATTTCGCGGCGTCGCCCCGCCGCACGGGCAGGCCGCGCTGCGCGATGCCGATCTGTCGCTGATACGTTTCCGAGAGGAAGTACTTGAGGAACTGCCAGGCGATGTCCTTCTTTGCCGGAGCGGCGTGCGCATAGATCGAGATGCCGTCCCAGGTCATTCGCGTGTACCGGTGGCCGTGGGGACCGACGGGCATATGGGCGATGTCCCAACGCATGCCGCCCTCGGGCACGCGATTGAGCGCCGGGATCATGTACGACATGGACGGCACCATGGCAACTCGACCGGTTAGCAACTGCACCTCGGCGAAGAACCCCTCCATCTCACCCGACCACGCGATGGACCGATCCTCGTACTTGACGTCGTAGAGAAACTGAGCCGCCTCGAGGCCGCCGGCTTCTTGAATCGCGCAGCGCGTCCGATCCTCGTTGAGAATGGACCCGCCGAAACTCCATACCAGAGGCTCGAATCCCAGGAAGCCGTAGCTGAGGCTGGTTCCGAACTGCTCGATGTGTCCATCGCCGTTCAAGTCCTTCGTCAGCGCCTTGGCCATGGCGCGGAACTCGTCCCAGGTCCAGTCGTGTGTCGGATACGGAATACCTTCCTCGTCGAAAAGATCCTTGTTATAGAAAATGAGCTGCACGTTGCCGTCCCAGGGCAAACCACCCTGAAAACCGCGGTAGTTGAAGCTCTCGATGGCCGTCGGCAGGAATGGGCTGTCATAGTCGGGATCGCGTTGGTCCTTGGGCGTATCGAGATAGCGCAGCTCGGCGGCCAGGTCGCGTTCGGTGGGATCGCTCTCGCGCAAGATATACGGCCGCAGGTCCTCGAGGTAGCCGCGAACACTGTAGGTGGGGAATATTTCATCATCCATCAGAATGATGTCGGCAGCCTTGCCGGTGATGAAGACGAGCTGCATCTTGCGGCCGTAGTCGCCCACGAACCACTCGCGCTTGATCCGAATGCCGGGATTGTCGTGCTCGAAGCCTTCGCAGATCTGCTGAATGAACTGGTTCTCGACGTGGTTCGCCCAATAGCAGAATCGCACCTCGGTGGCGGCGCCGGCGCTCTCGGCCGGGCCGGCCTGCGCCGTCAGCGCGCATTGGCACGCCACCACGAGTACGATAGCGGACAAGGCTTCTTCTCTGAGCGCGGCCAGCACAGTCCTTCACTCCCGACTATCGCTTCGGTATCCTGCAGAAGGGATCCGCCTGGGGCCCCGCGGAACGCACGAGCCCAAAGGCTAGAGTCTAGCAGATGAACACCGCCGAGGCAACGGCGCGAAGCGCATCGCGATGGCCGGCCGGGGCCGCTGCGATGGCCGTTTGAATCGTGCTGCCGCCAGGCCTTAGCATAGTGCCCATTCCGGATGTGCGGTTGGTGCCCAGGAGGGTGCGTATGCCCAAGAAGGTCACGGTGATCCCCGAGTTGTGCTCGGGATGCCGAATGTGCGAAATGGTCTGTGCCATCAAGCACTTCCATGCCAACAATCCCAAGAAGAGCGCCATCCGCGTTCTCATCACGTATCCGCATCCCGTCGTCCGCATGCCCATTGTATGCAGCCAGTGCAAGGTGCCTCCGTGCGAGGACGTATGTCCCGTCAACGCCATCAGTCGGGTCGACGGACGTGTTCGCCTGGACACGAGCGTGTGCATCTCATGTTACCACTGCGTCGAGGCGTGCCCCTTTGGCGCTATCTACGCGCACGACGACTGCGATTTCCCCATCAAGTGCGACATGTGCGACGGCGATCCGGAGTGCGTCAAGCACTGTCCGAAAGGTGCCCTGCGACTCATCCCGGCGGCCGCCCTTGGCGAGAGTAAGCGCCTGAACAACATCCTCAGCTATGCCCAGATGAAGGAGATCGAGTTCACGCAGGGCGGCGAGAGGAAGGCCATTCGGTACGCCGAGATCGGGAAGGAAGAGATATGAGTGTCAAGGGGGGGTACTTCCGCAAGCGGTTGCACGTGAACTTGTCTTCCGGAACGACGCGAGTCATCGAACTCGACGAGGATTTCCTCGAACGATACATCGGCGGGCGAGGCTTCGGCGCCAAGTTGGTCTGGGAGAACCTCAAACAGCACGATTTCCGGATTGATCCCTTTGGGCCCGAGAACCTGCTGGTGGTGGCGCCGGGGCCATTGACCGGCGCGTACCTGCCATCGTCGGGCAAGAACTCGTTTGTATCCATTTCGCCGGCCACGGGTCTCTACGGCGACTCATCGATGGGCGGGGGCTTCGCCGTCGAACTGCGTCAGGCCGGCCTCGATTGCCTTACGATCGAAGGCATCGCGCCCGAACTCAGCCTCCTCTTCATCGATAACGGCGAGGCCCGTATCATCCCAATGCCCCAGCTCAGAGGCAAGAGCTGCCTCGAAACCGAAGGAATGGTCGAGACGCGTATCGGCACGCACGACATCCATGTCGTTACCATCGGTGTCGCCGGCGAGAACCGTGTGCGGTTTGCCTGTGCCAATACGGACTGGAGCCGTAACGCCGGCCGCACCGGCATCGGCGCGATCATGGGCTCAAAGAATCTCAAGGCCATTGCCGTTCGCGGTCATAAGGACTTGCCGGTTTACGATCTCGACGGATTGATCGCCGAAACGAACAAGGCCGTCCAGTACATGCGGGGTCACAAGTACTTCAGGTTCTGGCAGCAGCAAGGTCTGATGAACGTCATCGAGTATGCCAACGACAAGGGCATCCTACCCACGTGGAACTTCAGAGACACGGTGTTCCCGAATCACGACAAGATCAACGGCGAAGTCATGCTGGACCGTTACAAGATCGGCGATTCCGCCTGCTTCATGTGTCCGATGTGCTGCAGCAACATCAACCTTGTCAAGGATGGCAAATACCGGGGCGTCGTCACCGAGGGCCCAGAATATGAGACCTGCGCCATGCTCGGCTCAAACCTCGGCATCGACGACTTTGCCGCGATCCTCGCCGCCACGCAACTGTGCGACGAACTGGGCGTGGACACCATCTCGACGGGCAACATTGTCGGTGCGGTGATCGAAGGATACGAGCGCGGGATCATTGGGCTCGAGGATCTCGACGGACGCGAGATCCGGTGGAACGATCCGGATGCCGTGCTCGAGTTGATCGGGAAGATCGGTCGTCGAGAAGGAATCGGCGACATTCTCGCCGACGGCGCCAAACGCATCATCCAACAATGGCCCGAAATGGATAAGGTCATCCTCCATGTGAAAGGCCTCGAGCAGTCGGCCTACGACAGCCGGGCCGGCGCCTCGATGGGCTTGGCCTATGCCACATGCGATATCGGCGCCCATCATACCCGCGCTTGGACTATCGCGCGCGAGATGGAGGAGGGCGCCAACTGGACGAACGAGGATCGGGTGAAGATCGTTGTCTATCACCAGACACTGCGGCCCCTCTTCGACATGCTGGGGGTTTGTCGCCTGCCGTGGATCGAACTCGGTCTGAACGAGAGGCACTACGCCTATTTCTACACGCACATTACCGGCAAAGAGGCCACCCTCGAGGAACTCCTCGAGTTGTCCCGCCGCGTGTACGACATGACGCGCCGCATGAACGTGCGACTGGGCGCGACGCGCAAGGACGACTCGCTGCCCTACAAGGTGCGCGAGTGTCCTGTCCTGAGCGGCCCCAACGCCGGCAAGGTGCTCCGCGAGGACGTGTTCCAGGACATGCTCTCCGCCTACTATGCCAAGCGCGGATGGAACGAGGACGGTGTGCCTCCCGTCGAGCTCGAAGCAACATTCTAGGCGTCGCATCCAGCCGGCGTCCGGTGCGCAAGGAAGGTGGTACTCGTGACACGGCACCAGGCATCCGGAAAAGGATCCGGCCGCTCGCTTTTGGGCGCCGCGGCGACCGTCGCACTCGCCGTAGCCTTCGCCATGGCCTCGGCTGAAAGTCCTGGGGCCAACACTCAATGGTGTGGCTCCGCGCCATACCGAGCGTGGGTGACCGCGCCTTCCGAAGGGCCGGCCGGCGACATGCGGCCCGCGCGCGTGGCACTTGACTTCGATGTGATTCTCGATGGCCTCGGCGTTGAAGGCCGAGTCGCCGTGGACTCGATCCACATGGTCGAATACGACGCGGGTGGACAGCCCGCGCCCTACCCGGATTACCGGTCGCAAGCGTCCCTCGAAGTCCCTTGCCGATTTGACAATGCCCAACTCCGCCAATATAGCTACATGTACAATCTGTTCAGCGACTGTCCTCGTGGCGACCTCGTTTGGACGCATTGTTCTCGCGGTGGCGAGTCGTCCCGCTACGCCGTGTACTTCGACGTGGCTCGGCCGGACGTCACGCCTCGCGCGCTACCGCGTCCACTCATTGGCGATGAGGATATCCTGTACCAGCGCGAAGGGGGCGCCCTCTCGAGCATTTATCACACGCGCCCGGCCGTCGGCGATTGGGATGGCGACGGCCTTGCCGACCTCATCCTCGGCAACATCCTTGGACACGTCTTCTTCTATAGCAACATCGGCCAAGCGGGCCATCCCGCGTTTGGCCCCGGCCGGCTCATCGAGGCCGATGGCAACGTCATCGATGTCGGTTGGTACGCGGCACCGGACCTCGTCGATTGGGACGGCGACGGCGATCTCGATGTCGTGACGGGCGCCGATGGGGGTCAAGTGCTTTGGTTCGAGAACACCGGTGGCGCTACGTCTCCGGCCCTTGCGGTCCGCGGGCGCATCACGGCTGATGGCGCGGCCATCCAGTCGCCTCACGAGCCGTGTCCTGAGACGCCGTTCATGAGGGTCGACTATGTGCCGGTGCCAGACGCCGTGGACTGGGATGGCGATGGCGACCTGGATCTCCTGGTCGGCGGCTACCTCACGGGCCGCGTCTACTTCTATGAGAATGTACGAAACGGTTCGGGGCCGCCCGACCTCACGGCACGCGGATTGCTCACATCCGAGGGCGAGCCCATCGACGTATGCTGGGGCGCGGCGCCATGCGCCGCCGATCTCGACGCCGATGGCGACCTCGACCTCGTGGTCGGAACGCTCGACCAACGTCTCGACACGGCCAACGCCGCGCCTTGGCCCTCCTTCTTCTACTTCTCGAATGAGGGCACGCCTACCGAGCCAAGACTGGTCCGCCGCGCGTTTCCGCTCGACGCGGATGTTGGCACGCTGACCATTCCGCGCGCCGTGGATTGGGACGCCGACGGCGACCTCGATTTGATCACGGGTATCGGCACTGTCATGCGACTCATGCGGAACATCGGCGGCCCAGAGAAGATGTCGTTCCACGCGGAGCCGCCACTCGAGGCGCCCTGGATGCCGCGCGTGACCTCCGGATTCGCCGTGCCGCCTGTCGATTGGGACAATGACGGCGACGTCGACCTGATCCTCAGCGGCTGCCGCACGGCGACGTTGCTCGAGAATATCCGTCCGGGCAACACGCCCGACTTCGTCGTGCGCGGCGAGGTCACGGCCGGCGGCGAAGTCATCGCCCACGACTGGCCTCTCGGCGACAACCACAGCTTCGCCGAACCGTTCGATTGGGATCTCGACGGCGATCCGGACTACCTCCTCGGCAACTCGGCCGGCGCCGTCTGGCTCTACGAAAACGTCGGATCGAGCAAGGCCTGGAACCTCGCCGCCGGCGTGCGGCTCGTCCTGGCGACCGGTGAGCCGCTACATGTCGGAAAGCCGCTCGATACGGCGATGACGGACTTCGCCACCCATTCCGGCAATCGCTCGGATCCGGGCCCCGGCGACTTCGACGGCGACGGCGATCACGATCTGGTCGTCTCGGATGCCTACGGCGGCGTCACGTATTTCGAAAACACCGGATCGAACGCCGCGCCATCCTTCGCCGCAGGCAAGAAGGTGCTCGAGGGCGAGGGGCGCTGCGTCGTGGCCGTGACGGATTGGGATGAAGACGGTCGACTCGATGTCATTGCGTCGTGGGCGGGTGGCGGCATGTGGTTGTGCCGCAACGTGGCTACGGCCGCGGTGCCCGAGTTCGAGAAAACGCGGGCCTTCGACTTGCCGTGGATACCCTATCCGCATCCCTACGCCATCGATTGGAACCGTGACGGTGACGTGGATCTGCTCATGGCCAGTTCCTACGCATTCCTCTTCTTCGCGGATCGCGATTTCCTCGAGGGCGGTTACGCGGAAGGGGAGTTCATCGACGCGGAACCAGTACCATGAGGCCCTGACGGAACGCTGAGGAGTCATCCCATGGAAAGCCTGCTCATCACGGGCGCCCGCGGCTTCATTGCGGGAAGCATCTTGGCCCAGTCGGCCGATGGATCGCTGGTCCATGCTCAATCGCGAGGCGAGCCGGTTTCGGCGCGCAACAACATCGTCTGGCACACCTTCGATCCGCTCGATGTGGATATCCTCGACCTGGTGTTTCGGAGTGTGGCTCCCGATGCCGTGATCCACACCGCTGCCGTTGCCGGTATCGACTACTGCCAAGCCCACCGCGACGAGGCCGAGCGCGTCAACGTCGTGTTGACACAGGCCATTGCCGAGCGATGCGCATCCACCGGAGCCAAGATGGTGTTTCTCTCGACGGACAACGTGTTTGACGGCGAACGAGGCGCCTACACCGAGGACGATCCGCCCAGCCCTATCCACTTCTACGGCGAAACCAAGGTCAAGGCCGAGGAGGCCGTGGCGGCGGCGCTCGATGATTACGTCATCGCCCGAGTGGCTGTCGTGATGGGCCTGCCGATGCTGGGAACGGGCAACTCGTTCCTCTCGAGGATGATCCCGACGCTCGATCGGGGTGAACCGCTTGGCGTGCCGCCGGACGAGATCCGGACTCCCATCGACGTGGTGACGGCAGGCCGCGCCCTCCTCGAACTGGCCGGAAACGACGTGACCGGCCTCATCCATCTTGCCGGAAACGATACCCTGCCGCGCATCGAAGTCGTCCGGCGCATCGCGCAGCGGATGGGCTTCTCCCCCGACCTCGTCGTGCCGAACGATCCGACCGTGTTACCGGGACGCGCCCCGCGCCCCCGCGATTGCTCGCTGGCCAACAGCCGCGCGCGCGCCGTCTTGCGGACGCCGATGCTCGATACGGATCAGGCCATCGGGCTCATCCTCGATTCGCGAACCTGAACCTACCAATCGCAGAGCACGTGCGGTTCGAGAGGCCCGGCCTTGGCGTAAGCCTTGAGCAACTCCTCCATCAGCCATTCGCGTTCGGCGTAGTACGGATCGGCGTTGTACACGTTGTCGAGCTCGTGCGGATCGGCTCGCAGGTCGTAGAGCTCGCCTTGCTCGAGTCCGGGCCACCAGGTCAGACGCCACGCGTCGCCGTGCAGGCTCATGTGGCGGAAGTCCGGCGATGTCTTCGACCATCCGCACGACAGCACGGCTTCGCGCACGCGCGGTTGAAGGCCGGCCAGCACCGGCACGTAGCTGAGGCCTTGCACCGAAGCCGGTACCGGCACGCCGGCCAAATCGAGTAGCGTCGGTGCCACATCCGCGTTGCCCATCGGCGCTTGCACCACATTGCGCAAGATTCCCGGCGCCCGCAGGATGAACGGCACGCGCATCAGCGAGGCGAAGGGCAACTGGGCTTTGTACAGGAGGCCGTGATCACCGAGAAGATCGCCGTGGTCGCTCGTGAAGCAAACAATGGTCTTGTCGGCTAGGCCGCGTCGCTCGACGGCGTCGAGGATCCGGCCAACGGCGTCATCGATGAGCGACACCATGGCGTACGTGTTCTGGACGATGTGGCGGAAATGCTCGCCCTCCGGCGCCCGGCGAGCATTGCCATCCTGGGCAAAGAGGTCTTCCATCAGGAGCCGACGGTAGAACGACGGCCTCGAATCATGCTCACCCGCACGCTGTGCTGGATCAGGAAACTCCACGCCGTCGAATCGCTCGGCGTAGGCCTCGGGCGGCACGAATGGCGCGTGCGGATCCGGGAATCCGGCGAACACGAAGAACGGCGTGTTGCCGTCGGCGGCTTCGAGGTACTCGATCACTTGGTCGGCGATATAGTTCGAGTGATGGAGTTCCGGCGGAACCCGAGAGCGGTAGACGCCGGGGAACTTCGGTTCGGGCGCATGCTCGGCGCCCACGAGACCGAAAACCTCGGCGTGCTCACGCGCCAGCCATTGGCCGTAGTGACCGAATCTAGGATTGACGGGCCCCTCACCGTGATCGAGCACCAGTCGGACGCGCCGGAAGCCGTAGTAGGGGCCGTCCCATCCGTCTAGGGCGCCGCTTTCCCAAGCGCGGAACGACTCGCCGTGACGCATGTCCGGACTCTGATAGGGCGTCAAGTGAAGCTTGCCCGCCGCAAAGGTGTCGTAGCCGGCGTGGCCGAGAATCGCGGCCAGCGTGGCCTCGCGCGTATCGAGAGGAATGCCGTTGTCGATGACGCCGTGGGCGGGCAGATGGCGGCCCGTCAAGAGCGAGGCGCGGCTCGGCATGCAGACCGGATTGCTCGCGTAGTGATGGTCGAACCGCGCGCCTTGGCCGGCCAGGCGGTCCAGGTTCGGCGTCCGCGCCGCCGCGTTTCCATAGCAGCCGAGGCTATCGCGCCGCTGCTGATCGGTGTGGAGCAGGATGAGGTTGTTCGGCATGATTCCTCCGCGAACGCGCAGTGCCTCGGCGCGGCGTCCAACGCCATTCTACACGAAACGCAGCCGCCCGCCGCTTGTCCTCACTCCCGAATGCGGTAGCTCGACACGCGGGCGCCGACGGCGTAGTAGAGTCGGCCGTCGAAGTAGCCGAGACCCGCCGTAGCGGCTTCCGGCAAGACGGCGCGCGGCGTAACCCCCTCGCCAATCACCTCGAGCACGGTCCGGCTCAGCACCATGAACGTGCGGCCTTCAGGCGTGCGGAGGATCGACTGATCCGGGCGGAGCGGCCCGCCGTGCTCGGAGACATCGGCAACGCCGACCACCGCTTTTGACGCCGGATCGAACACGAAGAACTGCGCTGTGTTGGTGATGCCGTAGACGCGCCCATCCGGGGCGGTTTCGAGGCAATTGACCTCGCGCGCGCCGGCGACGGGCTCGATATCGAACGCGATCTTCCGAGACGCCCAGTCCATCACGAACAGCCGCCCGGACTCCGCCACGGCCTTGGCGCCGCCGGGCGCGTCGATGCTGGTGCCGCCGACGAGGTCGCCGTTGGACAGGGCCGCCAGCGTGACGGTGCTTTGGCCGGGCAGGAGGTCTTTGTTCTCGATGAGCGTGGCCTCGCCTGTCTCGGCGTCATAGACGGCGATGCCGCCACCGACGTAGCCGTAGCCGGGAAACCCCGCGAACACGAGGTGGCGGCCGTCGGGGTGGGCGAGGGCCGTCCGAGGCCGTGTGAGTTCCTGGGCATATTGGACAAGGAGTCGAGGATTTGCCTCAGCATCTTCCGAGTCGTGCCACGGTTTGGTCGTATCGAGGGCGTAGAAGAAGCCGCCGCAGTACGCGGCCCCGTAGACAGTGTCGCCACGCGCGGCCATGCCGCACCAGTTGCCGCCCCCCACCTTGCGCAGGCCGCCAAGGTTACGCAGCGCGCCCGTGCGCCCATCGCACGCGAAGAGCCGGAATGGATGACAGGTCGAACCGTAGACAACGCCGCCCGGCCCGGCAATCATCGTGGTAATGCCCGCGCCTTCGGACACGTAGTCGAAGGACTGTGTGCGCGAGGTGCCGTTCGTGTCCTCGACGGTGAAGGTCTTGTCGGGCAGGTCAAAGGCCACCAGACGCCCGCCGTTGGGGAAATCTCGGAACAGACTGCCCCAACTCATGCACGGAATCGATGCCGCCGCCGGCGCGCTATCGACGGCGACTCCCTTGCCGCCCTCGAGTCGTAGCCACGATTGGCCCGGCGCCTGGCCATAGATCGTGCCGTCCGTGGCTCGAAGTACGCGGCCGGATCCCGTCACACGCTTGGACTCGTCCACGAGCGGCTTCACCTCGCCCGTCGCGAGATGTACGGCCACCAGGTTGGCGCGGGCGGTACCGATCCCGGCGTACAGCCAGCCGGCCTCGTCGACAGCCATCGAGAAGGGATACTCCTCGACGGCGTCGAGGCGCGCGACGCGCTTGACGTCGCGCGTGACCGGATCAAAGGCCCACAACAGCGACTGCGGATAGGTGCCGGCGTAGATCGTACCATCCGGGCCTTCGGCGAGGGCCATCGCGGTGCCCGGGCCGGCGCTCTCGGCAAAGGTCCATTCGCGCCGATGGACGTCGAATTCCAGGAAGGTGTCGCCGAGCATCGTGTAGAACAAGCCTTTCGACGAAATCATGAGGCAGTAGTTGGCCTCGCTGTTGGCATCGCGATCGGGATGCCAATACTGGCGCGTGTCGCCGGTACCCGCGTCAATCACGATTAGCGAGGTGCGCGCCGCCCCTCGGTACACGTCGAGGGCCATGGCAAGGATGATCGGATTGCCGTCGGCGTCGGCCGCGGCAATCGCGCCACGACACTCGGATACAGCCGCCGCAACGCCGTGATCTGCGAACGCCGCCGTCAGGTCGATCTCATCCTGCGCCTGGGCCATCGCGCAAGACGCCGCCAGCACAACGCCGACGAGAATCCCGTTGATTGCTGCGCTCATATGGTTTCCCCCCTCGTTTCCGAGGCCCCGGTGTGGCCGTCGAAGGTAACGTCCACCTCGCACCGGCCCGCTCTGGGCGCATGCGCGACGATGGACAGGCCGCTTCCTGCAGCGGTTTGGACTACCCACTCGATATCCCGGTATTCCGAAGCCGCGAGATGTCCCACTTCGATTCGGTTACGGTTGGCGACAAACACCACCTCGCCGCGCCGCTCGATCTCGACGCGCACGCCGTCGATGTGCGTTAGCGAGGCGCCCAACGCCGTCACGTGAGTCGGCAAGGATCCCTCGTTCGCAACGCGGCACGAAACCTTGAACAGCCGCTCGCCGAGGGTCTCGACACGGACGCGCGACAACTCGAGGCGCGGCCCACGGCCGGCCAATTCGCAAATGAACCGGCGCGTCTTCTCCCAGACATCCGGACGCTCGCCCGGCACCACGTTGTACAGCCCCTCGGGTAGCATGCCGCCGACTTCGACGCGGCCCAGTTGCGGATGATCCACGGCCTGCCACTCGGCGAACACACCCGCCTCGGGATGCGCGTCATGCCACGCGAGGCAATCCCAATCGCGTTGGCGTTCGTCTTCGGGCGTTAACGAGAAGATGCGCTCTGTGTCGTATCCGACGCCGTTGTAGAGGTTGCCGAGTTCGATCTCCATGGCGAACAGGCCGCGATGGCGATAGCCCCATTCCGTGAAGGTGCCGGAGAGGTACAGCGGCTGCGCCAGCACGTTGCGATACTCGTGGATGGCCTTGGGCGGGAAACCCGTAATGGCCGAGCCAAGGGCGGCCAGCCGCCGAAACGCGAGCATATCGGCCGCCAGCACCTGGTCGTCGCCCGAGGCCGTCGGCGGGCGCAGAATCGCGTTTGTGCCGTTGTGAAGGCCGAACACGCCGAAGATATTGGGCGCGGCCAGGATGTGGTCCGCGAGTGCCCGGACTTCCGGTTCGCTGAAGGGATAATCGCCCGCGCCACCTTGTTCATGACGCGCACGCCACTGCGCCGCCCAGTTGCGATTGAAGTCGAGCGGGATCGTTGCCGGATCTTCCCACGCGCCGCCATCCCAATCGTGGATGAATCCCTCGGTGGTCACGTGGTAGCGACGCCCGCCCTCCTCGCCGGGCAGGCGCGGCGTGAGCAGGCGCGGCTCCTCGTCCGGCGAGAACCAGAGGCCGTTGGGATCCGGCACACGCATGCGATGGATGTGCCCGTCGCCATTGATGTCCTCGGGCCATATACAATTCTTGCGTTTCAGCCAGTGCTCGCGGCTCCGCACCGGATGCTGCGTCGTCAGCACGTGCTCGGCACCGTCCGCCGAGACCCGTGGGATAATGTGGAAGGCGATCCGCTCGAGCAGACGCGCGACTACCGCGTCATCCTCGGCGTGGACCATGAGGTAACGGGCGAGATACAGCGCACAGGCGGATCCCGACAACTCGCACGCGTGGATGTTGCCGTGAACCAAATACACCGGCTTGTCTTCGGCCGGCGCGGTGAACGGATTCGTGATCTCGAGGAGAAGGATATCCCGCCCCTCCGGCGTGCGGCCGATGCTACGGACCTTGGCCAAGTCCGGACGCCGCCGCGCCAGGTCGCGAATCTGGCGGCAGAGCTCCTTGTATCGGAGAAAATGCGAGAAGTCCACGGCGCCTTCATCCATGATCGAGCACTCCCTTCGCCTCGCGTTCCAACCCAACCCAGCACCGAGTATAGGAGATGAACGCCGCCACCGCCAACTTGAAGTCCGCCGTGCGGGAAACCTACCATCGGGGACGCTCGGATTCCGGTGGCGGGCGGCGACGGGGCGAACGGCGCCTGATGAATGAGCGGGAACGAATGGCACGGGAGGGATGGCGGCTATGGCGAACTTCTTCGATGATAACGAGGATCTGCAATTCTATGTCGACCGCGCCATTGATTGGACGCCGCTGGTCGACCTGACCGAGTACCACCACAAGGCGCCTGACGCCTTCGCGACCGCTCAGGAAGCCGTCGAGTTCTACCGCAGCGTCCTCGACCTGGTCGGCCAGTTCTCGGCCGAGGAGGTGGCCCCGCTCGCCGCCGAGATCGACCGCAATCATCCACAGCTCGACGGCGGCAACGTGGTCTTCCCGGAAGTGCAACAGGCCATCTACGACCAAGTCAAGGGGCTCGAGATCCACGGCATGAGCCTGCCTCGCGAACTCGGTGGCATGAACTGCCCGTACATTCTCGTATTGCTCTGCACCGAGCTGTTCGCGCGCGGCGATGTTTCCGTGGCGTCGCACATCGGTTTTCACGGCGGCATGGCCTTGGCCGCCATGGCGTATTCGGTGTACGAAGGCTCCACCGACTTCGATACCGAGGCGTTCCGCGTTCGCGACACGCGGTTCCGTGAGATGGTCTCCGAGATCGCTCGAGGCGAGGCTTGGGGCAGCATGGACATCACCGAGTCGGTGGCCGGCAGCGACATGGCGGCCTTGGCCGCCCGCGGCGAACAGGATGCCGAGGGCAAGTGGTTCGTCACCGGCAACAAGATCTTCATCACATCCGGCCACGCCAAATACCATTTCGTCATCGCCCGCACCGAGGAGACGAAAAAGGATGACGCCTTTGCCGGCCTCAAGGGCCTCTCCCTGTTCCTGGTCAAGGCCTACGAAGACACCGACGCCGGCGAACGCATCCGCTACGCCTGGTTCGACAAGCTCGAGGAGAAACTCGGCCACCATGGATCGGCCACCGTCGCCGTGCGGTATGACCGGACGCCCGCCGAGCTCATCGGCGCCCGCGGCGACGGTTTCCGGCAGATGCTCATCCTCATGAACAACGCCCGGCTCGGCGTCGGGTTTGAGTCACTCGGCCTGTGTGAGACCGCCTATCGCCTCGCCCGTGCCTATGCCGCCGAGCGCCCGAGCATGGGCAAGAACATCGACCGCCACGAGATGATCGCCGACTATCTCGATGAGATGCGCACCGACATCCAGGCGTTGCGCGCGCTTGCCGTGACGGGCGCCTGGCACGAGGAAATAGGACAGAAACTCCGCCTCATGCTGCGGTTCCTGCCACCCGACGGCGAGATTGATCAGCGCGCCGCCGAGGCGGAGATGAATCGCCATTTCAACGCGTCCCGCCGCCTTACGCCGCTCGTCAAGTATCTCGGCGCCGAGAAGGCCGTCGAGATGGCGCGCCGCTGCATCCAGATCCACGGCGGCTACGGTTACAGCACCGAGTACGGCGCCGAGAAGCTGTTGCGCGACGCCATGGTGTTGCCCATCTACGAAGGCACCAGCCAGATTCAGGCCCTCATGGCGATGAAGGACGACTTGCTCGGCGTCCTCAAGAAGCCGTGGGCTTTCGTCCAGGGCGGCCTGCGCGCCTGTGCGCACGGTTGGCTCGCCGCCGACAGACTCGGGCGCCGCGTGGCGCGTCTCCAGCGGCGACGCTACGCCGTGCTGCGTTTCCTGCTCACGCGCCTGGCCTGGACCAAGTTCCGATCCGGGCCTTCGCATTTTCTCGGCGAATGGGATCCGAAACGCGACTTCGCCTTGGCCATGCTCCACGCCGAGCGTTTGATCCGACTCCTTACCGATGTGGCGGTCAGCGAGATCCTGCTCGAGCAGGCCCAGCGCTATCCGGAACGCACCGAGGTGCTCGAACGCTATCTCGATCGCGCTGAACCGCGATGCCGAGCCCTGCACTACGAGATCACCCACAGCGGCAAGCGGCTCTTGGCCCAACTGGCCGCGGAGGAGAAACCGGCCTCATGAACGCAGGCCAGGCACCCAAAGGTGGCCCAATCCCTTGGCCTTGTCGTCGTTGTGCTCCCTTTGGCCCCTTTTTCCGGCCACCATCTTCGAAAGGAAACAGACCATGAGCGACTTCTTCCTCAAACTCAGCGCAAGTCCCTCGGCGCGCAAGATCGTGCGCGCCCTGAAGCTTCCGATACCACTTCCCCAGCCGCTTGACCGTGTCAAGGGGCCGTGGGAGGCGCAGCCGCTTGCCGGCCGCGCAGTCTTCCTCGCGGCCAGTCCCGGAGGACAGTTGGGGGAGACACTGGGCCGAACGCTATCAGATGCGGGCGCCAAAGTCTCCGCGCGCGGCGAAGTCGATCCCCCGGCGGGCGTGCGCCCCTTCGCCCTTGTCTATGATGGGACCGGCCTCGACGCGCCCGAGGCGCTTCGAGACGTCTACGACTTCTTCCGTGCCCACGTGCGTAACATCACGCCGTGCGGACGTGCCCTCGCGATCATGCGACCGCCGGAAACCGCCGGCGATCCCGTGTGCCGCGCCGCGCGCCGTGCCGTCGAGGGCGCCATGCGCAGTCTCGGCAAGGAAATCGGCCGCAAAGGCGCCACGGCCCAGACGGTGTACGTAGAAGCCGGCGCCGAGAATCGCCTCGAATCCGTGGTGCGATTCCTCTTGGGCAAGGGCGCGGCCTACATTTCCGGGCAACCCATCCACGTTTCCGCCTTGGTGCCGTATACCCCGGTTCGCAAGTACGTCGCGCCTCTTGCCGGCCGTGTGGCCTTGGTGACGGGCGCCGCGCGCGGCATCGGCGCCGCCACGGCTCGTGCCTTGGCCCGCGAAGGCGCCACCGTGATCGTTATGGATCGGGCCTCCGAGAGGGAGGCTGCCAAAGGCGTGGCCGATGCCATTGGCGGCGAGACGCTGGCCTGCGACATCACCGAGGCCAACGCCGCCAATACCATCCTCGACTACGTCCGTGAAGGCCACGGCGGCCTCGACATTCTGGTACACAATGCCGGTATCACGCGTGACAAGACCCTCGGCAACATGGCCCCCGAGAAGTGGGATCAGGTCCTCGCGGTGAACCTCATCGCCCTGGTGCGCACGAACGAGGCGCTCCTCGACCATGTCCGCGACGGAGGACGCATTTTGGCCATGTCTTCCGTCGGCGGCATCGCCGGCAATGCCGGCCAAACGAACTATGCCGCCACGAAGGCCGGCCTCATCGGCTATGTCCAAGGCCTGGCGCCTCGTACAGCGTCGCGCGGCATTACCGTCAACGCCCTCGCGCCCGGTTTCATCGAGACGCAGATGACCGCCGCCATGCCCTTCGGCACGCGCGAGGTGGCCCGCCGCCTCTGTAGCCTGTCACAAGGCGGGCTTCCCGAGGATATCGCGGAGACCATCGTGTTCCTTGCCAGTCCGGACGCGGCCGGCGTCACCGGTGGGGTGGTTCGCGTTTGTGGCGGCAACTTCATCGGCGCGTGAAGATCTACTGAAAAGGAGCCCTCTCTATGCCGTTCAGCCATGATTCCCCGGTCAAACAGCGCGCGGTCATCGTGGGCGGCGTTCGAACGCCCTTCCTGCGCGCCTTCGGTGCCTTTACCGTGATGGACTCGATCGCCCTCAGTGTAGCGGCGGTTCGGGCGCTCCTTGCGAAGACCGGCGATATCCGAAACGACATCGACGGCGTGCTTTGGGGCGGGGCCATCCTGCCAAGCGCCGCGCCCAATGTCGGCCGCGAAATGGTGCTCGATCTCGGGCTGCCGCCCACCATCAAGGCCACGACGCTGACCAGGGCGTGCACGTCGGGACTCATGGCCATCTCCGAGGCCGCCGCAACCATCGAGCGTGGCGAGGCGGATGTGATGATCGCTGGCGGAAGCGACTCCACCAGCAATGCCGAAGTCACAATGCCGCCGAGCCTCGTCCACAAGGCCGCACCGGTGGTGTTGAGCGCCAAGTCGGGCGTCCGCGACTACTTCCGTCTCCTTGCGAAGATCAGCATCCGCCGCGATCTCCTGCCGCGGCGGCCGAGTGTGCGCGAGCGGACCACGGGCGAGTTGATGGGCGAGGCCGCCGAGCGCATGACGCGGCACTGGGGCATTGCCCGCGAGGATCAGGACGCCTTCGCCCTGCAATCGCACCAGCGAGCGGCCGCTGCCATCGCGTCGGGCCGTTTCGCCGACGAGATCATCACGGTGCAGACGCCCGAAGGCGTCTCGGTCACCGCCGACGACATCGTCCGGGGCGACACGAGCATCGAGAAACTGGCCAAGCTGCGCCCCGCATTCGCCAAGAACGGCACGTTGACCGCCGGCAATTCGAGCGCCCTGACCGACGGCGCCGCGGCGGTCTTGGTCATGGCCGAGGAGAAGGCGCGTGCCCTCGGGTTCGAGCCGCTGGCCGCGTTCCGGAGTTGGTCCTACGATGCCGTCGATCCCGCCGACCAGTTGCTCATCGGCCCCGCCATCTCGATTCCTATTGCCCTCGACCGCGCCGGCATGACCTTGGGCGACGTAGACATCGTCGACATTCATGAGGCCTTTGCTGCCCAAGTGCTGTGCGTACTCAGGGCCTTGGCCAGCGATGCCTTTGCCCAGAAACGTCTCGGCCGCGACAAGGCCACTGGCGAACTCGCCCCGGATGCCATCAATATCCACGGCGGTTCCGTGGCCCTGGGCCATCCCTTCGGCGCTACCGGCGCGCGGATGATCATCACCATGGCCAACGAACTCAAGCGATCCGGCAAAGAGACGGCCTTGCTCGGGATTTGTGCGGCAGGTGCCCAATCGGCCGGCGTGATCCTCGAGGCGGTCCCCTGAACGCCGCCCCGTCAGTAAAGGCGGCTACGCTCTCATTGTCAGGAATTGCCTCGTGTAGCCGCCTGCCTGTCATTTCGAGCTTCAGACCACGCGGAGCGTGGCGATTCGCAGAGGAAAACCATAGCATCGTCACTGCGAGGAGCGAGTCCCCGAGCGACGCAATCCAAGTCCTTACTACACAAGAGATTCCCTCGTTCCCACGGTCCCCATGTGGACTGCGGTAGCTTGCTACCGCTCTTCTTCGGGCCAGCGTAGGCGTAGCACCGGCTACCTTGGTCGCGGCCAACGGCCCCGCTGTGCTTCCTCACACGCGTTCGGCATGACAATTGACGCGTTTCGAGATGCTCGGAGAGCGCCCACCGTTCGCGGCTACTTCTCGATGATCAGTTCGTCGAGAACCTTGCCGTCGATATCGTAGGCCCGGTAGACGAGGCGGCTTCCGTCAACATCGATCTTCGGATACACGGCGACGCCCGTGAATCGCTTGGCGATGTACTCGGCTTCGGGCAAGGGATACCGACGCCCGGACTGGGCAATCGAGATCGTGTAGATGGTGCCGTCGGCCGCGTCGGCGACAGGCTGCAGATTCCGCATGGGCTTGGTGCGGAGGTAGTAGTGAACGTGGCCGTGGAAGGCCATGTCTATGTGGTATTTGTCGAAGATCTGGCCCCACTGCTCGCGAATCGCCGCGTAGTCTTCCTCGACGCTGTACAGCGGGAAGTGAAACACGGCAAATTTCCAGGTGGCATCGGTTTGCGCCAGTTGGTCCTCGATCCAGCGCGCCTGGACCTCGAAGGAGGTGCCGACATCCATCACGAGGAACAGGGCATTGGCGTAGCGGAAGCTGTAGGTTCGCTCCGGCTCGACACCTTCCGGTCCGTTCTCGGGCAGGGCGAAAAGGGCGAGGGGGAGTCTCGCGCCCAGCCCATCCTGGTCGTCGTGATTGCCGAGGGCGATGGCGACGGGCCACCGGTCGAACACGTCACGGCCGTATTCGAAGACGTGATCCCACTCGTTCCGGTACAGGCCCGTGCTGACCACGTCGCCCGCGATCAGGCTGAACGCTGTCTCGGGATGTTGACGAAACGCCGCCTGGATCAGCCGGCCTGCGTCAGCCGAGTAGTGCGTGTCGGCAAAACACACGAACGAGAAGGCGGCGTCGCCATCCGGCGCGGTGGTGAATTCGGCCTCATCGCTCCATGTGTCCCCGTTGCCCACCGAATAGGCGTAGGTGGTGGCCGGATCGAGACCGCGCAGGATGGCCGTGAAATGGTTGATGTACCGGTCGTTCATGAGTAGGCGGTCTTCGATGGACTCGCACGTCGCCGTCACCTGCGCGTAGTCCTGGTCGCCTGTCTTCCGATAGCGCACGGCGCTGGTCTTCGTGTCCGGCCCGGTTCGCCACTGGATGCTCTGTGTCGCCCGCGGATCCTCACTCCAAGTCAACACGATCTGGTCGGGCGCGGCCGAGGAAGGAAAGGGCGTTGTGCGGAAGGCACCGACGAGATGGGCCTCACGCGCCCTGCCACGATACGTGGTCAAAAGGTGGTGGCCCTTCAGCGCATCCGGCGCACCCTTGATGTACAAATCGTCCCAGTCGCGGTACTTCCAGGCGCCGTCGCGCATCTCAATGACGGCCTCATCCGCCGGAGACAGATTCGAGATCGTGACGCGGCCGCCCGGCTGCTGTGGCCCCACACACACGAAGTACACGGAGCGGTGCATGTCGAAACCGTTGATTCCGAGTTCGACAGGGCCAGCGTCAACGCGTTTCTGCCATACCTCGTAAGTCCAATTTTCCGAGTCGCTTACGGTCATATCCGTCTTGATGAATCCGGCTTCTTCGAGCCAGAACGGCACCACCTCCTGGGCGACATGCCGGACCACCGAAACCACGGCCGCCGCGTCCACGTTGAAGGTCCAGTACTGCGTGGCGAGGACGTACCGCTCTTCGTCCGTGATGAGGCCGAGCACCTTATCCGAATCCAGCGAGGCCAGCGCTTCGCGATCCAGATCCGCGTAGAGGCGCGTGAAAACGCCGTCCATCGTCTCCTGAAGGGATGGCGCCGCCAAAACTGGAAGACACGCGGCTAGGACCAATAGGATCGCAAACGTGAGCGCCCGCGCTTTGATGAGGCGTGTTTTCAAGGCATTTCTCCGTGTGGGACCTCTTCTTGTTGAAGGTAGCCTAGGCACCTACGCGAGCGATTTCAAGTGGGGCCGTTGTGTTGAGCCGTCCGCCTGCGGTACAGTGTGCCTTAGGGCGAGGAATACGGAACGAAAGTATCATCGGTATGTCGGACTACCTTGTGACAGGCGGGGCCGGATTCATCGGCTCGAACATCGTCCGGTTCTTGGTCGAGCAGGACGCTTCGGTTCGCGTGATTGACAACTTCGAGACCGGCCACCGCGAGAATCTGGAATCCATCCTTGACCGCATTGAACTGGTCGAGGGCGATCTCCGCGATCCTCGAGATTGCGCACGCGCCGTAGAGGGCGTTCGCTACGTGTTGCACCAGGCGGCCGTGCCATCCGTGCCGCGATCCGTTGCCGATCCGCTCGAGAGCCACGAGGCCAACGCGACCGCGACGCTCAACCTGCTCATCGCCGCGCGGGACGCCCGCGTCAAACGCGTGGTGTACGCCGGCTCGAGTTCCGCCTACGGCGACCAACCGGGCGATGCCAAACACGAGACTATGCGCCCGGACCCGCTGTCTCCCTATGGCGCTTCCAAGCTGGCATCCGAGTACTACTTGCGCGTGTTCAGCGCGTGCTATGGCCTCGAGACCATCACCTTGCGGTACTTCAACGTCTTCGGCCCCCGGCAAGACCCAAACTCACCGTACAGCGCCGTCATTCCGCTATTCATCAACGCGGTGCTCGAGGGACGGCGGCCCACGATCTTCGGTGACGGAGGCCAATCGCGCGATTTCACCTACGTCGAGAACAACGTGCGGGCCAACATCCTGGCCGCGACGGCGGATCTCGACGCGGACGGCCAAATCTACAACATTGCCTGTGGGGAGTCGTACACGCTGCTGGATTTGCTCGCCGGCATCAATGAGGCGCTCGGCACCCGTGTCGAGCCCGAGTTCGCGCCGCCACGCGTCGGCGATATCCGTGACTCGAGGGCCGACATCAGCCGCGCGAAGATGGACCTCGGCTATCGCGTTTTCGTACCGCTCGCCGAGGGATTGCGCCGCACCATCGAATGGTACAAGGCTCTGCGAGACGCATAGGCGGCACGGCATCGCGTCTGTGCCGCACCAGGACGCATGAACTCGATCTCCCATAAAACGAAACACTTAGCCCCGTACATACTCGGTGTCGCCGTGATGGCCGGGGCCGTCGCGGTGGTGTTTTCCCATTTCCTCGTGACGGACTGGTCGCGTATCTCCGGAATGTACGACGTCCCGCGCTACTTCGGCCCCAACTTGTTCTACATGGACTATGTCCTTCATCGCGGCGAGATACCGCTGTGGAATCCCTACAGCTTCTGCGGCACGCCTTTCATCGCCAATCTGTCCGTGGCCTTCTTCTATCCGCTGAACTTCGTCCGGAGTTGCCTGACTTTCGATCCGACGCCGATGAAGACGCACGTCGGCATGGCGTTGCTCATGGCGCTACAGATCATCATCGCAGGCGTGGGCACGTTCCTGTTTGCCCGCGAGCAGAAGCTGAGCTACGGGGCCGCCTTCGTGGCCGCTTTTGGTTTCGCTCTGAGCGCGTCGTTTGTGCGCCGCGCCTGCGCGTTCCAGACGATCATGTCGCTGGCCTGGCTGCCGTTCATCCTCCTGGCGCTTCGGCGTTCCTTGACGGCGATGCCGGGCGCGCGCAAGTTCCGATACGGACTCGCAGCGGGTCTGATGATGAGCCTGGGGCTGTTGGGCGGATCGCCGCAAACGTTCATCTACATGAGCATGGCCGTCGGGGGATTCTACGGCCTCTATCGCCTGTTGCACCTGAAACCGGAGGAGTCGACGGCGAAACGACGGCTATTCTGCCTGCTGGCGAGCGACTTCGTCGTGCTGGCGCTCATGGGCCTTGTCGCGTTGGCCGTCGCCGCCGCCATGCTGCTCCCGACCACCGAGCTTATGATGGCCAGTAGCCGCATGACGGAGGACACAGAGACACCGGGCACCATGGCACAGCAAGGGAGTCTCGATTTCCTCTACCAGTGCCTGATCATGTATCCGGGCCCGAAAGACATCCGTCAGAACATGCGAGGAACCGGCCTGGCCGTGGTCCTGCTGGCCTTGCTCGGCCTCACCCACCGCCGATGGCGCGAGTCCCTGGTTTACGCTTTGTTGTTCTTAGCGCTCTGCGATTTGAGTCTCGGCCCACCGTTTCCGCTGTCCCAGTTGGTTCTGTGGTTGACGCCGTACGCGCTGGTCGAATCGTCCCGAGCGTACGTCGTGGCGTGTTTCCCGCTGGCGATGTTGGCGGGATTCGGTGTCGACGCCGTTACCACGCGATGGAAGCATCTGAGCTTGAGAACGTTGAGATCGGTGGCGCTCGCGGCCGTAGGTGCGGCCACACTAACCTCCCTCTCGCACTGGATCGCGCCTCATGACTTCCTCGATGTCTCAAAGGCCGTCGTGTACCTTCCAGCGGCGGCCCTTGGCGTGGCGCTCTTGGGCGGTTGGTTGTCGCCGGCCCCCTTGTGGCGGTGGACGTTGGCCGCGCTCGTATTGGCCGAAATCGCGGTATGGAACCAGGCATTCGTGCCGCACCTGGTTTCCGGCCACGGCTTCACGCGGCTGACAAGTCACGCCGACCACCCCGAGCCGTGGACGGACAACTACCGAGATGCCGATCCCCGCCCCCAAGAATGGTTGTACGGACTGCGGCCCGCCGTGAATGGCTACTCGCCGCTCTATATTGGCAAGGCGCGCCAAGCCATATGTGGCCTATACCGCGAGCGTCGCGCATGGCGGATTACCCATCAGGACGAGGCCACCGTTGAGAGCTACCGCGGCCACCTGCTGTTCAAGCGCGCGTTCTGGTTAGCCCAGCGCTATGTTGAGGGTGCATTGCCGGGCAAGCGTGCCCTGTTCCCCTCCGCCACGACGGTATTCCTCGAGAATCCGGGGGCGCTCGATGTGCCCGAGGTACCTCGGTCCGCCCTCCCCTCGAGCGGTGTTTCCGAAAACGCGGTCCTCACAACCATCGTCAAGCCAGATGAACCGCGCAAGATCACGAAGCCGGGCGATTCCACGCTGAAGCTGGGCGTGGTCAGTGCCCCCCCCCTACACAGCGTCCTCCGCCTCGAATTCACGAGCGATTGCCGGGCGACGATTTCGCCCATGTTTCGTGAGCCGGGTCCTGGAACCACGGCGCTCGGCAAGGAGGTCAGCGTTTTGCCCCAGAACGGCGAACCGCGTGTCGTCGAGATCCCTACGCCCGACTTTCGTCCCATCGACATCCGGCTTGCGGTGAAGGTGCAGCAATCCAAGGGAACCGTGACATTCACGAGTATCGTCGTCGCCTCGGATCCTCAGGATGAGGATAGTCTGATCTCGATTGTCGAGCGCACGGCGAATCGCGTCATCGTTGACCTCAAGGATCTACCGGGGCCGCGTATCCTGACTTTTCTTGACGCCGCCTATCCCGGCTGGGAGGCCTACGTGGACTCCGAGCGTGTGCCCATCCTGACGGCCGACGACGCATTCAAGGCGGTGGCTGTCTCGGGAGGCTCGCACCGCGTCGAGTTCGTGTTCCGCCCTCGATCGGTCTATGCTGGCGTTGCGGCGTCCGGATTCTCCCTGGCGATCGTTTTGGCAGCGATGACCTGGCTGTGGCATCGAGAGCGACGCACCGCCGCCCCACCGCCTTTAACCGGATCTCCGGTGCCGGCTATACTTAAAGACACGGGCCAGATGCCGGAAGAAAAGATCGACGAGATCAGACGGGAAGTAGAAGATCGTGATGAAGACACCGTTCCGGAGGAGACGCAACCTGGGATTGACTAGACGCCGTCTCGGGCGATGGGCAGCAATCTGGGCGTTGGCGGCCTTTGCCTTCGGCGTCACCGAGGCCGAGTCCGCGCGCGGCATTCCGCCGGCCTCGCCGCGTCCCAACATCGTCGTTATCCTCGTCGATACCTTGCGCGCCGATGTGCTGGGCGCCTACGGTTCTTCGCTTGGGGCGACGCCTGAACTTGACCAGTGGGCACGCAATGGCCTCCGGTTCGAACGCGTCATCGCGCAGAACTCGTGGACGCGTCCCTCGATCGGATCGTTGCTCACCAGTTGCTATCCGCGCACCATCGGTATCTACCGCGAGCCCGACGAACGCCTGCCCGACACGTTTGTCACCTTGGCCGAGGCCTTGAAGGCCGTGGGTTACAAGACCATCGGCGTCCATTCGAATCCGAACCTGAACGTCTTCTTCAATTTCCAGCAAGGCTTTGATGAGTACATCGACAGCGAGATTTGGTATGGATTCATGCGCCCGAAGCCCGGCCAGAAGACCTTCAAGAAAAGCCGCCTGGCCTCTGCCAACCAGCTCTTTGAGAAAGCGCTCGAACTCGCCGAATCCAAGGGAGAAGCGCCATGCTATCTCCAATTGGTGCTCATGGACGTCCACGAGTGGTATCGCGGCGAGTACTGTCTCACGCGCGATGAGTTCGAGGGTCTGTTTCCCGGCAATCCGAACCGCCAGTACCTCGCGCCTGTCCGGCAGGTATCCATCGATATCAATGCGTTTGCCGAGAAACTGATCGCGAGACCCGGCTGGGAGAACACCTTGTTCATCCTGATCAGCGATCATGGCGAAGGACTCGACAACCATCCGGACGTGGCCAAGTCGCGATGGCACGGCCGCCTCTTATACGAATCCCAGGTGGTGGTGCCGCAGATCTGGTGGAATCCTTCCTGGAAAGACGTCAACGTCGTCGTCAAGCGGCCGGTACGGTTGATGGACTTCATGCCTACGCTCCTCGACTATGTGCAAGCTCCCATCCCCGAGGCCGCCCAAGGCACCTCCGTGCTGCCCTTGGTGGCTGACGAGGCCGCTGCTGTGGCGTTGCCGGAGTTCTTCGTCGTCGAGACCGAACTGCGCGGCCACGACAAGTGCGGTGTGTACTCCCGAGACTGGAAGTACTTCGAGACCTATGACGGCCACCCTGGAACCGAACCGCGTGAGCTGCAGGCCATGGGTATCGCCGAGAACGGCTCCAAGACCAACCAGATCGCGGCCCATCCCGACGTGGCCGACGCGATGCTGGCTTTCCTCGAACAATGGAAGAGCCGCCATCCCAAGGCGCCGCCATCCCTATCCGCCACCGGCATGTCCCAGGATACCGTCGAGCAACTCAAGGCGGCGGGTTACCTCGAGTAACTCCCAGAACAGGGACGCGACCCATATTTCCTCCTTCCTCGGCACCGGAATCGCGGAATCTGGAACAGAACATATGGGTAGCGTTCCCTGTTTCCTCGTGTTTCCTCCGCGGACTGAAGGGCCTACCGGCGTTTCTTGCCCTTCTTCTTGGTGGGGCGCTTGTGTGGTTTGGGGGTGTCGTGGCGCGGCGCCGATGGCTCTTCGGAAGGAGATGGCGTTGATGTGTCGTCGGGCACTCGTTTGAGGCTAAATCCCGATGGCCCAAGTAGTTCCGAGATTGATGCCGGCCAGCTCAGGGCCAAGGTGAAGCCGAGGGTGTACAGCACGACGGCCATGAGCATGCACGATAGCCAGAAGGAAAGCTCGAGTTGCAGCTTCCATTCACGGTTGAGCAGGAACGCGATGATCGAGACGGCAAACAGCAGTGATGCGCCGATGGCGCGGGGCGCCTGCTCGATCTTGGGCAGGTACAGCATGAGCAGCACGATGATCATGACCTGGTAGTAGAACGTGGGCGCGGTTAGGAAGAAGGCGAGCACGTAGCCGAAGGGAATGGTTTCGTAGTCATCCAGCTTGCGGGCGGCGAACAAGGCCACGAGCGCCACGGCGGCCTGAATGGCCCACCACAGCAGCTTGTAGTCCGCGAGCACCTTAAGCTTGGCCGCCTCGAAGGCCGTCCACGAGCCATAGGCGTTCTTGTAGCTCATCAGGAACACGTACCGGAATCCGACGCGCATCGGCGACAGGTCACGGTCGTGCAGCCCGATTTTCGTGAAGAAGTCGTGCCAATGCGCGACGCCGCGATCGGAAACGATGACGAAGAGCACGAGCACAACACAGGTCACACCGAAGGATACGAAGTAGGCGAGGTAGCGCCGGTCGAGTCGGCGCGTGCGCAGGATATCCCAGAAGAACTTGGCGCCCATGCCGAAACCGAAGATGAGCGGGAAGATGCGCGCCATGCCCGAGTAGGCCATGAGCGCGCCGGCGGTTTTGTAGCGTTTCATCTTGAGCATGCACGTGGACATGACGAGGAGGGTGACCCAATCGAGACGCAGAAAGGCGCCCCGAATGTGTGTGTACGCCATCATGAACATGCTGCCGAAGAACACGACGGCCAGGAGCGACGTGCGCCAGCCGAAGGCGAGACCGATGAGGATGAACATGATCGCCAGCAAGAGGAGGTCCAGCGAGGCCAGCAAGGGAATGTCGCTGGGTGGGACTTGGCTGGTGAGGAGGCGTGCTACGGCGTTCCACACGGGCGTGGCGTTGTAGCCTTTGTCACCCAACACGCCGGCCCACCGCTTCTTCTTGCCGAGGATCTCGCGAAAATAGCCGATGTCCGCCTTGAACTCGGTCCACCGCGCATCGCTGAAAAGGGCGCGGTACTCGGCCGCACGCAGCATCACCTTCGCGGCCGGTTCGAAGTTGTAGTCTTCCATGCGGCGCAGGCCGCCGTGACGCGGCGTACCGCCATTCTCCTCCGCATCCGCAACCAGCACGGACGGATATAGGTTCAGGTAACCGACCTCGCGCGAGTACTTCGAGCCGAGGTAGTAGTGGAAGAAGTCGTGGGGGTTGATGAACTGGCCGAATTTGGGATAGTAGCCGAAATCGAAATAGGCCACCACCGAGAAGAACGCCACGATGGCCAATACGAGGCCGGCCACCCACCGGCCGCTCTTCAGCTTGCGGCGGTCCCATATGGCGAACGCTACAATCAGCGCGATGGCGGCCGCTGCCAGCCCAATCTTGATCATGTGAAATGTCGCCACGCTCTTCACAACCGGAACTCCCCGCCAACGCCCGATGGAGACCATTGGCATTGTAGAGGATGGGCCCTCGCAGATGCACATTCGCCGCGTTCTCGGTATACTCGGGCCGACAATGGGAGGAGAAGGAATATGCTGATTCCGTTGCTCGTCTGCGCTGGCGTCCCGTTCCAGTATTCGTTCACGATCTGGGATCTCGATTCAAGCTATCGCGATTTCGGGACCTTCAAACGCCAGGTGAACGCCTGCGCCGCGCACGGATTCACCGTGCTCGAGTTAGGCGCCGGCTGGCCGGATTGCGAGCCCGCCGAGGGCGCATTCGACTTCGCGATGGTCGATGAGCGGCTGGCCTATGCGCGGGCGGCCGGCCTCGAGATCCGCGTGCGTCTGAACATGCGCGATTGGCCCGCCTGGCACGTGCCGACGCTGTATCAGTTGCCGGACGGCACACCGTTTCCCCACCACGGCGGATTCCCGAGCTTGTTCGATCCGGCCAATCGAGAACGCCAACTTCGGTTTGCCGGCGAACTGGCCAAGCACCTCGCCGGAAACGGATACACGTACTCGCCGGGATTCAGCGTGCACATGGAAGTGAAGTTCGCGGACTGGAACTCGTACGAACCGGCCGCGCAGGAGGCCTTCCGCCGTTGGTTGGCCGGGCGCTACGAATCCGTGGAACGCCTGAGTGCGGCTTGGGGCACCGAGCTCGATAGCTTCGCCTCCATCCGTCCTCCGGTGCCTCCCAGTACACAAGGACGCCCTTCTCTCGATGCCGCGGACGTCGACTGGATCCGTTTCCGGGAACAGGCGCTGGCCGATTGGGTGGCCGCGTTCGCGGCCGTGGTTCGGGCGAACGATCCGACGGCGCGCGTTTCGGTGCCCCTGGGCGAGAGTTTCCGCGCCGGCTCGGCCCAGATGGCCAATCACGGCTACTGGGCCTCTTCGCGGCCGGCTGACGAGATCGTCCATTCCTACGACTTCTTCTGGCATGGTACACAAGGCTTGCACAACGTGCGCGCGGCCGTCGCTACGATGGTCGGCATCACGCAGCGCCCCGTCGTGTTCGAGGTGGATGGTCCCTACCTCTTCGATCACTTCGGGTACACGGAAGAGGACTACGTCGAGGCGGCGCGGCTGGTCCTCGACGCCGGCGCCACCGGCATTCAGATCACAAACTGGGGCGGCGTGGACATCGCTCAGCGGGCGTTTCTATCAACCATCGGCGGCCTGGTGAAGGCGCGCGCCGAAGGTGGCCCGTGGAACCTACCTGGCTCGGCGGATGTGCTCTACTACGTATCGAAATGGCAGAGCTACGGCTACCGCGAGCCCGATGAGTGGGTCCATGACCGTCAGTTCGCGCTCTGGTTTCGCCTTTGCGATGCCGGCATCCCCAGCCGCATCGTGACGGACGAGAACCTCGTGCATGAAGACGTGCGTGCCAAGGTCATGCTGCTGCCCTTCGCCACCGTGCTTGATGCGCCGGCGCGTGACCGCCTGCGTTCTCTGTCCCACGGCATGGCCATGATCGCCGACGACCCCCCCGGCCAATTTGTCGTCGGCGCCCCGTTTCAGGGCCTCACGGGAACGAGTGTCAAGGTTACCGGCACGCCCTTTGCCGAAGACCCCCGCGCCCCCGCCGACATCATTGCCCTGGCCCCACCGCGGTCCGAGGCCCTCCGCGTCGCGGCCGTCCAATTCGAGACCCGTTTCGACGTCAGCCACAATGCCGCGCGCATCCTCGACTACCTCGCGGAAGCCGCGCACGCGGACGCCCGGGTCGTGGTGTTTCCCGAGATGGCCCTCACCGGCTACTCAAAGGAGGCCTCGTTCGGCGACGCCCTGGATTGGGCCGCCGTGGACGCGGCCGTCGAGCGCATCCGGGCGGCCTGCCGTGACCTCGGCCTCTATGCCGTCTTCGGCGCGCCGACCCGCGAGCGCAATGCCCGATACTGCGCCGCGCTCGCCGTCGACCCACAAGGCAACATCATCGATGCCTACGAGAAGATCTACCGCGCAGGCGAACGTTGGGCCGACGAGGGCCGCCGGCTCTCGATATTCACCATCGACGCCGTGCGGTGCGCCACGATCATATGCCACGACGCACGCTACGCCCCGCTGGTGCAACTCCGCACCCTCGCAGGAGCGCAGCTCTTCTTCTACCTCTCGTGCGAATCCGGCGTCGCCGAAGAACACAAGATCGCGCCCTACCGCGCGCAAGTACAGGCCCGCGCCGTCGAGAACGGTGTCTACCTCGTGCAGGCCAATACGCCCGCGTCGCGCGAGGATCCGCGCGCGCCCGATCGGAGCCACGGGGAAAGTCGGATCGTGGCCCCCGACGGCCACATCCTGGTTGAGGCGCCCGTGTACGGAGACGCCATGATCGTTGCCGACCTCGACATCGCTACGGCGACGAAAGGCGGCCGGCGGGCGGCCCTCGGCGAGGGACCCCTGGCGGGTTGGATGCGCCAAGGGGTCGATCGCGTGCGAAACGTATCGTGTTGTGTTAAGTACACCATTACACCAACGCCTATGTAATACATCCAGATCTTCCCATGCGTGCACGAATCCCCTCTTGCTGCGGCGTTCCTTCGGGCGGCCCCGTGAGGTTATCCGGCGCGAGCCACCCTGCCACCACCTCCGAAAAAAAGTTGTTGACAATGGGAACGGAACATGGTATTGTATCGCTCCTTTTGCGCTTCGAAAGTAGCGCGGAGGATGAGGCCGAAACGAGGCGGCGGAGGCGGAGAAGAAAGGCCTTGACACGGCGAAGGAAATGTGGTAAGCTACTAAGCCGCACGGTTGGCAAGAGTGAGTCCTTCGCAGATGGCGAAGGCAACGATGCTCGCGCCG
>Ga0209097_10000022_pt1:160000-209665 | contig 209665 bp, 147 predicted proteins | sample AD_UKC052_MetaG_FD_184419 | JGI IMG/M metagenome (GOLD analysis project Ga0209097, IMG submission 184419) | Active sludge microbial communities of municipal wastewater-treating anaerobic digesters from USA - AD_UKC052_MetaG (SPAdes) (version 2) | ecosystem: Engineered >...
CGATGTCGGCTCGTCACATCCTGGGGCTGAAGCAGGTCCCAAGGGTTCGTCTGTTCGCCGATTAAAGTGGCACGCGAGCTGGGTTTAGAACGTCGTGAGACAGTTCGGTCCCTATCCTTTGCGGGCGCAGGAGATTTGAGGGAAGCTGCTCCTAGTACGAGAGGACCGGAGTGGGCGATCCTATGGTGATCCGGTTGTCACGCCAGTGGCATCGCCGGGTAGCTATGATCGAAAGGGATAAGCGCTGAAAGCATCTAAGCACGAAGCCCCTCTCAAGATAAGATCTCCCTGGGACCGAAAGGTCCCTGAAGAGCCCTGGAAGATTACCAGGTTGATAGGCTGGAGGTGTAAGCACAGTAATGTGTTCAGCTGACCAGTACTAATCGCTCGTGAGGCTTGGCCTTTATGCTTGACTTTTCTTGCATGAGCGGAAGAGCCTTGCACATGGACATGGCCCAATTACTTCCTCGCCCGGGAGTACGGGGATGCCCACCCTTGCGTTCGCTGTCAAGCTTTTTGCCGGTGGCTATGGCGGTGGGGCCACACCTGTTCCCATTCCGAACACAGAAGTTAAGCCCACCAGCGCCCATGGTACTGCCCGGGTAACTGGGTGGGAGAGTAGGTCGTCGCCGGCACTTGTTTACGCCCCGGAGCCTTCGTGGTTCCGGGGCGTTTCTATTGGCCTCCCCACCGTCGCGGGAATTGCGTCGCACCACCCTTTCCGTGAACAATGGGAAGCGCTCGCTCCAACCGTTGCGCGGCGGCCTGCCGCGCAGGACCGCCGGGATGGAGAGCAGGGACGTGCTACACGGAGGACGCGGGATGGCGATGGATCGGCGGGATTTCCTACGCCGGGTCGGGGCCGGTATGAGCTTGGCCGCGGCCGGCCCGGGCGAGGCGCGCCCAGACATCCCCTCGCACGCGGATCCGCCACAGGAGGGTGAGAGGATGGGATACGTCGGCGTTGACGTGGACAGTCTGCCCAATTTCTGCGGCCACGAGCACTGGGGAAGCTTCGCGGCCATCGGCATGGCCCCCGAAGGCTACCGTGCCGACGTTGAGCCAGGGGCCGCGCCGACGCGACGCGCTTCCGTGTGGGATATCGCGTTGGATCCCTATCTCGGCGGCTGGGTCGCTTCGGCGGGCGTCGAGGCCGGCGCGCTCGCGCGGGCGGCCGGCGCGGATGACATGGTATCCTGGTGGCGGCGGTGCCCCGAGGAGGCCATGGCGGCGCTGACACCATGCCTGCGGGCGCAGGAGTTGACGGGGGCATTTCAGTGTATCCGGCGCGGCATCGTACGCCTACACGGCGTGGATCTGAAGACCATGCGCGTTGACGATTGGGCGCGCGCCGATGAAGCCGTGGGATCGGCCTATGGCGACGTCTTCGGTTGGTATAGGAAGGCCATGAAGGAGGTGCGATTCAGCGAATTGCTGCGCCCGGTCCAGCCGGAGTTCTACTTCGCCCCGCATACCGCACGGGCGGCGGACGAAGCCACGTTCACGCGGAGTCTCCTGCGCATCGATCCCCTCCTCGAATTCTGGCGCTCGGACTGCCCCCGGCGGGACCGCCTGGCGGCCCTGGTCCAGGTCGACCCGGGCGACGCCGCGAGCTGGCGGGCGTTCATCGGCCGTCTACTGGACGCGTGCGCGGAACGGGCGGGCCTCGGAGTTAAGCAACTGCAGGCCTATTCCCGGGCCCTCGATTTCGCACCAAGATCCGACGCCGAGGTCCACTGGCGCGGCGCCCTGAGCCGTGCGGAGGTGGTGGCGTTTCAGGATTGGGTGATGCACGAGTGTTGCGCCCAGGCGCATGAGCGTCGGTGGACGCACCAAGTGCACGTGGGCACGCACAACCTCCGCCAGTCGTCACCTCTACCCCTCGAGGCCTTGGCCAGGCGGTACCCGCAGATGCGACTCGTGATGCTGCACTCGTGGCCCTTTCTCGAAGAGGCCGGATGGCTGCTCAAGCACGTGCCCAACGTGTATGCGGACACGTGTTGGCAAGCCGCACTGAATCCCGAGTTTCTGCGGCAGACCTTCGCCCGGTGGCTCAACTACGTTCCAGCGAACAAGATTATGTTGTCCCACGACTCGACCAGCGTCGAAATGGCAGTGGGTTCGTCATTGTTCACGCGCGAGATCCTCGCCCAAGCGCTGGCCCATCAAGGAACAACGCTGAATATCAGCGAGGATCGACTGCGCGGATTGGCCGCGGGCTTCTTACACAACAACGCGGTGCGCGTGTACGGCGTGGGTGAACCTACGGCCTGCGCGGCGTAATCGCCCACGGTGGCCAAACGCCGCCACCGCGAGGCTACAACTCGCCCTCGGCGCAGCCTTTTCCTTCCAGCGTTGCCCGTTTGGTGGCGCCCCGGCCCAAGGCCTTCTCAAGGGCGGCATGGGCGACGGCGTAGTCGCGCAAGGCCTGAACCAGCGAGGTCTCCGCAGCCGTGACGGCTAGCTCGGCGTCGAGAATCTCGGCCTGCGTTCCAACGCCTTCCTGGAATCGCAGATTGGCGAGCCGCCGACCCTCAAGCCCAAGCTCGACGGTCCCCTTGTCGCGGCAGATCGTGCCGATGGCATTCTGGACGCGGATGTACGCCTGTTGAACGTCCAGCTCGACGAGCCGGCGGACATCCGCGGCCTGGTGATCCAACTGCTCGCGTTGCGCCTTGGCTTCCGCAACCTGGTTCTTGCGGCGGCCACCCGCGTAGAGTTCCCACTCAGCGCCCACGCCGAAGGTCCAGTCGTCGGGAAGGATCTTGCTGCCGCCGGCAATGGTGGACCACTGGGCCGAGGCCGCGACCTTCGGCTTGTACTCGCCCCGCACGCGGGCGATGTTCTCTTCCGCGGCGGCGGCGGCTTGCTCGAGGGCCTTGAGCTCCGCCCGTTGGCTAAGGGCCTCGGCCAGCATCTCCGGCAGCGGCGTCTCGAGCGGCATCCATTCCAGCTTTCCCTCGAACTCGACGGCCGTGTTCTGCGGCACCGCCAACAGGCGGCATAGATTGGCTTGGGATAACAGCGCCGCGTTCCGCGCCGAAATCGCGTCACTCTGACGCTTGCCCAACTCGGTCCGCGCGCGCAGGATCTCGAAACTGCCGATGAGTCCCACATCGAAGGCCTGCTGCGCATCGGCCACATGCCGTTCGAAGGCCACCACGCTCTCCTCCGCCACACGGACCAGTGCGCGGGCCAGCACGGTGTCGTAATACGATTCCTCAGCCTGGTACGCGAGCATATCCAGGGCGACTTCTCGCTGCCATTCCTCCGATTTCGCCAAGTACTCGGAGGCCCGTTGAGCCGCCGCGATCTGGCCGCCGGCGTACAGCACCTGCTTCACATCGAACTGGAGCAGGTGCGTGTCCTTCGACCCTTGCCAATCCGTGCCCAGGGCCAGGTACTCGATCGCGCTACCGATCACCCCAGTACCAAGATCCGTTTCAAGGCCTGTCATGTAGGTGCTGGCCGCCTTCGCCGATACCTGGGGCAAACGCGCCGAATGCGCCTGCCCGATGCGCGCCTTCGCCGCGGCCACCTTCGCTTCGGCAATGTAGGCCTGCGCATTTTGCGATAACGCAAGCGCCATGCACCGGTCGACCGTCAGGACCAGCGGTTCGCCTTCCGGCGCCACTTCGGGAATGCCGGAGCTCTGTGCTGCCCCGTCAATCACCTCCTGCGCGCTCGAGAGAAAGCGCGCAATTCCCGCCTCCCCCGAATCGGTGGCGTCACCTGCGAATGCCGCTGCGCACACTACCAATGCCCAAACAATGATCACATGCCGCATGGGAGAGGACCTTTCTCGTCGCGTCGACCTCGAATGGAACACCATGATACGGAACTCAACGAGAGCAGTCAACGCCGGCCTAAAGTTATCCGGGCGTATTGCCGATAGACCCGGCGTGACCGATGAGGTCACAACCGATGCACGGATGCAAAGGTGAGTTTAATCACGGAGGAAACACATCATGGGGCTTCGAGTCAACACCAACATCGCCGCCATCAACACCGCCCGTCAACTGCGGCGATCCACCAACGCGCTCAACCGCAGTCTTGAGCGGCTTTCCAGTGGACTACGCATCAACCGCGCAGCAGACGACGCGGCAGGTCTGGCCATTGCCGAGGGCTTGAACTCGCTGGTGCGCGGATCGCAAGTGGCTCAGCGCAATGCGCAGGACGGCATCAGCTTGGTGCAGACCGCGGAAGGCGCGCTGGTCGAGACCACCAATGCCCTGCAGCGCATCCGCGAGCTCGCTGTGCAGGCGGCCAACGGCACGAATTCCGACGTGAACCGGGCTTCGCTTAACGACGAGGTCCGACAGCTCCTCGCTCAGATCGAGGATATCGCGGTTGACACGCAGTTCAATGGCATCTACATCCTCAGCGCGCCGCAGACCATCACCCTGCAGAGCGGCCCCGAGGTCGGCCAAACGTTGGCCGTGGTCGTTAGCGGTGCGAAGACGAACGATTTGGGTGTCAGCGCGGTTGCGATCTCCACGATGGCGCTGGCGGTGTCGGCGATCAGTATCATCGACCGGGCGTTGCAGAGCGTTACCCGGTTGCGCAGCACGTTTGGCGCGTGTCAGAACCGCCTGGACTTCACCATCAGTACGTTGGCTATCCAGGAGGAGAACTCCTCGGCTTCCGAAAGCGCGATTCGCGATGCCGATATTGCCAAGGAAACCGTGGCCTTCACCCGGAATCAGATCCTGGTTTCCGCCGGCACATCGGTGCTGGCGCAGGCCAACATCATCCCGCAGACTGCGCTTCAGCTTCTCGGTGGTTGATCCGGGGCGGCCGACGTAGCCGCTTAGCGCGGCTGCGCCGGTCGCCGAGGATTACCGCCGGGCCAACCGCTCACGCGGACCTCCTGAAACGTTTCCTGTGCCTCTGGTTATCGTCGCTATCGTGTCCGCCCAGACACGAGACCATGCACACGAAACACGACGCCGCGCCGCTGGAAGTATCCAGGGCGCGGCGCCGACGTTTTCTAGGGCCTTGCGCTCACTTCTCGGCGGTGTACGCGGCCATCGCGGTGGCATCGTCGATGAAGCCGCGGTACCGAGCACGCCAGTAGGCATCGATGAACGCCGCACCGCCGAGTTCGCGTCTTATGTTCTTCGTGAATTGAAGCACGAGGTTGGCCGATTCCCAGGTCTCGCCCGAGTCCTTCGAGACGTACAGCCCAGCCGGCGTGCCGGCGAAGATCCAGTCCGTGTCGGGCGGCGCGATCACGGTGACCACCACCGGGATGTCCAGCCCTGTCGTCGAGGCCGTCCAGGTCTTGCCGCCATCGACACTCTTCAACGCACCCTGGCGATCGCCCGCCTTGTAGAGAACGGACGTATCACCCGGATCGGCCACCGCCTGCGTCTTCTCTCCGGCGAACGTAGAAACCTTTACCGGATGCCGAATGTTGCCCTTGAACGGTTCCCACTCGGCGCCGATGGGCTTCCGCCGCTTCTTTTCACTGCGGTATACGGCCTTGTCGGTTACGGCGTAGACCACATTCACATCTTCCGCGTCGAAGAGCAGGGCCACCGGCTTCTCGCCTTCGGCAGGACAGGGCAGTCGCTGCCACATCTGGCCGGCCGAGGTGGAAAGATAGAAAGCGTCCTGGCACACGGCGCTGAGCAGGCGGATCCGCGAACCGGCGTCCAGTCGGAGCGGACGCGCGCCACACAACCCCGCGTCGATAGGAAACCATTGGCCCGCCGTGGCCGCGCCATCGCGTGACTGGTAGACCTCGCCGCTGCTATCGACCGCATAGATGACCAGCGGATCCTCGGCAGACACGGCTACGTCGACGACAATTCGGCTCAGCCACCCGTCCGGATTCAGCAGATTCCCTTTCCAGATGTACTCGTTGTCCCATGCGGCCGCGTACACCGGGTAGGGCGGTTTGAGATCGCCGCGAAGGCTACTCATCCGCGGCTGAATCGTCATGTCCGTCGGCCACGTCTGAAGCGAGTACAGGGCCTCGCGGAGCGCCTTGTCGCGGTCGGCCATGTCCGGGGCGATGTTGGCGTAGATGTACGTGAACAGGCTCTGCGCGTCGTCCTTGTGATTGGCCCAGAGGCCGTCCGCCACCTTGCGGTACGCCGCGAGGAGTTCCGGATCCTTCTCGATGCGGAACAGGTTTTCGAGATGACTGAACACGTGCTCGGCATCGTCGAAATCCTTGTCCGTCTTGAAGGATTCGAGGCCGCGCACGCCGAACTGATCGAGAAGCCGATCGTACATCGCCTTGAAACGCTCCTCGCCTGAAACGTAGTGGCCGTACTTGGCTTGGGCGATGGCCATCATGATGCGCGTGTTCAGCGTTTTGCCGTCCGTCCAACCGAGAATCGGCGTATTCTCCTCGGGATCCAGGTGCTGAATGTTGAAGTTGTTGTCCACCCAATAGTCCACGAGATTGACGATGGCGTCGCGCGCCCGATCCTTCTGAACACCCTCCGCGGCGAGGTCGTAGTACTGCATGAGGCCATGCGTCGAGTCGCTGTAGTTGTGATGGCTCGGCGAGCCGCGCCACCGCAGATCCTTGTACTCGCCCGCGCCCTGGTGCCACTCGTCCGCCGTAGGCACATCCTCGCGTTCCTCGTAGGACTCGCCGTGGCCGATAGCGTAGCCGCGCGACTGGAGGCCCTTGACGCCCGTCACGAGTTGGCAACGATACACCGCCTCGAACAGTTCGTCGGCCCGCAGGCGCGCCTGCTCGATGGCCTCGGCGGATGCGCCCGACTTCTTCAAGAACGCGTACCGGTACGACGCGCCCGCCAAGTAGTTCGCCGTCCAGCAAACCGAGTGGGCGATGTTGGCATAGCCCCGCGTCGACGGATCCGACGATCCGTCCGCCAGCGACACGTCGACCTGCGATGGATACAGGCCGAGGATATTGTGCTTCTCGACGCAGTTCTTCTCGAGCAGCGGCTCCTTCTCGGCCAAAGGCAGCCGCCACGATTCATCGGCGGCCCACACACCGCCGGCCAACAGGCACAACGCGATAACGATCTGCAAACGCATGGTGTTTCCTCCTTCGCTCGTACCGTGGTTCCTAGCCCGTGAGCGCATTGTAGACCATTTCCGGCGAAAGGGCCTAGTGCGCTATGGCGACGGAGTGGTCGCCACCGGCGGCGACGCGCGAGGTGCCGGCGAGGCCGGTGACGAGCGTGGGGGAGGTGCGCCGCGTCGTGGTGCCGTCGCCGAGCTGTCCGCTGGCGTTGTCGCCCCACGCCCACACGGTGCCGTCGCTCTTGGCGGCGATGGCGTGTGTGCCGCCGGCCGCAATCCACGAGACAGCCGTGATACCCGTCAGCCGCGTCGGCGTCTTGTAGGTGACGGTGTTGCCGACGCCGAGCTGGCCACGCGAGTTGAGGCCCCACGCCCACACGCTGCCGCTGCTGGTGCGCGCCAGCGAGAACTCGTCGCCGGCGGCCACCTGGACCACGCCGGTGAGGCCGCTCAACCGGACGGGCGCGGCGCGGCCCACCGTCGTGCCGTCGCCGAGTTGGCCTTGCCTGTTCAGGCCCCACGCCCATACCGAGCCATCCGTGCAGACGGCCAGTGAATGATCGCCGCCGGCAGCGATGGCTTTGGCGCCGGTGAGGCCGGACACCTGGACGGGCGCCGTGCGTTGGACGGTGGAGCCGTCGCCAAGTTGACCGTTCGCGTTGTCGCCCCAGGCCCATATGGTGCCGTCGCTCTTGAGCGCCAAGGAATGCGCCGCGCCCGCGGCCACGGCGCTCACGCCGGAGATCCCCGAGACCTGCACGGGGGCCTTGCGCGTGACGGTGGTGCCATCGCCGATCTGGCCCTTGGCATTTCGGCCCCAGGCATATACCGCGCCATCGGTGCGAACCGCGAGCGAGTGCGAGTCGCCGGCGGCGATGGCCTTGGCGAGACCTACGTTGAGCACAGCCACCGGCGTGGTGCGGCGGCTCGATGTGTTATCGCCCAACTGGCCGTTGGCGTTGTTGCCCCAGGCGCGGATCGTCTGATTGGCCAGTATCGCCAGCGAGTGGTCCGCGCCCGCTGCGCATTCCGTCGCATCCGTGAGGCCCGAGACCTGCACGGGGGCCTTGCGCGTGACGGTGGTGCCATCGCCGATCTGTCCGTCTGCGTTGCGGCCCCAGGCCCACACGGCCTCCTCGCCCTCACCTTCGCCTTCGGTGGCCTCGCACGCGCCATCGTAATCCACCGAGGCGCCCCGCGACTCGATGATCGGTATCTGGTCGCACAACGCGGTCTGGCTGAGCGGATTGCCGGACAGGTCGAGGACATCCGGTCCGAGGAAGCCTTCGCCGATGCCCTCGTTGTCGGCGAGGGCCTGCACGTCTTCGATGAGGTTATCGTCGAGATCGAGCTGACGGAAGAGGATGAGCTCGGCAAGGGGCGTGACGTCGACGATCCGGTTATCGTTCAGGAGCAATTCGCGGAGCTCGGTCAACCCGGCGAGCGGCGAGATGTCCGCGATGGTGTTGTTGTCCAACTCGAGATGGTTCAGCGCCGTCAGGCCGGCCAGGGCGCTGATGTCGGTGATTCGATTACCGCCGAGCCGGAGCCGGCGGAGCGCGGTGAGGCCGGCGATGGGCGAGAGGTCCTCGATGTCGTTGAGGGCCAGTTCGAGTGTCGTCAACTCAAGACAGTACTCGAGGCCGGTGAGGTCCGTGATGTGTTGGTTATTGGGTCTTAGGACCGTCAGCGCGCCGCCGACGAGATCGCTGCTGAGAATCGGCCCGTCCGGCTTCGCGATGGCCTCGCGTACGGCCGCCTCGAGCTTGGCGTCCGCGAACACAACCACGGTTACCGGCGCCCACGGCGTTTCGTCCGCGCCGAGATCCACGGTATCCCGCTGTATGCGGGGCTCGCCGTCGATGTCGCGCCGATCTCCGGTTGCGTACGCGTTGTCGCCGGCGCCGATGCAGACAGACGTCGTTCCGATGTGGTAATCGCCGCCGCCGACAAAGGCCGGATCTTCCGCCAACGCGTGATCGCCGGGATTCGCCACATTGGCGTAGGCGCCGCCGGCGTTGTTCCACGCGTTGTTGTGGTTGATGTCGAGGCCGCCCGCGAGAGGCGTCGCGTCGATACCGACTCCGGCATTGCCGCTGACGATGTTGTTGTACACCGAAGCGCTGGCCCCGACGCCGGCCTCCAGCAGAATGCCCGCGCCCTCGGTATTGTCCGAGACAGTGTTGTTCAGCAGCGCGCACGGACCGCTGGCCACCACGCCGGCGTCGCCGCCATTTCCGGTGACGACGCAATCGCGTAGCGTCAGCGATGCGCCGGCCGCCACCACGCCGCAATCGCCGTTGCCTTGGGCATAGCATCGTTCCACGAGGATCGCGTCGTCGGCGTCACCATGGGCGTGAATACCTTGACCGGGGTTATGCGATAGTACACAGCCGCGCGCCGTGAGCCGCGCGTTCTGCGCCTCGATGCCGGCGAGGTCATTCTCCGTGGCCGACACCGCCTCGATCAGTGCGTCGCCCACAGTGTCGGCAATGAACACGCCGATATCGGCATGGCGCACCGCGAGTCTCCCGATCGAAACGGCGCTCAAGGCCTCAACGTATAGACCCGCGCCGGCGCCGCCGCCGTCGATGACGGCGTCCGTGTCGCCGATCACCGAGATCTGCATCAACGCCGGCCAGGATAACGCGCCGGAAACCAACACGTTCTCGGCGTAGACACCGGGTGCAACGTGGATGACGCCGCCGTCTTCAACCAGGGTCAGCGCCGACTGGATCGAGGCATAGGGCGAACCGGCCGTGCCGTAGAACGGCCCCGCTGCACCCGCCTGAACGTACACCTCGGCCGGCGTCGGATTCAGTGCCGCGTAGTGACGTTGCGCCTCCACCTCATCGGCGAAGTATGTGGCCGATGACTCGGTTGCCGCGTAGGAGTCCATCGAGAACAGCCCGAACTGGTCCGCGGTCAGCAGCGCCGTGCCTTCGGCGTGATACGATCCAAGCAGCGTGTTGTCGCAGGTGAACTCGACCAAGCCGGTGATCGAGTCGAATCCGACGCCGAGCGCCGCGTAGGCATTTCCTCTCGTGAAGGGCGCGTCCCGTCGCCACAACACGGTCTCGGTGACCTCGGTGGCGATCTCGGCGCGGACGCACGGGCCGGCCCCATCCGTGTGGAAACCGATGCGCGCGACGGCCGTCTCGCCCGCTGCCGAGAACCACTGCGCGTCGAGGTGCCACCCCGTTTCGCCCGAATACGACGCCAGTTGCACCGTTGCCTCGACGACGCGATAGCCGCCCTCGACGGCCCGCAGCGTGCGCGTGGCCTCATCGACGGTGAAGTCGAGTCGGCCCGAGTACTCGGACGGCACGTCGCCGGTGGTGTCCCAGCGCGCTGCATCCAGTGTCCCGTCATTGAAATCATCGTAGACGTAGTCGACGGCGCCGGGCGGTGCCTGATGCAGCGCAAGAACCGATAGACCGATGACGCGCGCCTCAGCGTAGTCGTTGCCCGCCACCACGTCCAGCACGGGCCGGCTCGACCAGAAACCATCGCCAGCCACGACAAACGGCCCCGTGGCGGCATCGCTGTCGACCACGGTCTCATGGGCGAACACATAGACGGCCGCACCATCCGCAAAGCCGACGCCGTCCCACCGCAACCGGACGGGATGCTCCGCCAGGCGTGCCGGATCCATCTCCGTGAACGTCGCGCCGCCATCCGCCGTCACCAAAATGCTCGCCTCGATATAGCGCGCGCCCTCCGCGAGCGGCTCGACCGGCGCGCGTCCCAACAAGGCCGCCTCACTTGCGCCGAGCAAGGTGTCGAGATCGTCGGCTGTCGTGAGTAGGACAACGCCTTGTTCGCCCGGCGCCAAAAGCGCCTTCGGCGCAGTAACGCTGATCCGACGTTCCGGCGCCGCCGGATCGGCCACGACCAGCAGCACCTCGGCATCACCGGCACTATCCGTTCCGTACCACGCCGTCGCGCCCACCATTCGCACCGCGCCTGTATCGGCGACAAGCACACCGGCGAGACACACGTTGCCCTCGGATGCCGTTACGGCGAAAGGATCGTCGGGAATGCCGTTGAGGTCAGCGTCATCGCCGGCGTCGGCCTGTGCCAAGGTGAATGCAGAGACCGCCGTTACCGCCGTGCCGGGCCGGCGCGCGCCGAATGCCGCGAGATCAATGCTGTGCGCGTCCCAGGCCAGCGTGCGCAGATCCGGCACAGCCACGGCGAAGGGCTGTGCCGTGGCCTCACCGAGGCCGGCGCCATCAAGCGACACCGAGACGGATGTTGCGTCCTCCGGGCAATCCGTCTCGACCATCACCGGCATCGGCATGGCCTCGACGCCGTCAAATAGCTGCACCGTGACACCGTCGAGCGGAAAGGCCGTCCACGCATGCTCGACGATACACCCGGAGTCGATCGTGGTGATGTAATCGACCTTCGTTAACGCGTTTGTGCCAACGTCGCTGGTTACGCTGAGCGATACCGTGTACGTGCCAACCTCGGTGTAGATGTGCAAGGGGTGCTGGTCGAAACTCGTCTGACCGTCGCCGAAATCCCAGGACCACGACGCGATGGGCGATGTACCCGGCGTCGAGGTATCGGTGAACTGGACGGACAACGGCGCTTCACCCGAGACCGGCGCGGCCGAGAACTCGGCGATGGGCGGCTCCGGCGTCGGCTTCTTGCACGTGCCGGAGAAGAGCAACGCGCCCGCGATGACTACCGCCAAGGTCCTTCGAACCGCGCGTATCAACTCAGATGACCTCACGTGTTCCGCCTTCGGGGCCTTGACAACCGTCCTCCCCCAAATCACTATACCGTAGATAGGAAGATTAGGCAAGGAGCGAAGGCGTCATGGCGCCATGATCTTCCAGACCACGATCGGAGGTGGCATGGCCTTCCAGGCCATGATTCGCTCTGTCAGGCCGCCTTACGGCTCGGCGATGAAGCCGTGGTAGCGGCCCATCCAGTACGGCAGCAAGTAGGCCGCGCCATCATCTTCGTGGCGTCCGTCGCCGCCCTGATCCGGCTCGTAGGGATCGCGATTCCACTTGGCGAAATCCCGCTCGTCGGCCGGCAACGCGCGCAGCAGAATCGGCTCGCCGAACCGGTTCACCCTTGGCGCGAACACGACGTCCGCGCGGTGGCTGTTGATCATGGCCCAGTGCCGGCGATCCTTGGGAATCTGCCGGAGATTCTCGATAGCGCCCGCGAAATCCGCCCGCGCCGGATCCACCGTGGCCAGCACGAAGGTGTAGAAGCTGGGCTGCTCGGGCCGCACCACCTCGTAGTGTCGCCGCACGCCGACGAGCAACGCGTGAAGGATCTTGGGATCTTTCTCGAGTTGCAGGATCGGATACCACGCCACGAAGCCCAATTGGTCATCCGAGTGATTGTTCTCGTCCGGAAACGATTTCTTGGTCAGCATCACGTTGTCGAGATAGCCGTGCTCGACGATGAGATCACGGTAACACCGCTCGTACTTCTTGTCGCCGGTGACGTAATGCGCCACTTTCAGGAACGAGAGCATCTGGAGACTGTTCAGACCCATCTCGGAGTAGTCCGCCGCATTGCCGTTGAGCGATTCCGGATCCCAAAAGCCCCATCGCGTTCGCTTGCCGTCCCAGTCGATGAGACGGTAGCCGCTGTCCACGATGTAGTCCGTAACCGCGCGGACCTGCTTATCGAGGAGGGCCTTCTCCGCCTTGTCATACTGGGCGATGTGCTCGTAATACGCGTAGAAGGCGAGGTAGTGGCCATCGATCTCGTCGCTCGACGTGTCGCTCTTCCAGTACATCTTCCCGTCGGGCGTCGGCCGCCACTGGGCGTCCTTCGTCTTGCCGATCTCGGCGGGCACGACGCTCCGCGCCACGAGGCCCGGCGTGCCCGAGGCGTTCTCGAGCATGTACAGCGCGCGCATGCCTTCTTGCGCCGACGCCTTGGCGGCTTCATCCTTCGTCGTGCCGTAGCAGAGCGCCATCGCCGCCACGTGATAGGCCGTCCAGAGGCCGTCGTTATCGTTATCGCCAATGGTGTGCGAGGTGGGATTCTCGGCGTCGTCGAGGTTGCACTCGGCCACGAGGCCCAGCCGCCGGTGCCGCTCGTTCACGCGCCGCTCGATGATCAGCGCCTTCTCGAGCAGCGTCGTCGTGACCGCGTCGATTCGGCCGATGCCGCCATCCGTCAGGAAGTATGCCGGCATGCCGCCTGGCGCCAGCGCGATGTCGAGGACGCGATCGCCCGGCAGGTAGCGTTTCCCGGCGCGATAGAACCACTGCCGGCCCGTTTCGTAGGGACGGTACAGCACCGCGCCGCGCGATGTGCCGATCCATACGCGATCCGCCTCGTCGATGGCCAGCGCCGTGACGTCCTCGACCGGCAGGCCGTCGGTGCCGCGCACGTGACGCCACGACCCGTCCGCGGCGTGCAGCGTGATGCCGAGGGGCGTGCCGATCCAGAGCGTGCCCTTCGAGTCGGCGGCGAGCGCCGTGATTTGCGTCGCCAAAGGCCCGTCGATGCCGTAGGACTCGTGACGGGTCCACGCGCCGCCCGGTTTCTCCTGGCGATACAGGCTCGTATCCGTTCCGCGCCACGTGACCCCGCCAAGCGCGACCTCCGCGCGGATCGCCTGCCCGTCCTTCATCGTAGGCTTGGGTGTCGCAACCACGGTGAGCTTGCCGTCCGCGCCGACCGCGATGCCCGTGGCGCCCTCCGCCGACGCATCCGCCACAACGCCTCGGACATGCTCGACGAACGGCTCGACGACAATCGGCAGGTCCGGCTGATCGCCCAACACCCTCGGCGCCGCGATATTCAGCAGCTCGAGATCCGCCGGCGGCCACCCGTCCTTCCCGCCATGCGGAGCCCCCAACGCCATCACTCCCGCAACCATCAACGCCAACATACCCATCTCCTCTCGCCAAGTCGCCGAGACCCGCGCCGCGACGCAGGCGACACGCGGGCAGTAGCGCATCTGGTGTGTCCGCGATCTACAGGGGGCCTATCTTCCCACTAGCTAGGTTGACGAGGATCCGTGTTGGCGGCTCCGCATCCTCCATCCTCTGCCTGATCACGGGCCACAGCTTCACAAGCCGCCACGCCTGCTCCGGGAACTGCATATTGAAGAAGCCACTCTCAAACAAGACGTAGCTCACTTGGCTGTCCTTAAGAGCCTTTCGCTCATCCCCGCGTCTTGTGATGTTCCCGTCAGCTCCAACAAGAACAGGCAGAGGTCGGTATTCAGCCAGTGTCCTGAGTACGTCGACGTCTCTTTTCCCCCGCAGCCCTTCTTGATTGACATGTGTTGCGCGGAGATCCTTGAAACACAACTGAAGCAGATCCGCGAATCTGGGGGAGACATTCTCGTCGAAAACCACCCTCATGCGGCCCTCTTAACTTGGTGAAGCTCACCCTCGAACCGCACTGCGCACAAGACATCGTTAGGTTTGAGCTCATAGACGTCTGCTACAAACCCTTCATCTCGGCCATTCGCGTAGTAGGCCCTTGCCAAAGCGTAAGTGGGAATCCTTGTCGAGTCGAGAACAGGCTTCCCGAAAGCAATGCCCGGGTCGAGGACGATGCCTTGCGCTATGCGCCAGCGGTTGGCCAGTCGCGTCTCGGAATCATACTCAATCGTCTCCAGATATTGGCTGATGACCTGTTCATCGTATACCTGCCCACTCAACACTTCCGAAAGAGTCTCGCGACACTTGATGTAGATTTCCCCGCTACCCGTAAAAAAGCCCTCATAACAGAAGGGATGGGCAGTGTTAAGGTCCGCTTGCAGTGCCTCAAACGCCTTTCGGACATACTGCATGGAGATCCCGTTCTCTCTGAATCTGCATACCACGACAGCGTCAATGAGATCCAAGAAACTTATCGATTTCTCAATGTCCGTTTCCGCGTAGTCGCTTCTGAATAGCGCTCCCTTTCCGAACCATGCATACAAACGCTGGTACGGCGCGTGAGCATAGTGTGCGGCCTCTGAGATGCTGTAGATCCCGGATTCCAGTGGATTCATCTCCATCGCTCTCCCTTGCCCTTGGTCTTCCGTAGGTATCCTACCATCTCTCAACCGACAACTGCACAAGCACGATTCGGGACAGCAGCTGGACAGGGAAGGTAAGTACTGGGCCTTACTCCAAAACAGCTTCATCCCTTTCCTGCCGGCTGGCCGTTCGGGGCCGCTGGGATGTTTCGCGCCCGTCCCGCAAGCGCATATCGGTGCCCAGATACGCGTGAAACGCCGGCAGTCTCCCGCCTTGTCCGAGTCCCCAAATGGGCTGATATCATCTATGGCATCGCCACCAGGAGTGCGAGTACAATCATAGTTAGTCACTGGATACTAGGCGAGTGATGTCAGGATGGCGAGGCCACGGTCCTTTTTGTTGCATGACTGCATAGGAAGCGTGTTTGCCGCACAGACTCCTTGCGGCAGAGGAGAGTGCTCCATGGGAACAGGAATCCGTCAATGGCGTGCCGATTGCCGATCTGAGCAACCCACGTTTCCTTGTGCCGCTCTGCTTTGCATTCCAGTTCTGGTGTACCCAGTACTTCCATGCATATGCATATGCTCACGACTGTAGGTTGAAGGCGTTTCCGGCATGGTGGATATTGACACCTACGGCTGTCGTTGCGTCTGTTCCATCATGGCTATGCAGCTTTCTCATCCTGAGGGTATTCATGGCCAGGTGCCAGAGGAATCCATTCGTCTTTATCGTCTAGTCTTTCCGGCTGTGGAGATTCTCGCGCAGGTTCTTGGGAGGAGCATGATGCGATTCATCGTAGAGTGTTTGACGGGGATGATGATCAGGGCAAGACTGCGAATTGACCGCGAATACGTCGAGGCACTGGATCAAAAAGGGAATGCGGACACGTTGAGGCTCGTGCATTTGGAGCTCCTGACACTGCTCGGTCTCGTTGGTGCGTTGGCTCTATTCCTGGCGGGCGCCTTGGGCATCACATTTTCGATGGAATATCTCAGACATTACTATGATGTATCTATCATAACGAAGAACATAGTATGTAATATCTTGCCAGTTATATATCTACTATTTGTGCTCTTTGCGCTGATCTTCTGCAGGATCTTTTCCCTGATCTCTGCTGCAAGGAAGGGGACTGCGGAACTACGGACACAACGTTGAGCAAATCTTAAGCTTTCTCGCGTAGCCATGTGAGTTGATGGGGACTTCGTGAGAATCCTGGGAATCCCTGGACACGACACTTAATTCCCAGTTGTAATTCCGCGTTGCGTCTTGAGGAACATTCTGATATTCTTCCGTTCTGTCGTGTTGTATTTGGGTGTTTCTAATCTGGAGAATATAGGCAGGACCACATTCCACTACAGATAGCTGGTTGGCCCTAGAGATAACTATGGGCGAATCCCGGGCCAACGCAGATGCTGCGAATCAGGCAAACGGGCTACGTGTTACAAGCCAGCGCCTAGAGGAGGGTTCAGTCAATGTGCAGCAATAGTTGTGAGCACGAAAGGCTCTGCGGCCCTGCTACTGGCATTTTCTGGAGCAACATGACTAATAGTGTTGACGTCGCAGCAATCGCCAGAAGCATGCAGCACCTCAGAACTGCGATAGCCGCCGGAAGCAAGAAGTGCTGCGCGCGAATACCGGGAGTGGACGCGGAACAAGGCTCCTGCAAGAAAGACCCTGAGCCCTTTATCACACCGGTGCTCGTAGTGGCGGCCGTTGGCGCTGGAGCCTCACTGTTGGCCGTTGCGTCTACCTGGGTGATAGCCCATCGGAATACGCTTCGACAGAAGAAAGCTCAAGTAAGACTTTTCCGAACACAGATTCGTCGGGCACGTGCGGCCACTGAGGAGTTGAACGCTGTAGTGTCCCGTTTGCTCAGCATGTGGCACCCAGAGTTCCGATACGAAGAAGATGCAGTTTTCGCCACATGGGGATTGACCCCGGGTGACCTCTACGACCTCAAGCGGATTCAGAAGAAAGTTGCTAACGCTTACAACACTTACCTGGACTGCGAGACTCATATCTCGAACCTGCCACTTGAGGGAACACCGGCCGAGTGGCAAGAGTTTGAGCGCGAGAAGAGTACTGAGCTACTAAGACTCCTTGTCAACGTGGATTCCGACGAGAAGGTGGCCGAGTTGGCTTGTCAAATCCACAGGCGAACTCATGAGTATTATAAGTTCCTTCTGGAACTTGGTGACGCTCTGAGCAAGGAACTGGGCGAGGTTTAGGCGCGCTCTCATGGGGATTTCGGGAAACCATACTCAATTCTTGTTTCCGGTCCGCTCGGGTCTTGACGTGGGACGTGCAGCGCTGATGGGGCTCACCAATGCCGCGCCAGGCATGTCGTCGCCTTTCCGTTGGCGTCACTCCCGAGCCGGGGACGAGGTGCCTGGAGGTATGCGTGGATAAGCGTAACGGCGTGAACGAGCCCAGTCGACTGTCAAGAGGCAAGATATTCCAGGCTCTCGTCCAGAAAGACTTCAGACAGAACACGCATGACGGTACCGCGCACGCAGAGGCACGCCTTTCCTTTGAACGCCTTCCACACTTGCGTCAGAAGTTTGGCAGAGCGGATATCCTCATCACGGATCTCGGCGGTTTCGTAACGGTCCTGGAGATCAAAGCCACCGATTGGGACAAGATCGAACCTGCCAACGTGAAACGGAACCTATACCGACACCAGCGACAGCTCTTCATGTATGTCGAGAAATGCCTTGAAGTGGACAAACTGGATGTCTGTCTTGGCATCATCTATCCCCATCCTCCTCGCAAGCCTGGTCTCAGAAGCTCTGTCGAGAATCATCTTGAGAGCCAATATGGTGTCCCTGCCTATTGGTACTCAGAAATCCGGACAGGCGCACCGAAGCAAGACGCATAGACATAGGCTACAAGCACGATGCACATTCCCGGCGCACTACGTGTTCGAGGCCGGCCACAACTCCGACGGATCCGTGGAATCGGCGTGATGAGTGGTGGAAAAAGGAAGCCGGGTGACCACTGATGGCACTGATTCCACGGATCCGGGCCGACAACGCACCAGATCACCAAGCACTGGAACACGAGACACCAGGCACCAGGCAGCAGCCACTAGATCACCAGGCACTAGATCACCAGCCACTCGGCCAATACCTCAGAACATATCCCTATCCAGACTCCGGTATTGCACCGCTTCGGCGACGCGGTGTTCAGTGATCGTGGCGACGCGGGAACAATGTGGCCCTCTCCTCGTTCAAGATGCGGCTGATCTCCTCGAATTGCGCAAGATAGGTCGCCTCCTGGAATTGCTCTACCAAGTCATCTCCGTAATACTCATGACAGTCTCCGACAAGCTCGGACCAGGCACTCTGGATTTCTTTTTGTGAGTTGGCGAGTCCCTCTGCGAACGCCCGGTTCGGTAGCGGGCCAGCAAAGCCCACCGTAGCTAGAAAGGCATCCAGCCGCTCGCGGAAATAGACCCATCGCCGTCTCGGCCCCAATTCGTCAAGAAGCGTCGTCGAGACTATTCCGTAGTAGTGTTGCTGTTGCTTGACATCTGTCTCCAGGGCGATGATCCTGCGAAGGGCTTCGTACTTCTGGCCGGCTGTATCTGACCAGTCAAGGGCGAGTTCGTAATCCTGAAGGGAAGCGTCGGGCCGTGTCATGATGTCTTCCCGAGCGTCCACGGGCCGTTTCGCCTTCATGATGCTCTCGAAGGCGACATTTGCCTGTTTGGTATACTTGTCGCTGACGTAACCCTCGGGATCGTCAATCGAAAGCTGAAGGATATACTGCACATTGCCCTGAGGCACTTGGGCATGGATCTCGTACTTCGGAAATTCGTCGACTTTCAGTTCCGCAACAAGGGACTTCTCGTCAGGAGTTCTGACGCAGCACGTTGCGCTTACGGACAGTTTATATGCCGGATAGAAGACGACTTCCGCGACCACGTTGGCTGGATCGTTCCCGCTGGCCGTGGTCAAGAGCGCGTGGACAGGCAAGAGCAACGATAAAATGAGCATGGTAGTTCTCCTCAGTCTGAACGTGAAGCCTTCTTAGGGCACTTGTTCAGTTTCATGTTCTCCAGCAGCAGGGGCAAAGTGTCGCGCGGCGCATTGCTGAGCTTGAACTCGTACTGATCGCTATCGTCGTGCGTCCATGTGCACTTGACGACATTCGTGGTTTCTTCAAGGAGATCCTTTCGGCAGAAGAAGTCGAAGTGGCCAGACTTGTTCGTGATGGTAGTCAGAATGGGATTCCCGCCTTTGCCTGTGATGGAGAACTCCGCATTGTTGACGGACAATTCGGAGTTCTCAGAAACGGTGACGGTGGCCGTGATCCGGAGATGTGTCGAGTGAACGCGAAGGATACCGAAGCCGAAGGTAAGCAGACAGGTCAAGGCAATGTAGAGCGCGAAATTCACCATCACCGGCCACAGTCTCCTACCGGCCTTCACGGCCTCGAAGTAGTAGATCCTTATGGACACGAACAAGAGCGCCACTCCAAACCCGGCGGCAATGAAAACCCACCATTCCGGAAGAGAGAGGAAGGTTGCGGGAGGGAAGTACACGGAGTAGGCGAAAATGGATGAGGCGAAGAGCATGGCAAAGAAGTTGTTCACACCATGGCAGTCAAAGCTCTCTAGCTCAAAATGGATCTTCAGTTTCTTCATCTGGCTGATCCACGGAAAGGCTGCCACCACGAATGCTTGTCCCAAGTTCGTCCACGGTATCCCGTTCGACACGTCGAGAGCGTCACGCAAAGCGGATGTCCCAGTCATAGTCGTGTTCTCCTGTGACTATTAACAGCAGAGCAGAGCCAGGCAATCGAATACGAATACCTTAGAACAACTCTCTATCAAGACTCCGGTATTGTACCGCCTCCGCGACGTGGTGTTCGGCGATGGTCTCGACGGCGTCGAGGTCGGCGAGGGTTCGGGCGACGCGGAGGACTTTGTCGTAGGCGCGGGCGCTGAAGCCGAGGTTGTTGATGGCGTTCTCGAGCAGGGCTTTGGCGCTGTCGGTGGCGTGGCAATGGAGACGTACGGAGTGGGAGTCGAGGTGGGCGTTGCATCGGAACCGGCCGTCGTAGCGCCGGTGTTGGCGGTTGCGGGCTTCTTGGACGACGGCGCGGACCTCGGCCGAGGTGGGGCCGGAGGGGCGGTCGTCGGCGATCTCGTTGAAACTGAGGGCGGGCACGTCGACGTGGATGTCGATGCGGTCGAGGAGCGGGCCGGACATGCGGCTCATGTACCGCTGGATCTCGCCTATCGAGCACCGGCATTGCCGGCGCGGATCCGTCCGGCATCCGCACGGGCACGGATTCATGGCCACGACGAGCATGAAGCGGCTCGGGAAGGTAACCGAGTACATGGCGCGGCGGACGTGGACGACGCCTTCTTCGAGGGGCTGGCGCAGGACCTCGAGGGCGGATCGGTTGAACTCGGGCAGTTCGTCGAGGAAAAGCACGCCGTTATGGGCGAGGCTGACCTCGCCGGGATTGGGCTGCGTGCCTTGGCCGCCGCCGCAGATTGACACCGTCGACGCGGTGTGGTGCGGACTCCGGAAGGGCCGGCGGACGACGAGCGCCTCCTTATCGCGCACGAGCTGGGCCACGCTGTAGATTCGCGTGGTCTCGAGGGCCTCGTCGAAGGTCATGTCGGGCAGGATGCCGGGCAGGCGCGAGGCGAGCATGGTTTTGCCGGTGCCGGGCGGGCCGATCATGAGCAGGTTGTGGCCCCCGGCCGCCGCCACGGTGATCGCGCGTTTCACGTGGGCCTGGCCTTTGACCTCGGTGAGGTCGTGTCCGCCGCGCCGGCTACGCTCGAACAACGCCTCCACATCGGATCGGTGCGGGGCGATATCGGACTGGCCGGACATAAACGCGGCGGCAGCTTCAAGCGTCGCCACCGGAATCGTGTCGACGCCGCTGACGACGCTGGCCTCGTCCGCGTTCGCCACCGGCACGAGGATGCCGCGCAATCCCTGTTCGCGCGCGCCGAGAGCCATGGACAGCGCGCCCGCCACGGGCCGGATACTACCATCCAGGGCGAGCTCGCCGACGGCCGCGTAGTCCGCGAACCGCTCGCCAGCGATCTGTTCGCTGGCGGCCAGCATGCCGAGGGCGATGGGCAAGTCGAGGGCGCTGCCTTCCTTGCGCACATCGGCCGGGGCGAGGTTGATCACGAGCGTGCCGAAAGGAAACCGAAACCCGGAGTTTTTGAGCGCGGAGCTGACGCGGTTCTCGCTCTCTCGCACGGCCAGGTCGGGCAGGCCGACCATGAACACCCGTTGCGTGCCGAAACTGTGGTCGACCTCGACCGCCAGCGGAAACGGGTCGATGCCCAATACCGCCGCCGAATGTACTCGTGCCAGCATAATCGTTCTCTAACCGTTACATGTCCTTACCTGTGGCTAGCGGGCATAATAGAGCGTCGCAATGCCCCCGTCAAGGTGGAGCTTGTCTGAGCCGCGCAAGAGCGCGTCGGGTTGGTTCGCCGCGCCTGGACTTGAACCGGGCGACGGCGGGTTGCTCGCCAGCAAGAACCGCTTCCGTTTCACCCGGCACGGAGACTCCATCATGCAGATACTGAACGATGTCCTGCCATGTTTCTTCGCTGAACGATGTGGTGGCACCTGAGACGTAGTGTATGACCCCGGGCTGCGCTTTCCGCTTGGCAATGGCGCCGGGGGGTGTTATCATAGCGGCGGTGTCATGCAGTGGAACCTGGGCTGGAGAGTGAGGGGAGGGTCCTATGCGCCGTTGCATTCCGTTCGTTGCGCTGCTCGTCTTGTTTACCTTCGTGTTCTGCAGTTGCCCCAAGCCCCGCGATCCCGCCATCGGCGCTCTTCCGGACGCATTGGGGTTTGGCACCACGCTCACAACCCTGGCGTTCGAGGTGTGGAATCGGGGCGACGCGGGCTCCGTCCTCGATTTCCAGGTATCCACGGACACACCGTGGGTGGCCAGCCTCGAACCGAAGTCCGGAACCAGCACGGGTTCGGGCGACAAGGTCGTCGTGACCGTGACCGTGAGCCGCGCGGGCCTTGCCAAGGCGGACTACTCGGGTACGATCACGGTGTCCGCTGCGAACGTGAACCCCGCCACGGTGTACCTGTCGATGTCTACGGTGCCTGCTGCCGAGGGGGAAGCCGAGGGCGAGGGCGAAGGGGAACCGACCGACAAGGCCACGATCATCGGGTGGGTTTCGGATACCGAAGGGGATCCCGTGGCTTTTGCCAAGGTGACCGTTGATGGCGGTGTCACTACGTACACCGACGACCATGGCCTGTACACCGTGCCGGGTGTGGAGCCGTCGGATGAGGTAACGGTGTCGTTCTCGAAACCGGGCTATACGACCAATGCGACCAACGTCGGTGCAGCCGCTGAAGAGGTCTCCACGGCCAACGTGGCGTTAGCGCAACGGGCCGAAGCCCAGGTCTTGCCGAACGCGGCGGCCGGCGGCACGGTCGAGGATACGGAAGGCAACGCCATCACGCTGCCGGTGGGTGCGTTGGTTGACTCGGCGCGCAAGGCCGTAACCGGCGACGTCGAGGTGCAAATCACCGCGCTCGACTTGTCGGATCCCAGTGAAAAAGCGGCATTCCCAGGCGACTTCCGCGGCGTCACCGCCAAGAGCGGCGCCGAGGTCCAGCTCGAGAGCTTCGCGGTGGCGGATTTCGTGATCACCCAAAACGGCGAGGAACTGGACCTGGCGCCCGGCGTGTCGGCGGACATCGCGCTACAACTGCCGGGGGATACGTCGCTCGAACTGGGTGAGACAGTGCCCCTTTGGTATTTCGATGAGGAGCAGGGCGTCTGGATCGAGTCCGGTATGGGCACCGTCGAGTCCGACGGCTCGGGCGGGCTCGTGTACGCGGCGTCGGTGCCGCATCTCTCGTGGTGGAACTGCGACAAGCCCCTTGAGGAGACTCATTGCGTCCGCGGGCGTGTCTTGAACACCGAAGGCCAGCCGGTGGCCGGCGCCCGGATCGAGGCGCGCGGCCTGTCCTACAACGGCTCGAGTTTCGCCACCACGGATGCGAACGGTCGGTACTGCGTGGACGTGAAACGCGACTCTCAAGTACAAGTCCTGGCAACGTTGCCGGGCGGCCGGGAAGTCGTGGCGGCGCAGGATGTAACCGTGCCGGATGCGGCCGCTTCCTGCGATACGGGTGGCTGCACGGACGTGTCCGACATGACCGCTTCATTCGATGCGTGTGTCAGCGGTTTCGTGAAGCGTGAAGACGGCACGCCGTTTGCCGGCGTCACGGTCTTCAACTCATGGGGCGGCCGGGCAGTCACCGATTCCACGGGGTACTACTGCATGGATGCGCCCGGGGGGGTCACCGTTTCCGTGTTCGCGCTCGGGCGTCCGCTCGTGGATGTGCGAACCATGGTCGACACTTATTGCGGGACCGGCGACTGCGTCCAAGCGAACATCGAGATCGAGTATCCCGAATCGGGAGACTTGGTCGGATATGTGACCGCCCTATGCTCGAGCAACTCCGACGCCAAAGCCGGCTCCGCGGGCGTGACCTCCTATGCGTACTTCTTCGCGCATATCGGCGATGCCCCCGGGGTGGAAGAACTGACCGATGTGGACGACACCTGCACGGTCCATCTTGACCCGCCCGCAGAGGGCGAAGGCGAAGGGGAAGAGGACGAGGAACGCCTGGGCGCCCTGGATCCCGGCGTGCCGGGATCGGTCACCAACGGCGTGGCTACCGCCGAGATGGTGCGCTTGTACGACTACTATGTGGCCCTGTTCATGGAGCTCTACGGCAGCACCGAATCGCTCATCTTCGATCCCGCGATGATGGGTATCTTCATGCAGGAACCCGGTCTTGAACCCCGGTTTCAGCTCGGGGATACGCTAACCTACTCCTGGCCGGGTGGCGTCGACATTGGCCCCTTCAGCGCGAGCCTTCAGGTGGTCGGTCCGCCCGATCTCGCGTCGCCGGAGATCACCGATGGCCCCTACGGGACGCACTACGTCAACATCGATCTCGGCACGAGCCTGCCGCTGGTTTGGGATGCGGCCAGTCCGGGAACGCTGCTCAATGTGATGGTGGTCAGCACGGCAACGCCCTTGAGTGGCGTCAAAGACGTCGCGGGCACGCGCAGGGGTTATGTGAATTGCGTGCTTCGTGATGACGGTTCGCACACCATCCCTGCCGCTCTGTTGGGTCAATTGCCGGTCGCCGGACCCGGCGAAAAGCAGCAGATTCTCTTCAGTGTCACGCGCTTCAAGTATGGCGTGGCGAATGTCCCGCTAGTGGCTGGCGGCAACGGGGTGGTCATACTCATGAGCTACGGTGGCGTGGCCGCAACCAACCCGCCGGCGGGCGTTCCCTGAACGGCGTCACCGCCCGCGGGTGCCGGGCGTCGGGGGATGCCCGACGCCCGACGTAGGGCTGGAGGAGGGGTCGTGAGTTACCGATGCGGCAAGTGGCACGCGGCGCGGAGGTTCCGCTCGAAGGCCGATCAGCGTCGTCGGGAAGATAGGACAGGGAAGGGCAGGCAATGCCGCCATGCCAGGCGAGACGAAGCGGACAGAAGACGGCCGCCGTCCGCGTTGCGATGGGGTGCAGGGCATTGGGCTTTCGATGAAGAGGGCGATTCATGAGGAGCGTCTGCGCGGTGTCCTTCCCATCAGGCTATGGCAGGCGGTTGGCGTGCCGCCGCCGGGCGAGGAGCATCGGACGTCATGGATGATTGGGGACGAAGGCGCGAACAGATCAAGATCTTCGTTCTCCTGGCGGCTTTCGGAGTGGCTGCGGAGCTCAACAGCGTTCAGATACCCTATACGGGAGCCCTGATTGATGGCCGCTGGGCCTTTGGCTTCATGGGATTCGCCCTGTTGCAGCGTTGGCGGGCGGCGCTGTTGTTGGCTTGCTGTCTCTCGATTCCCCTGAATTCCCACGTGCCTCTCTGGATAGGCTTTCTTGGCAACCTGCTCTACGCGGTTCCTGCGCTGCTTGTCATCCGTCCTCTTTCGAGCCGTCTGTTAGTGCGATGCGGGCCGAGTTGGGTGTACGGCTTGGGGTGGTTGGCGCTGGTCTTGGGCTGCTATCAAGTCTTCACGACGCCTGCGGTTTGGGCGGTGGTTGCGTTGATGGACGGAGGGCCGGTTTGGCCCAAGGTTTGGGAAGGCTGGCAGACGCAGCCGTTTCTGGTAGAGTCGATTCTCGCGGGGCTCCTTTCGGCCGTCGCCATGGTGGCCGTGCTGACCCATCAGCGACTCGGCCACATCTACCGCATGCTCCTCGGGATCCGCAGCGTCAATCAGCTCATCGTGTCCGAAGACGACCCGGTTCGCTTGATCGAGCACGCCTGTGCCAACCTGACAGAAACCATGGGCTATCTGGGTGCCCGGATCGTCTTGCTCGACACCGAGGGTAGGCGGGTTACGGCGGCGGCGCTCTCGGGCTCTGGCGGGGGCTGCAATATGCTGCGTGAGCAGTTGGCCCGGGGAGAGCTTCCTGTCTGCATGACCCGCGCCCTCGATCGTGAGGGCACCGTCGTTGTCGAGAACCCCGCAGCCGATTGTGCGGGGTGTCCCGCGTTGAAAGAGTCTGCAGGACGTGCCGGACTGAGCCGCCGTCTCGCGTCCGACGGCAAGACTTACGGTGTACTCTCGGTGGATGTTCCGGCGGCCTATGTCCGCGATACGGAGGCGCGCGGCCTCTTTGACGAGGTGGCCGACGACCTGGCGTTTGCCCTTTGCCGGATCGAGATGGCCCGTAGCCACCGGGCGCTGGAAGGGATCTACGCCACCCTCTATGAGAAGAGTCACGCCGTCATGCTGGTGATCGATTCCGATAGCGGGGCGGTTGTCGATGCCAATCCGGCGGCGGAGCGCTTCTACGGCTGGTCGCGGGAGGAACTGACGCGCAAGAACATCGCCGAGATCAACACGCTCACACCGGAGCAGGTGCGTGCAGAAATGCAGGCGGCTCGCGATATGCGGCGCAATCATTTCCTGTTCAAACACCGTCGAGCCGACGGCTCGATCCGCGACGTTGAGGTCTACAGCGGCAGTGTCGAATTCGAGGAAAGGCAACTGCTCTACTCGATCATCCACGACATCACTCAACGCGTCCAGGCCGAGGAAGCCCTATGCGAAAGCGAGCGGTACCTGCGTTCGATTCTCCAGACCACCGCCGACGGATTCCTTGTTGTTGACCACGAGGGCGGAATCATCGAGGTCAACGACGCCTACTGCCTTCTGTCGGGTTATACACGCGACGAGATCCTGGGAATGCGGCTGTCCGACCTGGAAGCGGCCGAAGTGCCCGAAGCCACCGCCGACCGCGCGAGACGCGTTGTCGTAGAGGGCTCGGAGTTTTTCGAGACCCGACACCGGCGCAAGGACGGTAGCGTGTTTTCCATCGAAGTCTCGGTGAGCTTTGTCCGCGAACGCGGCGGCTGCTTCGTTTCGTTCTGCCGCGATCTGACCGAGCGCAAGCGGCGCGAGGAGCATATCGCCCTCCTGGGTCAGATGCTGGACGAGGCGCCGGCCGCGGTCACGATCCATAGCACCGAGGGGCGCTTCCTCTTTGCCAACCAGGCGGCCTGCGCTCTGCACGGGTATGACGACGTCGGCGAGTTCCTGGCGATCAACCTGCACGATCTCGATATGCCCGAGAGCGAGTCGCTCATTGCCGAGCATATGCGCCAAATCAACCAGGCGGGCGCGGCGCGCTTCGAGGTCACCCACTATTGCAAGGACCGTTCGGTGCTTCCTATGGAGGTGTTTGCCAAGGCTATCGAGTGGCATGGTGAACCGGCGCTGTTGAGCATCGCTACGGACATCACCGAGCGCAAGAGGGCGGAGGAGCGTCTGCGCCTGCAATCGCTCGTGCTCGATCAGATTGCGGATCGAGTGACCGTCACCGACCTCGACGGTGTCATCACCTATGTGAATGACGCGGAGGTCCGGACGCTGGGGTATGAGCGCGAGGACCTCATCGGCGCATCGGTGGAGCGCTACGGCGAGGATCCCGACCGCGGGGCGTCTCAACACGAGATCGTCGAGGACACGTTGTGTCAGGGCCAATGGCGGGGTGAGGTGGTCAACCGAACCGCCGATGGGCGCGAGGTGATTCTGGACTGCCGGACGCAGGTGATTCTCGATGAACGGGGTAACAAGGTCGCCCTGTGCGGCATTGCCACGGATATCACGGAACGCGTTCTGGCCGAAGAGGCCCTGCGCGAGAGCGAGGAGAAATACCGCTCGCTGTTCAACCAGTTCATGGGGGGCATCTATCTGCACGACCTCGAGGGCCGCATCCTCGACGTGAACATGATGGCCTGCGCCCAGTCCGGTTATTCCAGAGACGAACTCCTGAAGCTCACCGTCTTCGACCTCCATCCCGACGAGGCCGAAACAGGATACTGGCCGAAGGATGAGCTGGTGCGCGCATGGAAGCTCTGGCGGCCCGGACAGAGGATCGTTGTGGAGGGAGAACGGCGACGCAAGGACGGCGTCGTCTTCCCGGTCGAGGTATCGACCGGCATGGTCCGTTACGGCCAGAGCGATCTGATTCTGGCCATCGTTCAGGACATCTCGGAGCGCAAGCGGGCCGAGGCCGAACGCGAACAACTGCGGGAGCAACTGAACCAAGCGCAAAAGATGGAATCGGTAGGGCGGTTGGCCGGCGGCGTGGCACACGATTTCAACAATATGTTGAACGTTATCCTCGGCCATGCGGAGCTGGCCGTCGAGGAATTGCCTCCCGAGCACCCCGTTCGCGACGACATCGAGGAGATCCGGAAGGCCGCGCAGCGTTCCGCCGATCTGACGCGCCAACTGCTGGCCTATGCCCGAAAACAGACGGTGGCTCCGAGAGTTCTCGACCTCAACGAAACGGTGGCGTCCACGCTCAGGATGCTCCGGCGTCTCATTGGCGAGGACATCCAGCTGACCTGGAATCCCAGCGAGGCGTTGGATCCGGTGCGCATCGATCCGGCGCAGGTGGATCAGCTTCTTGCCAACCTGTGCGTCAATGCCCGTGACGCCATCGGACACAACACCGGAACGATCGCCATCGAGACGGGTTCGGCGGTCTTCGACGAAGAATACTGCGCTGCCCACCCCGGGGCCACTGCCGGCCGCTACGTGATGCTTGCCGTCAACGATGACGGTTGCGGCATGGACGAGGGCACGAGGGCCCAGGCGTTTGAGCCCTTCTTCACGACAAAGGGGCAAGGTGAAGGCACCGGACTGGGCCTCGCCACGGTGTACGGCATTGTGAAGCAGAACCGCGGCTTCGTCGATATCTGCAGTGAACTCGGCCAGGGGACCGCAGTCAAGGTCTATCTGCCTTGCCACAAGGACCGCGTTGCACAGGACGCCGAAGTCACGGAATCGGCAACGCCACCACGCGGCAACGAGACCATCCTCTTGGTTGAGGACGAACCGGCCATTCTGAAGATGACGCGAACGATGCTCCTGCGACAGGGCTACGCTGTCTTGGCGGCCGCGACTCCCGGTGAGGCCATTCGCCTTGCCCAGGAGCATGCCGGCGATATACACTTGATCATTACGGACGTGGTGATGCCCGAGATGAACGGACGCGATCTTGCCAAAAACGTGTTGTCCCTCTACCCAAGGATCAAGCGCCTGTTCATGTCCGGCTACACCGCTGATGTCATCGCGCACCAGGGCGTGTTGGAAGAAGGGGTCTACTTCATCCAGAAGCCCTTCCTTCAGAAGGACTTCACCGCGAAGATCCGCGACGTGTTGGGGAGCTGAGGGCCCCATGAGGCCATTTCGCAGGCCGAGGCATCAGGCGTGCGTACCGCGATCATCGTCGACGAAGGGAAATAGGCCGGACTGTTGATGGCAAGGGTGAAGGAGGCGGCATGAATCTGTTTGAGACACTTGGCGACGTGTGGGAGCAGGCGGTGGACGATTTCGGCGGGGCTCTTTCGGGATGGTTTGCGGAATCGCCGGCGCTAGGGGTTCTGAACCTCATCTTCGCGCCCATCATGTTGCCCATCTACTTCTTGCAGCTACTGTCGAGAACGTTGTGAGAGGTCTCGCGTGCGGACCCGTTGATGCGTCTCGGAACCGAGTGCTGAGGATGAGCACGCCGTTTCAGGGCATCCTGGGGGTGTTGTCGCCAGTACTGGACAGGAAACGAGCCGTGTCCTGAACGCGCAATCCGCTTTCGCGAGGCCGAATTCCTGCTCGAACGTATCTTGGGCATCGGTCAGGCGCGGAGCACGTGTCGTTGAGGGCCGGCTCCTACGTAGCGGGACGCTGTCGAACCCGATCAGATCGCGCCAGTTGGATTCAGGACGGCCCCTGTCCATCCGGCTCGAATCCCCCTATTCAATCCATTTGCGCTGAATATTGCGCAGACTGGCGGCGAACAGCGCGGCACAGAAAGCCGCAAGCGCGGCCAAACTGAGGCCGTAGGGTATGGTGGCCGCGCCGCGGATGGCGCCGTGGAGAATGTCGGTGCCGTACGTGAGCGGCAGTACGTAGGAGAGCGGCCGCAAGAAGACGGGCAGTTTTTCGATTGGGAAGAACAGCCCGCATAGAAAGATCATGGGGAAACGGAAGAAATTGGAGAAGGTCTGCGCTTCAAAGACCTCTTTTACGGACACCGCGATGAACAGGCCGAGAAACGTGGAACTGATGGCGATCAAGATGACGGCGGGTGTCAGGACGGCCCAGTTGACATCTGAAAGATCCGTCAGAAACGCCCCCAACAACAGTGGCACGAAGGCGTTGACCACACCGAAGAGTATGGCCCCCGCGGTCTTGGCGAGCATCAGCACTTCCAGCGAAATGGGGGCGAGTAGAAGGCGTTCGAAAGACCGCCCTTTCTTCTCGAACGTGACCGTCACGGAGAGCACGCTGGTGGTGCCGAAGAGAATGCTCAAGGCCACGAGTCCGGGAAGCAGCGTAGAGAGACTCTCCAGCCCCAGTCCGGAACGGACGAAGAACATGGCAATCCAGACCAGTGGGAACAGCAATCCCCAACTGATGTTGGGCGGCTTGAGGTAATAGGTGCGCATGTCCTTAAAGAGGATACTCCAGAATGTGATCCATTTGTTCATGCCCCGCCTCCTTTACCCGTCTTCTCGCGCTCCTGCTTCATGAGCCTGGCTTCGATGCCGGTCACGTGAACGAATACATCCTCAAGCGAGGGCCGAATCTTCCGGGCTTCGGACACCTCCTCGCCATGGTCTTCCATCAGCCGGACCAGGGGACCGATACGAACCGGTTCATGCGATTCGACACGAAGTACGGTAGACGTGACCGTCACGCACTCGAGCGCGGGAAAGGCTTCGCGAATCACGTCACACAGCGATTCGGCGCTGCTCGACACGCCGAACTCGACCACGTGGCGTCCCTGGGTCTCGCCCATCAGATCCGCTACCGAATCGGTGCGGACAATGCGCCCCTCGACAATGAACGCGATGCGCCCGCAGAGCCGCTCGGCTTCCTCAATGTAGTGGGTGGTCAGCAGAATCGTTGTGCCAGCGGTGTTCAGACCGGCGATCATCTGGCGAATCTGCCTAGCGCTGGCCACGTCGATACCGGTGGTCGGCTCGTCCAGGAACAGAATCGGCGGTCTATGGATGATCCCGGCCGCAATGGTCAGCTTGCGCTTCATGCCCTTGGAATAGCCGCCGAACTTGCGATCCGCCGCCTGCGAAAGCCCGAAAGATTCGAGCAGTTCGTGTGCCCGTTCTTTGCGTTTCCGCTGGCGCATTCCGTAGAGCGCACCGCAGAAACAGAGATTCTCGTAGCCGGTCAACTCGGGATAGAGGTTGCTCTCGTCCGGAACAACACCCATCAAGTGCTGCGCGGCCTTCGGATTGCGGGAGCAGTCGATGCCCGCGATGTGAATTGTCCCTGCGTCGGGGCGGGCCAAACCGGTCAACATGTTGATCGTCGTGGTCTTTCCTGCGCCGTTGGGGCCGAGAAAGCCAAACAGTTCGCCTTCGCGCACGTCAAAAGTGACCGACTCAACCGCTGTCACATCTCCAAAACTCTTCGCCAGGCCGGATACGTCGATCTTCTTGTTTTCAAATCCCATAGCCGTTCTCTCTATTCGGGTAATTGGTTCAGCGTGAACAACAAACCGGCAAAACCGGCTCCGGGCACAATGCCACGCTCGATTCGCGGCTCCGGCTCGAATTGCTCATTCGGTTGCCGGAACAACGTGCTTGCCGAGTCGGTCGGCGAGAATCCGCAGGATTGAGCCAACTCCAGCACCTCGGTCGCCGTTCGGAAATGGGCCTGTGAGTACATGGAGTGTCCTTGGGCGGCTTTCTCCTGATAGGAAAGGCCCCAAGGACTGTCGGCGGGGACGAACCCCAGCAGGAGCTGACCACCGGCTCGGAGAACACGACGGCACTCGCACAGGACCTGGGGCGCGTCGGCCACGAAGCAGAGCGTCAGGGCCATCAGTACGCCGTCGAACGACTTCGGCGCAAAGGGAAGCGCCTCGGCCTTGGCTTCATGCGACACGATGCCGCGTGCCGCCGCCAGGGCCAGCATGTTCGGCGACGGATCGACGCCGGTCGGTATGCCGAGGGCGTGGGCGAACCGTCCCGTGCCGACACCCACATCGACCCAGCCATCAAAAGGTCCGTCGCATAACGAGAGCAGGCAGTCACGTTCACCTCGGAAGATGGCCTCTCCTTCCGGCGTGTCGTACCACCGGTCATACTGGTCGGCGATGGAATCGAAGACCTGACACATCGGTCACGCGCTCCGCTCGTTAGGCGCTCACACCGTCACCAGCCGGTCCGAGTCGCGCACGATCTCGTAGTGGTCTTTGAGTGTCGACAACGGACAGATCTCCGAGCCTTCCGAATTGCGGAGTCTCAGGCACGTTCCACAGGCCAGGAACTCGCCGCCCGCGTCGAGAACCCTCTGCGCGGCTTCCTTCACGTTGAACTTTTCGTCCTCAATCTGGTCGATCTCGACGCCCCGGCCCGAAAGGAAGATGCGGACCTCGTCGCCCTGTTCCAGACTATAGAGCGCCAAGCGCAGGGCGTTGAAGACCGTTTCCGGGTCGGTCTGGGTGATGACCATTCCAAGTTTCATGATGCTTTTCCTTTCGTTTCAGAATGCTCGTCAGCTCCACAGCAGGGGTGTTCGTCGCTCGTCCCGTGACATCTCCTGATCTGCTCGGGCGAGCATTCCGTGGGTCTGCCCTTCAGGTTCTCGGGCTTCGTGCAGCACTGTTTCTTCTCACACATGATGTACTTCCCTTTGGTTAAGTGGCCGCGCGGAAACTATCCAACAACGCAAAAAAAACACCGCTACTCCTTCTTGTCCACCCTGAGCAGCCTCTGGGCCGTTTCCCCCCAGTCGGTAAGCGTCGATTCGTTCACCCGGTAATGTACGTAGTACCCCTTCTTCTCTGCGCTCACAACCTCTGCGTCGCGCAGCACTCGCAGGTGCTGCGACACCGCCGCTGGCGTGATGTCAAGCGCGCGGGCCAACGCATTGACGCAAAGCATCCGATTCTTGAGCAGGTCAATCATGCGCACCCGCGTCTCCACCGAAAGGACTTTGAAGATTCGGGCGAGTCTCTCCATTTCATTCATCCGAACACGCCTTCTGGTTAAGCATCAACGCAGATACTATGGGCCATCGCGCGGGCCCGAGTCAAAACCACTTTGTTCGCCGCGCGACTCGCGCGCAGGAAGCGGCCGCTGCACGGACGCAGGCCCACGCGGTTGGGTCACCTATACATGGGGTCGGTTGACACGTTTCGGAACCGTGTGCTAAGGTTGAAGATGCCGTATCGAGGCATCTCAGGGTGTTTTTTGCCCGCGCTAGACGGGAAACTAGCGGTGTCCTGAACTCGCAATCCGCTTTAGCGAGGTCGAATCCCTGCTTGAGGGTGTCTTGGTCATTAGTCAGGTGCGGAGCACGTGACGTTGACGGTCGGGTCCTACTCAACGAGACGCTGCCGAACCCGGTCAGGTCCGAGAGGAAGCAGCCGTAGGTGGAGGTTCTCGTGTGCTGTAGGGTAGCCTGGCCCGAGTTAACGACTTCGCGGCCGTTCTGGCCAACCATTCGAGGGTAGGTGCGCGGGCATTCTTTTTTTCGCATCGAGGGAGCATATGGCCGAGGATCACTATCTCGTGCTGGCGCGCAAATGGCGCCCTCAGTGTTTCGCGGACGTGGTTGGTCAGGAACACATCACCCGGACACTCCAGAACGCGATTACGGCAGGCCGAATCGGTCACGCCTTTCTCTTCATCGGTTCACGCGGGATTGGCAAAACCACGACGGCTCGCGTATTGGCCAAGGCGCTGAATTGTCTTGCGACCGACGGTCCGACCCCTCAGCCGTGCGGCCAGTGCGCGAACTGCGTTTCCATCGCCGAAGGCCGCAACATGGATGTCATCGAGATCGACGGCGCTTCGAACAACAGCGTTGCCGATGTCCGAGAGATCCGCGAGAATGTCCGTCTCGTTCCGTCCAACGCCCGCTACAAGATCTACATCATCGACGAAGTCCACCAGCTTTCGAGCGGCGCATTCAATGCGCTGTTGAAGACCCTCGAAGAACCGCCGGTTCACGCGGTGTTCATCCTGGCCACCACGGAGGCCCACCGGATTCCGGCGACGATCATCTCGCGTTGTCAGCGGTACGATTTTCGGCGCGTCGGTTTGGATGCCCTCTGCGTCCTTCTGCGGCGCATCCTTGACACGGAAGGCGTTGCGTGCACCAACGAGGCGTTGTACGCCATTGCGCGCGCGGCCGAGGGCGGTATCCGGGACGCCGAAAGCATCCTCGACCAAATCATGTCGTACTGTGAAGGGCGCATCGAGTTCCAGGACGTGGTGGACGTGCTGGGCCTCGTCCGGGCCGAGGTCCTCTACGATTTGTGCGAAGCGATGCTTGACAAGGACATTGGGCGGCAGTTGAAGACCATCGAGGATGTGGTCGTCAACGGAAAGGATCTATCTCAGTTCGTATCCGAGATTCTGGGTCATTTCCGGAATCTGCTCGTCTGCAAGACGGCCAATCCGAAGGAGCTATTGGCCCTGCCCGACGAGGACATCGCCCGTTTGGTCAAGCAATCCGGCCGATTCTCGCTGACGCACCTGATCCGCCTCGTCGAGCAGTTCGCCGAGTTGACCAAAGGCTTCGACTCGCAACTGGCGCAACGGATTGCCCTTGAATCGACCCTGATCCGGATCTCGAAGGTGGGGATCGAGTTGTCCGTCGATACCGTGCTCGAGAAGTTGGTGCAGTTGGGGCACGGCGGAATCGCGCCTGGATCGTCCGGTGGGGCATGCGTTGGGGGGGCGGGTTCGCCCAGCGTGTCCGCGGAACCCATGGTGCCGGCCGAGGTGGAAACGGAGCCTGACGCACCGGGTCGGCACGAAGCTACGGCGGAAGCGCCCACCGAGGTGACGGCGGCCACGTTACGGATCTTCTGGCAGAAGCTCGTGATGAGGATCAAGAACGAGGATCTCCACCTGGCGGTCTGTCTTGATCGGGCAACGCCTCTCCGATTGGATGGCGCCGCGCTTGTGATACAATTCCGCGAGGCCGATGCGCGCCAGCGCAAGACCGTCGAAGCGCGCCAGAACCTGGATCGTATCGAGCGGCTTCTGGTCGAGTGGACGTCGAATGTGACCACGCTTGGCGTCGAGTCCGCGGTGGCCGTGCCTCGGGACGATGAGCCGGCCGCGCCACAGGGGTTTCCGCTGGGCGGTCACGTGAGTGCGGATCGAGCGCGTGAGGCCCTGAAGGACCCGCACGTGGCAAAAGTCGTGGATGCGTTCAAGGGACGGATCGTGAACGTGAGAGGCGGCGGCGACGAGTCGCACGAGGCCGAATAGCGAGCGCGTAGGGCGACGGCGTGGCCAGGGCCGCGTGACATACCGGGGTGAGTGCCGTGCAGTTCGAGTCGAATCGACGCAGCAAGAGGAGCCTATCGGGCACCCTCTTCGTGACCTTTCTGTTTGGGGCGGCCATCGGTTTCTCGTTGTGCTACGGCCTGTCGGTCTCGTTGAACTGGGGGCGTCCCGACGCCGAGCCCCGAGTCGAGATGCCCACCCAGGTTCCGTCCCCCGAACCGGCGGGCCTCGCCGACACGCCGTCTTCGGTCGAGCTGGCCGCGCCCTCGTCTCAAGAGCCGGGGTCTCCGTATGCCGCCGCGGCCAACCTGGCGTTTGACGGTGAGATCCTGGCCGGTCGGCATTTGTTTGTGGCGGTTCATGGCAACGCCATGGACGACGCCGGCGCCGAATTTCTGGGGCGACTCCAACCGGGCGGCATCGTCCTGCGAGACGAGAACCTCTCGAGCGACGTTGGGGAAACGACCGCGTTTGTTCGTGCCTTGAGAACGGCCGTGAGCCAAGGGGCGTCGTTGGCGGATCGACCGTTGTGCGCCGTGTTTCCCCAATCGGGGGGGCTGGCGCGATTCGCCGGCTCCGATGGGCCGTCCGCGGCGGAATTGGGGGCCGATTGGGATACGGAGCGCGCGGGCGCTATCGGCCGCGAGTTCGGCAGTGCCTGTCTCGAACGCGGTATCAGCGTGGTTTTTTCGCCGCGGCTCGACATCGATGAGCCTCAGGGCGAGCACCCGGAATTGGCCGTCGAGGCCTTCGGCCGGGATCAAGGCGTTGTCGCGGCTATGGGGCTAGCCTTATCGGAAGGGCTTTCGAGTGCGGGTGTGGCGGCCGTGGCCGTGCACTATCCGGGCCTGGGCGCGGCGCGGCTGGATGCGGCGAAGGACCTTTGGGTCATTGACCGCGATGTACCGCAACTGGCGGAACTCATGTATCCCTTCGCGGAGGCCATCGCGCATGGCGTTCCCGGCGTTCTGGCATGCCACGCGGCCGTGCCGGCACTGGACAAGACGCAGCCCGATCGGCCGGCGTCGATGTCGCCCGTGCTGATCCGGGATGTGCTGCGCACGAACTTCAAGTTCAATGGTGTGGTGATGGCGGATGACGTGATGCCGCCGGCCCGTGTGGGTCGGCGAACCCCGGGCGATGCGGCGGTTGAGGCGCTGGCGGCTGGCTGCGATGCGCTGCTGTTCCTGGATCCGGATCCCGTCGGGATCCACGGCGTTTGCCAGGCCATCGAGGCGGCCGTGCGCGACGGGCGCTTGTCCAAGGCCGAATTGGATGCCAGCAAGGGACGCCTGGATGCTTGGGCCGATGCCTTGCGCGAGCGCTTCGCCATTCCCTCGGCGCCTGAAGCGGAAGAGGCCGAACCGGACAAGGGGGCGGTTGCGACGCCCGGCCCGGACGCGATAGAAATCGATCACATGGTCAAGGCAGGCGATGTCTTATGCGATCTGGCCAAGCGATTTGGCGTTGCGGTCGAGGACCTCAAGCAGTGGAACAACTTGACCGATGATCGCCTGATGCCGGAGACGCGGCTTGTCGCGCGCATACCAAGAACAGCGGCCAGTGCCGAGGTGGTGGCCCCCGACGACCGGATCGAAAAGGAGCATACCGTTGCGGCGGGGGAAGGACTGTTCGATGTCGCGACGGCGTACGATGTCACGGTGCTGGATCTGGTCCGGTGGAATGCGCTGGCCGAGGGTGTCGTGCAGGAGGGCCAGGCACTAAAGGTCTTCGCGCCACCGCCCGAGGAGAGACCTCAGCCGAAGAAGGCCGAGCCGAAGAAGGCCGAGCCGACAACGGATCACCGCATTGAACGCGGGGAGACGCTGGAATCCATTGCCCGGCGGTACGACACAACGCCCCGGAAGCTCATGGAACTCAACGACATCAAGAACCCACACAAGATCTTGTTCGGCCAGAAGCTGAAGGTGCCGAAGCGCTGATGCCGTTGTGCTGTCGGGCCCGCTAGGGCAGGCTTGATGGCTTTCCCGAGTCGTGCGCCAGTTTGTCCAGCAAGGACGGGGGTACCTCAATGCCCTTCTGGAGGCACAGGTCCACTTCCTGCCACGCCTCGTCGTAGGCGCGTTTTCTGCACAAGGCGAGGATCAACTGGATCCGGGCATCTCCGGCGTCGGCATTGAGCTCCAGCACATGCCGGAACGTTGCGGCGGCGCCGTCGAAGTCCTTCCCGCCGAGGAGTGCATAACCCAAGGCCATATGCTTCGCCGCGTCGCGCGGATCCAGCGCAACGCTCTGGCGGAACGCCTCGATGGCCTCGTCGTGCGCGCCGGTGGCGTCAAGGGCCATGCCTAGGTGGAGTTGGGCTCGCGCGGTGCTGGGGTGCTCGGTGCAGATCCGTTGCCATTCGGCCAGGCGGCCCTGGGCATCTCCGCGGTCGAGGTAGTACTGGTCGATCCGAAAGTAGGGTTCCGAGGAGGCGGGATCGAGCGCGATGGCCTTTCGGAAAGATGCCATCGCCGCCTCGGTATGGCCCGTTTCCGCTAAGGCGATTCCCTCGCCGCACGTCGCCTCGGCGTTTTCCGGGCACACCTCGAGGACGTGGCGGAACGCTTCGACAGCCTCAGCGGCCTCGCCATGCTCGAGGGTCTTCCGTGCTTTCAAGAGAAGGCTTTCCTCGAGCTGGTCCCTGGCCGGGGCGAACTGGGGATCGATCGCGATGGCCCGACGATAGATTTCGATGGCCCTATCGAGTTCTCCTGTGTCCTCCATGGCTCGGGCCAACTGGTACTGGGCGGCGGCCGCGTTTGGCCGGGCCTCAACCATGGCCTGCCATTCGGCCCGGCGCGCCTCGGGCGTCATGGTGGCGGTGAGCACGGCGTCTAGGCTCTCGTACGCCTCCATACTGTCGGGATCGAGCGCGATGGCCTTGCGAAACGCCTCGGCGGCGAGATCGGTCCGGCCGAGCGTTTGCAGCGCGACGCCCTTGGCCAAGGCGGCAGGCGCGTTGTCCGGATCGACCTCCTCGGCCGTCTCGTAGGCATCGATGGCCTGCTCGTGGAGGCCTTGGCGGTCGAGGTGTTCTGCCGTGCGGAAGGCGCGATCGCTTAGCCGGCTCGCGATTCGTTCGTCCTTGGGTGCGAGTTGCCGGGCGGACTTGTATGCCTCGAGGGCGTCCTCGGTTTGGCCGGTGTCCTCGAGAGATAGGCCCAGGCAGAAGCGAGCCATGGCGGAATCCGGTAACTCGCGCACAATGTCCCGCCACATCGCGACTCGGCCGGCGTCGTCCTTGCGGCGCACGAGCAGATTGTCGAGGGTCAGGTAGGTCTCCTCGGAATCCGGCGACTGTCCGATCATGGTCCGCACGTCGCGGATGGCCCCGTCAAGGTCGCCGCGCGCCGCCCGGGCCAACGCCTCCGAGACCGCCGAGGGGAGGTGTTGATCCGGCGACTCGATAGGGAGAACGGCGGCGGGGGCGGTGCTTTCCGTGAGATTCTCCTGGGTGCGCCTGGCCGTTCTCGAAGCAACCTCCGCCAAACAGGCCGCCAGTATGCTATCCCCCGGCTCCAGCTCGGCGGCTTTCCCGAGGGCGTCGGCGGCGCCGTTGAGATCGTCCAGGTCGGTCAGGGCCTGTCCGAGCAGGATCCAGGCGCGGGCAGAACGGGCGTGTTCCTCGACGATGGCTTGCCATCGAGCAGCGCGTTCCTCCGTCGAAACGGTGTCGCGGAGCAAGGCGTCGTATGCGTCGTAAGAGGACAGAAAACCGGGATAGAGTCGCATGATCTCGAGATAGCGGTTCGCGGCCTGCTCGTTCCGGCCGTTCTTCGATAGCATCTCGCCGAGTTCCATTTGCAGATTTGGTTCTTCCGGTATGCGGCGGATAAGGTCTTCGTACAACGCAACCGCCTCGTCCAGTCGGCCGCTACTCGTGAGCAGCTCGGTCCATCCCTTCACAAGGTCATGATTGCCGGGAAAGAGGGATGCGGATTCCTCGTAGAGGCGCATGGCCTCGTCGGCGCGCCCTTGGTCGATAAGGGTGCGGGCCAGGAAATGCCTTGGCAGGGGATAGCCTTGCAGCGCCTGGACCAGGACGCGCCATTCCTGTTCTCGCGCGGGCGGCGTGGAGCGTTCCTTGAGCAGCGTATCGAGCCGGCTGCACGGCGCGATGTCCATGGGCGCCAAGTGTACGGCTTGCCGGAGGCTGATGCGTGCATGCTCGGTATCGCCCAGTCCGGCCAGCGCCTGACCCTGGTGCCACCACGCGGCGGCGTCACTCGGGTTCTCGCGGGTGGCCTTCCGGTAACAGTTAAGGGCGTCCGAAAGCGCGCCGTTCCCTTCAAAGATCTCACCGAGTCGGAGGAGGGCGGGTACGTCGTCCGGATACCATTCGAGGAGGCGTCGGTACGTGTTGGCGGCGGCGTCCGGCTTTCCGGCGCGCACCTCACAGTCGCCCTTGAGGCGCTGGGCCAAGCGTCGCCAGGGAAAGGCCTCGGCGACTTGGGTGGCTTCCCTGAGTGCGTCCTCGGTGTTGCCGTTCGAGACGAGGTTCAACGCCAACTCGACATGAAGAAGGAAGTCCTCGCCGGCTTGGCGTAGCGCTTCACGGAGTCCGTCTTCGACGGTCTTCAAGGACAACCGATTCGCTTCATCCTGTACCTTCTCGAGACGCTTCTCGAGCACATCGAAGTCGCCGAGGCCGCCGTCTTCGCGCGATCGAAGGAACTCGAGTGAGCTGCGGAACGCGCCTGCGAATGCCGTGGCGTTGGCCCCCAGCAACGTTTCACAACGCTCGAAGTCGAGAGGAGTGTGGTCTCCGTGGATGCCACGCGATGCCAGCTCGGCCGCGATGGACTCGAATGCGGCGGTGGCAATGACGTGCGCGCCCTCGAGCGTCGGATGCACCTGGTCCGCGAAGAATTCCAGGCCCGGCACATGGCCGGGACTCAACGCGACGAGGCGTTCTTGGGCGTCCGCGAGTCGGACTCCGTGGCCGGCCCACGTTTCCGCGGTTCGGCGGACAATGTCGAGCGATTTCTTCTTGGCACGGGAGAACCCGTAGGCCGATCGCTCGAGGCTGTCTTCGAAACAGGTTCGGGCTTCTTCCAGTTCGCCGAGTTTCCACCAGCATCGACCGAGGCGGTAGAGGACACGCGCATCGGTGGCGCTGAGGGCCTCGGCTTCCCCGTAGCGGCGAATCGCGCCGTGGAGGTCGCCATCCTTTTCGAGGGCCACGGCCTCGTCATAGAGCTGGTCGAACCGATGGAGGTCGTCCGGCGACAACGCACGCGTGTCGAGCGTCCGATCCGGCGGCCAACTCCGGAGATTCGCGCCTTCGGTGCACAGCACGACGCTGGTTCCGTGGCGTGATGCGGCCTTACATATGGCATTCAGGTTGGTCTCGAGGTGGCGGTAGACGCGTGCCACGCGCGAGGCGGACACCGGATTCCCAAGATGAAAAGGGCGCTTCTCGACGAGCCGTCGAAGCGGGCGGGCTGCCCACTGGTACACGCGGAGATCGCTCAGCCAGAGGCTGGCTCGGATCCAGGGCATGGGCGGGACCACGCCGCCCAGGGTGAACGGGTTGCTTGGCCCGTAGGCGCCAATGAACTCGTTGCCGCCGGCGTAGAGAAGGAGGAGATCCGGATCGAGTCGGTCGAGTGCGGCTTCGGCGATCTCGCGGATCACCACCGAGCTCGTGAATCCAAAGGACGCGTTGATGACCTCGAAGCGAACACCGGGGTATCGTTCCCGAAGCATGGCCTCGACCATTCGCCAGAACCCGTACTGCGGCGATGGCCATCCGTTGGCTTGGCCTCCTCCGAATACCACGATCCGGAACACGTCGTCTTGCTTCTTCTCGGGAATGACGAACTCGGCGTAGTCCCACATGTGAAGAGGGATGTACGAGACGAATCGGTTCAGGCAGTACCGATTGTAGGCCCAAGCGGTCCCGTCGCCGAAGTCCTTGCGAACGAATGGCTGCGTCGAGTGGCCGTAGCCAACGTGACGCAAGACCAACTCGGCGCCCACCAGGGCGAGCAGCACGACCAGACAGACACAGCCGACGCGCCGCCACCGCGCTCGATTCTTCTCCGGGGCTGTCGTTCGATCTGGATGCATCGGGTTGGGCTTCCAGTCACTTCGAGGCTGCGCTACGCGTGAACGATTCCTAGCGGGGCGCGCGTCTTCCATTGGCCGCGGGTGAAATCGGGGAAGTCCACCGGCCGACTGCGCCCGGCGACGGATTGCTCGCTCAGCGGGGCGATCACGCTCCAGGCCGCCGCGTCATACACGTCCATGTCCGTGGGGCCGCCGGCGCGGAATGTCTCGAACAGGCGATACAGCATGACGAAATCGGCGCCACCGTGGCCGTGGCCGAGGGCGTTGGAAAGGAGCGCTTTCCAGAGCGGATGCTCGTAGGCCTCGATGTATGCATCGATGGCTTCCCATTGGTCGGGTTTGCTGCGGCCTTCGATATAGATCTTGTCCAATGTGCCCATGTAGAGGCCGTTCGTGCCTTGCGCGCGGTAAATCAGGTCGTAGGGGCGCGGCGCCTGCGTGTCGTGATAGAGCGTGATCGTCAGGCCGTTCACCGTTCGGATGAGCGTGATGTTGATGTCGCCGAGCGCATACTCGCGCGTCGCCAACGGATGATCCGGGCCAAAGTGTTTTTCGGCGTAGAGATTCAGGCCGCGCGATACGCCGCTCATCGACACGAGGTAATCGAATTGGTCGCCCCGGTTGATGTTCATCCACTGGCCGACAGGACCGACGGGATGCGTCGGATACAGGTTGCCGTTGCGCCGCGACTCATGCTCGCCGCACCACAACAGGTTGCCGTCCACGTCGAACACGTTGTTCGCGATCCGGTAGTGTTGGTAGCCAGCCTCGGCATGCAGCATTTCACCCAACAAACCTTCGCGCACCATCCGGAGCACCATCATCGCGTTGCGGAAGTAGCAGCAGTTCTCCGTCATCACGCAGTGCCGGCCGGTCTTCTCGGCCGTCTCGACCAACTGCCAGCACTCGTCCACCGTGACCGCCGCCGGCACCTCGGTGGCCGTGTGCTTGCCGTTCTCCATGGCGGCCACACAGATCGGCACGTGCCAATGCCACGGGGCGGCATTCATGACGACATCCAGCTCTTCCGTCTCGCACATGCGCTTGAAATCCGTGTCGCCTTGGGCGTAGCCAGTCGGCTTGGGCTGGCCGGCCTGCACCACCCAATCCTGGGCGGCGGCGACGCGATCCTCGATGATGTCGCACACCGCGACGATCTCGATACCTTCGAGCGCCAGCAGCGTCTTGACCAACGAAGTGCCGCGCTTGCCAATGCCGACGAAGCCTACGCGCACTGGTTTCTTCTCGCCGCCGGCGGTTGCAGCAGCCTGCGGCGACTCGCTCTCGGCCAGCGCCGCGCGGTTCAGCAACAGGCCCGTGCCCAAGGCCGCGCCCTGCTTGAGGAACAGTCTGCGATCGAGCGGTGTCTGCATGGCTAGACTCTCCAAATTGTACGGTTCCGTGTGGCGAGTAAACGCTTTACAAGGCGTTCAGGCTACTGCATAGGGGCGGGATCGTTCAACGCGGCCGCGTAGTCGATGGCTTGGCGCAGGATCGCCACGGCCTCGCAGATTCGCCCGGTTTCCTCGAATCCGTACGAAAGGCGCAACTGGCGTCGCCCGGCCTGCGCCATGCTGCCCTTGGGATGTACGCAGTGTTCGCCTGGAATGTAGACGACGCGGGCGTGCTTATCCTCCGCTGGGCCGTCCGCTTCGGGATCGCCCGTCGCACGCGACAGGAACCGGAAGAACATCGAGTCCTCGGAGGTCTCGACGTCGGCGAGCGTGAGGTAGAAGTAGAAGCTCGCCCGGCCGCCGGTGCATGCCTCGATGGCGGCGCCGAGGTGTTCGGCGATGGCCGCCCGCACCTCGACGGCCTTCTCGCGGTAGCCGCGCGTGACGCGCTCGCGTTGCTCGACAATGTGATGGTCGATGAGGTAGCTGGCCATCTCCTGGTTGATGAGCGGCGCGCTGAAGCCGATGTCGCTCGTCTTCTGGATGAGCGCGCGCAGGAGCGGACCGTCCGGCCCGATGAGATAACCTACGCGCAGTGCCGGCGCCAGGATCTTCGACAGGGTGCCAATCTCATAGACGATGCCGTACTCGTCGAAGAGAAATCCCGATTGGGGTGCCGGTACTTCCGGATCGTGGATCAGGAATTCGTAGGCCTGGTCGAGGACTACCGGTACGCGGCGGCCGAGCTGGCGCGTCAGCCGGTGACCGATGCCTACCAGGGCCTCGCGCCGCGCGTTCGACAGAATCGTCGCCGTCGGATTGTTCACGGTGACCACGTACAAGAACGCGATGTCCGCACGGCGATCGCCCAGCGCGTACAGCGTGGCCGCCAACGCGTCTGTGTCGATGCCGTCGCTATCCTCAGGCACGGTGACGATCTCGAAGCCCTTGCGCTCGAGGGCGTTGCAGTAGATGTAATACATGGGATCCGTCGTGATCACGATTCCGGGCGCGATCACGTCCGACAGGGCGTCCAGGATGCTCGTCGCGCCGCTCGGGCCGATGAGGATCTCCTTCGAGCCGAGGATATCCTCGTTCAGGCCGCCGACGCCGTTGGCGCAATAGAACCGGCGGATCGAGTCGATGAGATTCGACGAGCCCTGCGGGCCGCCGTAGTTCAGCGCTTGGCGGTATCGCTCCGGATGGGCCAGCACATGGTCCATCGCCTCGCGGATCCGCGCGTCAGGAATCGTCCGCTCATTGACGTACCCGACGCCGAGATTGATGTCCCGGCCATCGCGGAAATCCGCCGCGAATGCCGCCATCATCCGGTTCACCGGCGACGGCACGCACGATAGCCGCCCATATTCCGAAAGCGCTGCGTGCTCGAAGTCCATGATGTGCGCCGTACCCGTTACGTTGCGGCCGAACGCGTGCGCGCATGGCCGCGACAGGGGCAGTATACGATTTCTTGGTGTGAGGGGCCAGTGCCTGGTGTTTCGGTGCTCTGGTGTCTGGTGGCTAGTATCCCGTGCCAATCCTCAATCCCCAAGGGAAAGGAGCGCTATCCGAGCCCCAAGGGCCTATATGGATTGCGGTAGCTTGCTACCGCTCTTCTTCGGGGCCCGCCTCAGGGGGACTGCCCGGCTGGCCAAACAATGTCCCGCATGCGTTGTAGACTAGACGCCGCCCATAGCCAAAGCGCAAGCAAGCTTGCGCAGTCCACATAGCGCGCCATCCTGGCCACTCGCTCCCAACTGCACGTCACGCGGCAAGGATGCCGCGCCTACTATGCTTTCCGACTGCGGCGAGAACCGGCTCGGATCCATTTCTTAGGGTTCTTGACCTAGCCAGAGCGCAAGCAAGCTTGCGCAGTCCACATAGCGCGCCATCCTGGCAGCTCGCTCCCAACTGCACGTCACGCGGCAAGGATGCCGCGCCTACTATGCTTTCCGGCTGCGGCGAGGACCGGCTCGGATCCATTTCTTAGGGCTCTTGACCTAGTTGTGATTGACTGATGACTGTATCCGTACTATCATCCAATGCGCGCTCCTGCGCGTGTCGAGACTTCGTGGCCACGTGGGAATTCGCGAAGGGAGGCGGAAATGTCCGCTATAGGCATGCGTCACGTCATCAAGGGCAGTGCCCCGCGGCTGAGGGCCGTACAGAGCTTCTCCGTGAATAAAAGCTGCTGGTATCTCGCGGTCACGCTGGCCGGTCTTGCCGCGTTGGCTCATGGTGAAGCTGGACAATCGCGAGTCTGCGTGGACTCCAAATGGGACAGGTGCCTGCCCTCGCTCGTCCTCACCGACGTCGATGTCAAGGGCGACTCGCTGAGCACTGCGTGGCAGAAAGCCACAAGTCGGTTTGGCCTCCGAGTGAACCTCTTCCTGGAAAACACCGAGAGCATTCACAGGCCTTTTGCCTACTCGGCCGAGAGGTGTCTCGCAGGAGAGCTGTTCGATGCCCTCGCCTCGACCTACGGCTACACTTGGACGCAGGATCCCAAGACGGGCGTCATCTGGATGTATCCGGCCAGCTATGAGTACGAAGATGTTCTTGCCCAGCCCGTCTCTATCCGTCGTGATCTATGGGGCGTGCCAATGTTAACGTTCGTTCTCGAAGAGCTGAACCGCTATCGATCAGCGGGGAGGAAGTCGTCCGAGTTCCGAGTGGACATTGATGGAACGTTCATCCAGAATACCTACAATTGTGAGATGGATTTACCGCGAGGAGACTATACGGTCCGCGATCTTTTGAACATATGCTCTGTTGCCAACGCCGCTTTTGAATTCCACGCAATGGAAGAATATGGCGACGTGTATATCAAGACAAATATGATTGTGTGTGATAACCCCCCATGGCCGACAGTTGGTGCTCTCGCATTCTGGAAAGCGGAGATAGGCCCATGGAGATCCGATGTCCCTTCGAAAAATGAGATCACGGCGCGCCTCAGCGACGATGACGCGCGCATCCGTTGGGCAGCCCGCGTCTACTGCGAGTTTATCTTTTGGCGACTGAATGCGGAAAGATGGGTGACAAAGGCGGATCTCGAGCCGGCGGAAGCCGTATGGGTGAGTTACGCCATCCTCAGTCTCTTCGTGCGCTGTGAAGACGCGGGATTTCCCGAAGCCGTTGCCCGGCTTCGCCAGGAGGCAACGGAGTCGTTTCTGATGACGGCCGATCCCCGGGCCGCCCTGCTCTGTGCGATGGAGTTGGCCCGAATGACGGATGACACGTCCGCCCTCAAGGTTCTGGCGGAACGCAAGCTGACACCGGGCGAGTTGCATGGGATGGAATCCGAAGTTGGGCGCGTGGCGTACGTATGTCCCATCGCTGCGGCTGCGCTGCTGTCTCCGGATACCAAGGACGGCAATGGTGAAAGCCTGTACATTGACACCGGTGGCTGGGCACAGGAAGTGCTGGTCGATCCGGAGGCTCTGAGTCAAGAACTGCACTTCAGCTCCGTGGGCGCTCCCAAGGCCAAGGTGGCGGATGCCGCGTCGCCGGTGGCCCATGTGGCAGGAACATCCACTGACAAGGCGATTGCCGCTCCTCCGGTGGCCAGCGGACCTGGCGAGAAGCCTCAGGAGTCCGACAAGGACGATTCCGCCGCCACGGACGTCGTGTCAAGCGATGTTCCTGCGCCCGAGCCCAAATCCTCGCACCTCGTGCCCGTCCTGATACTGATAGCCGCCATTGCCCTCGCCACGACAACTGTCAGCCTCTACCGCCGCCACGCGAAGTGAGACCGAGTGTCTGGTGATCTAGTTGTGGCCGGTCTCCCGACCGAGCCACGTGTTCGACCGGAGGTCTCCAGAATGCCTGGTGCTCTCGTGCGTTTCTTAGCCCCGGATCCCTGTCAGCGGCGTCATCAGTGGTCGACCGGCTTCCTCCTTCCACCGCGGATGGCGCCGATTGGACGGATCTCTCCAATGGCAGTGGCGGCTAGGCTGGCTGGTTCTCCGCAGGTCACGGGATAGAGAGGTTATGAAGAGGATTCCTTTTGGGGAGCCAGCCTCTTCCCGAGGTCGGATGTAAACGGCGGGCGAGCGAATGCATCCTATCCGTACGGAGAATCAGCACATATTTGACGCCTGAGAAATGAAGCGTTTCCGGCGCTCGGCAGGGCAGTCATAGGAGCTATTACGGAACCCGGACGACCTTGATCCCTGTACGTTGCAGCACCTCTCCCGCTGCGCCGTCTGCGCCGCATGAGGGACTTCCGCCTTTCAGGTAGGCCGTCTGCGCGCCAGCCATTCTGGCAACCGCGCGCGTGTAGACGGCGCCGTTAACCTGGTGTCGGGTCACGTCTTCACCGGTTGCGAACCGTAAACACAGTCGCACCGGATGGGAAACGACGCTTTGGAGCACCAGCAATAGGCAGTATTACTCACGGGCATTAGTCGCGTACCAATGTTGCATGTCGACAGTTCATTAAGCACCTGTGAGATAGCTCCTGACAACCTTTTCTAACGCTTTTGCACGTGACACTTTCCCATCCTTTTCCGTACGAGCCGCTTGTGTCAGCGCACGTTCAAGAAGCCGTTCCTGTTTTGGCGACAGACTGAACCCGGTATAGCGACGTGAATCAGGACAGTTGCCGGATTCCTCTTCATCCCTCTTCTCGGACATTCCGACTGTCGCCAGCGCCCGTTCCAGTTCCTTTGCGAATTCATGTTCACTGAATCCCAGATCTTCAAGTGAATCAGGCAGTGTGTCCAGAAGTTCAACCAGTTCAGGTGCGCTCCAATACCCATGAATCTGGTTCATTTTCACCGTCAATGAACGCGCCCGTTCTTCACTGAACTCACCGACAACACAGGGCACATCCTTTATCCCAAGAGCACGGGCCGCCCGCCACCGGTGTTCTCCGTCCACAATGACCAGCCCTTTCGGCGTCTTGTTGACTAGGATGACGCCGCAGAACCCTTCCTTCCGAATGGCCCGCTTTAGCGAAAGGAATTGGCCGTCAGTCATACGGTTAGGGTTGTATCTATTGGGCTTCAGTTCCTTAACATGGAACTGCTCAAGACGAAGCGACGAGTCGGAGTGCGTAGTATGCAACGGTCTTCTCCTTATTGCTGCGATAGCATTTCCTTGCGATCTCGAATCCTCGCTTCATGGCAACCCGTTTCCACCATGGCCACACGAAACGTTCCATATACGAATCCAGATGTCTTGCCCCCATGAAAGAAGTCCTCTTTCGAGCATGCGCCAGTTGTGGTGAAACGTGTCCACTTCTCTTGAACGCCAGGACTTTCGAGTCTCCAACGATGATATCCAGCGGGTCTTCCCAAGGCGCATCATCCAGAAAGTGCAGCATGCCTGGGTAGAGATCGCCGAATGCATCGAAATCCGCTATCTGGAACCTGTGCCGCTGCGGCCACTCCTGGAATGTCTGGAAATCCGCTACACGAACATCAGCCCCGGGAAAATGAAAGCGGAAATCCGCCACTTTCCGAGCATTGGTGTCCAACGCCAGCGTGTACCGTGCCTTCTGACACCATGCATGTCTGAACATCTCCCCAAAACCGGCGCCCGCCAGGAATATGTTGGCGCGTTTTACATCCCGACAGAAGCATCGGCGCAGTTCGGCTTTTCTGAGCAAATCGCTGTTGTCTTTCTGCCCTGCCCTGGCGTTTAGAGCGCGCAATTGCACCTGGGATTCCGCGAATCCAGACCGAGATGTCCCCATACTTCCTCCGTCTCTTTGCATAGCGCTACCGTCGCTTGCCCAGGCAAACGCTCGAGAAACCAACCATAGGCTTCCCGCCGAAGCGCCACGGGCAGCCGGTAGCGTAGATCCGAAGCCTCTCGCGAATTGGCCTGACTGAAAACCTTCCACTCCCGACCCCGCTCGCTCGCGCATTCACGCAGGCCCGGGTTATGCCTGATGGTGCCGAGCGTGAAACGCAGCCCTTCCACATCCATTTCCGACTCAATTCGCTCAAGCAACGGCTCATACATCTCGCACCATCCCTCAAGCGGGATGATCGGGTCGATGCGGATGCGGACTTCATATCCGGCCTGCTGACATCGCACCGCCGCTTTCAGCCGCTCATACGGATGCGGCGCTCCATGTTCATAGCGCACACTCACCTCGGGGGCATTCAGACTGAATGAAACCACGACATTCGCGCGCTCGTTCACTTCAAGCAGCCCCTGCACGTTCGCGCTCTTTGTCACAAACAGCAGCTTGTGTTGCTTTTCCTTTGGGAACAGCATTCCCTCATCCTGCCGCGCGAAGAGCGGGACCAGATCCCGCGCCAGATGCGCTACGTGGTCCAACGCCAGGCTGTCGCTCGATTCCCCCGCACTCAACAGCCACGCCCGCCCTCGCCCCAGGAAGCGGCGCACCTCCTCCAGCATCCGTTCCCGTCCGTCAAATACGATGGGCTTGCGTATGTTGCGCAACGGCAATTGCAGACAGCAGTAATCGCACCCATACGGACACCCGTTTCCATGCGACAGCACATAGTAGGTCGGGCACACCACCCCGGGCGGCGTCCGGTCCATCTTGTGAATGAAGGGACTCTTTCTCGAAGCGACCAGCAGTGAAGAAGCAATCTCTTGCATACTGAATATATTATCAGCTAAACGTTCTTCCTCGCAACTGTTTTTCTTCCAGAGCGCGCCGGATTCCCATGATTGAACAACGCCAGTACCCGTGTTCGGAGAAACTGAGCGGCGAGCCGGGTCATCGTGCCATCCGGATAGACGATCCGGTTGCCAATCAGTACGCCCGTCTTCTTCTCAACCGCATCGGTCGAAAGACCCGTCAATCCAGCAAGCTCCTCCACCGAGCAACAGGCGTTTTTCCAGAGCCACTGCCAGCACATCTCATCATCGCCATTCTCGGGGAATGGCGAAAGACGCCTCCTGCGCTGAACCCGTGTTTCATCCCAGACCGCCAGCAATCTGAGCAGATGCCAATCCTGAGCAACGAGGAGTATGGATTCCGGCTTCTCGTTCTGCTTGTACCTGTCCAGTGTCCTTTGGAAGCGATTTGCCCTCTTTCCACGTGTTGACATACTCCTTCTCCTCCTGCTGTTCATGCCGTGTGACCCCATGGGCATATCTGTCCGGGGCAATCCCCCGAAGGAAGATGGCCCCTATATATAGGCCTTCTTGTTGCACTGCGAATTCTAAGATATCGTCGAGAACAGGTAGTTGGCGTGTCTTCGCGTCGCACAGTTGCTCCGGATTACTGGCCGTGGAGAGTATGCACGGCCGCACTCGGGAAAACTAGGGACAGTAGCCAATTTTTGACCCCTTGACCCGAACCTGATATATTCACGGCATGGCACGACAAGCGAGATTCGTGGTGCCCGGGGTGGCGCATCACGTGACCCAGCGTGGGAACAACCGGCAGGATGTCTTCTTCG
>Ga0209097_10000024_pt1 | contig 205069 bp, 144 predicted proteins | sample AD_UKC052_MetaG_FD_184419 | JGI IMG/M metagenome (GOLD analysis project Ga0209097, IMG submission 184419) | Active sludge microbial communities of municipal wastewater-treating anaerobic digesters from USA - AD_UKC052_MetaG (SPAdes) (version 2) | ecosystem: Engineered > Bioreactor > Anaerobic...
CTTGGACTCGTGACACTGCTGGATCAACTACGCACACTTCAAGGCAATTTACGAACCGCCGTATACGGAACCGTACGTACGGTGGTGTGAGAGGACGGGGGAGAAGCTTCTCCCCCTCCTACTCGATTGAAACCGAACCGGCGAAACCGCTGCCTCGGGGGCACGGCGATTTCCCCGGTCTTCTACCGCATGGGACTACCGGTCACGACTACTCGCGGGGAAAACATGTCGGCGCGATATAGTCGCCGAACTGGCGTTGAGCCTCGAGGAGACGCTCCCGCTGCGCGGCCAGTGTCTCGAACAGGATGGATGGCGCGTCCGTCACGTGCTCGCGGTGGAAGGCCTCCACCCGATCGAGCTTGGCCAGGTTCTCCTTCACGCGGATCGTGAACTGGCTGTCATAGTTCTCGGCGGTGTAATCCTTGTCGAGCACCTCCTTGAACAGTTGTCGGAGATCCTCGAAGCACGGAATGCAGCCGGTCGGCGTCCGAATGGCCGACGCATCGCCGTGGATGCGCAGCACCATCCACTTAGCCCACACATGCTTATCGCGCACGCCATTGACGAACTGGCCGTCTGCGTCGCGCAGGAAGTAGTTGACGCCAAACACCAGCGGCACCCGCTTGAGCTTCTTGGCGAAATCAAGGTTGTTCTGGACGTACTTGCCCAGCGGGATGGCCACAAAGTCCTGAATGCTCATCAGGTTGATCTCGGGTACGCCTTCCTTTCCGACCGTGGCGAAGGTGGTCTCGGTCTCGAGACTTGCGCCGTAGGCGATAATGCCATGCTCCCAACTGAAGCTCTGCTGGCACGGGACATACGCCTTGGCATCGCGCCCGCCATACATGAGGCCGCCCAGCTCGACGCCGGCGGGATTGTCCAGTTCCGAATCGCAGTTGGCCAGCGCATCGAGTGTCACGGCATACCGGGCATTCTTGTGCGCGAGGGGGATCTCGGCACCGCTGGCATCCTTGTTGCCCTTGCGCCACAGGCCCGAGAAGTTCTCTCCGTCGTCGGGCGTCGGCGCATCCATCCCGAGCCAGTACGGCCTTTCATCCTTGACCAGCACGTTCGAGAAGATGACCTCGCCGGGCTTGGTCAGGACGTCCCAGATCGCCGGATCGTCCTTCGCGTTGACATTCTGGATGATGCCGAAGATACCGGACTCGGCGTTGGCCGCCATGCACCGGCCGTCAACGGCTCGGAAGTAGGCAATGTCGTCGCCGAGAATGTTTTCTCCGGGCAGCATGGCGGTAGACGTCTTGCCGCAGGCGCTCGGAAACGCCCCGGCGAGGTATGTCTTGCCCTTCTTGCTGCCGACGCCCAAGAGGAACATGTGCTCGGCGAGCCAGCCCTCGCGGTCGGCCTTGCGGATGGTCAAGCGAAGGGCCAGCTTCTTCAGGCCCACCGTGTTGCCGGCGTACTGCGTGTTGACGGCGTACACGGTGTCGGTCGTGTAATCCATGTAGACGCGCTTATGCTCTTCATCGGAACTGACCATTCGCTCGTCTACGGGTCCGCACGAGTGCAGGATAGAGAAGAACTGCGCCTTGGAACCCAGCCGCTTGATCTCTTCGTAGCCTGGGCGGTAGAGCAGGTCCAAGGAATGGGACACGTAGAACGAGTCCGTACACTCGACACAAGGAATGCTGAAGGCCGAATGATTGGGTCCCAAGGTGAGGAATCGGACGCACATGATGCGGCCCTTCATCGAGCCCTTCAGGAGACCGCGAATCTCGGCAAGACCTTCCTCACGCTCGATCTGATTGAGCGCCTTGCCCAGCGTTTCATTCTTAGGAACCAGATACTTGGTCGTCCCGCGGTCGCGACCTTGGTCATTGATGCCGTCGAAGTGGATGGTGTGCCCCTCGGTCTTAAGCGGTCTCTCTTCCTTGAGACGAACGGCCATCTGGCGCGTGTAGGCCATGTCCTCAGCCGCGTCGCTGCTGACCCAGACGGAGTCCGGATCGCAGAGTTCCACGGCGTCCGTCACGAAGGCGTGCAGCGCCGCGTTGTCGATCGCCATGAGCTTCCGGTAACTCTCGTGGTCCATCCTGTTTCGTAGCATGTTGCTCACGATGCTCTCCTTTCGCTTCTCCAGCGTACTCTACGTCCTCGTATCGCGCGCGTTGGTGCGCGTTGGTGTCGTCTAGTGGCTTCGGCCGGTCACAGCGTATCGAGGGAATCCCCCAGCATGAATTGAAGCACGCCATTCCCGGCAACGGAATCCACTCGCATGGCCGAATGATCCACGGCTCGGTTCAGGATTTCCTGGATCTCTTCCTCGAGCGCGTATTTCCCCGCGTCGAAGGTTCTCGTATAGTACTCCTCGAGCAGTCCTTGGCAGTACTCATCCTGGGCGCAATCCCTCGCGGCCGGAAACGTGATGCCCTGCAACATAACGAACAACGTGTCGGACTGAAGGTTCACGACGATCGATGTCGGGTGCAGCGCCATCTGCTCGCGCTCGAACCCGGCTACCGCCTCGACAATCCGAGCCTCCATCTCGCGCAAGACGGCCATGGCTACCGCATCTCCCGATCCATCAAGGTCCTCGTTCGATCCGACCCGCGCGTCGGCCGTTTCCACATAGAGAGAAGGCCGACGAACCGCTGCAAGAACGGTTCCTCGGCCTCAATCTCTACACCTCTCCCCATCAGGTAGATGGAGCTAGGCGGAACTTGCTGACCGTACCCATGGCAAAGCGTCTGGTCGCCTCACGGCCTACCCTGCGGCTGGCGGCGAGCGCCACCCTCCGAGTCTCTGCCTCTATCGCTTTCGATATGATGCCGAATGACGACGGCAAAGTCAAGCGAGTCGTCTTCAGTACCATGGCTCAATGGAACAGTCCGCCGTGCAAGTCCTCCGGTCGTCGCCCCACGCAGGAACCTACTCGAGGGACGAGGGCCTATACTCAGGATAGAGTAGCCGGGCGCATTCCGTGCAGATGCTGTGGCTGAACATGGCCTCGCTGTGTTGCTGCACATACGCCTCGAACGGTTGCCAGCACCCCTGATCGTTTCGAATCTTCCCACAGTTCGCGCATATCGGCAGGAAGCCGCGCAAGGTCTTCACTTCCGAAAGCGCGTGCCGGAGTTCCTCGATCAGGTCCTCCTTCTCGCGTTCGACCCGCTTGCGCCGCTCGATTTCCCGTTGGGCGAGACTGAGTTCCGCCTTCATCTCGGTGATTTCCGTGAGAATGGCGAGAACCGGACGGTGTTCGATGACGATGCCCACCTTCTTGTTCTGCCAGTTCAAGTACAGGTACAGGAGCGGATAGGCAAACACGGAGATGACGAGGCGGCTCAAGAGCGTTCCGCTCATGATGCCTACATACTCCGCCTTGCCCGCGAAGGCGCCCGTCGAGAACAGGAACACATCGAGCCACATAACGCCAAGGAGCGTGAGGAAGGATCGCAGCCAGAGCGGTATGCGGAGCCTCGGTTTGCCCAGGAATTCCCACGCCACGGCCAGGAACACCAAGTCGGCTACGGTGGCCAGCACGGAGGCGGTGTTGATTCGAAGGCTGGGCACGGGGATGGCGCCTAGCGGCGCGTGGCCGGAAATCCCCACTTGCTGGTGCAGGACAAACGCGATCAGCGGCACCATGATCGACACGCCGGCGATGGTTGAGATAGCGACCCGCGTGGCCCGCGGCCCGTCAAACACGTACACCACGAACACGCCCAACAGCAGCGCCGTGTAGAAGACCGTCGATCCAACCATGAAAGAGATGCCCGCCACGTCCACCCGGACGCCCGCATCCGTTACCCACGACATGACGGCGGTGAGCCCACCGATCAGAGCATAGAAATGGGCCAGTCCCACTCGGCTCCGCAGCGAATGGGCTAGGAGCACGAGGAGATATGCCGACATCGCCTCGATTACTAGGATTACCAAGTCAGTTTTCACGGGAGACCTCGTCTGCGCACGAGACTCGGTGCGCTCAAGAACCGACGACCTTCCGTCGAGGCCGTCAGATTAGCCAATCACGAATAACGCCGCGCAGCCGCCCTCTTGTTCCTGCGGGCCACGACATGCGGCTCACCGCGCCAGCAATGCCGCATCGTCGTAGGTCACGTGGCCTTGGTCGTACGGGCCGATCTGGACCGTATCGAGCACGAAGCGGACGCTCGTGGTATCCGAGCCCGTGCGAAACGGCAGGGCCAGCCGCTGATACGGCCCGGCCTTGTTCACGGCGACTTTGCCGTGGTCGACGGCGATCCGTCCCGTGGCGTCCAATTCCTGAATCTGGAGCCCGGCGGAATCGGCGGGATCGGCACCAAAGCCTTGGCCGTGCAGGTCGGCAGCTTCCACCCACACCGAGGCCTCGTAGTCGGCATCCGAGGCGACGCGGATATCCTGGTAGATCACCGTGTGTCCGTGGCCTTCGGTATGGGTTCGGATGGCCTCCTTTCCGGCGTGATACGAGGGCAGGCCCCATTCCGGATGGATGTCGTAGCCGGATTCGCCCCAAATGTAGCACTGCGTCGGTCCGGCAAACAGATGCGTCCAACCGATACCCTCGACTCGATCGCCCATCGAGCCGAGCGTGCCCTTCACGCCGTCCTCGAAACCTGGATTTTGCAGGAGGTTGCCATCGCCGGACGGTTCCGCCACACGCGGAAGGCACACGGGCGTCGCGCCGGCGCCGCCGGCACCCTGGCCGACCTCGAGGGCCTGAGTGATTGCCTCTCCATGATGGCCGTTGCGGAACCGCACCTCGATGACGCCATGGTCCGGGACGACGTCGTTGAACACGAGATCGGTAGCCTTGTACAGGCCGCCGGCCGTGGCGGCAATGTCCATGTCCTGGACGACCTCGATGCCGTTGAGGGCAATGGTGACGGCGCGCGATTCGGGCTCCGCGTTTCGAGTCTCGGCGAACTTGAGCCGCACGTAGTAGGCACCGGGCGCCACGGTGACGTTCGCCCAGAACTCCTCGCCGTGGATGCCGTAGCGGTACAGCTCGGCGTCGGGCGTGTTCTCGATGGCCAGGCGTCGCCGCGCCGTCCACCAGTGTTCCGCCACCACATCGCGGCCGGCGCCGGCGCGCAGGACGACCTCCGTGGCCGGGCGCCAAGCGTTTCCGAGCGAGTCCACGTAGTCCTCGCGGCCCGGATAGCCGAAGATCATGCGCTGCGTTTCGGTGGGACCGCCGCCGCTGCCGTAGTCTGTCGTGCCCGTAGCTTCCGAATACTGAACCGCCTCGACGTACACCTCGGCGCCTTCGGACTGCGGATTTCCTACGCCCCGCGCGATGATCTCGATCGTGTGGTCGCCTTGCGTCAGGCCGTTGCGGTAATACAAGACCTGGCGATCACGCCGTGCGCCGGGAATCCAGCCGTCGACGCCGACGCGTTGTTTTTCGCCATCGAGGATGACGTCCGCCAGCCCACCCCGAGGGCCGGCTGAGCCGATCAGTCTCACTTGGTTGCCGCGGAAGGCACACGTCATGGCTGCGTCTGCCGAGGAGGACACGCGGATGCCGTTCTCGGTGCTCCATTCGCCGGAGAAACCGAGGGCGTCCTGGGAGATCACGCCTTGGGGATCCTCACCTTCGATGCATACATCCTTGGCGCCATCGTGCCGAATGCTCACCAGGAAATCGCCGGAGTCCAATGGCTCAACGCGGTAGCCGTTGGCGGATAGGTCAGCGCCGAGAGTTAGCGAGGTCTCGCCCGTCCGTACGGAGGTTGGGCGGAAGGCTAAGCGAACGATATCGACGGTATTGGCCGGGGCGTCGACGGTGGTATAGGCGATCCGGCCTTGACCATACACGATGTGGCTCACCACCGCCGTCGACCGCACGATGTGGTTCTCGCGGTTCGCGCCGAACACGTCGGGCAGCCAAGCAATAGCGTTCAGCACGTGTTTCAGCGCCATGGGGTGGGCGATCTTAAACCAGCCTCCCGCCACAATGGGCCCGCCGTCCAGGTTATCCTCGACGACGCCCGTGGGATGACCGTCATAGTTGGCGAGGATGATTTGGCGTCGCCCGATCTCCCGCGCCCAAACGCTCTCGGCGAGCGTGCCGTACTGCGCCCATATCGGCCCCAGCTCGAGCGGCCCGTACCACAGGGAGCGGCCACAGCAACTCGACGACTCGGGGTAGGCCCACGCGCCGTTGTAGACATCGCCTCGTGAGCCGGGACACACGCTCGTGCGGTTCAGAAAGAGGGAGAGGATGTTCCGCGCATCGTTTCGCCAATTGGGGAACTCGTCGGGATGCTCCATCAGGTACCGCACGACGAACTCGGTCACGTTCTCGGCCTGCACCGGATCAGGCCAATCCCAGTAGTTCCGGCCCCACGTGTCATCCACGGTCCATTTCGGCAGCAGGACGTCGCGAAGGTAAGCGATGCCGGCCTCGCGTGCCTCGAGAATCGCGCGTCCCGGCCCCTCGTAGCCCATCCGGATCAGTTCATCGAAGAAGCACAGAAGAAACGCGACGCCGCCGGTCATGTGGTCTTCCCAGTGCACATCTTCCGGATTGGCGTACCGATTCCACGGTGGCGTGTTCGGTACGCGCGAGCGTTTCTCCGCCATCAGATCCGCCCAGTGCCGGGCGGCGTCGAACCAGCGCTCGTTGCCCACGAGTTGATAGGCGCGAAGCAGGGCCAAACCCGCCTCGGCGACGATATCGAGCTGAATCATGCCGTGGGGATCGCATTGGTGATAGGGGGTGCCGTGCGTCGGAACGCTGATCAGGAACCTCGGCCAGGGATGACTGGCCGGCGTTTGGCAATAGTCGAGGAGGACGTCGGCCAGCATCGAGAGATGGGCGATGGCGGCCGGATCGCCCGTGTACCGGTAGTAGTCGACGAATCCCGATAACACGTAGGCCGCGCGCTGGCCGAGATCGCCGTTGTCCCAGTTCTTCAGCTCGGGAATGGTGATAACGCCATCCGGACTGATGGCCCAATGGCCATTGAAGACGTAGGCCGGCACCGCGGCCGCCGCCTTATCGGCGTCCGTCCAGGGATAACGTTTCAGCGTTTCGGCGGCGATCCGTATGCGATAGTCCCAGAGGCCATTCTGGCCCGTATACCACGGCGCGATGACGCCGTGCTCGTCCTGAACGGCATCGTAGGCATAGTAATGGTCTTGTGTCGTGGCGGCATGTCCGAACGCGAAACACCACAGACAGGCTATCGCCGCCGTTCCGAGAAGCCGCCCCAGGGCTGAACGCGCACTCGATATCCGATGTTCCTTCCGCTTCATGATTCCATCCCTCCGCCCCGTTGTTGGTCTTGAATCTACTCACTTGGCGGGCGATATCTCAAGAAGATAGCCCATGGCGCGCACCTGTGTTTGATACGTTGGTCGCGATGGTGCCAAGATGCGTGCACAGGGAGAATGGAGACCGCGGAACATGATGGGCGTAGTGGATCCGGCCCGGTACGAGCGGCATCGCGCCGCGAAGGCCGCCTCGGCCAATGATCTGTGGCTGCCGATGCTGCTGTTCGGCGCCATGGGCGCGATCGCGTGGGCGATCCGCGGCACCGGTGGCTGGAACGGAGTCGACGGCACCATCGTTCCCGGCCTGACCTGGGGCGTGCTCTGGTATTATCTATGCCGCCGAAAGGGCATCGACGCGCGCGGCATCGCGTTGTGGCTGGGCCTCGGCATCGCCCTCGGCGGCGAGCTCGGCTACGGCCAGTACGTGTCCTGGATTCGCGGCCAATTCCATGTGGGCGACGAGATCGTTCCCATCGCACCGTGGGTCGGCTACGTCTGGTTCGCCATCTGCGGCATCGGCTGGGGCGCGCCGGGCGGTATCGCCTTGGGATGGGCCCTCGGCGACAGGGCTTCGGCACGGCGCTGGGCGGCACGCATCTTCGTGCCGGCGGCGACCGCCTTGGGCGGCTGGCTCCTGGTCAAAGCATGTCCCTGGATTTTCTTCCCTCACCACGACTTAGGCCTATACGCCGGCGCTCTTGATTCGCATCTGGAACGCACCGTTTACACAAACACGCAGAACTTCGTCGTCGTGGCATGGTGGATGGGGGCGATGATCGTCGCGGCGTTCCAACGGGATCGTAGCACGTTGACGGCCGGCGCCATCATCGGCGGCGGGTTCGGTCCAGGCTTCCTGCTGAGCGCCTTGTGGTGTCTCGGCTACTCGCACGCACCGCAGTATATCGATTGGTGGAAAATGTGGGAGCTGAACGCCGGCCTCTTCCTCGGCATCCTCTACGCCGCGACGCTCCATTGGGCCATCGGGCGCGTTGACGCGGCCCATCGGCCCGACGGCACACCGGTTACGCCACCGGAGCCGCGCCGCCGACTCAGCGAATGGAGCGCCACCATCGCGTCCGCGCTGGGCGTCTGGCTCATTCTCGTGTTCACGTTCATCGAAGGCTTCGTCTTGACAGGGGTCCTCCTCGGATTGTTCTATGCCGTGGCCCTCGCCGCCGCGATGGGGAAGGCCGATGGGGATCCGGACGGCCTCTTCGATCGGCGCAGCGATGTATCCGTCGTGTTCAGTGTCTTCTTGTTGGTCTTCGTCACGTGCCGGGGCGCCACGTCCACGCTTGGCGGCCTCCTCGGGCTGTACGACGTCAACGCCATCGACCAGTATTCGTGGCCGGCCTCGCGCGTGGTCCTGTTCGCGCCGATGGCAGTGGTTATCACAGTAGCCACCATGCGTGCGCTGTGGCGGATCATCCAACCACAGCCGGCGGCGCGGCATGAACTCGAGACCGGCCGTTTGGCCGCGCGCGTGACCGACCTCATGACCGGGATGGCCGCCGTCGGCGCAATCACCATATGGCCCGAGAAGATCGGCGCGTTGTACGCCCTGTTCCTATGCCTCGCCCTGTTCGCCTTTAGCCGCGTCAACCTGGCCTTGGACGCCATAGACCGCACGCCGCCTGCCGAGGAGGTGCCATGCCACGCGTCACACTGATCACGCCCTGCTACAACGAGGAAGAGGTCATCGAGGAGTTCTACACGCGCGTGTGTCGCGTGGCCGATGGAAACCGGCCATACGAATTCGAGTTCCTCTTCGTCAATGACGGCAGTACGGACGCCACAGGCGCGCTGCTGGACGGTTGGGCGGCCCAGGACCCGCGCGTGAAAGTCGTGCACCTGGCGCGCAATCGCGGCCACCAGATCGCCCTCACGGCCGGCATGGATTTTGCCTCGGGTGACATCATCGTCATGCTGGACGCCGACCTTCAGGATCCGCCCGAGACCGTCCCGACGCTGATCGAGCGGATCGACGAAGGTTACGACATCGTTCACACCCAGCGCCTCTCGCGCAAAGGCGAAACGCGGTTCAAACGCGCCACGGCCAGGCTGTTCTACCTGATCCTCGGCCGCTTCTCGAAAGAGCCGCTTATCGAGAACTCCGGCGACTTCCGCGCGTTCACACGGCGCGTGCTCCTTGTGGCGCGCACCTTCCGCGAACCGCACCGCTACCTGCGCGGACTGTTTCCCGGTTTCGGATTCCGGCAGGCCGTGGTCTCGTATCACCGCGATGAGCGCAAGGCCGGCAAGACGGCGTACTCGCTGGCGCGGATGGTGGCGCTGGCGCTTGACGGCGTGTTGTCAGCGTCGACGGCGTTGCTCAAAGGCGTGTTGTGGATCGCCTGTATCCTGTGGCTGATCAGTCTTGCCTTCTTGCTTAGGGCGTGCATCGGCCACTTCATCCTCCATCGTACGGTGCCCGGCTGGACCTCCCTCGTCGTGCTGCTCACGTTCTTCACCGGCCTGAACCTGTTCTCGCTGTCCGTCATTGGCATGTACGTGAGCCGAATCTTCGAGCAGGGCCAACACCGGCCGCTGTATTGGTGCCGCCGCGTCGAGAACATCGATACGACCGCCCTCACCGCCAACGCCGAGATCCCCGTCGAGGTCGGACTATCCGCGCGTCTCGTCGCCATGGGGCAAGACGCTTCGCGTGCAGCGCCGCCACAACACTAGGGGCCGTTGCCGTTTACCGCCGTGCGACGTCTGGGGTAGAATGCAGCCGCAAGGCCGTGAATCGCCCTTGCGGCAAACCGAGGAAATGGATCATGAGTCGATACGGCGGATACATGGGCAAGGTGCTGAAGGTTGACCTAACCACGCGCGAAGTCGGCGAGTATCCGTGGTCGGACGAGGACAGAGCCCTGTATCTCGGCGGCAAGGTCATGGCCGCCAAGATCCTCTACGACCACATCACGCCCGACATCGACCCCTATGATCCCGAGAACCTTCTTGTCGTATCGACAGGCCCTCTCAGCGGAACCGGGGCGCCGTCCTCGAGCCGGTTCAACGTCTCCACGCGATCGCCGTTGACGGGCCTGATCACCTCGTCGAACTGCGGCGGCACCTTCGGCCTCAATCTCAAGCGCGCCGGGTACGACGCCGTTGTGATCAGTGGTCGCGCCGAGGCGCCCATCCGGATCGAGATCACCGATACGGAAGTGACCTTCCACGACGCGTCGGACCTCTGGGGTCTGACCTCCGGAAAGACGCAGGAGATGCTGGGCGACAAGTGCGGCAAGCTCGTCATCGGGCCGGCCGGCGAGAACCGCGTGCGATTCGCGTCGATTTTCAGCGATGAGCGGGCCGCCGCCCGCGCTGGCGTCGGCGCCGTGATGGGATCCAAGAACCTCAAGGCGGTGACGGCGCGCGGCGCGCAGAAGGTCGAAGTCCACGACCGCGAGAAGATGAAGCAGATCTACAAGAAATGGGTCGAGCTCCTTACCAGTCATCCTTTGACAGGCCGGGAACTGCCGAAATACGGTTCCGGATTCCTCCTGCGCGCCATGCAGCGTAGCCGGATGCTGGCCACGCACAATTTCAAGTACGGCCGCTTCGACCAGTACGATTCCATCTCCGGTCACACCCTCACCGAGAAACACCTGGTCAAGAACTGGGGCTGCGTCACGTGCCCGGTCAAGTGCAGCCGGCAGGTCGAGGTCAACGGAAAGAAGATCAAGGGCCCCGAGCTCGAGACGCTGGCCCTCCTTGGCTCGAATCTCGAGAACAGCGACATCGAGCTCATCTTCCGCTGGAACTACGAACTCGACGAACTCGGCATGGACACCATTAGCACCGGAGGCGTCCTCGCCTTTGCCATGGAACTCCGCGAGCAGGGCCTGTGGGATTGCGGCCTCGAGTTCGGAAAGACCGATAACATCTCGAAGGTTTTCGAGGACATCGCCTACCGGCGCGGCGCCGGCGATCTGTTGGCCGAGGGCACCCGGCGCCTCGCCGAGAAATTCGGCGGCAAGGAGTTCGCCATCAACGCCAAAGGCCTCGAGCTGGCCGCCTACGAGCCCCGCGGCGCCGTCGGCCACGGCCTCGGCTACGCTACTGCCAATCGCGGCGGCTGTCATCTCAATGCGGGCTATCTCGTTCTCATGGAAGGACTTGGCCTCCGCATGAACCCCTACACGCCCCGGTCGAAGGCGGCCCTCGTCATCATGAATCAGAACCTCCTCGAGGGCGTCTCGGCAGCGGGCAACTGTCTATTTCCTATCTTCTCCTTCTTCCCGGGATTCCTTGTTGACCATCCGGACGGCCTCATCACCAGGATTACGAACGCGATCCTGCCGTTCAGCGGCCCCGTGGTCAATCTGCTGAACAAGCTCCCCTCGGGCCTCCTGCAAATCCACATGCCGGCCTTGCCGCACACCAAAGCCCTCAGTGCGGTGACCGGCATGAAGATCCGCATCGGCGATCTGCGCGACATCGGTGAGCGCGGCTACAACCTCGAACGACTTACCAACATCCGCCTCGGCCTGACAAGCGCCGACGACTCGCTGCCCAAGCGGCTGACGGACGTGCCCCAGGTCGAGGGCGATCCGCGCACGAAGGTGCCGCTGGACGTGATGAAGAAGGAGTATTACCGTATCCGAGGCTGGGACGCCTCGGGGACCCCGGGCGAACGAAAGAAACGACAGCTTCGGCTGGCTTGATAGGGTTGTCCCGACGGCGCGGGGATGATGGCTGCTCGTGGGAAGGAAAACCGGGCCGTATCCATGGTACACTTGGTCTCTCATTCTCCACGCCAAGGGTACTGCGTGTATCGTTGACCTGGAGGTAGTATGGGATAGGTTGCCGATCGACCGGAACCGCTGAGCCAGTGGTTGGTGCGTGTGATTGGCCGTGTGGTGTGGTGGTGACGTTTGTTGCTTGGGCGGGGCTGCGGGCGTCTCGATAGAGGAGTCTCGGGGGAGAACGACCAGGTATGCGATGAGAGTTTCGTCACGCCTACAACTGATCCTGCTAGTGCTCATCGTCTCATTCGTGGGTGCCCTCACCTTCGTCTGGTACGGCCAGCGGCGCAACGTTGATCTCGTTCTGGAAACACGCGCCCAGGAAGTCGAGCGCTGGTCTGACCGGATCGTCGACCTCGTCGGCCGATCCTTGTACACCTTCTCCTATGATTACACGTACTGGACCGAGATGGTCGATTTTGTGTCCCGCACGGATCCCCAGTGGGCATCGGACAACATCGAGGCTTCTCTGGCCACATACAGCGCTCAGGCCGCCTGGGTATTCAAGCCCGACTTCACACCGGTCTACTTCATTACGGAGCTCGAGAGCGACTCGTTCCGGGATCGATTGCTTGAAGAGAGCGCCAAGGATGCTCTTTTCGCGGAAACGTCCTTCACGCATTTCTTCATCCAGACGGATCTCGGCCCGATGGAGATTCGGGGCGCCACGATTCATCCTTCCGAGGATCTGGATCGAGAAACGGATCCTCAGGGGTATTTCTTTGTGGGGCGCTTGTGGGGTGAGGAGTACCTTGCGGAGCTTGCGGCGTTGCTCGGCTGTTCGGTAGCTATTCGTCCGCCCGACGCGGCAGGATCCCCCCCGCACAGGGTGTCGCGAAAGGGCAGCACGTTGACCTTTCACCGGACGCTGTATTCATGGGATAACAAGCCGCTGGCCCGTCTCGATATTCGGAGTGATTCGCCGCTGGTCGATCAATCGGTCTCCGAGGCCAATCACCTGTTGCTGTTGGCAAGCCTTCTCTCGCTGTGCCTTCTTCTGGTCTTCTCGGAGTTACTTGTGCGCTGGGTAGCCGTACCGCTGAAGAAGATCGCCTCAAGCCTGGACGCCGGGGATGCCGAACCGATATGGGGCCTCCGGAAGAGCGCTACGGAGTTTGGTCACATTGCGCAGCTCATTACTCAGTACTTCCGGCAGAAGCAGGCTCTCGAAAGCGAAATCCTTGAGCGCCAGCGTGCCGAGACGCAGCTCCAGGAGTCTTCCCATTTTCTCGAGGCACTGCTCGAGAGCATCCCTAATCCCGTGTTCTACAAGGACACCGAGGGAAGATACTTGGGCTGCAACAAGGCGTTCGAGACCATTCTCGGAAGGCCGAGGGAATCCATCATCGGGAAGCGGATCAACGATGTGGCGCCCCAGGACGTCGCCGATCAATACACCGCCGTGGATGCGGAGCTCTTGCGCACTCGAGGGGTTCTGACGCATGAGGGCACGATGGTTCACGCCGACGGCAGTCGCCGGGACGTCGTGTTCGCCAAGGCCACGTTTAACAAGGCCGATGGCTCCATGGGCGGTTTGATTGGCGCCGCGATGGATATCACCGATCGGAAGCGGATGGAGTCGGCGCTTCGCGAAAGCGAACAGCGTTTTCGCGATGTGGTCATGAGCAGTGCCGACTGGTTGTGGGAAACGGACGTTGAGGGTCACTACACGTTTTGCTCGGGGCGGGTTCTCGATGTGCTGGGCTATATGCCCGAAGAGGTGATTGGAAAAACCCCCTTCGACCTGATGGACCCCGTCGAAGCCGCGCGCGTTCGAGCGATTGTGGCGCCACCGATGGCCGAAGGCCGCGCCATTGAGGATGTCGAGAACACGAATCGACGCAAAGACGGCACGGCTGTTGTGTTGCTGACCAATGGCGTACCGATTCGAGACGTCGATGGCCGGCTGGTGGGCTACCGCGGCGTTGACAAGGACATCACCGAGCGGAAGCGGGCCGAGGTGGCGCTCCGCAAAGCCAAGGAAGCCGCCGAGGAGGCCGCGCGCGCCAAGGCCATGTTCCTGGCCAACATGAGCCATGAGATCCGTACGCCCATGAACGGCGTCATTGGCATGAACAATCTGCTGCTCGAGACCGAGTTGACCGCCGAGCAACGTCAGTATGCCGAGGCCATCGGTCACAGCGCCGAGGCCCTGCTGTCGGTAATCAACGACATTCTCGACTTCTCGAAGCTCGAGGCCGGCAGGATGATGCTGGAATGCCTGGATTTCGACCTAAGGGCCACGATCGAAGACATGAATGATGTTCTGGCCATCGGGCCGCAGAAGAACGGTGTGGAGTATGCCTGCATCATTGCGCCCGAGGTCCCCGCGTTGCTTCAAGGCGATCCGGGGCGATTGCGCCAGGTTCTGACCAACCTGATCAGCAATGCCGTCAAGTTCACCGCCGAAGGGGAAATCGTGGTGCGGGCCGACCTCGTGAATGAGAATGAACGCGAGGCCACCATCCGGCTGGCTGTTTCCGACACCGGTATCGGTATTCCGGGCGAAAAAGTGGATTCCCTGTTCCGTGCGTTCTGCCAGCTTGACGCCTCCGTGGCGCGAAAGTACGGCGGTACCGGCCTTGGCTTGGCCATCTCGAAACAGATCGTCGAGATGATGGGCGGCGAGATCGGCGTGGATTCCGAACCCGACAAGGGCTCGACCTTCTGGTTCACGGTGACGTTCCGCAAACAGGCGCAGCCTCGCCCCGCGCGCGCCGAGATGTGTCCGAGTCTCGAAGGGGCCCATATCTTGATCGTGGATGACAACGCCACAAACCGGTTCATCCTGCGGGAACAACTCGCTTCCTGGACGTGCCGGCACGAGGAAGCTGCCAGCGCCGAGAGCGCGATCGCAAAGCTTCGCGATGCGGCCCAGGCGTCGGATCCCTTCGCCATCGCCATACTCGATATGCAGATGCCGGAAGTAGATGGGGAAACGCTCGGCCAGTGGATCCGGCAAGACGAGGCCTTGGCAGATACCCGCCTCGTCATGCTGACCTCCGTGGCCGAGCGCGGCGACGTCGCCCGGCTCGAGGCCCTCGGTTTCTGCGCGTACTTGACCAAGCCCATCCGGCAATCACGGCTCTACGACTGCCTTGTGAGTGTTCTCAGCGGTCCGCCTCGGCCCGCGGAGACGGATCGCCCACCCATCGTCACGCAGCACAGTGTGTTGGCGGATCGCAAGCGGCGCGTTCGCATCCTCCTAGCCGAAGACAATCGCACCAACCAGATGGTGGCGATGAAGACGCTCGAGAAGCTGGGCTATTGCGCCGATGTTGCGGCCGACGGTCTGGAGGCTGTGCGGGCGCTTCAGGCGACTTCCTATGATGTGGTGTTCATGGATGTGCAGATGCCCAAGATGGATGGTTTCGAGGCCACCAAGTTCATTCGGGATCCAAACAGCCCCGTGTCCGACCACAACGTGCCGATCATCGCCATGACGGCGCACGCGATGAAGGGCGATCGCGAGAAGTGCCTTGAGGCCGGCATGGACGACTACGTCTCGAAGCCCATCAAGGCCCGCGAGCTGGAAGAGGCGCTGGACCGACAGCTCCGCCGGCAGGGCACCCGCCGACTCGCCGCTCGTGTGCACAGGGGCGAACCGGACACAACGGCCTTCGACAAGGCGTCGACGCTGGCGCGTCTTGACGCCGATGAGGCGCTCCTCCGGGAAGTCCTCGCGGTGTTCGTCCAGGACGCCCAATGTCAGATCGAGGCCCTGAAGCGACAGGTAGCCCGTGGCGACGCCGAACGGGTGAGACGCCAAGCGCATACGCTCAAGGGCGCCGCCGGCAACGCCGGCGCGGTGGCGCTGGAGGCGCTGGCGCGCGAGTTGGAGACTCTCGGCCTCCGGGGCGACCTCAGCCCGGCCGAGGAGCTCGTCGCGATGATCGAGGTCGAATTCGAGCGGTTCCGGTCGGCGGCGCGACCGCAATGACCCGCCCGAGCTATCGCAACGCCGATAGACCCTCAGGGATGCCGGCCTTGGGCAACACGATCTTGTCGAGCCAATTCCGGAACTCACAGGTGCGAATAGAATGGTCGAGCACATCCGGGCCGATGTCGTATCGCCACCGCAAGTCCTTCCGACCCGGGTCCGCATAGAGCTCATCGAGCCGGGCCGAATAGCTCCTCGCACTCTCTTCGTCGCGGAAGAAGCCCTGCTTGAGCAATCTCGGGATGCGCGCCAGGATCAGCCGCGCCACCTCGTGGAGGTTGTACTCGGGGTGGTATTGCGTCGCCCAGAACACGCCGTTCTTGTGTTCAACGGCAATGGCCTGCACCGCGCTATGGTAGTTGCCGGCGAGCCGGAGGGCGCCCTTGGGCAATTCGACGATATGATCGTCGTGGCTGACGAAATGGCAGTACACCGGCGGCTTGCCGCCGAACATGGGATGGTTTTTGCCGGCGTCCGTGACCTGGATATAGCGCGCGAGGCCCATCTCGCGGCCGTCGGGATGCGGTGCGACCTTGCCGCCCGCGGTGTACGCGGCGATCTGAATGCCCCAGCAGCTTCCGAACTGCGGCACGCCCAGCTCATAGGCGCGCGCGGCCAGTTCGAGATGCTTCTTGACGCGCGGATCGTCCTCGTACACCGTTAAGTTGCAGCCGGGCCAAATCACCGCGTCGTAGGCCTTGAGCGCGTCATCGCTCGGCGGCGGCGGCGCGTCCGGATCGCTCGAGTACCATATATCACACGCGGCGTCCGGCAGATAGTCCTTCACAAGGTCTTCGTACAACACGCCGGCCAATCGCATACCGACCCGATCAAACTGGTCGCGACTCTCCTTGGAGTAGCCATCGAGCACAAAGAAACGCAACTTCTTGGGCATATGTCCTACTTCCTAGACCTTTCACCTTTGTGAATCCAACGCATCGAGCACGCCCGGCAGGTCGGCGTACTCCCTACATACGGCATCCGCCCCGGAGCTTTCGCAGCCGCGATCCTTCACCACGGTCAGCAACACGCCGCGGGCTCCAACCGCGTGCGGACCGTCGATGTCATTGTGCGGCCGATCGCCAATGTGGACGATCTCGGCGATGGCGCAGCCGGCCGCCGCCGCCGCCGCTTCGAACATCTCGGGCGACGGTTTCGAGCGGCCGATCTCGTCCGAAAAGATGAAGTGGTCGAAACACTCGAGCATGCCGGCGCCCGCGAGGAGTTTGCGCAAGCACCGGCCCGGACTGAATATCGCGTCCGAAACGATGACTAGCGGATATCGCCCCTTGAGCGCATGCAGGGCCTCGACCGCGCCCGGTGCCGGATCGGGCCGGAACTCGAGTTCCATCTCCTCGTGCAGTTTGACTAACTCGGCGAACTCGTCCGCCGGTAACTCGCGCTTGAGTCCGGCCAGGAGCACGCCGAGCCGCTCGGCCACCGTCCACGTGACGAACTGATCGTGCCAGACCTTGCGGAAGGCCGCGTCGGCGACGTCGTACGCGAGATCGACGACGGCGCGGTCGATGGCTGCGTGCCGTTCAAGACACTCGTGCACGAGTTGGCGCCGCTCGACGGGTTTTGAGGGCCGTCCTGCCGCCGCCCGCTTGGGCTCGTCCGTGTCGTCTGCAAATAGGCAATCCCACAGGTCGAACGTCACCGCGCCAATAGGCCGTGCCATGCCAATCCCTTTCCGATGTTGTCCTGGCAAGAAGGCGGGGCGGCGTCACTCGCGACACGCCACTCCTTCGATCCGACCGCTCCCCCGCGGCCGGGCAAGGATTATGGCACGCGCGGCCGGCGGAGTACAAACGCGGGGGCGCTCAGTTCCGCCCTCGGAGCAAACGACCGGGCCGGGGATCCGGCGAGAACGTGTCGCCGTCGACGACGTGATGGCCGTTGATGAACACGTGGTCGATGCCGACGGGAAACAGGTCGGGCGTCTCGAAGGTGGCCCGGCTGGCCACGGTGTTCGGATCGAGTACCACCACGTCTGCATAGGCGCCCTCGACGAGGTGGCCGCGGCCTTCGAGACGGAACTGGTCGGCGGGCACGGCCGTCATCTTGCGTATGGCGGTCTCGAGGGGCAGGAGTTTCATCTCCCGGACGTACCGGCCGAGGAACTTCGGATAGCAGCCGTAGAAGAGGTGAGAAGGCCGGCCAACACCCATCAGGATCGCATCGGTGGACACGGCAACCTCGGGGTGTTTGAACGCGGCATACATGGAGCGCTCGGTGAAGGCGTCTTCCGGATCGGCCATCGACTCGAATACGAGCACGTGGCCATCCTCCTCGAGCAAGAGGTCGCAGGCCGCGTCGAAGGGGTGCTGGTTGCGCTGAGTGGCGATCTCAACGAGACTCAAGCCTTCATAGCGCTTGTTCCGCCGCGTCTGGACGGCCATGATCCGGGCGCACTCGTATCCCATGAGTCGGAACAGGTTCAGTGTCCAGGCCTCGCCGCCGGTGTGCGGCCACTTCATCTTGCCGTGCTCGATGCTGTTCTGGATCCGCTGGCGCTCGAGGGGATCATGCAGGCGCTTGAGTATGGCCTCGCGTCCGCCCTCGAGCGACCACGGCGGGAAGAACGCGAGGATGTGCGTGAAACCGGTCGTCGTCGGCATGACATCCAGGCCCACACGGACGCCACGCGCCCGGGCGTCCATCATCTGGTCGAGCCGGTCCTGCATAGGTTTGTCGACGGGCAGGGGGACTGTCCACCACTTCGACAGCCGCGCTAGGCCGCGAGCTATGGACTGAAATGCCGGATTGAAAATGCCGTAGTCCGGAATCCAGAAGAGATGCGAGATCTGGACGGGGATATCGTTCACCTCGCCGACTTCGATGACCTCGTCGATAGCCTTGTCGAGCGTATTCGAGTAGCTGCGAAGGTGGCTCGTGAATATGGCGTTGTGTTTCTTGACGACTTCGCCGAGCCGGAGCAGCTCGCGCGTATCGCTTTGGCTGCCCGGCACGTATTGCAGGCCCGTGGACAGGCCGATGGCGCCTTCGTCAAGGGCGCGGTCGAGCGCGGCGGCCATGTTCTCGATCTCGGCCGCTGTGGCGTAGCGCATGTCCTCGCCGGTCTCGCTAAGCCGGAGTAATCCGTGGGGCGCGAGCACGCCGGCGTTGAGGAGCAGGCCGCGATCCTCGATGAACTCGAGGAACTCGCCCATGGTGCTCCACGCGATGTCCTTGTCGAAGTCGAGCTGCGTGAAGATCTGGATGTATTCTTTGACGGCGTCGCGATTGCGATCCGGGATCGGCGCGAGCGACATGCCGCAGTTGCCGCCCATGAACGTCGTGATGCCTTGACGCACCAGCGGCTCGAGCAAGGCCACCTGATTCTCGCGGAAGAGGGATAGGTCGGCGTGCGAATGCGGATCCACGAAGCCGGGACAGACCACCTTGCCGGTGCCGTCGATGACCTCGGCCGCCTCGGCCTCGTGCGCGTCGCCGACGAAGGCAATGCGATCGCCCTTGATCCCGACATCGGCACAGTACCTAGGCTTGCCGCTGCCATCTACCACCATGCCATTGCGAATCAGAACGTCCACCATCACATCGGCTCTCCCTTCTCAAGACTCGCCTCGGATGCTACGCCGCCATCCCATCCGAAGTCAGAGCGCGCCGAGAATATCGCCGGGCGAAGCGCCATCAGGCAACCGAATGCATCCGCCCTCGAGTCGGCCACCAAGCCTATCGAAAAAGGCGTTCTTCTCCGCGACGGACGCGAAGGCGCTACGCGCCCAGTCACTCAGGTAACCCATGCCACGCACCGTCTGCAGCACTGTGTGCGCGTGAAGGATCCGGGCGCCTTTGAGGAACGCCGGCACGACCGGCGCTAACTCGGGCGCGTCGAAATCGTCCACGAACCGCTGGCCGTACGCGTTCATCTCGGTGCCGACGCATAACGGCAAGTCACGTGCTTCCGCCAACTCGACCACCTTGTACAACTCGGCGATCTTGCGCTTCTTGTCGTCGGCGTTCTTCAGGTTCCAGTTGCGATCCGGAATGATGTTGAGCGCCGCCGCGCCGTGTTCCTCCGCCGCGTCGAGCAACTCGTTCATGCACTGCTCGCCGTCGGTCGTGCCGTCCAGAAAGGCGTAGGCCGGAATGGCGCCACATTCGAGGATGAACGCGCTGACGCGCTCGAGCGTCGGGAAATCCGGCCCTTCCGGCTTGACGTAACCGACGCCGCCCGACTTCATCGTTTTCGAGCGAATGAGGCCTTGAAAGGTCGGCGGATCGTCGAACATTCGCTCGAGGGACCCGGCATCGCCGCCCAGTTTCTTCGCCCAGAAGGCCGCGCGCGCGTCGGCCTCCGGTATCAACTCGCGAGACTTGGCGTCGTACGCCGTGGCGAGATGGCGCTCGGTGGCGTTGCCGTTCGGCGTCAGGGCGATCACATCGCGCGTATAGTCCAGCTCGACCGGCTTCAGGTACGGATTGACGCGCTCCATGATGCCAAGCGTCCGCTTCTGCGCGATCTCCTTCAGTTCGGCGAGCAGCGCCACATCGCGCACTTTGCCGGAGGTGAAGCCGAGGCCGCAGTAGTACGCCACGCCCGGCTCGCCGGGCGAGTTCATCTGCCGCGTGGAGAAGGATGGCACGAAGACCCGCGTCTCGAGGCCGGCGCAGGCCCGCAACTCGAGGTATTGCGCGGCATCGAGGAACTCGTCGACGGCGTCGAGCACGTCGAAATCCACGATACCCGCCATGTACAGACCGTCGCACTTCGCGCGCCACGCGATGGCCGTCGGCGAGTAGCCGTAGCCGTTGTACGAAAAGAAGGTATGGTAGTGGAGATTCACCGCCGGCCTCGGCTCGGGAAAGGCGATATCGCCACGCTCCGCACGGTCGGCCAGCGCCTCGAGTGCGGCGCGTCTGGCCGCCGGATCGAAATCGTTCAACTGGGTCTCGAGCGCTTCGCGCGTCGGTTCCATGAGCTTACTCTCCTTGCGTAGCGGCTTCGCCCGACTCGCGGCAGACGCGGAAGCCGAGCACGAAGTAACGATAATGGGGCGCCACGCGTGTCCGGGCCGCTGAACGACAGAACGCGTCTTCGCTGTACCAACTGCCCCCGCGCACAACGCGGTACACGCCGGCTTCCGGGCCGGCCGGATCACGCCCTGGACTGTACTCGTAATAGCGCTCGTCGTACCAGTCGCGGCACCACTCGCCCACGTTGCCGTGCATGTCGTAGAGGCCCCAAGCGCTCGGCTTGCGGCTGCCGACCTCGACCGGATACGGGGCGCTCGCCTCGACGGCATTGGAGCGGTAGCAGCCATACTCCTCCAGAAGCGCGGCCAGGTCGCCATAGCAGAAGATGCCGAATCCGCCGGCCCGGCAAGCGTATTCCCATTGCGCCTCCGTCGGCAGGAAATACCGGCCGTCGCCACGTTCGTTCAGCCACGCGACGAAGGCTTGGGCGTCCTCCCAACTCACCAGCACGACGGGCTTGTTCGGCGCGGGATCCCAGCCGGGATTCTTCCATGTCGCGCCCGGGCGATTCTCCCACGCCTCGCCGTCCCACACGCGACCCCAGCCCTCTTTCTCCGCGTCGGTCCTATAGTCCGTCGCCTCGACGAAGACGCGGAACTGGGCGTTGGTCACTTCGTACGCACCCATCCAGAAACCGGCCGTGATGGTCACACGGTGCCTCGGATACTCATCCTTGTAGAGGTCGGCCTGACCCCCAAAAATGAGTTCGACGTCCTCGGGCGCAAGCTTCGATCCCATGTCAAACGCGCCGGCCGGCAGCCACACGAAGTCCATGTCGAGGAAAGAACCAGGGGTACCAGGCTGCCGGTCCGCCGTTTCCGTCACAGCCGGCGTCCCGGACACAGCCTCGACAGGCGTCGGTTCGGGTTTCTCCTCGACCGCTTCCGGCTCGGCCGCCTTCTCCTCGGCCTCGGGTGCCGGCCCGGGCTCGGGTTTCTCCTCGAGAGCTTCCGGCTCGGCCGCCTTCTCCTCGGCCTCGGGTGCCGGCCCGGGCTCGGGCTTCTCCTCGACCGCTTCCGGCTCGGCCGCCTTCTCCTCGGCCTCGGGTGCCGGCCCGGGCTCGGGTTTCTCCTCGACCGCTTCCGGCTCGGCCGCCTTCTCCTCGGCCTCGGGTGCCGGCCCGGGCCCCGGTTCATTCTCGATGACCTCCTCGGGCTCTTGCTGGGAAGGCGCTTGAGCCGGGCCAAAATCAAAGTCATCCGGGGTGACGACAATTTCCGCTTTAGGAGCCGCGTCCGTCTCCTCGGCCTGCGTCGTCCATGGGCCAATCGCCACAAGCAGGGCGGCCATGAGCAGATACAGCCGGACGACGCTCGAAGGCGTGTCCGGGTATCTCCGGGTGCTGCAATGGCGCATACGACCCCTCCTGACAAGGTGGATTCCGACGCCGGCCGGGGCGTGCCAAACCACAGCAGTATCGCCCCGCTGGCTGGTCATGTCAACTTGCCTAGCAGGGCAATCGCATTAAAACACCCTCGCAGGCCGGTTCCCCGTTCTGCGTGAAACAGGGACAGTAACCCCCCCGCCGCGGCGGGGTCGCCGAGTTGTTCGAGGGCCTCGCACACGGCGCGGTAGTGACTGAACTGGTCGCTGTTCTTGTCGCTGCCGAGCATTTGGAGCTTATCGAGGATGATTGGCATAGCACGGCAGTCTCGGGTGCGTCCCAAGGCGATGATGTAGCTGTCCAGCCACGTCACGCACGGAAAGTAGGTGTCGATGCTTCCCGCGTCGTAGTGCGTGGCGTCTCCGACCGCCTTGGCGAGCGTGTCGAATCCGCCGGCATCTCCCATGATTCCCAGAACGTGGGCGCAACGCAATTTGCCTTCGGGCGTCGTCGCCGAAGCGTGCGCTTCGTGGAGCAAAGGTGCCGCGCGATCCCACGACGCCATGATCGCACCGGGTTAAATAGGGCCAGTAACCCTTTATTTAAGCCTTCGCGATGCCCAATATGCTCCCGGAAACAAATAGAGGGTTACTGTCCCTATTTAACATAGAGCTTCTCGTCGAGGCCCGGCCGGAGTTCGTTCAGGACGGCCATTGACGCGCCGAGGATCGACTCGCTCAACTCACCATGAATTAGCTTGCCCATATCGACTCCCCTTTTTGACCACGGATCCCACGAGTGCCACGGATCTTCGGACGGACTTCGTCCGTGCCCCTTCTCACAAAGACTTCCACGGTGTGGAGTGAAATTTCTCCCTAAATATGCTATTATCGGCTTACGCAGATCAAACGCAACTCATTATTGTTCTCAAACACAATGTGCGCCCAAGTGTATGCGATACTCCAGCCACACTTGGAGTGCAAGGGAGGGAATGCTCAGGTCTTGCGGCTGCTGCAGTTTCCGTCTTCAAAGGCACGTACGGGCACTGGCGCCTGCCATGGTGAGCTTCCTGGAGGAATGGCGGATGGGCATCGAGCGGCAACTGATCCGCACCACGCTTCGTATAACGAGAGAGATTGACCGCGCGGCCAAGCGAGCGGCTCGTGAGCGAGCGAGCGCGTACCGAGATGAGCAACGCCGGCTGCGAGCAGCCGAGCGCGAGGCCAGAGCGCAGGAAAGGGCCGTCGTGAGAGAACAAAGAGAAGCTGAGAGATACAGACGTGAGCAGGATCGGGCCGCGCAGGAAGCTCTCCGCATGAAAGAGAACCGAGCATTCGAAGCGCGGAGTCATGCAAGGACGGTTGCCCGAGAGGAACTCACAAACGAAGTGCTGAGGTAACAACATGAACACTGCTGCATTCGTCTTGATTGTTCTTGGCGTGTCGCTCGTATGTGCCGTCGTCGCCTGGATACTTGTTGCCAGACGGTACAGGCAAAAAATCCAGGAACATCTGTCGATTCAAGAGGCCATTGCACAAGCACAAGAGACCTTGGCCGCATTGCGGAAGTCGTACAATGAGACCGCGAAATCTTTGCAGGCGCACAAGCATGAGCTCTCTGCGGTGACTCTTCGGACAAAGGAACTCGTTCAACTCGATACTCGGGCAAAGGAGATCTACGCTTTGCTGAAGGACGGGCCTAAGCGTCTTCAAAGCCTAGAAGCAAGGATCGCGGAAAAGAGGAAAGAGAGTGAGGATGTAGAACGCGAGATCCATGAACTCAAATCCGAACTGGACTTGTACTCCCGCATTATGGATCTTGTTGACTTCGGTATCTATGAGGAGCCGGAATATCTCCACGAAACCTCAGAACGCTACAAGGTGGAGATCAAACGAGTACGCGATGAGCAGAAAACACTGATAAGAGAGAAGAAGGCGATAGAATTGCCCAATGAGATTCAAGTAGAGGGAAGTTCTCAGAAGGGCAACGCCATTCTCGCCGGACAGGCCAGGGTGATGCTTCGGGCGTTCAATCTTGAGTGCGATGTCCTGATAGGCAAGGTGAATCCATCCAACTTCGCCCGGACCTTGGAGAGAATCGAGAAGACGGCGGACGAACTCGAGAGGAGCGCCATAAGTCTTATGTGTGGCATATCGACTAGCTACGTCAAGCTGAAGTTCGACGAATGCCGCTTGCAGTACGAATACAAGTTGAAGAAGGCGGAAGAACAGGAGGAACAGAGGATCATCCGTGAGCAGATGCGCGAAGAGCAGAAGGCGATCCAGGAGTACCAGCGTGCCATCGATGCGGCTGAACGGGAGGAGAGGATGTACGAGCAGCTCTTGGAGAGGGCACGGCGGGAGCTTCTTGATACCGAGGAGAGCGCAAGGGCAGACCTCGAGGCTAGAGTGGATCTGCTTGAAACACAGCTTAGGGAAGCGCATGACAAAGGAATCAGGGCTCAAAGCTTGGCAGAGCAAACGCGACGAGGTCACGTATACATAATTAGCAATATAGGATCATTTGGAGAAGATGTGTACAAGATAGGCTTAACGCGCAGACTGGATCCAATGGATCGCGTCAAAGAGCTCGGCGACGCAAGCGTACCGTTTCAATTCGACGTGCATGCCATAGTCTATAGTGATGACGCGCCCGCAATGGAAACGGCGTTACACAGAAAGTTTCACCACGCGCGAGTGAATGCAGTGAATATGCGCAAGGAGTTCTTTCGGGTATCCCTGGATGACATTCGAGCAGTTGTTGATGACATCTGCGATCACGATGTCGACTTCCGAATGACAGTTCTCGCGGAAGAGTATTTCGAGACACGCAGGTTGCTGGGAGCTGCGTCAGATAGGCCTCCTTCGCCTGCGCTGAAGTAATGCATTGTAGGCCGGTGCGGCTCCCGCAACAGGGGCCTATACGCATGTGGCCCTCAGCTTGCACCGCCAATGCGCCGCAGGGACGCGCAGTGGTGCGTGCCAGTGCTCACCGGTATCGGTCAATTTTCCGTCTCTTCTACCTCATCTTCACCTCGACGGTGACGATCTTTTTGGGTTCGGCGGTGATGGCGACTTGGTTGTCTTTGGTGATGCGGAGTTCGTCGAGGCGTTTCTCGTTGAGGTTGGTCGTCCAGGCGCGGGCGATGGGTGTGGCGAAGCCGAGGCGGGTCTTCTGCGGCGAATCGGTCGGATTGTAGACGCGCACGATGTAGGACTTTCGGTCTTCGGCGGGTTTGAGCGCGGAGAATCGTAGCGCGGGGTTGTCGATGCGGAACAGGGACGCGGCTTTGCCGGGCAACGCGCCGGTGTGCGCACGGGTCTGCACGGGGCGCACGGGCGCGTTGAACAGCTCGGCGGCGAGGGGCACGTTGGCGGTCTCCCAGGTGCCGGCGTGGGGATACAGGGCGTAGCGGATCTCGTGGCGTCCGAGGGCCTGTCCGCCTTTCTGCGAGGGCCAATCCGAGCCGACGCGTGTCTCGGTGCACACCCAGTTGCGTACGCCGCGCACGAGCGATAGGGCCACGGTACGCGCGGCGTTGTCGACGACCTCGTATTCGGTCAGGCCGTCGTTCAGGAACGCGATGCCGGTTTCGCCATCGCTGACGTCGACGAAATTGTTCTGCGGCAGCGTGGCCATGTCGGGCCAGACGCGGTCGGCTGTCGGGCCTTGGGGCCGGATGGCGCGGCGGTCGACGATGAAATGGCCGCCGGCATCGGCGTGGGTGGCCTCGGCGAGGCCGGTCGGAAACATCACGCGCAGGTAGTGGTCCTCGATTTGGTTGTCGAGCGAGACGTTGACCTCGACCTGTTCAGCGCCGGCGCGCAACGTGACCGCTGTCCGGATCGTGAGTTCGGCGAGGTCGGCGCCGCGCCGCTGTTTCTCCTTGTTGCCTTGTCGCGGCACGTTCATGGTGACTTCGCTGACGAGGGTGGCCTGGAGCGGCCCGGACTCCTCGCTCCAGATGCGCGCCGCACAGCCTTGCGAGGTGTGCACTTGATCGAACATGGGCCGCGAATTGATCCAATAGTCGCCGTGTTCGCCGCGTTCCTCGAAATAGTTCAGGCCTTTGTACGTGCGCCCGAGGCCTTTCGCCGTCAGGTCGAAGGTACCGTTGGCGTTCATCTCGACGCGGACGTGTTCGTTCTCGATGACGTTCGGCGCCGCCAACAGCGTGCCGGTGCGCGACTGCGAATCGTTCGTGGCCACCGCCGCGCCGCGCACCTCGGCACGCGATCCGACGCGGAACACCTTGTAGCCGCACGCCGGCACTTCGCCGGTGTCAAAGAAGATCCGGTGCCGGTGGCAGTGATACGGAAACGCGCGCGTGTGCAGTTCGGCGACACAATACAGCTCGTCGGTTCGCCCTTGCCACTGCATATCGAGGGCGCGTCCGCTCGCGTCGAACACGTGCGGCTCCTGCGGCGAACTCGGCCAATCCGTGTTGGGTCCCGGCGCGGGCAGCGTCACCCACGCCTCGAGCACCTCGCGCCGCGCGTACGGCAGCGGATTGAACACGACGAGGAGCACGTCGCGTTCCGAGAAGGCACCGAGATCGATCCTGCGCACGAGTTCCTGCATGGCGCGATTGCCGAGGGCCTGCGATAGCTCGATGGCCTGACTCAACCGGCCGCAGACGTCGTCGACGGTTTTGTCTTGCGTGACGCCGTTGATTGAGTCGTGGGGATGCGATTCGAGCAGGAACTGCCACGCCCGCGCAAGCAGGTGCTTCTCGAGCGGCGCGCCGGCCATCGCGGCCACCACCGACAACGGCTCGGCGAACCGGATCAGCATGTTCTGCGCGCGCTTGTTCAGCCGCTTGACGTAGAGTCGCGTCGTCAGCGCGTTACCCGTCATCGCGCCGACGGGGCCGTCGCGGAGTTCGCCTTCGACCACCGGCAACGTCGAGCGGTCGATCTTCTTCCGCATCACGTCCACGAACTTCGGCATCGTCGTGTGAATCCACACGCGTTCCGGATCCGGATCCACCGCGTTCAGGCGATCCACCATCTCGGGGAACATCGGCTGGCTTGCCGTGTAGTCGCAGCCGTTCATCATCAGGCGGTCGTTGTCGAGCACGCTCTCGTCCGTCGTCTTCCATGCCTTCTCGATCATCTCGGGCGTCACCGTCTCGGGATACCAGCGGTCGGGCGCATCGAGGCGCAGGTGGTCCTGCTCCATTTGCTCGCGGTCGGCGCGATGGTACGCGATGCCGCCGTCGGCCCAGTCGTACCGCCAGTCGGGGCCGCAATGGTCGACGCCGAACAGCGCCGACAGGTGGACGACGAAGTAGAAATTCTGCCGGCCGAGATCGCCGAACCGCGTTGCGAGGAGCTCGGTGCCGTCCGGTGCGCGCCAGATGAATTCGGATTTCGGCGCACGCTCGTTGTTCACGCGTTTGCCGACCATGGCCACGTCGATGCCGAACCCGGCGTAGATCTGGGGAAGCTGCGCGGTCTGGCCCCAGCCGAAGGACGTGTAGCCCACGTTGAACACCTGCCCCAGCGCTTTCGACTGCCGATGGCCCAGGACGAGGTTGCGGACCATCGCCTCGCCGTCGATGGGATACTCGTCGGGCAGCGTATACCACGGCCCGACCAGCAGTTGCCCCGAGGCCACCAGCGCCTTGACGCGTTCGAGCATTTCGGGTCGCGCCTCGATATAGTCGTACACGGGCGACACCTGGCCGTCGAGGAGGAAGCTCGGATACTGGCCCTTCTCGAGTACGCGGACAAGTTCGTCCATGAAGTCCATCAACAAGAGGCGCGTCTCCCACATCGGATACCGCCACTCGCGATCCCAATGGGTGTGCGAAACAATGTGCGCGATGCGTTTCGGCTTGGCGTCGGAAGGCTTCTTCATCGTCCGTTCTCCCCTGGTCGTCGTGTCCGCGTTCGTGCTAGGCCCAACGCCATCGATGGTAGCCCAACCGCCGCTCCGAAAACGAGCGGCCTGTCCTCGCCATCCGACCGATCCGACCGATAGATCGTCTCCAGGCATTTGCGCCAACCGCCTGCTATACTCGCCACGGCTATGGTCAAGGAGAACTCCCCATGCCCAAACGTTCCTCGTCAGTCGCTATTGCCCTAACGCTCGGCGCGATGGCTTCGCTATCGTGTCTCACGGCCGAAGAACCCGGCAGCGCGAGCAGAGAGGAGTCCGATGTGGTCACGGTTGCCCTGCTGCAAATGACATCCTTCGGCACCGATCAACAGAGGAATCTCGAGAAAGCGGACAGGTTCTGTCGGCAAGCCGCCGAACAGGGCGCGGACATCGCGCTCATGGGCGAGATGTGGAACATCGGCTACACGCGGTTCGATCCGGAAACGCTGGGCGCCAAGGAGGCGTTCTGGGCGAGCGCCGCGCCGAAGGATGGCCCCTGGGTACAACATTTCGCCCGGCTGGCCGCCGAGCTCGACATGGCCATCGCCGTTACCTACGCCCAGGCGTGGGAGCCCATGCCGCGCAACGCCGTCACGCTCTTCGATCGCCACGGCCGCGAGGTGTTCACGTACGCCAAAGTCCACACGAGCGACTTCAAACCGCTCGAGCGCAACATGACGCCCGGCGACGATTTCTACGTGGCCACGCTCGACACGGCCGCCGGGCCCGTCGAGGTCGGCGCGATGATTTGCTTCGACCGCGAGCAGCCGGAGAGCGCGCGCATCCTCATGCTCAAGGGGGCCGAACTCGTGCTCGTACCGAATTGCTGCGGCCTCGACGACCGGCGCGTCGCCCAGTTCATGGTGCGTGCCTTTGAGAACATGATGGGCGTCGCGATGACCAACTACCCCGCGCCGTACCAGAACGGGCGCTCGGTGGCCTTCGACGCCTTCGGCACGTGCCTCGTCGAGGCCGGCGAGGATGAGGGCATCTTCCTCGCGCGGTTCGATCTCGAGGCCATGCGTCGCCAGCGCGGCAAGACCATCTGGGGCAATGCCTATCGCCGGCCCCACCGCTACGGACTGCTCAGCTCGCCCGACAAGGCCGACGTCTGGAACCGCATCGACGGCATCGGGCAGCCCTACCGGAACACGGAGCGGTAGGGAGAAGCCAGGGACCAACGGGGTGCAGCTCAGGTCAGAGACCTTGTTGCCCTCATTGACCACCGTGGGCCCGGCGGCCGCGTCTCCGTGCAACGCACCGGGCCATCTCTAAGGGGGACATCGCTTTGGGTATCATCGGCTTCGTCTTGAGTCACGTGTGGTTTACCGACGCCGAGCGAGCGCTGGCCGAGGCGCTTGTCGGAGATTTCGCCGAGCTGTTCGGACAGTGCGGCGTGGCTGAAACGGCCAGCCTCAAGATGCGAACCGAAGACGTCATCGTATCCTACCTCCACGTCCGACGCGTCGAGCACCTACTCGCGCCCTCGGTCGTGGAGGCGGCGACGGCCACCACCGCCAACGAGGAACGCGTCATTGACGCGGCGGGCCGCGCCCGCGAACGATTGAGGAAGGCCATGAAAGAACTCGAAGACTACTGCACCCGGGCGGGCGCCCCGATCGATCAGGGGATTGCCGGTCTCATGAAACCTATCCTGAAAAAGGCCGAGGGCGTTATCGAAGACGCGCTGGCCTTCGAGCAGAAGAAGGAAAGGAAGAGGTCGAAGTCGTGACCCTGCCGTGGGACCCCCGCCGGACGCGTCGCCTACTCCGGAAGAGGAACCTGACCGAGGACGAGGTCCAGCGCTGGATCGACCTACACCGGCGCACCGAGTTCGCCCGTCGCCACATCCACGACCGCGCCGGGCGGCCCTGGAAGGCGCGGCCGTATCAGGCGTCTTCGCTCGAATCCTGGTCCGAGCGCAAGGTCCATTGCGACGGCCGCGACGTCGGCAAGACCGCCGAGATCGAGATCATCGCCGCCTGGGCCATGGTCGCGCGCCCCGACTCCGAGATGCTCATCGCCACCCAGTGCGAGAACCACCTCTTTCCACTCATGAATCGGCTGTGGCAACGCTTCAACGGCGAGTCCGTCTTTGCGGCCGCGATCGAGGATTGTCGGCGGTCGCCCTCGTGGTATTTCCGGTTCTCGAACGGATTTGTCCTGTGGGGCCGCATTGCCGGGCCGAACGGGGTCAATTTCCAGGGCATGCACGTCGACTGGCAGATTGTCGACGAGGCCCAGGAGATGACAGAAACCGCTTGGGGCGAGTTGTTTCAGGGGCTCAACGGCGGCGGACGCCGGTGGGTCTACGGCGTGCCCAACGGCTTGCGCAACACCTTCCACCGCATGACCCAGATGCAGGACGCCGAGCAGTACAACTGGCCGTCGTCACTCAATCCCGAGTTCACCGATGCCAAAGACGCCGAACTCGCCTTGCTCTACGGCGGCCGGTCGTCGCCGGGTTACCTGCACCGCGTCCTCGGACAGCACGGCACGCCCGCCCACGCCGTCTTCAATCTCGACGACTACCTGCATTGCGTCGACGACGGCGCCGATTTCGTCAACGTCGCCCTCGGCGAGGAGGACCCGTTCGAGCCGGACGCGCCGCCGCCGGGCGCCTACTACCTCGGTTGCGACCTCGGCTACGCGCGCGATCCCTCCGAGATGATCGTGTACCGCGCCGACGAACCCCACTTTGTCAACGTCCTGCGGCTCCATCTCGAGGGCGTGAACTACGCCCGGCAACAGGACCTCATCGCGCGACTCGACGCCGCCTACGGCTTCTGCTGCATTGGCATCGACTGCGGCAACAGCGGCCGCGCCGTCGCCCATAATCTCATGGGCCTCGGCGAAGAATGGTGCGCCAAGGTGCGCGCCTTCGACTTCGGCGCTACGCTCGACCTGGCACCTCTGCCGGACGGATCGCCCAACCGCCGCCGAACGAAGCAGTTCATGACGGAGCTACTCGAGCGGCGGATGACCGAGCGCACCATCGTGTTTCCGCGCTTGCCCGATCGCGAGAGCCAGTACGCGTCCCATACCTACAGCGTCGGGCTCAACGGACAGATCGTCTACGACAAGGGCGACGACCACGTCATCGACGCCGACCGTTGCGCTATCCTGGCCCACTACCTCGACACCCACGACGCCCCCGAGCCCGTATCCCTCGGCGTCCGCATCGAGGGTTTCTGAACAAGAACGCCCATCGCCCCCTGGATCTGCCCGCGCGCTGTGCCTCCTCGGGCCCATACGGTCAACAAGGTCAACATCGTCAATGAGGTCCATCTTACCCCTCGGGCCTACGCCTCCACGGGCGGGGCGCGCGTTCATAGACGGTTCGGGCGTTGTATCGCCGGGTCTCGCTGGCGTATGGTACAAACCCGAAGGCAGGAGGATTCGTCCATGCGTGACGTCCGTGTCGCGGCCGTTCAATTCGAGCACCGGAATGGCGACAAGGCAGCCAATCTCGACACCATCGCGCGGTTTGTGAAACAGGCCTCGGCCGAGCGCGTCGAGATCGTTGCGTTCCCGGAATGCTGCATTACCGGGTACTGGTTCCTGCGCCACCTCCGGATCGAGGACCTGCGCGCGCTGGCCGAGCCGGTATTCGACGGCCCCTCCTCGCAGTACCTGGGAAACATGGCCCGGGCCTATGGCATAACCGTCGGCGCGGGCCTCGTCGAGGCGGACCGCGACGGGCGCCTGTACAACACCTACGTCGTGGCCATGCCGGACGGCCGCTTTGCGCGGCACCGGAAGATCCACTGTTTCATCAGCGAGTTCATGACCTCAGGGACCGAGTTCACCGTATTCGACACGCCCCACGCGTGTCGCGTCGGCGTGCTCACGTGTTACGATAACAACCTCGGCGAGAACGTGCGCGTTACGGCGCTCCTCGGCGCCGAGATCCTCTTGGCGCCACATCAGACCGGCGGCTGCACGACGCCCGACCCGCATACCATGGGCCTCGTCGATCGGGTGCTGTGGGACAACCGGGCCCGCGATCCGGAGGCCATCGAAGAGGAGTTCCGCGGCCCGAAAGGCCGCGCGTGGCTCCTGCGGTGGCTGCCGACACGGGCCCATGACAACGGGCTGTTCCTCGTGTTCAGCAACGGCGTCGGCGTCGACGATGACGAGGTCCGGACCGGCAACGCGATGATCATCGATCCTTACGGCCGCATCCTGGCCGAGACCTGGAAGGCGGCCGATCGGATGGTCGTTGCCGACCTGGACGCCCGGCTGGCGGAGCGAAACACCGGTCGCCGATGGATCCGGACGCGCCGGCCCGAGTTGTACGGTCTGCTGGCTCGCCCTACCGGAATCGAGCAGGATACGCGCGCGGTCCGGTTCGACGGCCAAGGCATCTGAAGGAAGGAGTATCACTTCGATGCGGTTGACACTCATTGGAATGTCGGGAACGGGGAAGTCGGTGTGGTCCGGCCGTCTGGCCGAGTGTGGATTCACCCATTACTCGTGCGATCGCTTGATTGCCGACCGTCTGGCCGGCCAGCTTCAAGGCGGCAACGGCTGCCACATGATCCAGCTCGGCGAATGGCTCGGGTTTCCCTTCGATCCCGGCTACGAAGCGCGCGAGGCCGAATACCTGGCCACCGAAACCGCCGTGCTGACGGAAGTGGTGGAGCGCCTCGAGCGTACGTCGCACTCCCCCGACGACCATGTCGTTATTGACAGCACCGGGAGCGTCATCTATGTGGACCGCACGCTACTCGCCCGGTTGCGGCAGTGCACGACGATCATCTACCTGTCCGTGCCCATCGAGTTTCAGGAAGCGCTGTGCCGTCAATACGTTTCGAGTCCAAGGCCTGTGTTGTGGCGTGGTATGTTCAACCGCCGCCCCGGCGAGACCGGTCCCCAAGCGCTGGCTCGGTGCTATCCGCACCTGTTGGCCTCGCGGCAGAAGCGGTACGAGCAACTGGCGGATGTCACCATCGAGCACGCGCGGCATTCGGCATCGGATTTCAGTGCCGCGAGACTGATCGAGGCCGCAAGGGCCCACCGTCAACAGGGATGAAACGCAAGACGCGCAGAGATAGGGCGAACACACCGCAGCGAGAAACGGAGCTCTACGCGCCCATCCGCGACTTCCTCGAGGGGAACGGCTATACCGTGCGCGCCGAAGTCCACGGCTGCGATATCGCCGCCGAGAAGGACGGCGAACTCATCATCATCGAGATGAAACGTCACTTCGGCATCGACCTCCTGTATCAAGCCACGGATCGGCAACGACGGACGGACTCCGTGTACGTCGCCATTCCGGTGCCGGACGACATGGGGCGCAATCCGCGTTGGCGGGCCATCAAGCGCCTGCTGCGCCAGCTCGAACTAGGCCTGATCGTCGTGTTCTTCGGCGGGCCGGCGCCTCGCGTCGAATTGGTCTTTCATCCATTGCCTTACCAGCGACAGAAACGGAGCGGGGCACGGCGCGCTATCCTCCGGGAAATGGCCGGCCGCTCGAATGACCTCAATGTCGGCGGAAGCGCTCAACGGAAACTCGTTACCGCCTACCGGGAGAACGCCCTTCAGATTGCCTGTTGTCTCGAGGCCCTCGGCCCGACCAGCCCCGGCCGGCTCCGCGCGCTCGGAACCGGCCCGAAGACCACCGCCATTCTCTATGGCAACGTTTACGGTTGGTTCGACCGCGTGGATCGCGGCGTGTATTCGCTCACGGCCCAAGGCGTGGCCGCGCTGGAGGTCTATCCGGAGATTGTGGCACGCTATCGAGAAGTACTGAGCAATTCAGTTGCGGAGTTGGGCCGTGGATAATCTGGTCAAAGTCGCTATCTTGGACAACGAGGTCGAGGCCGGACTCGTGGACGTTATCCTGACGGAGCGCGGGATTCCCCACGTCATACGCTCGTATCATGACTCGGCGTACGACGGCCTGTTCCAGTTGCAGAAGGGATGGGGGCGACTCGATGTGCCCGAGTCGCAACGAGAGGTCGTGGTCGCCATCATCGCCGAGGTACGCAAGGACGCGGGCGAAGACGCGACCGCCGAATGAGTTGGCGCCTTCCTAGGCGGATCCGGTATCGGTTACCTTGCCTCGCGCCGACAGCCGCTCCATGATCGCAGCCACGGCGGGATTCGGCCGAAGCCGTGCGGCGTGCTCCTCAATGAACGCCCAGGCATCATCCTGCCGGCCCAGCTGAGTCATCTGACGGGCATAGAGATCGAGCGCCTCGGGAGACGCCGGGCATGAGAGCACAGCCTGCCGCGCTTCGTCGACGGCCTCCTGCAAGCGACCGACGTGTTCAAGCGCGATACCGAGGTATCGGTGGCCCTCGGCCCAGTCCGGAGCCAGCTCGAGTGCCCGCGCAAAGCAGACCTCGGCATCGCGCCAGCATGCCCGGGCCGCGTGGACTACGCCGAGATTGCGCCACGCCTCCGCCAATGTCGGGTCGGTCCGCACGGCGAGATCGAGGGCCTGAAGCGCCGCATCGGCCCGGCCGGTCATGTGCAACACCCCGCCGAGATCCTTGAGCAGCCCGGCGTCGTGCGGCGCACGCTTCAACGCCTCGCGGTAGGCGGCGGCGGCGGCACCGTATTCGCCGAGTTCGGCGTACTGATGACCGAGTTCGGCGTAGGCCTTGGGATTGTCCGGTTCGTCTTCAACCTTGCGTCGGCCCAATTCGACGTACATCCGCCGTTTGGCCAACACACGGGACACGTCGCGCAGCATCGGGTAGTGGAGGATGGTGACGGGGCAATCGAGGATGGCCAGGCCGGCCCGCTCCAGCGAAGGCCGCACGAGCTCGTGCACACGGCCTTCGTAGCGCGCCCCAACGCCGTTCGGGAAGAAACGCACCTTCCAACTGGGAAACCAGCCGGGAAATCCCTGCGCGTGCGCATCATCCGGGGCGCACGGACGGAACTCGCTGACGCCGGCGGGATGGACATAGTTGCGCGTCATCATCCGGTACGCACAATCCACCGGCCCCTCGGCCACGCGGCGCAGCTCGTCGACATCCTCCGAGGCCAGCCGTTCATCGGCATCCACGATCAGGATCCAGTCGCCCGTGCACTTATCGAGGGAGGCATTCCGAGCGGCGGCGAAATCGTCGTCCCACGGAAAGGCGCTGACGCGCGCGCCGAGGCGGCGGGCCAAGTCAGGGGTCTCATCGGCCGAGCCGGTGTCGACAATGCATACCTCGTTGACGACGGCAGCGGCGGACTCGATGCACGCGGCGAGCAGCGCGGCCTCGTTTCGGACGATCATGGCCATCGAGATAGACCGCGTCAACGCTCGATTCCTACTCGGTGTGGGTTACACTTCGTCGCGCAACGAGGCGGGAATCCCTTCGTCCTCCGGTTGCGGGAGATTGGGGCGGAGGGCGCCGGCGGCCAGGAGGGCCTTGTAGGTCTGCCGATCCACCGTCTCGCCGCTTGTGACCAGACGCGTCGATCCGTCGACGGTAACGCCGAACTGGCGGACCGGGCCGCTCCGACGGTGGATCACCCGTCCCTTCACCATCATGTCGAATTCAATATGATAGAATTCCCGCAGGCCTTCCTGGTCGGTGGCTCCGGCTTGCACATGGGGTGGAGCACCGCCCCTTCGCTGACGCCTTCGAAATATCACGCACTCAGTCCTCCCACGTAGGCAGGCCATTCAAGCCGATCCGACGGCCCAACCCGCCTCACGCAGCAGCAAATGGTAGGTTTATGAACTCATTCCTTCGGCGGGTTGCCTCGGGCCTTAATCAGATTGATGGCACTCGCGGCGATCTCGCGGACACTCTCGTCGGGATCCTTTTCAGCGGAAATCTCGAGTGCCGGAATGGCCTTCGGATCGAGCGCGCGGCCCAATGCAGCCACCGCTCCCGAACGCACCGCCACGTCCAACTCGAAATCCGTTATCGCCTTCATCATGACATCCGCGTTCTCCTTATCATGCTGGATGTCATTCGCCAGTGTGAGGCCGATCTCGTTGCGTTCCTGCACTCGGGATCCCGGTTCGTCCCACATGGCCGCAAGACCGTGGCGTCCTTCCGGATCGCCGCCGCGGACAAGTCCGCGCAACGCGGCCAATCGAATCCGCCGATCCGGATCGTGTGCCAACGTGCGCAATGTTGCGAGCACTTCCTCGCTGGGCACATCGCCCAGCAAATGGGTCGCGCAGGCGCGCGTGGTGGCGTCCTGCTCGGGACCTACCAGTGCCAAGAGGCGTTCGGTCAGAATGGGATGTGCCTGGCCCTGAACGCTCTTCACAACGCAGACTTTGATGAAGGGATCCTCCTTCGGATTGGCCAGGATATCGATGAGCGGCAACAGGGCCTCCGGCGCAATCGTCCGAAGCTTGTAGGCCACCACCTGACACGCCGTGCTCGACGGATCGGTTCGCGCGCGTTCCGCCTCCTCCCGCCAACGCTCGATCAAGTCTTCCTTCGTATCCGGCAACTCGCCCAAGCGGTCCAGGACACTCTCCTCGGGAGCCTGCTCCATCGCCGGTTGCTCTGCCGGGGCTTGATCCGAGGCGGGGGCTTCGGCCGGGGGCGGCGACGCCGCCTCCGGACTGGCCGCGGCCGGATCGGCGGCCGCGTCATCCGGCGCGACCTGGGCGGCGGACGGCTGGGAAACCATGACGTCCGTCGAGGGCGGTCCGCACCCTATGAAAACGCATAGGGCCACGACGATCATCAGCGACCATAGGACTGCGCGTTGCACCCTTGGATCCTCCACAAGACTCCGTCCCGGAAAACGAGACCACGCGTGGCCTCTTCATACGAGCATCGAGATCATATCACAACGGACAAAGGCAATGCGCTCTCGTTATCTGGAATCTACCCCCGTGGTTGGAGTATACGTTTCTTGAGCGATGGGCGATAGCGCGCATCGACCGACACACCCGGAGGAAAGACCGAATGATCGAACGTAGTCTACCCATGGTCGGACGCCTTGTTATCCTGGCCTTGCTCTCCGCCGCGGGGGCCGCCGCCGACGCGCCGGCCGTGGATTCGGAGACGCCGCTTGTGAAGGATGGCCAATTGGATCTCGATGCCGTGGTGAAGCATTTCGAGGATCTGTACCGATCGGACAGCAGCATCTCGGACGCGGAATTGACCGTGGTGCGGCCGCGAACGGAGCGCTCGCTTCGGATGAAGGTGTGGACGAGTGGCAAGGAGAAGGCCCTGGTGCTGGTCGAGGAGCCCGCGCGCGAGAAGGGCACCGCGACACTCAAGGTCGATAAAAATCTCTGGAACTACATGCCGAAGATCAAGAAGACGGTCCGGATTCCTCCCTCGATGATGCTGGCTCCCTGGATGGGCAGCGACTTCACGAACGACGATCTCGTGCGGGAATCGTCCTACGAAGAGGACTACACCTACGCCGTCGACGGCCGCTCGGAGGATCCGGCCGGTTGGCAGATCCGCTTCGATGCGAAGGCGGACACCGTGGGTCTGTGGAAACGCCTCGAAGTGATCATGTCCGAAGACGGCCGGATACCGCTGCTGGCCCGGTTCTACGATCAGAAGGATCGCCACGCGCGTACCATCCATTGGGATGACGTCAAGATTCTCGGCGGCCGCCGTCTGCCGGCGCGCATGACGCTGATCCCGGAGGACATCCCGGAGAACAAGACCGTGATGGTCTATCACGCCATCGATTTCGATGTCGATGTGCCGGAAGACACGTTCAGCCTGTCTCGACTCGAACAAGTTCGCTAGGCACCGCACGCGATGCGACTCAGTACACTCCAGATCGCCTATCGCAACCTTGGCCGCAACAAGCGTCGTACGTTGTTGGCGCTCAGTGCCATCGCCCTCGGTCAGTTCACCCTCGTGTTTGTGAACGCCATGATGGCCGGCTCCTTTGAGACGATGATCAAAACCGTGACGGGCCCGCTCATCGGACACGTTCAGGTGCACCATCGCGCGTGGCGCGAGGAGCGCGCTGTGGACCTGTACATCGACAACGTGGCCGAGAGCCAGCGTGCGATTGAGGCCCTGCCGGGCGTCACGGCAGTCTCGACACGCACCTACGCCCCCGTCCTGGCCGCCTCGGGCGAAACGGGCAACGCACCCGCCGATGCCGAGCCGGCCGTGGTGGTCGGACTCAACGTGGCCAACGAGGCGCGAACCGGCGGTCTGTTGGGCCCCTTGCCCGAAGAGAACCTCCCCGGAGCGCACGGTGTTGCCCTCGGCAAGGCGCTAGCCATCCGGCTGGGACTCGAGAGAGGCGACCAGATCGCCATCATCGCCCAAGACGCCGACGGGTTCCCGACGAGCGACTTGTTCGAGGTCCGGGCCGTGGTCGACAGCACGGTCGACATCGTCAAGACCATGGGCATTCTCATGAGCGCGGCCGACGCCGGCGAGTTGCTCGCCATGCCGGACAAGGCCCATGAGCTCATCATCCAAGGCGAGGATTACCGCGAGGCCGACATCCTGACGGCCGAGGTCGCCGCGTTGCCCGAACTGCAGGCCAACGAGGTCATCTCGTGGCGCGAGGCCATGCCCGAGATCGTCCGCATGATGGATATGAAGAACTGGGTCGACGTGATCTTCCTGGCCATTGTCTTCGTGGCGGCGGCGGCCGGTGTCGCGAACACATCCTTGATGTCCACGTTCGAACGCACAAAGGAATTCGGCATGCTGTTGGCCATGGGCACCAATCCGGGCCGGATCGTGCGGATGGTGCTCATCGAATCGGTCACGCTGGGTCTGATCGGCGTCATGGCCGGCTCGATTCTCGGCCTGACCGCCGTGTTCATCACTAGCCAGACCGGCCTTGACTATTCGGCCTTCAGCGGCATCGAAGCCGAAGACATCAGCTTCGCCGGCGTTAGCTTCTCCTACATCATCTATCCGCATCTCGAAGCCCGTCACGTCACCTTCGGCATCGTCGCGGTGGTCATCACCTCGGTTCTGGCATCGCTCTGGCCGGCCGTGCTGGCGGCGCGTCTCGAACCGGTGGAGGCGATGCACTCATGATCGGCCATGTGTCGCTGAAGTATGCCGTGCGGAGCCTCTTGCGCAACCCACGGCGGACGATCCTCTCCATCATCGGCGTCGGCATCGGCTCGGGCATTGCCGTGTTTGCCATGTCCTGGATCGGCGGGGCCCGCGAGATGGAGATCCGGGCCGTGGCCGAGAGCGGGTGCGGCCACCTGCGCATCGTCCCTGCTGATTGGCCCGACCGGCGGGAAAACACCTTGCGCCTCGAGAATCCCACCAAGGCGATCGCGGCCGTGGATGCACTGGCCGGTGTCCGCGCCTACGGGGTCCGTGCACGCGTGAACGGCCTGCTGGCCATGGGCAACCGCACCGCCGGCGTCGAAATCGCCGGCGTGGTTCCGGAACTCGAGGCCGGCGCCAGCCGTATCGTCCAGAAGGCTACCATCGAGGGCCGTTACCTGACTCGAGAGGACACGGACGCCGTCGTCATTGGGCGGACCTTGGCCAAACGACTCGGCGTCGAGGTTGACGACAGCCTGTTCGTTACCCTCGTGGGCCGCGACGAGATCCAGAGTGCCATGCTCAACGTCGTCGGCATTCTCGAGACCGGTAGCCGGGACGTCGACGCCATGGTGTGTCACGTTACCCTTGACGAACTGGAGCGCGTCTCCGGTTTCCCGGGACCGGCCGAGATCAGCATCCTGCTCGACGATTACCGCCGTGTCGACGCGGGCTGGGCTGCCTTGGCCGAGGCCGTTCCGCAAGGAGACGCCGTCATTACGTGGAAAGAGGTCAATCCCGCCTTCGCGGCCAGCATCGAGGGAGATGCCGGTTTCGGCCGGCTGCTTATCGGCATCATCGTGATTGTGGTGGCGCTGGGCATTGCGAGTGCCCAACTGACGGTGGTTCTCGAGCGTCGGACGGAGTTGGCCATCCTGTCCGCCCTCGGCATGAAAGGTCGCCAGGTCGTCATTCTTCTGGCCATCGAATCGTTTGTGATCGGCCTTGCCGGTGGCGTGACCGGCATGTTGCTGGGAGGGGCCGGTGCCTACTACCTGGCCACGATCGGCATCGACATCGAGGCCATCATGGGCGACGAAGTGGCGGTGGGCGATATCATGCTCGATCCGCACGTGTACGGCGCTTTTGGATGGTGGATTGTCTGGTTCGCGTTTGGGATCTCGGTCGTCGCTACGTTGGCCGCGTCGTTGTATCCGGCACGGATGGCGACGCGGATCGAGCCCGCCCGGGCTCTGAGGAAGTAGACCGCATTGGGGAAAGTGTCATGACCGTTCGGGAAAACGAAGTGTTGTTGCGGGCGCATGGGCTAACCAAGGTCTATCACGCCGGCAAGATCGACGCCCAGGCCCTGCGGGGCGTCGATCTCGAGGTGAGGTCGGGCGAGTTCCTGGCGATTGTCGGGCCGTCGGGGAGCGGCAAAACCACCCTCCTGAACCTCGTCGGCGCGCTGGATACCGCCACGAGCGGCCAGCTCGAGGTTCTCGGCAAGGAGATCTCGAAAATGAGCCGGCGTGAACGCGCCGACCTCCGACTTCACGCCCTGGGATTCGTGTTTCAGGCTTACAACCTCGTGCCGGTGCTCACGGCGCAGGAGAACGTCGAGTTCGTGCTCGAGCTTCAAGGCGTCGGCCTCGAACGCCGCGCACGAGCCGGCGACGTGCTCAATCGTCTCGGCCTCGAGGAGTTCGCGACGCGCCGGCCCAACGAGCTCTCGGGCGGTCAGCAGCAACGGGTGGCTGTGGCCCGGGCCGTTGCCTCGAAACCCAAGCTTGTTCTCGCCGACGAGCCGACAGCCAACCTCGATGGCGAGAACGCGGAGTCGCTTCTAGCCATGATGCGCGCCCTCAACGAGCATGACGGTATCACGTTTGTGTTCTCGACCCACGACCCCCGCGTCATCGCCCATGCGCGCCGTGTGGTCACGCTGGTCGATGGACGTGTCGCCCGCGATGAACAGAAGGAGTGCTGTACTGTGAACGGTGCGGCCAAGGCCTAAGGAAGAGTCATGTCGCACGGCCCCATCCATCTTGCCCTCGCCAGCGCGGCCGCCCTCGGACTCGTCGCCCTATCCGTATCGGCGCGGGCTGTTGAACTCTGGATGGATAACGAGGGTCACCGTTCTCTGAGCCTCGACCCCGCCGTGAAGGTGAGCGGACTCGGCACCTATGCGCCCGACGATCCCTGGCTGTATCCGGAACGGTCGAGCGCCCTGGGCCTGTTCCGGTTGCGGTTGGGTTTCGAGGCCGATCTGGGCGCCCGGACGAATGCCGAGCTGGCCTATGAGCACCGCGCGCGCTGGACCTCGTCGGCCGGCGGGACCAGCTTGAGCAGCGGCGTGTTGTCGTCCTTTGCCGAGGCGCCCTATCGGATCCGGCAGCTTGACTGGGAGCTGTTCGAGGGTGGGACTCGGTTCGACTACCGCCACGAGATCGATCGCGCCCTCGTGGCCTGGCATCCAAAATGGGGCGACGTCACCCTGGGCCGCCAGGCCATCGGCCTCGGCCGCGGGGTGATCTTCAGCGCCGTTGACATGTTCTCGCCCTTCTCGCCGGCCGAGGTCGACCGCGAATGGCGTCGCGGCGTCGACGCCTTGCGCCTCGAGTACCGCACCTCCGATACCAGTGCCGTCGAATTCCTCGGCGTGTTCGGTGAAACATGGGACGATTCGGCCGTCCTCGGACGCGTCCGCGGCTACCTCGGCGACGTCGATGGCGAGTTCATCCTGGGCAAGCGCGCGGAAGACGTCATGGCCGCGGGCATCTTATCCGCCATCCTGGCCGACGCCGAAACCCATCTCGAGTTGGCCTTGTTCCACCTCGACGAACCGCAGGTCGAGAACGATGCGTTCGGCGGCACGGAACTCGTCGGCAAGATCGTGGCGGGCGGGTCCTACACCTTCGCGGTAGGCAACGGCCTGACCCTGCTCGGCGAGTATCACTACTCCGGGTTTGGTTTCGAGGATTCCGAAGACGCAACATGGCGCATGCGCGACGCGGACGTCCTCGAACGGTTCCTCCGAGGCGATTCGCAGATTCTCGGCCGACATGGGCTGGCCGCACAGCTCAGCTATTCCTTCACGCCGATGATCGCTGGCGGACTCCTCCTTCTGGGCAGTCCCGCCGACGGTTCCGGCCTCGTGTCGCCGTCCGTCAACTGGGATATCTCGCAGCGAACCTCGCTTCGATTCAGCGCCTTCGTGCCCTGGGGGCAAGCGCCTCGCTGGGGCCAGCTACGGAGCGAATACGGCGCGACCCCCGCGAGTCTGTTCGCGCAACTCAACGTCTACTTCTAGCGCCGCTGGCCCGACGGACCTCGCGCCTCCGCAAGGCTTCTGCCTCCGTTCCGCTTTGGCGTTTCGAGTCGGCGTGACACGTCGGCGAAATACCGGCGACCGGCCGGCAAGACGGTCATCACTAGCGCTGCTCAATTCTCACAGGCGAACCTTCGTATCAGCGATACCGACAAGCCCGAGGGGGGCAAATTGAATTGCCCGGGGGCCGGTGTTACCATCCGGCGCATGAATGCGGTGGTCTACACGGATCGGGATCAGCGGCGCGTATCGCGGGTGGTACGCGACCTGATTCGGTCGCGCGAGTTGTTTGTAGACCTCGTCTGGAAGGAGCTGCGAATTCGGTACCGGTACGCGGTGATGGGCTTCTTGTGGGCGATTCTCGAGCCGGTAGCGATGATGGTGATCCTGACGTTCGTATTCACGATGGTGTTTGCGGACAAGGCAGCCGCATTCCGCGGTGGAGACACGCGCCCTTTTGCCGTCGTGCTGTTGTGCGGCCTCGTGCCGTGGCAGTTCTTTGCCACGGGCCTGAGCAAAGGCGTCCAATCACTCGTCGATAACCAGAACCTCATCAAGAAGGTCCATTTCGCCCGAGAGATTGTACCGCTCGCCTCGGTGAGCACGTGCCTCGTGAACTTCACGATCGGTTTCATGCTGCTCGTCCTTGTGCACGTGGTATTGGGGGGAAGCATCGGCGTGGGATTGGTGTGGTTTCCTGTGGTATTCGCCATCGAGTTCGTAATGGTCATCGGGCTCGTCTTGCTGCTGTCGTGTCTCAATGTCCGGTATCGCGACGTCGGCTACATCGTGGGCGTGGCCATCGTGTTCGGATTCTACGCGACCCCCATCTTCTATACGCTGGACCTCGTGCGGCATCTCGGCGAGGCGCATCCGGTCCTGGTGCGGCTGTACATGCTCAATCCGATGGCGTTGTTGATCGGCGCGTTCCGGCAGGTGCTCTTCGAGAACCGGTTTCCGGACGTGTCCTTGTTGATTTGGCCCGGTGTGGCGGCCGCAGCCTGTCTCGCAATCGGCGTGGTTTCGTTTCGCCGCAGCGGGCCGCTGCTTTCGGATTATCTCTGATGTCCATTATCGAAGTGGATCGCGTCACCAAGCGGTTCCGGCCACGCCGGAGCATGCGGGCCATGTTCGGACGCGGCGGCTTGACCGAGATCCTCCGCGGCGGCGAAGGCGCGCACCAGACCGCCCTTGATGACGTGACCTTCACCGTCGAGCCGGGCGACTCGCTCGGCATTATCGGCCGCAACGGCTCGGGCAAGAGCACCTTGCTCAAAGTGTTGGCCGGCGTGACGTTGCCAAGCTCGGGTCATGTAACGGTTCACGGCCGCGTGGCGTCCCTGCTCGAGCTCGGGGCCGGTTTCCATCCGATGCTGACAGGCCGCGAGAACGTGTACCTGAACGCGGGCCTGCTCGGCGTGCGGCACGCCCAGGTCGAAGAGCTCTTCGACCGCATTGTCGAGTTCTCGGGCATTGGCGATTTCATCGAGCAGCCCGTCGACACCTATTCGAGCGGCATGTACGTGCGCATCGGATTCGCCGTGGCCGCGCACTGCAACCCGGACATCTTCCTCGTCGACGAGGTGTTGTCCGTGGGCGATGAGGAGTTCCAGGGCAAGTGCCGCCAGAAGATCCGGGAGCTGCGCGAGCAAGGCAAGACCATCGTGTTCGTGTCGCACGACTTGAGCACGGTTAGCGCGCTGTGTGACCGCGTGGTGCTGCTCGAAAAGGGCCGGATGATCTCGCGCGGCTCGCCGAAGAAGACCATCGACTTCTACCTGCGCCGCATCGGCCGCGAGAACGGTATCCACACCATGCAGGAGGGGCGGCTCGAGTCGGTGTTTTCCCACGGCCGTCTGTCGATGTATCGCGACACGGACGAGGTGAGCGGATTCTCTGGATTCCAGGCGCAGGTGAATTGCCTTGGCCGCTGGCACAATGCCTCCGAGGCGCAGTGGGAGATCCTCGAGCGGGCCGAGAACCGATGCGTGGCCCGCGGCACCATGATGCGCCTTCCACTGCAGTACATCTGGGACATGCGGCTCGAGAACGGCCATCTCGTGTGGCGCGTATCCCTCGAGTGCGAACGGGAAACGGCCGTCGAGGCCACCGAGATCAACCTCTTCCTTCCGGAAGGCTACGACCGCTGGCACTACGGTGCCCTCGCCGGCAGGTTCCCCGAGATCCTCTCGAGCGACATCACGTGGATGACGGTGGCGCCCCCGAGTCTCGAGTGCCGTGAAGTGGCCGCCCTGCCGCGAGCCGGCGCGGCCCTTCCGCCGATTCTCGCCACGATGGCCACCGACAATCCGCAGGCGACGCTCGTATGGCAGAACACGGATCACGTCGCGGGATGCCGCGTCTTGCAGGTGTATGCGAAGGCGCCCGAAGGCCAGAAGACCATTGCCGCAGGTCGGCATGACCTCGCGACCCTGGACGTGGATTTCGAGTCCGGCCTCGATCATATCGAGGCGCGCCTCAAGGAAGCCGAGCGGCGCCGGACGCTGCGTCGAGGCGGCCTCGAAGCGCGGTTCCACGAAGGTCACATCGAAATCCGGCACGATGGCCGCCTGCTGACGGCGGCGATCCATGGATACACGTCTATGCTCATCGGTAACCTTTGGGCAGACAGCCCAAATCTGCGCTGGGGCGCCGTCGAACAGACCGCATCGAGCCTCCGCGTATCGGGCGAGTCGCGGCGTTTCCCATTCCGGCAAGACTGGGAGATTGCGATTGAGGAAGGTCGAGTTCGCCTCGACATCTGGCTCGAGGCCTTGGAGGCCCTCGAAGTCCAGGAGTACCACACCTCCGTTCTGGTTGTGTCCGACTACATCGAGTGGGAGACCGAACACGAGCGAGGCGAATTCCCCGAGTTCACCGCCGGTGTCGAAGACTGGGTGCACGCGAATCGGAACTATGCGCCCGGCGCCTGGATCGTTGCGCGGGGCGCGTCCGTACCGGCCCTGACGCTGCGGAGCGCCCTCGATGACGTGCCGTTCCGGATGACGGCGATCAACGCGGGGCATCACCAGCAGGCGCGCGTGTTGCAGGCGTTGCGCACATCCGAGGGCAGCCCGTTGCGGTTCGAGCCGGGCCGATATCACTACTTCTCGGGCGCGGTCGAGGTCGCGGACGCCTGAGGCGCCGAGGGGCGCGAGGTCACCCCGCCCCCGCCGAGTTAACGACGAGGACTTCGTGAACAAACCGGGATGGACCGAGGTTCGGAATCGCGTTAGGCGACCTTGACCTCGCGAAGGGCCATGTTGCGGTAGTCTATCCGGCCGAGGCCGCGCTCCTGGGCCAAGGCCATCGTCCTACTCTGGGCGGGGTCACATCCGAGAAGCTCCGCGCCGAACGCCTCAAGCGCTACCATGTCGTGGCCCGCGGCCACAATCCCCTTGACGGTCACGTCATCGAGGGCGCCCCCGGCTGGGCCGCCCCGCGTGAGGACACGAACCGCATCAACGACCGTCAGCCGCGGCCTCACGTAAGCGGCCACATCCGTCAGGCACCGAGGCATGTCCGAGTGCCAGAGGTAGCGCGGGCCGCCAGCGACGCCCATGAGGTTGTTCATGCACACCGAGATCCTGGTGAGGGAGTGCTGTTTCGCGACCGGGACATTGATGAGGAGATCCGCCTCGACCATGTCTCGGTATAACGGCCAGACGGAAAGACGCTGCCCGGCGAGCCCCACATTCTTGAAGCGGCCTCCATCGAGTGCCATCATCTCGCCGTCAACGGCCTTGACGGCCTCTTCGATACGGCGGCACGTGTGGGCCCCGGGCCAGCCACGCGCCGCGTGATCGCCAATGCATACCCGCTTGGCGCCAGCGTCAAGACACAGGCGCACCAGGGCGGCGAGAACGTCCGGATTCGTGGTGACGGCGAACTCGGGGCGCCGACGGAACCCCATGTTGGGTTTGATCCAAACGACATCCCCTCGGTGGACGAACCGGCGCATGCCGCCGAGGTTCTCGACGGCCGCTTCAGTCAGACGTTCAGCCACGGCCTTGAGTTCGTCCGGCGCAGACTCGCCGTGACGCGCGAGACCGTCCCATGCGGCAATGGCCATATCGGCGTGCGGTGCGGAAGGCAACAGGCGCCTCGGCCAGTCCACGGCCGAAGCGCCCAGCGCCTTGGCCGTTGTCTGGAGGAACTCACGACGGGTCGGGAAAGTGTTACGCGATGCGTTGTATTCAGTCACCGGTGCAAGTCCTTGCGTGCGTTCGAGCTATCGCCCGAGAACCGAGCCCTTCGTCAAATCACAGGGGCGAAACCGTCTGTTCCGTTCGGCGCAGGCGCGCCATCAGCCCCACCCGGCGTCGTCTGGATAACAGTTCGCGTATTTCACGCTGGTGCGCGGCTCGGCCATCATGTCCGCCACGGTATCGCGCCACGCTTGGTAGTGCGCCGTTTCCTTGTGCTTGGCCGGGTCCTGATCGGTGCGGTAGACCTCGACAAGGACGAACCGCGTCGGATCGTCGTTCTGCTCGACGACGTCGAAGCGGGCGATGCCGGGCTCCTTCACGCTCTCGCGCGCGTTGGCGCGCGTCGCTTCGCGGAAGGCCTCGACGCAGTCGGCTTTCACGTGTACGTGTACGTGCACAACGAGCATTCGCATGTTTCCTTCTCGTAGCGCGGACGGCCGCTACGGCCGTCGAGGCGCGTCCTCATATTCCAACGGGTCATCGACGCCGTTCGCCGCAAAGGCGGCCCGCCGCTCGACGCAGGTCGGACACGTGCCGCAGGCCGTGGCGCCGCCGCGGTAGCAGCTCCACGTCCGGCCATAGTCCACGCCCAGTTCGAGTCCCCCGTGCAGGATCTCCGCTTTCTTCATGGCGACGAAGGGCGCGTGGACCTGAACGGCGCGGCCGCGGTTGAGCGCCAACACGGCGTTTAGGCGTTCGATGAACGCGGCGGTGCAATCCCAATAGCCGTATTCGTCTTGGGCCTGGGCGCCGTAGAACACGTCGCCGATGCCGTGGGCCTCGGCGTAGGCGGCGGCGACGGCGAGGAGCATCATGTTCCGGTTCGGCACGTACGTGGGCGGCTGGTCGAGGCGGTCGGCGGGAATATCCTCGAGATTCGGCACCTCGGAGCCGCCCTCGATGAGCGCCGAGCCCGGCCGAATCAGGTCGCCCAGAAACGCCATGTCGACGACGCGGTGCACGGCAACGGCCAGTGCGTGCGCCTGGTATCGGGCGCATTCGAGTTCGCGGGCGTGGCGCTGGCCGTAGAGGATGCTCAAGACATGCACCGGGGCGCGTCCGAGCCGCTTCACCACGTGATGCAGCAGCGTCGTCGAGTCGAGCCCGCCGCTCAAGAGCACCACGGCCGCTTCGGGACGTGTGTCAGACGATGCCACGATATCGACTTTCCTCTCTCGGGATTCCTGTTACGCCACCAACATGAAGGCCAGTAGTTCGAGTTCGACGATCAAGTGTGCGAGAAACGGCAGGAGCGCGTTCTTGCGTTTGCGGGCCCACGCCGTGACCAGCAGCGAGAAAGCCACCATGCCGGCGGCCTCGATCAGCGGCTTCTGGAGGTGGTAGACGCCTTCGTACACCGGCACGAGTAGCCAGCCCCACCTTGCCCACGTTCGTTCGAGGCGCGTGAGCAGGAAGTAGCGGTGCAGAAACTCCCAGCCGATCAACCACGAGAACGTCCAGACCAGGGTGCCGGTGCCATAGCGCCACTTGAATTCCGGCGAGCGGTCGCCCAAGCCGTGGTAGATCCGATCGAGCGATGGCACGAAGGGAATGATCAGCACCGCGGCGAGGCCGAGGCCGGCCAAGACGGCGAGCAGGATCACGTCGGCGCGTTTCCATCGATTCACGCCGAGGGCGCCCCAATCCATCCACGGCAGGCAGCATGCAAAAGGGACTACGAACCAGGTCAGGAACTTGAACAGGTCGAATCCATAGGCCAACCGCCAGCGCAGGAACGTCCAGTCGACGCCGAAGGCGAAGCCCTGCGCCGCCAACGTGTCGAGGATCAGAACGAAGGCGGCGTACCCGAGCACAAGTCCGGTGATGATCCGTTGGCGCGCCGTGGTTTCCGACATGATGGGATCAGCCTAGCACGTCCGCCGTTCAAGACGCACGCCGTGGCCGGGGCCGCGCTCAGCCGGTGTCGGCCAGGCCAAAGGTTTGGGCGAACCGGCGGAGAAAACCCGCCGTGGGCCGGTTGGCGGCAATGGGCCGGTGGATGACGTGGGAAGCGATCTCCTCGATGCACCGCGATGCAGTGGACGCCGGGAACTTGAGCAAGAAGGGCTGGGTCTGCATAACGGCCTGAGAGACATGGGGGTCGCGGAGGATGTATCCGAGGGCGTTCACATTGCACCCGAGGTACTGCTGGGCGATGCGCGTGAGGTTGGCGGTCACGGCGGCGGCCTGCTGGCGGCTGGACACCATGTTCACGACGAGGCGGAACACGGCGGAGTCGCGCTGGGCATGGATCGCCTTCACCATGGCGTAGGCATCAACGATGGCCGATGGCTCGGGCGTGGTCACCAAGATGATCTCATCGGCGGCCACGGCAAAGGAGACCGCGTTGCGGCCGATGCCCGCCATTGTGTCGACCACGATGAAATCGGCGTGTTCCTGGAGGGCGCGGAGGCCACTGAGGAGGTTCTGGCGCGCCGAAGGGCCGAGGTCCGCCATCTTCACCAAGCCCGAGCTTCCCGGCACGATCTCGACGCCGCCGGGGCCTTTGACGAGGATCTCCATCATGGACTTCTCGCCCTCGATGACGTGCTGGAGGTTGTACAGCGAGTTAAGCCCCATCAGTACCTCGACGTTCGCGAGGCCAAGGTCGGCATCGAGAATAATGGCGCGTTTTCTCTGAGCCGCCAAGGCGATGGCCAGGTTGACGCTCGTGGTCGACTTGCCGACCCCGCCTTTGCCGCTGGTCACGGCCAGCACGCGTCCGGACGGATGATTCTTTCGAACGAATTCACGCAGATTTTGAGCTTGATCGGTCACGGCTACCTAACTCCTCCACAACCCAATCGGCCACTTTGCCGGGACTCGCCAGTTCGATGTCGTTGGGAACATCCTGGCCCACGCTGAAGTAACTCAGCGGAAGCCCGCCGTCCGCGCACACCGTGAACAGGGAGCCATAGTGCCGAGTCTCATCCAGTTTGGTGAAGAACAACGATGTCGGACTCAAACGTCGAAAGCGCTCGACGATGGTGAGCAATTCATGAACCTGGGTGTTCGCGCTGAGGAGCAGAAGGACTTCATCGGGGCGCGCCGGTGCCAGGATCGCCTCAAGCTCCTCGAGCTGATCTGTGTTGAACTGGCTGCCCCCGGCCGTATCCACCAGGATCAGGTCATAATCTCGGAATTGCTGCATGGCCCGTCCCATCTCTTGGGGGCTATTGACCACCGTCATGGGGAGGCCGAGAATGTTGGCGTACACGCGCAGTTGCTCGGGCGCGGCGATCCGGTAGGTGTCCGAGGTCACGAGGGCGACACGCACGCGCTGCCGGATGGCGAATTCGGCGGCGAGCTTGGCGAGGTTGGTGGTCTTTCCCACGCCGGTGGCGCCCACGAGGGCCACGGTGCGTCGGATACCTGGAGTCAGGGTGATGCCCCCCGTTACGCCGACGCGCTTCTGTACCTCGATTCGCAACCGCTCGCGGAACACACGGCGATCACGGAGATAGGACTCATCCGTTCCCTGGACAACCCCGTTGATCAGCGCCGCGGCGATCTTGCGCGCGACACCGTGATCGACCAACGCCCGATAGTGATCGGCAAATTCGCGGAACGGCCCCGTGCTTGAGGTCTCCGCTACGAGGACGCGCAACATGTCGCTCATCTCCTGAACGCCCCGCCGCATCTCCTCGACGGGGTGTCCGGCATCCGCGACCGGGTTCTGCTCATGACCGCGCGGCGGAAACGGGACAACCGAGGCCGGGGCCCGGCCGTCCGGCGCCGGCGCGGTGGCGCCGGCCCGCATGCGCTCCTTCGCCTCTTCGATGACGCGCTGGAAGTAGGCACAGGTATCCGATACGGGCGGCTTGGCGGGAACGCCGTGCTGAGCATACTTGCGCTCGACCGCCGACGGCCTTCGCCTGACGGCGGTCTCCGGAGCGGGTTGGCGGGTGGCTTGAGCCGTCAGCTTGACGACCTTACGCCCGAGCAGGCCGAGGACCCCCCCCTCGGTCTCCTCGTGGGTGCTCAGCACGACCGCGTCCTCGCCCAACTCGGCCCGCATACACCGGTAGGCCTCGTCCAGCGTTCCGGCCTTATACGTGTGGAGTCGTTCTCCCATCCTAGGCGCTCACCTGCCCTTCGCTTTGCAGTTGTACTGCAGGGTCGATTTCGTTGTAGGACAAGCACGCCAGCTTCGGCAGCCGGCGCGCGACGATGCGTTTGAAGAACCTCCTCACCGGGGCCGAACAAAGGATAACGGGCTCTTGCCCGGCCAGGGCCAACGGATGGATCGCCTTCGCCGCGTTCTCCGAGATGGTATCCGCACGTTGCGGCTCGATGGGCACATACTCGGTGGACTCGGCCTGACGCACGGCATCGAGAATCTCTTCCTCGAGCTTCGGTTCCAGCGTGATCACGCGCAGCACGCCGTCCTCATCTTTGTAGGCGCCGCAGATCTCACGGGCGAGGACGTGCCGTGCGTACTCGGTGAGAATGTCGATATCCTTGGTGCGCGGCGCATAGTCGGCGAGCACTTCGAGGATGGGCGTCATGTTGCGTATGCTGACGCGCTCTCGGAGCAGATTGTGCAGGACTTTCTGCAGTTCCCCGAGCGTCAGGCGCGTTGGAAGCAGTTCCTCGACGACGCTCGGCGAGTGCTCCTTGACATGGTTGACGAGCGTTTGAACATCCTCGCGCGCGAGGAGTTCATCGGCATAGTCCAGCACGAGCTCGGTCAAGTGCGTCGCCAGCACGGCTGAAGGGTCGATCAGCGTGTACCCGGCACGTTCGGCGCGATCGCGATTCTCCCGGGACACCCACATGGCGTCCAGACCGAATGCAGGCTCCTTGGTCGAATGGCCCTCGATCTCCTCCTCGACCAGGCCCGGATTCATGGCCAGGAAATGGTCCGGCATGAGCTCGTAACGGGCGATCTCGGACTCGCGGAGGAGCACCCGGTACTCGTTCGGCCTCAGTCGCATGTTGTCGATCACGCGCACCACCGGAATCACGAATCCCATCTTGCTGGCCGTCTGCTGCCGGACGCTCTGGATCCGGCTCAACAGATCGCCGCCTTGCTTCGGATCGGCCATGGCAATAAGACCGTAGCCCAACTCGATTCGGAGCGGATCGACCCGAACCAGGACCTCCGTCGTCGGCGCAGCGGGCCGAGCCTTCTCTTCGTCCGCCGCGCGACGCTGGGCCTCCTCGACAGCCTTCTCGTGGGCCATGGCATGGCGCGCGCGATAGGCGATAGCCGCCAACAGGATGGCCACGGTCATGAACGGAAGTGCGGGAAGCCCGGGTACCAGGGCGAACAGGGCAAGCAATGCCGCGGCGACGCCGAGCGCTCGAGGATAGCGCGTGAGCTGCCGGACGAAATCGACGCCGAGGTTCGCCTCGGTGGCGGTGCGCGTCACGATCAGGCCGGCCGACGTCGAGAGGATGAGCGCCGGCACCTGCGAGACGAGACCGTCGCCGATGGTGAGGCGCGTATACACGCTGAACGCGTCGCTCACCGGCATCTCGAGCATCAACACGCCGATAACGAGTCCGCCGACGATATTGACAATGGTGATGATGATGCCGGCGATGGCGTCGCCACGAACGAACTTGGTCGCGCCGTCCATGGCGCCGTAGAAATCGGCTTCACGCTCGATGTTCTTTCGCCGCTCGCGTGCCTGCTCCTCCGAGATAAGTCCGGCGTTGAGATCCGCGTCCACGCCCATCTGCTTGCCCGGCATCGCATCCAAGGTGAACCGCGCGGCCACTTCGGAGATGCGTCCGGCGCCACGCGTGATGACGACGAACTGGATGATGACGAGGATGAGGAAGATCACGGCGCCGACGATAGGGCTCCCTTTTGTGACGAAAACGCCGAAGGCATCGATAACCCGGCCCGCATCGGCCTGCGAAAGAATCAAACGCGTCGACGCCACGTTCAGGCTGAGGCGAAAGAGGGTCAACATCAACAGCAACGACGGGAAGACGGCGAACTCGACGGCGCGCTGAAGGTAGATCGTCGCCAGCAAGACAACCACGGAGATCGAGATGCTGACGGTCAGCAGGATGTCGAGCAACCACGTGGGAACCGGGATCACGAGCACCAAGAGGATGCCGATGACGCACACGCCAAGCAGGACGTCCTGGTTATTCCCCAGCGAGAACGTCCGAGGCCGGGCCATCTGTTGTGCCATAGCCGCCACCTCAGATCCCCTCCAACGTGGTCATCCGCCGCGCAGGGACACTGTCCCGCGGCGCGCGGACACACGGCAGCAGTGCCGACTGCGCCTGGGCCGGCAGGCCCGGGCACGCGGCCCCTTTGGCCGTGCTCGGCGCCGTCGCGGATCGCCGGACGGTCTCCGGACGCGGCGTCCGGGCCGTTTTCCGGCTTTCGCGCAACAACCGCCGATGTCTTTCCGTCGCGCAACGCACTTGGCGTTCTCCTGCCGTTGGCGCCCATTCGCCCGGCAAGCCCCATGCGGCTTGCCGCATCAACCCGAAGACCTAAACGGCCTCACGCATCAACCGTCCAAACTGCTTGCGCTCGCGCCGCTTCTCGGCGCGCCGGTCAATCTCGTACACATAGGCCAGCACCTCGGCGATGGCTCGAAACAGATGCTCCGGCACCGGCTGATCGACTTCAATGGTGCGGTACAGCGCCCGGGCGAGCTCCGGCTTGTGCACGATCGGCACGCTATGCTCGATCGCGAGATTCCGGATCCGTTCCGCCAACAGCCGCGCGCCCTTCGCCACCACGACCGGCGCCGCCATGTTGGCCATGTCATACCGCAGGGCCACGGCATACGTCGTCGGGTTCGTGATCACCACGTCCGCCGTGGGCACTTGGCGCATCATCCGCTGCATGGCGATGTGCCGCTGGATCTGGCGCACCCGCGCCTTGATCCGCGGATCGCCCTCGAGCTCCTTGGCTTCCTGACGGGCTTCCTGTACCGTCATGCGAAGGTCTTGCCCGTGCTGCCAGTACTGATAGCCGTAGTCGAGAACGCCCAGAACCAACATGGCCAAGGCGATCCGCCACCAGATCAACACCGTGATCGCGCCGAGGGCCGGCACGAGCGTGAGGGGCGTGAGTTCCATCAGAATCGGCAGTTCGCTCAGCTTCGCGCGAAGCGTGAGCCACACAATGTAGCCGACCAGGATCAGTTTGAGGATGGACTTGACGAGCTCGATGAGCGAGCGCAACGTGACGAAACGCTGCATGCCCTGGATGGGATTAAGGCGCTCGAGCTTCGGCGTCAACGGCTTCGCGGTGAACAACACGCCCACCTGGAGCAGGTTGATCGTCAGGCCGCCAACGAGCATCACCAGCGCGAAAGGCAGCACGCACAGGCTCAGGCGCTGAACCGCCTCGATCGAGAGGGAACGCAGCAAGCCCGTTTCCGGCAAGAGACTATCGGCATTGCCGAAGAAGAATCGCCCCGACTCGACGAGATGGTCGAAGACATACGGGCCCAGAAACCGCATGGCAATAAGCGCCAAGAGCAGCGCGGCGCCCGAAGTCAGATCTTGACTTCGCGCGACGTTGCCTTCTTCCCGCGCGCGACGCTTCTTGTGCTGCGACGCCGGAATCGTTTTCTCGCCGCCGGACTGCTCGGGCATACGCCTAGCCTACTCCCCGTATCACCGTTTCCACGTCTTCGAACATTCGGTAGAACATGCCGTCAAGGACGCTCAGGTAAACATTGATAATCAACGCCACCACCAGAAGGCCCGTGGCGATGGTCAGCGGGAATCCGACGACGAACAAATGGATCTGCGGCACAACGCGGCCAAGCAAGCCCATCGTGATATAGGCCAATAGCATTGAGCCGGCTACGGGCGCCGCGATCATGAGTCCGTCGATGAACATAACCCGGCCCCAGCGCGTAATCTCGAGCATCAGCGCGCGACGGGCCACAAACCCGCCGATGGGGATCTGCTGGTAGGTGGACACCATGGCGCGAATCATGAGGTGGTGGCCGTAGGTCATTAACAGGTACAACACGGCGATGATGAAGAAGAAGAAGCCGAAGATCGGGAACTGCGTTTCCAAGGCCGGATTGAACACGTTCATCATGCCGAAACCGGTCTGCATGTCCATAACCTGGCCGCCTACTTGGATAGCCGCGAACACCAGCGTCATCACGAATCCCATGATCAGGCCGATGGCCACCTCGCCGACGGCCAACGCCGCGAACGGAATGGATTCCTCGGGCAGCGGCGTATCGAGGGCCGACAACGTCGGGGTGATCAACATCGCCGTCAAGGCCACTAGACCTATCTTCGCAATCAGCGGAAAATTGCTCGAACCCAGCACCGGCGCGGCCACGACCAGGCCGCCGAAGCGCACCATGACCAGCACAAATAGCTTCAGCGTCTCGATTTCAGGGATAACAAACCCTTCCATTCGTCACGCTCCCGCCTATCGCACCAAGGCATCGAACCCGCCGAACAACGGCTCCACGAACCGCATCAATACCGACGTCATCCACGGGAGAAACAACACAAAAGCCACCATCACCGCGATGATCTTCGGCACAAAGGTCAATGTGATTTCCTGAATCTGCGTAACCGATTGCAGTACACTGATTAACAGACCGACGACCATTCCCGACAACAGCATGGGCGACGCCGCCAGCAGCGTCGTGAGCATCGCGTCGCGCCCCAGGAACACAATGTCGTCAATCGTCATGGACACGCCCTCTCCGCTACGGCCCGACCGTTTAGCCCCATCCTTGGACGGTCCCATCCCTGCCGGCGGGCACAATACCACAATATATAGAGGTTGTCAACTCTATTAACAACTAGAAGTTGCGGCTTGTCGGGAGGGATATGGGGCGTTAGTATGAATTCACTTGACGTAGAGGCGAACTCTGAACTCTCCAACGAAGATCCGCACCAGGTCTGTCGAGCCGGATAATTCTGGACAAATGTGGACGAAGTGGACGCCCTGGGAGGTCCGATCGACCGGGATGCCTCGAGAGGGTATCGACAAATGCATCAGAGAAGCATCAACAAGAAGGAGGCAAGAGGGGTCTCAACGACATGAACGAAGAACGCACCGAGCCTAGCGTAGACAGCCCGCTTCAGCCCGTTTGATAGCGTCATTGAGATGGCGCAATGAGAAGGAATCCGATAGCCGACAGGTGGCGCGATATACGGCAAGTCACTTTTTCACGCACCGGCCAGGCGGCTTCGAGGCACGACACGCTCTTCGCGGAGCGTTCCCGATATCTCGAAGATCGCGGCGCGAACCTGCTCGGCATCGATGGCGACCGTGGCGTAGGAGGCTTGCTCTCCTCGGTTTGACGTGCCGCGAAGGTGGCCCGGATTGAGCCACAACGCGCGGCCCCGAAGCTCGATGGCGGCCCGATGGGTGTGGCCGACCAGGAGAATGGCGGCGGGCCGTTCGAGCAGGCGGAGGTCCTTGTCGGCGTGGGCGCAGGCGATGGTCAGCCCGTCGAGGTCCTCGATGCGGCGGTTCTCGACGCGGGGGTCGTGATACTCGGGACACCAGAGGCCGGGCACGAGGCGCATTACATGCCCGGCCTCGGCAAGCTCCTGCCCATCGGTGTAGTCATCGCCGAGATGGAAGATCAGGGATGCACCGTGGACCGCTTCGAGATCATCGGCGACGCGGTGCATCAACGCGCGACGGCCGTGCGTATCACTCATGACTCCGAGAACCATGTGGCAGTGCTTCCTTTCTGATGCGAGCGTGCGCTACTATGGCGGCTCGCGCGCGCGCAATCAACTCAGGCCGGGCGTTCAGTTGGGAGAAGGACGGTGTCGCAGCTTCGCATGGAAAAGGTCAACTTGGATGACGTGCCTGAGATTCCCATACCGGAAGGCTACACGTTGCGTGCGTTCGAGCCGGGCGAGGAGGCTGCGTTGGGCCGCGTCTACGCCGCCTCGAATCTCGGGACGGAGACGGCTGAGGCGGTGCAGCGGAACATCCTTGGGCATCCGTGTTACGTCCCCGGGCGCGTGTTGGTGGTCGAGCACGGCGGCGAACTGGTAGGTACGGCCGCCGCATGGGTGAAGGCCGAGGCGCCGGAGGCCGGCTATCTCCACATGGTCGGACTGCTTCCCGAGCACCGCGGCAAGCGCCTGGGTGCGATCCTCACCGTAGCGGCCATCCGGTACTCGCGCCGCGAGGGATTCGCGCGTCACATCCTCGACACCGACGATTGGCGCGAGCCGGCCATTCGATTGTATGTTGGACTGGGCTATGACGCGGTGTATACCGACGAGACCCATCCGGGCCGCTGGCAGGCCCTCGCGGAGAAGCTGGGATGTCCTGAGATCCTTGCCCGCGCCCGCGATGCGAGGTCCACGTCCGCCTAGGCCGGCAGGTCCAATGCGTTCAGCGCCTTCTTGATGCGCTCAGTAACCACCTGGAGTGTCTTGAGGCGGGCGAAGAGCTTGTCGTTCGCTTCGACGATGGTCCAGGGCGCATGCACGGTGGATGTCTGCTCGATCATGTCCGAAACGGCGATCCAGTAGTCGTTCCACCGTTCCCGATTGCGCCAATCCTCGTCGGTGATCTTCCACTGCTTGTACGGCGACTGCTCGCGATCCTTGAAGCGCCGAAGCTGCTCCTGCTTCGAGATATGCAGCCAGAACTTGACGACGACCATGCCGAACTCGGAGAGTTGTGCCTCGAACTCGTTGATCTCGCGATAGGCCCGCATCCAATCCCGAGGTTGGGCGAATTCCTCGATGCGTTCGACGAGGACGCGGCCGTACCAACTCCGATCGAAGATCGTGATGTGACCCGCCTTCGGCAACGCCCGCCAGAACCGCCAGAGGTAGTGGTGTGTCTTCTCCTCGCCTTCCGGCGCCGCTACCGGAACCACCTCGTACCCGCGCGGATCAAGCTCGCGCGTCAGCCGACGGATGTTCCCTCCCTTCCCGGCGGCATCCCAGCCTTCATAGACGATCACCACCGGCACCCGGCGCACGTAGCAGCGGTGCTGGAGACGCCGCAACTCGCCCTGCAGCTTCGGCAACTCCTTATCGTACGTTTCGGGGGGCGTGGCCAGGGTAAGGTCTACGCGGTCCAGCGGGCTCGTGCGGCGCGAAGCCGGCTTGGGCGCGCTCGGCTTGCCGCAGCGGGCCGCCTGGGCCGCGTTCTCGAACGCCAGGGAGAGCGTCTCCGCAACCTTCACCAGGGCGAACCGCTCGTCGGTCGCCGGCACGATAGTCCACGGCGCGTGCGAGGTCGACGTCTCGCGCAGCATGTCCTCTGAGGCTTCGTAGTACGCCTCGTAGTGCTTGTGACGCCGCCGCTCTTCTTTCCCCACCTTCCACGCGAAGGCCGGATCTTCCCGCATTTGCTTGAACCGTCGGGCCTGTTCTTTCTTCGAGATATGCAGGAAGAGCTTGACGATGACCATGCCCTCGTCGGTCAACTGGTGCTCGAGTACGCGGATTCGTTCGTACGCGGCGCGCAATCGCTCGGTCGGTCCGCCATTCTCCACGCGTTCGCTCAGTACCTGTCGGTACCAACTGTGGTTGAAGATGGCCATGGTGCCCTGCGCCGGGAGCAGGAGCCAGAAGATGCGCATCGGAGGACGCATCCGCTCCTCGTCCGTGGTCCCTTTGATGTTGTGGACCTTGAATCCGCGCGGATCCAGGGGCTGCAGCAATCGCCCCAAGACGGAGCCCTTTCCGGCCGCGTCCCACCCTTCGAACACCACCAGGGACGGAATCCCGGCGTCGCGCAACTCGCGTTGCAGCTCGGGTAGGCGAAGGTCGAGTCGCTCGAGGGCCTCCTTATACTCGGACTTGGACAGTTTTGCCTTCAGGTCGATCGTCTCAAGCATTTCGTATGCTCTCCATTTCCGAGAATGGCCGAGGGATTCTCACTTCAGGGAAGTCGCCACGGCGACGGCATCGGCAGGACACGGCACAAGGACGCCCTCCGCCGCACGCGGCAGCGAGGCATCCGTTGGCTCCGGAAATCCCGCCGCGTCGCTCGGGGCACCCTCGCGCGCATAGACGTAGCGCCGGAACGGCGACGCCGCGGCGTCCAGGCCCGTCACGCGCACCGCAACGGCCGCATCGCCTCGGTTGACGACGCACACGCTCCAGCCGCCCGCGGATCCCGGCACGTGCGCGATCAGAATCCGCACATCGTCGGGTTGGTTCGCGACACGGTAGATCACCGAACCACCGGGGAAGTACCGGGCAAGAAGCGCCCAGGGATAGAACCAAGGGCGGAGAGGCATGCCTTGGGGCTTGTTGCCCCACATGCCCCACGCGAAACCCGGATGGCAGTTGTCGTCCAACATCCAGGCCGACACGGCCGCGCTGCCCGCGCGCGCCGCTTGCACCGCGTAGTCCGCCATGAACATGCCGTACATGTACTCGCCGATATGGGGACTGGATGCCGGGTGCTGGGCATCATCGTTGAGGCCGGCCTCGCCCACCATGCACGGCTTGGTTCGACCATTCGGATCGTTCGCCCGCGCGTAGTCCCACTGGGCTTTCCAGTAGTCCTCGAGTTGGCCGTCGCGCACGCGGCGGCCCGAGGCATACCGGTGAATATCGTAGACGCCAAAGACATCGGCAAGTTCATCGACGGCGCGGCGATGCCACGACTCGTTCGTGCCGTCCTGCGACGTGTCGGAGCCGACGAAGGTTAGCCGCTTATCGAGTCCGCGCGCGGCAAGCTCGGCGGCCACCTGCCTGACGCCCCGCTTCCACTTCTCCCAGTCGCCCACCTCCCAGTTTGGCTCATTCGTCAGGATGAAGTAGCGAATGCAGGTGTAGCCCTTTGTTTCGAGGAGATGATCGAGGTACGTGCCGATGACCTTGGCATACTCGGGATCGTCGACGCCGCCGATGCCGGGGCCGGTGGTCCATTCCTTCTCCGCACCCCAATCGGTGAGAAACACCGTTGTGCCGACCTGCTGACATACGTCCAACTGCCGGTAGAGCGCGTTCATCCCCGCCGTGGCCCATTCGAAGCGCCCCTCTCCGAAGTAGCACCACTTCGTCAGCATCATCACGCGGGCCATGGGCAGTCTCATCCATCGAACGCGGCGCGCGACGGTTTCGAATTCCTCATCGCTTACCGCGTAGTCCACGTAGCCGGCCGAATCCCATTGCGCGCCGAAACCGATGAATCGATCGCACACGATGTCGTCGCTCGAAATTGCCACCACGAGATCGGTCATTTCACCCCCGTATCCGACGCCTGGGCCGAGAAGCGCAAGCGTGAACACCCACCGCATCCGCTCGATTCGCCATCTGCCGCCCACGGTTGTCCTCCCGTCGTTCCCGACCCGAGGTCGCCTTGTTTTGCCATGGGCATTCTCGCATGTGCGCGCCGGAAAACCAAGCGTTTCGGCTTGGATTCAGTCTGTCTATGATGCAGGGACGAAGCCCGCATGACCATCCCGGCCGGAACGCCCGGGGAAACCGTTGTTGTGGGGCGTGCATCTCATCGGCATGGTCCCATCGATCACGTTGCCTGTGCGTCGATTCGAGGCCCGGCGCAGGGGCGGCGTCGAGTCCTGCGCCGATGCGATGCACGCGGAAATCCGGCGTGCGCCGAAATCGCAGCAAGATCGCAGGAGGGGCAAAAGCCTTTTCGGCCGCGTTCGGCCTACGGTGGCTCCGGCGATCCTCGAGAACCGGATCGCAAAGGAGGCTTCTCATGAACGATCCCCTGCGAAGAAGAGATGACTGCGGCCCTCGAAGCCAATCCAGTCGTCACGCCGTGTATGTGCGGCCGGTTGTGCTCGAGCGCTTGTCTACGGCACGCGCCGCGTGGTACGAAACGCCGGAGGAGGTCGCCGCCGGACTCGAGTGGGGACGTCACAAGCGGTGTTTGCTCCATTGGATTCGGCAGCAGATGGAGAACCAGCTATCGGATTTCGAACGCGAATGCGTTGAGCTGTATTTCTTCGAGACCAACACCTACCGAGAGGTTGCCGATCTCCTTGACGTCAATGTTTCGTCGGCGCACCGGGCCATCGCGCGCGGCCTGCGCAAGCTCCGCGCAGCCGCCGCCGAGGAGGGAGTGGAACTGGATACGCCCCTCAAGCAGGGGCGCGCCCGGCACCCGCGTTTCACTCGGCGCAAAACTGCCCGGAAGACGTGAACACGGTCTCACGGTAGTAGTCGCCTTGGTCGATGCGCACACCGGGCAACACCACGCACCGTTCCAGCGTCATCGCGTGGGCGATTTCGGCGCCCGGCCCGAGGACCGTGTCGACGAGGCGGGTGCCGTCGGCAATCGAGCAAGCCTCGCCCACCAGCGACGTTCGGCCTTGCTGATGGAGCCGGTGGACGCAGCAGTCGATGAGATCACCGATGTAGGTGATGTTCACGGCCCAGTCCGTAACGTCGGCCGTCCTGACCGGATACTCGTAATCGACGAGGATCTGGATCGAGTCCGTGAGCTCATACTCGTCGCGCATGGCCGTTCGCGGCGTTCGCCGAATCGCGTCAAAAATCCGCGAGTCGAACAGGTAGAGCCCGATACACCGGAGCAGGCTGGGGACGTGCCTCGGTTTCTCGATGATCCGGCGCACGGTTCCGTCCTCGCTCAACACGACGGACGCGCTGAGCTGAACGATGGCGGGATCGGTCTCCATCCTCACGGCCAACACCGCCGAGGCGTCCTTCTCCTCGAACACGTCGAACATCGGATCCAATCCGGCACTGTCGAAGAAGATATCGCCGAGCATGAGGAGGAACGGGCGATCGATGTGCCGCTCGAGTTGGCCGACAGCATGGGCGAGTCCGAGCCGTTTCTCCTGCTCGACATACCGGATATGCACGCCGAACGCGGAGCCGTCGCCAAGATGCTGCGTGACCCGATGGCCGAGGTGGCCGATCACGACGATGACGTCCTCGATGCCGAGGCGGCGCATCTCCTCGAGTTGATACACCAACAGCGGCTTGTTGCAGATCGGCGCGATGGGTTTTGGCACCGCATCGCCGAAGGGGCCCATCCGCGAACCGTGACCCGCCGCGAGAATCACGCCTTGGTACTTGCCGTGCGCCATCGGAACATGCTCCTTGGGTTACGCTTGCGCTTGCCGCATTGTGGCCAACCCGCGGTCCGGACTGCAACTACCGCCCGCGCCGGACTTGCGATAGGCCGCCCAACCGGCACAAAATGCACGCGCGTATGATACCTCGCGGCGCGAAACGAAAGGAGACGCCGATATGGATAAGTCCGCCGAAACGCGGTTTCCGGTGCACGAGCTGATTCGCCGCCGCTGGAGTCCGGTCACGTACAGCGACCGGCCCGTCGCGCTCGCCGATCTCGGCAGCCTTTTCGAGGCGGCGCGGTGGGCGGCCTCGTGCTACAACGACCAGCCGTGGCGGTTCCTCGTGGCGTCGAAGGAGCACGAGGCCGAATACCGGCGCATGCTCGGGTGCCTGGTCGAGAAGAACCAGGCGTGGGCGGCCTCGGCGCCGGTGCTCATTTTGGCCGTGGCCAGCGTGCGTTTCGAGTTCAACGGCCGGGAGAATCGCTGGGCGCGGCACGACATCGGCATGGCCGTCATGAGCCTTCTACTCGAGGCCGCCGATCTCGGCCTGCACGCCCATGCCATGGCCGGATTCGACCCGGACCGCGCGCGCGAAACCTTCGGCATTCCGGAGGGCTTCGAGCCCGTCACGGCCATTGCGGCCGGCTACCTCGGTGACGTGGCCGCGGCCCCCGAGGCACAACGCCAACGCGATGAAACGCCGCGCAGCCGCCGTCCGCTCGAGTCGATCGTTTTCGCCGGCCAATGGGGCAACACCGCGGACTTCGTGAAATGAGGAATGTGTCATCAGCCTTGCGTAAGGAAAGGAGCACCATGCGTTCACGGATCCTGCTTGCGGGAATGGCGATTCTGGCCGCAGCAACGGCCGTTCCGGCCCTGGGAGAATCCAACGTGTTGAGAATCGACAACGGCACCCTCAGCGTCGCGTACGACACCAACATGGAGACCTTCGAGCTGTTTCAGGGCGAGCGCCGGTTCGCCTCGGGCGCGCGATTCAACAGCGGTTCCGAGGTCGCCGTGCGCGTCATCGATGTCGATGACGCCCTCGGTAAAGGACAGGCCATCGAGGAGAAGGATGTCGGTGGGCAAACGAACTGGCTCGTTCTGTACGAGGGCCTGCCTTTCGTATGCGTCAAGATCGCCTTCACGAATACGTGGGAGGATGCCATTTCCATCAATGAGCTCGAGCCGGTGGCGCTCTCGATGGACCTCGGCGCGCCGCCCGAGCAGTGCCGTGTGCTCGGCTGCGATGAACTCACTCCCGCGACCGAGGCGCGCACAAGCTACACGTTCCTCGCCGCCGCGAACGTGTCGGACCGTTCGGGCTTCGTGTGCGGTTGGCTCACGCACGAGCGCGGCTCGGGCATTGTGCAGTCCGAGGTCATCGATGGGAAGATCCAGGTCGTCGGCGACACGACCTATGGCGGCAAGCTGAACATCCCGGCGGCCAAGACCGCCGACGGCGAGATCCTAGCCATCGGGTACTTCGACGACGCGCTCGATGGTCTCGAGGCCTACGCCGATGCCATTGCTAAGGCCAACGATATCCACCTGCCACCGGCGCCCTCCGGCTACTGCACGTGGTATCATGCCGGCGCCCTCGACGAAGGACGCATGGCCGAGCTCGCTGCGTTCTGCCAGGCCGAGCTGCGCGATTTCGGCTTCGAGTTCCTCCAGATCGATGACCGCTGGCAGCAGAGCAACCGCGACTTCACCACCCACAAAGCCGATGGCCCGTATCCTTCCGGCATGAAGGCCACCGCCGACGCCGTCACGGCCGCCGGACTTCGGGCCGGCCTGTGGCTGACGCCTTTCGGCTGGGATCGCAACGCCCCGGCCCTCGCCGATCATCAGGACTGGTTCGTCCACCGCGAGGACGGTTCGGTCTACGCTGTGGAATGGGGCGGCGATTGCCTCGACATGAGCCATCCCGACGCGCGCGCGTTCCTCAGCGACGTCATTGGCCGTACGACACGCGCCTGGGGCTACCGCTACCTGAAAATCGACGGTCTGTGGGCCGGCATGGCCGTTACGCTGCTCTATCCGGAACCCGATTACCGCGAGGACGGGCTCGGCGATGCCGTATTCCACGATGCCGCCAAAACCAACGTCGAGGCGTACCGCGACGGCCTCAAGCTCGTGCGCGAGGCGGCCGGCGACGACGTTTTCCTCCTCGGCTGCAACATTGCCCAGAACATGCGCACCCTGGGCGCCTCCATCGGTCTCCTCGACGGCATGCGCGTCGGCCGCGATATTGGCCCCAACCTCGATCAGATCCTGCCCTGTGCCCAGATGGGTTCCAGGCTCTACTTTCTCAATGGCAAGGTGTGGCACAACGATCCCGACTGCCTCATGCTGCGCCCCCCTCTCACCCTCGACCAGGCCCGCGCCTGGGGCACCTGGATCGCCATCGCCGGCCAGATGAACGTCGTCAGCGAGTGGTTACCCGGCCTCCCGCCCGAGCGCCTCGATATCGTCAAGCGGACCATGCCGAACCACGGCCTCCGGGCGCGTCCCCTCGACCTCTTCGATAACGACCTGCCCGCCGTATGGCACCTGCCCGTCCACCGCGCCGGACTCGAATGGCACGTCATCGGCTTATTCAACTGGAGCAAGCAAGACGCGATGGACGTCTCGCTCGACTTGGCGCGGATCGGCCTCGCCGGCGTCCCATGCACCGGTTTCGACTTCTGGGAGGACGAGTTCCTCGCCGACGTGTCCGCCAGTCTCGATCTCCGAATCCCGCCCGGCTCGAGCAAAGCCATCGCCTTGCACCGGCGCGTCGACCGCCCGCAACTCGTCGGCACCTCCCGTCACGTGACGCAAGGCGCCGTTGACCTCGTCTCCGTCGAGTGGGACGAGGGCGCCGCCGAACTCCGAGGCGTATCGCGCGTCGTCGCCAATGATCCCTACGAACTCCGCATCGCCAAAGCAGCCCCGTGGCGCGTCACCTCGGCCAAGGCCTCGGGCACTATCGAGCCCCTCGACCTCGACCAACGCGAGAAGTCTGCCCGTGTGATCATCCAGAGCGACAAGACCCGCGAGGTGGCCTGGCGCCTCCGATTTGAGAAGTAGGCGTGCGACGCCAGTGTGTGGCCACCGAATCCATTCCCCCGATGCCGTTGGCGCGCGATGACGCCTGGGCTTGACAAGGCTGAACCGAAATGTCAGAATCCATACTAGCATAAATTGCAGTCTAGCGGAGTTGATCGCGCGTTGTGGATGGCCGCGACTGGCAATCGCACGCGATTGCTGAAGACCGTCGGTTGACGGTCGCGACCTACCCGAATCTCCGCGTTCGATTTGAAGATGGAGTTGCTCTGACCGGGGCCTTCCGTGGGGTTCCGGCGTGCCGCCTGGAGAACAAGGGAACGGGGACAAGCTATGAAGATGTTCGATGTTGCGCGGAGTCTGCTCGTCGGTATGTTGGGTACGTTTGCGTTTCCGGCCCTTGTGCTGGCGCAGCTGGGGGAACTGGATCACACCTTTGGGACACACGGCGTTGTGCTGACGAGTTTCACCGCCACGGACGAGGGGGACAGTCCGTCGGCCATCGCGTTCTATCCGGCCTCGTCGACCTATGCCGGCAGGTTTGTCGTCGCCGGCACCACGGAGGATTTGGTCGAGGGCGAGGACCAGTTCGTTGTGGCCCGGTACAACGCCGATGGTTCGCTGGACACCACCTTCAACAGTACCGGCTATCGAACCGTGAGCTTCGGCACGTATTTCGATCGATGCACCGGCGTAGCGATCCAGTCCGACGACAAAGTGGTCCTCGTTGGCACATACAACGGTTACGATGGGGTGAACTCCTCGACCAACCGGTCCGACCTCGCCATTGCCCGGATCAACGCGAATGGTTCGATGGACACCACGTTCAGCGGCGATGGCAAGTTGACGCAGCAGATCGGGAGCACGTATTCGGACTGGTTCGGCGTGGTGGTGCAGAAGGACGGTAACATCCTTGTTGGCGGCCGATCGGGCGGCTACGACTGCACCATCGTCAAGGTTACTGCGGCAGGGGCCTATCAGACGCATTGGACCTATAGCCTGGCCAGCGGCAGCGATTTCGAGAGCATCTCGCGCATGGTGCTTGACGACGGTCCGTCCGGCTCACAGAACATCTACGCGACCGGCTACGCCAAGAGCGGGACCGACAACCGCATGATGGCCATGAAGATCAACAGCAGCGGCACGAAGCAGTGGCACAACATCATCACGCTCAACGGCGATGGCGGCGGCGGTGACGGCATCGCGCTCTACGACTACGGCAGCAACGGTTCGACCGAGGTCGTCGTCGGTGGCGACGCCGATGCGGGCGACGACCGCCACTTCGCGGTGGCCGTTCTCAATAGCTCCGACGGCTCGTTCTACACGAGTTTCAGCAGCGATGGCAAGGCAACCGTGAACATCAACGACTGGGATCAGGGCTGCAACGTGGCGGTGCAGACGGACGGCAAGATCATCGTGGGGAATTACGCTGATGGGGAGTTCGGGTTTGCGCGCTTCAACACGAACGGAAGTCTCGACACGACGTTCGGCAGCGGCGACGGGATCGCGACGGCGACCACGGGAGGATGGGAGTATCCGACGGACTTCGCCCTGGATAACCAGGGGCGGCTCGTCGCCGTTGGCATGAGCGAGGCCGCCGCGGATCGCGACTTCGCCGTGCTCCGGTTCCACAACGCCGACAAGGCCATGGAATACCTCCGGAACGATATCCATCAGGTGACAGGCGAGGTCTTCCGGGACACGACGGTGGCAATTCTGGACGCCCAGGTCTGTGTAGACGGCGCCCTCTCGCCGTTGACCGCCACCTCGTTCACGTTCAACACGACCGGTTCGACGAATCCCTCGACGGACATCGCCTCGGCGAAGCTCTTTTACACCGGCACAACCAACGCGTTTTCCGAGACGGGCCAGTTCGGCTCGACCATCAACAATCCAAGCGGCACCATGACGTTTACGGGAACGCAGACGCTCGCCCACGGCGATAACCATTTCTGGCTGGCCTACACGATCCGCTCGTCGGCGACCTACGGCAACGTCGTCGACGCGCAGTGTACCTCGCTCACGGCGGCCGGATCCGCGCGCACGCCGAATCCGACTTCGCCCAGTGGGAACCGCACGGTCATGGCCGCCTACTACCCGGCAATATCGGGAGACAATTCGTACAACGAGACGATCACGAACCTGACCTTCGCCGGCATCAACAAAACCACCGGCGCCGAAACGGGCGGCTACGGCGACTACACGGCCTACGTGGCGTCGGTCGACGCCGGATCGGGCTACACACTGTCCTGCACCGCCAACGGCGACTGGCCAACCTATCCCGACTACATACGGGCATGGATTGACTGGAATCATAACTACAGCTTCGACGATCCCGGCGAGAGCTACGACATCGCCAGTAGCATCACGTCCTCAGGACCTTACAGCATAACGGTGAACGTCCCGGGGGACGCGGTCGCCGGAAACACCCGGCTGCGTATCGCTATCTCGGATGGCTGGCCGCCCAACCAAGGCAACATCGGCTACGGCGAAGCGGAGGACTACACCGTCAGCGTTACCGGGGCCAACAACGCGCCGGTGATCACGCAAGGCGCCGGGCCGCTCTCGGTGACCATGTCCGAGGACGGCGCGCCAACGCCGTGGAGCGCACCGACCTTGGGCGCTACCGATGCCGATCCGGGTGATACGCTGACGTGGAGTGTATCGAGCGCAGCCTCGCACGGCACCGCCACGGTGTCCGGCACCGGCGCGTCACCGACAACCTTCACCTACGCGCCAACCGCCAATTGGAGCGGCTCGGACAGCTTCACGGTGCGCGTCTCCGACGGAACCGACGCCGACACCATTGTCGTAAACGTCACGGTCCAGGCGGTGAACGATCCGCCCGTGATCACCCAGGGCGCCGGGCCGCTCTCGGTGACCATGTCCGAGGACGGCGCCCCCACGGCGTGGAGCGCGCCAACCTTAGGCGCTACGGATGCCGACGCGGGCGCCACACTGACGTGGAGTGTATCCAGTCCGGCCTCGCACGGCACTGCCACGGTGTCCGGTACCGGCGCGTCGCCGACAACCTTCACCTACGCGCCAACCGCCAACTGGAACGGCGGCGACAGTTTCACGGTGCAAGTGAGCGACGGCAACGGTGGTACCGACACAATCGTGGTGAACGTTACTGTCCAAGCGGTGAACGATCCGCCCGTGATCACGCAAGGCGCCGGGCCGCTCTCGGTGACCATGTCCGAGGACGGCGCCCCCACGGCGTGGAGCGCGCCAACCTTAGGCGCTACGGATGCCGACGCGGGCGCCACACTGACGTGGAGTGTATCCAGTCCGGCCTCGCACGGCACTGCCACGGTGTCCGGTACCGGCACGTCGCCGACAACCTTCACCTACGCGCCAACCGCCAACTGGAACGGCGGCGACAGCTTCACGATTCAGGTGTCGGACACCACGGGTACGGATACCATCACGGTGAATGTGACGGTGGGAGCCGTGAACGATCCGCCAACGATTACAGGCCAGGGCGCGCTGACAACGCCCGAGGAGACGGCGCTGACCATCACGCTCGATGACCTGACGGTCACCGACGTGGACAACACGTATCCCGCCGACTTCACGTTGAGCGTGGCCGACGGCACGAACTACACGCGGCTGGGCAACGAGATCACGCCGGCGGACGATTTCAACGGCGACCTCACCGTGCCGGTGACCGTCAACGATGGTACCGACGACAGCGCGAGCTTCGACCTCACCGTGACGGTAACGGCCGTGAACGATCCGCCAACGATTACAGGCCAGGGCGCACTGTCGACGCCCGAGGAAACCGCGTTGACCATCACGCTCGATGACCTGACGGTCACCGACGTGGACAACACGTATCCCGCCGACTTCACGTTGAGCGTGGCCGACGGCACGAACTACACGCGGTTGGGCAACGAGATCATGCCCGATGCCGACTTCAACGGCGATCTGACCGTGCCGGTGACCGTCAACGATGGTACCGACGACAGCGCCAGCTTCGACCTCACCGTGACGGTAACGGCCGTGAACGATCCGCCAACGATTACAGGCCAGGGCGCGCTGACAACGCCCGAGGAGACGGCGCTGACCATCACGCTCGATGACCTGACGGTCACCGACGTGGACAACACGTATCCCGCCGACTTCACGTTGAGCGTGGCCGACGGCACGAACTACACGCGGCTGGGCAACGAGATCACGCCGGCGGACGATTTCAACGGCGACCTCACCGTGCCGGTGACCGTCAACGATGGTACCGACGACAGCGCGAGCTTCGACCTCACCGTGACGGTAACGGCCGTGAACGATCCGCCAACGATTACAGGCCAGGGCGCACTGTCGACGCCCGAGGAAACCGCGTTGACCATCACGCTCGATGACCTGACGGTCACCGACGTGGACAACACGTATCCCGCCGACTTCACGTTGAGCGTGGCCGACGGCACGAACTACACGCGGTTGGGCAACGAGATCATGCCCGATGCCGACTTCAACGGCGATCTGACCGTGCCGGTGACCGTCAACGATGGTACCGACGACAGCGCCAGCTTCGACCTCACCGTGACGGTAACGGCCGTGAACGATCCGCCAACGATTACAGGCCAGGGCGCGCTGTCAACGCCCGAGGAGACGGCGCTGACCATCACGCTCGATGACCTGACGGTCACCGACGTGGACAACACGTATCCCGCCGACTTCACGTTGAGCGTGGCCGACGGCACGAACTACACGCGGTTGGGCAACGAGATCACGCCGGCGGACGATTTCAACGGCGATCTGACCGTGCCGGTGACCGTCAACGATGGCACCGACGACAGCGCCAGCTTTAACCTCACCGTGGCGGTAACGGCCGTGAACGATCCGCCAACGATTACAGGCCAGGGCGCGCTGACAACGCCCGAGGAGACGGCGCTCAGCATCACGCTGGCCGACCTGACGGTCACCGACGTGGATAACGCCTATCCCGACAACTTCACGCTCAGCGTGGCCGACGGCACGAACTACACGCGGCTGGGCAACGAGATCATGCCCGATGCCGACTTCAACGGCGATCTGACCGTGCCGGTGACTGTCAACGATGGCGCCGACGACAGCACCAGCTTCGATCTCACCGTGATGGTGACGGCGGTGAACGATCCGCCAACGATTACAGGCCAGGGCGCAGTGTCGACGCCCGAGGAAACCGCGTTGACCATCACGCTCGATGACCTGACGGTCACCGACGTGGACAACACGTATCCCGACAACTTCACGCTCAGCGTGGCGGACGGCACGAACTACACGCGGCTGGGCAACGAGATCACGCCGGCGGACGATTTCAACGGCGACCTCACCGTGCCGGTGACCGTCAACGACGGCACCGACGACAGCGCCAGCTTCGACCTCACCGTGACGGTGACGGCGGTGAACGATCCGCCAACGATTACAGGCCAGGGCGCGCTGTCGACGCCCGAGGAGACGGCGCTGACGATCACGCTGGCCGACCTGACCGTCACCGACGTGGACAACACGTATCCCGCCGACTTCACGTTGAGCGTGGCCGGCGGCACGAACTACACGCGGCTGGGCAACGAGGTCATGCCGGCGGACGATTTCAACGGCGACCTCACCGTGCCGGTGACCGTCAACGACGGCACCGACGACAGCGCCAGCTTCGACCTCACCGTGACGGTAACGGCCGTGAACGATCCGCCAATCGTCGAGACGAATACCGGAGCCACCGTTGACGAAGGCGGCACGGTCGCCATCGACAGTACAATGCTTGACGCGGGCGATCCGGACGACAGCGGTGTTGGACTGACCTATACGGTAACGGATGGGCCATTCAGCGGCCGGATCGAGTTGACCGGAGATCCCGGCGTGGCCATTACCGCTTTCACGCAAGGCGACGTGGACAACAGCCTGGTTGAGTACGTCCACGATGGCGGTGAAGAGGCCACCGACGGCTTCGATTTCTCGCTGGCCGATGGCGGCGAGGACGGCACGTTGCCGGCAACAGGCACCTTCGACATCACTGTGACCCCGCAGAACGATGCGCCGGAACTGGATGCCATCGGCAACCGAGAGGTGGATGAAGGCGCATTACTTGAGTTCACCGTGATCGCGAGCGACGCCGAAGACGACGGTCTCGACTTCACCGCGAACCACTTGCCTTCGGGCGCAAACTTCGACCCGCTTTCGCGAACCTTCCGATGGACGCCTGGCTTCGACGACGCCGGCGAGTATCCAGGCGTCGAGTTTACGGTAACGGACGATGGCGCGCCGCCGCAGAGCGACAGCGAATCCATCACGATTACCGTCAACGAAGCGGGCGATCCCAGGACCTTCAGGCTCGACTCGCCGAACGGCGGCGAGGAGTGGACGAAGGGCATGGTCCAGGTGATCCGCTGGACGGATACCGATGCGGCGACGGATCCCTACGTCCGGCTAGCGCTGCATCTCGGCGACGACAGCTTCATCGAGTGGATCATTCGGCAGACGGAGAATGACGGCGAGTACCGCTGGATTGTGCCGGATTACATCCCCGCCGGCACGAACTACCGGATCCGCGTGCAGTCGTACACCGACGACTACGTCCGCGACTACACGGACGGCGTCTTCACGATCCACGAGGGCCAGCCACTGACCGTCACCTCGCCCAACGGCGGTGAGGAATGGACCGCCGGCGACACGCAGACGATTACATGGACGAGCATCAGCGGTGGCAAGAACGCGGACAAGCCGGTCCCTGCCGATATGGGCGTCGGCGACTGGGTGCGCATCGGCTTGCATCGCGGCATGGACTTTGTCGCGTGGCTTGCTCTGAAGACGGAGAACGACGGAGTCTTCGAGTACGTCGTGCCGGCTGACTTCGAGCCGGGCGAGAACTACCGGATTCGCGTCCAGTCCTACGACAACGCGTCGATACGCGATCTCAGCGACGCCTTCTTCGCGATCCTCGAGCGACCGTTGTTGCTTCGCGCGCCGAACGGAGGTGAGGAATGGGCGAAGGGCGAGGCGTATCCCGTCACGTGGACCGGTACGGACGCGGCGGGCGACTACGTCCGGATCGGCGTGATTCGGGGCGGTGTGTTTGTCCGTTGGCTTGTGCGCCAGACCGAGAACGACGGCGCGTGGCAATGGGCCATTCCCGCAGATGCCGAAGCCGCCGCGGACTACGCGATACGTGTCCAGTCCTACGACGATCCGTTGATACGCGACGACAGTGACAATACGTTCTCGATCGTCGATCTGCCACCCATCGTCGTCACGAATCCGACAAGCGGCGCCAACTGGGGCCCCGGCATGCTCTTCGAGATCCGGTGGACATGCCATTCGCCGGACGTCGGCGACTCGGTGCGGATCGGCCTGCATCAGGGCGCCACATTCATCGAGTGGCTCACGCGCGATACCGAAAATGACGGCTCGTGGCGCTGGCGTCTCCCGATCGACACGCCCTTGGCGGCCAACTACCGGATCCGTGTCCAGTCGAACCTGAACACGTCCCTTCGCGGATTGTCGGAGGGCGGCTTCAACATCACCGATCTGGCGACAGGCAGCATCACGATCTCTCAGCCCGCCTATGGCGCCGAGTGGCCGCGTGGTCTTGGCCACGTTATCGAGTGGACGTCGACGGGCGTCGGTGGCAACGTACGCATCTGGCTCGATCACGGCGGAGATCGGACCGTGCTGGTGAGCGCCGTCGACGTGTTGGCCGGAAGCTGGACCTGGGATATCCCAGCGGATCTCGCCGTGGACACCAACTACAAGCTGAAACTGCTCTCGATGGAAAACTGGAACGTCTATGGCTGGAGCAAGACCTTCTCGATTGTCGGGCCGTAGCCTTGGCGGCCGGGGAACTGTAGTAGAGGCCCAGATTGCCGCGTCGCTCGATGACTCGCTCCTCGCAATCACGAAGGGCGGCCGGTTCTTCGTGTCATTGCGAGGAGGCCGATAGGCCGACGAGGCAATTCTCGTGCGTTAGCTGGCCTCTGCCGCCGGCAGGTAGAGTCTGGTGCTGGCGGCATGTGGCTCAGGTGGGGTGCCGATGCGAACAAGGATCCTCGTTCTCTTGCTTGCGGCGTGGTCGGTCGGCGCAACGGAATTCTACGTGGCCGTAGACGGTGACGACGCGAATCCGGGCACGCCGGCTCAGCCGTTCGCCACGATGGAGGCCGCGCGCGACGCCATCCGTGCGCTCAAGCCGGCCGGGCCGCTGGCGGCGCCGGTCACGGTCTACGTGCGCGGTGGCGTATACCCGCGAGCCGTTTCCTTCGTACTGACGGCGGAGGATTCCGGAACCGCCGTAGCGCCGATCACCTATTGTGCCTACGGCGACGAAACGGCGCGTCTCGTCGGCGGCGAGATGTTGGACCCGGAGTGGTTTCTTCCCGTGGACGATACGACGATCCTCGATCGCCTGGATCCCGCCGTGCGCGATGCCGTGCGCCAGGTGGATCTGATAGCCCACGGCATTACCGCGTTCGGCGAGCTTGCCGGCCTCGCCGGCGGCCTGGCGATCTTCCACAAGGGCCAACGCCTTCCCCTCGCACGGTGGCCCGACGCAGGTTGGGCCGAAGCACGCAGCGCTAGCACGGTTGACCTCGATTGCGAGGCCGCGGAACGCATGGCCCGCGGGCACCGGCTCGGCCCGGTCGCCGCGTTTCGATACGAGGGCGCCGCGCCCCGCAGCCCGTACCGCCTCGATGAGGTGTGGCTGCGCGGCATCTGGCAGCAGGAATACTGGTTCGAGGCCTGGCATCCTGCCGGCTTCGACCGCGAGGCGTGCCGGATAGCCATGCCCTTCGACCTCTTCCCTGCGCTGAGCAACTGGCGTCGATTCTACATTGCGAATGCCCTCGAGGAGTTGACGACGCCCGGTGAATGGTTCCTCGACCGCGCGCACGGCGTGCTCTACGTGCTGCCGCCCGAGGACTCAGGCGCGTCGCCGGACTACTGCGTCTCAATGCTCGGGGACACGATGATCGCGATCTCGGACTGCCGCAACGTCACGATCCGTGGCCTTGTACTCGAGACCATGCGGGGCCAAGCCCTCTCCATATCCGGCGGGCGCGACACACGCATCGCCGGCTGTGTCATCCGAGGCGCGCGGCAGGCGGCGTCGGTGTCCGGCACGCACAATGGCGTGGACGGATGCGACATCTACGATCTCGAGGGCATGGGCATCCTCCTCAGTGGCGGCGACCGCAAGACACTCGCCCCCGGCGGGCTGTATGCCGTAAATAACCATATCCACGACTACGCGCAGCTCCTCAAGAACTGGCAGCCGGCCATCAGAGTCCAGGGCGTGGGCCAGCGCGTCGCGCACAACCGGATCCATCACGCGCCGCAGTACGGCATCTCGTACGAAGGCAACGACCACGTGTTCGAGTTCAACGAGTTGCACGATCTCGATCTCGAGATGAGCGACGTCGGCGTTATCGGATGCGGCACCGACTGGACCTGCCGCGGCAACGTGATCCGACACAACTTCATCCACGATATCCCGGAACGGCCTTATCCCGGCGTTGTGTCCGTATACTTCGACAACTGCGCGAGTTCCGGCGAGACCTACGGCAATGTGTTCTACCGCATGACCAAAGCCATCCTCATCGGCGGCGGCCGCGATCATGTCATCCACAACAACGTGTTCATCGAATGCGAGACACCGGTATCGCTCGACAATCGCGGCCTGCGGTGGGGCCATTTTCAGCCGGGAGGCCCCATGTACGCGGACCTCGACGAAGTCGACCACGACGGGCCGCCCTGGAGCTCGCGCTATCCCGAACTCGCCCGCATTCTCAACGAGTGTCCCCAGGCGCCCCTCGGCAACGTGCTCGTGCGCAACGTCTCCGTACGGAGCGGATGGACGAATCCCGAAGAGGTCTGCCGCCGCACCTTCGCCAAGAACATCGATACGCCCTACCTGCAGGTCGAAGACAACTTCGTGACGGACCAGGATCCTGGATTCGTCGATGTGGCGGCCATGAACTTCGCCTTGCGCGACGACTCGGTGGTGTACAAAGCCATCCCGGGTTTCAGGCCGATTCCCTTTGATCGGATTGGTCTCTATCCTGACCCATGCCGCGCCCGACGGCCGTAACGCGGAGAACGTGGACCCCTGGCGCCGCCTGACCGACACGCGGAATGCGCGTCACTCCTCCGTCGCCGCCGCCCCCGCGCCCAGCTCCTCCAAGACCCCCGTGATTTCCGCCCTTAGGTTCGGACGATCCCCGATAGGCTCCAGGGAGCGTTCGAGCATCGGCCGCGCCTCGTCGACTCTTCCCGCACGCGCGAGCGCGAGCGCGCAGAGCGCTCGCACCAAGCCCGCGCCGGGTGATAGTGCCTGGGCTTGGCCATAGTGCTCGAAAGCCTCGTCGGCTCGGCCGGCGTCCTCAAGTGCTTGTGCCAGGAACACGTGCGTCTCGGCCAGGTCAGGATACGTGGTGCACAGGGCCCGCCACCGATCGACGCGCGCCTCGGCATCCAGGCTTTTCCGAAGGGCTTCCGCAAGCCACTCGTGCACTTCGGGCATGCGCGGTTCGAGGGCAATCGCGGCCTCGAAGGCTGCGGCGGCACCGGCCCAGTCGCCCAGTCCCATCAAGGCCCGCCCTTCCCCGAATCGCGCGTGCTCGTTGTATCGCTTCATCGATGCCGACTTGCGAAAGGCCGCCAGGGCCTCCGCAAACCGATTCCGCTCCAGGAGCATACGGCCCCAGACCAGGTGCGTTTCCGCCAGGTCGTTGAACAGATCGAGCTGATGCCGGTAAACTTCCTCGGCCTCGTCGCGTTTCCCAAGCCTGTCGAGCACGCAAGCCAGGAGGGCACGGCTCCGCCACAGATACGGAAATGCCTCCATCAACGCCCGCGCCTCGGCTTCGCCGTCAACCGGTCCCAGGGCATTCACGTATCGGCTGCGCACAACGAAGTCCGCTTGGTTCAGTTCCGCGGCGCGGCGACAAGCGGCCAGTTCCACCTCGGTTCGATCCTGTCCGGCCACCTCCGCATCGAGAGCCGCCTCGATTTGGCGGAAAAGATCCAGCGGGTGGCTCGGATCGAGCGCCTCGTAATCCCGAATCGTGCCCTGGACCATTTGCAGCCGATCATAGGGCGTCGCGGCCAGCCACGAAGCGCAGGTCTCCAGGGGCGGCGCTTCGGTTCCACCCTGAGCCTGTGGACAGAAGCCGCTCGGAAGCCGGTCTCGCAGGGCTTCGAAGACCGCACCGGCCAGTCTCCAGTTGCCGTCAAATGAGAAATGCACATTGTCCACGAAGAACTCGTCGCCCGGAATCCCATGCGGGCTCAGCTCCTCCATTCGCTTCGCCGTGTCGATGAAATAGACCCTCTGCCCGTGACGACGCTCGGCGACCTCTCGCAAGACGCCGTTGATGCGGCTGTTCGCTCGGATCAGCGTGTTATCCATCTCGAGGGCGCGGACGAAACGCGGACGCGCATCCTCATACGCTCCCAGTGCCAGCAGGCACGTAGCCGCCCGGAAGTTGAGATCGGCGTGCCCGTCGTCGATCGCCAGAGCCTTCCTATAGCACTCGCTGGCGTTGACACAGTCTCCCGACTCTTCAGCCGCGCGGCCTGCGGCGTACAGCGTGTTCCATTGCTCGCGGGCCGAAGCATCCATGCCGGGCCGGTTTTCCGAGCCACCCGGTCGCCACGTCCGCAGATTCGTCGCCACCGTGCAGAGGGCCACTGCCGCATCGGCTTCAAGAGCGGTATCGCAGATGGCCTCGACGTTCTCGCGATAGTCACGGTACACGCGCTGCAAGCGAGGATCTGTCACGCCCAGAATGCCGGTTTCGCTCGCCCACTCCTGGGGGTTCTTCACAAATCCAGGTATTCGGCCCAGTGCCCGGCATCCGAACTGAAATGAACGCAAGTCGGAGACAAACGCATAGATCTCGACCAAGAGATACTTGGGGAAACGGTGGTGCATATCGTACATCAGAGGGGATAGCGTGCCCTTCACCTCATTGTTCCCCATATAGACGAGAAACAGGTCGAAATCGAGGCGTCGAGCCGCACGCGCAATATAGCGCATGACATGCGAATTCATGCCGTTCCAGCCTAGGCAATGCACCTCGACGCTCATGTCCGGGCACTGCGAGCGCAGCATCACCTCGAGGTGTCGACCGAAGCCGAACGCGGGATGCGGATGCCCGTACGATGCCGAGCCCCCCAGGATCGCCACCCGGAACGTACGAGGCCCCTTTTCCACGGGGATGACCACGTCATAGGGCTCGGACCCGATCCGGTCGGGCCACATCGGCAAGAACTGCTCGAAGAACGCCATGTTGACGGATGCGTAGTCATGACCGTTGACCTGCCTCATGATGAACGGCTTCGTGGTGTGGCCATACCCCACCGCCCGCAACGTCCACTCAGCCGCGCCCAGGAGCAAGAACGGAACAAGACACCACGAGACGAAGAGCCCGAAGGCCGTCCTTGCGACGGATCGTTCGCGGCGCTCCCCTACACTTCTTGCCATGCTTGGCTTGCCCTCATAGTCTCTCCCTGCCATCGGTCCTGGGTAAACACGCGCTTCTTCAAGAAGGGAATACGGTCATTTTAGGGCATGCCACGCCTCGGCTCAACCTACTCACTCCTTCGCCGCGGACGCATCTCCCTGAAGGCCTTCAAGAGCCTGCGTGACCTCTGATCGTAGGCCCGCACGATCCCCGACGTTCTCCAGGGCGCGTTCCAGCATCGGTCCTGCGTTGTCCGCATCGCCCATGCGCACGAGAAAAAGACCGTACAACGCCTGGGCCAGGGCATCATCCGGAGCGCGTTCGAGACTGTCCGCGTAATGCTCGAGCGCCTCCGCCGGCCGGCCGGCATCCTCGAGCGCTTGCGCCAAGAACACGTGTGTCTCGGCCAAGTCAGGATACGTGGCGCACAGGGCCCGCCACCGATCGACGCGCGCCTCGGCATCCAGGCTTTTCCGAAGGGCTTCCGCAAGCCACTCGTGCACTTCGGGCATGCGCGGTTCGAGGGCAATCGCGGCCTCGAAGGCTGCGGCGGCACCGGCCCAGTCGCCCAGTCCCATCAAGGCCCGCCCTTCCCCGAATCGCGCGTGCTCGTTGTATCGCTTCATCGATGCCGACTTGCGAAAGGCCGCCAGGGCCTCCGCAAACCGATTCCGCTCCAGGAGCATACGGCCCCAGACCAGGTGCGTTTCCGCCAGGTCGTTGAACAGATCGAGCTGATGCCGGTAAACCTCCTCGGCCTCGTCGCGTTTCCCAAGCCTGTCGAGCACGCAAGCCAGGAGGGCACGGCTCCGCCACAGATACGGAAATGCCTCCACCAACGCCCGCGCCTCGGCTTCGCCGTCAACCGGTCCCAGGGCATTCACGTATCGGCTGCGCACAAGGAAATCCGCTTGGTTCAGTTCCGCGGCGCGGCGACAAGCGGCCAGTTCTACCTCGGTTCGATCGTGCCCGGCCACCTGCGCTTCAAGCGCCGCCTCCACCTCGCGAAAATGAGCCGTCGGGCGCTTCGGACTCGATGACTCGCAATCCTCCATGGTCCGCCGTACCATCCCCAGCAAGTCGTAGGGCGACGCGGCCAGCCACGAAAGGCACGTCTCCAGAGGCGGCGCTTCGGTTCCGCCCTGAGCCTGTGGACAGAAGCCGCTCGGAAGCCGGTCTCGCAGTGCCTCGAAGACCGCACCGGCCAGTCTCCAGTTGCCGTCAAACGTGAAATGGACATGGTCTGTGAAGAACTCATCGCCGGGAATTCCATGGGGGCTCAGCTCCTCGATCCGCTTCGCCGTGTCCACAAGATACACCGGTTGTCCCTCACGCTCGGCCGCCACCTCACGGAGAACGCCGTTGATATGGCTATTCGCCCGGACGAGCGTGCTGTCCATCTCGAGGGCGCGGACGAAGCGCGGACGCGCATCCTCATACGCTCCCAGTGCCAGCAGGCACGTAGCCGCCCGGAAGTTGAGATCGGCGTGCCCGTCGTCGATCGCCAGAGCCTTCCCATAGCACTCGCTGGCTCTGACGTAGTCTCCCGACTCTTCAGCCGCGCGGCCCGCGGCGTACAGCGTATTCCACTGCTCGCGGGCCGAGGCATCCATGCCGGGCCGGTTTTCCGAGCCGCCCGGTCGCCACGTCCGCAGATTCGTCGCCACCGTGCAGAGGGCCACCGCCGCATGGGCTTCAAGGGCCGTATCGCAGAGGGCCTCTATATTTGCGCGATAGTTCCCGTAGACGCGCTCCAGCCTAGGATCGTCCACCCCGATGGCCTTCGTAGCGGCATGCCATTCCATGAGATCTCTCTCGCGGCCGAACGCGGCGCCCAGTGTCCGGCAAGCGGCCTGGAACAGGCGCAGATCGGATACAAACGCGTATACGTCGACCAGCCGGCGCGTCGGCAGCCGGTGCCTCATGTCGTACATCACCGACAAGGTGCCCTTCACCTCGTTGTTGCCCATGTAGACCACGAAGAGGTCGAAGCCGAGGCCCCGGGCCGCGCGGGCCATGAGCCGCATAACATGCGAGTTCATCCCGTTCCAGCCCAGGCAATACACCTCGGCATTCACCTCCGGACACTTGGCCCGCAAGACGACCTCGAGATGCCGCCAGAAACCGAACTCCGGACTCAGATACCCGTACGCCGCCGAGGCGCCCAGTACGGCCACCCGAAGCGTGTTGGGCCGTTTCCGGACCGGGATCACCACATCGTAGGGTTCGTTCCCGATCCGGTCGGGCCACATGGGCATGAACTGTTCGAAGAAGGCCATGTTGACGGACGCATACGCTTCGCCGTCGATGCGTCGCATGATGAACGGTTTCGTGGTGCGTCCGTAGCCGACCGCCCGCAGCGCACACTCCGCCCCCCCCAAGAGCATGAGTGGAACGAGACACCACGAGACGAAGAGCCCGAGCGCGACCTTCCTGCGAGGCCGTCTTCGGTGTCGTTCTATGCCTTCTCCCATGAATGCCTTGGCCTCATCAGTGTACCGTAGGGTTGGCGGTGGATGGACTGGCGATTCCTGATCGCGCAGCAAGATGGTAGCATACGACACAACGCCGCGCGCACCTCGGCACGTCAGTCCTTCTTCATTTCGTACTCGAGCGAGAACTGATGCCGATCGCGCTCCGTAACGAGCTTCGTCGCCTCGCAGAGCGCGCCCAGCGAGGCGCTGTAGGTGAATACGTCGATCCGATTCTCAGCCGGAATGAACCGATAGACGCGGAAATAGCCGTCCCGGTAGTCGGACATGACCTCGTGCACCGGATTGCCGGCCTCCCCGTTCGCGCGTTCGTAGAAGGCCTGCGTCCGGCTCTGATCGCCGCAGATAACCATGAACAGGTTTCCGTGCTTCTGGAAACACTTCGTCCACAGCTCCTCCGGGGTGTTGCCGGCCTCCCCGTGACACTTCTTCCAGCGCATGCGCCCCTTGGGGGCGCTATAGAACTCGTCGGACTCCTTCGGCTTTTCGAGCGGCCCGAGATACATATGTGTGGTCACAATCGCCCGGCGATCCGCGTGGGCGCGCAACACGCCGTCGGCCCACGCCAGAACATCGTCCGGCGCGTTGCACTCGAGATGCACGATGATGAAATCCATACCGGCCGCGCTGAAGGTCTGCCAACTGTTCGCATTGTTCTTGTATGAGCCGCCGTACCACGGGAATTCCTTGAACAGCGATTCCGGAAACGCCGCCTGGAAGTTCGACGAGTCGCCCGTCAACGTCACCATATCGTGATTGCCCACCGAGAACCCGTAGGGCACTCGCCCGTGGAGCATCCGCATCGAGCGCTTGGCCACCTCCCATTGCTTCGGATCGCTGTGGCTGTCCACGATATCGCCGACATGGGTTACGAAAACGATCTTCTGCGCCTCAAGATTGTCGAGGATCCACTGCATTTCCGACTCGAAGACCTCCGGCGCGCCTTTCGAATACGCCTGCGTGTCCGGCAACGCCACGATACTGAACGCCCCCTCCGGTAACGGCGGAATCCCTTCCGCCCACACGGACATCGCCGCCAGGCCAATACACAACAATGCGATGACGACAACCCTTCGCGCCCGCACGTTCATTCCCGATACTCCCATTCGTTACGAGGGACATGCCGCACAACACCCATGGCGTCAGATTACCACATCCGACGCCGAGGGACCACAGACCATGGAAGGCGCGCAAGGTCTTGCGCGAAGTCGACCCTCTGAAGTACAACGTCCATCCTGTCGACAGCGTGTCCACGCGGGAGACTCCCATGGCATTCCGGTGTATACTGGCGTGAAAACATGGAACTGTGCCCCAGCAAGGAGGTTCAAGGAGGTGTCACCATGGCCCGATTGCGTGTGATGCCATGGCTTGCCCTCTGTTTGGCTGTGGCCATCGGCCTGTCGGCAAGCGGGTGCGGAGGGAATCCGCAGCATGTCAAGGTCGCGCAGGCCAAGAAGCAGATCGGCGAGTTCATGACCGGCATGGAAAGCTACAAGATGCGGTTCAAGAAGTATCCGCCGCAAGAGGAGGGTCTCGATGGCCTGATCCACAACGTGGCCGAACTCAACCTGATTCACCGCGAGTCGATTCCGCCGGATCCGTGGGGCAACGCGTACCAATACACGCTCGTGGACAGGCAAACCTACCGGATCCTCTCGTACGGCGCCGATGGCGCACCGGGCGGCGAGGGCCTCAACTCGGACCTATCGAGCGACGCGCTGTAAGGAGCATCCATGACCGGAAAAGAACGCGTCATCGCCGCGCTTCGCCGAGAGAAGGCGGATCGTGTGCCGATCTTCATGTGGTTTCAGCCATCCACCGTGCGGCGGTTGGCGGAGGCGCTCGAGATCGCGCCCAACCGCGTCGTCGAGGCACTCGGCGACGACGTGCGTCAGGCCTGGGTGAACAACAACTACGCCATGGAAGGCATCAGGCACGCGCGCGAAGGCGAAGGCCACGTCGACGCGTGGGGCATCGCGTGGCGGCGTCAAGGCGAGTTCAACCAGATCGTCTCGTTTCCGCTCGAGAAAGCCTCGCCGGATGAGATCCTCGGTTACCGGTTCCCGGTGGATGCCGAGGATGGCCTGCTGGATCAAATGGTCCCGGTCATGGAATGGCGGGACGCCTACTTCTGCGGCGTGGACGTGTCGCCGTGCGTCTTCGAGATGTACAACCGCCTGCGCGGGATGGAAGGCGCGCTCCTCGACCTGAGAGCGGATGAGGCCGTGGCCTTCGAGATGATGGGCCGGTGCGCCGACTTCGCCGTCGATCTCAGCCACCGCGCCTGCGATCGCTTCGACGTGGATTGGCTCTGGACAGGCGACGATGTGGCCGGCCAGCAGGCCCTGTTCATGAGTCCTGAGATGTGGCGACGCCTCGTGAAACCGCATCTCGAGCGCGTCGTGGACGTTGGCATTGCGCGCGGCTTGCCGGTGGCGTACCATTCGTGCGGGGCGATCCGGGATATCATTGGGGACCTCATCGAGATCGGCGTCGACGTGCTCAATCCCATCCAGTGCAACTGCCCCGGTATGGAAGCCGCCGACCTGAAACGCGAGTTTGGCGACCTCTTGACGTTCATGGGCGGCGTCGACACGCAGGGCCTATTGCCATCCGGAACGGCAAACGAGGTGCGTCGGGCCACTGCCACGCTCATCGAGACTATGACGTCCGACGGCGGCGGTTGCATCCTGGCGGCCTCACATACGGTTCCGCCCGAGACGCCGCTGGACAACATCTTCGCCATGTACGACGAGGCCGGCGTCGCCACCGAGGAGATTCTCGACCGCGCCGCGGCCATTCGCGCGCGACTGCCCTAGACCTCAGCCCGGATCCGAGCGCGCCAGTTCGCATTGGCCGGAATTCGTCGGCTATACTACCCGCCTTAGCGCGCGCACAGGGCGCGAGGAGTGGCTTTGGGGGCGTCGTCGATCCGGCGTACGCCCGTTCCTGGAGTGGATCATGCGAGTACTCGCCGTCATTGGAACCCGCCCGGAAGCGATCAAGATGGCTCCGGTGGTCAACGAGCTTCGGCGTCGCGGCGCCCAATTCGAGGTGTCGGTGTGCGTTACGGCGCAGCATCGTGAACTGCTCGACCAGGTGATCGAGGTTTTCGATATTCCCGTGGATTTCGACCTCGACCTCATGAAACCGAACCAGACCATATTCGACGTGACCAGCCGTGTGTTGGTGGGCATGGGCGGCGTGTTGGACGAGGCGCGGCCGGACGTTGTTCTGGTGCATGGCGACACAACGACCTCGTTTGCGGCGGCCCTGGCCGCGTACTACAAGCAAGTCAAGGTGGGCCACGTCGAGGCTGGCCTGCGCACCTTTGACAAGTACCAGCCGTTCCCGGAGGAGATGAACCGCCGTCTGGGCGATGCCCTCTGCGATTACCACTACGCGCCGACGGTGATGGCGCGCGATAATCTGTTGCGCGAGCGCATCGCCCCCGAGCACATCGTGGTCACCGGTAACACCGTGATCGACGCGCTGCTCGAGGTTGCGGCCCGCCCATACGCCTTCGAGGATCCGCTGCTCGACGCCGTGGGCACGACGCGCCGCTTGATCTTGGTCACGGCGCACCGCCGCGAGAGCTTCGGCGAGCCCTTCGAGGCCATGTGCCGGGCCATGCGCGATCTGGCGGCGCGTAACGAGGATGTCGAGATCGTGTATCCGGTTCACCCCAATCCGAACGTGCACAAGGCCGTAGATGCCATCCTCGCCGCCCAAGAGCGCGTGCAGCTCATCGAGCCACTCGACTACGTGGCTTTCGTTCATCTGCTCAAGAAGGCCACGATCGTTCTCACCGACTCGGGCGGCATTCAGGAAGAGGCGCCATCGCTCGGGAAGCCCGTGCTGGTTATGCGTGAGGTGACCGAGCGCCCCGAGGCCATCAAGGCCGGCACCGCGCGCCTGGTAGGCACTACGTACGATGGCATCGTGTCGGTCGTGCAGCATCTCCTGGACGACTCCTGCGCGTATGCGGCCATGGCTAATGCCGTGAATCCTTACGGCGATGGCTCGGCGCGAGGACGTATCGCCGATCACCTGGTTTCGGTCGGCAGTTGAGAGGAATCGCGGGATGAAGAAGATCTGCGTGATGGGTCTGGGCTATATCGGCTTGCCCACGGCCAGTGTCCTGGCCACCAACGGGTTCCAGGTTCTCGGCGTCGATGTGGATGCGCGGGTCGTCAATACCGTGAACTCCGGCAACATCCACATCGAGGAACCCGGGCTCCACACGGTCGTGCGCGCCGCGATCAACTCGGGCAACCTCCGCGCCTCGCTCGAACCGGAGAGCGCGGACGTGTTTTTCCTGGCCGTGCCGACGCCACTCACGGAGGACAAGAGAGCCGACATGAGCTATGTCACGGGCGCCGCCGAGCGGATTGTGCCGTATCTCGAGGCGGGCAACCTGGTGATTCTCGAATCCACGTCGCCGCCCGGCACCTGTCGCGATTTGCTCGCCCCCATCCTCGGCCGGTCCGGACTCGAGGTGGGACGCGATGTCGGCCTGGCGCATTGCCCTGAGCGCGTGTTGCCGGGCAAGATCCTCCAAGAGCTCATCCACAACGATCGCGTGGTCGGCGGCATTGATCGGCCGAGCGCCGAACGCGCCCGAGACATTTATGCGAGCTTTGTCGAGGGCGAGGTCTTCCTCACGGATGTGACCACCGCCGAGATGGTCAAGGTGATCGAGAATACATTCCGCGATGTGAACATCGCCTTGGCCAACGAGGCGGCGCTCTTGTGCGAAGCGCTGGGCATCAACTTCGGGGAGGTGACCCGGCTTGCGAACCGGCACCCCCGCGTGAATCTCCACATGGCCGGGCCCGGCGTCGGCGGACACTGCATCTCGGTGGATCCGTGGTTCCTCGTCGAGGCGTTCCCCAACGAGGCCCGGATCATCCGTCTCGCGCGGGAGCGAAACGACGGCATGCCGGCGCGCGTCGTCGAGCGGATCCTGGCCATGGTCGCGGGCGGCAAGGGAACGGCCAAGGTCGCCCTCCTCGGCCTCGCGTTCAAAGGCAACGTGGACGATATCCGCGAGAGCCCGTCGCTTCGCGTCGCACGCTTGCTCGAGGAACAGGGCATCCGTGTGGCCGTCCACGATCCCTATGTGAAAGCCAGCCCCATCGACCTCACCGGGCTCGAGGAATGCTTCCAGGACGCGGATTGCGTGGTCCTGCTGACCGACCACAACGACTACAAGTATCTGAATCCCCGGCAACTCGCCAAGCTCATGCGCACGCCACGCCTGTTCGACACGCGAAACGTGCTGGATCACGAAGACTGGCGGCAGGCCGGGTTCGAGGTGCGTGTTCTCGGGTGGGGAAAGGCCTGAGCCGGACGCGTCAACGCGTCAGGATCTGATAGAACCGTAGGTCCTGCCAGTCCGGCGGCAGCATCCAGTACAACCGAAGCGGCAACGAGGCCGGGTCGGCCACGCGGTACAGGCCTTGGAAGAATCGCAGGCGATCCGCTGGCATGACAAGGCCCTGAAACCGCCGCTCGCCTAGCCAGAAGGCATCCGACGTTTCATACACGGGGAAGAAGTATCGGAATCGGGCCCCCGCATCCGGACAGAGTGGGATCTTGAGATGGGCAGGGGCCGTGGTGTTGTTGCTGGGTTTCTTGGCCTCGTACCAGGCGATACAGTCGAACGCGGCGGCCTCCGTGCAGGCGAACTCGGCCACCAAGTACGCGGTGCGCGCGGGCATGTCTTCCTGGCCGGCGAAGAGTGCCGTCTCGGCGCCCGGCGCCAGTCCCACCGCCACAAGACCGTTTCCCGCATCGCCTGCCATCACGGGCACCGACAGGCGCTCGGCATCGACGTAGGCGACTGCGAGTTGGCGAACGTGGGCCTGCTGGTAGGTCCGCAATGCGATGAACCCTACGATAAGACAGAGGCCAGGGCATAGGGCGAACACGGCCAAACGGCGGATGGGCGCGCGCCACATGTCGGGCTCTGCCGCGAGGCGCTCGCGCCAGCACCGGATCCCGCCGCGCCGGACAAGCAGCATCGCCGCGTCGAGAAGGCGTTGAGCCAGGAAACCGAGCGCCCACAGCGCCACGAATTCGAGATGGAACAGGTGTCGGGGCGCGAACTGGAGCGCGGTATGGCCGATGAAATAGAGGAGGAAAAAGAGGCCCGCCACGCCGTACCTGAAACGGCGCAGGCACAGTACGACGATGGAGCCCAATGCCAAGACGAGTCCCCATCCCTGGAAGGGCTTGAGTAGGGCGAGGCGCCATCCATAGACCTTGAGCATGAAGTCGTTGGTCGTCCCGGTGGGCACGACAAGGTGTGCGTTCTGAAGGTGCGAGAGATTCGCGAAGGGCAGTTCGTTGAGCACGCGCACGACGGCGGCCCAGGCCCGCAACGCCATGTCCGCCGGGAAATGGCGCAACATCGTGAGGAAGAGATCTCGGGCGTATGCATTGTACGCTACCGTGTAGAAGGTGAGGAGATCGCGGTTTCCGTGGGCAAAAAACGCATGGCCGTTGACGATGGACGCGCCGTACTCGTCGAGATAGAGCTGGCCGAGCGTGTAGGGCGCGCGATCGGCGCCCAGCATCGCGTCGAAGGGCTCCATGAATCCCTGAACGAAGAAGTCGAAAACGTCCGAGGGTTCCGAATCGCCCATCAGAACGGGAAACGCACACACAAACACGACCAGCAAGAAGAACCCCACGGCCGCCACGCGGACGGCCAGTCCCGTTCGCGGGCCAGTCGGTATCAGGGCGAGGATCACGGCCACGACCGCCGGGATACCGATGAGGAGATCCTGCCGGAATCCGAGGCCAATACCGATGATCCCGCCGCAGAGGAGTACCATGCCGGCCAGGCCGCGCCGACTCCAGGGCCTCTTCACCAAGTGTCCAAGCGCCAGGATCAGGGCGAGGAGAAAAGGCGCCTTGCTGTAGTCGCGCAATGATGGCAACATGGCCAAGTGCACGGGGGACATTAACACGAGCGCGGCCCCAGCGACGGCGATGAATCGGCGCGTCCCCAAGCGAAACAGGCCGTAGACGCAGGCCACGGATGCCCCGTAGAGCGCACCAAAGAGCGGAAGCAGGGCAGCCCACGAGATGCCGGAGAGCCGCCACGCCAGCCCGATAGCGGTATACAGGTAGCGGTGGCGCACTTGGAAGGCCGTGGGCGGATGGGTGGGGATGTCCGAGGGTAGATCGGCCGGGGAGAATCGGGGTGTCTTCCTCGCCAGGAATTCCTGTAGCGGCGGGCACGCGTTGACGGCGGGATTGACGAAGCCCCGGCCGCACGCGAGCATCACGGCCGGCCCCATCCGTTCCTGGTAGAAATCGGCCGCCTCCCCATCGCGACTCACGAAGACCATGCCGGCGGCCGTCCCCGCCAGGAACAACACCAACACCGTGGCCCAATCGCTATGCGTCTTCGCCCAGTAGGCGCGCGCGTTGGCGCCGCACGTTGGCGGGCTCGCGTGATGCTCTGCCCCCCGTATATTCACCGATACCTCGATAGGGCCTGTCTAGGGAATCACTTGCATGGTGTGCAGAATGACGCTGACACCGTCCTGGTTCCATTTGTTGACTCCGAACGAGATGGTATACCGCCCATGCTCGTCGGGGTCCGGTAGATTAGCGTCTTCCAGCGTCAGGTTAAAGCGGCGCCCCGCCATCGGGATCTCCGCCGAGCCCAGCCAGACATCATTCACCTTCCAGGTGATGGTCATCTCCGGCGCGGCACACGCAAGGCTGAGAAGAATGGACTTCGGCTTCGACTCCGCGGCGAAGCGGATCTGGGCCGTGCTGCCGGGGCCGAGGGAAGCGAAGGGGGCCTTTGCCGCATCCAGTTGGTCAGGCCCCCACGTGCCCCGCAGGTACTTGCGGGAGTCCCGAAGGCCGAAGGTCACATACCCATCCACAGGAAGCGATAGGTCGGCGGGTTGGGTCAGGTCGAATACGGTGAAGCCGGGGCCTTTCTGACACGGGAACGTATCGTACAGCATATCGCGGACCTCATTGTACTGGCCGTGGTAGGCGTTATCGAACCACTCCTCCGGAATGGCCAGGATCGAGGCGCCTAACGGCAACACCTTGTTGATGAGGTCCGTTCCGAACACCGCCCCCTGGCCGTAACGTTCTTGCCAGCTCGTCCATCCCACACGGTCCGCGAAGTAGAGCGTGGCGGGACTCGCCGTGGAGGTGAGCACCAACGCGTTTTCCGCCGTATGCTCGCGAAGCCACTCACCGCAACGGTATTCGCTTTCGTGGTGATGGATCAGCGTCCGCTTGGCCACTTGCAGCGAGAAGACAACCGCGGCGGCGAGAATGCCTACGGCCACGACGTTGACCCACTGCCGCCGGAAGGACCATTCGAACGTCCGGGCGGCCAGTAATGCAAAGGGCGGCTCGAGGATCAACTGGTAGTAACCGTTCGGCGCGGTTCCGCCGGGCATGAGGAAGAAGAGTGACAGGGCGCCGGCAAGCCAGGCGTGGGCGAAGTAGTCGCGCCGGTCTCGTGCGGGCCGGAGCAGCCCGATCAGCCCCAACACGCACACCGTCGGGGTGACGGACCACAGCCAGACCGACTGGGCGATCCGTCCATAGTATGTGGGATCCGAGAGCCACCGCTTGAAGTCGAAGAAGCCGGGGCCCGAGAACGAAAGCCCGGTCCGTCCGATGAGGACGACGGAGGTCCAATACAGATACGCCAGGAACGGCACGCCGACCAGGGCGGCCAGCAAGTAGAGACCGCCTTGTGTGAAGGCGCGTAGCCCGAAGCGGTTGAAGGTCAGGAAGGCCATCGGGATGATCATCACGCCGAGCTGAGGCTTGGCGAGCAACATGAGCAGGCTGCCCGCGGCGGCGGCGAAGTAGGTTCGCCAATCGCCGGAGGCCAACCAGCGGTCATAGTAGTAGAGCGCGGCGAACGACACGGCAAACGCGAAGGGCTCCGGCATGTGGCACCGGCCGCAATAAAGGAAATAGGGGGAAACGGTCAGCAAGAGAGTGGCCACCGTCGCGCACAGGGATCCGTAGAAGCGCTTCACCAAACGGTGGAATATCACCGCGCCGAGGAGCGCAAAGAGGATCGGCACCACGCGCCCCACCCAGAAATCGATGCCGAACAGGTGATAGAGCATGGCGGTCAGATAGGGAACCACCATCAACTCCGTACCGCCGACGGTGCCCTTCGGGGCCACTTCGTCCGTCGTGCGCCAGTCCACGGAGGGGCTGAAGAGGTTCATGCCTTCGCGGTAGAAGTTGCGGGCGACCATACGCGTCTGCGTATCGCGCCAACTCAGGAAATCGACCGGCGGCGTGTTGATCTCGTACAAGCGCAGCAGGAATCCCAGCAGAACTACGAATCCCAACAAGACGGCGTGTCGGAAGGCCTCGTCCGTGCGAAACCGAGCCAACCACCCCGTTGATTGCCTCACGTTTGCGGATGCTGTCATGCGATTTCGTTCCTGAACCCTGGGCCGCGTGTTCGCGCCGCGACTTATTGTTCCTTGCCTACCTGCTCCAAGAGGATGCGCTCGCGCAACTGACGTGCATACTGCGCGCGGCCGCCCGTTCCGCCCTGAAGAAACTCGTCGAGATAACGGAGAGCCTCGTCATAGTCATGGTTACTGAAGGCCATCACACCGAGTTCGTAGGCGTTGTTGCCTCCCGGGCGGATGGCCTGGCCGGCCAGAAACGTTTCTCGCGCTTTCTCGTGTCGACCCTGCTTCTGGTACACCACGCCCTCATAGTACCGGGCTTGCGCCTGATCGTCGGGCCGCGCCGCCGCAGTGGCCTCGTCGAACCATCGCTGCGCTACCTCGAGGACGTCTTCCATCCGTCCCGCTCTGATGAGAGACTCGCAGAGCGGCGCGTAGAGCGTGATCGGCGTATCCTCGCCATGGTACGCTTCCTCGAGATACTCCAGGGCCACTTCCGGACCTTCTCGCATGTAGAGCAACGTGCCGAGGCGCTTGAGCGTGAAGGTTCTGTTCTGCGCGCCGGCGAACCGGCATTCAAGCGCCCTCCGGTAGCAGAGGATGGCGTTCTCATACTGGCGGGCCGCCTCGAATTGCTTGCCGCGCTCGAACATGATCTCGCCGAGACGATCGCTCAACCCCGAGACCACGGGCGTTCCCAGTAGACCGTAGACCACCGTGAAGGCGACAAATGCCGTAAACACCACGGCCGATACCGAGAGCGCCAATCGGTTGGCGCCGGGCGGCAATCCGCGCGGCGGCTGAACCTCCGGTTCCGGTGGGGCTGCTGCCGGCTCAGCCCGCGGCGTCCTCTGCTTCTTTGCCATCGTGTTCGACCTTTCCTGACCCGCCGTATCTAGTCTTGCGCCACGGCAGCCCGTTCCTTCTCAATCTGCTGCCGCACGCGATCATCCAATCCCGGTGTATCGAGCAGTGCTTTGAACTGTTCACGGGCCGAAGCCTTCCAGCCGGCCTTGGCATGAATCTGCGCGAGCCGGTATCGCGCTTCGAATGAGTTCGGCGCACGGCGTACCGCGTCCCGGGCCAACTGCTCTGCGTCGGCGTAGCGGCCTTGGCGTCCTAGCGCCTCGGCGCGTTGGAGCAGGCACTCCGCCTGGTGGGCCGAATCGAGGACAGGCATCGCGTTCTCGAGGATGGTTTCAGCGCTTGCCCAAGACTCCATGAGCAAGTGGACATGTCCCAGCGCCATGAGGGCTTCGCCTCGAGCCTGGTCGTCCAAAGCACGCGTATTGACGGCATCGAGAAACAGTTCCGCTATCCAAGCGAACTCGAGCGCGACCACCTTGGGTTGGGTATCCTTGGCCCGAGCCATCGCTGCCTGCTCGATCAGTACCGCACCCTCCACCAAGCGGTCGGCCTTTCCGCTGAGCCAGATCTCGAGCGCTGTGAGCACCGGCGATGGTGTCTCGCGCCGATTGGCGATGGCCGCGTTGGCCGCGGCCAGTCCCTCCTCGAGCTGCGCCGCCTGCCCTTCTCCCCTGGAAAACGCCGCGTAGGCGCCCCATAGGTCGAGGCGATTCGGCGAAACGCGTAGCGCGCGAATCAGGACCTGCCGCGCCAGGCCGATCTCCTGAGGCCGCTGACGATAGACTTCGGCAAGCCATAGCGTCACCATGGAGAAGGTGTCGGCGTCGACGGGTTCTTGTACATCGAGCCAACTCAAGGCCGCGTTCAGCGCGTCCATGAGTCCGTTCGTTTGGCCTCGATCGACGGCGAACCGATAGAACTGACGCCACGACTCCTGGTCGGCGACGTTCAACTCCACCGCCCGCCGGAACGCCCGCTCGGCCTCGGCGTCCTCGCCAAGTCCCGCGCACGCTTCCGCCAGCATGCGGTTCACTTGGCCCTGATTGGCCGATCCGCGCCGAAGCGTCTCATACAGGTTTGTTTTGGCGACGCTCCACCACTTGAGCGCCTCCTCGCGATCCTGTTCATCGGCGCCCGCCCTCGATAGGCGCCGCGCCCGCACCAGGGCCGTCCGCCCGAGCAAATCGCTCGCTTCGGAGAGGTACGGGCAGATGGACAGTGAATGGGCCGCCTGCTCCTCGGCCTTTGCAATGAGCACGTCAAACTCCTCGTCTCGGCTCGCCTGGTTCTTGTCGGTGGCCTTGGCCACCGCCCAGTTGAAGTAGCCGTCCGCCAAGTAGATAGAGCTCAGAATGTACCCCGGCTCGAGCTCGATGGCCTTCCGGAACCGCTCGATCGCGCGCTCGGGCCGTTTCAGGTTGAGGTCGATCCGGCCCATATCACGCGGGAATTTCGAGTCCCACGGAACCAGGCGCGCGCCCTTCTCCAGGGCATTGTAGGCCACATCCCAGTACTCGTAGTTCTTGGCGCCCATGGCCCGCTGGAAGTAGTACTGGCCCTTGAACACACGCGTCTCGAGCGTGGCCAATGCGAGCGCGACGGCCAAGGCGGCCACCAGCGGCGCATAGACCTTGATGGAATAACGCACCGGCGGATCCTGCCGCGCCGGTCCGGCCATCAGGCCCTCGAGAAGACCGGCCAGCATGAACAGCAGACCGGCCGACACAGGGACGTGTACGTTAAAACCGAACAGGCCGTCGACGGCGAACGCGCAGAAACACGCCGCCAGTGTGAACCCCAATCGGCGCCGATCCTTCTCCGAAGCGGACAGGGCGAGAATCAGGCCAAACACGACACACGTCACCAAGAGGGTAACGTATAGGGCCGCTGAGGCCAACCCTCCCTCGACGGCCGCTTCGAGGAAGTCGTTGTGCACATTCTTGTTGATCATGTACTTCTCGGCGACGCGCCGCTTCTCGAAATCCGTCCAATACGGCGGGTTGTCGATGCGGTAGTTCCCCGGCCCGAACCCCAGGATCGGCTTATCGAGCACCATCCGACACGCGCCGTAGAACGAGTGGTACCGCAAAAGGATGGATCCGTCCAGCGGCAGACAGGATCCCGTCCGCGCCTTCGACAGGCCCATGACAAGACCAGCCCCCACCACCATGATGGCGCCCACGGTGACGCACGAGACGAGCACCGCGCGGACAGGTTTGCGTATCCGCCACCCGACAAACGCCGTCATCGACACCAGCAGCAGGGCCACCGGGATGGCCACCTTCGCGGCGCGAACGTCCGTGAAGAAAATATGCGCCAGGATCAGCATGGCCGGTATGGCGCACCACCGCGTGCTTCTCCTCAGCGTCAGCGCCACGGCCATAATGAACGCGAGGTTTAGCGCGTGACTGGCGAGGTTCGGATTACCGTAGGTTGAGGGTAGGCGGAGGTACTCCTCGACCTCACGGGTCGACCAGGGGAAGGGATCGATACCGGCCTTCTGGAGAAACCCGTAGATGCTGGACACGGCCACGGCCACGCAGGTCACCGCTAGGAAACGCCAGACCTGCTCCGGTACGCGGAAGGCGTGCGACACCACCAGGTACAGCAGCACGAGGGTGACGTACCGGCCGAGCATGTGCAGGCTGTTGGCCACGTTCGAGGACAGCAGCGCCGCCACGAAGTTCACGGCCAGGTACAGCAGCATGACGGCCAGGATGATCGACGGCCGTTCGAGGGGCTCCTTGCGGATGATCAGGCCCCACAGCCATAGGCCGAGCAGGGCCACGACGAACCAACCGAGCAACAGATTCTTGATATCGTTGGGCGGATCGGGGGTGTACGGACATAACGCGAGAACCAAGAGCACGACGGCCACCGCCAGGATGACCCGCATCGCCCGTTGTGTAACGAAATCCCTCATGCGCTACTCCTCGGCGGGCGTCGCCCCCGTTTGCCGCAGCACGCGTTCGAGCACCTCGATGTATCGGGCTGCCTTTCGGCGGCGCGTGAACCGATCGAGGACGTATGCCCGGCCGTTCTGACCCAAGAGGCGGCGGCGTCCCGGATCGCCATACAACCGCCGCACGGCATCCGCATACGCTTCCGGATCCTCGGGCGTCACGCGCACACCGGCCGCGGCCTCGGTGACAATCTCGAGCGCCTGGCCTTCCGCGCCCAGGATCACGGGCCGCGCGCAGGCCATGATCTCGAAGATCTTCGAGGGGATGTTGATCCGGAAATAGGCGCCCTTGCGCAACGGCACAAAGCACAGGTCCGCCGCCGCGTAGAACTCCGGCATCCGCTCCTTCGGCTGGAGCGGCAGAAACTGCACATTCGGTAGATGGTGGGCGTCGGTCCACGCCACAAGCTTCGGTTTATCGGCGCCGTCCCCGACGAACACGAACAGCACATCCTCCAAGTCCTGAACGCGCTCGGCCGTCTCGACCAGTGTCTGCAACCCCTGCGAGACGCCGTGCGCGCCAATGTACATCGCCACGAACCGGCCTTCCCATCCGAACTCGCGCCGAACGGCGTTGGCCGTGTCGGCCGGCACGAAGAGATCCTCGCGAATGCCGTTCTCAATCGTGAAGAGCTTCCGCGCGTCAAAGCCGCGATCGACAAGGGCCCTGCGCGACGCCTCCGCGACGGTCACGACCGCGCGGGCACGACGATACAGAAACGCTTCAATGGCATACAGGATCTTGACCAGCACGGGGTTTCGGATCATGCCGACATCCACGGCTTGCTGCGGCAGGATGTCGCGGACCTCGAACACCAAAGGCGCCCGCTTGAATACGCTGAGTAGATAGCCTAGAGGTCCGACGAAGAACGGGCCCGACGAGGCGATGACGACATCGGGACGTTGGCACCGGAACACGCCGCATACAAGCGCCGACACCATGAACGATAGCGAGGCCAGCGCGCGCCGCCAGACCACGCGGTTTGGCGTCGCGTAGATCCACGAGCGGTGGATCGTGTAGCCGTCGCGCTGTTCGGGCACGTAGAATCTCCCCCGATACGCCTCGGGAATGATGCCCGCCGGATAGTTGGGAATGGCCGTACACACGTCGACGTGGTGTCCCGCTTCGGCCCAGTACTGAGCGTGCTCGGAGTTGCGGGCGGCGGCCGCGCCGAACTCGGGCGGGAAATACTGAGTCAATAACAGGATTTTCATGCACGGTTTCCCAGGTACGCCGCGGCCAGTTCGTGTAGCTGGCTCGACCTCAAGACATCGACGTTTTCTGGGAATATAGCATATCCGAGGGCATCGGGGCAGGTTGCCCTCTTCTCGAGGATGAGGCATTCCGCCGGCAGCGCCCTACCAAACGCCGGGCAGTACCAGCCTTGATGGGGCCCCTCGGTACCGCAGGCACGGGCGACGCGATCCACCCCAAAGGGCACGACCGTGACGGCCTCGCGTCCGCGCTGGGCGACCCACTCTTCGTCGCCGCGTTGAAGGGCCACCTCCGGGTGGAAATGCACGAAATCCTGGACGCGGCACGTTCGGGGGCCGCCAATTCGCTCGATCACGAGCCAGAACCGACCCTGGTGCAACACGATCACGCGCTCATGGGTGAACGGCAGGAAACCATCATGGCTCGCCTCCAGCATAGGACTCTCGCCGGAGGACTCGAAGCGGATTTGGCCCGGTGCGTACCGTCGACCTACGCGGAAGCCGTGCCAGCACTCGATCTGTTCCCGGCCATCCACCATCACCGTGTTGTGGGCGCGCGTGGAACGGCAGTACTCCCGCCAGGGCCCCGGCTCGTACTCCCGCACCCCGGCATCAACGATGAAGCGTTGGCGGCCCACGCTCAGCTCGAAGCTGAGCATATCGGAATGCGCATGGCCCAGTTGATAGCGAGGGCCCGGCATTCCCGCCTTGGCGATGAGCCGGCCCCGGCCGTTCGAGGTTGTCAGAACGTAGTATCCCGAGGGTGCAAGGGCGTAGCAGGCCCCGGGCCGGGCCGGTGCATCGAGGCCGCACTGTTCGCAGGCGACCGCAATCAGCCCCTCGGGGCGGCCGCCGTCGTCGAGCACCGCATCGCCGAAGAGTGGGATGCCGCCATCGTCGTGGAGGACTCGCTTCAGGAAGGTCGTCATGCGCGCGATGGCCTCGACCACAAAACCGGGCGGCGACTCGAGCGCGGCGTGGACCAACACGAGATCCCGGAGCACCTGGACGTGATACATGGGGCTGCGCTCATAGTGGCCGCCGTCGTCGAGCACCTGCTCGGCGAGTTCGCGTTCGAGCAAGGGAAGTCCAGCGCGCAGGGCCTCACGCCCGGCCCCGGTCGCCCGGCCCAGGGCCATACCGGCCACGATCAGCGCCTGCGCGTCCTTCAGCAGGTGGTTGGCCCGGACGTCGTGTTCGATGTGGCGGCTCAGGTAGGCCGCCTGTGTTGCCAAGCTCTTGACTATGCGCAGAGACGCCACCGGCAGAACGGCCAGAGCCTGGATCCAATTCATCAGCCGCGCCGCAATCACAAAGGCATCCCAGCCCGGCGATTCGCCCGTGGCGTTGCCGGTTATCCAATCGTCCAGCCACGCCCGCAGTCGCGCCGCATCCGAGGCGTCCGGCTCGTACAGATCCGCCCGCGCGAGGTCGCGCGCGTAGTCGAAGTAATGCAGGAGGTAGCGCCAGAGTCTCGGCATACCGCCGCGCCGCCAATCGACGGGCACCGAGAGATCGGCGGCAATGCCCATGAAATGCGCCTCGTTCCGGCGCAAGGGATCGAGGCGGCCCGGCGCGAGCGGATCGTGGCGCGCGCAGCGACAGAGATACTCGCGGACACGGACCAGGACTGCCGGGTCCAGTTGGCCGCCTGCCTTCCAGTCGGGAACCCGCCGCTTCAGGCCGCGCCGGTCGAGCGCGTAGCGGACACGCCAGGCCACCTGGCCCGGATCGAGATGGCGGACGGTGCGCCCGTACCGCGCAATGTCGTGCAGGCGAGTCATCGCCTATTGCGCCCCCCGACCCGTGATGACGGTCTTCACCGTATCGATCAGGATACGGATGTCCAGAGCAAACGAGATGTTGTTGATGTAGACCAGGTCGTATAGGAGCCGATCGGCCGGCGTCGAGTCGTATCGCCCCCAAACGTGCGACAACGACGTGATGCCCGGGCGAACTTGAAGCCTCAGCGGAAACAGCGGTACCTCCTCGCGAAACTTCTCGACGAAGAAGGGGCGTTCCGGGCGCGGCCCGACAAGGCTCATATCGCCCTTGAGCACATTCCAGATCTGGGGGATCTCGTCGATCCGTTTGCTGCGCAGGAACCGCCCGATCTTCGTGACGCGCGGATCCTCCTTGCCGGCCCACACCGGCCCCGACTCCTTTTCGGCGTCCAGGCGCATTGTCCGAAGCTTCACGATTGCATAGGCCTTGTTGTTGCGGCCGCACCGTTGTTGACGGTAGAAGACAGGGCCCGGCGAATCGCGCTTGATCGCGATGGCTGCCCATAGCAGGATGAACGAGGCCGGAATCAGTGCAAACAGCGCCACGGTGATATCCATGGCGCGCTTCACGAAGGCATAGGCCGGAGACAGGCGCCTCGGATCCAGAGCGATGAGCGGAAGCCCGCCAATCTCGTAAAGGGCCAGTCGGCCTACCATGGCCTCATAGAATCCGGGCAGCACGTGGATCCGCACCCGGCTCGACAGCTCGACAATCTGAAGGAGCTTCTCCGCGTCGTGCATGATCGAGTCGCCCAGGACAAGGACCTCTTCGACCTCGTACTCGCTGACGATCTGTGCCAAGTCCGGCATTTGGCCCAGAAAACCGTTCTCAATGGAGCCGCCTTCACCCGCATCCGCCACGCAGCCGACGATCTCGTGGCCGCTGCGCGAGTATTGCTCGAGCTCCGCCGCCACCGCCTTCACGCGCGCGGCGCGCCCCACGACCAGAACGCGCGAGGTCAACACGCCGCGCCGGCGGCGCTGCCGCGTGTACCAGACGCGCCAGCCCGGCAACAGGACGAGACTCATGCCGCCCGCCATCGCGAATACCGACCTCGGGATCACCTGCGCGCCGGGCGTGTAATACAAGATGAACGCCGTGGACACGGCAAAGGACACCATCGTCGCCACGACCACTCCCCACACGGCGGCAAACGCCACGTCCGACTCGGCACGCATCTTGTCGAACCGGTAGCCCTGAAACGACGCCAGGGCGGCCACGTGAACCACAAGGAACGGAAGAGCCACATACGCCAACGCGTTGAGCGACTCGACCGGCGCGCCGCTCAGTACACGAAACACGCCGGCCGCGGCATACGCGTACACGAGCAAGACGCTGTCCGTCAGGATAGCCGCAATCCGCTGCATCATGGGCCGCCTCCGGACACCGTGAGCGGCCACAGCATCACATGGGCCGCGTCCTCGCCGCCCACGGCCATGTCGAGTTGGTACGCGCCGGGCGCGGCATCGGCGGGGATAACGGCCGCGAAACGTCGCCGAACCGTATCGCCGCGCCAGAACGGCGCCGGCGCCAGCGATGGCGGTTCGGAGGTCAGCAATTGTGCATCGGCGGTTTGCGTCAAACCGGCAGGCCTCAGGAAGAAACGGACCGTCAAATCGCGCCCCGCCGGCACGTCACCCACGACCCGCAGCCATAGCGATACGTGCAAGCACTCGCCGGGCGCACACCCGTCCGGGGCGGCCGAGGAACCGCAAAGCGCCAACCGCTCGGAGACGCTCCGTTCGATTCGGCGCGGTGGCGCCAAGGCATCGACACGCAGCGTCATCCGTGCCACCTGAGCCTCGTCGCCGATGCGCGCATAGACCGCGCGAAGCCGTTCGGCCGCATCGACGGCTTCCGGAAAGCACTCGAGATAGGCGCGCCACGCCTCGATGGCCGAGTTCCATTCGCCGAGCGATTCGTGTACGGCGGCAATATCCTGCCAGAGCAGCTTGGCTTCCGGGCCATTGCCGGCGGCGAGGGCCGTGTTCCATGCGGCAATCGCCTTCAGGGGTTCGCCCTGCCGCAGACGAGCCCGGCCCAAGAGGGCCTCCGCCTCGACGCGAAAGGCGGGTCCTTGTGCGGCGGCCTCGAGATGCCGCACACACGATTCGTACTGCGCGATCGCAAACAGCCTCAACCCTAGATCGAACTGGGCGGCATAGTCATCGGGATACTTCGCCACATAGGCTTCGTATGCCGTGATCGCCTCACCCGACCGTGCCTGGCGATCCAAGAAGGATGCGTAACGCCGCACGCCACTGAACTGCTGGCGGCCCACGCTCGCGGCACGCGCGTACATTGCCTCCGCCTCGTCATACCGATTCCTGCGCTCCAAGTAGCCTGCGTACGCCAAGAGGACGTCTTCGCGTCGGTCATAGCGCTTGAACAGGATCTGATAGACGCGCTCAGCCTCCTCCGCGTTGTTTTGCTGCTCGAGCGTGCCGGCGCGCGCCATCAAGGCCGGCCGCGCATGACTGGACAGATACGAGGCCACCGGGTGGCGAAACCAGATCGCCCCCGCGGTCAGCGTCAGGAAGCTGAGCATCAAGAGGCCCCACGCGACCTGCTCTCTTTTGAGTCCGGACACGTTCCTCAAGTCTCCCCAATGCCACGGGCAGAAGGCACACCTTCCACTACCTCGTCATACTAGCACCGCGCCACCGAAAAGGACAACGGGATACCTCATCGCCCCGGGCGGGCCCCCGGATTGGCGGCATGCGGTTGGCGCCGCCACCGGTGCGCTTGGTAGTATCATCGCGAGGGGCGTCTTCAGACGATTCAGGCCATGCTCACGACGCCCGAGAGGAGGTAACGTGATCATTCTGGCCGGTTGGCTTTCGCAATTGTGCATTGCCGCGTCGGCTGGTGGCATCGTGGCGCACGAACCGCCCTCGAGCCCCCATGAGGGCGAGTGGGCCTTCGTCGACGCGCTGGCCGCTCCGATGGAGTGGCATCCGCACTGGAACCGACGTGAAAAGGCGACCGGCGAGGCCGATCTCGGGGCCGGCGTCAACATCGAGGCCGCCTTCGCCGATCCGGAAGGCCTTCTCGATGCGGCGTATCAAGACCTGAACGCCTTCTTGCGGGCCGTCGGCGTGCCGCTCGATGGTCCGTTCCGGATCATCACCGAGCAGGTGCCGACGGAACGCTTCGAGGCGTTCCGCGTTGTGGTCTCGGATGGCGAATGCCGTATCCAGGCCAACGATACCGAGGGCATTCGGCGCGGCGTCTTCTTCGTCCAGGACGCTCTGCTGGCTTCCGACGGCCCCTTTCTCGCCCTCGGCGAAACGGTGCGTTCACCCTTCATCCACACGCGCATCTCGCGCTGCTTCTTCGGCCCCATCAAGCGCCCACCCATGAATCGAGATGAACTCCTCGATGATGTGGACTACTATCCCGGCGACTATCTCAACCGGTTGGCCCACGATGGCGTGAATGGACTCTGGCTCACCATCGAATTTGGGGATATCTGCCGGACCTCGCTCATGCCGGGCTGCGATCCCCACCGCGAGCAGCGCCTCGAGAAGCTGCGCAAGACCGTGGCCAAGTGCCGCCGGTACGGCATCAAGGTCTTCCTATTCTGCATCGAACCGCGCGCCATGGAGCCGGCCCACCCGCTGCTCAAAGAGCATCCCGAGATCGGGAGCAAGCCCTTCTCGGGCAACAGCCGGCTGTTCTGTCCCTTTTCCGACGCCGCGCAGACCTATCTCTACGAGGCGGTGAACGGCGTTTTCATGGAGGTCCCCGGCCTTGGCGGCCTGATTAATATCAGTTTCGGCGAGCGCCCCACCACGTGCCTGAGCGGCGTAGACGGGAACTGGCGCGTGGCGTGTCCGGTTTGCGCCGAGAAACAACTCGGCGAGATTCTGGAGGCATCCCTCGGCGCCATGGAACGCGGCATGCACGATGCGAATCCCGACGCCAAACTCATCTCGTGGCTCTATGTGCCGGGAAATGGCACCGGCGCCGACCGCCCCTTCGATCCGCTCGTCGGCATCGCGCAGCACACGCCGCACGGCGTGATCTGCCAGTATAACTTCGAGTCGGATGGCGTCAAGGTACAGCTCGGCAAAGAGCGCTTCGCCGGCGACTACTGGCTCTCGTACACCGGCCCGAGCGCCGCCTTCGAGCGCGTTGCCGCCGGCGTCGCCGAGGCCGGCGGCGAGATGGGCGCCAAGATCCAGGCCTGCTGCTCGCACGAAGTCGCCACGGTGCCGTATGTGCCGGTGCCGGGCCTGCTCTATCCGAAGTACCGCGCCATGCGCCGTCTCGGCGTGACTTCGGTGATGCAGTGTTGGTATTTCGGCAATACTCCGTGCGTGATGAACCGCGCCGCAGCGACGGTCCTGCCCTTCGCGTCCGAGGATCTCAGCGAGGACGCCTTCCTCGAGGAACTCGCGCGTCGCGACTGGGGGCCGGCCGATGCCGGCCAGGTCGTGCAGGCGTGGCGCCTCTTCGCCGAGGCCTACGATAACTATCCGCTCACGAACGCCTTCCAGTTTTACGGCCCCATGCACGACGGCATTGCCTGGCCGCTCCACCTCAAGCCTGTCAATCGCAACCTATCGCCGACGTGGCGTTCGGACTATCCGGTGAGCGGCGATCGCATCGGCGAGTGTTTCCACGGAAGCCACTCCTTCGCGGAAGCGCTCGAGTTGTGCCGGCGCATGTCGGAGACCTGGCACCAGGGCCTCGATCATCTGCGGCCGCTCAAGCCCCGCACCGCCGGAGACTCGGCCCGGCTGAACGATATCACCGTCGCCGAGGCCCTCGACCTCCAGTTCCGTTCGGGCTACAACATCCTCCGTTTCTACGACCTTCGCGAGCAACTGCTCTACGGCGGCGCTGTGCCCAAGGCCGATGTGCTTGACGAATTGCGCGCGATTGTTGCCGAGGAGATCGACAATGCAACAAAGCTGATCGCCCTGTGCGGCGAGAATCCCTTCCTCGGATTCCATTCAGAAGCCGAGTGTTACCGGTACTTCCCCGCGCGACTCGAGTGGCGCATCGAACGGCTGCGCGATATGCTGCGCACCGAGTTCGAAGAGGCCGCGGCGGCCATTGCTGCCGGCGAGGATGTGTTCCCCGAGGAATCCGGACGCGCCGACGGGCCGCTCACCGTGCCGGCCGCACGTGTCGGCGAGGCCTTCGCGTCGGACTGGCAAAACGACGCGGCCTGGATAGCCCTACCGCGCGTCAAGGTCAGCGCCGAGGATCCCGTGTGGTCATGGCAGGCCGCGCACGATGGCACATCGCTCTACCTCGATGTGGAGTGCGCGCCGTCCGAGGCGTGGCGGGCCGTGGCGATTGCCGTGGCGGTTGAGCCTTCACACCTGTTTCCGCGTCACACTTTCCGCGCCGACGTGCACGGCAAACACGACGTGCGCCAAGGCTGGCTCATTCCGGATGCGCCGTGGGACTTCGCCGCGCCCATGACCGACGGCCGCCAGGCCTTCCGCCTGCGCATTCCCCTCGACGGTTTCCAGGGCGAGGTCGATCCCGCTCGGCCGATGCGCATCAACCTGGAAGTCACCTACACGTCGCGTGCCGATCAGCACGCCGTCGTGAAGAGCTGGACGCCACCGGTCGAGAACCCTCTGGCGTATCGCCTCGGCTACGGCGGAGACGACCCTCGCACAATGGGCTGGCTCCAACTCGAATGATCGTGCCTCCCGTTGCCGCGAGCTTTGACCATGCCGGTCACAGCAGTTGGCGTACGATGATCGTGCGCCGGGGCATAACGTAGGGCATCGAGCAACCACTGAATGCACGGAATCCACGAAACTTGGCACGGACTGGTTCCGTGTCGTTCGGTGCATTCTGTGGTGGAAAAAGCTCCGCATGCGAGGGTGGGAACATCACCCGTTTTTTGATGCCATGTCTCGTCAGGAAATCAGAATTCTCGGAGAGGAAAGCGCAGACGCCCAGTAGTCATTGCCAGTACTACTGGGATAGATCCTCTTGGACGGGCGTTGAGGGACCATCCGTTGTGGTGTGGCCTTGTGTTCCCTTACAGGGCGATCTGTCTCTCGATGCGTTTTCCCTGGGCGTTGCCCAGGGCTGTAATCTCGCGGCCCTTCAGGCCACCTCTCGCGAGCACAGACTTGGCCTGAAAGGCCTCAATATCTCAGCCCAGGGCAACGCCCTGGGAATAAAGGAGTTACACATTCTCGCCGCGCCCTGAAAGGGCAACAGCTTCGCTCCGTTCATGCCCCCACGTGACCACGGATACCACGACCTGACCAGGTGATGCTACACCGCGCGTGCCATCGGATCTCGCCCCGTCTCAAGCGATTTCCTCCCAGCCTTTCCCCTCCCACGCAAGGGGTCCCTCGTCACTTGAGAACTCATTACGGCCTGGGGGAATTGCCTCGTAGATCGAGCCTGCAGCAGGGCGCGGTTGTTTCGCAATCAACCGGATAAGCCGGGCGCGTTCCTGTGGCGTCAAGCCGGTAACGAGCGGGAGGATGGCCTCAGCCGTCATTTGTCTCGCCGGGGCTGTATTCTCGTGGCCTTTCAGGCCGCCTTCGCGTTGGCCGGTCTCCACGGCCGCGGCCGCCGGGTCTCAGGAAACACGGTTGGATGCGGTTACTGGGTGGGAACGGCCTCTTCAAGGTGTTGCTCGTACTTCACGGTCGGGCCGTCGGTGTCGACGCTCACCCACCGGATCATCACGTCGCTGTGTTCAGGGGACTTGGGTTTTCCGGGCGGGCCCCACGTTTCGTCGGTGACGTGGGCATCATAGATTTCCGTGTCGCCGGAGCGCACCTTCCTGAAAGAGTTCATGTGGATGTGCCCCGAGTAGTTCGCGTCCACGGAGTCGGCATAGTTGCGAAGAAAACCAGTGATGGCCTCCATCTCCTCTTTCGAGAACAGGAACTTGTCGGCCAGGATGATGCCCGTGTTGTACATGGGATGATGGGTCATCGTCACGATGTTCTCGGCGCCGGGCTTGGCGCACCGGGCGATGTCGGCCGTGAACCACGTCCAGGTGCCGTTCTGCACGTCGTTCAGCTCGGCGCCCTCGTCGCCCGGCACTCTGGACACAAAGTCGGGACAGGAGAAATGACATCCCTTGTGGTCGAAGGAGAAGCTGTGGAGGAAGGCATCGCCCACGGGCGTTGACGCCTCGTTCCAGTTTGTGAGGCCCTTGGCGAGGCGCGCGTACTGGTCTTTGAAGACGGCGTGGTACGCGCTTTCGGAGTGGGCCTGGACCTCGTTGTCGCCCAGCATGGGAACGTACAAAAGGCCGACATCGTTCAGGGGATCCAGCACTTCCCGCGCGATATCGAGGTTGCACCGGTCGCCCGACGTCCCCCAACCGATGTCGCCCAAGACGAACACCACCTCGATGTGTTTGGTGTCCTTGTTTGCGATAAGCCAATCGACAGCGGTTCTGAGGGCGGCTACATGCTCCGGATCGCCGCCGAGATGGGGATCGGTGATGACCGCGAAACTAAACGTCGCGCCCAAGGCATCGCTGCACGCGAAAGGCAAGACTGCTCCAGCCAGCACGGCGCAAATGAGCCGAATGTGTACTGCATTCGTCACGGTAACTATCTCCCTGTGTGGAAAACACGTGCGCGGATTATAGAGGGCCATGTGGACAAGCTCAAGGAAATGGATAGACTTCCGGGAGCGGGGCCTGTTCACGGAAGGCTTGTCGATCGGCTACAATGCGGAACCAGGCGCGTGAGAGTCGAGGGACGCGACACCGTTTGGAGTAGGAAGCGGGGCGTATGGGCACGCTTTGCGGCAACCTGGAGTGCGGGAGAACAAGATGCCGGCCTCCGGCCGATTGGGGAAGTTGTCTCGCCATGGCCGTCGTTGCGGCGTGTCTGGCGGTGTCGTTCGTCGCGGCCGGGGCGGACAATCGATTTCTCTGGGAACTTGGGACATCCGATAACGACGATGCGGAGTTCGCCCTGGCTCCTTCGGACCACGCGTCGTACCGCCGCGACGGCTTCTTCGTCGTGGGCCAGTCCGAGACGAGACAGGATTGGCCGTACGTGCAGCCTGGGCCTGCGGATCGGGAATTCGGTGGCAAGCCGCACACGTTCACGATCCTGTTCGGCGTGAAGGCCGCCATTCCGGAAGGGCGATGCCGGCTCGTAGTCGATCTCATCAACACGCACTATGCGAAGCCGCCGGAACTCGAAGTGGCCATTAACGAGTCCGCGTTCCATCAGGAGATGCCCCTCGGCGCGGACGATGCCGCGTTCTACGGCGAGCCGGCGAAGGGCAAGGAGCATTGCTTCGAGATCGCTTTTCCGGCCAACCTCCTCAAGCCGGGCCCAAACGAGATCCGGATCACCACGATATCCGGCAGCATGATTCTTTATGACTGGCTTGGCCTCGAGGTCCCTACCGCCGTTGAGAGCGAACCGCTTGCCGCCACCCTGCTCCGGAACTGTCGAGTTCGACCACACCTCCTCGTCGAGCGCGATGGCGCACTGCTCCAGCCGGTGGCGGTGGAACTGCATCATTCCGGAGCACCGGTCGCACTCACGGTGGCCGCGGGCGGCCGCGAGGTCCTCCAGCAGTCCATCGACGCCGGAACCGTCGCGGTCGAGATCCTGCTGCCTGCGTGCGAAGGGCCAACGGACGTGCCGATGACGTTTCGTACGCCGGCCGGGCTTGTTGCGGAGCAGACCCTCGCGCTCAGGCCCGCACGCAAGCTCGAGATCTACCTGCTGCCGCACTCGCACGTGGATATCGGCTACACCCATCTCCAAACAGAGGTCGAGCGAGACCACTGGGGCTTCATCGAGCGAGGCATCGCAGCCGCACAGGAAACGGGCCGGCTGTCGCCGGGCGCGCGATTCAAGTGGAACGTGGAGGTGCTCTGGGCCGTGGACAGCTATCTCCAGCAGGCCTCGCCGGCGCAGCGTTCGGCGTTCGCAGGCGCCGTCACGCGCGGGCAGATCGGCCTGGACGCCTTCTACTGTCACGAACTCGCCGGCCTGTGTCGGCAGGAAGAGCTCATGCGGTTGCTCGCATGCGCCCGCCGACTGAGCAAGGATCTCGGTGTTCCCATCGAGTCGGCCATGGTGACGGATTGCGCCGGCCTCACCTGGGGTGCGGTGCCTGTGCTGGCCCAGAGCGGCGTGAAGTACCTTTCCCTCGGGCCCAATGCCGGCCATCGCACCGGCTTCACCCGCGATGCCTGGGACAACCGACCGTTCTGGTGGACCTCGCCGTGCGGCCGATACAAAGTCCTGTGCTGGCAAACGGATAGTGCATACCAGCCTTCGTTCTCGGACGAGGACGAACTCGGGGCGTTCCTCGATGCCTTCGACCGGCGCGTCGCGGCGTATCCCTACGACATCCTCTACTATCGATACTGCAAAGGCGATAACCGAGGGCCGGATGAGGGCTTGTCGGCCTTCGTTGAGGAGTGGAACACGCGATTCGCCTATCCCCGACTGATCATTGCCACAACGGCAGAGGTGTTCCGGGACTTCGAGCAGCGCTACGGCGAGGCCATCCCGTCCGCCAGCGGCGATTTCTCTCCCTATTGGGAGGATGGCGCCGCGTCGTCGGCCCGCGAAACCGCCCTGAACCGCGCGGCGGCCGAACGACTGGTTCAGGCGGAAGTCCTGTGGTCGATGCGGAGTCCGGCGGCGTTTCCGGAGGGCGAATTCGATGAGGCGTGGCGCGATGTTGTCCTCTACGACGAACACACCTGGGGCGCGCGAAGCTACGTCGGCGCCCGCGGTGCATATCCGCCCGGATCGGCGGAGTATGACGCGCAATGGCGCATCAAGCAAGGCTTCTCCCTCGACGCCGATGCAACGTCACGCAACTTGCTGGCTCGGGCACTCGACCGATGTGGATCCTCATCCGATCCCATTGCGGCGGTGGACGTGATCAACACGTCGTCGTGGCCGCGTTCGGGATTAGTCACTCTGCCCAAGGAGTGGGGTCTACGCGGCGAGGCCGTCCGAGATGGCGCAGGCCACCCGTTGCGGGCACAACGTCTGGCGTCCGGCGAACTGGCCGTCATGGTAAGCGATGTTCCCGCCTTTGGCGCCGCGCGCCTGACGTTCCACGAGGGGGCTCCTCACTGCTCAGGCGCCGCAAGGGCCGAAGGAACGGTTTTGGACAACGGCCTTGTGCGCGTTTCTATGGATGAGAGCACGGGCGTCATTCGCCACTTGCGTTGGGAAGACCAGGGCGTCGACCTTGTCGATCCTGAGGCGTCGGGAATCAACAGCTACCATTATGTCGAGGGATTCGATCCGGCGCACGCGGCCTCGAACGGTTCGGTTTCGATGACCGTGAAAGACGCGGGGCCGGTGGTGGCGTCCCTCACCGTCGAATCGGACGCACCGGGATGCCACCGGCTGGTCCGCGAGGTGCGGATCATCGACGGCTCATCTTGCGTCGATGTGGTGAACCTCGTCGACAAGAAGGCCCTTCCGCTCGCAGACCTCCTGAAGGCCCAGCCGCAGAAGGAAGGCTATCACTTCGGCTTCGCGTTCAACGTTCCCGACGGCGTGATGCGCGTGGACATGCCGTGGTCCGTGGTGCGGCCTGAGGCCGACCAGCTTCCCGGTTCCTGCAAGAACTGGCTCAGCGTCCAGCGGTGGGTGGACGTGTCGAACCAGACCTTCGGCGTGACGTGGGCGACCGTGGACGCGCCGATCGTCGAGGTGGGCGCGATCAGCGCGCAGCCGGCGGACCCCTTCGCAAAGGAGATCTGGCGAAAACACCTCGCCCCAACGCAGTCGCTCTACTCATACGTGATGAACAACTACTGGACAACGAACTATCAGCATGACCAGGAAGGTCTGGAGACGTTCCGCTACGCCCTAGCGCCGCACGGACGTTTCGATGCGGCGGCGGCCACGCGATTTGGCACGGAGAGAAGTCAGCCGCTACTGGCGGTCGCGGTGGACGAAGCGGCGCCCGTGGCCAGTCCTCTCCTTGATGTGACACCGGCCGGCGTCATTGTGACGACGGTACGGCCCCTCGATCATGGGGGTGCCTGGCTCGTGCGGCTCTTTGGCATCTCTGGGCGCCCCGAGCGCGTCGACGTGCGTTGGGGCGACGGCGCGCCGGCCCGGCTCTGGGTTAGCGATCCGGACGGAATGGCGGTCGAGCGCATCAAGCGATCTCTTGAGGTGCACCCCTTCGAGATCGTGACCCTGCGAATCGAGCGCCGGTAATACCTGGGGCCACGAGAAGGCTCAGTGGCCGGCGGACGTTGCGCTCCGTCGGAGCGCGATCGCGATGGCGTCAAGTCGCGCAGTTCCTTCGCTCAGCGTGGGGCAAATCCAGCCGCCTTCGTCGAACTCGTTCCACGCGTAGATGAGTATCGCTTGCGCCTTGGCGGTATCGCGATTCGCGCGGCACCATTGGACGGCCTTCTCGAGGTGCGCGCCCAGTTCCTCGGGTCGAGGCGCCTCGTAGTATCGCTCGATATCGCCGCCGTCAACCCATGGTACCGGCGTCTCGATGCGCGGACGCATGTCCCAGCCGGCGGTTGCAAGGGGCACCACCTCGCGACCGGTGGCCTTGAAGGCGTCCCACCAACGCTCGGTGTGGGCCGCGAGGGCCGCGTACGACCCGGCCTTGGCGCCGGCGCTTGAGGCATAGGCGCCGATGGCGTCGAGGCCGAGTTGGTCAGCCTGCCCGGCGAGGGTCTCGGGCGACCAGCCCTGCGCGACGATATAGGGATCGCCGACGCCGGCGGCCTTCGCGGCGGCGCGCAGTTGGTCGAAGGCGTCCCGGGCAGCCGGCCATGTCTCGAACCGGCCTGGGCCAACAAGGCCCTCGACACTGTACAGGAAGACCAAGGGCCGATGGTCGAGGACGGTTTGGTAAGACGGCTCACGGAAGTAGGGCACGTATCGGTCGATCCGATCCGGCCAGGAGCCCGGCCCACCGCGCGCCTCCCAACCTCCTTGAAGATTCAAACAGAAGCGGACAAGGGACTTCTTCTCGCTCGAGAGATAGAGCTTCAACCCCAGGCTGAGGGCGTCGTCTTCCGGATAGACGACGAAGGCCCAGTAGTCGAGGCCGGCCTTGTGGGCATACTCGATCTCGCGATCCATGGTGGCCTGCGTGTTGGCGCGAGCCTCGACCGCGGTGTCGCCGATCTCCTGGCCGTAGAATGGCAGGCGGTAATGCCAGTGTTTGGGCGCAAGGGTCTTCTCAACGGTCAGACCTACATCTGACGCGCTCCCATGCCACGCGTCCCAACGGATGGCACCCACCGCCGGACGTTCCCGGGGAGCCTCCGCGCTGGCCAACAGCGCGGCGATCATCATCCATACCCCCACGGCTTCCGCCTTCAATCGGCGCTGCGCCTTACCGCTCATGCGTTCCTTCCCAGCCGCGATGGTGCGACAGGCGACGTTGCCGCGTTAGTCGAGCGGCTCGGAATCCTCCGTGGGGCGGCCGCCGTACTCGACGCGTATCACACCCGAGGCGTCGATGAAGAAGTAGCGCGTACCGGTCGTCCCCTCGACGTCCGGATCGGCAAAGCATTCGAAATTGGCGAGGGTCGCAGTCGGTATGCTGTACCGGTAGCCGTTCTTGACCCCCCCTTCGGTCCAATCGCTTGCCAGGAACGGCGGCGCGCCGCCCGCGGAAACCTCGGTCAACTCCGCGAAGCCCGCAAAGGTTCGGTGCGCGGCGTGATACCCGATCTGTGCCGTCGCAACGGCGTGCAAGTTCTGGATCGCACTGGCTTCGTTGCTGTCCAGTCTGGCCCGCATCATGCTCGGCAGCGCGATGGCCGCGATGATTCCGATAATGGTAACAACAATCATGAGCTCAATGAGGGTGAATCCACCGTTCCGTTTCACCGCACGTCCCTCCCCTGGACGTCGGGCGCTCCGAGGGCGCCCTCGTGTGAACCACTCGTTCGCCGCCCCTAACACTGCGGCCCCTCGTCCAACAAACCTCGGAGTCAAGGCAACACAATAGAGTTCCGGTACCTATCATACCACACTTGCACACGATAGGCGTCCGCGCGCCACCCGGCGTCATGTCTCAACTGTCGTGTATCAACATCCCTCATAAAACCGGCCGGCGGCGGGAGTCGCCTCCCGCCGCCGGCCTTCAACTCATCGCTGTCTATGCTAGGCTCAGCTGTCGATCGGATCGCTGTCCGCCGTGGCCGTGCCGCTGGCATCTTCGCGAATCACGCCGGACTGGTCGACGAAGAATCCGCGCTCACCCGTGGTGCCCTGGTCGACCGGCGAGGCCGCGCAGCTCCACGTGTTCGCATCATTGAGCAGGGTGAACATGTAGCCGTTCTTCGCGCCCGCTTCGCCGTCCGCCCAGTCACCATCAAGGTACGGCGGATCGCCACCCATCAGGTCGGCCCACGCGCCGTACGCGTCATGGGACGCACGGAACGTCACCTGGGCGGTCGATACCGCGCGCAGGCTGCCGATGGCCGCTGTCTCGTTCGAGGCCAAGCGCGAACGAAGCAAGTTCGGAATCGCAATCGCCGCAATGATGGCGATAATGGCCACAACGATCATCAACTCGATCAGGGTGAAACCGGTCTTCTTTCTCATAGCACTATCCTCCATACGCTGTCCCAACTCCAAGGAGCTACGTGCACCATGCTCGGAGCCCCAGCTCTCCATTTCAACTGTTGCTAACCCATTATGCAAACGCCGTACCAAAGCATCGCCCAAACAGAGTTAAATCATCTTTTGGCAATAGGTTACAGCCGATAGTGACCTGGTAACACAACGTTCTCCACCCCCAAACCGCTTCCGCAGAACGTCGCAAAGTGACATTTTTTGTCACACCGACCGCCTGGGATTCCTGGATTCGGATTCTTGACCTGATCTTCAGGCGAGTGGCAGAATAGGCCGCCGGTGAACGACATGGCAGCGTCTTGCCGCTCAAGGAGTTGACGTCGCGTGGAACCCATTATTCCGATCCTCTCCCTGCTCGTGGTTCTGACCCTGGGCATTTTGATCACCCGGGTTGCCAGCGTTGCCCTGACACTCACGGGCGTTTCCCCAGACATGGCGAAGTTCCAGGCCCGATCCGCGTACATGGGCGTGGGATTCACGACGACGGAATCCGAACGCATGCTCGACCACCCGGTCCGGCGACGTATCATCATGATCCTGATGTGGTTGGGCAACGCTGGTCTCGTGGCCACGGTCTCGTCGGTGATCCCCATCTTCGTGGCCTCGCCCGAGGACGGCGAGGCGGCGCTGCTGACGCGGCTGGGCTGGCTGGCCGGTGGGTTGGCCGTGTTGTGGTTCATCGCCAATAGCCAGTGGATCGATCGCCAGATGTCGCGGATGATCGAGTGGGCGCTCCGCCACTGGACGAAGCTCGAGATCTACGACTACCCCGGTCTGTTGCGCCTGAGCTCCGGCTACTCGGTTTGCGAAGTGACGATAGCGACGGGCGATTGGTTGGCGGGCAAGCCGCTGTCCGAGCTGCGCTTGTCAGATGAGGGGGTGCAGGTTCTCGGCATTCGGAGGGTCACCGGCGAATACGTCGGCGCCCCCACGGGAACCACGTACATCCGTTCGGGCGATGTGCTCATCGTCTACGGCAAGAGCGAGCATGTGGCCGAGCTTGACAATCGACGGGCTGGGGTCGGCGGCGACCGCCAACACGAAGAACGCGTGGCCGAGTTGCACAAGACCCTCATTCTTCAGGACAGCAAGCGCCTTCAAGAGGTCCGGGAGGCCGCAGGCGTGCTCGGTTCCGATTTGGGCGACAAGAAGTAAGGGGCTTCGCCGCGCGCGGCCCATGCGTGTCGGTAATCCCGGGAGTAGGACATGGCGGATCTCGGCGAGCTTCGGTTCTTCCTTTTGGACATGGACGGCACGGTGTATCTCGGGCCTAATCCCATCGAGGGCGCGGCGGAGTTTCTCGCGTTCCTCGGCGAGTCGGGCCGGCAAAGGCTCTTCTTCACCAACAATCCCACGGCCGATGCCGCGCAGTACAGCGCCAAGCTCGCCCGGATGGGCATCAAGGCCCAGCCCGCGGACATTCTGACTTCGGGCGAGGCCACGGCGCGCTACCTCGTATCGGAGACGGACTTCCGCCGTGTCTACGTCGTCGGCATGACCTCTTTCGAGACCGAACTCGCCCGAGCCGGCATCGCGGTGACCGATGAAGATCCGCAGGCCGTCGTACTCGCCTTCGATAAGAGTCTTACCTACGCCAAGCTCGAAAAGGCCTGCCTGCTCCTGCGCGAAGGGCTACCGTACATTGCCACGAATCCGGATAAGGTGTGCCCCACCGAGTACGGCTACATTCCGGACTGCGGCGCCACGGCCGAATTGCTCCGCGCCGCGGCCGACCGCTGGCCCAAGTTCATCGGCAAACCCAACGCCGAGATGATTCGCATGGGTATGCAGAAGCTCGGCGCTACGGCCGAACATACCGCTATGGTCGGCGACCGGCTTTACACGGACATGCAGATGGCCTACAACGCCGACATCACCTCAATCCTTGTGCTCAGTGGCGAGAGCACCCGCGAGGATGTCGCCCGAGCCGAACGTGCGCCCGACTTTGTCTTCGAGTCCGTGCGCGACCTCCACGCGCGCCTCGCGGCCATCGACGCCGCCTGAGTCGGCGTCACATGCCGGGATACAGCGTCTCGTTGTACAGTGTCGGTGTCTCGAGGACGCGGGTGTTGGCGTAGATGCAGGCGCCGCGCGAGCCGAACAGGATCGCCTCTTGGCGGCTATCGCCCCACACGTCCGCGGCGAGGCCGTAGGACCATGCCGGTTTCTCATCTTTCCACGAAGCAGACGGTTCGAGGGGCAACGTCTCGACGATCTCGCCTTCGCCGTCGTAGATCACGGCCGGCTGGCCGAGGCCCCGGCCGTACACGAGAACGCCAAGAGGCGCGCCCTGGCCGAACCAGTCGATCTCGACAGTGGCAATGGCCCACGCGCCTTTGGCCTGCGGTCGATGCCAGACCTCGTTGCCGTCAGCGTCGTAGAGGTAGAGAATGGCCCAGGCGTTCTCGTCGCGGTGATGGGTAGGCTCGGGCGTGCGGTCAACCACCACGAAATCGAGGGGCGACTCGGCGCGGAAACGTCCGGCGAGGACGTGTTGCGCCTCTCCCATCGCACGACTCCAACGCTTCGAGCCATCGGGATTCAGGCAGTGAATGCCGCCGTTGCCGAAGGCCAGCCGCCATTTCCCGTCGGGCGCGCGTACGATGTAGGTCGCGTCTTGGTGGGCGCCCTTGGGATCCTCCTCGAACAGAACCGTGCCGTCGTGGTCGACGAGGGCAAAGCCGATGAACACTTCGTCCTTGCCATCGTCGTCGATATCGGCAATGGCCGGCCAGTGGCCCGTCGACCCTTCCCAATGCCAGAGGACGCTGCCTTCGTGCGAAACGCCCCACATGTTCCAATAGCGGTCTTTGACCACCAAATCCTCACGCCGGCCGCGGCCCGTTAGATCGGCGAAGAGGAAGCAATCATCGGCGGGCGCAGGAATGGGGAGCGTCGTCTTCTGGGCGCCGGTTCGGCCGTCCAAGACACCCATGGTGGCGTTCCCTTCGTATCGCGCGGCACGCTCTCGAACGCCGCCTTGGTACGGCGGCTCGGCATAGACGGCCTGGCGAACATACAGCACTTCGTTCCGGCCATCGCGATCCCAGTCGTAGATCTGCACGGGCAGGTCGCTGTAGATGCGGCCGTTCTCTTCGGAGGGCGTGCCGGTTTGCCACAGGACTTGGCCGAAGATCGTGGTCGCCGTAATGCAGGTGATCGCGCGCGTGCCGTAGACGCTCTGGACAAACAGCAAATCGGGGCCGCCGTCGCCGTCGAGATCGCCGATCCGAACCGTCTCCGCGCCGAAGTTCTTCACGTCGATTCGGCTGACCAGATGGGCCGTGGTGGGTTTCTCCTCCTCGGTGAGCTGGCCTTGGGCCGCAGACGCGATGAGCAACATCATGAGCCATCCGGTGGTTCGCAACATGACCTCTACCTCCCTTTCGTTCGCTACAGGGCCTGTGTACCGGCCTCGACGCCAAGCCATAGCGCGAGAATCTTGCGCTGGTCGGCGTCGGAAGCATCGGCGTAACCCTCGATCGCGGCGACGAGTCCATCGCGGAGCTTTGCGGCCGTGTCGAGATACATCTGGTCCGCCGCCCCTTGCGAAAGCTCTGGCAAGGATTCAAGCTTCCCTTCGCGGAGGAGCCGCATTCGGTCCTGCACCGTCAGCACACACTCGAGGGTCAACCGGGCATGCTGCGCCACGTACGTGGATTCGAGACCCGCATCGACGAGGCGTTCGTAGAGCGCGCGTATCTTCGCGAAAGAGGACGCGCCCGAGCGTGGGCCGCACGTCCCTTCGGCAACGCGCTTGCCGTTGACGTAGAGCCGAAGCGCCCCGCCCGACGCGAACGTGGCCGCGACGTGCGTCCACTCGTCCAAAGGCAATGCGGCCGCGTAGGCGAGCGTGCCCTCGGGGGTAATGAGGCGGAGCCCATCGCGAGGATGCGTGTCGAGCAGGTAGCCCTGATCGCGGCCGGCGGGAATCTTGTCGACGATCCGCGCGCCGCCATCCGGGAACGCGATCGGGCGTATCCACGCCGCGAGGGTGAACGTCTCCACCAGGTTGAGGGCGTCGTTATGGTCTACGCGAATATGGCCCGCGCCATCCAGACGAGCCGCGTGGCCCTTGGGCGTCTCGACGAGTTCGCCGCTGTGGATGAAACGCGCGGGATACGGGCCCTTGCGCATTTCCTCGAACGTCCATTGGGCAACACAATGCTCCGGCTTGGCCGTCCAGTCTGCCGCCAAGGCCTTCATTGCATCGTCATCGAGGGCCTGATTGCACATGACAATGGGGCCGATATCGCCGGTGAACCGGCTCCCGCCGTTGCTGTCCGCGCCGAACCGCAAATCGAGGGTATTGCCCCCTGCGGCGCCCGCCGCCTCGCTGAGGTCCCAACAGGACGCATCGGTCGGAGGTAACGCGAGTACCGGTTGCGCGGCGTTCGGCCACGGCTGTTCGAGGGCGGCGTCTCCGAGAACGATCCGGACGCAGGCCACTTCCGGCATCTCGGCGTACGGCAGGAAGATGGACGCGTCATCGTGCTGTGTCCACTCGCGATCATCGATCCAGACCTTCTTGACCGCGCCGGATCCGGCCGTGGCCAGGAAGAGCCGTTTCGCCCCGAATCGGATCGGAAACCGTTGCTCGAGACGCGTGATACCCGACGGAATGTGAGGAATCAGGGTGAGGCCGTCGGCGCGATAGAGATACTCGAAGAGTCCTCGGATCATAGCGGCAGCGGGCGCGAAAGTGTCGTAGCAGAGATTGATGGGCTCCTTGGGCTGATAGACCTTGCTCCCCCACTCGACCAACGGGTTGTCCATGCGAAACGCCCGGGCAAACTCGAGGAGCTTCTCCATCGACCGCCGGGCGTCGTCGTATTGGCCAAGGCGGAAGTAGCCCAGGACCATCCGACCTTCGCAGGTGGACCAGTGGCCGCCGTTCACCCATGTGCCGTGCTTCCACAGCCACGACGTGCCGGGATCATACATGTCGTCCAGGCCCGGTTCGTTGGTGATAATAAACGTGTGGCGACGCAGGCCCGGTATCGACACGATCTTCTCGTAGATACGCCGGGCCTGGCCGTCGTCGACGACCCGGAACGCGATGGCGTCGTGGTTGGGCGAGGCCTCGAAGTAGCCATGTGTTTCCGCGCCGTAGACGCCGTGGCGCGTGCCGTCGGGATCGAGGGACTTGAGGAAGTAGCCTTCATCCGTCGTGACGCGCGGAAGTCCGGCCTTGGCCCGATCGCGGAACTCGACATAGCGCGCGGCCTCGTCCGGTCGGTTGGCGAGCTTCTCGACCTCGATGAGACGGTCGAGGGCCGCGATGTACGTGATCGACAGGCCCGCCAGATAGGCTTTGTCATACGTGCCGTCCGGCTTCTTCCATCCCGCATAGCTCGGAGCGAGCAGATTGCCCGCGGCGCCCGCCAGAAACAGGTTTGTGTCGGGATCGCGGCGCGTTTCGATGAAGTTCGCGCACCGCTCGAGCTTGGGCAGGTAATGCTCTATCGCCGCACTATCGCGGCTAATCAGTAGCAACTCCGCCTGCATCAAGAGACCGGCCGCGGTGAATTCCATGCCCCAGTCGTGGATGTCGATGCGGCCGTCGCCCTGCTTGTAGACAATCCAGCCCGGGGCGGCCGCATCGCAGAGCGCGCCATCCGGCGCTACCCAATCATGCGCGCCGGCGCGTTTCCCGTCGCCCATCTGGTTGAACCAGAGATCCTGCGCGTTCTGCAGGAACGTCGTCATCGGCTCGACATAGAAGGGCAACGCGCAGTACGTAGTGCCATAGCTGTTCTGAATCCACCACGCGCCCCACGTTGGACCCTCGACGAGGCCGTTCCACGCCGGTGTGTACAGCATGGTCATGTTCTGGAACTGCGGATCCGCAGCGAACATTCGCCGGGCCGTGTCCAGCAACTCGAGATAGGCAACATCGCCCGCGCCCGCGAAGAAGCGCCCTTCGAAGAGTCGCTCGGTTTCGGCGTGGGCGTTCGTCGCGATTGGCATCAAGACCACCGCGGCCAGTAGCCCTGTCGTTGCCCAACCGACGATAGGCGCCGCCAGATGTGGTGACATCGTGTTCCCTCCTTCCCAGCCTGGACCGAGCCGCCGGTGTCATCCGGCCAGGCCCGGTGCCTTTCGATGGCCGGCCGCGGATCTCCCTTGCCAAGGCGTCCCAACGGACTTCCGATGCGACGCGGATGGCGCACGAGAACATTATGCAACGCCCGTCGGGCGCATCCAACTCTCGGCCAGAGCCCGATTTCGGCTGAAGAAGGACGCGTCGCCGACGGGCCGGTTGACTCGTCCGAGGCCGGATAGTAGACTTGCTCGCATCGGCGTCTGAAACCGCGTCCCGCGGGATCCGGTCATTAAAAGGCGCGGAAGGCGCGTTTCCATTGGTTGGACGTCCTCGGGAGAACAGTATGCATTCGGCACGATGGCTTGTTGCGGCGGTGGCCGTTCTCATCGCCGGAGTCGCACTCGGTGAAACCACGTCTGTTCCATCCGATGCGGCCACGGCCGAGGGCGGTGCCGCAGGCGATGTGGCGCGCGACATCAGCGTCGACTTGATCGACCTCGAGAAGTTGCGCGAGGCGGTCGAGGGCCGCGCCGGCCGCGAACGGTTGCGCATTTCGCTCACCGAGTGCGTGCTGATGGCGTTGGACAACAACCAGGACATCCTCATCACGGAGTTCGAGCCCCTCAAGTCCGATGCCGACATCTTCGCTGCCAAAGGCGAATTCGACCCCGCCCTCAGCATGAGCGGCAGTTACCTCTATGGGGAGCAGGAGGCCTCGCCCGAATACAAGCGGTTCGGCGGCATCGATTCGACGGAGGCCCATCGGACATCGACGGACACCTCGGTGGGCGGCAAACTCCAGTGGGGTACCGTGTACAACGTCGATTTCTCGATGAACAAAGAGGAAACGACGTGGAACAGCTTCATCGAGGAATACAGCGGCGCGCTCACGCTTACCGTGGCGCAGCCGCTCTTGCGCGGCCGCAGTAGGGCTGCGAACACCGCCATGATCCGCATAGCGAAATGCGGCCGCGAGGCCGCCGAGCATCAGCTCCGCCTCGCCGTCATGACCACGGTCGCCGAGGTCGTCAAAGCCTACTGGGATCTCGTGGGCGCCACGGAGGCCGTCAAAGTGCGCGCGGGCGCCCTAAGCAATGCCGAACGTCTCCTCGAGATCAGCAAGAAGCGCCTCGACATCGGCACCGCCGCCGCCATCGAGGTGCTCCAGGCCAAGGCGGGCGTCGCCGTCCGCCAGAGCGACCTCATCGCGGCGCGATCATCGGCCATCGACGCGGAAGACGTGATCAAGTATATGCTCGACATGCGCGATAGCGACGTGTTCGAGGCGCGGCAACTCGTGCCTGTCGACCGGCCATCGGTCGAGGATCTGGACATCGAGGCCCTCCAACAACGGGAGGCGGACGTTCAACAGAGCATTGCGCTGGCCATCGAGAACCGCCCCGAGATGGCGCTGTCACAGGTTGAGATCGAGAGTGCCAAGCTCGATCGCACCCGCGCCGCCGACGCGTTGCTGCCGGACTTCAGCCTCACCGGCTCCATCATGGCCGGCGGCCGCGACCACAAGCTGCGCCAGACGTTCTACGGCATGCGCGAGCGCAGCGACAATGGCTACTCCGTCGGGTTCAGGGCCTCGGTGCCCCTCGGCAACCGCGCCGCCCGAGGCTCGTATGAACGCGCCGAGGAAACGCTGCGCCAGGCCGAGCAACGCGTCGAGAAGACCAAGCAGGAACTCGCCCTCAAGGTGCGCTTGGCCGCCCGCGCCCTCAGCACGAGCCAGATCCTCGTCGAGAGTAATCGACAGGCCCGCGCCCTCCAGGAAACCAATGTCGTAGCCGAGGAAAAGCGATTGCGACTCGGCGTGACCACCAGCTATCGCGTGCTCCAGATCCAGGAGGACTTGACCGCCGCGCAGGTTCAGGAGTTGCAGGCTCAGATCGCTTACGAGAAAGCCCTCGTCGAGCTTCGCTTAGCTGAGGGGACGATCCTCTCTTCGCTCGGCCTCGATTTTGAGGCCCCCGAGTCCAAGAAGCCGATTACCTTCATCGAAGGCGTGACACCCGACTGGGTGCCCCTCCCCGCCTGTCTGACCAAGGAGTGCGAAGAGACGCCCGGTGCCCAGTAGTCCGCCGCACGCAATGTCCCACGTGGGCTCCGACTGTCGGCGCAGCGAGATTGGACTCCGTGATTCGTAGTCTGTTCCCTTTCTTCGAGGGTCTGTGCAGGTTGCGGCGCAGCGAGGGCTTGTGGCATAAAACCGGGCCTTCGTGGAACGGCAGATTCTCCGACGACTTGAGGACGTCCGCCGACAACGTGTGACGGCCCTAACGTGAGGTGTGGTTTGAGTTCCGATACGACGGGTACGACAGGTATTCGCCCCGGACGGGCCGTGCTGTATCTGGGGCTGTTCGCGGCCGTGATGATCGCCGGGAACATCCTCGTCGAACGCTTCGATACCGCTGTCCTTCCTGAGGAAATCGCGGCCAAATACGCCCATTTCAAGCAGCATAAGGACGAATACGACCTGATTTTCATCGGGCCGAGCTTCGTGCTGCGCAGTATTGATCCGGTACGGTTCGACGCGCGCATGCGCGCCGCGGGCTATGAGGTGAAATCGTTCAATTTCGGTATTCCGGGCATGCGGTTTCACGAAGGCCGCGTGTTACTGGATCGAATCCTGGCGCTCGATCCGGCACGCCTGAAATGGGTGATCACCGACATCACAGCACTCGAGGTCGAGACGGTACATGACGAAAACTGGCTGTCGCTCCGGACCGCGTGGTGGCATGGCCTGGGAGCGACCAGGGACGTGTGCCTCGCCGTCCTGAGCGAGGATGAGCCGCTGGGTGTTCGGATCCACGAGGTCTACGGTCACGTACTTCACATGCTGCTCAAGGGCTTCCACGTAGGGCTCGCCCGGCGGATGCTTCTCGATCCGCCGGTGTTAGCCGCCGTCAAGAACGAGGGCTTCGAGTCCCTCGAGGATCATTACGAGGACGTGTCGCCCGAGGATCGGGCACGGCATAGGGCCTTCATGGAAGGCATCGAGCAGTACGAAAAGGATGTGAATCAGCTCGAGAAGAACTGGGGGCAATATGAGGAACGCGTAGCCGGTGCGGCGGCTCCGGCATGGGCGGTCCGGGCCGTGCGCGAAGACGTGGCCAGCCTCCGCGGGGCCGGTATCGAACCGCTGTACATGCTGGCGCCCGGCCTGCGCATGAAAGCGCCGGCGCTCTGGCTGTATCGGTACGGACACATCCCGGAACTGTTCGCGTACAACCACCCGCAGAGGTTCTCCGAGCTCTACCAGAAGGACATGCGCTACGATGCCACACACGTGAATGCGGCAGGCGCCGCGCGATTGACCGAACTCATGGCCGATGATTTCGTGCAGTATCTTGAGAGGAAGCCCTAGGTGCTATTCACTCAACCCATCTTCCTCGGCTTCTTCGCGGTGGTCTTCACCGTGTACTGGCTCCTGCCTGAGAATCGCCAGCGCAAAGTGCTCCTGCTCGTGGCCAGCTACGTGTTCTACGGCGCGTGGGATTGGCGGTTTCTGTTCCTGATTGCCGTATCGACGATGATCGACTATGTTGTGGGCTGGGTGCTGCGAAACGATGCGCCCCGAGGCGGTCGCAAGCTCTGGCTTATCACAAGCCTATGCGCCAACCTCGGTATCCTCGGGTTCTTCAAGTACTACAACTTCTTCGTTACCTCCGGCGTCGACGTCCTGAGACTGTTCGGCTACGACGGGCCCGACCTCACCATGCGCATCGTGCTGCCGGTGGGCATCAGCTTCTTCACGTTCCAGTCCATGAGCTACACCATCGACGTGTACCGCAAACAGCTCAAGCCGATCCGCAGTGCCATCGACTTTGCTCTCTTCGTGAGCTTCTTCCCACAACTTGTGGCGGGCCCAATCGTCCGCGCCGCCGATTTCCTGCCACAATTGGACTCGAAACGACGCTTCGCCGACGTTCGGTTCAAGGGCCCCATCGCGCTCTTCCTTATCGGCTTCTTCAAGAAGGTGTGTCTGGCGGACAATGTGGCCGCCTGCGTCGATCAGGTATACGCGGCGCCGTCGTCGTTCTCGACAGGCTCGATATGGCTGGCCAACATGCTTTACTCGATCCAGCTCTACTGTGACTTCTCCGGATATACCGACATGGCCATCGCGACCGCTGCGTTGCTTGGCTATGAGCTCTGCATCAACTTCGACTTCCCATACCTCAAGCGGAACATCCTCGAGTTGTGGTCGCACTGGCACATGAGCTTCTCGACCTGGATCCGCGACTACCTCTTCATCCCCTTGGGCGGCAGCCGAGGCACGGCACTCTTCACGGCCCGAAACGTCATGATCACCATGTTGCTGGCCGGCCTGTGGCACGGTGCCGCGTGGCATTTCGTCCTGTGGGGCGGTGCGAACGGTCTCGCCATGATTATGTACCGACTCTACCGTCGGAACGTGCCCGAGACACATCCGGTCCGTCGATTCACCATGGCTTTCGCCGTGCCCATCACCTTCTTCTGGTGGACGATCCAGCTCATAATGTTCCGCGCAACGGACCTCCACAACATGTTCGAGGTGATGCGGGGCTTCTTCATCCCCCAAGGCGGAGAGCCCTCGCCGCTGAATCTCTGGGCCTTCTTCGTTGGCATGGCGATACTCCATTGGGTCTCATCAAAGGTGCACTTCGAGAAACAGGCCGTGCGGTTGCCCGCCTGGGCATGCAGTCTGGTCTTCGGCGCGGCGGCGTTCTTCCTGATTCTCCTCGTTCAGTTCCGCTATAAACCATTCGTATACTTCCAGTTCTGACGTATCACGTGGACCGTTCACAAGCGGCCGTGAAAGGCCGAGGGTTCCTGCATCGTCTTGCGTCAGCGGCCTCTTCGCACTCGGAATTGCGCGTCTACAGGAACTTTCTGGCCGTTGGCGGGATTAGGTCCATTTTGAGATCTCGATCCGAACCGTTGAAAGATGGAGTCGTGGACAATAGCGTACTAATTGCCATTTGCGTTGTGCTGCTGATCATCCTCGGTCTTCCCCTGCTGGCCCATGTCGTCAAGGCGAATTCGGATGGCACCGCCGAGGTTGCCGCCGAACCGGAACCCAAACCGGAGCCCAAGACCACGGCCGCGCCGTCGGCCATGACGCCTAATCCGGCCCTGTCAAATCTGCAGCCGGGACAGATCCCGAACGATATCCAGTTGCCCCCCGGTGTCGAGCGTGCGCAACCGGGCCAGCCACAACGGGTTGCGGCGGAGGTGCGCGGTGGGCCGCCTCCCCAGCTCAACGCGCAGAACCTGCCGGGGACAGCGTGGCAGTTCTTCATTCAGGGCGAGATTCAGCCCATTACCCTCGAACTGCATCCCGGCGGCCAGGCCAAGGCCTTCCATCCGAAAATGGCTGAGCTGGGCCTGCCGCCCGAGATGTGTGCCCAAGGCTTCCCGGGCCAGTGGAGCGTAAATAACAACTGGATACGCCTTTCCGCCATAAGCTACACCATCGAAGCTCAGATCGTCGGCAAGAACATCATCGGCCCCGAGGGGCCCCTCCGCCGCGTCCGGTAGTTCAAACCCAAGACGGCGTCACGAGCGCAGGACGATGACCCAATCGTGGCACTCGGGCGGGATGGGCGGACGCCACGTGCCCTCGGCATCGGCAACGACTTCGCCGAGGTCGGTACGGGCGCCGGAACACGGATCGAAGTAGACGGCGCGGTAGGGTCGCTTCGGTTCGAGCTCGCGGATGGCCGGCGGATCCCAGCACATCGGCACATAGACAAGCCGGAACTCGCCGGGAATGCCCGCGGCCACCACGGCGTATGGTTTCGAGGTCTCCTCGGTCGTGCCGAGCCACTCGGGATGGCGATCGAGTCCCCACCATGGCAGCGCGCGCAGGAGTCCGGCCCCGAGGCCGAGCTGGCGCGCGCCGGGCAGTTGGGCGGCCTCTTGCCACGGCGTATTGCCCCAGCATCGCCCGTGGGGCGACGGGCCGTAGGGTTGCTCGACGGTGCTGGCCTGCCAAATGCCGTTGGCGCCGTAAGTGAACCCCGCCGCGCCGTTCATCACGGTGTGATAGAAGCAGAGCCGCTGGACGTTTTGCCAGGCCCGGCCGAGAATGCCCTCGTAGTTGACCTCCGAGTTCACGACCGGCATAGACGGCTGGCGCGCCACGGCTTTACGGACGGACTCGATGACGGTAGGAACGCTGTCGAGATCGCCGTGGCCGGTTTGCAGCATCTCGAAATCCATGAGCGCGGGATCCTCGACTTGGTCGCGGCCATACTGGGTTGGATGAATCGAGATGAGATTCCGGTAGCCGTCTACCTCGCGCACGTAGGCCATGACTTCGCTCCAACCGCGCTTCTGGAACGCGCGATCATCGTCGGGCGTCTTGGATAGGTAATAGGGCATGACGCCCTCGCCGCAGATGCACCAGACCACGGGATAGGCACCGTAGCGCGCGACGATGTAGCGCCAGAACCGCTTGGCGCGGTCGACGCCGAGCCGCGGCAAGTAGTAGCCCCACATACCGACGATGCACGGCACGAGTCCGGCATGCACGAGGTGGCCGATCTTGAGATCGGCGTGGTCGTAGTAGGCGGGATTGATGCCGGCGAAACCGTCGGTCAACGGGAATCCGGCCTCGTTCCGGCCCCTTGGGTCCAACTCGTCCATATCGGGATACGGTCCGGCGATGATCTGGACGACATTGAACCCTTTTTGAACGCGGTCGAGGGCCAGCGCGCGGAAGCCCTGCGGCCAATCCATCCGCATGGACAAGCCCATCCACCACGTATCGCCCAGCCAGAAGAACGGTATGCCATCGGCGTGCTCGAAATGGCGCTTGTCGGACGCGACGCGGAGGCGTCCGTGTTGGAGGAGAGGGTTCCCGCCCTCGTACGGCGTCACGGTGATGGCGCCCTTGACGCCGCGCAGACCGGAATCGGTCACGTTCGCCTCGCTCTCGAAGGTGTACTCGCCCACGGTGTGCGCCGAGAAGCGGAACTTCCAGACATTGTCGCCGGCCCAGAAAGCCGGGATCCGCACGGTATGGCCGTCCGGCCAGCGCGCGATCACGTCCACGTCCACGCCGTTGTAAGGGTCCTCGTGGAGAGCGGCCGCCATGAACGGGATTTCGATCACGGTGTTCTGTTGCGCCGTCAGGTTCATCGTCGTCATCCTCCGTGGTTCGGGGTGTCGAGGCCCAGCTTCCGGGCCACCTCGGGATCCACCTCGAGTCCGGCTGCCCGGCACGCCGCGGCCTCCTCACGCGCTCCCTCGAGGTCGCCCGCTTCGCACAAGGCCTTTGCCAAACTGGGGTGTAGGTAATCGGATTGGGGACTTCGCTTCAGGGCCTCACGCAGAGGCGGGATCGCCTTTTCATGTTCGCCGCGGGCCAGATAGGCCAATCCGAGTGTCTCGTAGAATTCCGGATCGGTGCCATCGATGGCGATCGCCCTATCGCACGCCGCCACGGCGGCCTCGAAATCGCCTGCCGCGTCGAGGGCCTTGGCCAGGTGGAAGTGCGGCCGCGCGCGATCGCCGTACTGCCGGACGAGCCGACGCCACAACGCCACGCGATCGCCCGGATCGCCCTTCTCGAGTAGGGCGTCGAGATGTGCGTAGGGCAGGCCCAATTGTGGCGCGATGGGAATGGCCTCAAGGTACACGCGCCTCGCAGCCCGCGCGCGGCCCAGCCCTTCGAGCATCGCGCCCTGCAGGCACTTGGCTCGTATGTGCTTGGGATGGATTCGGAGGGCCTGTTCGCATGCGTCGAGGGCGTCCGCGGCCTTGTCCAGCCGGGCATTGGCCCGCGCATACTCGAACCAAGCGTCGGCCGAATCGGGCGCAAACGCGAGCAGCTTTTCGAGTGTGTCGACGGCGGCCGGCCAGTTCTCGAGGCTCGATTGAGCGGCGGCCAGCGCGAGGTACGCCGGGCGCATGAGAGGGAAACGGTTCACGCACGCGGAGGCCTGTTCGATGGCGGCGTCCTCTCGGCCGAGCCGGCGCAGCGCCGCCGCGTATCGATACCGAACGATGGCGTCTTCGGGATTGAGCTCCACCGCTCGGCAATAGGCGTCCGCGATGCCTTCTTCGACATTCCCGACGAGGCGGAGCGTGATCGCCGCGATGCGCCGTTCGCAGGCGGCACGATCGCGATCGTCAAGGAGAAAACTCCCCATGAGGGAACGGAGCTGATCGAGTTCGACGGCGGGCTGCCACCCGAGCCGTTCGGCACACGCATCGTACGATAGGGTCACGCGATCGTCCTCGGCGTCGGCCAGGGTCGCCATGATGTGGTTGAACACGGACCGGCCCACGAGGTAGTTGCCCGGGAACGTGAAATGGACGGCGTCATGGAAGCATTCGTAACCGGGGATTCCCTCGGGGACGCTTCGCGCGATCGCCGTGGCCACGTCGGCCAGTCGCACGCCCTGGCGCTCGCGGTCGGCCGCGACGTCCAGGATCGCCTGATTGATCGGCGAGGCACGCCTCATGAGCACGCGCGTGAGCACCTTGGCGCCGGTCAGGACGTATTCGGCGGCGCGGGCGCGTTCGACCGCGACGGGCTCGGCGGCTCCGGCGGGGCTGTCTTTGGCGACGTTGTACGCCAGCGTGCAGAGGATCGTGGAAGCGCCTGCGGCGTGGGCCGTGTTGCAGATGCTCTCGAGATTGCTGCGGTAGAGGGCCACGGCGCGGGCATCTGCGGTGGGCGCGTTTCCGTAGATGGTGTTCTCCTGAGACATCTTCCACGCGGCCTCGTGGCGTCGTGTCAGCAGTTGCATGAGCCGCAGCCGGCTGAGCTGAATGTGCGCCCGGATAAACGGCAGTCGGTATAATCCGGGGTGGCGGCCCAACACGGTAGTAGGGCCGTAGGGCCCACCGAACTCATTGTTGCCCATGTAGATAATGAACAGGTCCGGTTCGAGTTTGGCGCAGGCCTTGGCCATGGCCCACATCACGTGCGAGTTCACGCCGGGGAATGCCGTGTTGTACATCTCGATGGGGCGTCCCGGAAACCGGTCGCGCAGCATGAGCTCAACTACGCGAGGAAAGCTGAACTCGTCGTGGGGCACGCCCTCGGCCGCCGAGGCGCCGAGCACGAACACGCGTAAGGCCCCCGTCGGTTTGCGGGCGGGAATGGCATAGGTGAGATTGTCCCACGCCACGACGAATTCGACCGGCAAGGCCTCGAACTGCTGGTAGAACGCCTTGTTCGGCGCGAAATAGGTTTCGCCGTCATGTTCGAAGGAGACAAAGGGCGAACGATCCTCGCCGTAGCCCACCAACCGAAGCGCCAGCTCCAAGACAACGAGCAACACGAGAGGGAGCAGCACGAATGGAACGACGTAGCCCAACACTCGGGATAGCCGCCGCACTGGCGCACGGCGCTGCGTGTCTCGTCTCATTCCACTCCTCGCGTTGCGGGCGTCGCGCGACCCGGCCTAGAACCCGGCCATTCGGACCTCCAACTCGTGCTGCAACGTGACGCTTTCGCCAGGGGCCAGCACCACGGGTTTCCGCCAAATCTCGGCCTCGAGGTCGTTGAGGTAATCCGGATAGGCATAGAGCCAGGTGAAGTCCGTGGTCGCCTCGTCGAAGCGCTGCGTCACTTCCAGTCCCTTCGTTCCGGAGAACGTCCAGACGCCGTTGGGCGCGTCCCGATCGTAGTAATGCTCGCCTTCGCGTAGGCCCGCGACGATGGGCCGCATGTCCTTGGACACGTCCTGGCCGCCCCGATTCGTGAACGCCACGCGCGTATCAAGCAGATCGCCGAGATCCAGTTCGAGATGGCTTCGCAGTCCGATCTCGCGAGGATTCTGATCGGCGTTCTTGACCGTGGCGGTGATCGTCACGATGGGCGCATCCTCGGCCAATTCAAGGGTACGCTCGACCTGAAAGCCGTTCGACGTGGTCGAGAGCCGCAGGATCCGCTCGCCCTTCTCGGCCACGACGTACTGATCGTAGAAGCCCGTTGGCTGGAAGATGCCGCCCCAGCGCGTCTCTTCGCCTCCGCCAAAGGGATAGATGAGGTAACGGTCCACGCCGTACGCGGTCACGCACTGGCCGCTCGGCCGATGGATGAGCCGGAGCATGCGCCCGCCCAGCAGCGGGACCGCGTCCACGGTCAGGTACTGGCTCTCGAGTCTCGGCGCCGGGATGGGCGAACTGAACGCCGCAGCGAACACGCCCAGTGTGCGCGGATCGCCCATCACCTCGCGCACGGACTGGAAGCCATGGGCTTCCATGCGTTTGAACATGTCGAGGACTTCGGACATGGGGGCGAAAGGCCCGTTGAACCGGAATGTCTCGTTCTCGATGGTCAATCCATTTCTGGGGAAGATGCGTGCGTACGTGAGCGGCATCCGCGCTACGCGCACACGTTCGGCCATTTCCTCGTCGCCGGCGACGGCCTCCTCGGCTTTTTCGAACAAGGCGGCGGCGCGATCGAGCACCTCATCGGGCAAGTAGCCTTGCGCCGGATTCGTGTAGAGGTGCATGTGGATATTCTCGTTCTGCACCTTGTCTTGCAGCATGGTGATGTACTCGTGAATGGGTTTCCAGGCTGCGCCGTAATAGCCTTCGAGGAAATCGCACAGGAGCGCATCGGCATCGCGATCGGGATTCCACAGGAGCTTCATGCCGTAATACGGCCGAAGGAGACTGAACTCGCCCCCGCCGCCGCCATGGCCCATGCCTTGCAAGTAGATGCCCTCGACGCCGATGTCGCGGTAGAACTTCATGTCGGCCGCCATGGCATGGAAATTCGGGAATGGGTTGTAGTAGTGGGCGAAGTCCACGATGTAGTGCCAGATGTAGAGATGCGAGCAGATCTGAGACCATGCACGCGCCCGCCGTTTGTAGTCGGCGTTGAGAGGACAGGACTCGATGGGATGGCTGTCGCACGAGGGGAACATGTGACACAGCCACACCGCCACGTTCGGATGCATCTTCACATCCTTGGGCGGTTCCTCGGTGTACATGTAGGCAAGCGTTCCGATGCACTTGTCGGGATACACCTTGGCGGTGCGCTCGGCGAGTTGGTTGACGAACCAGAACTGCGTGCCGCCGAGCGAGCCATACTGCTCATTCATCGCCCGGCACGCGGGGCATTCGCACGGGTGGTAGTAGTCCATTTGCGAGAAATTGTGCTGGCGCACGTTGGGTTGCTCCGCCATGCGCTTGAGCATGCGCTCGGTGACGATCTCGAGGACATCCGGGTTGGTGAGACACAGTTGCGTATCCACGGAGCGCCGCACGCCGCCGATCTCCGAGAAATACTCGGGATGTGACTCGAAGAACTCAGACGGACTGATGAAACGGAAGTAACTGTGGCAACGGCCATCGTGTTCATGCTGAACGCCGTAAGGATTATCCGCGCCGGCACTCCCCGCATTGTCACGCTGTCGGGCACGAAAGGCTTCATCGCCACCGGGCCACGCGTAGCTCGTGTGACGCCACAGGAAGGCCGGTTTAACAAGGCGATCGACTTCCGGCAAGGGCAGGTCCTTGACCTCGGGCATTTCCGTGACGCCCGGCGCGTACCACCGCGCGCCGAGGTATTCATCGAGAAAGTCGAACACTCCGTAGAGCGTTCCGGCCATCGGCGTGCCAGCGATGACGAGGTGCGGCGGTACTGCGCGGAGAACGTAGCCCTGCTCGCCGAGCGAGTCGACCGTGGGATCCACGCCCAGTTGCTTCGCCACAGGACCGCAACCAAGGACGATCATGGGCGCCTCAGACGCCGGTGCCTCCGCGACCACGGGCAGATCGACGCCCGTGCACGCCAGAAAGGCCTCGCGAAACTCCTGGGCCGCTTGTTTCTCAGACGCACTCGCGGATTCCGCGACGACGATAGCATAGGCGCTTGCGCCGTCTTTGATCAGGAATGGTGTTTCCTGGCCCGCCGCGCAGAGCCCCACGGTTGCGATGAGAAACCCCACACCTGCCATTCGCCCGAACCACGTGTTGACGGCCATCATGACTCTCCTTGCGTGTTTCCCCGCAGACGCGCTCAGGGATCATACCTGTGGGCGCGACCTCATTCCAACGACGGTGCCGTACACTCCATGGCCGAACTCGGATCGCGAAGCGGTCCGGACGGCACATAGCCTCCGGGGCAGCCCTTCCTGTACAATGCGAGTTCTATCATGAGTGCCGATTCTGCAAGAACAGACCAACCGATCCGACGACGGGTTTCCCTACTCTCGAGCCTGCACGAGCTCGATCCGTCGCCGCGCAAGTTCATGGTGTTCCAACTCTTCAACGTGATCTCGTGGCAATGCTTGGCCGGTGCCGTCGCGATCCTATTTGCGCGAGCCATCGACATGCCGCCGTCCTGGGTCGGTTGGCTCATCTCCTTTCTTCCGCTATCGACGCTACTCGTGGTGACCACGGTGCCGCTGGTCACACGCTTGGGCCCCAAACGCCTCATGCTCTGCACATGGCTGGTCCGAAACCTCATCATCTGCGCCGTGTTCTTCATGCCATGGGCGCTCGACCACTGGGGCTTCCGGGCGGGATGGTACGTTCTCTTGGCCGCAACGCTGGGGTTCTGCGTGGTCCGAGCGCTGGGTGTGGGCGGATGGTTTCCGTGGGTGCACGAGATGGTGCCGGAGCGTCAGCGGGGCGTCTACTTCAGCGCCGAGACCAGCATCGCCCGGCTGGTGACCATCGGGGTCGCGCTGACGCAAGGGCTCGTGCTCGTAGGGAATCCGGGAGTGAATCGATACCTTGCCATCTACGTCGTCGGGGTGGCGGCCGGGTTGGTTAGTGTGTGGTGTATGGCGAGCGTGCCGGGCGGCAAAGCCCTCGAGGCCAGCCTCTCCCTGCGGCGGAGCTTCGCCACGTACAAGACGCCGCTGACGGACAGGGCCTATATGGTATTCGCCGTCACGGCGATGGGGTGCTTCTCGGCGCTGGCGTGGCTCACGTCGGCGTACGTGCTGTACATGCGCGACATGCTGGGCCTCTCCTCGGGCTCGATCATGGTTGTCACGGCCGTCGCCAATGCGTTTCCCTTGCTCACGATTCGGGCGTGGGCCCGTTTCGCCGACCATAGCGGCAGCGGCCGCGCCATGTCCAAGGCCCTACTGGCCCATTCCCTCGTGGCACTGTCGTTCTTGGCTATCGTCCCTGGACATCCCGGCGTTTACCTCATGCTTGTGCCCGCCATCGTCCTGACGAACGTGTTCTACGCAGCCTTCTGGATGGCGGCGCAGAGGGCCATGCTTTTCTACGTTCAACCCGAGGGTCGCGTCAGCTACACGAACCTCTGGATGCTGATCACCGCCATCGCCACCGGTATCACGCCGATCCTGGCGGGCGCGATCATCGATCGCTGGATGCTGAACGGATTCCGCGCCTGTTTCGGCCTCAGCGGCGTGCTGGGGCTGGCCGGCGCCGTGGCCTGTCGCTGGGCCGTCCGGGACGGGGCGCCTCTCGGCGATTCGCTGAGCAATCTGCTGAATCCCGTGATGCCGCTGCGCGTGCTGGCCCGCGTCGTCTGGATCACCGTGGGAATGCACGAGAGTAATCGCGCTGCGGACACCACGGACACCGCGTCGCTTCCCTGAGGTCCCCGCCCTGGCTATAATGGCCGTCAGGGAATTGAGGAAAAACCGATGAACCGGCATGTCCGATATCTTTGTGCGGCGGTGGTCGCGACCGCCATGGTGTGCGGCTGTTCCGGATCCGGTGCGCGCCAGGGCGCGTCCATGGTCCTCCGGATAGGTAACGGCGCCGAGCCGCAGGATCTGGATCCGCAGATCACCACGGGCGTGCCCGAACACCGAATCCAGTCGGCCCTGTTCGAAGGCCTGGCGACGCTGGACCCGAAGACGCTTGAGCCGACGCCGGCCGCCGCGGAGCGCTGGGAGGTCTCGGCCGACGGCCTTGTCTACCGGTTTGTGATTCGCGCCGACGCGGCATGGTCGAACGGCGAAGCCGTGACGGCGCATGATTTCGCCTTTTCATGGCAGCGGATCCTCTCGCCGAACCTCGCCAGCGAATACGCGTACATGCTCCATTGCATCAAGAACGCCAAGGCCTTCAACGAGGGCAGAATTCAGGATTTCGCCGAGGTGGGCGTGCGCGTCATCGATGATCGCACCCTCGAGGTGACACTGGAACACCCGACGCCGTACCTGCTCAGCATGCAGGATCATAACGCGTGGTATCCGGTGCATCGAGCAACGATCGAGCGGTTCGGGCCCATCGACAAACGCGCCACGAAGTGGACACGCCCCGGCAACCTCGTGGGTAACGGCCCTTTCGTCCTCGATCGTTGGGATCCGGACGAGGCGATCCGCGTCGTCAAGAACTCGGCCTACTGGGGCGCGGCCGATGTCCGGCTGGACGCCATCGAGTTCTATCCAATCCAGGATCTCCTTACGGAGGAACGCAATTTCCGTTCGGGCCAGCTCGACGTCACGGAAAGCGTTCCCCTGAGCAAGATTGAGGTCTACCAGCGAGACGAGCCGGAGGTGCTCCATATCGATCCCTACCTCGGCTCGTACTACTATCGATTCAACGTCACGCGGCCGCCTTTCGACGACGTCCGCGTGCGCCGCGCCTTCGCGATGGCCATCGACCGCGAGTCGCTCGTCCGCAATGTGCTTAAAGGGGGCCAGCGGCCCGCCGACTGCTTCACGCCGCCGGACACGGCCGGCTACACCTGTTCGAGCGCGGTACCCTTCGATCCGGGCGCGGCGCGCGTACTCCTAGCCGAGGCCGGTTATCCCGAGGGCCGCGGCCTGCCGACCGTTGAGCTTGTCTACAACACCAGCGAGAACCACAAGCTCATCGCCGAGGCCGTGCAGCAGATGTGGAAAGTGAACCTCGGTGTCGACGTCGACCTGCTGAACCAAGACTGGAAGGTGTATTTGGACTCAATGAGGAACCTGGACTACGGCGTCGCGCGTTCCGGCTGGATAGCGGACTACGTGGATCCGAACAACTTTCTCGAGTGCTTCCTGACCGGTAATGGCAACAACCGCACCGGCTACGCCTCGGAGGCATACGACGCCCTGATCGCGAAGGCCAACGCCACGATCGATCCGCGTGAACGGCTCGCGGTGTTTCAGGAAGCCGAGAAGCTTCTCCTCGAGGATTGCCCCTTCGCCCCCCTCTACTTCTACACGCGGATCTACTTGAAGAGCACCGCCGTGCACGGCTGGCAACCGAACATGCTGGGATTCATTCCCTTCAAGCAACTGCGGATCGCGACGGAGTGAGGGCGGACAACGGCGGCCATGTTACGATTCCTCAGCAAGCGCATCCTCGAGTTCGTGCCGGTGCTCTTCGTCATCTGCACTATCACCTTCTTCCTCATCCGCCTCGCGCCCGGCGGCCCCTTCGATGCCGAGAAGAGCGTCACGCCGGAAGTCCGGCGTAACCTCGAAGCGCACTACCATATGGACGCGCCGCTCGCGCAACAGTACTGGGACTACCTCATCCGGCTGTCCCACGGCGATCTCGGGCCGTCGTTCAAGAAGGAAAGCCGTAGCGTCAACGAATGGATCGCGCTCCGGTTTCCGGTATCGCTCGAGCTCGGCGCGTACGCGATCCTCGTGGCCCTGGGCGTCGGTCTCGCGGCGGGCGTGTTCGCGTCCCTCAAGCCGAATACCTGGCGCGACCACATGCCCATGACCCTGGCCATGGCCGGTATCTGCATCCCCAACTTCGTCCTCGGCCCATTGTTGGTGTTGCTGTTCTCGCTCCAGCTCCACTGGCTGCCCGTGTCCGGTTGGACGGGCCCCGCAGACAAGATCCTGCCCGCATTCACTCTCGGCGCAAGCTACGCCGCGTACATCGCCCGCCTCAGCCGAGGCGGCATGCTCGAGATCCTCACCAAGGATTTCATCCGCACGGCACGGGCTAAGGGGCTCTCGGAGCGCGTAGTGGTGTTGCGCCATGCGCTACGCGGCGGCCTCCAGCCGGTGGTGGCCTTCCTCGGGCCGGCCTTGGCGGGCCTCCTGAGCGGCTCGTTCGTGGTCGAGACGATCTTCCAGGTGCCCGGCCTCGGTCGCGAGTTCGTGCAGGCCGCCTTCAACCGCGACTACACGATGATTATGGGCACCGTGCTCTTCTACGCGGCACTGATCCTCGTCTTCAACCTGCTCGTCGACCTCGCGTTGGCGTGGCTCGATCCGAGGATTCGCCATGCCCACTGAACCCCATGCCGTCGAGAAGGGCACGTCGCTGCGCAAGGACGCGTGGCGCCGATTGCGCAAGAATCGCCTGGCCATCGCCGGCGCCGCGATCATCTTGGTCATGATCGCCGTATCGCTGGTCACGCCGTGGATTGCGCCTTACAGCTACCAAGCCCAAGACCTCGAGCTGGGCGCCGCCAGCCCGAGCCGCGAACACTGGCTGGGCACCGACCGGCTCGGCCGGGATCTGCTCACGCGCCTCCTGTACGGCGGCCGCGTGTCGCTCATGGTCGGATTCGCCGCCACGGCCGTGTCGCTGCTGGTCGGCGTTACCTACGGCGCCGCCGCCGGCTTCCTCGGCGGCCGCACGGATGCCCTCATGATGCGCGTCGTCGACATCCTCTACGCACTGCCCTTTACGCTCTTCGTCATCATCCTGATGGTGTTCTTCGGACGCAACATTGTCCTGCTGTTCATGGCCATCGGCGCCGTGCAATGGCTGACCATGGCGCGGATTGTACGCGCACAGGTCATGTCGCTGCGTCAACAGGAATTCATCGAGGCCTCCATCGCCATGGGATTCACAAAGCCCCGGATTCTCTTCCGCCACCTCATTCCGAACGCCCTCGGCCCGATCATCGTCTACACCACCCTAACCATTCCCAACGTCATGCTCATCGAGGCCTTCCTCAGCTTCCTCGGCCTCGGCGTCCAACCGCCCATGAGCTCATGGGGCCTCCTCATCAAGGAAGGCGTCGACACCATGGAGGAGTATCCATGGCTTCTTCTCTTCCCGAGCATCGTCCTGTCGCTCACCCTGTTCTCGCTCAACTTTCTCGGCGACGGCCTTCGCGACGCCCTGGACCCCACCAGTGCCAAGGACTGACGGCGGCCCCTATCGCCCCATCGCGTCGAGTGACCGACGGCAGGCCCGCGGTTTCGCGCGGCCGGCCTCGCGGCGGGAATCTGGATGCGGATGTGTGCTACGGTATGATATCCGGATTGTGGAAAGGCGCACCGCGCGTTTGTGGGAGGTTACCATGGCCACCAAGGATTACACGTGCTCACGCCGTACGGCGATGTTGACGATGATGGGAGCGGCGGGACTAGCGGGGAGTCTCGCTTGGAGTCCGCAGGCCGGTGCGGAAACCAAAGGGTTGCAGGCCGGCGCGCACGCCATCGATATCACGCCACAGGCCTTCCCGGTCATCGTGAACGGAATGTTCCTCGAACGCACCGCGGAGAGCGCCGTCGAGCCGATCCACGCGCGGTGTCTCGTGCTCGATGACGGCACCACGCGCGTCGCCATCGCGGTCATCGATAACATCGGCATGTCACGCCAGTTCCTGGATGCGATCAAAGAGCAGGCCAGTCAATCGACCGGCATTCCCGTTGATCATATCCTGATCAGCGCGACACACTCCCACTCGACGCCCTCCGTCGAGCCGCTTCTCGGATCGGGCCGCGACGAGGCCTACACGCAGTTTCTGCCTCCGCGGATCGTCAAGGGCATCGAACAGGCGGCCGCGAACCTCGAGCCGGCCCGCGTCGGCTGGGCCGTGGCCGAGGCGGGTGCCTACACGAGTTGCCGTCGGTGGATCTTCCGCTCGGATCGTGTGCGCACGGATCCCTTCGGCGACACAACGGTTCGCGCGAACATGCATCCCGGCCATCTCAGTCCGGACGCCGTGGGGCCCTCCGGCCCGATCGATCCGGATCTCACCCTGCTGAGCGTGCAGGCGCGCGACGGGCGCCCCATTGCGGTACTCGCGAATTTCTCGATGCACTACTATGGATCGCCGATGGTGTCGCCGGATTACTACGGACCTTTCTGCGCCGCGCTGGCGCGACTCATCGGCGCCGAGCAAGGCGCTCCGCCCTTTGTCGGCATGATATCGCACGGCACCAGCGGCGACCAGTATTGGGTCGATTACAGCAAAGAGAAGTACTCGTGGGGCGACTATCACGAGTACGCCGAAATCATGGCCAAGCTGGCGGCCGAGGCGTACAAGTCCATCGCGTATCACGATGATGCCACCGTACAGATGGCTGAGCGGAAGGTGACCTTTGGCCGGCGTGTGCCGGACGAGGCGCGTTTGGCTTGGGCGCGAGACATTCTCGCCCCGATGGGCGACCGCCAGCCGGAGAACCAACAAGAGGTCTACGCGCGCGAAGCCGTCATTCTCCATGACGAGCCGACGCGCGAACTCAAACTTCAGGCTATCCGCATCGGCGATATGGGCATCACGGCGATTCCGAACGAGGTGTATGCCTTCACGGGCCTCAAGCTTAAGGCCCTCAGCCCGTTCGATATCACGATGAACATCGAGCTGGCGAACGGCTGCGAAGGCTACATCCCGCCGCCCGAGCAACACGTCCTCGGCGGCTACAATACGTGGCCGGCCCGAACAGCGGGGCTCGAGGTTCAGGCCGAGCCCGCCATCGTCGACAACCTGTTGGACCTCCTCGAGGAGGTCAGCGGCCGGCCTCGACGCGCCTTCTCCGATCCGGAAGGCCCGTATGTTCAGGCCGTCCGCGCATCGATGCCGGTGGCCTATTGGCGCCTGAGCGATTTTACGGCCGAACGCGCCCTCGACATCGCCGGCCAGGGCCGGAACGGCGTCTACGAAGACGGCGTCGTGTTCTACCTGCCCGGCCCCGAGGGCGCCGGTTTGCGCGGTGCCGGACACACGAACCGGGCCGCCCATTTCGCCGGAGGGCGCATGACCGCCTCGGTGCCCGATCTGGGCGAAGCCTACAGCGTCGAGATGTGGTTCTGGAACGGTTTCCCGGCCGATGCGCGGCCCGTGGCCGGTTACCTGTTTTCGCGAGGCCCCGGCGGCGTCCCGGCCTGTCCGGGCGATCATCTCGGCATCGGCGGCACGCACACCGCCCAGAGCAAGCTGCTTTTCTTTAACGGCAACGAGCGCAACGAGGCCCTCGCAGGAACCGCCGAGATCGCCTTCAAGACCTGGAACCATGTGGTCTTCATCCGGGATGGCCAGCGGGTCGTCGTATACCTGAACGGCCGTCCGACGGCGGAGATCGCCAGCACGGCGGAGGTGAGCCGGCCGGCGGACGCCGCCGAGCTGTTCATCGGCGGCCGTTCCGACAACTTCGCCAACTGGGAAGGCAAGATCGCCGAGGTGGCGGTCTACAACCGAGCGCTATCGGCCGACGAGGCCCAACGGCACTACACCGCGGCCGCGGTATCGGCATAAAACAAAGGAGGAAACGGCATTGAGTCACGTGAGACTTGAGACCCATCGATTGCGCGGACGTGTGGGCCGGCGAACCTTTCTGCGCACGGCGGCCTGCGTGTCGGTCGCGCCGCTGCTCCTGCCGACTCGCGCCCACGGCGCCAATGATCGCATCGCCATGGGCGTCATCGGTTCCGGATCGCGAGGCGTCCAAGACATGCGCGGCTTCCTGGACGAGCCGGATCTCGAGGTCGTCGCCGTGTGCGATGTCCAGGAGGATCGGCGCACCAACACCGCCCAACTCGTCAACGAGCATTACGGCCGCGGCTCGGACGCCGCCGGCTGCACCGCCTACCGCGATTTCCGCGAGATCCTCGAGCGCGACGACATCGACGTGGTCTTGATCGCCCCGCAGGATCATTGGCACGCCGCCATCGCCGTCATGGCGGCCGAGCGCGGCAAGGATATGTACTGCGAGAAGCCCCTCGGCGTCTCGGTACGGCAGTGCCAGGCCATTCGCGAAGCCGTGCGCCGCAACGCCATCGTGTTCCAGACAGGCACGCAGCAACGCTCGAGCGGCAATTTCCGTTTCGCCTGCGAACTGGCGCTGAATGGCTACCTCGGCGACGTGCACACCGTCGAGGTGGCGGCTCCCGGCCCGAGCTACAAACGCAAATACGCCGGTTCGATGGAACCCCAGCCGGTACCGCCCGGTCTTGACTACGAGATGTACGCTGGCCCGGCGCCGATGAAACCTTTTAATGAAGGACGCCTGGCCTGGCCGGATTGGTATCTTATCTACGACTATTGCACCGGCTTCATCGTCAATTGGGGCGTTCATCATCTCGATATCGCGTTGTGGGGCTGCCCTCGGCTCGCCATGGAACCGTTCGACCTTTCATGCACGGCCGACTATCGCAACGATGGGCTATGCGACAACGTGAACGGGTGGCAGGCGGAGTTCGTCTACGCCGACGGCCTGCGAATGAGTTTCACGGACACGGACCATCCGCATCCGCAAGGCTGCCGGTTCGTCGGCACCGAGGGATGGGTGCACGTGAACCGGCAAGGCATCACGGCCGAGCCGGCGTCGCTGCTCAAGCAGGTGATTCGCCCCGGCGAGATTCACCTCCACGAGAGCGATCACCATCAGCACGACCTCGTCGTGTCGGTGAAGAACCGCCGCGATCCGGTAGCGCCCGTCGAGGCCGGTTGTCGGGCGTCGTATTTCGGCATGATCGCCGATATCGCCGCCCGCGTGCGGCGGCCCGTACGGTGGGATCCCGTGGTGGAACGGTTCGAGAACGATGACGAAGCCAACCGCCTGCTCGCGCGGCCGATGCGCGCGCCGTGGACGGTGTGAGGGGCCGGCGTACGCCGGATATCAGCGTTATCAAACGCCGGAGAATCTACTAATGGCTCAGCATAGACCTTTCCTTGCGATTCTGGTTGCGTGTATCAGTTCGACGATGGGCCTCGCGGCGAATGCCGCCGATCCGGCCGCTATCGATCAGGCCTTCGAGCAACTACGGACCTTCGAGTACGGCCAGGCCCTCGATCCGGTAGTGCTTATCGAGGCCGCCGTGGAAGACGCCTCGAACGATCCGGCCGCGCGCGCCGATCTCGTACGCCGATTGGCCGAGGTCCTCGGCCATTCCGCATCGCCCGTCGCCGCGCGCCAGTTCGCGTGCCGCATGTTCGAGCGGATCGGCGGCGATGACCAAGTCCCGGCGCTTGCAGCGCTACTGAACGATGCGGATCTCGCGGACTCGGCACGATGCGCCCTCGAGCGAATTCCCGGCGATGCCGCAGCCCAGGCACTCCGCAACGCGCTGGCCACGGCCCAAGGAGCGCTCTTGGTGGGCATCATCAACGCGCTCGGCGAGCGGCACGACGCGGCGGCGCTCGACGCGATGGCCGCGCGGTTCGGCGATGGCGATGCGGCTGTGGCCGTTGCGGCCGTACGCGCCGCCGGCAAGATCGGCACGGCGGAGGCGGTGGCCGCATTGACGCAGGCCCAGAGCACCGGCGCCCCTGAGGTCGCCGAGGCCGCGCAGGCGGCGTTGCTGAACTGTGCCGGTCAGTTCGCGGCCGACGGCAACGTCGAGGCCGCCAAGGCCATCTACACGCCCATGCTTGACGGCGAGTTGCCCCACGTGCGCATGGCCGCACTATCCGGACTGGCCGCACTCGAAGGGCGGGAGGCGTTGCCGATGCTGCTCGATGCCTTCTCGTCCGACGAAGACGCCGACGTGCGCGGCTCGGTTGCGGTGCTGTTGGGCCGAATCCCGGAGGCGGCGGAGGCCATCATCGAGCGACTGCCCAACCTCGATGCAGCCGGCCGGATCGCGGCTATCGGTATCCTCGCCGACACCGGAAGTCCGGTAGCGAAAGAGGTTGTGACGGGCATGGTCGAGGATGGCAATGAGGCCGTTCGGGTGGCGGCGTTGCGGGCGCTGGCCACCCTCGGCGATGCGCAGACGGTTGAGGTCTTGGCCGGTGTTGCGGCCCAGGGAGAGGGCGATGTCCAGCAGGCGGCGCGCGCCGCCCTCGCTCGGCTAGCCGGTGCGGATGTCGACGTGACCATCCTCAAGCTGGCCGCGGAGAGCGCGTGGGCGATTCGGGTCGAGTGCCTCAACGCCGCGGTCAAACGGGCCGTGCCGGAGGCGATGCCTGTCCTCATGGCCGCCGCACAAGATGACCACCACCTCGTCCGGCTGGCCGGTTTCGACGGGGTGCAGGCGACCGCCGGCGCCGAGCAGTACCAGGAACTCGTCCATCTTCTCGTCAACGCACCCACCACGGCCGATGTCGAGGCCGCCCGGAAGGCCGTCCTCGCCTCAGCCAAGCAGGTGGAGGCTCCGGATTGCAGGACCAAGCCTGTTCTGGAGGTATTCGGCGGCGCGCGGCCGGAAGTCAAGATCGCCCTCATTCAAGCCCTTGGCACCTACGGCGACGCGGAGGCCCTCGCGGCCGTCGCCGACGCCATCAAGGATCCCGCGGCCGAGGTGCAAGACGCCGCTGTCCGCGCCTTGGCGGACTGGCCCGGCGAGGATGCCGTGCCGCTTTTGCTCGCCCTCATAACCGACCCGGCCAACGCCGCGCATCGTACGCTCGCGCTCCGAGGTCATCTCAATCACGTGCGCGAGAAGGCTAGCCAGGCGCCCGACGCGGCCGTCGAGGGACTCCAGCAGGTACGCGACCAACTGACAGCGGCCGACGCCAAGCAGATGGCCCTCGCGATCCTCGGCGATGCCGGGACGATCGGCGCCCTCGAGATGGCCGCCTCGTTCATCGGAGATGCAGATGTCGCCGAGGAGGCCCGGTTGACGACCTTCGCGCTGGTCGACAAGCTCGATGCGGCGCATCACGAGGCCGTCAAGGCCATCCTGCCGGCCGTGGCCGAACAGACGGCCGACGCCGAGGCCGCGCGCCAAGCCAAGATCCTCGCCAGCGGCGATGACTTGGTCTCGATCTTCGACGGCGAATCGATGAACGGCTGGATGAAGCCGTTCGACTGGGGCGAGGTCCACATCGAGGACAGCGCGATTCACCTCAAGAGCGATCGCAAGTTCTTTCTGGTCACGGAGAAGACCTACGGTGATTTCGTGCTTGAACTTGAGGCCTACCTCGACGAGGGCGCCAATTCCGGCATCCAGTACCGCAGCCATTACGAGCAGAATTCGCTGTGGGGCTACCAGGCGGATCTCGATTCGCTACCGCGCCAGTGGCGAGGCATTTACGACGAAGCGACGGGGCGTGACTGGCTCGATCGAGGCGAAGCGACCAAGGCCGAGGCGCTCTATCAGCCCACCTGGAATCGCTACCGTGTCGAATGCGACGGCGACCGCACCCGATTCTTCATGAACGGCGAGCTGATTGTCGATTACCTCGATCCCATGGAGATCGAAGGGCACATCGCCCTCCAGCATCACGGCGAAGAAGGCAAAGTCGTCCGGTTCCGCAACATCCGGATCCTGGATCTCGGTACGCGGGGCTGGAGGCCGCTCATCGACGAGAAGACCCTGCCGAACTGGGTATCCAACGGCAGCGGCACATGGTCGGTCGAGGACGGCGTCATCACCGGACAGAAGGCCGAGGGCGGCTACGGCCTGCTATACAGTCCTGAGACCTACCGAGACTTCTGCATCCGGTTCAGCGCCAAGGCCATCGAGGGCAACGCCGGCTTCTACCTCCGTGCCGAGAAGCTGCCGGGCAGCGAGGGCGCCCGCGGCCTCCAAGTCGAGATCGATCCCGCCAAGGATCAAGCCGGCCTCTTCGAAACAAGCGGCCGGGATTGGGTGGCCAAACCGAATCAGGACGTCGTCAAGGAACACTTCAAACCGGGCGACTGGAATGAGATGGCCGTGTGCGCTCACGGCGGCCGCCTCTCGGTCTTCCTCAATGGTTACCGGACCGTCGAGCTCACCGACGATCCCGGCCGCGCCGATGGCTACTTCGGACTCGGCCTGCACAGCAATCCGACCAACGTCCAGTTCAAGGATATTGTCATCCTCAGCCACTGAGGCGCGCTTGACCTACTCCGGGTTGTAGGCACCACGCGGCCCGACCCCAGGATCGAGGCGGGGCTCGGCCTCGGTTGGCACTCACATCAGCCGGCGAATGAAGTCGGCCATGGCGTTGCGCACGGCGTAGAGGTCGGCCACCGCCGGATCCAGTGCGTCAAGCCATGACCGCGCCTCGGCCGCGACGGCGGCCTTGTGCTCCGGCGCATCGGCGATGGCCTTCTCGAGGGTGGCCGCGTAGCGTACGTCATCGACGGCTTCGCGGAATCCCTCCCACTGGATCGTGCCGACGACACCGTGCACGGTTGGATACGTGAAGTTGTGATCGCGGTAAGTGGCGTTGTCGAAATCGTTCCAGATATGGCCGAAGCCGTGCTGGTAGGCATAGTCCATGGCGCCGTCGAAACCGCTCTTCCACAAGACGAGACCGAAGTTCCGGCGATAGGTCTCGGGCTCCTCATTGCCGACCTGCGGATAGGCGTAGCAGAACGCCTCCGAGCCGACGCCGTGGTACTTCGCGGCCTCCTCCGGATCGGGTCGCCCGGCCAGGACGGCGCAGTCGAGAAGATCGCCCATGGCCTCGAACGTCTCCGTATAGCACGCCACGAACGTCTTGCCGCCCGCATCTTGCACGGCCTTCCACGCATCGCGCTGCGCCTTCAGCCGGTCTCCGGTCGCTTCGTCGATGCCGTAGAAATACACGCTGTCGTAACCGAAGGGACCACAGAAGGCGATCCACTTCTTGACGTTGGCCGCGAGATCCGCCAGGCCCTCGGGCGTGTCGGGACATCCCGTGCTCTGGCCCAGCGTGAAGAATCGGCCCGCCGGTAGTCCGACGTCGCGCCGAATCTCGAGCGCGCGGCGCAAGAGCGTGTCATCGTAGCCTTGGTAATTCGTCGGATAGAGCACGCCGTGGGCCTTCATGTCCTCGATCTCGGCGCGGTATTGCTCTTCGGACTTGTACTCGGAACCGATGGTGGGCGTGCCGTCGGCCGCGAGCTTCGCGCGGTAATAGATCGAGTACGTCAGCGACGGCGGAAGGAGCGCGAAGGAGCGCACGGTCACGTAGATCGGCAGCGTCTTGACGCCGCGTGAGCTGAACAGCAACACCTCGCCCGAGTAGCCGCCGGGCCTCGCGTCCTCCGGCACATGGACCGTCAGCCAGAATTGCCTGAGTGTGCGCGCGGCGATCCTGACGGGCTGCAACGTGTCCGCATCGACGGGTCGCACGTCCTTCAAGTTCTCGCTCGATCCGCCGCTACATAGCAGATACTCCTGCGTGCCGTCCTCCCGGGTACTGCGTACGTAGTTCTCCTTCTTCTCGAGATCCGCGCGCACCAAGTCGTCATCCTTCAGCAAGAGTTCCGGCACGTACCACTGCGTGCCCGCGCGGAAGCCGATCTCCTTGCCGGCCTGGTACCAGCACTTGACCACCGACACGTCCACGGCCTCGCCGGATATGCTGGACACGCTGCCGGCGAGGTCGCCCACTTTCACGCGGACGCCGTCCAGATCCTCGAGGGCGTACACGAGCAGCGACATAGACTCGTATTCGCCGGGACACGCCGCGCATTCGAGCGATCCCGCCACCGGCGCAGCGGTCGGATAGGCATCCGTTGTGAATGGCTGATTCGTGATGGCGCGCGGGGCGTAGAGGAGAAGCGGCTGGCCCGTCGCGAGGCCATCCGCCATGGCGCTAAGGGTATCCGGACCGTGGGCAACGACCCACAGTGCGCCTTCGATGGCTACGTGATCTTCCTTCGAGCCGTAACCGCGCTCCAGCAGCTTCCCAATGAGCTCCTCGGCGCGCGTTACACTCTCGACATAGCGATCGGCGTCGGACTGGATGGCTTCCGGCAACTCCGGCAATGCCGAGAAAGCGGCGCGGCCCTTCTCGAGGGCCGCACGCCACTCGGCTGCACGCGCCTCGAGTCGCTCGCGATGCTTCGCCCACCGCCGACCGATCTCGGCCTCGTACTCGGCCTCGCTCGGGCCTTCGCCTTCGATCCGAACATCGTCGACATACACGACGGCCCGCTGGCCCTCGCCGCCGTAGATGAACAGCGCCCAGCGATCCACATACGCGCCGACATCTTCGCCGAGGGTCGTGGCCGTGTTTGCCGGCAATACGCGCGCGGCACCTGACTCGCCGCGTGCGGCCAGGTCGACCTCGACGGTCTTCCACTCGTTGGTGGGGCCGTCAAAGGTTTCCTCGGCGCCACAGCCGGAATGGTGCGTCGGCGGATAGATGGCGTTGATACCGAAACCGACACGCGCCGTTGTCCCCTCGGCCACATAGACGCGCGCCGACAGCTTCAGCGTACCGGCGCACGGAAAACGGCACGGCACACCGAAGTAGTGATAGCTGCCGCCATCGCAGGTGATGTCCAGTTTGAGTGAGCGGCTCCCTTCGCAAGCCATCTCGTCGGATGGGCCTGAGAAGCTCACCGTCGAGGGGCCGTCGTCCGCCCATGGCGCCAATGCCGGCGCGTCGCCCTCGAATCCTTCCTGGTACGCGTAGACTTCCGCAAGACACGGCCACGCGGCCAAGGCCGCTACGACGGCGATGACTCCAATCACGTGATTCCGCATGACGCTATCTCCCCACAAACGGTCTGAACACCCGCAACGCAGGATACCGCCAGAAGCGTGGCCACATCAATGCCCATCACGCGCCGACGCGCACCCTCTCCTGCTATGACCCCCAGCAGGCAAGGGCTCTTCTTGAAGTATTCCGGCCGTATCGAGGATTCCTGGATGGACCGACAGAAAGAACACGAGCGGCTCGACATCATCGCCATCACCGTATGCGAAACCATCGATTGGCGGTCAAGGGCAACCAAGGGACCTTGGCCGAGGATGTCGGCAAGAGCTCAGGCACATATCAGAGCCAAGCGCCTACAGGCCGGATGCCGAGGTTACATGGCGCGCGCGCGGCGACGGGCCCCGAGGCCGCCGGCGCGTTGATGATGGCGGTAAATGGGCTTAGAATGGGCGTCGGTCGATCGGGATTGCGAGATGAGGGTTGCCTCTGGCTGAGAGATAGGAAAGCGGATCGGGAGCCTCGATGTGGCCTTAGGGCGTTGCCGGTCGTGGCGGCCGTGGCAGGAAGGAGTCCAAGGATGATGTTGCGTATCGGTTTCGTGGGCTTTCGTCACGGCCACATTTTCTCGCTCTACAACCTGTTGCGCGGCCGGGAAGACGTCGTGATCGTCGGCGCGTGCGAGGAGGACGAGGAAACGCGCGCCGGCTTGGCCGAGAAAGGCGTGACCGTCACGCACGACTCGTATGGCGCGATGTTGGAGGAAGTCGAGTGCGACGCGGTGGCGTGCGGCGACTACTACGGCGTGCGCGGCGAGGAGTTGATCCGCGCGCTCGATGCCGGCCGGCATGTCATCGGCGACAAGCCCCTCTGTACGCGTCTTGACGAACTGGATCGCATCGAGGATCTGGCTCGCGCGAAGGACTTGCGCGTCGGTTGCATGCTTGATCTGGTCGATGCGGCGCCGTACCGAACGTTGCGTCGAGTCATCCGGGAGGGTGCCATCGGCGAAGTGCGAACGATGGCCATTTTCGGGCAGCATCCGCTGTTCTTCGGCGCGCGTCCGGCATGGTACTTCGAACAAGGCAAGCACGGCGGCACGATCAACGACATCGCCATCCATGCGGTAGACGCGATTCCGTGGATGACGGGTCGGGCGATTGTGGAAGTCACGGCGGCACGCGCCTGGAATGCGCGCCTCAAGGAGGTGCCTTCGTTTCAGGACGGAGCCCAGTTCATGCTCCGCCTGGATAACAACGGCGGCGTGCTTGGCGATGTCTCGTACTTAACTCCCGAGGCTCCCGGCTATGCGATGCCGATCTACTGGCACGTTGGCGTCCACGGTGATCTCGGTTACGCCGAGGCGACGTACGCGGGCGATCATGTCCGTCTGTTCCGGAAGGAGGCGCAGGATCCGCTCATGGAGGCGCTGGATCCGCCGAGGCCAGGCGGGTACTTCGATGATTTCCTCGCCGATGTGGCCGGCCACGCCGATCCGGAAGGGTTGCATACCGAGCGCGTGCTGCGAAGCGCGCGGATCGCGCTGACGGCGCAGGCAGCCGCGGACTCCGGCGGGTTTCCGTGCGGCGTATAGGCCCGCCGGGGATCAGGCGCCGTTCTCGATGGACTCGACCCGGCGTGTCTCGACGGAGCGATAGAGGGCGTCGAGGACGGCCATGTTGGCCACCGCATCCTGGGCCGGCCACCGGGGCGGTTCGTCTTGCGTGAAGGCCCGAACGAAATCTTCGGCCTCGAGGTGATAGCCGTTGCCGCCCTCGGTGACGATCTCTGCTTCCTTGCCGTCTTTGCGCAAGATGAACCGCGCGCTCTGTTCTCCGGGGAACCAAGGATTGGGGATGACGATGGCGCCGTCGGTGCCGGTGATCTCGGCGCGGCTGTGACCGTGGTTCTCGATGCTGCACTCGAAGTGGGCGAGGATGCCGTTCGGGAACGCCAGCGATCCCAGCAGCGTGTCGTCGACGGAGGTGCGCCGTTCGAAGGCGTGGGCGCGGTCCGGTTCGCAGCCGGCCATGCGTCGCGAGAGGTTCACGCAGTAGCAGCCGACGTCCATGAGGGCGCCGCCGTGAAGCTCGGCGGAGGTGCGGATGTTACCCTCGCGCTGACCGAGGCGGAACGCGAAACTACTATAGATGGTCACGATGTCCCCGATGGCGCCCTCGTGGATGGTGTCGAGAATGCGATCGTACATGGGATGGAAGCGGTACATGAAGGCCTCGGCAAGTGGCACGTTGTAATGCTCGGAGGCAAGTACCATGCGCTGGGCTTCAGCGGCGTCGATGGCGAATGGCTTCTCGCACAGTACGGGGAGGCCAGCCTCGAGGGCCTTGATCGTCCACTCCGCGTGTAGGCTGTTGGGCAAGGGATTGTAGATAACGTCGACCTCGCCCGATTTGAGGAGTTCTTCATAGCTGCCGAAGGCCCGAGGAACGCCGTGTTCCTTGGCCCACTCATAGGCGCGCGTCCATTCGCGGCTGGCCACGGCCTGTACGCAACTGGTGCAGCTCAGGCCAAGGCCGCGGATGAACTTCCCCGCGATGTTCGCCGTGCTCAGGATGCCCCACCGTATGCTGCTCGACATAATAGGCCCCTCCTTCTCGCGGCGCTCAGGTATGATGGGGCGAGCCCGCCTGGGCGCGTCTTCGGCGAACCCGGCCGTCTACTAAGGCACGATCTACTCCACAAACGACGCGGACTTGATGTAGTCCAGGCCCGGAAACGCCTGGTCGAGGAAGGCGTTGCCTTGAGCCACAATCTGACCTTGCATGCTCGTCGGGCGGTCTTGGTACTCGTCGTTGAAAGACAAGACGGTGTCCATGCCCTCGACAACCTTGCCGAAGGGGGCGAAACCCATGCCATCCAAGAATGTGTTATCACCCAGATTGATGAAGATCTGCGTGGTCCGCGAGTTCGGCATCTGGGACTTGGCGAAGGTGATGGTACCTTTGAGGTTGGATTGGGTTCTCGGCTCGTCCTTGATGGTCTTGGTCTGCCATTCCTGGGCAACCTTGGGATCGCCGGAGATACCGAATTGAACGACGAAGGGTTGAGGGTTCGTGACCATGCGGAAGAACCGAACACCGTCGAAGAAGTCCTGTTTCACCAAATCGAGGAAGCGCTCGGCGCCGAGGGGCGCCCAATCCTTGTGGCATTCCACCACGAACGAGCCGTTCGAGCATTCGAACTTGACCCTAACGACGTCGGCGGCATTTACTTCTTCGTGGGACATGGTATTGGCGTTTTCCTCTTGGGTTGGAGCGGTTTTGGGGGACTCTTCTGCCTTGGCGTCGGTTGTTTCGGCCGGTGGCTCAGCCGTTTCCTCGATCTGGGCTAGCTGCGTCTTAGCCACCTCGGCCTTGCTCGCTCGATCCTCGCCGGTGCGCGACGGCTGGACGGCGTACAGCCCGCCGACGACAGCCACGACGGCGAGGACAATCCACAGCGGCATGAGCTTCTTGAACACGTCCTATCTCCCACTTCGTTTGCCGGCGGCACTTGCTTCATCAACCGTGCAGGATATGATAGCCTTGGATCCGTGTGAGCTTCAAGAGCCCATTGTGCGGAAGGCGCGGGTCGTGCGTCTACTTCTCGGAGACTTGTCGTGCCAGTCGTTCGGCCCACTCGCGGTCGAGGCGTTCGCGGGGCCGCCACCGGCGGTGCAACCATAGCCACTGGTCCGGCTGTTCACGTACCACGGACTCGATGGCGTCCTGAAGGCGCTGCGTGTTCTCGACGAGATCCCGGAGTCTGTCACCGGTATGCACCATGGGGATCTCGGGACTGAACCGCTCTATGTAGGTGCCGTCGGGCTGTCGGTGGATCGACAGGGTATGAACCGGCACGCCGGTGCGCCGCGCGAGCAGCACCGGGCCGATCGTCGCCCATGTCCGCCGGCCGAAGAAGGTTACGGGCACGGCCCTATCGCGCACGTTCTGATCGGCGAGGATGCCAACCAGGTACCCTTGCTCGAGCAGTCGCTTCACTTCGGCAGCGGCGTGGTGCTTTGGGACGGTGACGATACCGCTGGCACGGCGGACCTTGTCGACGAAGGCGTTCAGTCGGGGGTTGTCGAGGGGGCGCACGACCTCGGCGGTTTTCTGGCCATGATGTGCCCAAACCGGAGCAAGCCATTCCCAGTTTCCGAAATGGGCGCCGATAGCCAGGCATCCGCGCGACGAGTCGATGTTCTCGGCACCCTCGATGGTAACGAGCGCCTCGGCCCGGTGCGGGAAGATGCGGGGGATCTGAAACAATTCAGCCATGACGATTCCGACGTTGCGTGTGGCGGCTCTGAGGATACGGCGTTTCTCGGCGCGGGATAGACCGTCGCCGTAGGCGAGGTCGAGGTTGGCCATTCCGACACGCCGGACGCGGGGGATGGTCCAGTAGGCCACCCATGCGGCGGCGCGACCCAGCGCGCGGCTCGCGCCGAGGGGAAGCGCCGCGAGCAGATGACCGAATCCGACGCCCAACCATCCTAGTAGCGCTTGCACGAGGAGTCATTCCTCCGGGGCGGAACGTCTATGCGCCGAGGTCGACCGATTCGCCGATGGAGGGCGCGAAGCGTCGGCACCCATTACCGGCGTTGCCGTACATCCACTCGACGGCCTCGGGATCGCCGTGCACGAAAACGAGGTTCTTCCTGGGTCGAATCTGATTGGCGACGTCGCAGAGCGCCTGTCGCGGCGCGTGCGCGCTGAAGTAGAACCAGTGGATGTCTTCGAGAACCACCTCAACGGGCGGCGCGCCGAGCTGGAACTGAAGCTCGGCCCCCGGGCCGCAATTGAGCAACTCATACCCCAGTGTGTCGGGATCGAGGTAACCGACGAAAAAGATGCCGTGCCTCTTGTCACGCACCATTTCTCGGGCGATGAGTGCGGACGGCGTGTTCGCGATCATCATGCCGGAGGTGGCCACGATGATCGCGGGAGATCGGAGCATGGCCCGGACCTTGTTGGCATTCCAGGCGTCGCTCACACGGCCGAACTGCTGGATAGGCCGGAGGTTGGCGTCGCGGCGGAGATACTCGGGAAACCGGCGGTAGACCTCGTAGATGGCGCGGCCCAGGCCGGAGCTCAGCACGGGTACCTCCGGCAATTGGCCGGACTCCTGCAGCCGGGCAATGACGTTGAGGAGTTCCTGGGTGCGGCCCAGGGCAAAGGAAGGCACGAGGGCCACGCCGCCGCGTTCGAGGACGCGGCGAACGGCCTCGGCGAATCGGGCGATCTCGTCCTCGTACGTCACGCTGTCGGCTTCGGCGTTGGCACCGTAGGTGCTCTCGATGACGAGTGTGTCGACGCCGAGCTTGTGGTCCAAGGCCAGCCGACCGGAGACCAATTCCTGATCGACGGCGCAGATGTCGCCCGTGTAGAGCAACGTGTGACCGGGTGTGCGCACGAGAACGCTGGCCCCGCCGAGGACGTGTCCGGCATGGAAAAACCGACCCGTAACCGCGCCGTCGTGGTCGACGGCGAACTCCTCGTCTAGGTGGATACCGCGTGTGCGGCTCAGGGCGAGGTTCACGTCTTCGTGCGAGTACAAGGGATACTCGCGAATGCCCCGTTCCTTGGCGAGAGTCCCCATGACGGCCACGCTGTTGTGAAGCATGCGATCCATAATGCCGACAGTGGCGGTGGTGGCGTAGGTCACCGTGTTTTGGAAACGGCGGATGAGGGCTGGAAGGGCGCCGCAGTGGTCGACGTGGCCGTGAGACACGACCACGGCGTCCGGGGCACGATCAAGCAACGCGAGCGCCGGAAGGGCGTCCAGGCCTTCTTTCTTCGGATGAACGCCGCAATCCAAGAGGACGGTGTAGTCGCCGGCGCAGAACAGATAGCTGTTGGCGCCGATCTCGCGTCCGCCGCCTAATGGCGTGAAGCTGAAGTCAATACTCTTTGTCATGGGGGCGCATTCTAATAATGAGGGTGTTCCTTGTCAACGCGTCTTGTGATGGGGCGTAATTCATGGTCGTTGGCTCCTGCTGCGCATCATGTCTACCCAGATGCGGGCGGCCCCGGCATAGTTCTTCAGCCGGCTCCACTTCCGCGCCTGCCAGAGCGTGCGTCCGATGAATGCCGGGCGCATGTAATAGCGGCGGTAGGCGCGCTTGACCATGGCCTCGAGTTGTTCGGCGCTGGCGTAGGTGTTCGGCACGTACGAGGGCAGGTGCATATTCGTGCCCGAGTCCACGACGCGCCCCTCGCGCAACGCCCGTTCTTCGAGGGGCGTGCCTCGGCGGACGATGTACGGGAAGAAGATCATCCAGTCGACGTTCAACTCGCACGCGAACCGGATCGTCTTCTCGCTCATCTCGGGCGTCTCCGTCGGCAGGCCGAGGATGAACGAGCCGCGGATTTCCATGCCGGCTTGTTTCGCCCACGTCACGGCGTTCCGGATCTCATCGAGGGTAATGCCCTTGTGAATCATGTCGAGCAACTCCTGGTTGCCCGACTCGAAGCCGTAGTACACGTTGTAGCAGCCCACGGAGGCCATGCGCTTGAGGGACTCGGGCCGTACCGTATTGACGCGCATCTGGGCCGTCCAGGTGATGTCAAGCCGCTCCTGCTCGAGCCGCCGACAGAACTCCTCCGTCCACGTGCGGGACATGCCGAAGTTGTCATCCCAGAAGATGACTTCCCGGATGCCGAAGTCCTTCACGAGGTGGCCGAGCTCATCGACAACATGGGCCGCCGAGCGCTGCCGATACGGCTGAGCGTAGCGGCCGCCCTGGTAGCAGAAGGCACACTTGCCCCACGGGCATCCGCGCGACGTGATGACGGTGGTGGCCGGTTTCCGACGGGCCTGGTTCGGCAGGGGCAAGTAGAGTTCGGACTGGTAGATGTGCCGGGCGGGATTGGGCAGGGTGTCGAGGTCGCGGACCGGTTCCGGAACAGGCGTGCAATGTACCTGCCCACCGCCCTCGCGGTAGACAAGCCCCGGCAAGTCGCCCCAGTCGCGCCCTTCGGCAAGTCGGTCGACAAGGTCGGCCAAGGTGATCTCGCCTTCGCCGGGCACGAGGAAATCGATGCCGGGGCACTCGTCAAGCACGCGCTCCACAAAGGATGTGGCATGGGCGCCGCCGAAGACGACTGGGATGTCGGGTGCACGTGCCTTGAGCGCGGCGATGACGGCGTACGCGTTCTCCGCCATCTTGGTTACGCATGAGATGCCGATGACGTCGGGACGCGCCGAAAGGATCCGGTCGACGGCCTCGTCTTGGTTCAAGGCGAGGGCAATGGCGTCGATGAGGGTGACGGTGTGGCCGCGCGGTTCAAGGGATGCGGCCAAATAGCCGACACCCAACGGCGCAAGAACGCCGAGTTGCATGCGTTTCTTGCTGCCGAAGGAGGCCGAAAGGTCAAAAGGCGGAATAACCAGGACCACGTGCATATCGCGGAATTCCCGAGACGCGAGCCGAAAGGCCTCGGAGGGTACCTTCGAGGATGTCGAAACCTGCGAAAAAGTCTACCATTCGCGCCCGAAACGGGTCAAACGCCGGCTACTTGGCCCGCTACTTGGCGCGCACATAGAGCTTACGGGCTATCGCTTTTGCGGCACGGACGATCCGGTCGCCGCCGTCGGCGGCGAGCAGGCTACTGCGCGCGGTACGGCCTTCGTAACCGCCCTTGATCAGGGCCTCGGGCACGCAGATATAACCCGCGTAGCCGTTGGCCAGCTCGACGCAGCAGGTGTGGGCGAAGGGCGACGCCGCCCGCACATCCCGGGCGAAGGACTGGAACAACTCGCCCGGGGCGCTCCAGAAGAGCGTGTCGCCGATGCGGATGCCTTGGATTTCGCGCACCAAGGCGGGGGTTTCCTTTCGAATCGCTTCGACTTGAAGCAGGCCTCGGGCGAAGATCGCGTCGACGTCCAGCGGTTCGACCTTTTTCTGCTGTTTGCCGCCGACTTCTTCTTTGAACAGGGCGTCGTCGAACACGGCCTGTTTGGCGGCGCGGTTCTTTCCGGCCAGGTAGTCGCGCGCCTGCCGAATCGCCTCCTTCGAGGATACACGCACGGGTAAGGTCACACGCTGCGTTAGGGTGTCGACGGTGGCGTTGTCGTGGAAGCTCATGAGCGACAACACCTTGATGGCCTCGCCGCCGACCACGCGCCCGGTTCGCTGGCAGGCCTCCCGTCCGAATTCCATGGGCCCGGGACTGAGGTTGTTCACTTGGGTGACGTCGCCGCAGGCCCCATTGAGGTAGACGACGCCGAACTCCGGGCCCCAGATGCCGCGCAGCGTATCGATAATCCACTTGGGGTAGTCGGCGCTGTAGAGCAGTCCATTCATGTGGGTTCCGTGGCACGCAAAATTCACGATGCAGCCGAAAGGCTCCTTTGTCTCGGGATCACGGAACCCGACGACCGTGACGGTGGGGTCTTCCGGGCCGGCGGGTTTGTCGATATCCGGATTCATTTTTCCGGGATGGGTGCGATGCGAGCCATCCTTCATGATGAAGCGGCGGTTGAAGGCGACGCCGGCGGCCTCACCCGCGCCGGTGCCGAGCTCGGAGGGCCGCCTGAGGCGGTAGGCCTCGGCGATGGCCGAGCCGATGTGCTCGACGAGATACGCCTCGTACTCTGGGTCGTTCTCGGACATGAATCCTCGGAAGACCGGCCCCCCGGAGTGCGTGTGCGTGGCGCCGATGAGGCAGTGGGAGGGGACGATTCCGCAGAGCTCGTGGGCCTTCTTGCGGGCGGCCGCCACCAGTTCGCCACGCACGAATACGGCGTCGACTTGGACGAGGGCGACGCAGGTGGTTCCGTCGTCGAGGACCACGGCGCGGGCGTGGAGGTGATCGTGAATGCCTTCGGCGAGGCGCTTCTCAAAGAGTCCAGGCACTTCCTTCCCGAGGGGCGGCGTAATGCACGTGACGCCAAAACCGGTTTTCAACATCGTTGCGGTTCCTTTCCGAGACGCGGTCATTCATAGACGTGCCGGAGTCGCGCGGGCCGGCCTAGTCCTTCTTGATATTGGCCACGAGGTTGGTCACCGTCTGGGACAGCGGTGCCTTGCCGGGATGCCGCGAGAACTTCACGTGGCCGTCGAGGTAGAGGATATTGCTGCCGCCGGGCGGATGATTGAACTTCTTGGGATCGTTTGCGACGTTGTCGAACATCACGAAGATGTGGTTCGGTTGGATATTCCCGTCTTCGGGATTGCCGCCGGCGGCGGCGACGACGGGCCGGAGATCGAGCCGGAGTCGAAAGATCGTGTCCGAACCGCCGTTGCCGAGTGCGTTGCCGTCAGGGTCTTTCGCGACCTTGACGTCGGCTTCCATGAGTTGCTCGGCGATTTGGCCGAGGGTTTTGCCCGAGCCCATCTCCGCGATCCCTAGTTGCACGACCCCCATGAGCCCCTCAATAAGCTGCGCGGGACCTTCGAGGGTCGCATCGATGTCGGAGGGGGCCGTTTGGCCTATGAGGGATCCCATTTCCAGGATGCTGCCGATGTCGCGCTTCGGATCGGAGTCGTTGCATTTGTCCAGCGTCCAACCGAGATACGAGTAGCTGTCGCCGGCCCGCCGTCTTGCCGACTTTTCGTCCAGAGCCCAGTGGCCGCTGTCGTCCTGGTAGCGCTCGACACAGTTGTCGGCGTCGGCGGGACACACGAGGATGGCGGGATTCGTCAAGTACTGAGGCCAAATGGCGGAAAGCCGCGGCGCGGCCGCGGCATCGACGCTTTTGCCGTCAGGGGCGAGGTCGATCTGAATCGGCGGCAGCTTGCCGTCCGCGTCTTCCTCGGCATACATGCGGAGGACTTGGCCCCATTCCTTGAGGTTCTTGGCACAGCTTCCCTTCGCGCCGATGCCCATGGTGCGAACGACGATCGGCAACAGAACGATCATCAGGATCGCGACGATGCCGATGATGACCAGATACTCGGACCAGGCCATTCCTTGGTTGCGGCATTCACCCTTCATGAGGTCAGGTCCTCCTCATTGTGCGGCGCTGCCCGGATTGCCCATCAACTTCACGAAAGCTCGGAACAGTTCCGGATCCAGATCTTGGGCCATCTCCCGACGCATAACCGTTAGGGCCTCGAAGGAGCTCCGGGCACCCTGAAACGTGCGGGCGGTGGTTTGCGCGTCGAAGACGTCGGCGATGGTGACGATGCGTACGAAAGGCGAGATCTGCTTGCCTTGGAGGTTGTCCGGATAGCCGCCGCCGTGCAGTTTCTCGTGGTGATGCAGGACGATGTCGAGGGCGACCTCGCCGAGGACGCCCGTGTCGCGCAGGAGATCGTAGCCCCAGCGGGGATGGCACATCACGATTTCCCACTGCTCGGACGTGAGCTTGTGCTTGCTCGTCAGGATACTCGGATCGATACGGCGTTTTCCTACGTCGTGAAACACCGCCCCGTATGCCAGTTCGCGAAGAGTGGCCGCGTCGCTGTAGCCGACCTGCTGCGCCAAGGCCACGCTGTAGGTGGCCACGTTCACGCTGTGTGTGTAGATGTGGTAGTCGAACGAGATGACGTCGAGGAAGTGGGTGAGCTGGACCTTGTCCGAGGCGAGGGCGTCGACGGTGCAGCGAATCACTTCCTTGGCGCGCCTGACGGCGTCGACGGTCTTCCCGGAGACAAGCAGGTCCTCGATGACGCCGTAGGCCGAAGCGTACAACACCTCGGATTTGTCGGCCGGCGGGATGCGATCGTCCTGGAGGATTTCCGCGAGGTGCTGCTCGAGGTAGCGGCTGTATTCATGGCGCTGACTGGAATGGACGTAGACCTCTTCGACGCGGCTCTCGATGAGCCGCAGCCGCGCCTCCTCGGTGAAGCGGATGTTGCGTTCACAATAGAGAACCAGGGGCTGGTTCGGGCCGAGTTGGACGAAGACGTCGAAGCGGGTGAGGGTGTCGGCGCGAAGCGAACTGAGGCAGACGGGCAGGTATTCCGTGATTGCCGCGGTTTGCCTCGCCGTGTCCAACACAGCCATTTGCTCAGATTCCTAATCCGTGAGCCTACACACTATCACCATCTTACCATTGACCTTCGCGCCCATCAAACCGCGCAAATCGGTGCTGCGTACGGCGAAGCGAAACGCACCATCTGCCGCTAAGGGTAACGGGCCATTCACATCGTGAGCGCCTGGGCCGTTGACCACGGGATACGCCTGGGCCTAGTCAAGGTCGACGACAAATCCAACGAGATCACCGACGCCGTCCGAAACCACGGGGGAATCAAGAACGGCCTCCACGGGAGGCTCGATATTGCCTTTCTCGAAGACCAGTCCCGAATACGGTGCGGGTACGCTGCGGAGAACATCGCCACCCTTCACAAGATTGCGCACAACGCCCTCAAGAAGAGCACATCCCGAAAGGGCGGCATCAAAGCCAAACGCCTACAGGCCGGATGGGACGACCACTATATGGAAGAAATCCTACTGGCCCTGTGACTTTCAGTGCGATTGCCCTGGTCCAGCCCTTGGAATTCGAGCGGCGTCGGTGTAGACTCCGATCTCATGGGGCCGCTCCTCTTTGAGGCATTACGTTGTTGCGCATCTACTTGATGCCAGGAGCCGCCTTTTCGGACCCCAAACCGGTGAGATTTCCGGGCTAAGTTGCCACAGGCGGGACGCGGAGGGGAGTCGTATGGCGAATACAGAGCGTACCGGGGCGAGTCGACGTGGATTCCTGAAGCAAGCCGCCCTAGGTGGGGCGGCGGCCATTGCCGGTTTCACGTCGGACGCCAACGCAGGCGGGAGGAAACAGGCCGTGGGCAATTTGTCAGACAACGCGTACAAACACCGCATCGGATTCGGCGCATGGATCAACGATATGCGCAACCAGCCCTTGCCGCTGCAGAACTGGCCGGCGCCGCAGTTCGACGACGCCACTGTCGAGGGCGCCGTCCGCGCGATGGACGTCATGAGTGAGGCCGGATACCAGTACCTCGACGCGTTTGGCCTGTGGAGCACGAACGACTATCCGGTGGACATCATCAGCGCGTTCCAGGACAAGGAGCGGCACAAGCGCCTAGAACGCCTCTTCAGGGAAGCGCGCAAGCGGAATCTCGGTATGATGCTGCCCCTCGGACTGTTCACGTGGGGCTATGACCGCATCATCCAAGAGGATCCCGAGGTGCGTGGCAAGGACCAGGACGGCAATCCGCACGCCCACGCCATGTGCGGTGCGAAAGAGCGGGCGTGGGAGTATGTCGAGAAACTGATCCAGACGGCCATGGGCCAGTTCGATTTCGCGGGCGTTCATATGGAATCGGCGGATCTGGGCTGGTGCATGTGTCCGGAATGCGGCGGGCGATACGGTACCGTCGGCTACAACTGCCGGCTTAACATCCGGGCCGCGGACTTCATCAAGGAGCGCTGGCCCGACGCGCTGGTGTACACGATTCCCATCAACTGGCTGCCGTGGCGGCTGTCGGAGGAAGGCATTCAGCAACGCTTTTCGCGCGAGGAGTTCGAGCACGTCCTCGAGTTGAGCAAGCATATCGACGTGTTCATGGATCAAGGACACCGCGGATGCTACACACCGCCGGAATGGATTCCCGAGTTGCACTGCGACTACGGGACGTCGGGCGGCCTGTGGCTCTACCACTGCGTTCGGATGCATCGGCTGAGCTATCTTGTGCCCTATCCGAAGCGGGCCTGCGAGTTCATCAAGCGCCACTACGACCTCGGCGCTCGAGCCTGCCTCTACTACCAAGGCCCCATGATCAATCCGGCCGTCGAGATCAATACCGCCGTGTCCGGCCGCGTCCTGAGCGACGTCACGCGCGATCCCGGCGCTATCATCGAGGAGGTCATCACCAAGTACTACAAACCGCGCACCGCCGAAGCCGGAAAGACACTCGCGTCCGTCTACGCACGCGTCGAGGACGGCCTCTTTGGCCGTTGGGACCCCGCCGCGATCAAGGAGGCCCACAAGGTGGACGTGCCGGGCGAGTTCTCGGGATGGGGCCTGTTCGGTGAAGAGCCGGAGATGCCGGGCCACATGTTCGAGCCGTTTCTCGACAAGGCCGGCCGCATCGCGTACAAGGACGAACTCACCGGGGCGCTCAGAGATCTCGAGGCGATCAAGGCGGAAGTAGGCGACACGGAGCGCACGGCACGCTTGATCGATGCCCTGACGCTCACGGTGCAGTTTCTCAAGGCCTACATCGCGTTCAAGGGCTGAGCATGTTTGGCCGCGACCGATGCCGGCTCCGCACGGGCGCAGAGCCCATGACCAACGCGGGCCTCGTCAGTAGCACGTGCGATCCTTTGAGCGCTGATCCCTCACGGTCCTGCCGCTGTTGAGCTTGCCGTCGATGGCCGCGCGGCGATACGGGCCGCTGGCGTCGTAGTACTCGCGGCTGGTGTCCACCTCATGGACCATCACGCCCGGCTCGTTCGGCGTGAGCGCCTCGACGATCAGGCCGTCCGGCGTGATGAACCGGCTGGGCCACGCGTGTTCCGCCGAGGAGTTGTTCATCGAAATGAACATGTAGTTCGTGGCGGCCCGTGCCTGCGCCGTCGGCGGCATGATCTTGGGATGGATCGCGTCGGCCTCCATCCGCGCGTTGTAGAACGAATGGAAGATCATTTGCACGTCCAACTTGCTGTACGCTCGGTACAACTCCGGAAAACGGATGTCGTAACAGATCAACAAACCGCACTTGACGCCATTCACAGTGAAGGTCACGAAATGATCGCCGAGCGAATAGTGCTTGAGGTCGCCGTTCGTGCAGAATCGCTTGTCGTAGCGGTCGATGATCTTGCCTTCGGCCGAGATCACGTAGAGGCTGTTGTGCGGTTTGTGGCCATCGCTCAAGCGGTGTGTACTTCCGAGGACTACCCAGACGCCGAGCTCCTTGGCCAGCGCCAGGATCGATTCAGTCTCCTTCCGGAGTGAGTGCCAGTCGAGGTTGTCCAGGTCGGCGTGGTCTTTGCCGGCGTAGCCGGAGAGCGCGCACTCCGGAAGATGCACGATATCCGCCTTCTGTTCGGCCGCCTCGCGCATCTGTCGGCGTATCCACTCGCCATTGGCGGCGATATCGCCCGATACCGGAAACTGGCACGTGGCGACCATGAGCTTGCCCTCTGCGGCATCCTTGTCTCCCGGATCGGCCTGCGCGCACACCGTGGCGCCAAGCACAAGGCACAGAGCGCCCATCGCACTCACCACTTGTAGACTCATCGCTTCCATTGCCATAGCGATCTCCGTAGTAACGGGCCGGCCCAGAGCGCGTCGTGCACGAGTGTATCGATCAGCAGCGCATTATGCCGAATCCGACCAACGAAGCGGCAATGAAAGGACAGGATCGGTCTTCCGGATGGCCGATCCTCGCAGAGAGACCGTTGCCTTGGACGCGCGTTCGTGCTACCGTGGCCAAGAGCCCCTGGCCGTCAAGGCCATCTATGGTGGCTCTCAATGAGGGAGGATTCGATCACCATGCATCTCGTCACCATTGCCGCTATCGCGTTGAGCTCTGCTGTCTGCGCCGTGCCTCAGGGCGTCAACCTTGCCGCCCTCGACGGCTGGGAGATTGTCGTCGCGCCCGATGCCATTGCCAGCGAGGTGTTCGCAGCGGAGGAGCTTCAGGCTCTCCTCGAGCAGGCCGGCGCGCCGCGATTGCCGATCGCGCAGGAAGGTGATCGGTCGGATCCGACGGATCGGACGGATCATCGTTTCTTCGTCGGGCCGGGCCAGGCCCTACAGGGCCATCCCGCCGGCTTCTCCGTCGAGGGCTTCGGCGAGGAAGACTTCCGCGTCGTCATCCGCGATAACGCCATCCTTATCGCAGGGGGCCGACCTCGCGGCACGCTCTACGGCGTCTACTCGTTCCTCGAGGACCACCTGGGCGTACGGTTTCTCACGGTTGACCACACCCATGTGCCGCCCATCGGCGACTGGCGCGTCGTCGGCCCTGCGGATCGCTTCTACCATCCGCCCCTCGCGTTCCGCTGGAGTTTCTATGCCGAAACCAACCGGAGTCCTCTCTTCGCCGCGCGGAACCGAACCAACACCGTGCCTACGGAACCGCGACTCGGCGGCAAGACGGGCCTCGAGAACATCAACCACAGCTTCTGCCACTTGATGCCGTCGAGGGAATTCGGCAAAGAGCATCCCGAGTACTATGCGCTGGTGGACGGCCAGCGCCTCGCGGATGTCGAGAACGACGGCGTCCAAACCGAGCTTTGCCTGACGAATCCGGACGTGCTCCGCATTGTCACCGAGCGCGTGCTGGCCATCCTCCGCGCCCATCCCGAGCAGAGGAACATCTCCGTCAGCCAGAACGATAACACGCTCTATTGCCGATGCCCCAAGTGCGCCTCCCTCGACGAGCGCGAAGAAAGCCCGATGGGCTCGTTGCTCACCTTCGTCAACGCCGTGGCCGATGAAGTGGCCAACGAGTTTCCGGACGTTCTCGTCGGGACGCTGGCCTATTCGTATTCCCGGAAGCCGCCCAAGACCGTCCGGCCGCGCCCGAACGTGCAAATCCACTTGTGCAGCGGCGAGTGCTGCCTCCTGCACGCGATCGACGATCCGGATTGCCCCATGAACCGCGACTTCTGCCGCGACATGACGACCTGGGGGAGCATGTGCAAGAACATCTCGATTTGGAACTACAACACCAACTTCGCCAACTACCTGTTGCCGTGCCCCAACCTGCGCGTGGTCGAACCCAACATCCGCTATTTTGTCGCCAACAACGCCATCGGTGTCTTCATGCAGGGCGTGTGGAACGGGCAGGGCGGCGAGTTCTCTGACCTGCGCAATTACATCATATCCGGCCTGCTGTGGGATCCGAATCGGAGCGGCGAGGCCCTCATGGACGAGTTCCTGACGCTCCACTACAAAGTGGCCGCGCCGCCGATTCGCCGCTTCGTCAACCTCACGCACGACAATGCCGCCCGCCTCGGCATTCATCGGGCATGCTCGGGAAGCGCGGCGGACTATGGTATCGACCAGCACATTGCGCAGGCGGGCCTGGACGCATTTGCTGAGGCGCTCGAACTTGCCGGCGACGATGGACTCGTGCGCGCGCGCGTCGAGAAAGCGTCGGTCTGCGCCTACCGGGCGGCACTCGAGCCCTTCTTCAACCTCTCGAGCGACGGCATGGCCGATCCGGAGCTGATCGCGCGCATGGCCCCGTTGCTCGAGCGGTTCACGGCCTTGTGCGAGACCTACGGCGTTGAGATGCTGTCCGAAGGCGGCACCTTCGAAGCGTTCAAGACCCAACAGCTTCCCGTCGAGGCGTTGTCGGGCCGGCGCGTGCTTGAACTGCCGGAACACTGGGCGTTCAAGACCGATCCCGAGAATGTCGGCGAAGACCAGGCTTGGTTCGACCAAGTGCCGGACGATTCCTGGAAGCCCATCTCCATTCTCGAGGTCTGGGAAGGGCAGGGTTACGACCGCTACGACGGGTACGCCTGGTACACCGTGGACGTGGATGTTCCGGAGATCGAGGCCGAGGCTGTCTGGCTCCTGTGCGGTGCCGTCGACGAAACCTTCGACGTCTGGATCAACGGCCAATACGTCGGCGAGCGCAAGGGCAATCCGCAATCCGTCTGGGACAAGCCCGCCGCCGTCGATATCACCGGAAAGTTTGCCCCCGACCAGAAGAACCGTATCACGATGCGCGTCCATGACGTCGGATACGCCGGCGGCATCTGGAAACCTGTTTGGATCACGGCGAATCCTTGACGCCCCGGATGCTCATGAGACGCGCTGACCGCCCGACGTACTTCGTCAAGAGGGTAACGCACGCACGAACATCGTGGCCCGTGTTCTCCAAACGCGCGTCCTTCTCGCACGGAGTGTGAGCCGGGCCCGGTCTTTGCCGCGGGCATTGGGCCTGTGATAGCCTCAAGTCCGTATCCGGGAACGCCCGTTTGAGAAGAGGCGAAAGGGGAGATTGGTCATGCGCTACACGGTGAGTCGACGGCAGTTCTTGGGCGCCAGTATGGCGGGAGGCGTGTTGCTGGCGGGAGCACAACGGGGCGTTCAGGCCGAGGCGGCACCGGACCAGAACGGATGGCCCCCCTTGCCGCCCGCCAAGATCTATAAGGTCTACGTGGGGCGAACCGGCGGCATCTACCTATCGAGACCTACGGAGGAGGTCGCCGCATTCGAGGAGTACCTGGCGAACCTCGAGCGCACCCTCGGCGACGTGCAGTTCGTGGGTGGCGACGTCGTGCCGCCCGCCGATGCGGCCAGCATTGTCGACAAGCTACAGGGCGTCGATGGCGTTCTCCTGTTTCATCTTTGCGGACACGGCGGCGACGCGCCCAAGCAGGCTATGGACCAGGTCATCGAGGTCGGACTGCCCACCGCGGTGTTCTCGCAGCCCTTTAGTGGCCATGGATGGATGTACTTCCCGCAGTGGCAGCGAGACGGCAAGAAAGTTGTGCTGTTGCCGAGTAGCGACTGGGGCGAGCTCGATCGCGTGGTCAAGCTCATGCGGGTCGCGCCGCACCTGCGGAACACGCGGGTTTTGGTCGTGCACGGGCCGCAAGGAACCGCCGCCGCCTGCGATGCGGCCCAGGTCAAGGAGCGGCTCGGGGCCGAGATGGTCCCGGTCACGGTGGAGGATACGCTCAAGGCCCACGAGGCCGTCGATCTCAAGGCCGCCGAGGCGGAGGCCGAGAAGTACTGGCTGGGCCCGGCCAAAGCGATTGTCGAGCCGACGCGGGACGAGATCATCAGCGCGACGCGTCTGTACCTCGCCATGAAGAACCTCATGATCCAGCAGGGCGCCCGCGCCATCACCAGTTCAAACTGCATGGGCGAGCCCGCCAAGGGCTGCTTGGCCTTCAGCCAACTGAACGACCTCGGATGCGTCGGCGCATGCGAAGGCGACATGGATTCCACGCTCACCATGCTCATGTTCCAGTATGCCTTCGGCGTTCCCGGTTTCATCAGCGACCCCGTCTTCGACACCGCCCGGAACGCCTTGATCCATTTTCATTGCACCTCGGCTACGAGGATGGACGGTCCCGATGGCGAACGACGGCCCTTCACCATCCGCACGCAGAGCGATAGCGAGCGCGGCGTATCCATCGACGTCGAGATGCGGATCGGCCAGCCGGTGACCTGCGCCAAGTTCATCAACCTCGACACCATGCTGATTTCGACGGGAAAGATCATCGAGGTCACCCACGACGAACTCGGCTGCCGCACGCAGTTCATCACGGAAGTAGCCGACGCGCGCAGCATGTTCACCAACTGGGGGAAGGGCATCCTCGAAGGTGGTATCATGGCCCTGCTCCACCGCGTCGTCTTCTACGGCGATCACATGCAGGGCATTCGCGATCTCGGCAGGCTCATGGGATTCAACGTGGTTGAAGAGGCGTAGTAGAAGCGATCGGGCTGGCGGAGGGGGGCGGTCACTCGGCTCGACGTTGATCCGCCATGGGCCGAGGACTATGCTTCTGGCCATGGAAGTGCCGCAAGGAAGGGCTCGCCCCTAAGGCACAAGGCGGAATGAGGGCGAGAGAGGAGTGTTGATGGATCGACCCAAGACGATAACGGTCTTTGGCGCGCTGAACGTCCTGTTCGGCGTGTATGGCCTTGTGCGGGGCGGCTTTACGCTGCGCGCCCTGTTTGGTATGGGCGGCGCCGAGATCTCGCACCTGTTTGATCGGCCACTGCTCACGCTGGGGGTGCTCCTCGGAATGGCGGTTTCCGGCGCCCTTGGGCTTTCCGGGATAAGCCTGCTCCGGATGCGCCCGTGGGCACGGCAGTGCTCGATCCTCTACGGCGTGTGCATCCTCTTGGCCACGATCCTCTTCTACATCGGCCAGTACGTCTCGATGCTCCTCGGGGCCGGCGCCGTCAGGGCCGCGGTCGAGGCCGTGTGCAACGACGGGCTCTTCGGCATGCTGGCCGGCACCGGCACCGGCTCGATCAAGGTCGATGTGACACCCGGCGTCGTGAACGCCGTGGTCCCGGCGCGAACCACCGACTTCATCGGTTTGGTGTACGCCCTTCTCCTGGCCGTAGGGATGTTCCGCGGGTCGGTGACTCAAGCGCTGGCGACTCCGAACGCGCGCGAGGCCGCGGGCCCGAAAACCCCGCCGGTGCCCGCCGAGTAGGTCCGACGGCATGGCTACCATGAACCGCCGAGAGATGATGCGCGCAACGACGTTGGGACTGGGCGTCGGCGCTTGGGCCACGTCACGCGGCATGGCCGAGCGGTCGAGACCTACCGAACGTCCCAACCTCATTTTCATCTTGGCCGATGACCTCGGCTACGGCGACCTCGGCTGCTACGGCCAAGAGGTGATCGAGACGCCCAACCTCGACCGGATGGCCCGCGAAGGCATGCGATTCACCCAGTGTTACGCCGGAAGCACCGTGTGTGCCCCGTCCCGGTGTTGCCTCATGACGGGTCGCCACACCGGCCATGCCTACATCCGCGGGAACAAGCGCGTGCCGCTACCCGATGGCGAAGTGACGGTGGCCGAAGGCCTCCGGGAGGCCGGGTACGCCACAGCCATTGTCGGCAAGTGGGGCCTCGGCAATGAGGACACGTCGGGCGCTCCAAACCGGCAAGGATTCGACTACTGGTTCGGCTACTTGGATCAGGGGCACGCCCACAACTACTACCCGGATCACCTCTGGCGCAACGAGACCAAGGTGGCCCTCGACGGGAACGTCCAGCACGCGCAATTCCAGGGCGTCGCCCAGGAAAGACGGCAGTATTCCCACGACCTCTTCACCGCGGAGGCCCTCGATTACCTGGACCGGCCGCATGGCCAGCAGCCGTTTTTCCTTTACTTGGCCTACACCGTTCCGCATGCCAACAATGAACGGGGACGCCACCTGGGCGACGGCATGGAAGTTCCCGACTACGGACCGTACGCGGACCGCGACTGGCCCGACCCCGAGAAGGGGCGCGCCGCGATGATCGCACGCCTCGACCGGGATATCGGGCGTCTGTTCGACCGCCTTCGGGCGCTCGGACTCGATGGAAACACGCTCGTCTTCTTCTCGAGCGATAACGGCCCGCACAGCGAAGGGGGCTCCGATGCGGCCTTTTTCCACAGTGCCGGGCCGTGTCGCGGTATCAAACGGGACCTCTATGAAGGCGGCATCCGGATCCCCATGATCGCCTGGTGGCCCGGCCATGTCCCGGCCGGATCCGTGAGCGACTACGCATGGGCTTTCTGGGATTTCATGCCCACGGCCCTAGACATCGCCGGCGCTCGGCCCCAGGATGGTCTGGACGGCATCTCCGTGCTTCCCACCTTGCTGGGCCGTGAGCAGGCGCCCCACGAGTTTCTCTACTGGGAATTCCACGAGCGAGGGTTTGCCCAAGCCGTGCGGAGGGGGCAATGGAAAGGCCTCCGGCTGGATCCCTCCAAGCCCATCGAGTTATACGACCTCGGCACCGATACCGGGGAGACGCGAAATCTCGCCGAGGCCCATTCGGAAATCGCGGCCCGCATGGCGGAATACCTCGAAACGGCGCGAGTGCCATCGGAACACTGGCCAATCGCGCCCTAGTATCGATTTTCGCATTTTGGGTTTCAATGTTGACGAACTTAATAATATCGTAATTTTTGCTTGATATTTGCGCGGTGTCTTGCGATAATAGGCCTCGGTGGTGTGCTGGGTCGTACGGGAGGTACCGCACGGAGAGGGCAAGTGGACAGACAGAAGGTCACTTCACAGCGGGATGACCCACCGTCTTGGATATAAGGAAAACAAGTCCATGATTCAGGCTCGTAATGGAAAGTGGCGTGTGTGCTTGCTGGGCTACGGCGTTCTTGTCGCAGGCATGATGCTTGCCGGATGCGCGACAATACAGACGCTGCCTCCCGAGAACCCAACGGAATGGCCGGAACCACTGGGATCGAAGATTCTTCTTCAGCCGGGAGATGCCATTCAGGTGCGGTTCCAGGAGTTCCCGGAACTCGAGGACGAACAGGTCATCCGGCCGGACGGCAACATCAATCTGCGGTTGGTGGGCGTCGTGCCGGCCGCCGACCGCACGCCCGAGCAATTGGAGAAGGAACTCGAGGTCGCGTACGCGGACAAGACCATCGATCCGGAGATCAATGTGGTGGTGGGGACCTTCTCGAGCCGACTGGTGTACGTGACGGGCGAGGTGTTGGTGCCGGGCGTGATCGCGATGAACGCCGATATGACCATGCTGGACGCGATCATGCGGGCCGGCGGCTTCATCAAGTGGAGCGCACGCAGGGATAGCGTGATTCTTATTCGGCAGCGGCCGGGCAAGTGCTATGCGCGCCGGTTTAACCTCCGCAAGGCTTTCGAGGATCCAACCTTCGAGCAGTTCTACCTCGAGCCCTACGATATTGTGTTCGTGCCGCGGACGCGAATCGAGCAGGTGGATCAGTGGGTCGATCAGTACATCGACCAAACCCTCGGCCCGAGGAGCTTCCACGGTAATTTCAACTTGAATAAGAGCCTGGACGACTATTACGACGAACAGACCATGCGCTCGTATCAGTTTGTCGCCCCAACCAAGTAAGAGAACTCGGAGTCAGAGGAAATGGTTTTCAGCAGCGAGAGAATGCAGACATCAGTTCGCGACCTCCTCTACGTGATCTTCCGTCACAAGTGGAAGATCATCTTCGTCTTCGTGGTGGTTGCGGTGGCGGTGGGCGTGTACACCTATATGGTTCAGGAAATGTACCGATCCGACGCCAAGCTGTTCGTGCGACTTGGCCGGAACCTTTCACTGGATCCCACGGTGACCGGACCGACACTGCCCGTGTACACGGACCGCGAAAGCGACGTGAAGTCCGAGGTGGCCATCCTGACCAGCCGGAGCGTCATCGAGGAGGTCCTGGACTATACCGGCGAGGAGATGTTCCTGCGTCATGCGGACGAGCTGGCAGGGAAAGGCGCGTCTCAGGAGAAGCTGCGCATTCTGCGTCGCGCGATGCGCCAGGCCGAAGAGGCGGTCATGGGCCTGTTGATTCGGCTGGATCTCGCTCCTGACCTGACGCCGCGCGAGAAGGCCATCAAGCGGATCCAGGACAATCTCTGGGTCGAAATGGAGCGCAAGGCCAACATCATCAACGTGAGTTTCGACGCCCAAGGGGCCGATCTGTCTCAGCAGACGCTCGACGCGTTGGTCCAGACGTACATGAAACACCACATCAAGGCTCATGCCTCACAGGCCACGCCCGAGTTCTTCGAGCAGCAGGCCGAGGGCTTGCGGGCGGACCTCAACGAGAAAGAGCAGGAACTGAATACCTTCCGAGAAGAGCACGGCATTATCGAGTTGACGGAGCAGATCGAGAACCTGTTCACGCAGATTTCGGGTATCGAGACGGAGATCGAGGACGTTGCCTCGACGGCAAGCGGATATCAGGCCTCCGTAAAGAGCCTGGAGAAGGCGCTGCAAGGCCGCCCGGAAACGCGCGAGTTGAACCGCATTTCGGGCCGCACGAACTACGCCGCCGACAAGCTCAAGGAACGATTGATCGAGCTGCGCGCCGAGGAGACGGATCTGGCTGCACGCTACCCGGAAGGCCATCGGCCGTTGATCCAGGTTCGCGAAGAGATCAAGTCCGCGGAGGAAGCGCTTGCGGCGGAAGGCGAGACGCGCGAAGAGGTTACCACCGGTCTCGACTCCTACTATCAAGAGTTGGAACTAAAGCTGAATGAACAGCGGGCCATATACGAACTGAATAGTGGTCGGCTCAATGTACTCGAGGAAAACCTGGCCAAGAAGAAGGCAGAACTGACCAAGCTGTCGGCCAGGCAACTTGAACTTGATCGCTTGATGCGCGACACGGAATTGGCGGAGACCGACTTCCGCGAGTATCGCGATAACCTACTGCGCTCGCGCGTTTCGGCGGCGTTGGACATGGACAACATTTCGAACGTAAGCATTGTGCAGTCCGCCTCACTGCCCCTCGAGCCGGTCAAGCCCAACAAACCGTTGAACCTGGCGCTGGGCATCCTGCTCGGGTTGTTTGGCGGCGTGTTCCTTGCATTCGCACTGGAGTACTTCGACGAGACGCTCAACACCAAAGAGAAGGCCGAGCGATGCCTCGGGGTGCCGGTGTTGGCGGCGGTGTCTGAAGAGGAATTCAAGGGATGTATCTAGGCTTCTACGGGCTCGACGCGGAACCATTCCATATCACTCCGGATCCGGAGTTCCTGTTCCTGAGCCCGAGTCATAAAGAGGCCTTTGCGGCGGTGATGTATGGCGTGCAGGGCCGGAAAGGCTTCGTCCTGCTGACCGGCGAGGTGGGCACCGGAAAGACTACCGTGCTCCGAGCCTGTCTGGAACGGTTCAAGCGGCCGCAAGTCCAATCCATCTACCTTTTCTATCCCAATGTGAGCTTTGAGGAGCTACTGAAGGACACGTTGCGCGAGCTCGGCATCGAGGCCGATGGCCAATCCGACTCCTGGATGCTCCAGAAGCTTCACCTCTACCTCATCGAGCAGTTTAAGCAGGACTGCAACGTGGTGCTGGTCATCGACGAGGCGCAGAACATGCCCGTCGAGACCCTCGAGCAACTGCGCATGCTGTCGAATCTCGAAAGCACCAAGGAGAAGTTGCTCCAAATCGTGCTGGTCGGCCAGCCGGAATTGCTGCGCAAACTCGAACGGCATGAGTTGCGCCAACTCAAGCAGCGCACCGCCGTCCGCGCCACCATTCAATCGCTGACCCGTCGCGAAAGCCTGGCCTACATCAAGCATCGGGTCGCGCAAGCGGGCGGCAACGACGCCGAGATGTTCACGCCGGCCGCCCTACAAAGAATCATCCGGCACGCCAAGGGCAACCCGCGCACGCTAAACGTAGTCTGCAACAATGCCCTCGTCGCTGGATTCGGCGCGCAGCAGCGTCCGGTCTCCGCAGACACCGTTCGAGAGGTGATTGCCGATCTCAAAGGGAAGACACGACGCCTAGCCTTCAAGTGGGTTACCTCGGTGGCCACGATGGTCGTAGTGGCCATTGGGCTGCTGGCGGTGACTTCCGGGCGGTTGCCGTGGTCTTTTGCGGATCTCGATCGGCCCGTGGCCCCGCCCACGGCCACCGAGGCCGCACCAGACAAGGCCAAGCCGGCAGCCATCCTGCCGGCACCGAGCGTTGCCTTGGCGGCTACCCGTGACCGCAAGACGGACGAACCCGCCGCCCCGGCCAAGGTTGTCGAGCGGGTGGTTCCCACGCCGTCGCTTCCGACCCCTGTCGAGCCCGCCGAAGCGGTGGCGCGTCCGGAACCGGCCCCGGTCGTCGTGGCTTCCGTTGCTCCGAAAGACACGAGGAAGGCGATCGAGCCGCTACCGGCCGTCGAAGCTCCCGCGCCGGTCAAGCCGGAGAAGACCGTCGAAGCTCCCGCGCCGGCCGAGCCGGAGAAGACCGTCGAAGCTCCCGCGCCGGCCGAGCCGGAGAAGACCGTCACCGAGACCCCGATAGCGGAGCCGCAGAGAGTCGCGGAAGACCTTGCGTCGCCCGAGTCCGAGAGCATACCGGTTCCGGAGACGGTCGTTGCAGCGGGCGATACGGGCCAAGTCGACGAAGAGGCCTCGGAACCGGCCGTGGAGATGACCGCAGAAGCGGACGTGGCGGGGCTCCAGTTGAACGCGATGCCCGAATTGAGGTTGCGCTGGGGCCAAGGAGATGATTCCGGCCTTCTGGCCATACCGCCGGCGAACGTGACAGAGGGTCCGCCGTGGTGGCGCGGTACGGGGTATCCGGTGTCCGGGCCATGGCCGGTGACGCGTATTGTCGCGCGAGGCGATTGCCTGACGAGACTGGTTGCGGAGGTGTACGGGGCGTGCACGCGCGAACGACTCGAACGCGTCAAGGCCCTGAATCCGCACATCGAAAACGAAGACGTGTTGCACGTAGGTTCGATAATCGTGTTTCCAGACATTCGGCGACTCAGCGCGAGCGCTGATCACGGGGCCGCGTCTCTTCCTTTGGATGGGCGCGTTGCGGACGGGAAAAGCTTATGACGAAGATTTACGAAGCTCTCGAGAATGCCAGTAAGGAACGGGCCACCGGCGAGGTTAAGGTGACGGTCAGCGGGCCAGCGCCGAGGGCCTTCGACGAGAAGCTACTGGCCATGTATCGCCGTTTTGAGTCTCTCGGCGAAGAAGGCCGAGGGACCATGGTCGAGTTTGTCGACACGCAGCCCGGGAGCGACAACTCGGTGCTCGCCTGGGAATTCGCGCGGACGGTGGCCTCGCGACTGAAACGGCGCGTTCTGCTCGTGACGGTCGGCCAGTTGCGCCGTGTGCCGCAGTTGGCCGCAATGCCGGCGGCGCGGGGTTGGGAAGAAGTGGTGCTCGGCGACCGCGACATCGGCGACGCGCTCTACGAATCGGAGGTGTCGGGGCTCTACGTGAGTCAGATGACCGCGAAGGACGCGGCGCTGGCCGCGATACTGGCTTCGCCCAAACTGGACGCGGCCCTGCGCGCGTTGCGCGCCCAGTTTGACGTCGTGCTGTTTGACGCCCCGGCTATCGGCGCATCCTGGAACGCGATTCTTGTGGCCTCCTACGTCGACGGCGTGGTGTTGACCGTCGAGGCCCATAAGACGCGTTGGCAGGTGGTCAAGGACGCCATCAACCAGATCGAGGCCCAACGCGGCAAGGTGCTCGGGGTCATCCTCAACAAGCAACGCCACTACATTCCGCGGTTTGTGTATCGGTATTTCCTGCACTAGTGTCGTTCGCGGTGGTCCGGAGGCCGTTGAGGCATGATGGGAGCATGGCGGCTCGCAACCACAGGGCGCCCGTGATGCCGCGGCGGTCAGCCGCGCGGCGAGTGGCGGATTGCGTGTTCCGTACGGCGATGCGCAAGAGCGTGTTGGCCATCGCGGATCAGGGCTTTGTCAGCGGCGCCAATTTTGCGACGGGCGTGATTATCGGCCGGGCCTGCACAAAGGAAGGTTTTGGCCTGTACATGCTCGGATTCACGGTGGTGGTGTTCTTGCTCGAGCTTCAAACGTCCGTTATCACAACGCCCTACATGGTCTACGGGCCGCGCATGGCCGACGAGGCACGGCGTCGCTACACGGGCAGCACCTTGTTTCATCAGGCCGTCGTCGGGATCGTGGCCTCGGTCGGTTTCCTGGGCGCGGCCGTTGTGTGCTCATTCGACGTAGGCCCCGAAGGATTCTCGGCCGTGGCGTGGCCCTTGGTGGCCGTGGTTGGATTCCTTATGGCCAAGGACTACATACGGCGCGTGTGTTTCGCCAATCTGCACATGGCCACTGCGTTGATCCTGGATGCGACGGTGGCGGTGCTCCAACTGGCCGGCTTGTTGGCGTTGGCGGCGGCCGGGGTTTTGGGGCCGGCCCGTGCCTACTGGATCATCGGCGGCATGAGCGCGGTGGCGACGGTGGTGTGGGTGGCCGCCCGGAAGAACGAGTTTCGGGTCGAACCCTCGGCCATCAGACCCGATTTCGGTTTGAACTGGCGTTTTGGGCGTTGGGTGTTTGCCAGCGCCTTGGTCTGGGGCGTGAGTATGAACTTCTATCCGTGGCTGTTGGCCGTATTTCACGATACGGCCGCTACCGGCGCCTGGGGCGCGTGCCTCGGCATCATCGCCTTGGCTAACGTGCTCCTCATGGGCGTGCAGAACTACCTCGGCCCCAAGTTCGCCACCGTCTATGCCGAACGGGGCGCGGCGGCCTTGCGCCGCTACGTGCTCGGCACATGCGCCGTGTTCTGCGTGCCGATGGTGCCCTTCTGCGCGGCGCTGTGGTGGCTCGGAGACCCTCTGGTCGTCTTGCTGTACGGCGAGAAATACGCGGGCAACGGCTTCATCGTCGCGCTGCTCAGCGTCAATCTCCTCGCGTTGGCCGTGGCCTTCTCCTTCTCGCGCGCCTTGTTTGTGATTGAACGCGCCGACGTGGACTTCGCCGTCAACTTCGTGGCTCTGTTGGTCCTGTTGAGTTTCGGCATCTGGATGGTAAGATCGTATAGCGTGCTAGGCGCGGCCTGCGGCCTGCTTGCGGCGAATGTTGCCGCGTTGGCAACGCGCGGCTTCGCTTTCGCCGGCCTTGTGCGGCCGCGAACGGAGGTCCTATCCGCATGAATACAATCGCTACACCCGAACTTGACAGCGCCTCGGAGCGCCGCCGGTTCCCATGGCTGGTATTGTTGACGATTGCCGCCGTGTTCTTCTACACGCAGCACGACGTGCGCCACAATATCCAGTATCGAGAACGCGGCGTGGAGGAATTCAACCCTACCGTGGAAGAGGCCGAGCAGCTCATTGCCGGCTGGGAGCGCGGCAAGGCGAGTCACGCGGTGGCCTACCTCGCCCTGGGCGCCTTCGGTGCGCTGTGCCTTATCGGGCCCGACGGCCGGCGACTGCGCGTCCGCGATCCCTTTGCGGGCGTGGTTCTGTTCTATGTGGTCTGGTGCTTCGCGAGCGTGCTCTGGGCGGTGGATCCGGCGCTGACCATACGGAAACTGGCCATCTTTACCATGCTGTGTCTGGGCGTTCTCGGGGCCGCGAAACGTCTCCGAAACGACGACGTCATGGTGTTTGTATTCGTGTGCATGGGCGTCTACGTCTCGATCGGCCTCGCTTCGGAGATCGTGATCGGGAGCTTCCGCCCGTGGATTCCGGGGTATCGGTTCTCCGGGACTTGCCATCCCAACGGCCAAGCCCTGGACTGCGCGTTTCTTCTCCTGTCGGCCCTCTTCCTTAGCATGAAAGGGTCGAAGCGCAAGTTCACAATCCTCGTGACCTTCTTGGCGCTGATCGGCCTGTTCCTAACGCGCTCGCGAACCGCCGCCGCCGCCGCCATACTCGCTCCATTGTTGTTCTGGGGTTTGGTCACCTCCCGGTCGAACAAGATCGTGGCTGCCGTGTTGGTCGGCGTCCTGGTGAGCGGCGTGTTTCTGTTTCAGAACACGTTGCTGCCCATCCTCGAGAAGGGCGCCGTTATGGGACGCACCGATGAGATTGCGACGAACATCGGTTCGCTGACCGGCCGAACGGATCTGTGGCGCGAGGCCAAGGATACGTACATATCCCGGCGCCCCACGCTGGGCTACGGATATAACAGCTTCTGGACGGGCGCCAATATCGGCCGAATCGAAGAGGTCATCGACTTCATGGTCGGCTCAGGCCATTCCGCCTATATCGACCTGTGGCTGGGCGTCGGCCTGATCGGCCTGATCGCCTATCTTCTCATGTACTTCCTGGCCGTTGTGCGCGCGCTGCGCTTCTATTGGGCATCGCGCGATCTCGTCTATGCCTTCTACGGTTCCGTGTTGCTCTTATCGCTCCTGCAGGGATTGCTCGAGTCCTCCTTCTTGCATCCCTCCGTGTCGACCTTGGTGAGCATGGTCATCATCATCCATCTCGGATTCGGCGATCCGCCCAGCCGCTCGGCGATCACGGCGACCGCGCCCGACGCCGTTGGCGATCCTCTCCAAGCTGCGGCGGGTCTCAGTCCCAATGCCGTATCGTCCGGCGGGAGTGTGTGAGTGCCGAACGGAACCATGAATATCAGCGTGGTCATCTGTACGTATAACCGCGCGGCCATGCTCCGCCTCGCCCTCGAGAGCCTCCTGAATCAAGAGGTCGACGAGACCTTCGCGTACGAGGTGGTCGTTGTGGACGATCGGTCGACGGACACCACCGCCGACGTCGTCGCCGAAATGGCCGCGCGCAACGCGGTTCCCGTGCGTTACGTTCGGGCCGAGGGGCTCGGCGTGGCCCACGCGCGCAACACCGGCGTGAAAGCCGCCGGGGGCGATTGGGTCGCCTTCACGGACGACGACCAGTTGAACGATGTTCGCTGGCTGCGCGAACTCGTGGCCGTGGCCATTCCCAACAAGGCCGACGTGGTCGGCGGAACGGTGGCGCTGAGACTCGAGGCGGAACCGGCCATCCCGCTCACCGAACAGACGCGCAGCATCCTGGGCGCGAAGGAACGCAAGGAAGCCCAAGTGCTCTCGCGAAACGATATGGTGGGCACCGGCAACCTTATGATTCGGCGGGGGGTCTTCGATGCGATCGGCTTCTTCGATAACACCCTCGAATGGGGCGGCGAGGACGACGATTTCCTGCGCCGCGTTCTGGCGGGCGGCTTCCGCATTTGGAACGCGCCCAAGTCCGTCGTCTATCACATGATCCCGCCGTACCGCGTCGACGTCAAGTACTACCGATGGGCCTCGTTGCGGGTGGGCGTGGCCTTCGCCGAGGTCGATGCCCGCTTCCTGGGCCGGCGCACCGTGGTGTTGATGTGCGTGGCGCGACTCGGCAAGGCCCTGCTGGTGCACTTGCCACGCTACGCGGTCGCACACCTCCGGAAGAACCGGCAGCAAGCCCTCGAACACCAGTGTTACTTGTGGCGGGCGACCAGCTATGGCCGCCAAGCCCTGTTCCTGATTGCCCCGAAGCGGTTTCGCCAAGAGCGGTTCTTCACGGGACTGAAATTCCGAGGCGAACGAACGACCGTCGGCGCCGCCTCGGGATGAATGGCCGAGAGGAATACCCCGGTGAATATCCTTTACGTGAGCACGCTGTATCCGCCGTGCATCGGCGGCGCCCAGATCCAGCTCCACTGCCTGGCCAAGGCCATGCAGGCGGCCGGCCACGGCGTGAAGGCCATCACACTGACCTCGCGCAAACGCCAGGATTGGCTCCGCCTCAGCACCGTCTTCGGCGAGCAGGAGCGAAACTACACCTACGAAGGCGTCGAGGTGACGCAACTGGGATTTTCGCCCGCGACGCGCGCGCGCATGGTCCCTTGGGCCTCGGCGTACTACGGACTCATTGGCCCCTCCGTACGGCGGCTGGCGGCGCTGACGCGGCCGTATGTCGAACGCCATGCCAACGCGCCCGATCTGGTGCATGTAACGCGCATCGGGCGCGAGTTCATCGCCAAGGCCTCGTTGGACTTTGCGCGGGCGCGCGGCATCCCCTTTGTGCTCACGCCCAACCACCACCCGCGCTGGAAGGGCTATCTCTATCGCGAGTACGACCGGCTCTACCGCCAGGCCGATGCCGTCCTCGTCTACACCGAAATCGAGCGACAAACGCTCATCCACGACAAGGCCGTCGATCCGGCGCGCGTGCACGTGACCGGCGTCGGACCCGTCCTGGCCGACACCTATGACGTCGACGCCTTCAAGGCAAAGTACGGGATTGACGAGCCCTTCGTGCTCTTCGTGGGCCAGCAATACCGCTACAAAGGTGTCGAGGCATTGCTCAACGCGGCGCCGATCGTGTGGCGCGACGCGCCGGACGTGAAGTTCGTCTTCATCGGTCCGCCCACAAACGACACAGAAGCCATGTACGCCGGCGTGAGCGATCCGCGCATTGTTAATCTCGGTGTCGTCGATCCTGAAACAAAGACCTCGGCCTTGGCCGCATGCACCATGCTTTGCCTACCGTCGACCCAAGAGAGCTTTGGCGGTGTTTTCGCGGAGGCCTGGTGCTATCACCGGCCCGTGGTCGGCGGCCGCATTGCTCCCATCGCGGCCGTGATTGACGAAGGCCAAGACGGACTCTTGAGCTCGCAGGACCCCGACGAACTGGCCGCTGCCATCACTCGGCTCTTGGGCGACCCGAATCTGCGCACCGTGATGGGCCGTGCCGGATGGGAGAAGGTGCAGCGTCGCTACACGTGGGAACGACTGGCACAACGAACGCTCGATGTGTACAAGGGACTCTTCTCCTGAGGAACCACTATGGCAACGCACGAATCGGCGCTTTGGCCACCGCGATATGATGTGTTCGGCGTCGGCATCAGCGCGGCGACCTACAATACCGCCCGCGACGCCGTGTTCGCCGCGGCCGCCACGGGAAGGCCGTTCTGTACCACCCATCTCGCCGTTCACGGCCTCATCGAAGCCACCCGCCACGCCGACTTGAGAGATGCCCTCAATCAGTTTGACATGGTCGCCCCGGACGGCCAGCCCGTCCGACATGCCCTCAATCTCCTGTATCGAACCGGCCTGGCCGACAATTGTCGAGGGCCGGTACTCATGCCCCTGGTGTGCGAGCGCGCCGCCAAGGAGGCTGTGCCCGTCTATCTCTACGGGAGCACGCAGGCGGTGATTGACGCCCTGTGCCGCAATCTGACGGAGCGGTATCCCGGACTCATCATCGCCGGCGCCGAGCCGTCCCTCTTCAGACCGCTCACGGCCGAGGAGGATCGCGAATTGGCGGAGCGTGTGAACGGGAGCGGAGCGCGCATTCTACTCCTCGGCCTCGGATGTCCCTTGCAGGAACGTTTTGCCTACGCGCACCGCGAGACGTTCAATACGGTACAGATGTGCGTCGGCGCCGCTTTCGATTTCCAGGCCGGAAACAAGAAGATGGCCCCCGCGTGGATGACGCGCCATTCCCTCGAATGGCTGTATCGGCTCTGTCAGGAACCCCGGCGCCTGTTCACGCGGTATTTCGTAACGAATAGCCTCTTCATGCTAAAACTGTTGCCGTACGCGCTGCGATTGCGGAAGCCCGCAGGACGGCGCGAATAGCCATGACCCCTCTCGGAAAGGATGAAGGACCTTGAATCCTAGAGTCTACGCGCTCTTTCGCGGACTGTACGTGTTCTATTTGGGCTTCGCCAACATCGTGGTGAACCGGATCCCGGTGAACTGGCTGCGGGTGTGGATCTATCGCCACCTGTATTTCATGAAGATCGGTAAAGGGACGCTCATCCGGATGGGCGTCGAGATCCGTCGGCCTCGGGCGATTCGAATCGGCGACTACTCGATCATCAACGGCGGGTGCATGCTCGATGGACGCGCCGGGATGACTATCGGCAGCAATGTCGACATCGGCGATCAGGTCCGCATCTACTGCGGCGGTCACGATGTGCATTCCCCGGACTATCGAGGCGTCAAGGGTCCTGTCTCGATTGGCGATCGCGCCTGTATCCTCGCGCGAAGCACGATCCTGCGCGGTCTCGACATCGGCGAGGGCGCCGTCGTCGGCGCTTGCAGCGTCGTTCTCCGCGACGTGCCGCCCTACACGATCGTGGCCGGCAATCCCGCCCGCGTGCTCGGCGAGCGTACCCGCAATCTGACCTACACGTTCGACCGACGCACCGTCAATAAGACGTGGTGACCGAACATGGCCGCTTCTTCAGCACAGGAAACCAGCAAACAACGCGCGAGTGCCTTCGACGCCTTTCGCGGCGTCGCCATGTTTCTCGTCGTCATCGTGCATGCCGGCATACTGGGCTTCGGATTCCGCAACGTCGAGGGCGGCGCGTTCAACTTCTACTACAGCGTCTTCCTGCGCGACGTCTGCATCTGCGCCGTCCAGGTGTTTCTTTTTGTTTCCGGCTACTGGCTGGCCGGCGCCCGCATCGAGAGTTGGGGTGACTACGGCCGGTTCCTGCGCCGGCGCGCCTCGCGGGTGCTCGTGCCCTACCTCGTATGGTCGCTGTTCCTTTTCGGTCTGCGATCCGTGCGGAGCGGTTCGTTTTCTCTGCCCGACCTCATCGTGCAGGTAGCCACGGGACAGGTCGAGGGACACTTCTTCTTTATCGTGATGGTGTTGCAGTTCTACCTGTTGGTTCCCCTCTTCTTGCGCATGGAGCGGCGCGGTCTGGTAGGCCTCATCATCATTCACGTCCTGTACGTGGCCTACCTGTACTGGCTTCGGCTCGCCGTGTTCCAGGACATGCCCTTCATCTACGTCAAGCTGCCCTTTCTGGCATGGTTGACCTTCTTTCCGCTGGGCATGTATGTGCGGAGACATCCCGAACTGATCGACCGAGGCGGTATGGGCCGCGCGGCCATGGTAGCCGTGGTCTGTCTCCTGGCCTCGTTTGCGGAGAGCTTGGTCCTCTTGCGACTCGACCGATTCGAATTCGCATTATCCGATATCAAGTACACGACGCTGTTGTATGGCGCCGCCGTGATCGTGCTGCTGATGCGAACGCGGGAGAAGCGATGGCCGCGGGTGTTGGTCATGCTGGGCGATTACTCGTTCGGCATCTACCTTATCCACGGCATCCTGCTCCGCGCCATCGCGGCCAAACTGGCCGTGATTCCCGGACTCTACGACGTGCAGCCGCTGTTCTACGTTGTCGTGACCTTGGCTACCCTAGTGCCGGCCTGCGCCATGATCTGGGTGGTGCGGAGAGTCTTGGGCCGCGATCGTGCCGGGGCGTGGCTCGGGTTCTAGTCTAGGCCGCCCCGCGGCCGCCGACCACGACGCCGAAGGTCCGAAACAGGATCCGGAAGTCCTGCGCGATGGACCAGTTGTCAATGTACTGAAGATCCAGATTGACCCACTGGTTGAAATCGAGATCGCTCCGGCCGCTCACCTGCCATAAGCCCGTCATACCGGGCGTCACACTGAGGCGACGGCGCTGATGCCAGGTGTATTTTGCGACTTCGCTGGCAATGGGCGGGCGCGGCCCGACGAGGCTCATTTCGCCCTTGAGGACATTGATGATCTGGGGCAGTTCGTCGATGCTGTACTTGCGCAGGAACTGGCCGACGCGCGTGATGCGGGGATCGTTCCGGATCTTGAACACGGGCCCGTCGGCCTCATTCAGGGCTTCGAGGTCGCCGCGCTGGGCTTCGGCATCAACGACCATCGACCGAAACTTGATCATGTTGAAACGGCGCTGGTTCATGCCGACGCGCTCTTGCAGGAAGAATACGGGACCGGGCGAATCCAACTTGATGAGCAGTGCCAGTATCGGAAAGAACGGAAGCAACGCCAAGATCATCGTGAGGGACACCGCAATATCGGTCAGGCGCTTGACCGCGAGTTGCCACGAGCTCTCGGGCGCGGTCGAGAGCGACAGCATGGGAATCTCGGACACGCTGTGGATACGGCTCCGCGCCAACTGCAACGGGAAGAGATCCGCCAACAGGCGCACCGAAATGCCCGCCCCGACGCAGAGGTGAGCTATGCTCTCGATGAGTTCATAGCACGAGCGCACCGGCAAGCACACGTGCACCTCGTCGACCACTTCCCGGCTGATCACGTCCTCGAGCGCGTGAAAGTCTCCGAGGCGGCGGATACCGAGGGCCTCGAATTCCCTCGTGCGATCGGGATCGTCCTCGAGGATACCGGCAATGTCATAGCCGTAACGCTTTTGCCGTTGCAGGGCTTCGACCAAATGACGGGCGCGGGAATTGCCCCCAACCAGGATGATCCGGCGCGTGTGGTATCCCTTCTCGTGGATCGTCCACAGGGACATACACAAAAGCGTTCGAGTAATACCGATGAGTATCAGCGCCGAGATACCGAACGAAACCACGAACACCGGCTCGACACCGTAGCTCGTGAAGAACGCAATCACAAATCCGCTCATGGCCAGCGATACCACTGCCGCCTTGATCACGGCAAGCCACTGCCGGGCCAACACGTCCTTGCGGGGTGACATGAACAACTGCTGCCTCGCGGCGGCAAGGGCCCAAAACACGACGAAGACCGGCACATACGCGAGATGAGACTGCACTTGGGCAACAAAGTCCAACTGGGAAGGACACGTGATGTAGCATGCCGCCACCAGTGCACCCGCCACGCACGCACTGTCTACGGCCATCAGGAAGAACATCAGACGTACGGAATGAGTTATGAGAGAGGGTTTCAACGGGTCCTCCCTGTCAAGCGCTGCGTGCCTGGATCCATATGTCAGCGGCGTCCCCAACCGATATGTCCTCGTTCTCGGAAGCGCTGAACGGCTGGCCCAGCAATCCAGGCGCTTCTCCCTTGGTACAGCTTGGAGACAATCCGCCCTGACCACTTCCCCAAGCTAAGTTCATTTTTCGCAGAGGAATTATATGCCACCATTCGATTGGCTGTCAAGAATTACAACAGTTCAGGCCAAGCGTTACCGCTTGTGGCCACGGCCCCATGCGCGCTGTAGCCCGTTCGGTGCTTTTCCCCGGGACTCGTCGGTTGGCGTCTCAGCCGAGCGGACACGGTCCCAAGAACAGATGGAGTGGCCCCGGACGCGTGATTATAGGTATAATGGATACTGGTGGCCGAGCTGGGGCGTGGCGGGCGCGTCCACAGCTAGGGAGTGCCTAGATAAAAGGGGCCTATGAAGTCCTTTGTTTCCAAGTACATAACCATGGGATTCGCGCTGCTTCTCGCGTCGAGCGCTTCGGCACTCTCACCGGACGCCCTCTTTGTTCAGTCATCAGAGGCCACGGTCCGCCTTGGCGAATCGGTGGCCGTCGAGATCCTTCCCGCCGAAGAACGTTCTCCTGCTTGGACTTACCAATGGACGGCTACTGTCGGCGTGGTCGAAGGAGACGGCCCCAGCGCGGTCTATACGGCCCCCGACCACCCCGGATTTGTCGTGATTACCGCGAGCGTCCTCGAAGATGGGCACGAGGTGGTTCGGCGGTCCGTGGTACTCTTTGTATACAAAATGTTTCTCTTGTTGAAGGCCGACGATTACTTCTCGTGGAACGGCGATATCCAAGACGAGTGGCAGTACTACCTCGATTACCTTATAGAACAGCGCCATATCAAAGGATCCATTGGCCTCATCGCCCAATGCCTCGGCCTTCTCGACGACACCGATTCGTTCATCACCGAGACGCCGGCCATGGTTCAGAGTGGCTACGTCGAGGTGTTCAACCACGGCTTCGACCACGCCCGCGACGAAGAGCATGAGCCGCCACTTTGGTATGAGTTCCAGGGAACGCCCTACGGCCATCAGAAGGTCCATTTCCAGACCGCTATGGACCTGGCCGCCAACACCTTGGGCCTCACGATGCGCGCCTTTATGGCTCCCTTCGGGGCTGTGGACGAGACCACGGAAACCGTCGTGAGCGAGTCCGACGACATCCTGGTCTGGTTTGACGGCCCGCCGGACTACACAGACAAGATGGTCCTCTCGCTCGAGGGCGGTTTCATGGAGATCCCGGCCGGAACACCGAGTTACGCCCACTTCCTGATGCACTACACGCCGACCCGCGACTACACGGTGGTGCAAGTCCATCCCGGCTACCAGGAGTTTATTGCCAATTTCGATGAGTTTGTCCAAGTTCTTGATTTTCTTATCTCCGAAGAGGTCACCTTCGTGTTGCCTACGGAATACTACTACCTCGTTACGGAAGGCGTCTTCCCGCTCCATCCGGCGGAGGACTCGGATGCCGACGGCGTCCTCGACACGGCGGAAGGGCGTAACGATACGGACGGCGACGGCATTCCGGACTTCATGGACCCGGACTCCGACGACGATGGGATGACCGACGCGTGGGAAACGGCCCACGAGCTGAACCGGTTGGCGGATGATGCGGCAGACGATCCGGACATGGACACGTTCACGAACCTCCAGGAATTCGGGTGGGATTCGGATCCCCACGTCAACGACACGTTTGTGGTTCTGACGCCCGAGGCCGGAGCGGCGTGGGATATTGGCTCATTTCACACCGTGACCTGGGCCAGCAACACGCCGGTCGTCGGCCCGGACGTGCGGATCGGACTCCACAAGGGCGGTGCATTCGTGGACTGGATCGTGCGCCGAACGGTGGATGACGGCGAATACGCGTGGCGGGTTCCGGATAATCTGGATGAAGGAGACGACTACTTTGTGCGGCTCCAATCCTACACGGATTCCGAGGCCCGCGCCTATAGCCGAGGCAGCTTTTCGCTCGACCTTACGCCCCTCACCGTGACCGCCCCGAACGGCAACGAGACATGGGCTATGGGCTCGATTCGGTCGATCACTTGGGAGAGTCACGGGCATGTCATCGGGGATAGCGTGCGGATCGCGTTGCACAAGGGCGCCGCATTTGTCGAGTGGATCGCCCGTCGGACCTTCGATGACGGCGCTTACAGTTGGTCCATTCCCGTGACGTATGCGCCGGGATGGGGGTACTCGATTCGCGTCCAGTCCTATGATGATCCGCTGATCCGGGACATGAGTGATGCGCCCTTCACGCTGGATGCTGCGCCGCTGATCATCACCGCACCTCAAGGCGGAACGCAGTGGGCCAAAGGGATGCTTCAGGAAATCGCGTGGCTATCCAACGGGCCCAAGGCCGGAGCGGAGGTGCGCCTCGGCTTGCACAAGGGCGCGCTGTTCCTGGACTGGATCGTGCGCCGTACCGATAACGACGGCATCCACACGTGGTTGGTGCCGGCCGATCTCCCCAGCGCCGTGAATTACCGACTACGCTTGCAGTCCTTCACGGACGCCGAGGTGCGCACCATGAGCCAGGCGTTCTCGATCGGCGCCCCGTAACACTACCGGTCGAGATTCTTAAGGGGGCAGAGGTTCGTCAAGTAGTTCCGGATCCGCTGCCTCATGGCGTCGTCGATATCCGCCGAAAACACGCAGCGGCCGTTGCGGAACCGCACGACGCCGTGCGCCAGGCCCATCTCGGCGATGAAATCCGCGATCCGCGTGGCATACGGTTGCCACAGCCCCTCGACGCGCACGTCGCCCGCGGCCCGGATCGTGATCTTCGCTCGCGAGAGGATCAGCACGCGGCAGACCCTTTCCGGCCAGCCGCAGATTCGGGTGGTAGGTTGGCGTCCTGGGGATGGTGTTGGCCCGCCGGATCGCACAGGACGCCGTACAACTCGGGCCGGCGATGATGGCGGCCGTAAATGCCCTTCGCGCGGTGGGCCTCGAGGGCGTCGAGGTCTGCCTCATACACCAACACGCCTTCCTTCTCGTCGAGTTCCTCGACGATCATGCCGTTGAAATCGAACGCCATGCTATGGCCGTTCTGTCGGGGCGCTGCATGATTGACCATGAAGACGTAGACCTCGTTCTCGAAGGCGCGCGTCCGCAACAGCGCCCGGTGGATATCCGCCGTCGGACACGTACAACTGAGCGGATTGAAGATCACGTCGGCGCCCTCGATCATCAGAATCCGCGCGCTCTCCGGCACCTCGCGGTCGTAGCAGATCATGATGCCTGCCGTCATGGAGCCCGTGTCCGTTGTAAACCGCCACACCGGAAACGCAGAGCCATTACGCCATCCGCCCGAGGTCTCGTGCCGGTTGATGTGGACCTTGCGCATCACGCCCATGAGCCCGCCCTCGCGATCCAACACGGCCATGGCGTTCAGGATTTCGCCGTGGTTGAGTTCGGACAGGCCGATCAAGATGTACACGTCCAACTCCTGCGCGACGGCCGCGAACCGCTGGACGCTTGGCCCTGGAATCGGTTCAGCCATTGCGCGCTCCTCATTGCCGCCGACAAAACCGGTGAGCACGACCTCCGGCGTCATGATGATCTGCGCGCCACGCGCCGCCGCCTCGCGGATCAACCGCTCCGCCGTGGCCAGATTCTCGGCCTTCTTCCGCTCGCGCCCCGCGAATTGGACGCCACCCAAGACAATCTTGCCCGTTCCCATATTCGGCTCCCCGTACCATTCCGCTGGCGAGTCTACTGTACGGCACATGCCTCACCGGATGCCAGTCGTCGTGGCGGCTGGGCGATGCGCCGGATCGGTCAGATCCGTCGGATCGGTCGGATCTGCCCGATCCGCCGCCCGCGATTTGACCACGGTGCCGTAGGGTCTTACACTTGGCGCCCAGTGCGAGGACGGATGTTCCGGGGCACGATGATAGGACGAAGGCAGTAGCCGAGGAGAATGACTCGATGGCCAAGACGTTGAATTTCGCCGTAGTCGGATTAGGAATGGGCGGGCACCACTGCAAGGCGATCACCGAGGCGAAGAACGCGTGCCTCGCGGCGGTGTGCGACCTGGATGAGGAACGTCTCGCCGCGAAGGTAGAGCACTACGGCTGCAAAGGTTACGCGCGCTACGCCGACTTGCTCAAAGACAAGGAAATCGACGCCGTCTGCATCGTCACCGAAAGCGGCAAGCACGCCCAGATGGGCATCCAGGCCGCGCGTGCCGGCAAGCACATCATCGTCGAGAAACCCATCGATGTCACGCCCGCCGCCGTCAAGCGCCTCGAAGACATCGTGCGCGAGACCGGCGTCAAGGTCGGGTGCATCTTTCAGTCGCGCATGGAGAACTGCAACCTCATGCTCAAGCGGGCCATCGACAAGGGCAAGATGGGCGCGGTCATCGGCGCCCATGCGCACCTGCCGTGGTGGCGGGGCGACGACTACTTCTCCGGCAACCATGGCACGTGGCGCGGCACCTGGAAATGGGACGGCGGCGGCAGCATGATGAACCAGGGCATCCACACCGTCGACCTCATTCAGTGGCTGGCCGGGCGCGTCGAGCGCGTGTGCGGTTTCTACCGCGTGCACAACCACCGCATCGAGGCCGAGGACCAAACCGTCGCGTGTCTCGAGTTCGAGAACGGCGCCCTCGGCACGTTCTATGCAACAACGTGTGCCTATCCGGAAGGCGCCCAGCGCGTCTACATGTTCGGCTCCAAAGGATCGTTCTCGCGGCACGGCGGCAAGCTCGAATTCTACGAGATGGGCACGCCCAAGGAACGCGAGCGGATGATGCGGCTGTTCGGCGGCTCGAGCACGACCGAAGCCGGCGGCAAGGATCCCATGGCCGTGTCGGCCGACGGCCACATGCTGATCATCGAGGACCTCGTGAAGGCCGTCCACCAGGATCGCGAGACCGTTATTCCGCTATCGAGCGCAAAGCATGCCGTCGAGATCGCCTGCGCCATTTACCAATCCGCCCGGACAGGCAAGGCGGTGCGGATTCGCGACATCGCACGATAGCGGCGGCCCGCGGGCGCGGCGGGCCTCCGCACCGGTTTGCGTCTGCCTCCGGGCGGTGCTATCATCTCCTGTTGTGGCCCTGCCTGCGACGGATTTCCTCCGGCGTCGTGAGTTTTCCAGCGTATCGAGACGTGGGAGAGCGTTGTGCCCCAGGAACGGACAGAGGCGGTGGTGCTACGCGGTGTGGACTTCAGCGAGAGCAGTCGGATCGTCACGTTCCTGACGCCCGGCCGCGGGCGTGTGGCCTGTTTGGCCAAGGGCGCCCGGCGTAGCAAGAGCCCGTTGCGCGCCGCGCTGGACACGTTCAACCGTGTCGAGATCGTATACTACTGGAAGCCAGGCCGTTCGGTGCAGGCCTTGGCGGAAGCGGCGGTGCTTGACGGATTCGCCGGGCTGAAGGAGCGCCTCGACAAAGTGACGTACGCCGCGTTTCCGCTCGAGTTGGCGTACAAGGCCTCGCGGGAAGACGATCCATCCGAGGAACTCTACACGACGCTCGTAGCAGGGCTTGAGGCGCTGGTCGAATGGGCCGGCGATGTGCGAACGCACGTGTGTTGGCAAGTGTGGCGCATTCTTGTGGCGGCCGGCTTCGAGCCTTCGCTGGATCAGTGCGTCCTTTGCGGGGCCGATGTCGGATCGGCCATGGGTTTTCTGTATGACGGTGGCGCCGTGTGCCCGCGTTGCCGGCCGGACCGTGTGCTGAGTCCGCCGGAGCGCGCGTCGCTGTGCGCATTGGCGGGAGCTGGCGGGTGTTGCCCGCCCGTGTCCCTGGCCGCGAGCGTCCTCGAGTTACTGCGGCGTTATGCCGCGCATCAGTTGGAGACGGATTTCCGCAGCGTCCGCGTCATTGAACAGATGTTCGACGGCCGGCAGGCCCAGGATCGCGCGGATTCCGTGTGAGCGTATGGATAGGCCACAAGAGAGTATTCGGAATTTCTGCATCATCGCCCACATCGACCATGGCAAGTCGACTTTGGCCGATCGGCTGCTCGAGATCACGCACACCGTGGACGCGCGCGAGCTCAAGGAGCAGACGCTCGATACGATGGATATCGAGCGTGAACGCGGCATCACCATCAAGTCCGTGGCGGTGCGGATGATCTACACGGCTGCCGACGGCCATCCGTACGTGCTTAACCTGATCGACACGCCCGGCCACGTGGACTTCTCCTACGAGGTGTCCCGGAGCCTGGCCGCCTGTGAGGGGGCCTTGTTGCTCGTGGATGCGGCGCAGGGCGTCGAGGCGCAAACGCTGGCCAACGCGTACAAGGCCGTGGACCAGAACCTCGAGATCATCCCGGTGATCAACAAGATTGATCTCCCCAGTGCCGATCCCGAGCGCACCCGCCGGCAGATCCAGGATGTGATCGGTCTCGATGCCCGCGAAGCGATCCTCACGAGCGCCAAGGATGGCTCAGGCACAAAGGCCCTGCTCGAGGCCATCGTTCACCGCATTCCGGCACCGAAGGGCGATCCCGAGGCGCCGCTGCGGGCACTCATCTTCGACGCGGTCTACAACTCGTACCGGGGCGTCATCGTGTACGTGCGCGTAGTCGAGGGCCGTCTGCGTAGGGGCATGCGCATCGAGATGATGTCGACGGGCACGAAGCATGAAGTGACGGAACTGGGCGTGTTCCGGCCGGCTATCACGCCGACGGATGGCCTCGAGGCGGGCGAGGTCGGCTACCTTATCTGTAACATCAAGACCCTCGACGCGACCAACGTCGGCGACACCGTTACGGACGCTCAGCGCCCCGCCCCGACGCCGCTGCCCGGCTACAAGAACGTGCAGCCGGTCGTGTTCTGCGGCATGTATCCTGCCGTGGCCAACGACATCCAGGAGTTGCGCGACGCCCTCGATCGTTTGCACCTCAACGACGCCTCGTTCACGTTTCAGGCGGACAGTTCCGACGCGCTCGGCCTCGGTTTCCGACTTGGTTTCCTCGGCCTACTTCACATGGAAATCATCCAGGAGCGTCTTGAGCGCGAGTTCGACCTTACCCTGGTCTCAACGGTGCCGAACGTAGCCTATCGGATTCGGAAACTCGATGGCACTGAGATTACCATCGAGAACGCCTCGCAGATGCCCTCGCCGGCCGAGATCGAGACTATTCTCGAACCCTATATCGAAGCCGATATCCTGTGTCCGACCGAGCACTTAAGCGCCGTCATCGATTTGTGCAAGAAGAAGCGGGGCGTCCATGTTCGGGTGGACTACATTGAAGGCAACCGGTGCATGGCGGTGTACCAAATGCCCCTGGCCGAGATCGTGCTCGATTTCTACGACAAGCTCAAGACGGTCTCCCGCGGCTACGGCTCGCTCGAGTACGAGCTGATTGGGTACCGCGAGGGCGATCTCGTCAAGCTCGATATTCTGCTGAATTCCGAGCCGGTGGACGCCCTATCCTCTATCGTGCACCGAGACCGTGCCGTCTGGACGGGCCGAACGCTCGTGGCCAAGCTTCGGAAGCTCATCCCGCGGCAGCAGTTCGAGGTCGCGATCCAGGCCGCCATCGGCAGCCGCATCATTGTGCGCGAGACCATCACGCCGTTGCGCAAACACGTCACGGCGAAATGCTATGGCGGCGACATCACACGCAAACGCAAGCTACTCGAGAAGCAGAAGGAAGGCAAACGCCGCATGAAGCAGATCGGCACCGTGGAAGTGCCTCAGGAGGCCTTCATGGCGCTGCTTCAAGTCAACGATGAGGCGGAACGATAGTCGTGAACGAACCGGCCAACACGCCCGTTGAAACTCGTGCCGAGCCCGAGGCGGTGCCGTCCGAGCACGGTGCCGGGCGGGCGGGACGCAAGCTCCGCGCGGTCGGCGAATGGATCACGGGCCCGTGGACCCGCCAGAATTTCTATGGATGGATCATCATCCTGCTCACGGTTGTGCTCATCCGCTGGCTGTGGTTCGAACCGCGCACCATCCCCACCGGGTCCATGGAACCGACTCTCTACGGCAGCTACCGCTTCCTGGAAGGTGACCGCGTCGCCGTCAACAAGTTCATCTACGGCCCCAAAGTCCCGTTCATGAACAAGCGCCTCTTCCGCTTGGCCGATCCCAAGCGTTGGGAGATCGTTGTGTTCAGTCCATCCTGTGACGACGACGGCCACACGCCCCTCGTCAAACGCGTCGTCGGGTTGCCCGGCGAACGAATCCAGATCCGCAACGGCAGGGTCTACGCTAACGGAACCCTCGTCCCATTCTCGGACGACATGCCGGCCGACACCTACTATGTCAACAACGAGGACCTGGATCGCCTGATGGCGGGCCTGCGAACGGAAGACGAGCGCCGGCAGTTGCACGAGATTCGCGAGCAGTATCCCTATGTCTACGGCGTGCGTCCTGAGGACGAATACGCGATCGTGCCCGACAACTGTTATCTTGTCTTGGGCGACAACAGCATGGACAGCGTCGATGGTCGCTGTTTCGGTTGGGTGCCCAACGATCACCTGATTGGACGCGTCTTTTGCATTTGGTGGAAGCCGTCGCGGTGGCGCGATTTCACCGGATTCTCGCATACGTGGTGGGGCCGGTCGATCCTCGGTGGCGTACCGGGCCTGTTCTTCTTGTACGAAATCATGGCCGTCCTTCGGCGCCGCAGCACGCGCCACCGCGTAGCGGACGGGGCGGCTACAACCCGATTGGAAGAGTAGATCACATGGGAAAACGCGAAAAGAACGGCGAGGGCTCGGCAGGCAAGCCGTCCCCAGGGGCCAAGGGGGCCAAGAAGGCCGGGCTGGGGGCTGCCCTCATCGCCACCGTGGTCGCTATCACCGGCGGCTTTTCCAAGGAGAACGGCCTGGAATGGGTCAAGAGCGGCGTTTTGGCGATCGGCTTGGCCCTGCTGATCCGCTGGCCCGTTGGTGAGCCGTTCCGGATCCCCTCTGGCTCGATGGAGCCGACCCTCCACGGGGATCCGAAACTACTCCACGGCGATCGGGTGTGGGTGAACAAGTTCGTGTACGGAATCCGCTGGCCGCTGAACGACATTCGTATTCCCTTCACCAAGATCAACATCCGCTACGCCAAGGAACGCATCTTTCGCTGCAGAGAGCCTCAGCGATGGGACATCGTCGTGTTCAAATCGGCTGAAGACGGCGCGAAATTCAACACGCTCATCAAGCGTGTCGTGGGGTTGCCGGGCGAGCGTGTGCATATCGCCGACGGCAGAGTCCACATCAACGGCGAACCCCTTGAGCTGCCCGAGGGCATGCCCGATGTCTACTACACGGCTCCCTACAGCTTTGGCAACTACTCGAACATGAAGTACGGCATCCTCGAGGACGATCTGCATGCCGTCGTGCCCGAGAACCACTACCTCCTGCTGGGCGACAACAGCGCCCAGAGCCGGGATGGCCGTGTGTGGGGTTGGATGCCCAACGAACGCATCGTCGGCCGGGCGGCCTGCATCTGGTGGCCCCCATCGCGCTGGCGCGATTTCACCGGCTTCTCGAAGACATGGTGGTGGCGGGGTATCCTGACGGTGCTCGGCCTGCTGCTCGTGGTCCGCCTGTTCTTCGGCCGCTCGTGGCGCGTTGTGCCCATGGCCGCCGGCGAAGAAGCGAAACCATTGCACCTTTTCATCAACCGCCTGGCCTTCGGCTTACCGATTCCCTTCACGAAGTATCGCCTGATTCCCGGCCGCGCGCCCAAGCGCGGCGAACTGGTCTTGTACCACTGCCCACACAATGAACAGGGCCATGAAGGCATCCTGCTCGGCCGCGTCGCCGGGCTCGCGGGCGAACGGGTGCTCATCGACGGCGGCCGGTTGCACATCGAAGGCGCCCCCGTCGACGATCCGCCCGTACTGGCGCAGGCTGTGTACCAAGGCGACGAGGCCACCGGTCCGTTCGGCCGATCGAAAGGCAGACCGCACTCGCAGGTGCCCGGCGGCCACTGCTTCGTCCTGCACGATCCGGAATGGTCGGACGGGACCCTAGACAGTCGCACGCTCGGCTGGGTGCCGAGCACGGCCTTGATCGGTGTGGCCTCGGCGGTCTGGTGGCCGGTGGCGCGCCGGCGGCGCGTGCGATGATCACCTCGAAAAACGGGCACGGACTCCTTCCGAGTCTTCGAGGAAGGCGGTCTGGCCGGGTTTTCCGAGGATGCCCCGTACGCGAGACGAGCCAGGAACATGCTCGGAATCTACATCCATATTCCGTTCTGCCGCACGAAATGCCCGTACTGTGATTTCGTGAGCACGCCGATTCCCGGCGCGCCGCCCCCGCCATTTGTCGACGCCCTGTGTTCCGAGATTCGTGCTTTTGACGGTTCCTCGGCCATCCGGAGCGTCTTCATCGGTGGCGGGACACCGTCGATTCTCGCACCGCGCGATTTGGCGCGTATCCTGGACACGGTCCGCCGACGCTTCCGGCCGGTCGACGCCGAGATCTCCATCGAGGCGAACCCCGATGATGTTTCGCCCGGTCTCCTCGACGCCTGGCGCGATGCTGGCATTAACCGCGTCAGCCTCGGCGTCCAGAGCTTCGACGATGCCGTATTGCGCTATCTCGGCCGCCGACACGATGCGGCCGCGGCGTGCCGCGCCTGCGAGGCCGTGGCCGAGCGCTTCAGCCACTGGGCCATGGACTTGATATTCGGAGCACCGCCCGTCGATGCCTGGCCCGAGACCCTCCGGCAGTGTCTCACCTTTGCGCCGCCGCACGTGTCCACCTACGGCCTGACCTACGAGCCGGCCACGCCCATGGGCGCGCGCGCGGCCGAGGCCGTCGACGATGCCCTATGGCTCGACCTCTACCGGCGCGCCGAGCACGAATTGGCGGACTACGATCACTACGAGATCTCGAACTTCGCGCGGCCCGGCTTCGAGTGCCGCCACAACCTCATCTATTGGCACAACGAGGAATACGCCGGATTCGGCCCGGCCGCATACTCCTTCATCGATGGCGTCCGGGCGAAGAATCCGGATCGCCTCGATGCGTATCTCGAGGCGCCGGGACGCAAGGCCGAAACGCTTCGCCTCGACGATTGGGAAATCCGTGTCGAGACCGCGATTCAGCACTGCCGGCTCCGCGCGGGCCTCAACAAGGACGCCTACCATCGCCGGTTCGGAACCAATCTTGACGACGACTTCGGCCCCGCCCTCGAGGCCCTTGTTCAGCGCGGCCTCGTCGAGAACGCGTCCGAATCCATCCGCCCGACCCGCCTCGGCTTCGAACTCAACGACGAGATCGGCCTCGAACTCCTCGGCCGGCGGCCGTGAGGCCGGCCAACATCTGCTTGTCGCATGGGGGACAGCCGCAGCCTGTCCTGGCGGCCAGCCTGTTGACGCGCCTTAGTGGCGGGCGTACAATAGTATCGGTGGGCGTGGCGTATCGTCGTGAAGCGTCGCAAGGACACCGTCCGGAAAGGGCATCATGTCTCGCGTGATCACATTGATGACAGCCATGATCGCCATGATCGCAGCCGGTGCCGCCGGTGAGGCTGGAGACTTCGTGATCGTTTGTCCCATCGAGGGGATGATCGACGACGGCGTCAATGTCCTCGTCGAGCGCACCGTGCGCGAGGCGGATGGCGCCAAAGCAATCATCTTCGTCATCGACACGCCCGGGGGCCTGCTCGACGCTGGTATCGAGATCACGAAGACCATTCTCGAGGCGCCGTGTCAAACTATCGCCTATCCTACCGGCATGGGCGCCATTTCGGCGGGTGCGCTCATCAGCTATGCCTGCCAGGCCATCGTCATGGCGCCGGATGCCAACATCGGTGCGGCCACGCCGGTGATCATGTCGCCGGAGGGCATGCAACCCACTTCCGAGAAAGAGGTGTCGTTCATGCGGGCGAAGATGCGGGCGCTGGCCGAACGCAACGGCCACAATCCCGCCATCGCCGAGGCGATGGTCGACAAGGACATCGAGCTACGTTCGTACGTGAACGATGAAGGCCGGCTCATCGTGTATAAGGCGGGTGGCCCGGATGCGCCGCCGTTCACGAACACCGGTTCCACCGACGTCACACAGAAGGTCGTCAAGCGGATTGCCGAGGCCGTCGACACGCTGCCGAGCGAACTGGACGGTTTCAAGGATGCGGTGAAGGATATCCTGCCCCCCGAGGGCCAAGCGACGCCGGCCGAGACGTCGACAACAGCCGCGACGCCGGCCGAGGACGGCTCGCAGTTGGTGTTGCCGGCGGACAAGCTGCTGACCCTAACGGCCCAGGAGGCCGTTCGCTACGGCCTGTGTCCCACCACGGCGAACAGCGTCGACGAGGTCATGGCGTTCTTTCAGTTGCACGGAATGCGCAAGTACGAAATCGAGATGACGTGGTCCGAGGCGCTGTTCCGATGGTTAACGAGTCCGCTCGTGGCCGGCATCCTGTTGATGCTCGGCATCGGCGGCATCTACATGGAGATGAAAACGCCGGGATTCGGCGTGTTCGGTGCGGTGGGGCTCATATGCCTGGCGCTGTTCTTCGGCTCGCACCTGCTCATCGGCCTGGCGGAATGGATCGATGTCGTGCTCGTGGCTGGCGGCATCGTTTTGTTGCTGGTGGAGATCCTCATCATACCCGGCTTCGGCATGGCCGGATTCGCCGGCATCACGTGTCTGATTATCGGGCTGTACTTGTCGCTGGTGCGAGTGCCGATTCCTCAATACAGTTGGGATTTCGCGCGTCTGACGGATGCCGGCCTGTCGCTGGTCGTGGCCGGCCTGACGCTGGTTTTGATGGTGTACATCTTCTGGAAGGTATTCCCACGAACGCCCCTGTTCGGCTGGCTTGTGTTGGGCCACTCGCAACAGGCCGATCAAGGCTACACCGTGCAGAGCCCGGCGCAGGTCCAGCACGCCCTCGGCCTCAAAGGCGTGGCCACGAGCATGTTGCGTCCTGCAGGCCGAGGCCGGTTCGGTGATCAGACGTACCAGGTGGTCACGGAGGGTGGGTTCATCGCACAGGACACGCCGATTGTGATTGTTAAGGCGGAAGGGAATCGCTACGTGGTCAAGCCCGTCGGGGGAAGCCCGAAGGGATCGGAGGACACATCCCGATGAATACGGCGGATTTGATCGTGCGCATGCTCAAGCAGCTTTCCGAGGACACGCTGGTGATGCAGAGCCAGGGAGCCGGTTATTACTCGTGTACGCCGTTGGCCACACGGTACAACAAGCTGCTGGGCCAAGCCGCCGCGCTGTTCCCCAAAGCTGACGGATTGATCTCGACGTTCGACAAGATTTCCGAGCAGGATCCCAAGGATCCGGCGGACAAGATGAAAGTGATCCAAGGTATTCGCATCGAGATTAGCCAGCTCGTGACGCTGGTCGAGTCTCTCAACGAACAGGGCAACGAATCGGGGGAAAAGGCCTGAACGCGTGCGTAGGCGCGCCCCGACTCGATCGTGACAGCGGAAGGACAAGAGGCCATATGTTCTGGTGGGCGCTGCTCTTCTATGCAGGCGGGACCGTGTTGGTTCTGGCCGAGTTCATCGTCCCCGGCGGCATCTGCGGCGCGGTGGGCGGACTCTTCATCCTGATAAGCTGTATCGTTGGGTGCTACGGCGCTCCGGATCACGTCGCCTTCGTCATCATCCTCGAGGCGGTGGGCATCGTCATCAGTATCGTGCTCGGATTCACGTATCTGCCGAGAACGCGGCTTGCCCGGCGGTTGATCCTCGAGGACAGCCAGGACGCGGCGGCGGGCTGGGTGGCCGTCGAGAGTAACGAGCGTCTCGTCGGGCGTACCGCCGAGGTATTGACGGCGCTCCGTCCGGCCGGCACGATCCTTGTAGACGGCGAGCGTCTGGACGCGGTCTCGGATGGCCAATTCATCGACAAGGGCGCCGCGGTCCGCGTCCTTGAAGTGCACGGTAGCCGTGTTGTTGTCGAGCAGGTTCGTGAGAACGCGAAGGCATAGTGCGTGCAGCAATCGAGATGGACGGGCCTCGAAGCCCGGAACGTTTTGGTCGCCATCGGCGCCCGGTCCTCAGGGCCAGGTCGTCAAGGCAACGTGGGCGGCGGCTGTGCCCGAGGGCGTAGCCGCCTTGGAAAAGGAGCGGATCCATGGCATACGCGGTGTTAGGACTTCTGATTGGCGTTCCCCTGCTGATCGCGTTCGTGGTTATCATGACGTTCTTCAAGCTCTGGCTGCGCGCTCGGTTGTCCGGGGCGAAGGTCAGCTTCGCCAATCTCGTTGGCATGAGCCTGCGCAAGGTGAGTCCGTCCACGATCATCGAGTGCCGGATCATGTCGGTGAAAGCCGGTCTCCCCATCAGCAACAACGAACTCGAAACCCACTACCTGGCCGGCGGCAACGTGGTGCGCGTGGTGCAGGCGTTGATCGCGGCCAACAAGGCCAACATTCCGCTGACGTTTCAGAAGGCCACCGCCATCGACCTGGCGGGACGCGACGTGCTGCTGGCGGTGCAGACCTCGGTGAGTCCGAAGGTCATTGACTGTCCCGATCCGGCGAAGGGACCCGGCACCGTGGCGGCCGTGGCCATGGACGGCATTCAGTTGAAGGCCAAGGCACGCGTGACGGTGCGGACGAACATCAACACCCTGGTCGGCGGCGCCACCGAAGAAACGATCATCGCGCGCGTTGGCGAGGGCATCGTGACCACGATCGGTAGCGCGGAGACGCACAAGCGCGTGCTTGAGAATCCGGACACAATATCGAAGGTGGTGTTGGGTCGAGGTCTTGACGCCGGCACGGCCTTCGAGATTCTATCCATCGATATCGCCGATGTGGACGTGGGCGAGAACATCGGCGCCCAACTCCAGATCAAGCAGGCCGAGGCGGACAAGCAAATCGCCCAGGCCCGCGCCGAGGAACGCCGCGCCATGGCCCGCGCACGCAAAGCGGAAATGGAGGCACAGGTTGTCGAGATGCAGGCGCGCGTCGTTGAGGCTGAGTCCGAAGTGCCTCGGGCCATGGCTGAGGCGTTCCGCAAAGGCGTGTTGGGCGTGATGGACTATTACCGCATGAGGAACGTCATGGCCGACACGGACATGCGCGCCTCCATTGCCAAAATGGACGAAGAGCCGGGACAGCCGACCCGAGGCGATGCCCACAATGAGTAGAACCGGCGGGGCGTCCTACGGTGGATGCCCCGCGCTTAGGAATATCACATGGATGACCTTATAGGCATTCTGTTCGTGCTCGTAATGGTCGGCCTGGGGCTTGTAGGGAAGATCCGCGAGCAGCGTCGTGTTGCCCAGGAAGAGGCGGAGCGAAGGGCCAGACGCGCCCACGCGCAAGACCTGCCGCCCGAAACGCGACGGCAACTGTACGGAACGCCCGATGTTCCCGTGGCGCGGCCCCGGGAAACGGCGATGTCGGCCAGACCGCAGTCGGCGCCGCGCACGGCTGAGCCGCGCGTCGCACGCCCGATGGGCGCGCCGCGAACGCCGCCGCCCGTTCCGGTGCGGCCGGCCCAACAGCAACAAACAATGCGTGCGCCAACCCAGCGGCCACCGTTCATGGGAACGCCCGGACCAACCCCGCGTCGGCAGCCGGTGCAAGCGAGACCCGCAACTCCCTTGCCGTCGTTGCGCGAGCGTGTCCAGGAGGTCCAGACGCAGCTTCAGCGGGCGTTCGAGGAGGCCGTGGAGGCACCCAAGCCGCCTATACGACACGCGCCGCCTGTACCGAAGGGCGCGCCGCGCCGGAAGAAGGCAGTTCCCAGCATCTCGGTCACGGCCGAACCCCAGCATCCCCCGCGTCTGGCGGCCCATGGGCATCGAGGGGCCGGGGCGTGGGGCCACGGCCTGTTTCAGGGCAGAGGTTCCCTGCGGCGGGGCATCATCATGAGCGAGATCTTGGGCCCCCCCAAGGCCCTTCGGTAGACCAACGCTGCCTGACAAGCGTGCAACGCGAGATCTCTTCCACGCTATCCGTGGCCCGGAATGGCGGCGGCTACCTCGTTCGGGGCCACAAACACTGTCACGAGATCCGTGTACTCGGTCTTCGGTTCGGGCGGGAGTTCATGGACGAGTCGCGTATGACCGTGGGCACGGGCGTCGAATCCCTCACGACACGCGGCTCGACATTTCGGGCAATGTATCCGTGGGTTCTTCCCCTCCCTCATCTGTCCCGAATCATCGCGATGTGCTTCGGTAAAGCGTTTCGAGCACCTCGATGGGCACGTCGATCCGGGCCGCGCGGCAGCGATCCACCTGCTCGCGCGCCTCGTCGAAGGCGCCGACGCCGCAGAGTGCCCGCGCGAAGTCCGGTCGCAGATCGTCCAGGAACGGCGCCATGTCGAGTGCATGGCGCAGCGCGGACACCGCCTCGGTCCAACGCCCAACCTCGACGAGGGCCTGGCCCAGGTGCGCAGCGATGGCGACATCGCGGGGATCTAGTGCTGCGGCGCGCTGAAGCGCCTCGACGGCCCCTTGGCGGTCTTCGGTCGCCCGTAGGGCCCGGCCTAGATGATAGTACGCGCGGGCATTTTCGGGATAGGTTGACACCATGGCGCGCCACTCGGTCACTCGGCCGAAGTAGTCCTCGCGTGAGGTGTAGGCGCTGTCCAAGGCGTCGTGGGCGATAGGCGAGTTGAACGGATCCACCGCGATCGCCGTTCTGTAAGCCCGGACGGCGCCCTCGAAGTCGCCGGCGGCCAGGCAGGCATGGCCCTTGGCCATCTGAACCGCCTTGCGCCGCTCGATAGGCTCCTCGACCCTGGTTCCGCCGCCCCACATGGTCACATGCCGCCGGAACAGACCAGCATCGGGGGGAAGCGTCAGGTTCAACAGCAAAGGAAAGTCGTCCGGATTCCGGACGCAGTAGACGGCCTGGATATCGCCGGCCTGCTCGCTCGGCACGCGGACGCCGAGAAACCGGCTCTGGCCGGGAACGTCGGAGATGGGCAAGTAGAACTCGTATACCGGGAAGAAGAAGCGCGTTACACCGCCATGGATTCCGGCATCCGTCCTGATGGATACGATCTTGTCAAAGGGGATGAACATCTCGGACTGGTCGTAAGCGATGTCCATGAGGTGCTCGGAGAGGTCCGGCGCGAAATCCACGGCGAGGTATTGCGTGTGAACCGTCCACGAGGGCAGGCCGTCGCCCGGCGTCTCGGGCAGCCGCTCACCAGGGCACCGCTCAGGGCGAAACAGGATCCAGTCATCCTGCACAATTTGCTCGACGGCGAGAGGGATGAGTTCGGCCTGGCGGTAGGCCTCCTCGAGACGGCCGACCGCGCGGTCCTGATAGGCGCGCAGCGCGTAGAACGGGCCGGCGATCATCGCTGCGGCAACACCGCAAGACGCCATCGCGCGGCGGGTTTGCGGACACCACCACCGGCGTGGCGAGAAGAGGACGACCCGCACGCTTCGGCGCATCTCCGCGTCACGGAGGCGGTTGCCGGCAAACCAGAGTCGATCGAGCCAGAAACCGAGAAACCATAGCGGCAGGAAGCCGAGGTGGAATGCGTGGCGGAGCTGGAACTGAATGCTGGTGTAGCCGCAGATGTACAAGAGCAGCAGGAAGAGGATCCAGCCTAGGCGCAGATCGGCCATGACGGCCAGCAGGAGGAATCCCGCCGCGTAGAACAGCCCGAAGCCGTCGAAGTGCTGAGCCAGCGGGGCATGGATCCCATGGGCCACGGCGATCACTTTGTTGTCAACGTTCAGTCCTAGGCCCTTGGCGGGCCCCAGGCGCATGCAGGGATTCTTGAGCACGTACCGCACCGCGGCCAGGCCGCGCGTCGCCAGATCGGCGGGGAACACCGTTGCGATTTCGATCAGGTGGTCGACGGCCGCCTTCGATGCGCGAGGCTGCCGATACACCACGGGCTCCGGATCGCGATTCACGCGCCGGTTGTAGTCGCTCTGCGCAGCATGGATGAAGTTGTCGTCAAAGGCATAGAAGATCTCATAGGACGCAGGCCCCAACTCGAGGTTCTCGACGCAGTCCGTCGCGAATCCCATGGCCATATCATGCGTGGCGGAGGCGCCGCCTTCGCTGCCCACGGTGAGCAGGATGGGGAGGGCCGGTAGCAGGAAGCAGCACAGCAGAAGACCGCAGGAGGCCGCTCGATGGCGCACCAGGAATCGTGAGTGGCCGCGAGCGCCGAAGACCAGTACACCCAATGCCAAGGGAATCACAATGACCAAGTCCTGGCGGAAACCCCATCCGAGGCCCATGGCGAAGCCCAGCAACGCCGCCATGCCGAGCAGTTGCCGGAATCCCATCGGGCGGCGAAGCAAGTGGCCGAGGATCAACAGGACGGCCAGGATGAACGGCGCTTTGCTGAAGTCGCGCAGGTGAAGCGTTTCTTCGAGTAGCAGGGGCGACGACAAGAAGAGCAACGTGCCCACCACGCTCAGGAGCCGTCCCATACCGAGTCGGAACAACCCGTATACCACGGGCGCGGTCAAGCAGTAGAGAATGGCCATCGGGATCTTGTAGGTGACCCATGAGATGCCGAACAGCCGCCAGACCAGGCCGACGAACGTCAAGAGATAGCGGTGGCAGCGATCCCACCCGCGCAGGATACCGAGGGGCATCTCGTCCGGCAGATCCCCGGGCGAAAGCGAATCTGTTTCCTGACGCAGGAAGCGATCCAGCGCCGGCACCTGCGCCGCCTCGGGCATCACGAACCCCCGGCCTACGGCCACCATGACCGATGGGCCGAAAAGCGAAGGAAGCATGCCGGCGGTGGCATCGATCGTTGCCGTGTACGTGAAGAGGTGGGGCACGACGATGGCCACGCTCGCCGCAACGACGAGCGCCGCCAGGCATCCGTCGGACACCAACCATCTCATCCGGCTGAAGGTCGGTTTCATGCGCTAAGCATACCCGAAACTCGGCTGTGGGAGGAATGGATCTTGAAGCGCATGGTGAAGGAGTGGCCGTCGCCCTATTCCGATGGCGCGCGCATGAGAGCCTCGACCACATCCTCTGGCGGCGTCTCACCGCCTTCCTCGAAGCGCAGGAGTTCCTCGCGGGCCTCATCGTAGTTGCCCATGGCACACAAGGCTCGGATCAGTTCGAGCCTCACGTGGCCTGGATCGCCACCGTACTCGAGGGCTCGGCGCAAGACGGGCACGGCATCGGAAAACCGTTCCTGCTGGACGCACAGTTCGCCCAGGAAGCCGAGAAAGGCCGGATCGTTCGGAACGAGCGCCGTGGCGTACTCCGCCGCCACCCGTGCTTCGGGGATACGCCCCGCAGCCTGAAGCGCCATGCCGAAATGGAAATGCGCGCGGGCGTTCTCCGGATACGTTCTGGTCATGGCTTCCCACTCGGCGACACGGCCCGGGGTGTCGCCCTTCGTGACATACAGGCAGTCGAGGCGGTCATGGGCCAGCGGTGAGCCGAGCGGCTCGATTTGGATGGCCGAGCGGTACGCCTTGAGCGCGCCCTCGAAATCGCCCGCGGCTGCGCGCTGGTCGCCCTTGGCTACCTGGATCTCGACGCGCCGACGCGACGGCTGATGCCACTTGCGGCCGCCGCCCCACATGGTCACATGGCGGCGGAAGAGGCCATCCTCCGGCGGCAACGTCAGATTCAGCAACAACGGAAAGTCATTCACGTTTCTCACACGATACACAGCGCGGAGGTCCTGTGCCTGCTCCTTCGGCACGCGGATGCCCAGGAAGCGGCTGGGTCCCAGGATATCGTAGACGGGCAGGTCGAACTCGTACACGGGGAAGAAGTAGCGCGTTGCGCTGCCGCCGGCACCGCCCGGCGTTTGAACAGCCAGCACCTTGTCGAAGCCTACGGGATTGTGCGATTGGTCGTAGGTGATTCCGACAAGGTGCTCGGAAGTGCCGGGGGCAAAATCGACGGCAAGATACTGGAAACGAACGGCCTCTTCAGACCGGACAAACCGATCGATGGATTCCCGTAGGGCCACACCCGCGATGAGGGGACCCAGGGGAGTGCCCGAGAAGCGACCGGATAGGGCCATGACGGCCGTCCAAGCGGCTGCCCGGACATCGACACCCTCCGTGAGGGCGTCCCATGGCAAGACCGGCTCGAAGAGAATCCATCCGTTCGGCCATGAGACCTGGCGTGTCTGAATCGGTTCGAGGTCGGCCTGTCGGTAGGTTTCCTGCAGGTTGCTCACGGTGGCGTCTTGGTAGGCGCGCAGCGCATGGAACGGGAAGGCGATCATCGCCGCCGCGGCCGCGCAAGAAACCACTACCCACGTCGCGCGACGCGACCACCACCGCCGGGGCGAGTGCAGGAACGTCTTGACCGTCGCACGCACTTCCGAATGGCGCAGCCGCCCGCCGGCCCACCAGAGCCGGTCCATCCAGAATCCGACGAACCACAAGGCAAGAAATCCTAGGTGAAAAGCATGGCGCAACTGGAACTGAATGCTCGTGTAGCCACAGAAGTAGAGGATAAGAAAGAAGAGGATCCAGGCCAGCCGCAGATTGCGGAACATCGTGAACAGGACGAAGGTGCCGGCATAGAAGAGCCCGAATCGCCTAATGTGGTTGCCGATGGGCCTGTGGATCTTCTGCGTGAGGGCCACAACCTTGTTCGGCGCCTTCTCCCTCGAGCTCATTCGTATCCGAGGGTCTTTCAAGACGTACCCAACCGCGGCGAGCCCTCGCGCAGCGAGATCGGCTGGAAAGGTCTTGACGATCTCGGCCAGCACGTCGTGGCCCACCTTGGCCGACTCGGGGCTCTCAAAGGGAATCGCCACAGGATCGCCGAGAATGCGCTGACTGTAGCTGCTCCGCACGGCGTGCATCAGGTTGTCGTCGAAGGCGTAGAAGACCTGGTACGAGGCCCGGCCCAAGCTGAGGTTATCGACGCAGTCCGTGGCGAACCCCATCATGATATCGTGCGTCGCCGTGGCGCCGGCTTCATCGCGGATCGTCCTAATGATGGGGCGGGCCGGCACATAGAAGCATGCGAACAGGAGGGCGATGGCGGCCGCACGCCGGCCCATGGACAACCGAGGATTGCCCCGCACGCCAAGGGCGAGTACGGCTACGGACACCGGCACACAAATGACGAGATCCTGTCGGAAGCCCCAACCCAGACCGAGAACGAACCCCAGTACGGCGGCCAGCGCCACAAACCGGCGCGGCCGAACGGGCTTCTTGAGGAGGTACCCCAGAATCAGGAGCACTAGCAGGATGAACGGCGCCTTGCTGTAATCGCGCAGGTGAAGCAAGGTCAACAGCACCTGCGGCGACGATATGAACAAGAGCGTGCCGACGGCACTCAGGAAACGGTTCATGCCGAGCCGGAACACGCCGTACGCCACCGCCGCCGTGACGCAATACAGCAGGGCCATCGGGATCTTGTAGGTCGTCCACGAAATACCGAACAGACGCCAGACAACCCCGACCAATGTCAAGAGATACCGGTGGCATTTGTCCCAGTCGCGTAGACGCCGGAGAGGGATGTCGTCGGGCAGCGAGGCCGGATCGAGCGTGGTGTCCTCTTGGCGCAAGAACCGGTTAAGCGCCGGCACCTGGGCCGCATCAGGCAGGCTGTACTCGCGACCGGCGGCTACCATCACCGACGGCCCGAACAGCCTCGCGTTCATACCGGTTCCGACGTTGATGAGACCCGTATGGAGAAACAGGTGGGGCAGCACAATTCCGGCGGCGGCCGCCACAACCAACACCAAGACCGGACCGTCAGACCTGAACCCCTTGAGACGCGGACGAGTCACCCTCATGGCGTTATGATACATCGAACGCTCCCCCGTAACAAGAGACTCCCAGAAGCATCCCCGAAATCAGCCGAGGTGTTTCCCGCGCACGAGGAACGGGCCCAACGCCAGATAGTCCAATCCCGCCTTCAGAAAAGCATTGATGGCTTCCTCGGGTTGGCGGATGATGGGCTCTTCGTGCAGATTGAAGCTCGTGTTTAGCAAGACGCCACTGCCGCTTCGCTTCTTGAACTCGTCAAGGATCCGGTGAAACGACGGGTTTCGGTCCTTGCGTACGAGCTGGGCGCGGGCAGTTCCGTCCACATGCACCACGGCGGGGTGCTCGCGCTGCATGCGCTCCGTGCAGCGGAAGCATACCGTCATGAACTCGGCCGCGTGCCGTGCCTTGTCCACACCAATGAGGTACTTCTCGGCGTCCTCGTCCAGGATGGCCGGGGCGAAGGGCATGAAATCGCTGCGATCCAGTGCCGTGTTGAGGTCGTCGACGACGGCCCGATCCGTCGTACGCACCAGGATCGAGCGGTTGCCCAGCGCCCGAGGTCCCCACTCCATCTCGCCGCGGTACCGAGCGACGACACGTCCCTCGGCGAGCAACTCGGCGGTTTGCAGTTCCGGATCCGGCATGCGCTCGTAGACCAGCCCGGCCCGGCGCAGGGCGGCTTCGAGGGCCTCATCGCCATACGCATCGCCCCAGAACACATCCGTCACGGGCTCAAGGGGCAGACCATCCTGGGCGCACACGGTACCGAGCGCCAGGCCGGCATCGCCCATGTTCGGATAAACGAACAGTTGCTCGACTTCGTCGAGTTCGTGTATGTGCTGATTCAGCTTGACGTTAGCGAAGATGCCGCCCGCCACAGTGACGCGCCGAAGGCCGGTCTCGCGAACCCAGCGGCGGGTAATGGACAGGATGTTGTCCTCGAGCAACTGTTGCGCCCACGCGGACACGTCTTCGCGCGAATACTGCGAGATGAGGTTTTCCCTCGCCCAACGAATGCCTTTCAGGCCGTACACACCGCTGTAGCGGATCTCGCCGTTCACAATCGAGAACGGCGACGGCACCTTGACGCGCGCCGGATCGCCCATGGCGGCCAGGCCCGTCAACTTCCCCTCGTCGCGGTGTGACACAAATCCGAGCGCCTCGGTCAGCATTTCGAAGAACATGCCGATCGAGTTGCGCGACGTGGCGTACCAGAGCCGCTCGATGCCCTTATCGGCGGAACAACGAGACACGGTCATCGAGTGGGCGTCGCCCATGCCGTCGGCCGTAATGCAGAGGGTGTCCTCGAAGCCGGACAGTTTCCAGGCCCCAGCCGTATGCACCGAGTGGTGCTCGACGAAGGTGACCGGGCGGTCTTTGAGGGGTCCGGGGAGTGTGCGTCGCATGATGGGAACGAGCAAGGGGCGGGTGAGCTTGCGCAGGAGGGAGTCATCGCTCGTGTGCGTGATCGGCGTAGCGAAAGTGACGAGATCCATGGCCTTACGGAACCAGGATTCGGGATCCTCCCGTCGTGAGTTATACAGCCAGTAGTGAATCCTCGGGAATAGCCGAACCGGCAGCGGCGGCGTCATGAACCCCGACACGCAGATGCCGTCGATCGCTCTTGGATCGACCTTAGTCTGTTCGAGAAGCGCGGCCAGCGCCTGGTGCGGAAACCCGCCTTCATTCTTGCGTCGCGTGTATCGCTCTTCGTTCGAGGCGAACAGGACCTTGCCGTTGTGGCACAGGGCCACTCCGGCGTCAAATTGGTCCTCATTGATGCCCAGCAACATCATTGGCAGGTGTCGTTTCTGTGCGATATTGGTGGAATCCGTGCGCTCAAGCCACAACCCAAAGTGTACCGGCTGACCGCAGGCCCAGTCAATTCCCGTGGTTTTGGGCCGGCTAAGGACAAGGATCGCGTCACGGCGTGTACGTGCCGGATTCGATGTCGGCGATCAATGCCTCGATAAGCGCGATCGATTCCGGCGGGAACCGCCACTGCTCGATCTGGCGATCCGTCAAGAGGTCGCGCAGTTGAGGCAAGACGAGCATGTCCTTGGCCATCTCGCTGGTCAGACTGCGAGCTACGAAGACGTCCTCGTCGAACGTATCGAAGAAACTCTGGAGACCTCGGTTGGCGTCGCCGCCTACGGCCCCGAAGTCCTGTCCGTAGATGTGCATGGCGAAGCTGTAGTCGGCGTAGCTGCCTACACGCACAGGCCGCCCGGCAGCTTCGGCAATGCGCCGGGCGATGATCTGCTGCAAGAATGTGATGCCGATCACGTTGTCCCCCCAGGCTTTATACAGATCGCGGGAGCGCCAAACCGTGTTCATGTTCAGCACGAGGTTGCCCTCGCCATCCTCGGGACAGCGAAGCTGGACCTCGCGCAGGCATGGCACATCTTCCTTGAGGAAGGGGTCGACGTTAGGAACGGACGTGGTGGCAATGGCCCGTCTCGTGTAAGGCGTTTTGGCGACGCGCTCGATAGCGAGCGCCATCTGGTCGATGGTCGAGCCGTCCACGGCGGGGTGGTCGAAGAGGCGCTGGTGGTAGGTATAGGGCCATTCCTGGGCGGAAAACTCGCCTCGAACCGCATCGAGAAGTCGCTCCATCGGGAGGACACGGTAGTCCTTGACGCCCAGGATCTCGGCAATATAGACGCCAATCTCGCAGAATGAGATCGGCGGGAACCGGGGCTCGGCCAAGGGGTCGATGACCTCGATGAGCACCCGCGCATCACGACTGGGCGGATCGATGTACTCACCGGCGACGTTCTTGCGGTCGTACTCGGTACGGATCCGATATCCCTGCTCCCACACGGCCTTCATGGCCCGGAAATAGGCCCGAGGGATACAATCGGCCACCACCTGCAACGTCGGGATGCGTCCCGAGGTCGACCCGTCATCCGCCATGTCCAGGGCTCCTTCTCTGTTGGGGCGCCGCGCCTGAAGCCTGCGAGGCCTCGAGATCCGGCACGCGCTAATCTAGCGGGATACGGTTCCCTCGTTCAAGGTTGCTCCGCCGCGCGAGGGGCGATCGGCCCCTCCTGCCGGTCGACGATCCCGCGTTTGGATCGCTCTGCCGCTCGGACGTATACTCGGGAACCAGGCATGGGGCCGGATCGGAAACGCGCGGACGACGGTCCGCAGATCGCGACGCCGAGGGAGCGTCTACTGGAGGAGGGTCTTCGCACCATGAGTACCACCACACGTCGTCACTTTCTCAAAACCGCGTCGGCCGGGGCGGTCGCGCTGTCGATGAGCGCGGCCAGCCGCGCCCGTGCCCAGGGTGCAAACGAGCGCCTGTCGATCGGTCTCATCGGATGCGGAGACCGAGGCGTGGGGGCACATATGGTGGGCATACATCCATACGATCAGGATCAAAATATTGAGGTAACCGCCGTCTGCGATCCGTGGCGGCTCGCCCGCGAGCGAGCCGCCGCCCAGGCCAAAGAGTGGTACGGACGCGAGCCGCGCCAGTTCGTCTCGTACCGCGATCTGCTGGCCCTCGACGACATCGACGCCGTGATGATCGCGTCGTGCGATCACCAGCACACGGCGCATCTCGAGGCCGCCGCGAAGGCCCAGAAGGACGTGTACTGCGAGAAGCCTCTGGCCATGGATTTCGAGAAGCTCAAACGGGCCTGCGACGCCGTCCGGGAGAACAAGGTTGTGTGCCAAATCGGCACGCAACTGCGCAGTCTGGCGAGCATGACCGCCTGTCGCGAGCTATACAAGACCGGCATCCTCGGTACCGTCGGCCGAATCGAGCAATGCCGGAACGGTTCCGAGCCCTACTGGTACTCGCGCGTCAAGGACGTGAAGGAGGAGGACGTCGATTGGCAGGAGTTTCTCATGGATCGCCCCATGCGGCCTTTCGATCCCGTTCAGTACTCGGGCTGGTACGGCTACCGCGATTTCTCGGACGGCCCCGTGCCGGGACTGGGCAGCCACTACATCGACCTCGTCCACTACATCACCGGCGCCCAGTTCCCGACCAGCGCGGTCTGCCTGGGCGGCACCTATACCTGGAAGGACGACTACAAGTTCACCTGTCCGGACCATGTCCAGGCCCTTTGGACCTATCCCGAGGGGTTCATGGTGTCCTACTCGACCAACTTCGGCAGCTCCTGGGCCAATTCGTTCAAGTTCCTGGGCGACGTCGGGGCCATCGACCTCGTCAACTGGAACGACCCCATCCTGAGCGCTGACGGCGGCAGCAAGAACAAGGGCGCCATCCGAGGCCAGACGCACGTCACCCCCGTTGAACGTCCGGACCATTTCCTGGATTGGCTCCAGTGCATCCGCAGCCGGGGCGTGTGCAATGCCGACATCGAGGCGGGCTACCAGCACGCCGTCGCCGTGATCATGGCGATGCGGGCCTTCGACACCGGCCGGCGCCAGGTCTACGACGTCGAGAAACGCGAGATCCGAGAAGGATAAGAATAGGCACTGTGGACTGCGGGGACACACGGCCGCCCTTGAAGACGGGGATGGCGTTCGTCCCTGTTCTCCGAAGGCATGATCTGAGAGGAACGTAGCCATGACCGAATCCAATCATATGTCGCGTCGCGGATTCCTGGGCCGAGCCCTAGCGGTCGGCACCTCGGGCTTTGCGGCGTCGCGCGCCCTCGCCGAGACCGGCGCCCCCAAGCCCGACACCTGGCCGATCGGCTGCTACACCCGGCCGTGGGCTGCCTATGACTACCGGGTCGCCCTCGACGCCATCGCCGAGGCCGGTTACCGCTTCGTCGGCCTGATGACCACCAAGTCCGAGACAAACCTGGTCCTCTCCGTCAAGACCACGCTCGAAGAGGCGAACACCATCGGTGAAGAGTGCCAGTCTCGCGGCCTCGTCGTGCCGTCGGTGTACGGCGGGGGCATTCCCGTGGCCGAATCGCTCGAGGCCGGCATCGCGGGTATGCGAACGCTCATCGACAACTGTGAGGCGGCTCACGTTGGCAACCTGATGATGGGCGGCATCGGCGATGAGGGGCTTTACGACGCATACTACAAGGCCATCGCCGAGAGCTGCGACTACGCGGCCGCGAAGGGTATCGGCATCAGCGTCAAACCTCACGGCGGACTCAACTCGACCGGCCCCCAATGCCGCAAGATCATTGAGGCCGTTGGCCAGGCCAACTTCCGCCTCTGGTATGATCCCGGCAACATTTTCTACTACTCGGACGGCGCACTCGATCCCGTCGACGACGCAGCCACCGTCGACGGCCTCGTGGTCGGCATGTCCGTCAAGGACTACGAGCCGCCGAAGAAGGTGGATCTCACTCCGGGCACCGGCCGAGTGGATTTCGCCAAGGTCATGGCGCGTTTGAAGGCCGGAGGGTTCACCCACGGGCCGCTCATCGTTGAATGCCTCGCACCGGGTGATCTCGAGCAGACGCTCGCCGAAGCCAAGAAGGCGCGCGCGTTCGTCGAGGGGATTGTTGGCCAACTCCCCGCGTGAAGCCGACGGTTCACACGACGAGTCCGTGCCAGTGTCCATCGCCAGGCACGCGCTCCAACGAAGGGGCGGAGGGGAGAGGCGTGGCGTGAGCGAAGATCCGCCCAAGAAGTTCAGGGCGCTTTCGGCCAGCGTGCCGGATGTCGCCGCGCTGGTCTCCGCCTATCTCTCCCGTGTCGACGACAGGTTGCCCGGGCGCCTCACCGGTTCTTATCTGGTTGGCTCGGTTGCGCTGGGCGATTATCAACCAGGCCCGAGCGACGTCGATCTTGTGGCCGTGACAGATACCTCGCTCGCGCCCACGGAACTCCAGACACTGAAAAAGATCCACACGGACCTCAAACGGATCCCAGGATTGCCGGCCTTGGACGCCGTGTATATCACCTGGCCGCAACTGAAGTCCGCGCCGACGGGCCTATCGGCTCCCTATGGCCTCAACGGGCGGTTTTTCCCCGCAGGCGGTTTCGCCGCGAATCCCGTGACGTGGGCCACGCTGCATCGCTACCCGCTTGCCGTCCGAGGGCCGGCGGAACCGGAAGTCTGGCACGAAGACGCCTTGCTGCGCGAATGGTGCCGCCAGAACCTCCGCGACTACTGGGTGCCTTGGGCGCATGCCGCGCGGACGCGTTTCGTGCGGCAGCTTGTCATGTTGTCGAGGCGGGCGAGAATCTGGGGTGTGCTGGGCGTTGCTCGCCTACACGCAACCATCGGGACCGGTGACATCATCTCCAAGTCAGCGGCAGGCACGTATGCACTCGATGTATTTCCGAAGGAATGGTCGCCGGTTATCGACGAGGCACTCGGCGGCCGAATCGGTCGCCCCGCGCACGCACGCCGCAGTATCCTCTCGCGTCGCAGGCTGGCGTTGGCATTCATCGAATTCGTGATTTCGGACGCGTGCCGTCTCTAGACGTCTCGACTGCATCTTGAGGCGATGGCCTATGGGCGAGTAGAATTGGGTTCATGTCGGATCAGGGTTATGTCAACTACTTCGAGGTGCTTGACCTGACGGAAGATGCCAAGCCGGGCGAAATCCGTAAATCCTATAGGCATCTCATGAAGGACCTGGTGATGGAGATTCGCCGGGTCGAGATCACCGAGGAGCGGCGCTCGCGCTATCTGCTCGATATGGCCAAACTCAATGCCGCTTTTTACATTCTGCGCAACAAAGATACGCGCGACCAGTACTGGAACGAACGGCAAGAGGTTATGGCGCTCGAGGAGGAATGGCGTGCGGCGGCCGCCCAAGAGGACGCTGCGAAGACCGACGGACTCCGTCGCCGTTTCGAGCGCAAACTCCGCGATTTCCTCGCCCGATACGTCGAGGAGGCCATGCTCGAGGCCGGCCGCGACAAGGATTGCGTCGAGGAAAGCCATTGGGATGCCGCACACGAGCGTCACGCTTCGCGCATCCTGCGATTCTATCGGCAGAAGGCGTATCAGCAAATCCGCGAGCGCCTCCCCTACTGGGACATCACGCTGCCGAGGATCGATTGGGACGAGCGGCAACACGCGGCCGCGAGGCTTCTCGATGGTGCGCCCGGCAGGGCGCGTTTACTTGGGGGTGCAAGTCCCCTGCAGGCCTGATAGGAGGAACTGCTAGCCGGACGGCAAGGGTGTCCACCGCGAGGTGGAATCTGAAGGAAGCCGCAGGCAAAT